>Ga0196972_1000009_pt1 | contig 231259 bp, 198 predicted proteins | sample S1v_2013CmetaG_FD_148618 | JGI IMG/M metagenome (GOLD analysis project Ga0196972, IMG submission 148618) | Soil microbial communities from Anza Borrego desert, Southern California, United States - S1+v_20-13C | ecosystem: Environmental > Terrestrial > Soil > Desert | place: USA: California...
GCGCAACTGGGCAAGCTGGCGGACGAGGTGGTGGTGATGGCGCGCGAGGACGCGCCGGGCGACCGGCGGCTGGTGGCGTACTACACCGGCGAGGCGAGCGAGCAGCAGTTGCGCGAGCAGGCGCTGCAGGCGTTGCCCGGGTACATGGTGCCGGCGGCTTACGTGAAGCTGGAGGCGCTGCCGCTGACCCCCAACGGCAAGGTCGACCGCAAGGCGCTGCCGGCGCCGGAAGGGACGGCCTATGTGCAACGCGCCTACGAGGCGCCGCAAGGCGAGGTGGAGACGCGCCTGGCCGCGCTGTGGGCGGAACTGCTGGGCAGCGAGCGCATCGGCCGCCGGGACAATTTCTTCGAACTGGGCGGGCACTCGCTGCTGGCGGTGCGGCTGATCGAACGCATGCGGCGCGAAGGGCTGCATGTGGACGTGCGGGAGCTGTTCACCGCGCCCACGCTGAGCGAGCTGGCGGTGGCCGTGGGCGGAGCGAGCCGCGAAGTGGAGGTGCCGCCGAACCTGATCCCGGAGGGCGCCGCCCGCATCACGCCGCAGATGCTCACCCTGGCGGCGCTGGACCAGGAGTCGATCGACCGGCTGGTCGCGCAGGTCGAGGGCGGCAGCGGCAACGTGCAGGACATCTATCCGCTGGCGCCGGCCCAGGAAGGCATCCTGTTCCACCACCTGATGGAAAGCGAAGGCGACCCCTACCTGCTGCCCAGTTTGCTGAGCTTCCCGAGCAAGGCGCGGCTGGAGCGTTTCCTGGCGGCGATGCAGCAGGTGATCGACCGGCACGACATCCTGCGCACCGGGGTGCACTGGCAGGGGCTGGAGCAGCCGCTGCAAGTGGTGCGCCGGCGGGCGAAGCTGCCGGTGGAGACGGTGCGCGCCGCGCCAGGACAGGGAGGGGTGCGCGAGCAGCTGGAGGCGCGGCTGGATCCGGGGCGCAACCGGCTGGACGTGAGCCAGGCGCCGTTGATGCGGTGCATGGCGGCCGAGGACGAGGGCCAGGGCCGCTGGCTGCTGGGCGTGCTCGCGCATCACCTGGCGATCGACCACACGACGCTGGAATTGCTGGTGGAAGAGGCCCAGGCGATCGAGCGGGGGAACAGCGGGAGCCTGGCGCCGCCGGCGCCGTTCCGCAACTTCGTGGCGCAGGCGCGCCTGGGCGTGAGCCAGGCCGAGCACGAAGCCTTCTTCGGCGAGATGCTCAAGGATGTGGATGAGCCGACCGCGCCGTACGGGGTGCTGGACGTGCGCGGCGACGGCCGCGGGATCGTCGAGGTGAGAAAGAAACTGGAAGGCGCGCTGTCGGCGGGGATCCGGCAGGAGGCGCGGCGGCTGGGGGTGAGCGCTGCCAGCGTGATGCACCTGGCGTGGAGCGTGGTGCTGGGCAAGCTGACGGGGCGGGACGACGTGGTGTTCGGGACCGTGCTGTTCGGCCGGATGCAGGGAGGAGAGCAGGCCGACCGGGTGATGGGGATGTTCATCAACTCGCTGCCGGTGCGGGTGCGCCTGGGCGCGACCGGGGTGACCGAAGGGCTCAGGCGCACGCATGCGCTGCTGGCCAGGCTGCTGCGGCACGAGCATGCGCCGCTGGCGCTGGCGCAGCGCTGCAGCGGGGTCGATGCCCAGGCGCCGCTGTTCACCACGCTCCTGAACTACCGCCATACGCGCGACGACGACGCCCAGGACGCGCCGCAGGCCGACGATATCGAAGTGCTCGGCGGGCAGGAACGGACCAACTATCCGTTGACGATGTCGGTCGACGACCTGGGATCGGACTTCATGCTGGTGCTGCAGGCGCGCGAGCCGATCGACGCCGAGCGGGTGTGCCGGTACATGGAGACCGCGCTGGCCGCGCTGCTGCCGGCGCTGAGCGGGCAGCCGGCACTGGCGCTGGGGGAGCTGGAGATCCTGCCGCAAGACGAACGCGAGCAGGTGCTGCATGGGTGGAACGCCACGGCAAGGCCCTATCCGCAAGGCGGCTGCCTGCACGAGCTGATCGAAGCGCAGGTTGCGCGCCGTCCGGATGGCGTGGCGCTGGACTTCGGCGGGCAGGAGCTCAGCTACCGGGAGCTCAACGAGCATGCCAACCGCCTGGCGCGCCATCTCGTGGCGCTGGGCGCGGGGCCGGACCGCCGCGTCGCCGTGTGCGCCGAGCGCGGCTTCGACATGGTGCTGGCGGTGCTGGCGGTGCTCAAGGCGGGAGGCGCCTACGTGCCGCTGGACCCGGACTATCCGGGCGAGCGCCTGGCGCACATGCTGGCCGACAGCGCGCCGGCAGTCGTGCTGGCCGACGACAGCGGCGCCCGGGCGCTCGACGGCTTGACGGCGCCGCCGGAATCGGCCGCGCCGCGCCTGCACCTGCAAGCCGACCGTGGACAGTGGGCCGGCCGGTCGGCGGAGAACCTGGACGCGCGCGAGCTGGGGCTGCGCCCGGACCACCTGGCGTATGTGATCTATACCTCGGGCTCGACCGGTTTGCCCAAGGGCGCCATGAATGAGCACCGCGGCATCGTGAACCGCCTGTTGTGGATGCAGGAGGCCTACGCGCTGGACGACAGCGACGTCGTGCTGCAGAAGACGCCGTTCAGCTTCGACGTGTCGGTGTGGGAGTTCTTCTGGCCGCTGATGTACGGCGCCAGGCTGGTGCTGGCCAAGCCCGGGGGGCACAAGGACCCGGCCTACCTGAGCGCGCTGATGCGGGCGCAGGGCGTGACGACGGTGCACTTCGTGCCGTCGATGCTGCAGGCCTACCTGGAGCAGCCGGACCTGGAGTCGGGCGCGCTCAAGCGCGTGATCTGCAGCGGCGAGGCCTTGCCCGGAGCGCTGGCGCGGCGATTCCACGCCAGGCTGTCCACGGTGGCGCTGCACAACCTGTACGGCCCGACCGAAGCGGCGGTGGACGTGACGTCGTGGCATTGCCAGGCCGGCGACGAGCGCGCCACGGTTCCGCTGGGCCGTCCGGTGGCCAACACGCGGATCTACGTGCTCGACGGCCAGCGCCGTCCGGCGCCGGTAGGCGTGGCGGGCGAGATCTACATCGGCGGCGCGCAGGTGGGGCGCGGCTACCTGAACCGGCCGGAGCTGACGCGGGAACGGTTCCTGCCCGACCCGTTCAGCGGCGAACCGGAAGCGCGCATGTACAAGACCGGCGACCTGGGGCGCTGGCTGCCGGACGGGACGGTGGAGTACCTGGGGCGCACCGACTTCCAGGTGAAGATCCGGGGCTTCCGGATCGAACTGGGCGAGATCGAGGCGCAACTGGGCAGGCTGGCGGACGAGGTGGTGGTGATGGCGCGCGAGGACGCGCCGGGCGACCGGCGGCTGGTGGCGTACTACACCGGCGAGGCGAGCGAGCAGCAGTTGCGCGAGCAGGCGCTGCAGGCGCTGCCCGGGTACATGGTGCCGGCGGCTTACGTGAAGCTGGAGGCGCTGCCGCTGACCCCCAACGGCAAGATCGACCGCAAGGCGCTGCCGGCGCCCGGAGACGCAGAAGCGTCGCGGCCGGCCTACGTCGCTCCGGTCACCGCTACCGAGGCGGCGCTGTGTGAAATCTGGCAAGACCTGCTGGGCACGAGGCGCGTGGGCACGACAGACAATTTTTTCCAGTTGGGCGGCCATTCGATCCTGGTGATACGGATGCTGGCCATCGTCAACAAACGCTTCGATGTGAACCTGACGGTCGCGACGGTGTTCGATAAGACCGACTGCGCCAGCCTGGGCGCGCACATCGATCGGCTCGCAGCGCTGGGGCGCAAGCCGCCAGTCGAAGCGCTCGCCGGCCAAGAACAATATGTAGAGGGAGAACTATGAGTATCGAGCAATTGCTTTCTGAACTGCCGGAGAACGGCATCCACCTCTGGCTCGAGGAGGGCAAGCTGAAGTTCCGCGCCCCTGCCAGCGGCTTGCCGGATCACTATCGCAGCAAGATCCTCGAGCATCGCGACGCCATCGTCGCGCTGTTAAAGCAGAGCAGGGGCGCGGACGAGGACGCGCCGCGTCCGCTCGGGCGGGACGAACCCTTGCCGCTCTCGTTCGAGCAGGAGCGGCTGTGGTTCCTGCACCAGCTTTTCGACGAGCTGGCGCTGTTCAACATGATCCACGCCTTCGAATGGCAGGGGACGGTGGACGAGGCCGCCCTGGAGTCGGCGATCCGGCAAGTGATCGAGCGCCATGAGATCCTCAGGACCCGGATCGAAGTCATCGAAGGCGTGCCCTTCCAGGTGCCGGCAGATGCGCTGCGCTGGAAACTGGCGGTCGAGGACCACACCGGCATCGACCCGTCCCGATACCAGGCCGTGTGCCAGCAGGTCTACGACCAGGAACTGTCGACCGTGTTCGACCTGGCCGGCGGCGAGGTCATCCGCACGCGCTTGTTGCGTTTCGACGGGCGCGCCGTGCTGTTCTTCTCGCTCGATCACATCGCCAGCGACGCCTGGTCCCAGCAGATCCTGCTTTCGGAGTTGTCCCAGTTCTACTTGGCCGCGGTCGAAAGCCGCCCGTGCACGCTGCCGCCCTTGGCGGTGCAATATGCCGACTACGCGGCATGGCAGCGCAAGCGCCTCGCCAGCGGCAAGCTGCAGGCGTCGATCGACTTCTGGCGCGGCAAGCTCGACGACGCCGCTTTCCAGACGCGCCTGCCGCCGGATCGTCCACGGCCGAGGAAGAAGACCTTCCGCGGACGGACCGTGTCCTATGCCTTGCGGCCGGAACTCCACCATGGCCTCAAGGCACTGTGCGCGCGTCACGGGCTGACGCCTTCCAACGTGATGCTGTCGGCGTACGCGCTGCTGGTCGCCCGCTACACGCGGCGCGATTCGGTGAGCTTCGGCATTCCCACCGCGGGCCGGGAGCGCACCGAGATCCAGGCGCTGATCGGCTTTTTTGTCAACGCCATCGTCTGCCGGATCGACATACCCGAATCCGGCTCGGCACTGGCCTACGTGCAATCGGTGCAACAGAGTTTGTTGCAGGCCCTGGAGCACCAGCAAGTGCCGATCGAATGTTTGGCGGAAATCATGAACCAGGGCCGGGGCTCCTCCGAGCATCTCGACATGCCGATGGCATTCAACTTCGTGGACGAGAGCAGCGAGCAAGGCGGCCGGGGGCAGGCCCTCGGCAACCTGCCGGTCACGCCTATGCCCCTGGGCAGCGCCGAAGTCGCGGCCAAGCACGAAGTCACGCTCTACCTGACCGCCTCGGCGACGGGCATCGGCGGCTGGGTCGAATACAACGCGGATTTGTTTTCCAGCGAATCGATGGAGCGTTTCGTCGAACACTATGACCTGCTGCTCGCGCGCCTGATCCAGGGCTGGGACCGGGACCTGCGGACCGTTTCATGGTACGACGACGCCGACATCCTCCGCTGGCTGAAAGCCGAGCATCCGCAAGCGACCCGGGCGTTTCCGCTTTCGCCCGTGCAGCGCGACATCTATTTCAGCGCACTGCTGAACCCTTCCACCAGGCGCAACAACCTCGGTTGTTCCTCACCCATCTACCAACCGATCGACCTGGTCCGCTGGGAGTCCGCGATCACGCGCTTGGTGGCCGGCGACGATATGCTGCGGATGCGGCTGTACCGGTTCAAGGACAGCAAGATCCATGATGTGTACCAGTGGGTAACCACCGACACCGCGGTCGATTACGAGTTCCATGACTGGTCCGATGGACAAGCCCGGGCACCGGGAGCGCTGGACGAGCTCATCGACGAGTTCACCCATCGCCCCTTCGACCTGGAGAAGGGGCCGCTGCACCGTCTGGCGCTGATCCGGCTTGCCAGCGACCACTATGTGGTCGTACTCGCGGCCCATCATGTGCTGTTCGATGGGGGCGCCGTGCTGCTCCTCGGCAAGCGCATCGCCGAGGCCTACCTGAATCCGGCCGACGCGGAGCGGCCGCGCCGCGGCACGGAGGAATTCCAGGCCTACGTGGCGGCCATGACGGCGAGCATGGATAAGCGCGAGACCATCGATTTCTGGCGGGCGAAGCTTGCCGGCGTGGAGGCATTGCCGGTTCCGCAACCGGATGCCGGGAGCGTACTGGTCACCAAAACGCTCCAGTTCGATCGCGACCTGTGGGCGGGGGTGAAGCAGTACTGCAGGGCCCAGGGCATCACGCCGGCGATCTATTGCAAGGGCATCTATGGCCTGTTGATCGACTATTACTTCCAGGGGCAGGCGGACTTCCTGATCTCCGAGTTCACCCTCGGCCGCACCGAGGCGCAGCTGGAAGACCTGGGCTGTTACTACCGGCAGCAGCCGTTCGTGTTCGCGCGCGACATTCTGCAAGGCGAGCGCACTCTCGCCGAGTTCTGGGGATACCACAAGAATTTCCAGCGCGCCTGCAAGCCGTACACCGCCTTGAGCGCGCACGCCCAGGCTCAACTGGCGCCGGCCCAGGGCGTCAGCTTCATGTACAACTTCAATGGCTACATCAAGCCTATCGATATTCTCTATGGCAGCGGACCCGACGACCAGAAGGGCTTCATTCCCCAGATCGAGGATGCCGTCCAGTTCTATATGAAGAACGTCGCCCAGGACATGCAGGTCAACCTCGTGTATCCCGAGGGCACGTTCGCGGATGATCGCCTGCTGGAGCGATTCATCAGCGTCACGCGCCAGCTGTGCGTGGGCGACTGCCCGTCCCTGGCCATGCTGGATTTCCTGCTGCCCGACGAAACGTGCCGGCTGGCCGAGTGGGAGGCGCGACGCGCGGCACCGGCCATTCGCTCCGGAACCGGCGAGCGCGCGCCGGACGTGCTCAGCCTGTTCGCCCGGCAGTGCCAGGCCAATGGCAGCGGCATTGCCCTTCGCGATGCGGACGGAAGCATGACCTATGCCGAACTCGACGCGCAGTCGAGCGCGCTCGCGCGCCGTCTGAAGGAGCGCTATCTGAAGCCGGGCGACAAGCTTGCCTTGCTGCTGCCGCGCGACCGCCGCTTTGCGATCGCCATGCTGGCCGCCGCCAAGGCATCGGCTTGCTATGTCCCGCTCGACCCCGAGCATCCCTCCAAGCGGATCGACTACATCCTCGAGGACGCCGCCGTCGCGGTGGTGATCACCTGCGAGGACAAGCGCGGGCTCGTCGATCCGCAGCGTTACCCCTTGTTGCTGTGGGAGGAGCTGCCGGATCTGCAGGGGCAAGCGCCAGCGGGCGCCGCCGGGCGCGCGATGGCGCCCTCCGACCCCGACCGGGATCTCTACGTGATCTACACCTCGGGTACCACGGGCAATCCGAAAGGGGTCCTGGTCAGTGCCGGCAATGTGGCTAGCCTGTTCGAAGGCTGCAGCGGGCTCTTCGAGTTCGGCGCCGCCGACCGATGGAGCGTCTGCCACTCTTTCGCCTTCGACTTTTCGGTGTGGGAATTGTGGGGGCCCTTGATCACCGGCGGCTGCGCGTGCATTGTCGACGCCGCTACCATCAAGGATTCGCCGCGCTTCCACGCCTGGCTGGAAGAGAGCGCCATCTCCGTCCTGAGCCAGACGCCGTCCGCCTTCCTGTCCCTGGACCTGGCGGACCGCCAGCTGGCCGCGAATCGTCCGCAGGCCAGCCTGCAGGCGCTGCGCTACGTGGTGTTCGGCGGCGAAGCCCTGGACATCAACCAGCTGCACGGATGGCGCGAGCGCCATGCCTTGGGCCGTCCCGCGCTGATCAACATGTACGGCATCACCGAGATCACCGTCCATGCCACCTTCCACGAGGTCACGGAAGAAGACTTCGCCGCCGGCCGGAACACGATCGGCAAGGCGCTGCCTCATCTGGTGACGGTGGTGCTCGACGCCTGTCTGCGCCGCGTTCCTCCGGGCTTCCCGGGCGAACTGTTTATCGCAGGCAGCGGCGTTGCGCAAGGCTACCTGCGGCGCGAGGCGCTGACCGCCGAACGTTTTCTCTCGATGCCGGCGCTCGGATACGGCGCCGCGACGTTTTACCGCACCGGCGATCGGGCCCGCTATCTGGAGGACGGCAACTTGCAATACCTGGGGAGAAACGACCGCCAGGTGAAGATACGGGGCTACCGCATCGAGCTCGACGAGATCGAGAACGTGATGCGCAGTTGCGCAGGCGTGTCCGCGGCGGCGGTGAAAGTGGTGGAGTTTGCCGAGCCTGTCGGCAAGCGCGTGGTCGCCTACGTCTGCGGCGTGACGTCTACGGCCGATCTCGGCCTGCTGCTGCAGGAACGGCTGCCGCACTACATGGTGCCGTCGAATATTGTCGCGATGGCGCAGCTTCCGCTCACGGACAACGGCAAGATCAACTATCGTGCGCTGCCTCGTCCCGACTTGTTTGCGGAGCCGGAGGAGGCCGCGGAACTCGCGACCCCGACCCAGATGCGGCTGGCGGAAATCATCGGGGATCTGCTGCAGCAACGAGTGCTGAGCAGGACGTCCGACTTCTTCGCGCTTGGCGGGCATTCCCTGCTGGCGACGCAGCTGGTGTCGCGCATCGAGCAGCAATTCGGCATTGAAATCCCGTTGCGCATGGTGTTCGAGCACGCCCGTCTCGACGAGCTGGCCGACGAAATCGACCGGCGCCTGAAGCAGGCCGCGGCTCCCGCGGAGAGCGTGATCGTGCCGTGCCCGAGGGATATCCCGCTGCCCTTGTCCTTCGCTCAGCAGCGCCTGTGGTTCCTGAACCAGGTTGCGCCGCAGGATCCGTTCTACAACCTGCCGGTGGTGGTGCAGTTCGAGCGGCTGAACGCCGCGGCGCTGGAAAAGACCCTGTTGCACATCATCGCTCGGCACGAGGTTTTCCGTACCAACTTCGTCCCCGACGAGCAGGGGCGGCCGCGCGTGATCGTCAAGAATGTGCCTTCGAACTGGCGGCTCGAGATACTCGACCTTTCCGGTCTGTCCGAGCAAGAACGGCGCCAGCGCGTGGAGGCCGAGACGCGGTCCAATGCAAGCACGCCGTTCGCCCTGGAGCGCGACCTCCTGCTGCGCTGCAAGCTCCTGGACCTCGGCGACAGGCATGTGCTGCTGCTGGCAACCCACCACATCGTCGCCGACGGCTGGTCGCTGGAGGTGCTCAAGCGCGAGATGGCGCTGCTGTATGACGCCTTCGGCGCCGATCGTCCGTCGCCCTTGCCGCCCTTGCCGATCCAGTACACCGACTTTGCATACTGGCAGCGCCAGTGGTTGAGCGGGGGGCGGCTGCAAACCCACCTCGACTATTGGCGGCGGCAGTTCGACGGGGTCGAGCAACTCGACTTCCCGCTCGACCGGGTCCGTCCGGCGCAGCTCAACTACCGAGGCGACTATGTGCCCATGGCCTTGACGCCCGAGTTGTCCGCCCGGCTGCGGGCGCTGGCGCAGGACCAGGAGGCGACGCTGTTCATGGTCTCGCTGGCTGCCTTGTACGTGCTGCTCGCGCGCTATACCGGACAGCAGGACGTGTGCATCGGCACGCCGATCGCCAACCGCAACCATGCGGCCATCGAGGCCCTGGTGGGATTCTTCGTCAATACTCTCGCGCTTCGCGTACAGGTGGACCAGGCCTCGACCTTCGAGCACTTCCTGCAGGTCGTGAAGCGCACGGCCCTGGGCGCCTACGAACACCAGGACATGCCTTTCGAACTCCTGGTCGACCACCTGAATATCGAACGCGACGCCAGCCGCAATCCGCTGTTCCAGATCATGTTCGTGCTCCAGAACGTGCCGAAGAATGTCGCGGCGAACGATGCGGACGGCCCCGCCGGGGAGTTGCTCGAATCCGGCCGCAAGAGCTCGATCTTCGACATGCGTGTCGAACTGTTCGATAACTCCGAGGTGTTGACGGGCGGGATCGAATTCAATGTCGATCTGTTTGACCGTTCCACCATCGAGGCGATTGCTGCCGCCTACCGACATCTGCTGGGCCAGATCGTGGCCGATCCCGGCCGCGGCGTGATGGATTATTCCTTGGTGGACGAGGTTTCGGCAAGGCAGCAGATCGAAGGTTTCAACAGCACCGCTGCCGTGCTGGACGACGCGGCCTGCCTGCATCATCTGGTGGAGCGCCAATGCCGCGCGACGCCGGAGAAGATCGCCCTGCGTTTCGAGAACCATGCGATGACGTATCGCCAACTCGACGCCGCGGCCGACCAGGTCGCATGCCGCCTGCAGGCGCTCGGCGTCGGGGGCGGCGAGCTGGTGGGCGTCGCCATGGAACGGTCGCTGGAAATGGCGGTCGGCCTGCTGGGCATCCTCAAGGCCGGCGCCGCCTATGTGCCCCTCGACCCGGAGTATCCCGCCAACCGTTGCCGCTACATGGTGGAGGACACCGCCGTCAAGGTCGTGCTGGTCCAGCCGCGCTACCGGGACTGGCCCGTCCTGGCGGGTATCGATCATGTGCTCGTGATGGCGGACGGACATCTGCTGGAGGCCGGCGATGAGCCAGCGGCGCAGCCATGCGGCTCGGCAGGCGCCGATTCTCCGTGCTACGTAATCTACACGTCCGGCTCCACCGGGCGCCCGAAAGGCGTGGTGAACATCCACCGCGCGCTGGTCAACCGCATCGCGTGGATGCAGGCGCGGTACCGGCTGACGGCCGATGACGTGGTGCTGCAAAAGACGCCTTACAGCTTCGACGTGTCGGTGTGGGAGTTCTTCTGGACGCTCGCCTACGGCGCGACCCTGGTCATCGCCAGGCCCCAGGGGCATCGCGATCCCCAGTACCTGGCCGCGCTGATCGCGCGCGAGGCCGTGACCACGCTGCACTTCGTGCCCTCCATGCTGCAGACCTTCCTGCGCCTGGCGGACATGCCTTCCTGCGCGAGCCTGCGCCGCATCATTTGCAGCGGCGAGGCGCTGGGCAAGGTCCTGGAGCAGCAATGCAAAGCGCAACTGCCTCATGCGCAACTGCACAATCTGTATGGTCCCACCGAAGCGGCCATCGACGTCAGCCATTGGACCTGCGATGGCATCGACGACAGGCGGCCGCTGCCCATCGGCCACCCCATCAGCAACTGCCAGCTGTTCGTGCTCGATGCGCGCGGCGAATTGCTGCCCCGCGGTGCGGTCGGTGAATTGCACATCGGCGGCGTCGGGCTGGCCCGCGGTTACCTAAACCTGCCGGACATGAGCGCCGAAAAGTTCATCGATTCGCGACGCTTGGGCATGCGTTTGTACAAGACGGGCGACAAGGCGCGGCATCGCTTCGACGGCGCCCTGGAGTATTACGGCCGGATCGATCACCAGGTGAAGATTCGCGGCCTGCGCATCGAGCAGGGCGAAATCGAAGCGGTGCTGATGCGGGCCGGCGGCCTGTCGTCCGCCGCGGTGACCGTCTGGGAAAACAAGGCGGCAGAGCCGCAAGCGCCGGATGCGGGCGACGATAAGCTATTGGTCGCCTATGTGGTGCCGTCGAACGAAGCCCTGGAGCCGGCGTTGCAGGCGGACAGTGCTTCCCTCTCGGCGGGCAAGGTCGATCAGTGGGGCCATGTGTTCGACGGTATCTATTCGGCGTCCGAAGGCGACACGCGTCCGGAGTTCGACATTGTCGGCTGGAACAGCAGCTACACCGGACAACCCATCGATCCCCGGGAGATGGAGGACTGGGTGCGCAATACGGTCGAGCGCATCGGCGCCGTGAGCGGTCCGCGCGTCCTTGAAGTGGGCTGCGGAACCGGCTTGCTCCTGTTCCGCCTCGCGAAAGGCGCTCAGCGTTACGTGGCCTGCGACATTTCCGCGCGTGCCCTGGCCGGCATCCGGGCGCATGTCGGCCAGGACGAAAGGTTCGCGCATGTGCTGACCCTGCAGGCCGCGGCCGACGAATGCGCGGTCTTGCTGGACGAGCCGTTCGATACCATCGTCATGAACTCGGTCATCCAGTACTTCCCGAGCGCCGATTACGCGGAAAAGGTGCTGACCTCTCTCGTCGAGAAGATCCCCGCGCAGGGAGGCTCGCTGTTCATCGGCGACGTGCGGCACGTCGGACTGATGCGCGCCTTCCATGGCAGCGTCGTCTGTTTCGATGCGCCGCCGCACCAGACGGTGCTCAGCCTGCGCCGCGACATCAACGAGCGGATCGGCGAAGAATCCGAACTGCTGCTGGACCCCGCCTTCTTCCATGATTTCTGCCGTCGGCACCGGCGCGAGATCCGCTGTGCGATTCTGCTGAAGCGGGAGGACAATGACAACGAAATGGCGAACTTCCGCTACGACGTTGTGCTGAGGGTTGCCGCCCAGGGCGAGCCGATGGGTGAGGCCTCCGAGGCCGACCTGTGCCACCGCGTCTGGCCTCGCGATCTGTGCAGCATCGCAGATCTGGATGGACTGGCCGCTGATCGCGCCTATGTCATTTCGGGCATTCCCAACACCCGCGTCCAAGGACATATCGAACTGGCCGAAAAAATCTTTGCGGCCGACACGGACGACCACCAGAAACTGGGCGAGCTGCGGGCCGGCGTGCCGCATGCCGGCGGACCGGCCCTGGGCGAGTTCTGGCAATGGGCGGAGCGTCGTGGCTGGCGCCTGGAGATGGCGCCCGATAGCAACGACCTTCGATACGTCGATCTTCTTCTGGTCGGGCCGCGCTTCGCGCGCTTCCATTCGCCAAGCCTGGCGGCGTGGCAGTGTGCGGCCGCCGGGCACGGAAAAGGCGAGGTCGTCTACGCCAACCAGCCCATGCGGGAAACGATGGAGCGCTTGCTGGTCAAACGCTTGCGCGACTACGCCGAGAACGAGCTGCCGGCCTACATGGTGCCCCAGCAGTTCATCGTCCTGGACAGGCTTCCTCTGACGGCAAGCGGCAAGCTGGACAGGAAGGCGCTGCCGGCGCCCAAGACCGCCAACCAGCTGGCGCGGAACCTCGGGCGCCATGTTGCCCCGGAGACGCCTTTCGAGCGACAGGTGGCGCAGTTGTGGTGCGACCTGCTGAAGCTCGACAAAGTGTCGATGACGGCCGACTTCTTTGCCTTGGGCGGGCATTCGTTGCTGGCCGTCGAGCTGATCGCGCAGGTGAAGAAGCTGACGGGCCGGCATTTGCCGCTCATCAGTATCTTCAATCACCGGACCTTGGAGGCCTTCTGCCGCTGCGTGGAGGAGCCGGAAGCTGCGCCGCAAGCCGCGGCGGCGCAATTCGGCGTGGCTGTTCCGCTGTCGAGCCGGCATCATCCCGACAAGCTGTTCTGTATCCATCCCGGCACGGGCGACGCATTCTCATACCGAGCATTGGCGGCGCACATGGAGCCGCACGCCAGCCTGTGGGGCATCCAGGTCCCTGGTTTCGAGGCTGCGACGGACGACCCGATCTCCGTGCAGCATGCGCCCCTGGCGCTGGAAGACCATCGATCGTTCCCGCTGCTGGCGGCGCATTACTGCGAGGTCATGAAGAAGGTGCAGCCGACGGGACCGTATCGCGTCCTCGGCTGGTCTTCCGGCGGCTTGCTGGCGCTGGAAATCGCTCGCCAGCTGCAGGAGCGCGGCGAGACCGTGAGCTTCATAGGCATGGTCGACAGCCAAGTGCCCGACGCCGGCCGCCACGACTATGGTCTGGATGGTCTTGCTTATTTGCCGGACGGCAGCCCCGAGGCGGTGCGCGCGCATCCTCTGCACTCGTTGCTGGAAGCGTTCGGCCTCACGGAGGTGTCTTCCGCGGCGCAACTGAACCACGTGATCCGCATTACCAAGTACCTGCGCAAGCTGGAGGGAGCTCACTCGCCCGTCATGCCCGCCGGACAGGTGCATCTGTTCGTTGCCGAGGACGACCCGGCCGCGATCGAGAATCCCGGCCATTTGCACGCCGGATGGCAAGGCTTGGGGGCCCAAGACTTGCGGGTTCACTCCGTGCCCGGAACGCATTTCACCGTGCTTCATCGCGACCATGCCGCCGCATTCGCGGACCTGCTGTCTAGTCTGCTGGAGCAAGCAGGCGCCTCGGATTCATGCGAGGCGCCGGTGCGTGCCGGAACACGCTATCGGGCATAGTGAGAATCCTCGGGAAAAGAGTAGCGGTCATCCACGGCCTCCGGTGCAGAGCCGGTCCGGCCCCGGCACCATCTTGCGATGCCGCTACTCGTAGGGCCGCATAAAGTACGGAAGCAAATTTTCGGTCGGCGGGAATGCGTTGCCTTCACTCGGCATCGCCGGGGTGACGCATTCTCGCGCGCCATCGGTATTGCGTTTTCGTCAAGCGGCAATGTACACTCGCCGGGGCTCAAAGTACCAGCATGGAGAACATGAAGTGCGCATGGCAGCCGTTCCTTACGACGATAACAAACCGCGCCTGAGCGGCATCGCCCTGCCGGTGACGGTTGCGCTGCATCTGCTTTTTGCCGGCCTGTTGTATTCCGTGATGCGCCATCCTGCGATTCAGGATTCGATGTCGAGTGCGATAACGGTGCTTCTGCTGCCGCAAGGACAAGCCGAACGCCCGCAGATGAAGGAACAATCGGTTGTCGCATCCAAGACCCGGCAACGACGAACCGCCGAAACTATTCCGCAAACGACCGCGGCAATCACGCCGGAAATTCCGGATATCGACATCGACCAGCAAGCTGCGCCGGCGCGGGAAATCGATACGGAAACCCTGCTCGAAAAAGCCAGGCGCGACGTCGGGAAGATCGACCGCAACTTGCGCAAGGAGAGACCGAAGCTGCTCGAACTGCCGCCCGATTCGCCGCAAGCAAGACTCGAGAAAGGCTTCGCCGGAGCAGGCCGGCCGCTCGGTTACAAAGAAGAAACCGTGCAAACGTCCGACGGCGTGCTCATAACCAAGGTGACCGGCCCATACGGCGTTCGTTGCTACAAGACGAAGCCGGGAACCGACATTAACCAATTCGGCACCCAGAGCGGTGAACTACCGAAGTCTTACCGTTGCAAAGAGTGAATTTCACGCCCGCGGGTCCGGCGCCTTGCGCGGACCTGCTCTTGCCGCGCTGCGCCGCTTCATGATCGAGGCGCCGTTTTTGTATCAGAACCCTTCCAGCACGATCTTGCCCTTGGCGGTATTGCTTTCCAACAGGGCATGCGCGCGCTTGAGATTGGCGGCGTTGATGGTCCCGAAGTGCGCGGCCAGCGTCGTTTTGACGACGCCGCAGTCGACCAGCGCCGCCACGCGATTCAACATTTCATGCTGCTTGGCGAGATCCTCCGTGCCGTACAGCGAGCGCGTGAACATCATCTCCCAGTGGAGGGACACGCTCTTGCGCTTGAGCTGGCGCACGTCGATCGGCGCAGGGTCGTCGATCAGCGCGATCTTCCCTTGCGGCGCGACGGCCGCCGCCATCTGTTCGAAATGGCGGTCAGTCTGGTTCAAGCCGACGATGTAGTCGACGGCGGGGAGGCCGATGCGCTCGAGTTCCAGCGTCAACGGACGATTGTGGTCGATCACGTAATGCGCGCCCGCATCCTTCACCCAGGCTTGCGTCTCCGGACGCGAGGCGGTGCCGATCACCGTCAAGCCGGTCAGCTGGCGCGCCAGCTGGACCAGGATCGAACCGACGCCGCCGGCGGCGCCGACGACCAATAGCGTTTTGCCGCTGGCGGCATCGTTATCCAGCACGCGCAAGCGGTCGAACAGCAATTCCCAGGCGGTGATCGCCGTCAGCGGCAGGGCGGCGGCTTCGGCGAAGCTCAGCGTGACCGGCATGCGGCCGGCGATCCGCTCGTCCACCACCTGCAGTTCGCTGTTGCTGCCGGCCCGGTCGAGCGCGCCCGCATACCAGACGCGATCGCCGACCTTGAAGCGGCTGGCCTTGGCCCCGACCGCCCGCACCACGCCGGCAGCGTCCCAGCCGATCACCTTGGCCAGGCCGGCCGACGGCGCGACGCCCTTGCGCACCTTGACATCGACCGGATTGACCGCCACGGCCTTGACCTCGACCAGGAGATCGTGATCGCCCGGCGCCGGTTCCGGCAAGACGACGTCGATCAGCGACTCGGCATGCTCGATGGGGAGATTCTGGTAATAGGCAACTGCTTTCATTGGATGATCCTTGTAGTGATTGAATGAGTCGATTAAAAGAAGTCCCCGCAGTTCGGCGTCCGGACGGGGGAAATGCTTGGACGCTATGGTGCTATCGTTTCATAAGAAGAAAAAGGCGATAAAATCGCATTCAATTTCAAAATAATTTTGAAAATAGAAGAATGCCGCGCCTGGAAGACTTGCAAGTATTCGTCCGCACCGCCGATTGCGGGAGCCTGTCGGCCGCCGCCCGCGAACTGGATCTCACGCCGGCGGTCGCCAGCGCCGCGCTCAAGAGGCTGGAGGCGGAGCTGGGGGCCTTGCTGCTGGCACGCTCCACCCGCAGCCTGCGCTTGACCGTGGATGGCGAGCGTTACCTCGAGCACGCGCGCGCCGCCCTGGCCTCGCTGGCGGCCGGTAGCGAGGCCATCGCCGCCGGCCGGGAGAAGATCGGCGGAACGCTGACGCTGTCGGCGCCGTCGGACTTCGGGCGCACCCTGTTGCTGCCCTGGCTGAACCAATTCCAGGAAGCGCATCCGGCGCTCGAACTGCAATTGCGGATCAGCGATCGCCTGGCCGACATGTATCGTCAATCTGTCGATGTTGCCTTGCGCTACGGCGTGCCGGGCGATTCCAGCCTGGTGGCCCTGCCGCTGAGCCCGGAGAATCCGCGCGTGCTGTGCGCGGCGCCCGGCTATTTCGCGCGCCACGGCATGCCCGCGACGCCGGCCGATCTGCGGCGCCACAATTGTCTGCGGCTGGTGCTTGGCGACGCCGTGCATAGCCGCTGGAGCTTCTCGACCACTTCGGGCGAGACGCTGAGCGTGGTCGTGAACGGCCGGCATACGAGCGACGACGGCGAAGTGGTGCGCCGCTGGGCCGTGGAAGGGTTGGGCATCGCCTACAAGTCGAGGCTGGACGTGCTCGCCGACTTGCGCGCAGGCCGCCTGCAGGCGGCGCTGACGAACTACGAGAACGAGGTGTCGCCGCTATACATGGTGTGCGCGCATCGGCTGTCGCTGTCGGCGGCGGTGGTGCGCTTGCGGGAATTTCTGCAGGAGCGCTTGGGTGCCTATGCGAGCGAATAATACTACCGGCTATTCACGTTACAGCGTGTAAATACACGGACCGTCACTGAACAACCTATTGTCTTTCGCCACCCATGTGATAGAGCGGCGCCGGATACGGAGCGGCATGTCGCTCACATCTCATTAATTCAGGAAAGGCAATCATGACTTCAATATCCAATGCTCCACTCAACTATGTTACCGGGTTTAACTCTCGATTCACCACGTTGAAGCGCGCGGGCAACAGCGAGATACTGATCAACTGCAACGGATTGAGGGATTTTTTGCCGCGGGCCATCGACTTTTTGCGTTCCTTGAATAATACGGATGAGCATGAGCATGAACGAGTCAGTGAGAAAGTAGCCCATTATTTGATGGGAAAGGAAACTCATCCGCCTGTCGGGCTGACGCCGCCATTATTTGGGATTGCCACGAATGTGAAAACCGTGTTGTACGACTTGTTGCGCACTCATCGTTACGGAATCTTCGGAGAAACCGAATCCTTCGACAAAACTTTTGCCAAACTCGAGGCGTTAAACAAGCATTTGATGAATGAAAACATCGAGGTGAATGCGCAGCCTACGAATTCTAACGATGCGGTTGAGCCGCTAGTGTTTGGCGCAGGAATGGTGCGTCAATATGACAATGGGAAACCCATTATCAGGCACTGGAATGATTCGAATGTGAATTTCAATGGACGTATTTGCGATGATGACGAAAACCCCGACGCCCCATTCTTCATGTGTCGGCACGGGTGTGCCGCCTTCGCGCTTGCGGCCACATCACCAAAAGGAATGGAAGAATTTCTTCAAATGAATTCAACTTTAGAAGGCGCCAAAAGGCTGTATCAAGGTGGTTATGGAAAACTTGAGCAAATAAATCTTGCAAGGAAAGAAGAGTGCAAACGTTTCTTTTCCTCTGAGAACTTTGGAGTCTTGATTAAACATCTTTCCGAGGAGATGAGGCCGGGAGAAGTACGGAATGCAAAAATCAATCTTACCTCTTTAAATAAAGGGGAAGAGGGACATGCTGTGAGCCTGTATTTAGAAAGATTTGTTGAAAAGAATAAAGAAATGCTGAGGATTGGGATTTACGACTTCAATAACTCTGCAAATCTTACTTATACGGAAACAGAATTTAAAGATCCTAATATTCTGCTCTGCGAAATTACGGATTTCGTCGGCTCCGAAATTGTAAAGGATAAATGCTTGAGCATTATCAGTGAGAGGCCGTTTACAGTTCCTGCTGACGAATTTGTCAATAAGAAGCCATCCATGATGCATGGAATAGGAGAGGCTGTCCTCTATAATGACGTACAGTATCTTGAGGCATGCTGCAGCTACTTGGATGAGTGTCTATCGAAGAACTCACTTGAAAATAATAAAGAAACCATCGTCAATGCGATATTGAAAGGAATGAATGGTGCTAGAGAGAGAGACACGCTTCTGATCACCGCTTTGTCTGTAGGTCACTACAAGACCGTTTCGGCACTGTGTAAACTTTTGATGCAGATTCCTAACTCAGATAAGGTTAAGCTTCTCTCTGGGAAGGATGCGCGGGGTAATAACGTCCTATATTATCTTTATATCGCTGAGAATGAAAATGAAAATAATAGACAAACACACCCCGTAACTCAACTCAAGGATTTAATAGAATCGCTGAGTATCATCGACAATTCTAGTCTAGAGTTGATGAGAAATTCGAAAGGCGAAACTGCATATATTGCATATAAGAGATATTTGTGGGACAAAACTGAACTGGCATACATGCAGTGCAAATTAGATGTTGCAAAACTCCTGCTGAAAATTCAAATGAGAGGTGACGCCGTTTATTTGGACAGGAATTTGGTTAAGTAACAGGGTTTTACTGACCCAGGTTTTGGCGCTCCTGCCTGATTCACTCAAGCGTTACCGATACTAGGTATTACCTCTCACCATATTCTGCGTGGAACCCGTCGGGTACAATGACGGTTTGGATTCGATGGGGCCGGTTTTGTTACGGTCCCGAACTCTACCGGCACTACCTTGACTTACAGCGTAAAAGAAATCTTCTACACCCTGCAGGGCGAAGGCATGCAGGCCGGGCGCCCGGCAGTGTTTTGCCGCTTTTCCGGATGCAATCTGTGGACCGGCCGCGAGAGCGACCGCGTCACGGCAGTATGCAAGTTCTGCGACACCGATTTCGTCGGCACCGATGGCGAGCGCGGCGGCAAGTTCGCGACCGGCGGCGAACTGGCGCGAACGATAGCCGGTTTGTGGCCCGAGACCCATGCCGCCAGCAAATACGTTGTCTTCACCGGCGGCGAGCCGCTGCTGCAGCTCGATGCGGAACTCATCGATGCCATGCATCGCGCCGGCTTCGAGATCGCGATCGAGACCAACGGCACGCTGCCGGTGCCGGCCGGGGTGGACTGGATCTGCGTCAGCCCGAAGATGGGTTCGGAACTCGTGGTCACGAAAGGCAGCGAGCTGAAGGTCGTGATTCCGCAGGAAGGGCAAGATCTGCAAGCCTACGAGGCGCTCGACTTCGAGCATTTCTTCGTGCAACCGATGGATGGCCCCGACAAGCTGCGCAATACCCAACTCGCGATCGAGACTTGCAAGCGCAACCCGAAATGGAAGCTGAGCATCCAGACTCATAAACTTTTGCAAATTCCGTAATGCTCACCATCACCCGCAAACTCGAATTCGATGCCGGCCATCGGATTCCCGATCACAAGAGCCAGTGCCGCAACCTGCACGGCCATCGCTACACGCTCGAGATCACGCTGACCGGCGCCGTCATCGATGTCGAAGGCAGTTCCGACAACGGCATGATCATGGATTTTTCCGACGTCAAGACGATCGCCAAGGAACACCTGGTCGATGTGTGGGACCACGCCTTCCTGGTCTATGCCAAGGACGCGGCGGTGCGTTCCTTCCTCGACGGCTTGCCGAATCACAAGACGGTCATCATCGATCGCATTCCGACCGTCGAGAACCTGGCCCAGACCGCCTTCGACATCCTGAAGGCCGCCTACAAGGACCGGTACGGCACCGGCCTGCATCTGCAGAAGCTGGTGCTGCACGAAACGCCGAACTGCTGGGCCGAGATCACGGCCGACGAGTAAGCCATGCTGCCGGAAACGCAAGACGCGATCTTCATGCGCGAAGCGATTTCCCAGGCGCGCAACGCCTGGGCGCTCGGCGAGGTGCCGGTCGGCGCGGTCGTGGTCAAGGACGGGCAGGTGGTCGCGACCGGCTTCAACCAGCCGATCGGCACCCACGATCCGACGGCGCATGCCGAGATCATGGCCTTGCGCGCGGCCGCGGCCATCCTCGGCAATTACCGTCTGCCGGGCTGCGAACTCTACGTCACGCTGGAACCCTGCGCGATGTGCTCGGGCGCGATGATGCATGCGCGCCTGGCGCGCGTGGTCTACGGCGCGGCCGATCCCAAGACCGGCGCCTGCGGCTCGATCGTCAACCTGTTCGAACAGGAGAAGCTCAATCACCATACCGAAGTCGTCGGCGGTGTGCTGGCGGAGGAGTGCGGGCAATTGCTCAAGGATTTTTTCGCCGAACGCCGGCTGGCGCAACAAGCCCTGATCAAGGAAACGCATGGCTGATACCGACCCGCGCATTCCGGCCGGCCTCGGCGTCGCGATCGTCGCGCCGAGCGGCTATGCGACCGACGAGGCAGCCGTGGTGCGCGGCATCGCACGCCTGCAAGCGCTCGGCTGCCGCGTCAAGAACCACTACGATCCGGCTGCCCGCTACCAGCGCTTCGGCGGCACGGATGAAGCGCGCGTCGGACAGGTCCACGCGGCGATCGGCGACCCGGATGTCCAACTGGTGATCGCCCTGCGCGGCGGCTATGGCCTGTCGCGGATCTTGCCGATGCTCGATTGGCATCGCATCGCCGGCTCCGGCAAACTGTTCGTCGGCGCGAGCGACTTTACCGCCTTCCAGCTTGCCTTGCTGAAGCACACCGGCGCCGTCAGTTTTTCCGGGCCGATGATGTGCGGCGATTTCGGATTGGAGGAAACCCGCGATTTCACCATGCGGCAGTTCTGGGAGTGCCTCACCAGCGGCACCCACACGATCAGAGCGCAAGCCGCGGGAAATCCGATCGTCGACGTACGCGGGAAATTGTGGGGCAGCAATCTCGCGATGCTGGTTCACCTGATCGGCACGCCTTACCTGCCGGATATCGACGGCGGCATCCTGTTCGTCGAGGACGTCGGCGAGCATCCCTACCGCATCGAGCGCATGATGCTGCAACTGCTGCATGCCGGCATCCTGCAAAAACAGCGTGCCATCGTGTTCGGCGACATGTCGGATTACAAGCTCACGCCTTACGACAACGGCTACGATTTCGAAGCGATGGTCGCCTATCTGCGCGGGCGGATCGGCGTTCCGCTCCTGACCGGCCTGCCGTTCGGCCACACGCCCGACAAGGCGACGCTCGCGGTCGGCTGTGACGCGCACCTGGTCTCGGACGCGGACGTCTTCGAATTGACGATGAGCGGCTATCCGAATCTAGCGGGCCGGTAAGCCCGATTGCGCCGCGCCGTCCAGCGTTTCGAATTCGAATTTCACGCGCAGCACGGTGCTGCTGCCGCGCGTCAGTTCGACCAGGCCGGGGCGGCCCGGCATGTGAAAGGCGTCGATCGGCTGGGTGATCGGTTCGTAGCAGAAATACGGCTCTCCCGGCGGCCGGTACATCAGGCTGTAACCCTTGCAATCGCTCATCGTCATCGTGACGGCGAAACGCCGATCCGGGTATGTGATCGTCGCGTGCCCATCCCAGCCGGTAAAGCAGTTGTCGATCGGCGGCCCGGAGAGCGGAGCCGGCCGGTTGTAATCCCAGGTCGGCGGGAAATCGGTCGTGTGCCTGATTGGAATCGGATCCGCGCCCGCCAGCCAGACGCCGCCGGTTTTCGCCAGCAACAGCGTCTCTTCGTTCCGGACGAAATACGGATGCAGGCCGAGGCCGTAAGGCAGCGCTTCGTCGCCCAGGTGCATCGCCATGAGTTCGATCGCGATGCCGTTGGGCAGCAGGGTGACGCTTTGCGAGGCCATGTAATCGTACGGATTGCCGCCATGGCGATGCGACTCGAGCGCCAGGCGGATCCGGTTCATGCCCTGCTCGGTGACGCTCCACGCCTGCAGCCAGCCGTCGCCGTGGATCGGGTAGGGTTCCCCCGCGCGATTCGGCGCGACCGGATGGAAGACGCCATGCTGCTCGAATCCGCCTTGCGTGATGCGGTTGGACCACGGCACCAGCGGAAAACAGGCCATCGTGTAACGATCCTCGCTCTTGCCGTCCCAGGGACGAAAGATCGGCGTCCATCCCTCCGGCGATTTCCAATCCCAGGCGGTGATCGCGCCGCCGAGTTCGGGCGCGAGGTAAAGTCGCTGGGTCGAGGATTCGAGTCCGATGGCCGGCGCTTGCATGATGCCATCCTCCGTCAGCCGGCGAAACGGTTGGCGGGGACGCCCGCGACGTCGAGATCGATCGCGAACAGCGAGCCGGCCAACGGTTGTTGCGCGAGGCGATTCTCGTCGAGACCGACGCGGGCGCTGGTGATGTAGAGCGTCTTGAGGTCCGACCCGCCGAAGGCGCAGCTCGTGACATGCGAGCACGGCAAGGCGATCGTCCGCATGAGCCTGCCTTGCGGATCGCGCCGCGTCACCTTGCCCGGTCCCCAGTGCGCGATCCAGAGACAGCCTTCGGCGTCGGTCGTCATGCCGTCCGGCGAGCCGTCCTCCGCGCCGAATTCGAGGAACAGGCGCTTGTTGGCGATCGTGCCGGCGCCGGGATCGAAATCGAAGGCATAGACGTGGCCAAGGTGGCTGTCGTTGAAATACATGGTCTTCCAGTCGGCGGACCAGGTCGGGCCGTTGGTCACCGCATAGCCGGTATCCATTCTTTCGCAATGCAGGTCGGGCGTGAGCCGGTAGAGCGATCCCACCGGCTCCCGGCATCCGAATTCCACGCTGCCGGCCCAGTAACGCCCCTCGCGGTCGCATTTGCCGTCGTTGAAGCGGTTGCCGGGCAGATGGCTTTCGGGTTCGACCAGGCGTTCCAATGCCGACGTGGCCAGATCGAAGAAAGCGAAGCCGTAGCGCAAGGTCGCGATCAAGCCGTCCGTTTCCCTCCGTTCCGCGACGGAGGAAATCTCCTCGTCGAAGCTCCAGCTATGCCGTTCATCGCCGGCGGGGCGGTACTGGTGCAGCTGCCGACCGAGAATATCCACCCAGTAGAGAGCCTGTTCCCTGGCCGACCAGACCGGGCCCTCGCCGAGCGCCGCCCGGGCATCCCATACGCATTCCGGAATCGTGTTCATGGCATCTAGCCTCCGTGCCTTGCGCCGCCGCTCAATGCGATTCGCGCGGCACCGGCGCGCCGCTCGAGCCCACCAGGAAATCGAAATCGGCACCCAGGTGCGCCTGCTGCACATGCTCCACGTAAAGCCGGGCATAGCCGCGCTGCGGAGGATCGGGCGGAGCCCAGGCGGTACGCCGGCGCTGCAGTTCTTCGTCGGAAACGGCAAGCTGCAGGCGCCGTTCGGCGACGTCGAGTTCGATCATGTCGCCTGTTCGCACCAGCGCCAGCGGCCCGCCGGCGGCCGCTTCGGGCGAGACATGCAGGATCACCGTCCCGTATGCGGTGCCGCTCATGCGCGCATCCGAGATGCGTACCATGTCGGTGATCCCCTTTTGCAGCACCTTGCGCGGCAGCGGCATGTTGCCGACCTCGGGCATGCCGGGATAGCCGCGCGGTCCGCAATTCTTCAAGACCATGATGCAGGTCTCGTCGATATCGAGCGCGGGATCGTCGATTCTTTCGCGCAATTCTTCGATGCTGTCGAACGCCACCGCGCGTCCGCGATGCTTGAGCAATTGCACCGACGCGGCCGACGGCTTGATGATGGCGCCGTCCGGCGCGAGATTGCCCTTCAGGACGGCGATGCCGGATTGTTCGCGCACCGGATCGTCGAACGCATGGATGACGTCGCGGTTGTAGCAGGGCGCGTCGCGGATGTTCTCGGCCAGCGTCCTGCCGTTCGCTGTCAGCGCGTCGCCATGCAGCAAATGTTCGATCTCGCGCATCACGGCCGGCAGCCCGCCGGCATAGTAGAAATCCTCCATCAGGTAGTGTCCCGACGGCTGCAGGTTGACCAGGCAGGGCAGGCGGCTGCCGAGCCGATCGAAATCCTCAAGCTCCAGCTTGACGCCGATGCGGCCGGCGATCGCCAGCAGATGCACCACCGCATTGGTGGAACCGCCGATCGCCGCATTGACCTTGATCGCATTCTCGAACGCCGCGCGCGTCAGGAGTGCCGACATCGCGAGATCTTCCTCGACCATTTGCACGATGCGCCGCCCGGTCAGTTGCGCCAGGCGGTTGCGGCGCGTGTCGGGCGCCGGAATCGCGGCATTCTCCGGCAGCGACATGCCGAGCGCTTCCACCATGCTGGCCATGGTGGACGCCGTGCCCATCGTCATGCAGGTGCCGGCGGAACGATTCATGCACGCTTCGGCGGCCGTGAATTCGGCCGGCGTCATCTGCCCGGCACGCACCATTTCCGACATCTGCCAGACGCCGGTGCCGGACCCGATATCCTTGCCGCGGAATTTTCCGTTCAGCATCGGCCCGCCGGACAAGCCGATGGTCGGCAAATCGCAACTGGCCGCTCCCATCAGCAAGGCCGGCGTGGTCTTGTCGCAGCCCATCAGCAGCACGACGCCGTCGATCGGATTGCCGCGGATCGATTCCTCGACATCCATGCTGGCGAGATTGCGGAACAGCATCGCGGTCGGCCGCAACTGCGTCTCGCCGAGCGACATCACCGGGAATTCGAGCGGCACGCCGCCCGCCTCCAGCACGCCGCGCTTCACGAAGTCGGCGAGTTCGCGGAAGTGGGCGTTGCAGGGAGTCAGTTCCGACCAGGTATTGCAAATGCCGATGATCGGACGGCCGTCGAACATGTCGTCCGGGTAGCCGGCCTTCTTGGTCCAACTGCGATGGACGAAACCGTCGCGATCCTGTTTGCCGAACCAGGCTTGGCTGCGGCGTGGCTTCTTATCTATCATCGGGTTCCGTCCGGCGTGTCCGTTGCTATCGGGTACTTCGCCGACCGCGGCGGTGAATGATTCGAGGCGCGGCCGGTCCAATTTCTCACGCACGGTGAGATTCGCTGTCCGAATGAAAGTTCTTGCAAGGTTCTTGCATGCAAACAGGAGGGTGGGATGCTTACGGAAAGCAGGCAGCAAACGGTGCTAGGCATCGATTGGGGAACGACCAACCGGCGTGTCTATTTGCTCGATGCCGATGGCCGCCTGGAGCGGCGGATCGAGGATGGGGAAGGCATTCTGAAGGTCGGCCCGGACGGTTGCGCGGCATCCTTGCTGGACTTGCTGCAGGCCTTGGAACTCGGGGAAGCGGACGTGATCATGTCCGGCATGGTGGGCAGCCGCAACGGTTGGCGCCAGGTGCCGTATCTCGACAAGGAGCAGCCGCTGCTGCGGCTTTCCGAGGCGTTGGTGGAGATCGAGGCGCCGCGTGCGGGCGTGCGTTGCCGCATCGTTCCCGGCTATTGCGCGGTCGATGCCTGCGGAACGCCCGATGTGATGCGCGGCGAGGAAACGCAGATTCTCGGCACGCTGGCGAGCGGCGCCGGCGGCGGCTGGTTCTTGCTGCCCGGTACCCACAGCAAATGGGTATTCGTCGAGGACGGGCGCGTGCGAGAGATCATCACCTTCATGACCGGCGAATTGTTTTCCCTGTTGTCCACGCAAGGCACGCTGGCCGCGCTGGTGCGAGAAAAAGAGCATGTCCCGGAAGCCTTCGACGCCGGGCTCAAGGTGGCGCAACGCAGCGGCTTTACCCATGCCGCGTTCGGCTGCCGCGCGCTGGTCGTCACCGATACCATGCCGGAGGCGCAGGCCTCGTCCTACTTGTCCGGCCTGCTGATCGGCGCCGAATTCGCCGGCGTCCGGCAAAAGGCCGGTGCCGATCCGCGCGGGCCGGTTCATATCGTGGGTTCGCCCCAGCTGACGGCGCGCTATGTCGAGGCGCTGCAATTCTTCGATATCCAATCCCGGGTCTGGCAGCCGGACGAGGTCTACGTGGCCGCCTTGCGCCGGCTGGCCGCGATCCAAACATGAGGAAAGCCGATGCTGCCGCTGCTCGATAATTTTCCCTTTCCGCTGGTGGCGATCCTGCGCGGCTTGACGCCGGCCGAGGCGCCGACGATCGGGCGCATCCTGTTCGATGCCGGATTTCGCCTGATCGAAGTGCCGCTGAACCGGCCGGGCGCCTTGGAGGCCATGCGCGGCTTGATCGAAATCGCGCCGCCGAACGCCCTGGTGGGGGCGGGGACGGTCGTGACGCGAGGCGATATCGATGCCGTCGTCCATGCCGGCGGACGCTTCATGGTAGCGCCGCATTGCGATCCGGACGTCATTCGTTATGCCGTACAGAACGAACTGTTGACGCTGCCGGGGGTCGCGACGCCGACCGAGGCGTTCAAGGCGCTGGAAGCGGGCGCGGCCGGGCTGAAGCTGTTCCCGGCGGAGATGATGCCTCCCGCGGTCGTCAAATCATTGCGCTCGGTGCTGCCGGAACGCATCTGGTTGCTGCCGGTCGGCGGCATTCATCCCGCGAACATGGGGGCTTACGTCGATGCCGGGGCTAATGGCTTCGGCATCGGCGGCCAACTCTATCGTCCCGGCACGGAGCCGAGGGCCGTCAAGCGTGCGGCCGAGACATTCATGCAGGCGCGCGCCGCATTGATGCAAAAAACATAATTCCGGGTGAATTTTTCGTTCATTTTTCGCCTGCCGGCGGCATGGCAAACGGCTTTGTTGCGTCGCAAAATGCTAAAATCGCGGGTTTTCCCATGCCGGGTGTCCCTTACCGGGCCTCCCTTACCGGGCCTCCCGATTTCAGCAAGTTAAAAAAGGTTTTTTCCGTGCTTTCCACCGCCAACATCACGATGCAGTTCGGCCCCAAGCCGCTGTTCGAAAACATTTCCGTCAAATTCGGCGAAGGCAACCGCTACGGCTTGATCGGCGCCAACGGTTGCGGCAAGTCGACCTTCATGAAGATCCTCGGCGGCGACCTCGAACCGTCGTCCGGCACCGTCATGCTCGATCCCAACGAGCGCCTCGGCAAGCTGCGCCAGGACCAGTTCGCCTATGAAGAGATGCGGGTGCTCGACGTCGTGATGATGGGCCACACCGAGATGTGGGCGGCCATGACCGAGCGCGACGCGATCTACGCGAACCCGGAGGCCACCGACGAGGACTACATGAAGGCGGCCGACCTGGAAGCGAAGTTCGCCGAATACGACGGTTACACGGCCGAGGCGCGCGCCGGCGAGCTGCTGCTCGGCGTGGGCGTGCCGATCGAGCAGCACAACGGCCCGATGAGCAACGTGGCGCCGGGCTGGAAGCTGCGGGTGCTGCTGGCGCAGGCGCTGTTCTCGAACCCGGACATCCTGCTGCTCGACGAACCGACCAACAACCTCGACATCAACACCATCCGCTGGCTCGAGAACGTGCTCAACGAGCGCAACTCGACCATGATCATCATCTCGCACGACCGCCACTTCCTGAACCAGGTCTGCACCCACATGGCCGACATGGATTACGGCACGCTGAAGATTTATCCCGGCAATTACGACGACTACATGCTGGCCTCGTCGCAGGCGCGCGCCCAGCAGCTGGCCGCCAATGCGAAAGCCAAGGAACGCGTCGCCGAACTGCAGGAATTCGTGCGCCGCTTCTCGGCCAACAAGTCGAAGGCGCGCCAGGCGACTTCGCGCGCCAAGCAGATCGAGAAGATCAAGGTCGAGGATATCAAGCCGTCCAGCCGCCAGAATCCCTTCATCCGCTTCGAAGGCGAGAAGAAGCTGCATCGCCAGGCGGTGGAGATCGAAGGCCTGTCGAAAGCGTATGACCGCCAGATCTTCAAGAACTTCAATCTGCTGGTCGAAGCCGGCGAGAAGATCGCGATCATCGGCGCCAACGGCGCCGGCAAGACGACGCTGCTGCGCTCCATGGGCGGGCTCGACATCTGCAGCCTGCAGGCCGACGGCGGCGTCGCCAAGTGGGCGGAAAACGCGAATGTCGGCTACATGCCCCAGGATCCCACCGAGGAATTCGCGGTCGATAGGAATCTCACCGACTGGATGGGACAGTGGACGAAGGAAGGCGACGACGATCAAGTCGTGCGCGGCATTCTCGGCCGCCTGCTGTTCTCCGGCGATGACGTGAAAAAGAGCGTGAAGGTGCTTTCCGGCGGCGAGAAGGGACGCATGATGTACGGCAAGCTCATGCTCGGCCGGCACAACGTCCTGCTGATGGACGAGCCGACCAACCACATGGACATGGAATCGATCGAGTCGCTCAACATCGCGCTCGACAAGTACGCCGGCACGCTGATCTTCGTCTCGCACGATCGCGAATTCGTATCGTCGCTGGCGACCCGCATCCTGGAAGTGAGGGATGGGGAAGTCATCGATTTCCGGGGCGGCTACGAGGAGTATCTCGCCAGCCAGGGCATCGAATGAAAAAAGGCCGCGTCAGCGGCTTTTTCGTCCTTCGCTCACAGCATCGGATCGAGATCCGCGGGCGGCTTTCCGGGAAACAGCAATTGATCGAGCCGGTCGCGCAGGCTGCGCGCCATTTCCTTGCCGTTCAACTTCAGCACCGCCTCCAGGTAGGGACGGCGCAGTTCGCGGAAATCGTCGACCGAGGCGGCGCGCTCGACCTTCAATTGCAGGGCATAACCGCGCAAGCCGATCGCGCTCTTGATCGTCGAGGTGTAGAAGTTGTATAGCGCATGGAACTGGTTTTCGCCCGGCGCCAGGATGTTGGATTGCTCCGCTTGCGCGGTCGCCGCCTCCGGTTCCGCCGGCGCGGAGGCGCGCGAAGATGGGGCGGCGACTTCCTGGAAGCGGATCAGGCCCTGGGCGAGCAATTCGTCCACGCTCTGCGCGGTCAAGCCGAGTCCGGCCACTTGCCGCAGCAATTCATCCTGCGTGTGCTTGCCGTCGATCAGCACCAGCAGCGTGCGCAAGCGCGAAGGCAGGCCATGCTTGCGCGTCGCGATCTCTTCACGGCCCTTGTCTGTCTTATCGAGAATGCGTGTCATCTTGGCTAAAAAGAGACTTGGCGGAAGGAAAATACTATGCCAGGCCCTGGACTGTTGCAACTTGCCGGCCCCTCGCGAGCGAAAGATTTATACTTCGTCTAGTATCATCACATTGCCAGTCCGCCGTCTCCTCGACCAAGATGTCCTCCGGGCGCGGCGGCGCGATTGAAAACCGCCTCGGCGAACGCCATCTGGCTCTACCTACCAAGCATCCATTCGTCATGCAGATTCAACCCATCAAGACCGTCGAATTCGAACGTCCGCAGATGGCGAGCGGCACCAGCTGCGTCGCCAATGCCTGGGCACGCGTGCCGCTGGCGCCGTCGCCGGAGGAAAAGGCCGCGCTCAAGGCGCGCATCAAGCAGTTGTTGAAGGAGAAAGAAGCCGTTCTCGTCGCGCATTACTATGTCGATGCCGACCTGCAGGACCTGGCCGAGGAAACCGGCGGCTGCGTTTCCGATTCCCTCGAAATGGCGCGCTTCGGCCGCGATCATCCGGCCAAGACGCTGGTCGTCGCCGGCGTCAAGTTCATGGGCGAGACTTCCAAGATCCTGAGCCCGCACAAGACCGTCCTGATGCCCGATCTCGATGCGACCTGTTCGCTCGATCTCGGCTGTCCGGCCGATGAGTTCTCGGCCTTCTGCGATGCCCATCCGGATCGCACCGTCGTCGTCTACGCCAACACCAGCGCCGCCGTGAAGGCGCGCGCCGATTGGATGGTGACCTCGTCGATCGGCCTGGAGATCGTCGAGCATCTGCATGCGCAAGGCAAGAAGATCCTGTGGGCGCCGGACAAGCATCTCGGCGGCTATATCCAGAAGAAGACCGGCGCGGACATGCTGCTGTGGCAGGGTTCCTGCCTGGTGCATGACGAATTCAAGGGCATCGAGCTCGAATTGCTGCGCCGCGAGCATCCGCAGGCGAAAGTGCTGGTGCATCCGGAGTCGCCCGAAGCCGTCGTCGCGCAGGCCGACGTAGTCGGCTCGACCTCGCAACTGATCGCGGCGGCGCGAACGCTCGACGCCGAGGAATTCATCGTCGCCACCGACAACGGCATCCTGCACAAGATGCGCATGGCGGCGCCCGGCAAGCGTTTCATCGATGCGCCGACGGCCGGCAACAGCGCCACATGCAAGAGTTGCGCGCATTGCCCGTGGATGGCAATGAACGGCCTGCAAAACCTGCTCGAGGTGCTGGAGACCGGCCGCAACGAAATCCATGTCGATCCGGAAATCGGACGCAAGGCTTATACCTGCATCGACCGCATGCTGGCCTTCGCCGCGGCGCGCAAGGCGAATGTCCGTCCCTCGGCGGACCTCGCGCAAGAACAGAAACTGTTTGCGGGCATCGGCCCCGCCTGAGAACAAGGTCAAGATTCCGCATGAGCACGCTCAAGAATCCCTTCGCGCCTTTCGATTCCGCGTTGAAAGCGGCTTTCGAGGCGAACATCCATGCCGCGCTGACGGAAGACGTCGGCAGCGGCGACCTGACCGGCCTCCTGGTGCCGCAGCACGAGACGGTGAAAGCGCGCGTGATCGTGCGCGAAGCCGCGGTGCTGTGCGGCGCGCCCTGGTTCGAAGGCGTGATGACCCAGGTAGACCCGCGCATCCGCATCGAATGGAAATACGCCGAGGGCGACCTGATGGAGGCGGATGGCGAGGTCTGCGCCATCGAAGGTCCGGCGCGCGCCTTGCTGACGGCCGAACGCGGGGCGCTGAATTTCCTGCAATTGCTGTCCGGAGTGGCGAGCGCGACGCGGCGTTATGTCGATGCGATCCGCGGCACGCGTTCTTCGATTCTCGATACCCGCAAGACCTTGCCTGGATTGCGGCTGGCGCAAAAGTACGCGGTGCGCGTCGGCGGCGGCGTGAATCAGCGGCTGGCGCTGTACGACGGCATCCTGATCAAGGAAAACCATATCGCGGCGGCCGGCGGCATTACGGCCGCGATGCGGGCGGCGCAGGCATTGAATGCCGGCGTCACGATCCAGATCGAGGTCGAAACCCTGGCCGAGCTGCATGAGGCGCTGGAAGCCGGCGCGACCTCGATCCTGCTCGACAATTTCTCGCTGGCCGATATGCGCGAGGCGGTCGCATTGACCGCCGGGCGCGCTGTGCTGGAAGGATCGGGCGGCGTGAACCTGGACACGGTACGCGCCATCGCAGAGACCGGGGTCGACCGGATTTCGATCGGCAGCCTGACCAAGGATGTGAAAGCGACCGATTATTCGCTGCGTATTGTTGGTTAGGAGCGCCCGTCGTCGGGGCACCTAAGGGCGCTGGTCCCGTTTCGCTTCGGTATCGCCTCATTCTTCGATACGGAATTCGATCGGCACCAGCACCTGCACCGGGACGGCCTTGCCGGCTTCGACAAACGGCACGAATAGCGCGCGCATCGCGGCGGCCTTGGCCGCGCCGTCCAGGGCTGGAAAACCGGACGATGTTTCGATATCCGCCCGCTCGGGCCTTCCGAATTCATCCACCTGCACCCGCAGCAAGACCTTCCCTTGTTCTCCGTAACGTCTCGCGTTCGCCGGATACTCGGCGGATGGGGCGCGCAGGTAGCCGATGCCGGAAGCCATCGTCTTGGGTGGTCTTCCGGGCGCCGAGGAGCGGTCATTCCGCTCCGGGTGTTGCGCCGCATTCTGCGCCGTGTCTTGTACCGATTGCGGCGCCATCGGAAACGTCAGGTCGGCCACGGCCGGGGCGAGCGATATGGCGCCGGCCGCGGGGGGCGCGTCGGGCGTCGATGGTGTTTCGTGCCGCACGACAGGCGGTTTGAGGCGTAGTGCCGGAGCGTGCGTCGGATCGCGCGCGGGCGGCGGTTGCGCGCCGGCCATGAGGGGTGTCGCGGGAGTCACGGCCATGTTGGCGATCTCCGCGCTTCGTTCCCGAGTGGCGCCCGATGCCGCCCACAAGACGGCGCCGTGCAATGCGGCCACGGCGCCCAATAGCCCGAGGCGGCGCCCCATCAGGGATTCCGAAATTGCTGCTCGGACTCGGTTGCCGCCGCAGCCAGCGCCGCTTCGTTCTTCTCCGCCGGCGAAAGGCGTTTCGCGACGATGACGACTTGCGGAATCGGCGTGCCGTGCTTGTCCGCCAGCACCGGAGCGGCGGATTTCAACGTTTCATCGGTGAGGTAGACATAAACGATGGTGCCGGCCGCCGTCATGCACAGCAAAAGAGCATGAATGACGATTTTCCTGGCGATGGCGCGCAGGGACCGCGAACGACTTGTGGCGAAAGTGGAAATGGGATGCATATGGATTCGTCTTCGAGAGAAAGCTTTCGGGAATTGGAAGGGGGCAGGTCCGCGAGCGATGCCGCTGACCTGCAGACAGAAAGTATCGAAATTGCAAGTAATTCGCACGACTAATTAGTGCGGATTAATGCGTCTGGTGCGGATCAAGGGGGCAGGCGAGACTTCGCCGCCGGCAGCGGCGGCGAATCCAAATCCGGTGGAGAAGGGAAGGAACAGCGAGGGGGATGCTGTGCCGGGGGCGCTCGCCCCCCCGGCTCCGGTCAACGCCGCGCCGGCGTCAGTACGCTGGGCAAGGCCTTCGGCAGCGTCTCCGGATAATCGCGGCTGAAATGCAAGCCGCGGCTCTCGTGCCGCGACAGCGCGCTGTTGACGATCAGCGACGCCACCTGCACCAGGTTGCGCAGTTCCAGCAGGTCGCGCGTGATGCGGAAGTTGGCGTAATACTCGTCGATCTCTTCCTTCAGCAAGGCGATCCTGTGCTGGGCGCGCTCGAGCCGCTTGGTGGTGCGCACGATGCCGACGTAGTTCCACATGAAGCGGCGCAATTCGTCCCAGTTGTTGGCGATGATGACTTCCTCGTCGGCGTCGGTCACGCGGCTCTCGTCCCAGGCCGGCAGGGCGGTGGTGCGCTGTTTCGGTTGCGCTTCGATATGCTTGGCGGCGGCGCGCCCGAGCACCAGGCACTCGAGCAGCGAATTGCTGGCCAGTCGGTTGGCGCCGTGCAGGCCGGTGTAGGACGTTTCGCCGACGGCGTACAGGCCCGGCAGGTCGGTGCGGCCGCACATGTCGGTGACGATGCCGCCGCAAGTGTAGTGGGCGGCTGGCACCACCGGGATCGGCTGGCGGGTGATGTCGATGCCGAGTTCCAGGCAGCGGGCGTGGATGGTCGGGAAATGCTCCTTCAGGAATTCGGGCGGCTGATGGCTGATGTCGAGATCGACGTAATCGAGGCCGCGCTTCTTCATCTCGGCATCGATGGCGCGGGCGACGATGTCGCGCGGCGCCAGTTCCGCGCGCTCGTCGTGATGCGGCATGAATCGCGTTCCCGCGGCCGCGCCGGCGGCGGCCGGCAGTTTCAGCAAGCCGCCTTCGCCGCGCACCGCCTCGGTGATCAGGAAGGATTTCGCGTACGGATGATAGAGGCAGGTCGGATGGAACTGGATGAATTCCATGTTCGCCACGCGGCAGCCGGCGCGCCAGGCCATCGCGATGCCGTCGCCGGTGGCGGTGTCGGGATTGGTGGTGAACAGATAGACCTTGCCGGCGCCGCCGGTGGCGAGCACTGTGTGGTCGGCGGCGATCGTCTTCACCTTCCCGGTGTTCACGTCTTGCGCATACAGGCCGAGGCAGCGCGACGTGTTGCCGCCGTCCCCGAGCGCGGCGCCGATCTTGTCCGAGACGATCACGTCGATGGCGCAATGGTCTTCGAGCAGCGTGATGTTCGGATGCTTGCGGACTTTCTCTTCGAGCGTGACCTGCACCGCGTGGCCGGTGGCGTCGGCCGCATGGATGATGCGGCGCTGGCTGTGGCCGCCTTCGCGCGTCAGGTGATAGCCGAACTCGGCGGTTTCGTCGGTGGTGAAGGGCACGCCTTGCGCGACCAGCCATTCGATCGCTTCACGCCCTTGCTCCACGATGAAGCGGGTGGCGGATTCGTCGCACAGGCCGGCGCCGGCGACGAGCGTATCGGAAATGTGCTGCTCGTGGCTGTCGCCGGAATCGAGCACCGCGGCGATGCCGCCCTGCGCCCAGTTGCTGGCGCCGTCGAGCAGGGAACGTTTGGAAATGACCGCGACCTTGCGCGTTTCGGCCAGGTGCAAGGCGACGGAAAGGCCCGCCAGGCCGCTGCCGATGATGGCGACGTCAAATTTCATATGCTGGGAAATTGCAGTTGCGAGAATTGCAGGAGTCGTTACGCGTTGCCATGACTATAGTCGATTTGGCGGCTAGCCGCACCGCGCCGCGTGCAAAAACCCTATGTTACGCTCTCCGCTCTCGAGAATTTTCTACGTCGACTCATCGCTATGCGCAAATTCCTGAAATGGGCCGGGCTCGTTTTCCTGCTCCTGCTGCTTGGCCTCGGCGCCGCATTCCTGTGGTATCGCGGCGCGAGCCTGCCGCGGATCGATGGCGAGATCCGGTTGCCGGGCTTGTCGGCTCCGGTCGATATCGTGCGCGACGCCGAGGGCATACCGCATATCTACGCCAAGTCCGTGGAGGATGCCTATTTCGCGCTGGGCTTCGTCCATGCCCAGGATCGCTTGTGGCAGATGGAAATGAACCGGCGCATCGCGGCCGGACGCGTGGCGGAGATCCTGGGGCCGAGCGCGCTCGATACCGACCGTTTTCTGCGCACGCTCGGCATACGGCGCAACGCCGAGTCGATCCATGCCAATCTCGGCAGCGAGGCGCGCGCGGTGCTCGCCGCATACGCCCGCGGCGTAAATGCCTGGCTCGTCCGCCGCGACGGACCGCTGCCGCCGGAATTCCTGCTGACCGGCGCGCCGGCGCCGGAACCGTGGCAGCCGGCCGATTCGATCGGTTGGCAAACCATGATGGCCTGGGATCTCGGCGCCAACTGGACGCAGGAATTGCTGCGCATGCGCCTGTCGCAGCGGCTGTCGCTGGAGCAGATCCGCCAGTTCCTGGCGCCGTATCCCGGCGATCCGCCGCTCCCGACCCAGGATTACACGGCGTTGTACCGGACGCTGGCCGGCACTACCCAACACTTGGCGGCCGTCGCCGCGATCGCGCCGCCATCGCTGGTGGAGGGCATGGGGTCCAACAACTGGGTGGTGTCCGGCGCCCTGTCCGCGACCGGCAAGCCGCTGCTGGCCAACGATCCGCACCTGGGGCTGACCGCGCCGGCGGTCTGGTATTTCGCGCACTTGTCCGCGCCCGGCATGGACGTGATCGGCGCGACGCTGCCCGGCATTCCGAGCGTCGTGCTCGGCCATAACGACCGCATCGCCTGGGGCTTCACCAATACCGCGCCCGACGTGCAGGACCTGTATATCGAGCGCATCAACCCCGCCGACGCGCGCCAATATCAAACGCCGGACGGCTGGGCGGAGTTCCAGATTCGCGACGAAACGATCAAGGTCAAGGGACGGCCCGATGTGCAGTTGCAAGTGCGCGCCACGCGCCACGGCCCTGTCATCAGCGGCGCCGCGCCGGTGGTCGCCAAGGCGCCGCTCGATGCGCGGCAGTACGTGATCGCATTTTCGTGGACCGCGCTGCGGCCGGACGATCGCACGCTGCAGGCTGGACTCAAGCTCGGCCGCGCCCGGAACTGGGATGAATTCCTCGACGGCGCGCGCGATTTCTCGGCGCCCCAGCAAAACATGGTCTACGCCGACATCGACGGCAACATCGGTTTCATCGCGCCGGGCCGCGTGCCGGTCCGCAAGCCCGGCAACGATCTCCGGGGCCTGGCGCCGGCGCCGGGCTGGGACGCCCGCTACGACTGGGACGGATTCATCCCGTTCGAGCAGTTGCCGCGCCTATACAATCCGGCGTCGCAGCGGGTGGTCACGGCCAACGAGAAGATCGTCGGCGCGGATTATCCCTGGTTCATCACCAGCGAATGGACGCTGCCGTACCGCGCCGAGCGGATCAAGTCGCTGCTCGACGCCAAGGCCAGGCACGACGTGTCCGGCTTCGCCGCGATACAGAAGGACGATGTGTCGCTGGCGGCGCGCGAATTGCTGCCGCTGGTGCGCGCCGCCAAGCCATCGTCGGCGCGCGCCGGGGCCGCGCTCGACATGCTGCGCGGCTGGAACGGCGAGATGGCCGTCGAGCGCGCCGAGCCGCTGATCTTCAATGCCTGGATGCGCGAGACGTCGCGCCGGATCTTCGCCGACGAATTGGGTGAAGCGTTGATGACGGATTACTGGGAACTGCGCAACGTCCATCAATCGATGGTCAACGTCTTGAAGAATGCCGATGGCGCGGGCAAATGGTGCGCCGATGCGGAGAAGCCGGACCGGACTTGCGCCGAAGTTCTGGCGGCGGCGCTGGAGGCGGCATTGGCGGACCTGGAGAAGCGCCACGGCGCCGACATGGCGAAATGGCAGTGGGGATGGGCCCATGTGGCGCGTTCCGAGCACCGGCCGTTCGGCAAGGTCGATGCGCTGGCGCGGGTATTCGATATCCGCGTCCCGTCGCCGGGCGATACCTATACCGTCAACGTCGGCCGCTACAATTTGCGCGACGAGAAAGAGCCGTTCGCGAACCGCCACGCGGCGAGCCTGCGCGCCATCTACGACTTGTCGGACCTGGAGAACTCGCTCTTCATCCATTCCAGCGGACAGTCGGGCAACGTGCTGTCGCCGCTGTACCGCAACTTCAGCGAGCGTTGGGCGCAAGCGCATTACCTGCCGATGAAGACGCAACGCGCCGCGGTCGAGGCGAACCGGCTCGGCAAGCTGACGCTCAGTCCGGAGCCGGTGTCTCCGTGACAGGCGGGTCGCCGACGATGAAGCGGTGCGAGGTGCGCAGCAGACGCTCCGCCTCCTCGGCCGGGACCGGCGGCGAGAATGCATAGCCCTGGGCGAGCTGGCAGCCGAGCCGGCGCAGCTCGGCGACGTGGGTCGCGGTTTCCACGCCCTCGGCCACGGTTTCCAGGTTCAAGGTCTGCGCCAGCGTCAGGATCAGGCGGATGATCTCGATGTCTCCGGGATTGCTGCCGAGGCCCTGCACGAAGGCGCGATCGATCTTGAGCACGTCGATCGGCAGTTTCTGGAGATAGGCAAGCGAGGAATAGCCGGTGCCGAAGTCGTCGAGCGCCAGGCGCAGGCCGAGCTTCTTAAGCTTGACCAGCATCTCGACGGTCTGCACCGGGTTGGCCATGGCCGAGGTTTCGGTCAGTTCGAGTTCGAGCGAGCTCGGCACGACGCCCGTGCTGTCGAGTATGCGCCTGACTTCAGGCAGGAAAGATGTCTGCAGCAGCTGTCGCATCGACACGTTGACCGCGATCTTGGCGCCGCGTATGCCCTGGTAGCGCGACTGCCACTCGCCGAGCTGCTTGCAGGCTTCCTCGAACACCCACATGCCGATCGGCACGACCAGCCCCGAGGTCTCGGCGATCGGAATGAAGTCGATCGGCGAGATATGGCCGTACTGCGTGCTGTTCCAGCGCAGCAGCAATTCGAAGCCCTTGATCGAGCCGTCGGCGACCGACACCTTCGGCTGGTATACCACGGCGAGTTCGTCGCGTTCGAGCGCGAAGCGCAAGGCCACGTCCATTTGCGCGCGGCGCTTGGTATGGCCTTGCAGCGAGGCATCGAAAATCTCGGCGCGATTGCGGCCGCGCTCCTTGGCTTGGTGCATCGCTGCGTCCGCGTCACGGATCAGGTCCGACGGCGTCTTGTGCGCTTCGTTCAGCAAGGCGATGCCGACGCTGGTCTGGATCTTCACCGTGACGCCGTCGACCACCAGTTGCCGCGATACCGTCTCCAGGAGCGCGTCGGCGCGTTCGTTGGCCTCCTTGAGGCCGGAGCGGGTCAGGACCACGAATTCGTTGCCGCCGAAGCGGGCGACGAAATCCTGCTCCGGCAATGTCGCGGTGATCCGGTGCGTCAGCTCGGTCAGGCATTGGTCGCCGAAATCGTGGCCGTGCGTGACATTGACGCTCTTGAAGAAATCGAGGTCGCAGAACAAGACCGCCAGCGGCGCCAGCGCGCTGCGCGCTTCGGCCATCGCCGCCGCCAGCCGTTTGATCAGGTAGCGGCGGTTCGGCAGGCCGGTCAAGGGATCATGCAAAGCCAGGTGTTCGAGCTGCAGCTCGTACTCCTTGCGATCGGTGACGTCGTGCGCGATGCCGAGCAAACCGATTGTATTGCCGCCGGCGTCATGCAACGGGTACTTGCTCACGCGGTACCACGAGCGCCGGTCGCTTTCCCAGTGACCTTGGAGTTCGACATCCTCCAGCGGTTCGCCGCTTCTCATCACTTCCAGGTCCTGGCGATGCAGGCGGTCGGCCATGGCATAGGCATCTTCCTGCTGCGCGGCGGCGGAATGGGCCAGGAAGACGTCGTGCGAGGTCTTGCCGCGCAATTCCTCTTCGCTGGCATAACCGAAACGCCGTTGCATGGCGCGGTTGCTGATGGTGAAACGGCCGGCGCGATCCTTGGCGTAGATCATCGACGGATTGAGATCGAGCACGGCGCGCAGCAGGGCATGCTCGTCCGCCAGCCGCAGTTCCGCATCCTTGCGCGCGGATACGTCTTCGATGCTGAACACCAGTCCTTCGATGGCGTTGTCGTGGAGCATGTTGAAACCGCTGGTCTCGAGCCAGATCCATTGGCCGTTCTTGTGCCGCTTGCGATGGCGGGAAAACATGCTGCCGCCCGGCGTGTCGCGCAACTGGCGCAATTTTTCCTCGTGTTCCGCCCGGTCGTCGGGATGCACGGGCAGCCGCAGCGCGCTTCCCAGGAATTCCTGCGGCGTGTAGCCGAGCACGTCCTGCACGGCGGGATTGACGTATTTCACGCGGTAGCCCGCGTCGGTGATCAGGAATATGTGCCGCGTCGCGCGGGCGATGGCGTCGAAGCGGCGCTCGTTGCGGCGAGCCTTGTCGATCGCTGCCTGGTTCCTGCGCAAGGCGACCGACAGCAGCGTGGCGAGCACGCCGACGAACAGGGTGGCGAGTATCTGCGGCAGCCATTCGCCGAGCGGCGTCGCCAGCCGTGCATTCAATGCGAAACCGACCGCGGCGATCGCGGCGACCGCCAGCAGGGCGACGCGTCCGTGCAAGGCCAGAGGAAAGACGCCGGCGGCGCCGACCAGCCACGGCAGGGGCTGGGTGGGTATCGAGCGCTGGATGGTAAGCGCCGCGATCACCAAGACGCAGACCAACAGTTCTCCCAGCACCCAGCGCCGGTCGCGCATCGGCCGGGCGGCGTCGGCATGGCGGACCAAGGCGCTGAAGAACAGCAGCGCCAGCATGCCGATGGCTGCGACGCTCGCCGGCGGCAGCCGCAAGTGATGCGCGTAGGCCAGCAACATCACGTGCAGCAGCAACGTGACGTAGAGAAAGAGCGAGGCAATGCGAAAAATCTCGCTACCGCTGGTGATTTCCTTGGCGCGCAGGAGCGAAAGTTTCATGGGGCCTGAATAGTGGATCGCAAAAGGAATTGCAAGAACTGCAAGCTCGCCACGATACCAAATCTGGGATTTTTTGCACAGCCGGAATTGGCGTGCCGGGAACCGGGCGAATCGATTATCGGCCACATCCGGTGGCCCGGGGCGCCTTTGCGTTGCAATAAAAAAGCCGCCTGGAGTCCAGGCGGCTCGGAAAGGCGCCCTCGGAGGGCGAGGCGCCAAGCGACGGATCAATCCGCGGCGTAGATATCGTTGTCCTTGGTCTCCTTGACGAACAGCATGCCGATCACGAAAGTCAGGACGGCGATGATGATCGGATACCACAGGCCATAGTAGATGTCGCCTTTGAACGCCACCAGCGCGAAGGCCGTGGTCGGCAGCAGGCCGCCGAACCAGCCGTTGCCGATATGATAGGGCAGGGACATCGAGGTGTAGCGGATGCGGGTCGGGAACATCTCGACCAGCATGGCGGCGATGGGGCCGTAGACCATCGTCACATAGATCACAAGGATGACCAGCAGGACCAGCACCATGCCCTTGTTGATCTGCGCCGGATCGGCCTTGGACGGATAGCCGGCGGCCTTGATCGCGTCCGCCAATTCCTTCGAGAAAGCCTTGTCCTTGGCGGCGGCGTCTTCCTTCGACAGCGCGGCGGCGCTGTAGGACGTGATCACCTTGTCGCCGACCTTGACGGTGGCGGTGGTGCCGGGCGCTGCCTCGACATTGGTGTAGTTCACCGAAGCGGCGGCGAGTTTCGCCTTCACGATGTCGCAGGAGGAGGTGAATTTCTTCGTGCCGGTCGGGTTGAACTGGAATTGGCAGTCGGCCGGGTCGGCGGTCACCACCACCGGCGAGTTCTTGATCGCGGCTTCCAGCGCCGGGTTCGCATAGTGGGTCAGCGCGCCGAAGATCGGGAAGTAGGTCAGCGCGGCGAGCAGGCAGCCGGCCATGATGATCATCTTGCGGCCGATCTTGTCCGACAGGGCGCCGAACACGATGAAGAACGGCGTGCCGATCACGAGCGAGGCGGCGATCAGCAGGTTGGCCGTCGGGCCGTCGACCTTGAGCGTCTGCGTCAGGAAGAACAGCGCATAGAATTGGCCGGTGTACCAGACCACGGCCTGGCCGGCGGTCAGGCCGACGAGCGCGAGGATGACGATCTTCAGGTTCTTCCATTGGCCGAAGGATTCCGACAGCGGCGCCTTCGAGGTCTTGCCTTCCGCCTTCATCTTGGCGAACGCCGGCGACTCGTTCATCGACAGACGGATCCAGACCGAGATGCCGAGCAGGAAGACCGACACCAGGAACGGAATGCGCCAGCCCCAGGCCGCGAACGCTTCTTCGCCGATCGCGGTACGGGTACCGAGAATCACCATCAGCGACAGGAAGAGGCCGAGCGTCGCCGTGGTTTGAATCCAGGCAGTGAACGCGCCGCGCTTGCCGTGCGGCGCATGTTCCGCCACATAGGTGGCCGCGCCGCCGTACTCGCCGCCGAGCGCGAGACCTTGCAGCAGGCGCAGCGTGATCAGGATCACGGGAGCGGCGATGCCGATGGTCGCGTAGTTCGGCAACAGGCCGACCGCGAAGGTCGACAAGCCCATGAGGAGAATCGTGACGAGGAAGGTGTATTTGCGGCCGATCATGTCGCCGAGGCGGCCGAACACGAGCGCCCCGAACGGACGCACGATGAAGCCGGCGGCGAATGCCAACAGCGCGAAGATGAACGCGGTATTGGGATCGGTGCCGGCGAAGAATTGCTTCGCGATGATTGCGGCCAGGGAGCCGTATAGATAAAAGTCGTACCACTCGAATACGGTACCGAGCGAAGAAGCGAAAATGACTTTTCGCTCTTCGGCGGTAATGCCGCGCGTCGCTGCCGCTTGTACTGTCGCCATGATTGTCTCCTTGGTCTGGCCGAGATGAACGTGCAACCGGTGATCACACATTTTTTGCACAAGCGAAGTCTGCGATGCCAAGCTTACACAGGACTTGCTCCAAACTTACAGAACCTTACAGTCGGACGTGCCGATGGCGGAGCACGTTCGGGATGGCAACGTTGCGATTGACGAGGATCAAGGGGGAGGCGCGCGCGACGCTATGCCACGCCTGCGATCAGGGACGAAGACCAGGGACAAAGATCAGGGGCGAAGAGCAGGGGGCGAGAGAGGCCGGGCGTTCAATGAAAGCTGCGTGCTTCGAGCCGCAACGGGGAAGCCTGCACCCTGGCCGCGATCAGCCGGCGCGCGACGCCGCGGATCTTGGCTTCGTTGGCTTGGAAAATTTCCATCGGTCCATATTCGCCGTTCTGCTTCTGCGAGAGCGACAGCAGGGCTTCCTTCGATATGACGCATTCATATCGGGCGAAATCGAGGGTGACGACCGTAAATGCGACGCCGTCGTTGGTCAATGCCGGTTTTTCGCTGGGGTGAGTCATGTCCATCTCCAATGGTGAGTGATGCCTGATGCATGTATCCGGCATGGCGCCTCGCGGCGCATGAGGTGGACAATGCGCGCGATTGCCGGGATTGGCAAGCGCTATTTCATCGGCGCGCCGGCTGCGTCAACGGCTTTTTCAACTCTGCTCTTGTATTCGACCGGCGGGGCTCCACGTAGCTTGCACGGCGCAGGTCCGCCGTCCCACGATCAATCTGCAGTAATGCCTTGGAGAATGAGATGAAGCCGAATGAAGAATTTCTCTCGCGCATGCGCGAAGCGACCGACATCTTGCGCACGTCCGGCCCGGCCGCCGCGACGGAAGCGATTCGACGCGCGTTGGCCGGCATGGATTCCGACGCCGGGTCCGATGCGGCGGCCGAACCCGACGCGACGCCGCCGGTCACCGGCAAGATCGAAGCGCGCGGCCCCATGCCGCATGCCCGCCGTCCGTCGCCGCGCCGATGGCCGAGCGCCATACCGCGCGATGTCATCGACGATGTGGAAGCCCACGAAATACCGCGCGACACCGGCGCGGGGAAATTCCTGTCGGGGACTTTCTCCAATCGGGCGGGCAGTCGACGATACAAGCTATATGTTCCCGCCGGCTATCGCGGCGAAACGCTGCCCTTGGTCGTGATGCTGCATGGATGCAAGCAAGATCCTGACGACTTCGCTACCGGCACCGGAATGAACCGGCTCGCGGACGAACAACGCTGCCTTGTCCTCTATCCGGCGCAGACCCAAGGGGAAAACGGCTCCAATTGCTGGCACTGGTTCCAGGCTGCCGATCAAACCGGCTTGGGCGGCGAGCCCGCGATCATTGCCGGCATGACGCGTCAGATCATGCGCGAGTATCGCTGCGATCCCGAGCGGATCTATGTCGCCGGCCTCTCGGCCGGCGGCGCGATGGCCGCGATCCTGGCCTCGGCCTTTCCCGAATTGTATGCGGCGGTCGGCATCCATTCCGGTTTGCCGGCGGGAGCGGCGCACGATCTTCCATCCGCGTTCGCCGCGATGAAGGACGCCGGCACGTCGGCCAAGATTCGCCCCTACCGCGAAGCGGTGCCAGTGATCGTGTTCCACGGCGACCGCGACAAGACCGTCGAGCCGCGGAATGGCGTCGTCGCGCTGGCGCAAGGCCTAGCCATCGACCACCGCGGCGCGGATGAATTCGCCTGGCCGGGCACCGTGGAAACCGTGCGCGGCACGAGCGGATCCGGCCGGAGTTTCACGCGGAAAATCTATCGCGACCGCGCCGGCCGGATCACAGCCGAGCACTGGACCATCCACGGAGCAGGCCACGCCTGGAGCGGCGGCCGGCGTCCCGGCTCCTTCACCGATCCCAAGGGGCCGGATGCATCGAAAGAGATGCTGCGCTTCTTCTTCGGGCACCGCAGGCACGCAAGCGACGCGCACAAGGCAAGCGGATCGGGTGGAATGGGATGATGCGAACGCGGCTTGCAGGGAGGGCTTGTCAGCTTTTCGAACGGTCGTGCTAAAATCACGCGACCTTTCGTTCCGGCGTCGAGATCGGTGATTTTCAACGGCGGACCGGACTTCTTCATTCATTTCTTTCAGGAGACAGCCATGACCGATGCCGTGATCGTATCCACCGCGCGAACAGGACTCGCGAAATCGTGGAAGGGCGCGTTCAACATGACGCACGGCGCGACCTTGGGCGGCCACGTCGTGAAAGCGGCGATCGGACGGGCGCGCATCGATGCCGGCGAGGTCGAGGATGTGCTGATCGGCTGCGCCACGCCGGAAGGCGCGACCGGCAGCAACATCGCGCGCCAGATCGCGTTGCGCGCCGGTTGCCCGGTGACCGTGCCCGGCATGACGATCAACCGTTTCTGCTCCTCGGGCCTGCAGACGATCGCGACGGCGGCGCAGCGCATCATCGCCGGCGAAGGCGATATTTATGCGGCCGGCGGCGTCGAGGCGATTTCCTGCGTGCAGCAGGAAATGAACATGCACATGCTGATGGAAACCTGGCTCAAGGAAAACAAGCCGGCGATCTACTGGCCGATGCTGCAGACGGCGGAAACGGTCGCCAAGCGCTACGGCATTTCCAAGGAGCGCCAGGACGAATACGGCGTGCAGAGCCAGTTGCGCGCCGCCGCCGCGCAAGCCGCGGGCAAGTTCAGCGACGAGATCGTCCCGATGACGACGGTGATGGGCGTCGCCGACAAGGCGAGCGGGATGCTGATGTCGAAGGAAGTGACGATCGCCGCCGACGAAGGCATCCGGCCCGATACCACGCTCGAAGGCGTCGCCAAGATACGCACCGCCGTGCCGGGCGGCGTGATCACCGCCGGCAACGCCAGCCAGTTTTCCGACGGCGCGTCGGCGGCGATCGTGATGAATGCCAGGCTCGCGGAAAAGAAAGGCTTGCAGCCGCTCGGAATCTTCCGCGGCTTCGCGGTCGCCGGCTGCGAGCCGGACGAGATGGGCATCGGCCCGGTGTTCGCCGTGCCCAAGCTGCTGCAGCGCGCCGGCCTGAAGGTCGACGATATCGGCCTGTGGGAATTGAACGAGGCGTTCGCGGTGCAGGTGCTGTATTGCGCCGACAAGCTCGGCATCCCGATGGATCGCCTGAACGTCAACGGCGGCGCGATCGCGGTCGGCCATCCCTACGGCGTGTCCGGCGCGCGCCTGGTCGGCCATGCGCTGATCGAAGGCAGGCGGCGCGGCGTGAAATATGTCGTCGTGACCATGTGCATCGGCGGCGGGCAAGGCGCCGCCGGCTTGTTCGAAGTCGCTTGATGCCGAAGTGTTTCGGCGCCCCGGATTGCGCTTCGCTCCATCCGGGCGACGTACGTCGAATGTCGCGGCGCTGATCCAACGCGAGCGCTTCGCGACCACTCGCGCGAGACCTTCGACGCCGCGCCCTACATGCGGGACGCCTGCTTTTGGCGAACCATCGCGCGGAATGAACCAAGACAACGGGGCTTGCTCGAAACGGATGACACCGCGCCGGGCGAGTCTCCCATGCAAGACGAAGCGCAAGCCACCCAACTGAGAAGAATGCGTGCGTTGGCCACGGCGCTGCTCGTGGCGATGGCTATCCTGCTGTTCGCGACCAGGAGCCTTGAGCATCTTCACCCCGGAATTTCCTTCGTCGCGGCATTCGCCGAAGCGGCGCTGGTCGGCGCGCTTGCGGACTGGTTCGCCGTCACCGCATTGTTCCGTTCGCCGCTCGGCTTGCCGATTCCCCATACCGCCGTCATTCCCAAGAGCAAGGACAGGATAGGCAGCGCCTTGTCCGATTTCATCCAATACAACTTCATCACCCGGGAAATCATTCACGGCGAATTGCGCAGTCTCGACTTCGCCGATACGGCAGCGGCCTGGCTTTCGAATCCGGAAAATGCCCGTACCGTATCCCGCCAGGCCGCGCGCACGGTTCCCTTGCTGCTCGAGTTCGTGGATGACGAGGATATGCGAAAGACGCTGCTGCGCCATGCCGATTCGGCTTTGCAGCGCGTCAAGATCGCGCCGGCGCTGGCGGAAGTCGTATCGGCGTTGGCGTCCAAGGGTTATCACCAGGATCTGTTCGCGCATCTGGTCGAGATGGCGTCGCAGGTGTTCGAACATAACAAGCCGTATATTCGCTGGAAGATCCACGAAGGCAGTCCGCGCTGGCTGCCCAAGGCGGTCGATGAAAAAATCTACGAGCGCCTGCTGCATGCGATCAGAAGCACCCTGGACGAAATGCGCGAAGACGACAGCGAATGGCGCATGCGCTTTCAACACGCGGTCGACCGTTTGATCGAGCACCTCAGGACAAGCCCGGAATACGAGACGAAGCTCGGCGTCATCCTGCACGATATCAGCCGGCATCCGGCATTGGACAGTTACGCGCTCGAACTCTGGCGCGACGTCAAAGCGCGCTTATCCGCGGACGCGCTCGCCGACGAATCCTTGATCGTCGCCAAGCTGGAAGAGATTGCCGGATCGCTCTGCAAACGTCTCGCGCACGACCTGGCGCTGCGGACGGCGATCAACGCATGGTTGAGCGCGTTGTTCACGGAAATCGTGGTCGCTAGGCGCGAATTCATTGCCGGTCTGATCGCGCGCGTGATCCGCAAGTGGGATGCCGAAACGATGTCGCGTAAACTCGAACTGCAGGTCGGAAAGGATTTGCAATACATCCGCATCAACGGCACGCTGGTCGGCGGATTGGTCGGCGTGATCCTGCATACGATACCGACGGCAATGGGACCGTAGCCTATCTTTGCGACGTTCGATGACGAAATCCACATTGCTTTGCCCAGCCGGGAATTTGTTGTAAGCTACGATTTTCGAACGATCGTTCGCAAATTTGATGATCAGGAGACTTCATGCGTAGCGTACGGCAATTATTCGATTTGACAGGGAAAACAGCGCTCGTCACCGGCGGTTCGCGCGGCTTGGGGTTGCAGATTGCCGAAGCGCTGGGCGAACAGGGCGCGCGGCTCGTCCTGAGCGCGCGCAAGCAGGCCGATCTGGACGAAGCGGTGGCCCATCTCGCGCAGCGCGGCATCACGGCGCACGCGGTCGCCGCCGACCTGGCGCAGGAATCCGCCGTCGCGCCGCTGGCGGCGCAGGCGCTCGAAAAACTCGGCCATATCGATATCCTCGTCAACAACGCCGGCGCCACCTGGGGCGCTCCTGCCGAAGACCATCCGCTCGATGCCTGGGACAAGGTCATGAACCTGAACGTGCGCAGCATCTTCCTGCTGTCGCAGGTGGTGGGCAAGCAATCGATGATTCCGCGCCGCTACGGCCGCATCGTGAACGTGGCGTCGATCGCCGGCCTGGCCGGCAACGCGCCGGGAACGATGGCGACCATCGCCTACAACACTTCCAAGGGCGCGGTCGTGAATTTCACGCGCACGCTGGCCGGCGAATGGGGGCGCTACGGCATCACGGTCAATGCATTGGCCCCCGGTTTCTTTCCCTCGAAGATGACCAAGGGCGTGCTCGAAAAGCTCGGCAAGGACGAACTGGCGCGCCATGCGCCGCTGCAGCGGCTCGGCGACGACGAAGACTTGAAGGGCGCTGCCGTGCTGTTCGCATCCGATGCGGGCAAGCACATCACCGGCCAGATCCTGGCGGTGGACGGCGGCGTGTCGGCGGTGTGAGAGGGATGCCAATGCTCAAGCAGCCGTTCGACACTCCATTCTTGAAGGACCTCGGCGTCGAATTCGTTTCCATGGAAAACGGCGCGGCCGAGATCGCCTTGCGTCTCGAGCCGCGCCACATGAACGGCTGGCAAGTGACGCACGGCGGCGTGACCATGACGCTGCTCGACGTCGCGATGTCGATGGCGGGGCGTTCGCTCGATCCCGAGGCGCGCGGCGGCGTGACGGTGGAGATGAAGACCAGCTTCCTGCAGCCGGGCGGCAAGCCGGGCGCGCGCATCGTCGCCCGCGGCAAGGCTTTTCATCGCTCGACCACGATGTGCTTTTGCGAAGGCGAGGTCTGGAACGGCGACAAGCTCGTGGCCAAGGCGATGGGCACCTTCAAATACCTCAAGCGGCTCGACGTCGCGAAGAAACTGAAACAGGATTGAGATGACAAGCGCTTCTCCCACATACCGGCATGTCGTGCTCGCCTCGCGTCCGCGCGGCGCGGTCGAGGCCGGCAACTTCCGGCTCGAAACCATCGCGGCGCCTCCCTTGAAAGAGGGCGAGGTCCTGGTCCGCAACCACTGGCTGTCGCTCGATCCCTACATGCGCATGCGCATGGAGGATGCGAAGAGTTATGCCGAGCCGCAGGCGATCGGCGCCTGCATGATCGGCGGCACGGCCGGCGAAGTGGTCGCGTCGCGCCATCCGGGATTCGCCGCCGGCGACAAGGTGGTCGGCCGGCTCGGCTGGGCCGAGATGGGCGTGGCCGACGGCGCGCTGTTGCGCAAGGTCGACACGACGCGGATTTCCCTGTCGGCCTACCTCGGCGCGGTCGGCATGCCGGGCATGACGGCGTGGTATGGCGTGACGCAGATACTCCAGCCGAAGGCCGGCGAGACTGTCGTGGTGTCGGCCGCGGCCGGCGCGGTCGGCGGCATCGTCGGCCAGCTCGCGAAGCTGCGTGGCTGCCGTGTCGTCGGCATCGCCGGCGGCCCCGAGAAATGCGCGTACGCGATCGACGAACTCGGTTTCGACGCCTGCATCGATTACAAGCGCGGCCACCTTGTCACGGATCTCGCGCACGCCACGCCGGACGGCATCGATGCGTTGTTCGAGAATGTCGGCGGCGCCGGTTTCGATGCCTGCCTGGCGCGCATGAATCCGTTCGGCCGCGTCGCCTTGTGCGGTCTGATCTCGGGCTACAACGGCGAACCGATGCCGCTGCAGAACATTCGCTTCGTACTGACCATGCGCCTGACGATGCGCGGCTTCATCATTTCGGAGCACATGGAATTCTGGCCGCAAGGCTTGCGCGAACTCGGCGAATTGGCCGCCTCGGGAAAGCTCAGATACCGCGAATCGATCGCGCACGGCCTGGAGGCGGCGCCCGAGGCTTTCATCGGACTGCTCCAGGGCCGCAATGTCGGCAAGCAGCTCGTCAAACTGATCTGACCACTACCGCAAAGGAAGCCCATGCAAAATTTCAAGGACAAAGTTGCCGTCATCACCGGCGCGGCCAGCGGCTTCGGCCGCGAATTCGCCATCATCGGCGCGCGTCTCGGCATGAAGCTCGTGCTGACCGACGTGCAGCACGAGCAGCTCGACGCCACCGCCGGCGAACTGGCGGCGCAAGGCGCGGACGTGCTGGCCGTGCGCTGCGACGTCCGCCATGCCGAAGAAGTGCAAGCGGTGGCGGACCGGACCATGGAACGCTTCGGCGCCATGCATCTTGTGTTCAACAACGCCGGCGTCGGTTGCGGCGGACTGATGTGGGAAAGTTCGCAAGCCGACTGGGATTGGGTGCTGGGCGTGAACCTGTGGGGCGTGATCCACGGCGTGCGCATCTTCACGCCGCTGATGCTGGAATGCGCGAAGAAGGAGCCCGGTTACCAGGGGCATATCGTCAACACGGCATCGATGGCCGGCATGATGAATCCGCCGGTGCTGGGTGTCTACAACGTTTCCAAGAGCGCCGTCATCGCACTGTCGGAATCGCTCTACCAGGACTTGAAACTCATCGATGCGCCGATCGGCGCCTCGGTGCTGTGTCCATATTTCGTGCCGACCGGCATCAGCAAGTCGCATCGCAGCCGCCCAGACGACGTGAAAATGACGGCGGCGCCGACCGCGAGCCAGGCGGCCGCGCAGGCGATGGTCGACAAGGCCGTCTCCTCGGGCAAGGTGTCGGCCGCCGAAGTCGCCGAAATGACCTTCGATGCGATTCGCGAAGAGCGCTTCTACATCTACTCGCATCCGAAGGAGTCGCCGGACAACATCCGCATTCGCATGGAAAGCATCGTGAACGGCACCAACCCGAGCGATCCGTACGAGGCCACGCCGAAGATGCGCGACGCGTTGAAGGCCCAGCTCAAGGGCGGTCAACAAGTATCCTAAATCTTCATTTCGAGCTTGAGAGTCCAGGTCGTGTAAGTCTTCGCGGCGACCGTCGCGACCTGGGAGCCGACCGAACTGCCGGTCCGGTAATCGTCGGCGAAAAGATTGTTGGCCGATAGCCGCAACTGCATGGCGGGGCTGAACTTCCACAGCGCATAGGCATCGAGCTGGCGCTTCCTGCCGCTACCCGTGGTCTGCGTTTCCGTGGTCCGCACGACATAGGCCGGCGTCCAGTTCAGGTTGCCGCCGAGCGTCAACGGCATGCCCTTGACGCGATAATCGATGCCGAGGTTGGCCGTCCGTTTCGCTTGCTGGTCCAGGCGGTTGTCGGGACCGGGCACGCCGTCGACCGACGACCAGAAGCGGCTGTAATTGGCGCGCACGTCGACCGATGGCGCATTCTCGATGAAATCGACCAGCTGGAATTTCGCTTCCAGTTCCAGGCCGCCGCTGCGGGCGTCGCCGAAGTTGACCGGTTGCGACAGCCAGCGGCCGTCGGCTTGCTGATCGATCCTGCGGCGTATTAGGCCGCTGATCTCGCGCATGAACAGGTTGGCGCTGAAGATGCCGGTGCCGGACAGATAGTGTTCATAGGCAAGGTCGATGCCGGTCGAGAGTTCCGGCCGCAGCGACGGGTTGCCGATGCGGTCCGGGCTGGTCGGGCCCGGGGTCCGCGATCGGACCGGCACCGCGACCAGGTCGCTCAAGGACGGCGCGCGATAGCTGCGCGTCAGGCTCATGCGCAGCTGGTCCTTTTCCCGGCCCGGAATGCGCCACACGCCGTGCAGCACCGGGCTCCAGACGCTGCTGGTGTTCTCGACGGCGCCGGTGGCCAGTGCGCTGGAAATCTTGACGCCTTCCCAGCGCAGGCCGAAATACGCCGACCACTCCTTGTTGATTTCCCATTCGTCTTGCGCGAACAGCGCCAGCCGGCGCGTCGTGGCGCCCAGGTTTTCTCCGGAATCGTCGGCTTGCTCGACGCCGTTGTCGAACGACAGGCGGGTCTGCGTATTCCTGCGCCATTCGACGTCCCAGCCGACGGCCAGCGCGTGTCCGTTGTCGACCGGCCGGGAATACTTGCCGTTGGTGCCGGCGCCGCGGTCCCGGCTGGAGCTCGTGGTGAACAGCGTATGGAGTTCCGAGCCTTCCTGCCGCCGGGTCGTGGTTTCGCTGTTGTTGCGGCCGAATCCGAAGCCGAACTTGACGTCGGCCTTGGACTTGTCCGCGAACCGGTGCTGCCAATTGCCGAAGACGCGGGCGCCGGTCGTATCGAAGCCGGATACGTGATCCGAGGTATCGTAAGGCTTGTCGCCCAGCGTTTGCGTCACGCGCGCGGCGCCGCGCGTATCGCCCTTGGTGTGCATCACGAACGGCTGCAGCATGAGCGTGTCGCCGTTGCCGAGGCGGTAATTGAAGCGCGGCGCCAGGCGAATGCCGCGCGTGGTGCGCAGGCTGTCGGCGGCGATGTCCTGGTCGATGGCGGGGCCGGCGGTCTCGGTGACGGTCTCGGTGCGTTGGCGGTTTTCGAATACCGATCCCGACAGCACGTACGACAGGGCGCCGACCTGGCCCGGGTGTGTGACCGATACGTTCGGCGCGCGGCGTCCTTGCTCGACGCCGTAGGATACGTTGACCTGGGTCTGCTTCATCTTGAAGTCTTCGCGCAGCACGATATTGATTGTGCCGGCGATCGCCTGGGTGCTGAACTCCACCACCGGCGCGCGGTAGACTTCGATGCGCTCGATCTGGTCGGGCGAGAGCGAGTCGAGCGAAAAACCGAGCGGCGGGCGTTCGCCGTTGAGCAGTATCTGGGTATAGCCGCTGCCGAGCCCGCGCATCTGGATGCCGCCGCCGCGTCCCGGCCGGCCGGAAACCGTCACGCCTGGCAAGCGCTTGAGAATTTCGCCGACGGTGCTGTCGCCGTTCCTGTCCAGTTCCTCGCGGCCGAACACCAGCTTGGCCGCCGTCGACTGCCGGCGCTGCTCCGTCTCGTTTTGCCGGCCGCCCGTGATCGTGACCTGCTTGACCTCGGTCTCGGGCCGTTTCCCTTCCTCTTTCCCTTGCGGCCGCCCCTTGCTTTCCCGGGCGGGCGGCGCGTTCGGATCGCGGGCCGGCGGATCGGCGTCCTGGGCATGCGCATGCATGGCGTAGACGCTCATCAGGACGGCGCCCGCGAGAGGGGAAAGCTTGATCATCATGGTGGGATTGCGGCCGGAAGCGGCGTCGAAGACCGTGCGAAATTGCGTGGGGTATTGTAGGCGATCCATGTAAAGTTTTATGTCTCGCATGCGAACCATAACGCAAACGATAAGCGATCCCGGCGGCATCGACTGTGCCGCCGGTAAGTGCCGGCGCATTCCGGCGCGGTGATCAATGGACCGGGATGTCGGTCCGTTGCGGAAGAGGTTTGCCGAGAATCGCCAACTGGTACCACTGCTGCACGCGTTCCAGATGATCGCGCTCTTCGTTCAATGCGACGGTGAATTCCGTCACGAGCGAGGCCTGCTGATGCTCGTCGGCCAGCGCGATCAGCATTTCCCAACCCGCATGATCGGACATTTCGGCAATCAAGATCGCATGCAGCGATTGCGCGAACGTCGTGCGAGGGTCGGTCAGCACCTGCAGCAGACCTAGCGACTCCATGCCAGCCAAATCCGCGCTAGGCGTTTCCGCAGTCGGATCGCCGCCCAGGGATTCGATGGCATCCGCGACGACGGCGAAATGGCGAGCCTCGTCTTCTCGTATCTTTTCCAGGCTTGCGATATCGGCGGCGGAGCCGCCGTCGCCGAGCACTTCGAATTTCGCGATCAAGGCGTCATACAACCGGGTTCCGGTGCGCTCGAAGGCAAGCCGTTCGCCGAGCTTGTCGAGGAAGACCTGGGGCTCCTTTCCGGTCAACATGGCCATGCCGGCCGTCATCGCGCCGGTCACGGTGCCGGGCAGCGGTACCGATCCGATCGGCTCCGCCTCCGCGATGTAGCTGCCGCGCGTCTCGCTGACGGCCGTGGTGTCTTCGATGGTGCCGGCCGTTTGCGGCGCCGCCGCGCGCATGGCGCTGGCGTCGAACGGCGACATCTGCATACCGGTCCGGTTCATGCCCATGGGCGTGGTTTCTTTCATGGTATCTGCTCCTTTCGTCTTGCCGGGTCAGAGGCCGACCACAAGCTTGTGATTGAGCTCTGTTCCCGGTATCCATTGATAACCGGCGGCGACCGTCTCGCTCGGCGAGCCTTCGGCATTCAACTGCATCCGGTAGTCGAGCGTGACCTGGCTTTCCGCGGATTGGTCGACGTATTGCATGTCCTTGGCGCGCAAATCCGCTTCCTGCGCCAGGGTCTTGCGCACGAAATCGCGATGGCTCTCGTAGCGCAACGGCGCGGGCATGCCGCCTTGCAGGATCTCGACCGGATCGCGCTGCTCGTATTGCTTGAACAATTCCGCGACATGGTGGAAGTGTCCGAGTTCGTAATCGAGGAATCGTTCCCAGATCGCCTTGACGCGGCGATTGGTTTCCTGCTCCATGGCGCTGTAGTAGTTGTAGACTTCGGTCGCCTCATGCAACAGCCATTGTTCGAGCCAGGTCTCGTCGGGGCTGAGCAGCGAGCCGTATTGCGTCACGTGCTGTTCCTCGATGGAGGCGATTTCCGCATACAGCTGCCGAGCCAGCGGATCGGCGAATTGCGGGCCGACCGTCATGTAGTAATCATGGGTCTGGAATTCCCCGGCGACGATGGTCAGCGCGTTCAGCTTGCTTTGCAGCGACGCCTTGTCCCGATCGTAAGGGGCGCGCAAGTCGTCCTGGGGCGCGCGGTGCTCGAGCACGGTGGGGCGGCCCGGCACGATGTCGGTATAGCTCTGCAGAATGTTGTTCGCATCCTTGCCCTCGAGGCGGTCGAGCAGGGCGGAATAGCGGTATAGATGATCGAAGTCTTCCAGCAGCCCGAAACGGTAGGTTTGCGCCAGATAGGGATCGGGTTCGTTCTGTGCGACTTCCGCAGTCATCTCGATCGCCACCTGTTCATAGGCGATGGTGGTTTCCAGCGGCGAATGATCGGCGCCGATCAGCCAGTTGATCATCGTCTGCTGGTGCTGTTCGGCGCGCCGGATCTCCGCCAGCGGCAGGCGCAGGTCGCGATTCATGCGCGCCGCCACATGCTGGAAGCGCAGCGCTTCCGATTCGATGCCGTTGAGAAGAATGATGCGCACGCGCGTGAAGGCGTCGTCGTCGAGCTTGCTGATCGGCTTGCCCGCCATGTCGCGCCAGGTGAAGCGCTGCTTGTCGAGCGGACAGCCGCGCGTGCTGAATAAATCGAATGCCATGGTCTTGCTCCTTGTTCCGATGGATATCCCCGGTTGTCGGGCGATCGGGACGGAGAGCGCAACTTTCGTGCCGTGGCGTCGGCGGGCGCAGGGGGCGCGGATCGGGTATGGAACGCCGCGTTCTTACATCGCGCGGTAAAACTTACAGCGGGCGCGGCATGCTACGCTTGCGGCTGTTCCGTTTTTGCCCGTGCATCGGGGAAAGGCAGTGCATACCATGACACGCGACGAATTTTCCTTTTTTCACGCCTTGCGCGTCCGCTGGGCCGAAGTCGATATGCAAGGCATCGTTTTCAACGGCCATTACCTGACTTATTTCGACGTGGCATTCACCGAGTACTGGCGCATGACCGGCCTGCCGGACGTGCTGCAGCAGGCCGCCGACGGACGCGAGCTGTTCGCCCGCAAGGCGACGATCGAGTTCCATGCGCCGGGGCGCTTCGATGACGTGCTGGACATCGGCGTCCGTTGCGCGGGCTTCGGACGTTCGTCCATGCGATTCGAACTCGGCATCTTCCGCGGCGATGCGTTGTTGAATGCCGGCGAACTCGTGTATGTCTATGCGGACGCGGCGGCGCGCAAGAACGTCGCTTTGCCCGAACGCTGGCGTGAGACAATTGCCGGCCTAGAAAAACTTGCTCCGGCGACTTTATGAACATCAGGATCACGATCGGCGGCTGGGAAATGCAAAAGACCGATGCCCAGGCCGTCCGCCATGACGTATTCGTCATCGAACAGAACATTCCCGCGGACCTGGAATGGGACGCGGCCGATGCGGAGTGCATCCATGCCGTGGCCTACGACGCGCAAGGAAACGCCGTCGGCACCGGCCGCTTGCTGCCGGACGGCCACATCGGCCGCATGGCGGTGAGAAAGAGCGCTCGCGGCGCCGGCATCGGCGGCGAGATTCTCGCCGCCTTGATGCGGGAAGCCGGCAAGCGCGGCGACCGCGCCGTCATGCTCAATGCCCAGACGCGGGCCGAGCCGTTCTATGCCCGCCACGGTTTCGTCCGCGACGGCGAGGAATTCATGGAAGCCGGCATACCGCATCTGCCGATGCGGCATGTGTTCGGCGGCTGATATCCGGACTTTAGCGAACCACGTGCTCGTAAAGCGCCACGCGCTCCGGACCGCAAAGCTGCACGACCGTCGAGCTGCGCGTGCCGTAGTCGGGCAATTCGATGAAGACCGGCGACAGCAGCCGTTCCCGTTCGATGCCGATGCCGGTGTCGGGCAGGCGGCAGTCGGAAGCGCGCGCCGTATCGGTCAGCATCTCGAGATAGGCATCCTTGGGCGCGCCCTGGCATAGCAGGCTGGCGAACTGGGCCTTGGTCCGCACCACCTTCGGCCAGGGCGTATCCAGCGAAGCATTCGACAAGCCGTAGATGCCGGGTTCGAGCGCGCGGCCATGGCGCGCATCCGGCGGATCGCCGGGGCGGTTGGAGTACCAGATCAGCCGCTCCGCGTCGCCGACCAGCAGGTTGAAGCCGTTGTATTGCGCCGCGCGGGCGGCAAGGCGGTCGATGTATTCCTCGGCCGGCAGGTTGCCGGTGAGGTAATCGGTCACGAGTTTGCCGCGCGACGGCACGTCGACGCGCTTCTCGTTCGCCGCCCGGACATTCGTGACGGCGGCGAAACGGCCTTCGCGCGTGATGCCGATCCAGGTGCCGCCGCTGCGCAGGTCGCGGCCGGCATAGACGTTCGGGTGGTCTTGCCACCAATCGGCCGGCGCGGTGGGCCGTTCGTAATATTCATCGCGGTTGGCCGCGGCGATGAGCGGCATTCCGGGAATCACTTGCCAAGCGAACACGATCAGGCACATGCGTTTGCATCCATAAAATATTCAACGTGGCGTTCGCCGTCGATCAATTCGGTCAATCCGGAATCGGCCAGGGCCGCGGTCAGCCGCGCCTCGAAGGTTTCCGGTACATCGAGATAGATTTCCATCCAGGTATGCCTTCCATCCTTCGCCTCCGGCCGGCGCTTGAGCGCGGCCGCGACGCCGCAATCCCTGGCCAAGGCCGCCTGCAAGGCGCCCGCGCGTGCGTGAAGCAGCTTTGCATCCTCGCAGCGGGCGCGATAGTAAATATATAGATCCATGCAGCGTTGTCTCCTATTATTAGTAATGTCGCACCGCGCGCCGCCGATAGACGGTCTTCTTGTGGTGACGATCCTGTCGCCGGCTCATGGGCCGGCTGCGCTGCTTGCCGCTGACGATGTTCGCGGCCGGTTATTCGGGGTCCTTCAATTCATAGGGCAGCGCTTCGAAGCGCAGCTCCGGGCCGTCGATGCCGCCGAGATGGATAGTCCCTGCATCCAGGGCCGCCAGCTTGAGCTCGACCAGGCAGGCCGAAGCGTTCTCCGAGACGCGCTCGGCATTGACGATCATTCCGCACGGTTGTTCCCGGTCGGCAATCGAAAAGACTTCGTCGCCGGCCTTGGCCGTCGCCGATTCGACGGCGGCGAGCATCATGCGGCGCTTGAGTTTGCCGAGATATTGGCTGCGCGCCACGATCTCCTGGCCCGGATAGCAGCCTTTCTTGAAGTTGACGCCGCCGATCAGCTCGAAATTGATCATCTGCGGCACGAACTGTTCTTGCGTGGCCTGGGCGATGTGGGGAATGCCGGCCCGAATATTCGATACCCGCCAGGCGCGCGGGCCGGCCGGCGGCAATGCCGCCGCCAGTTCCAGCCAGGCGCGTTCGGCGCCGTCCGCCGGGACGATCCATTGATAGCGCGGCTGCCCGCCGGCATCGGCCAGGCGCAGCAGGCTGCCGGCGTCGGAGTCGGTTTTCGCATAGGGCGTGGCGGGCAGGTGGGGAAAATGTTTCGCGAGCACGGCCGTCGCGGCGTCGCCGACGATGCCCAATGCCGTATGGGCGTCGCTCGCATCGGCCAGCTTGGCCTTGGCGCGCAGGACGTACATCTGCAAGCGCTTCTGGATCGCCGGCAGGATCTCGCGCGGCAATTGCAGGAAAATCGTGTCGCCGGTCTTCCACATCAGGAAGGTCGCCAGCAGGCGCCCCTTGGGACTGCAGTAGCCCGCCAGCCGTGCCTGATCATGCGCCAGATGTTCGACATCGTTCGTGATCTGATTGTGGAGAAACGATGCGGCGTCTTCGCCGCTCAGGGCGATCAGCCCGAGATCGGCCAGCGGCGCCAGAAAGCCGGCAGGCCGCCCTTCGGCAGCAGAATTTGCGCTGTTAAAATCGAGCGCCCCGGGCTCGCCGCCGTTGCGGGCGCCTTGCCCTTCGAGGAATTGCAACCACTTGTCCATACGTCCAGTCTCAGATTCGGTTAATTGCAGCTTTTGTCATTTTTTGTCTTTATCATTAGGGCGAATTATAGTGGCCCCCGCAAAATCGTGTCTGGGAGCGCCCGCGGGCGCCTCCGCCTCTCCTGAATTGCATCGAGAACAACATTGATCAAGAAGCTCTTTTCGTTTTTCATCCTGGCCGCGCTGCTGAGCGCCGCCGCGGCGACGGCTTTCCTGGCCTGGTGGGCCCATCAGCCGATCATCGGCGACGCCGATCGGCCGATCGAATTCACCGTGCTTTCCGGCAGCGGCGTGCGCGGAACGGCACAGCAGATCGTCGCCGCCAAGGTCCCGGTCAACCCGGTATTGCTGACTATCCTTGCCCGTGCGACCGGCAAGAGCACGACCTTGAAGGCCGGCAGCTACGAACTCAAACCCGGCACCACGCCGCTCGGCTTGATCGATCAACTGGTGCGCGGCGAATTCGCCCAGGAAGCGCTGGCCGTGATCGAAGGCTGGACCTTCAGGCAGATGCGCCAGGCCATCGCCGAGCATCCGAACCTGAAGCACGACACGGTGCGCTGGTCCGACCGTGAACTGCTCGCGAAAGTGGCGCCGGATTTCAAGCATCCCGAAGGCTTGTTCTTCCCCGATACCTATCTGTTCGCCAAGGGATCGAGCGAACTGCAGATCTACAGGCAGGCGCACGCGGTCATGCTCAAGCGCTTGAACGAGGCGTGGGCGCAGCGCGATCCGAATCTGCCGTACAAGACGCCGTATGACGCATTGATCATGGCATCGATCGTCGAAAAGGAAACCGGCCGCAAATCCGACCGCGGCCAGATCGCCGGCGTCTTCGTCAATCGCCTCAAGCGCGGCATGCTGCTCCAGACCGACCCGACCGTCATCTACGGCATGGGCGACAAATACCAAGGCAATATCCGCAAACGGGACTTGGAAACCGATACGCCTTACAACACCTATACGCGCGTCGGACTTCCGCCGACGCCGATCTCGTTGCCCGGCGCGGAGGCGCTGTTGGCGGCGTTGAAGCCGGCTCCGACCGATGCGCTATATTTCGTCTCGCGCGGCGACGGCAGCAGCCATTTTTCTAACAACCTGGACGACCACAACCGCGCGGTCGCCAAGTACCAGCTAGGCCGATAAGAAGGGTCCATGACACGAGGAAAATTCATCACCTTCGAAGGCATCGACGGCGCCGGGAAATCGACCCATCTCGCCTTCGTCGCCGAAGCGTTGCGCAACCAGGGCCGAACCGTCGTCGTCACGCGCGAACCGGGCGGCACGCCGCTGGGCGAAAAGCTGCGCGAGTTGCTGCTGCACGAGAAAATGCACCTGGAAACCGAGGCGCTGCTGATGTTCGCCGCGCGCCGCGAGCATATCGCCCAAGTCATCGAGCCGGCGCTGGCGCGCGGCGATTGGGTGATCTCGGATCGTTTCACCGATGCCAGCTTCGCTTATCAAGGCGGCGGCCGGAAACTCGATATCGCGAAACTGGAAGCGCTCGAGCGGTGGGTGCATCCGGATCTTCAGCCGGACTTGACTCTTCTGTTCGACGTGCCGCTGGAAGTCGCGCGCGAGCGGCTCGATGCCACCCGTACGCTCGACAAGTTCGAGCAGGAAAAGGCGGGCTTCTTTGCGGCGACCCGGGCGGAATATCTGCGCCGCGCGGGGCAATTCCCGGCGCGTTTTCGCGTCATCGATTCCACCCGATCCATTCCCGATATTCAAGAACAACTTGAGAAAATCATCTCAATTATTTGAATTTAAAAGAAATATTGAATCTAATGTTTTTCTTTAAGTATCTTCTTCCCAGGCGCAAGCCATGACAGACACGATTTTTCCCTGGCAGCGGGACGCTTGGCGCGCGCTGCAGCAGCTGCGTGCGCGGCTGCCGCATGCGATTCTTTTTCATGGTCCCGAAGGCATCGGCAAGACCAGGTTCGCCGAGCACTTCGCGCAATCGCTGTTGTGCGAACAGCCGCATGCGGATGGACATGCTTGCGGCAGCTGCGCGTCCTGCGGTTGGTTCGGGCAATACAGCCATCCCGATTTCCGCCGCCTGCGGCCGGAAACCTTGGACGAGGAAGCCGGGGAAGGCGGCGAGGAAGGCGAGGGCGAGAGCGGCGGCGCCAAGAAGAGCAAGGCCGCCAAGGCGCCGTCCAAGGATATCAAGATCGACCAGGTGCGTGGGTTAACCGACTTCATGAATGTGTCGACCCATCGCCAGGGCTTGCGCATCGTCGCCTTGTACCCGGCGGAAGCCTTGAACACCGCTTCCGCCAACGCGATTCTCAAGACGCTCGAGGAACCGCCGCCGAATACGGTTTTCCTGCTGGTGTCGAACAGCCTCGATCGCCTGCTGCCGACCATCCTGTCGCGTTGCCGCAAGTTCGCGCTGGCGATGCCGTCGCAGGACGAGGCGCTGCAATGGCTGAAGACGCAAGGCGTGGCCGATGCCGACGTCTGGCTGGCCGAGCAGGGCGGCGCGCCGCTGGCCGCGCATGCCGCGGCGCAGACCGAGATGCGCGAGGCGCTCGACGATTTCCTGCGCCAGTTGGCGCAGCCCGGCACGGAAGCCGCGCTCAAGGCGGCCGAGCGCCTGCAAAAGACGCCTGTGTCGGACCTCGTCGCCTGGCAACAGCGCTGGCTGTACGACATCTTTTCGTTCAAACTATCCGGAAGAATCCGGTATTATCCGCGGTATCGAAAGGAGCTTGCGGCGCTGGCGGCGAACGCCGATCTCGGCAAGCTGCTGCGCGGCCTGAAGTCTGCGAACGACAGGCGCGCGATCGCCGAGCATCCGTTGTCGGCCAGGCTCTTCATCGAAGATATGCTGCTCGACTATGCGTCCGTGTTTTCGTGAAAGGCTTTCATGTCGGATATTGCTGCATCCATGCCCGGAGCGGGCGCCGCCGCCAGGCCTTCGGTGCTGTCCTTGCCGATCAAGGAAAAGGCGGCTCTGTACGCGGCCTATATGCCGTTCCTGACGAACGGCGGGATCTTCGTGCCGACCAACAAGCAATACAAGCTCGGCGATGAAATCTACCTGATCCTGACGCTGATCAACGATCCGACCAAGTATCCGGTCGCCGGCAAGGTCGCCTGGATCACGCCGGCCGGCGCCAACAACAATAAGGCGCAAGGCATCGGCGTCCACTTCTCGTCCGATGAGAGCGGCAAGCGCGTCAAGCAGCGGATCGAGGAATTGCTCGGCGCCGCGCTCGGCTCGAGCCGCGCCACGCATTCGCTCTGATCCCGTTCGTATTTCCTTCTCCCCATGTCCGATTCCTCCGTTGTCTTTCCCGGCAGTTCCTTTGCCCACCGCGTCGCCCGTTTCGAAGACCTGCCGGCGATCGTCGCCATCTATAACAGCACGGTCGCCTCGCGCCAGGTGACCGCCGATACCGAGCCGGTCACGGTGGAGTCGCGGCATGCATGGTTCGCCGAACATACGCCGGAGAAGCGTCCGCTATGGGTTGCCGAGCGGGATGGGGAAGTGATCGGCTGGCTGTCGTTTTCCAATTTCTACGGCCGCCCGGCCTATGCCGGCACCGCCGAGTTGTCGATCTACCTGGCCGAGGCCGCGCGCGGCAAGGGACTCGGCGCCTATTTCCTGTCCGCGGCGATCGCCTTCGCGCCGACGATCGGCGTCCATACCTTGCTCGGATTCATCTTCGGCCACAACACGCCCAGCCTCCGGTTGTTCGAGAAGTTCGGCTTCGAGCGCTGGGCCCATCTGCCGCGCGTCGCCAACCTCGACGGCATCGAACGCGACCTCGACATCCTCGGCAAGCGCGTCGCCTGAACGGTCGCCTCTCCGGGCGCCGTCGTACAATATCGGCATGTTCATCGATTCTCATTGCCATATCGACTTCCCCGAGCTGTCCGCGCGCCTGCCGGAGATTTTCGGCAAGATGCGGGAAAACCAAGTCAGCCATGCCTTGTGCGTCTCGGTCGACCTGCCCGATTTTCCGCGCGTGCTCGCATTGGCCGAGCAATATCCTCATGTCTATGCCTCGGTCGGCGTGCATCCCGACTATCCCGATACGCCGGAGCCAAGCGTCGACGATCTGGTCCGCCTGTCCGCGCATCCCAAGATCGTCGCCATCGGCGAAACCGGCCTCGATTACTACCGGCTCGAGGGCGATCTCGAGTGGCAGCGCGAGCGTTTCCGCACGCATGTCCGCGCGTCGCGCGCCACCGGCAAGCCGCTCATCATCCATACCCGATCGGCCTCCGAAGACACGATTCGCATCATGCGCGAGGAGGGCGCGGGGACCGACAAAGGCGGCGCCGGCGGCGTGATGCATTGCTTCACCGAGTCGCTCGAAGTCGCGCAGGCGGCGATGGAGATGGGCTTCTACATATCGTTTTCCGGCATCGTCACCTTCAAGAGCGCGAAGGAACTGCAAGCCGTCGCGCTGGCGGTGCCGCTCGAGCGCATGCTGATCGAAACCGATTCGCCGTATCTGGCGCCGGTGCCGCATCGCGGCAAGATGAACGAGCCGGGCTTCGTGCGCCATGTCGCCGAATTCATCGCCGCCCACAAGGGCGTCCCGCTCGAGGAGGTCGCGCGGCGGACGAGCGCCAATTTCTTCGAGCTGTTCAAGATCGCGCGCTGACGGAGCGGCATGGCCATGGCTCGATCCGCATGCCCGCATCCCGCGTCTCCCGGCCGGCGCCGGCTGCTCGGCCTGGCGCTGGCGCTCTCCGTGCCCTGGCCGGGCATCGCGATCGCGGGCGCATACGAGAGTTATTTCCTGGCGGTGAAGCTGGACGACGCCGAGACGGTGTCGGAATTGCTCGAACGCGGCTTCGATCCGAACACGGTCGAGCCGGAACGCGGCGATACCGGCCTGATACTCGCCTTGCGCGAAGAGTCGATGCGCGTGTTCAAGGTGCTGCTCGACGCGCCCGGCATCGACCTCGAAGCGAAGATACGGAACGGCGACGATGCCTTGATGATCGCCGCCTGGAAGGGCAATCTACCCGCGGTGCGGGCCTTGCTGGAGCGGGAGGTCGAAGTCAACCGGCCCGGCTGGACCGCGCTGCACTATGCGGCGGCGAACGGAGCGGACGAAATCGTCGCGCTCCTTCTCGACAGATCCGCCTATATCGACGCCGAGTCGCCCAACAAGACCACGCCGCTCATGATGGCGGCGTACGGCGGCCATCGCAAGACGGTCGAGCTGCTGCAGGCGGAGGGCGCCGACGGCAGGCTGAAGAACATGCTCGGCATGAGCGCCGCCGATTTCGCGCTCAAGGCCGGACATCCGAAGATCGCGGATGTCTTGAACGAGCACATCCGCGAGTTCGGAAAATGACCTCTAGTGCAGCTTGATGCGCGGATTGCGCACGCGGTTGATCGTCTCGGCCCAGGTCGACAGCCAGGTGTGGAACATGCCGTTGATGGCGACCTGATGCTGCTTGTGCAGCGCCCAGTACATCCATTTCGCGATCAGTCCTTCGATGAACACCGAGCCGCTCATGATCGCGCCCATCAGGCTGCCGACGGTGGTGTAATTGCCGAGCGATACCAGCGAGCCGTAGTCGCGATAGGTGAATTCCAGGAGCGGTTTTCCCTCCAGCATGCGCGCCAGCGACTTCGCCAGCATGCTCGCCTGCTGATGCGCGGATTGGGCACGCGGCGGCACCGGCGGCTGGCCTTCGCCTTGCGGACAGGCTGCGCAATCGCCGAGCGCGAAGATCGACGGATCGCGCGTCGTCTGCAAAGTGCGTTGGACGACGATCTGATTGATGCGATTGGTCTCGAGGCCGCCGATCTCGCGCAGGAAGTCGGGCGCCTTGATGCCCGCCGCCCATACCACGATGCCGCTCGGAATGAATTTGCCGCTCGCCATGCGCACGCCTTCCTTCGAGACCTCGACCACTTTCTCATTGGTGTGGATTTCGATGTCGATGGTCCGCAGCTCGCGCGCGACCGCATTCGAGAGACGCTCGGGCAGCATCTGCAGCAGGCGCGGCGCGGCATCCACGATCACGATCTTCAGATCCTTCTCGGGGTGGAAATTGGCGAGTCCGTAGCTCGACAACAGCTTGGTCGTCATGTGCAGTTCAGCCGACAGTTCGACACCCGTCGCGCCGCCGCCGATGATCGTGACCGTGAAGCGGCCCATGCCGGCTTGCGCCTCGGCCGTCCGCGCTTCGGCCTGGGCGCGCAGGCAGCAATTGATCAGGCGTTGATGGAAGCGCTCGGCCGCCGCCGGAGAATCGAGCATGATGCTGTTCTCGCGCACGCCGGGCGTGCCGAAATCGTTGGTCTGGCTTCCCAGCGCGAGGACGAGCGTGTCGTAGCGGATCGTGCGGCGCGGCTGAATCTCGTCGCCGTGTTCGTCGAAGGTCGGCGCCAGATGGATTTCCTTGCGTTCGCGGTCGAGGTCTTCCATGCACCCGAGACGGAACTGGAAGTGATGCTTGCGCGCCAGGCCGAAATAGGCCACTTCATCAGCGTGACTGTCGAGCGTGCCGGCTGCGACCTGGTGCAACAGCGGCTTCCACAGATGCGTGTGCGCCGCATCCACCAACGTGATCTGCGCCTTGTTCTTCCTTCCGAGCTTGCGGCCGAGCCGCACTGCCAATTCCAGGCCGCCGGCGCCGCCGCCGACGATGACGATGCGGTGCAGCCCGCCCGCTTGCTGATGCTGATCCAAAGAACACTCCCGGTCGTGATAGACATTGCATGAAAGTCTATACCGACGGAGCTTCAAATCCTACCGAAAATGCGACATGCGAGGTGAAGAAAATGCGGTTCAATGCGCGATCGGCGCCGGCGCGTTCGTGTCGATATCGAGCGCCGACATGGTTTGCTGATCGATTTCGATCCAGCAAGCGAATACCGGTTTGCCGTCGACCAGGACCGGCGGCCCGGCGCGATGGGCATGCACTCCCATGCGCTGCAGGAGACGCTCGATGCCGAGCGGCGACACGGTGATCAGGCGGCACGCGCCATGCTCCGCCGCGCTCTTGATCGATGCCGCCAGCAGGGCGCGTGTATTGCGGGTGGCCTCGCTTTGCGACACCGATTCGGCATCGATGTCGGCCACGGCGAAGCGCGACAATTCCCAGGTCTGGTTATCGCAGGGCACCGGCATTCCGACCAGCAGGTTCGGAAAAATGTCGCCTAGCAGATACGGTCTCGTGGTCGGAAGCAAACGAGCGCAACCGCAGATTGCACCGTTGCCGTTGCGCGCGATAACATACAGCGTGTCCGGCCGGTCGAATTGGTCGCGCTCCATGCCGTTCTCGACGGGAAGCTGCCACCCGAGGCGCTCGATGAAGATCTTGTGACGGTATTGCGCGATGGCGCTTTCGAATTCGGGAGAGAAGTCCGACACCGTGCCTGTAATCGTTTCCATCATGCCACCCTATGAGGAGTTGACCTGGCACGATTACAGACTTATTGAATGAATCGCGTAACTGTAAGAGTTTACAGTCAGCAATGGCTAACTTGATGATATGTCAACGGCCTCGCTGACGGCGTGCTCCCAATCGTGAGTGGCGAGCCAGGTGGTGAAGAGAAAGGATGTCGCGGTCGGCCCCAGATCGTAGCCGCGTGCGTCGATCAGCATGACATTGCTGCGCACGGCTTCCGGGGCGGGTAGGAGACGGCGGGAATCGCTGTGGACGAACCAGCTCCAGCCCAGGGAAATCGCCGGCGTCGTATTGCTGATCCATTCCGAGTAACCGGCCGTTTGCGCCGGCACGGTCTGCATCTGCAGTTCTTCGAGAATGCCGGTATCGAGGTCGGAAGCGAGATGAACGAAGGGTATTTCGCTGAGGTTCCTCAGCGACAATCGGATGTAACCATCATGCGAGACAATCGGCTGGTGCATGGCGCTCACCGTAAGCAAATGACGATGGGACGATTGTAGTAGCCTTTGGCGCGGCCAACGACTGTCAGAAATGACATGAGTTCGGGGAGATAGCGATGACCAGTTCCTGGCAGGAAGACCGGCTGAATGCGCTTCTGGACATCCAGTCCGAGGAAGATCTGTTTGGCGAGATCGAGCTCGCGGCCAAGGAAATGGGCTTCGAATATTGCGCCTACGGTATCCAGATGCCGATCCCGGTCTCGCGGCCGGCGGTATTGATGTTCAACAATTATTCAAGCGAGTGGCAGCGCTGCTACCAGGAGCGCGGCTATCTCGAGATCGATCCGACCGTGCGTCATGGCTTGAGCAGCACCTTGCCCGTCGTCTGGAACGACGAACTGTTCGCCTCGGCTCCCGAGCTTTGGGAAGAGGCGCGCGGCCACGGGCTGCACTTCGGCTGGGCCCAGGCGTCGCGCGATCGCACCGGCGCCGTCGGCATGCTGACGCTCGCGCGCAGCGCGGAGCAACTGACGGAGAACGAACTGGCCGTCAATCATGCGAAGATGGCCTGGCTCACCCAATATGCGCATGCCGGCATGAGTCGGCTGCTGGTGCCGAAACACGTCCCCGAAAGCACCATCGTCCTGACCGCTCGCGAGAAGGAAGTCCTGCGCTGGACGGCGGAGGGCAAGACCGCGGGCGAGGTGGCGCAGATACTGTCGATGTCCGAGCGCACCGTCAACTTCCACGTCAACAATATCGTCGTCAAGTTCGGCGCGTCCAACAAGACCCAGGCCGCGGTCAAGGCCGCCGCGCTGGGCATGCTTGTCTGAATCCGGCAGGAAAAGACAGGGAAATTCCCCGCAGCTCTCCCGATCGACTTGCGCCGTCGTATAGATAATGATTCAAGCCGCGCACGAGCGGCCTTGATCAAACGCTGCGACGGAGGAGACGATGCTCAACGAGCGCGAGGCGGAAAGCTGCTACCTCGGACAATTCATCCCGGTTCACTACCATCACAACATGCTGATGGACGAGAACCGCATGGTCAATTTCAAGGCTGCGATCGAGCACGCCGTGTTCTCCGGCGCGAAGGTGCTCGAGCTCGGCGGCGGCACCGGCGTGCTGTCGTGGTTCGCCGCGGCCAAGGCGAGCAAGGTCTGGTGCGTCGAATTCAATCCCGACCTGGTCAAGGAAGCGCGCCGCTTCCTCGCGCAAAACACGAACGGATACAAGGTCGACGTGATTCACGCCGACGCGTTCGACTATCTTCCGCCGGAACCGGTCGACGTCGTGATCTGCGAAATGATCCACGTGGCGATGCTGCGTGAAAAGCAGGTGCAGGTGATCGAGTCGTTCAAGCGCCGTTATCTCAAGCGTTTCGGCGGGCCGCTGCCGCGGTTCATCCCGGAAGCGGTCATCATGGCGGTGCAGCCGCTGCAGCAGGATTACTCCTTCTTCGGCTACCATGCGCCGATCGTCCAATTCCAGCAGCATGCGCCATCCTATCCGGGCACGCTGGAGCTGGCGCAGCCGACCGTCTACAGCATGCTCGATTTCACCCAGCCGAACGATACCCGGATCGCGTGGAGCGGCAGCCTGACGATGGAGCGCGGCGGGCGCCTGAATGCGCTGCGCTTCATCACCAAGAATATTCTGGCGGTGCTGATGCAGCAATCCACGACGATCGATTGGCTCAACCACTACATGGTGCTGCCGCTGCGGACGCCGGTCGACATCAAGGCCGGCGAGAACGTCGATATCGCTTTCGAATACCGGGCCGGCAATTCGATTCCGGCGCTGCAGAATTCGATACAGGCGACACGGGTCAGCCGCGGCGTCGTCCTGGAAGTCGCCTTCGCATAGCGGAGCGTTTCCGGCGGAATTCCTCGAGGCGCATCGGATTGCGCCTTTTTGTTTTTGGGAAGGCGTGCGCGTGGCTTCGTCAAGCCTGCTTATTTTTTCTTACAAATGCGGAATGATCTTGATGAAACTGTAAGAAACGGGATGGGTCAGATTGTGGGCTGATTGCCGAACTTGGCCAGGCGGGCGTTTTTGCACGGACGTATGCGCGCAAAAATGCGGTCCGGCAAGTGGCGAGCAATCGACTTCGGATTCCTTACTTTACGGAGAAAAATGATGAAGCTGACCCATGCCTTTCTTCTATTCCTGTTCTCGGTGAGCGGTACGGCAATCGCGCAATCGTCGTCCGCCGATGTATCGCCTTCCGGCGAAGTGACCATGAGCACGGATCCCGCAAGGGCCGCCGAAGTGGAACAAAAGGCGCGCGATATCCAGGCGAATCAGCAAGCCGCGAGCGCATCGAGCGGCGCGTCGAGCGGAGATGCGTCTGCCACGGAATACACCAAGCAGAAACAAAAAGACAAGAAGCAAGCCAAGAAGAGCAAGAAAGGCGATGAAAGCACGGGAAGCAGCGGCGGCGTTTCGGCCACTTCGTCGGATCGGTCTTCCAACCAGGAGGAGAGCGGTGCGATTGGTACCGGCGACAAGGAAAGCAGCGGTGCAAGCGCTACCGGCAGCGGTACCGATGCCGGCGTCTCCGGCTCGAGCAGCGCTCCGGTTCCGGATGCATCGAGTTCCAGCAGCAATCCGAGCACCAGCGGAGGTAGCAGCGGATCCGGCAGCAGCGGTTCGACGCCCCAGCGATGAGCGCCATCCCGCGCGCAGCGTCGCCTTGGCGACGATGCTGCGGCGATGCGGCGCTTTTTATGCCGCCAACCGTGTTTCCGGATTGGCGGTAGCGAATTCCATGGCGATATAAGCCTCGGACAGCAAACCGGTGGGCGAGCATTTGATGAGATTGATGCCGGCCGCGTCGAGCGCCTCCTCTTTCAGTTGTTCGACCTTCTGGCGGTAGTCGCTCATCGGACGGCTTTCGTCTTCGATTTCGATCACGGCGAGAATGCGCATCGCCTTGTTGCATATGACGAAATCCAGGCTCTCATGGGCCAGGGCGGCGGCGTTCGGTCCCTTGGTGGAGACGCATTTCTTCATTGCCACTTGCGCCAGGACGACATGCTCCGGCAACGTCTTGACGAGGCGCCAGTAAAGGGCTTGTTCATAAGACTTCATCGGGCGGCGGCGCACATAGGCGTGATGGTCGTCGGGGCTCTTCCGGGATTTCAGATAAGCGACCACGGCACCGATGGCGAGCAGGCTGAAGATGATCAATGCGGCTTTTGCTGGTTCCATGTAACGATCCGATTCTGGGGCTGCGCGAAATAATGCAGTAATTATTGTTCAAAGAAAACTATTAATTCTGACAATAATCAACGCCAAGCCGCGTTCGCCCCCGAGTTGCCGCAATATTGAGAGCGGTTTGCACCGGATCAAGGGAGGAGGCCAAGGGCCGTTCTCTTTATGCGCATCGCTGTGTTGTGCCGCTTGCGCAAGGGGCCACTTTGCGCGGCGCGGCGCAACCCTTTAACCCGGGGCAATCCGCTCTATGTGCCCGGCCCGAGATTCCACCATTTTGGCAGCAGATCGCGAACTTCGCTGCGCGCGAAACGATCGTCGATAAGATAGACGGTGCCGCGGTCCTCGGGCGTACGGATCACGCGCCCGGCCGCCTGGATGACTTTCTGTAGACCGGGATAGAGATACGCATAGTCGTAGCCGGCGCCGAAAAGCTGCTGCATGCGCTGCTTGATCTGTTCATTGACCGGATTCAGCTGCGGCAGACCGAGCGTCGCGATGAAGGCGCCGATGAGGCGATCGCCGGGAAGATCGATGCCTTCGCCGAAGGCGCCGCCCAGCACCGCGAATCCGATTCCCCGCCCGGACGGGACGAAACGCGCCAGGAATGCATCGCGCTCCGGTTCTTCCATGCGACGCGCCTGTTCCCAGGCAGGAATGTCGGGAAAACGCCGCCGGAACAGTTCGACCGATTTCTGCAAATATTCGAAACTGCTGAAAAAAGCCAAGTAATTGCCGGGATTTTCGCGGTAATGACGAGCGATCAGATCGGCGATGGGGGCCAGGGAGTCGTCGCGGTCGCGGTAACGGGTCGAGATATCGGCGGCGATCCGCACCGACAACTGAGCGGCAGTGAAGGGCGATTCGACGTCGATCCATGCCGTAGCGTCCGGCAGGCCCAGCGTGTCCGCGTAAAAATACCAGGGACTCAGGGTCGCGGAAAACAGGATGGTGCTGCGGGTGGCGGCAAAGCGCTGACCGAGGAATGGGGCGGGAACGATGTTCCGAAGGCATAGTATCGACCGTTTTCTTCCCTTTCCCGGAATGCCGGCATCGAGCGTGACATCGAACAGCGAATTCGCGTCGAACAACTCCGCCACGCGCAGGAAATGGAGCGCGTCGAAGTAGAAGGCCTGGAGATCGGCGCTCACGGCGGCCGGATGTTCGGCCATGTATTCGGTCATCTCGCCGGCGGCTCCTTGCAGCGCGGCGAGCAGCTTGTGCGGCGGCGCCTCGTGGATGCGGTAAGGGCCGGCCTGCTCCTTGAGCAAGGCGTTCCAGGCGCGGTGAATCCTGGCGAACGCCTTTGCAAGCGCCTGCGGCACGTTCCGGCGCAGGTTCAGGAAGGCGGCCTGGTCGAGTTCGGCCGAATACATCTTCCGGCCGCGCTCGACCAGGTTGTGCGCTTCGTCGACCAGCGTCGCGACGCGCCACTCGTTCGCGATCGTCAGGCCGTGCAGCATGGCGCTCAAGTCGAAGAAATAGTTGTAGTCGCCGACGACCACGTCGGACCAGCGCGCCAGGTCCTGGCTCAGGTAATAGGGACAGACGTCATGGGCGAGCGCCGTCTCGCGCACGGCGGCTTGATCGAGGAGCTCGATACGCAGCGCCGCGGCTCGCGCGGCGGGCAGGCGGTCGTAAAAGCCCCGGGCGAGCGGACAAGATTCGCCATGGCAGGCCTTGTCGGGATGCTCGCACGCCTTGTCCCGCGCGACGAGTTCGAGAATGCGTAGCGGCAGGGGCGCCGCGCCGCGCCGTATCGTCTTGAGAGCATCGAGCGCGAGGCCGCGGCCGGACGTCTTGGCCGCGAGGAAGAAAACCTTATCCAGTTGCTGCGACGGACAAGCCTTCAGTACCGGGAACAGGGTGCCGACCGTCTTGCCGATGCCGGTCGGCGCCTGGGCCAGCAGGCAGCGTCCGCTGGCCGTTCCCTTGTAGACGGCCTCGGCCAGGGCGCGTTGCCCGGGGCGGAACTCGGCATGCGGAAAGCGCAGCCCTTTGAGCGCCCGGTCGCGCGCCGCGCGATGCGCCAGTTCCTGCTCGGCCCATGCCAGGAAGCGTTCGCAATGTTCTTCGAAATGAAGCTGGAGCGCCTCGGCCGAATGGGTTTCGGCGAACACGGTCTCGCGCTGGCTGCCGATGTCGAAATAGACCAGGGCCAGCTCGATGCCGGACAAACCGAGACGCCGGCACTGGAGCCAGCCGTAGATCTTCGCCTGCGCCCAGTGCAGATGGCGGTGATTGTCGGGCATGCCGTCCAGCTTGCCGCGATAGGTCTTGATCTCCTCGAGCCGGTTGCGCTCGGGATCGTAGCCGTCGGCGCGGCCGCGTACCGTCAATTGCCGGTACTCGCCGGACAAGGCGATCTCGGTTTGATAGCCAGTCTTGCGGCGCGCGGCGACCACGGCATGGCCGGCGATGCCTTCCTGCGCCGATGGCGAGGGCGTGAAGCGCAGGTCGAGATCGCCGCGCTTCGCCGTGAACTCGCACAGTGCGCGTACGGCGACGACATACTTCACGCCGCTGCCTCCCGCCATTGGACATGGCAGACGACAACCGGCATGTCGTTGGCCAGGCAAAAATCGAGATAGCGGATCTGGTTGTCCTGCAAGCGGTCGCCGGGACCCTTCACCTCGATCATCCGGTACCGGCTTTGGCCAGGCCAGAACTGGATCAGATCGGGAAAGCCGCTGCAATTGGATTTGATGTCGGCAAGAATGCGCTCGAACCATTTCCTTAAATGGGCCGCGGGCATGCAGGCAAGCGCCAGTTCGAGCAATTCCCGGTCGAGCATGTCCCAGGACACGAAAGGCGACTGGATGCCGGCCTTTTCCTGAAAACATTGCCGGATCGTCCGCTTGTATTCGCCGGAGTCGAGCTGCGCCAGGCATTCCGCGAATTCGCGCTGGCGGCGGCGCCGGAAATCGGGACTGTGGAGGTCGGCCGGTCCGCTATGGAAAAGGTGGAAGAAAGCGCCGGGAAGCGGCGTGAAAATCGCGCGCCAGCATAGCAAGCCGAACAGGGAATTGATGAGAGCGTTCTCGACGTAAAAAACGGGCGCCTCGGGTTGCAGCAAATGGTCCCGGACCACGAATTCGACGTCCGACGGTGTGATGGGGCGGTCAAGGACGAGATCGATGCGCGGGATCGGGAAGGCCCGCGGCGCCTGCATTTTCGGCAGGCCGAGCCTGCGCCGCAGTCGCGGCAGGATGCGCTGCAACTGCTGGCGTTCGGCATCGTCTTCCGGCGCCTCTTCGGCGCGCAGGGCGAGGGCATGGGCCTCCTCGAAACGTTCCATTTTTTCCAGCACCCGCACCGCGCGCATGCGCGATCCGGGATGGGGGCAGGCGGCATACACGTCCAGCGCCTGCGTCAAATCGCCGTCCCGTTCGAGATATTGGCCGGCGCGGAACAGCAGCTTGGCTTGGCGCCCGGCGAGCCATGAATTGCCCGAAGACACCGCGCGGATGTCGGACAGGATGTCCGCGAGCGGCTCGCCGAGCTCGAACCGCTCGCCGCAGCGGTAAAGATGCAGATAGTCGTCGATATCCTGGCGTGCCTGAAAGCCGCGCGAGGCGACGGAGAAAGCCACCTTTTCATAGGCCAGGATGCCGAGCTCCGCGACCACGAATTCCGACCAGTTCTGATGCAGATTGCCGAAGTAGATCAGGCGCAAGCGGTCGCACAGGTCGGCGATGCGCAACGCGTAGACGGATTCCGCGGCGGGGCCCGTCGCTGCGGGATGCCACTCCCTGAAACGCCGGGCCTCGCCGGCGCCGGCGCGCAAGCTATCGAGCAGCTCGGACTTGCGCGTGCCGGTTTTCCGCGGCAATGAAGGGAAAAGAATCAGGAGTTCGGATTTCGTCAGCAGGCCGAACAAATCATCAGGGGTGAGGAGAGGGTCGTCATCGACCCAACCGAGCGCCGTCAGCCGCCGCACGGCCTCCCGCGGACAGCCGATTTCCGGATAATTCAGCTTGCTCGAACGGAATAGCGTGCCCTTGCGCATCACCATTCTGACGAGAAGAGCCTGGGGGGCGGTCGGCAGGGCTTGAAAGGTGTCGATGAAGTCACGTTCGCCATCCGTTAGAAGATCGGCGTAACGCTCTTTCACCCAGGCCAGCGCATGGCGAAAATTATCGAGATAGTAAAAGGGATTCGCAAGCGCTCTCATCATTCCCTGCCGTCGTGCCTCCGCGCCATCGCGGATGGCAGCGGCCCGTCCATTGGCGGGGAGGGATTTTCCCGGATCGGAAGCCGGTTTTCAAGAATAACCGGGTGCCGCCGGACGATGCCGTTTCAGCGGGCCTTCGACAAGACCAGCAACCAGCGGCGGAACAACAGCACTTCGAGATGGCCCTTCTCCAGGCCGGGACGGCAACCGATGACCGGATTGGTTTCGTAATAGCGGGGGCGGACATCGCGGCCGATCGATAGTTCGCGCCGCCCGAGACGGATCACCATGGTTTTCGGGAGTTCCCAAGTCCATCCCGGATGCGAGGGTGTGGTGCCGTTGAAGCTTGCCATCATGCGTCTCCTTGGTTGTTGGTGCTGTATAAAAACACAGTATCCTTGATCGAAGGAAATCCGTCAACCGTCTTTTTTGATGCCGTATGGCGTCGGTGAACTGTCAAGGTTGACAGTATTGCCCTCGCAGCGAGAGGAGGAAACTCCCTGCGGCGTCGGGTACCGGGAAGCGCGACGAAGAGATGATGTGGTGAGGTACAGACGAATTCTCACGACATGCGTGTGAAACTTGCTCATTCCATATCCGGGCGGATACCATCGAACCGATAGCGTGCGTTGCCCGCAGGCATCGAGCATAGCGTTTCACGTCCCGCTTCACGGGACGTTCGCACTGGCGGCATCTGGCTCCTGGTATCCGCATTGATATTTCATGCGAAGGAAACTTGTGACTACATGCGATAAATGCTTGTCGACCGGCGCGGCAGACGGCGGGGCGATCGGCGATTCGGCGCAGCTGGCTGAACAGGATCTCCATACGCATGCCGAGATCCTGGCAAACATGGCGGAAGGCGTCATCGTCACCGACGAACGAGGGACGATCGTCTTCGTCAATGCCGCGATGCAAAGGATGTATGGTTACGCGGCCAGGGAACTCGTCGGCATGCATGTTTCCGTACTCAAGGCCGCCGCCGAGGACGAGGCTAAGGCCATCGCGCGGGAAGTGATGGCTGCGCTGCGGACCCAGGGCAGATGGAGCGGCGAATTCCTTGCCCGCCGCAAGAGCGGCGAAACCTTCATCGCCTCGGCCAAGATCAGCCGCGTCGAGGCGGCCGGCAAGGTGTACCTGGTCGCGGTTCAGCAAGACGTCACCGGTTTGAAGAAGGCCGAGGAAGCGCTGCACTTATGGGAACGAGCGATCGCCGCCACCACCAACGGCGTCGTGATCATGGCGGTCGAGGAAAAAGACTATGCCATCGTGCATGTCAATCCGGCGTTCGAGAGGATTACCGGCTATTCGGCGGCCGAAGTGGTGGGGCGAAGCCCGATCTTCCTGCTGGCCGGCGATCTTGATCAGCCGGCGCTGCAGGAAATCGGCAAGGCGCTGCGCGAACGCCGCGAGGGGCGCGCCGTCTTGCGCAATTACCGCAAGGACGGCGAATTGTTCTGGAACGATTTGTCGGTCGCGCCAGTGGCGAACGGCGACGACCAGCCGAAGTATTTCGTCGGCATTCAAAACGACATCACCGAGCTCAAGCGCTACGAACAGGAACTGGAGTATCAGGCCACCCATGACGGACTGACCGGTCTTCCGAACCGGATTTTGCTGCGCGACCGGCTTGAACAGGCGCTCACCCGGGCCCGGCGCAACCAGGAAAGCGTCGCCGTGCTCTTCATCGACCTGGATCACTTCAAGATCATCAACGACAGTATCGGCCATGACGCCGGCGACGCCTTGCTGTGCCAGGTCGCGGAGCGCCTGCAGGCGATCTTTCGCGAGGAGGATACCGTTGCGCGCCACGGCGGCGACGAATTCGTGGTGGTGATGGAGCGCGTGACCGGCGAAGAGGATGTGATCGATGCCGCCAATCGGGTGCTGCAGGCCATGTCCGCATCCATCATCGTCGGCGAGCATGAGTTCTACGCCGCCTGCAGCATCGGCATCGGACTGCATCCGAAGGATGGCGTCGAAGCGGCCGAGCTGATGAAGAACGCGGACACGGCGATGTACCAGGCGAAGGCCGCCGGCCGCAACACCTTCCGTTTTTACGCGGCCGACATGAATGTGCGCGCCCATGTGCGCTTCGAACTGGAAGCGGCGATGCGGCATGCCATCGTGCGCAAGGAATTCGTGCTGCATTACCAGCCGCAAGTCGAACTGGGCAGCGGCCGGCTGATCGGCTTCGAGGCGCTGGTGCGCTGGCAGCATCCGACGCTCGGCTTGCTGGAGCCGGGGCGCTTCATCGGCTTGGCGGAAGATACCGGCATGATCGTCCAGATCGGCGAGTGGGTGTTGCGCGAGGCGTGCCGCCAGCTCAAGCAGTGGCAGGAACAGACGCAGGAAGACTACTTCGTCGCGGTGAATCTTTCGGCCCGCCAGTTCGGCGACGGCAACCTGCTCCAACTGGTCGATTCGGCGCTGGCGGAATCGAAGCTGGCGGCGCAGTGCCTGGAACTCGAGATCACGGAAAGCCTGCTGATGGAAAATCCCGAGACCGGCGCCGATACCTTGCGCGAGCTGCGTTCGCGCGGCGTGAAACTGTCGATCGACGATTTCGGCACCGGCTATTCGAGCCTCGGCTATCTGAAACGTTTTCCTCTCGACAAGCTCAAAATCGATTCCTCTTTCGTGCGGGACATCACGACCGATCCAGACGACGCGGCGATCGCGACCGCCATCATCGCCATGGCGCATCGCTTGAAATTGAAGGTCATCGCGGAGGGCGTCGAAACCGAAGGGCAGCTCGGTTATCTGCGCGCCCACGATTGCGACGAAGTGCAAGGCTATTTCTTCAGCCGGCCGTTGCCGGCCGATGCCTGCACGCAGTTGCTGCGGACCACCACGGCTTACCGGTTGCCGGCGACCGGAAGTGGCGAGGAACCGACCCTGTTGCTGGTCGATGACGAGGAGAACATTCTCAATGCCTTGCGCCGCTCGCTGCGCAGGGAGGGATACCGGATACTCTCCGCCGGCAGCGCCAGGGAAGGATTCGAGATACTGGCACAGCAGAGGGTGGATGTCATCGTCTCCGACCAGCGCATGCCGGAAATGAACGGGACCGAGTTCCTGAGCCGGGTGCGCGAGCTGCATCCCGGCACGGTACGCATGGTGCTTTCCGGATATACCGACCTCGAATCGGTCACCGATGCGATAAATCGTGGCGCCATCTACAAGTTCCTGACCAAACCCTGGGAAGACGATGCGTTGCGAACCCACGTCGCGGAGGCATTCAAATGGTGCAGGTTGAATCGCGCTTCCGGCGGAGGGGCACAAAAGGCGTAGAAATCTTTCGCATCCCGGTTGTCCAACGAATCCGGCACCTCCTTTCGGACCGAGCCGCTCGGCGGGGCGCCGGATTATCGGAGGACAACCACCATGCTCAGGCTCGCAATCATACTCGGCAGCACACGCCCCGGGCGCATCGGCGAAGCCGTCGCGCGCTGGACTTACGAAATCGCGAAAAGACGCAAGGATATCGAAGTCGAGCTCGTCGACATCAAGGATTACGAGTTGCCGCTGCTGGATGAACCGCTGCCGCCGTCGCGCGGCCAATACAGCAAGCCGCATACGCAAAAATGGGCCGCCACGATCGATTCGTTCGACGCCTTCGTCTTCGTCACGCCCGAATACAACCATGGCATCTCGGGCGCCCTGAAGAACGCCATCGATTATCTCTACCGGGAGTGGAACAACAAGGCCGCCGGTTTCGTCGGCTACGGCAGCGCGGGCGGCGTGCGCGCGGTCGAAAGCCTGCGGCTGGTGATGGGCGAGGTGCAGGTCGCCGACGTACGCAACCAGGTCATGCTGTCGCTGCGCACCGATTTCGAGAACTACAGCGTCTTCAAGCCGGCGCCATACCATGAAGGCGCGCTGGACGGCATGCTCGACCAGGTCGTGGCCTGGGGCGGGGCATTGAAGTCCTTGCGCGGCGCCGGCAAGTAGGCGGCAGGCGGATCAGTTCTTGTCCAGGCTGGCGCGGAATGCCAGGTAGTCGCTGGCGCTTTGCCTCGGGCGTTCCATCATCGGCAGGTGACCGATGCCGGGCATGACGATCACGCGCGAACGAGGCATCAGCCGATGCAATACCTGGGCAGTGCCGACATGCACCGCGCGGTCGTGCTCGCCCCAGACGATCAGGGCGGGAACTTGCATGCCCGCGATGCGCTGTTCGAGGGAATCGGCGGCGATCTGCCGGAAGATGTGATTGGCGAGCGCGACGTTGCGAATGCGTTCCTGGGCCATGACATCGAGTATCGGCCGCGGCACGAAGGGCGGATCGGACATGACGAATTCGACGGTCTGCGCGAACTCCTCCTCGTTGCGGGCGATCAAGGGATTGCGGCCCTGCTCCAGGACGAGACGCGCCAGTTCGCTCTTCGGCGCGCTCCAGATGCCGGCGGTGCCGATCAGCCACAGGCTGGCGACTTCTCCGGGAAAGCGCGCTGCATAGGCCAGCGCGATCTGGCCGCCCATCGAGCTGCCGCCAAGATGGATCTTCCCGATCCCGAGCGCCTGCGCCAGCGCGTGAAGCCTTTCGGCTTGCGCCTGCGCCCGGTAATCCGCATCCGGCAGGTGCGAGGATTCGCCGAAGCCGATGTGGTCGGGTATGACGACGCGGTAGCGCGAGGTGAGATGGGCGGAGATCCGGGTGAAATTGTCCTTGTCCGCGGCGAAGCCGTGCAGCAGCATGAGCGGCTCGCCCTGTCCGCCCTCGAGATAGACATAGCGCAGGCCGGAGGGCAGGGTGATTTCCTTGCGCGTCAGTCCGGCGCGCGAACGTTCCAGGTCGAGGGCCAGGCGGGTGGCGGTCGCCGGCGCGAGATAGGGAAAGGCGGCAACGCAGGCGGCAAGCGCCAGCAGGGCGGCCAGAAGGATTTTGACGATACGCAAGTCGAGCTCCTGGATAGGGTAGATCGCAGCATCGTACCGTATTCGACGAAGCGGAGCGGTTGCGGCTTGGAGCGCGGGCTGCAAGTGCATCGCACGGAAACGAACGACGCCGGAAGACCCGCATGGCGGGTTTTCCGGCGCCGCCTGTTTCGGCCTTACTGCGCGGTCAACGTGACGTCGTCGACCACGAACGAAGTCGCTACCTGGGAGCCTTCCGTTCCCAGGAAGTAGACGCGGATCGTCTGCCCTTTATAGGCGCTGACGTCGAAGGTTCTCTGAACGTAACTCGAGCCCTTGTTGAGGTTCGAGTAGGTCGCCAGCGTCGTCAGCACGGTGTTGCTGCTGTTGCGCAGCTGGATCCTGAGCGTGTCGTAGGCTTGCGTGGTGGTCGTCTCGTCCGAGGCCACGCGCAGCCAGAAGCTCAGCGTCGCGGTCGTCGCGGTCGATGGAATCGTGACCTGCTGGTACAGCGTGTCGGTATGCGCGCTGCCGTAGCCGTTGAGCCAGGCTTTCCAGGTGCCGCTGCGGGCTGCCATGCCGGAATCGTTGGTGATGACGCCGGACGTCGCGCTCCAGGAGGCCGAGCCGCTCTCGAAGCCGCTGTTGGCGATCAGCTGGCTGGCGACCGCGTTGCTCACCGAGAAGCTGACCGGGTTCGAGGTGCCGATGTTGCCGGCGGCATCGTAGGCCTTGGCCACCAGGCTGTGCGTGCCGTTGGCCAGCGTCGTGGAGTCGAGCGTCATCGAGTAAGGCGCGCTGGCGTCCGTGCCCTTGAGCGCATTGTCCACCATGAAATCGACCTTGCTGACGCCGACATTGTCGCTGGCCGTCGCCGACAGCGTGATCGTGCCGCTGCTGCCCGATTCGGACGCGGAAACGGTCGGCGCGACCGTATCCCCGCCGGCCACCTGGGTGACCCAGACCGGCGCCGACCAGAGGATCTTGCCGTCGTCCTGCGTGACCTTGGCGTAATAGAAATGCTCGCCGGCCGACGGCGTGATCGTGATCGTCGCGCTCGAGGACAGCTGCGTGACCGTGCCGTTGCGCTTGGGCACGCCTTCATAGATGCGTACCGTCGACACCGTGCGGCCGGCGCTGTTGGCGAAGTTCGCGGTCAGCGTGAGCGGTCCGCTGTTCGTGAAACGCTCTCCCATCACGTGGCCGTTGGCGGTCAGGATCAGCTGCGAATTCTTGTCCATCGTCGCGAATACGCGGCGCGCCTTGAGCGCATCGACGAAGTTCTGCAGCGTCAGCGAAGCGCCGTTGGGCAGCAGCACGCCGGTGCGGTTGGTGTAGGAAGCGCCCCAGTTGGCGCAATGGTTGTCCTGGTTCGAGCTGAACGCGATGTGGTAGCCGGCCTCGAGCAGCTTGTTGCAGGCGGCCTCGTAGGTGCTGCGGCCGGTCTCGGTTTCGGTCGTGTTGTTCGAGAAGGCGGACGTATTGAGCACTTCGCACAATGCCATGGCCTCGTCGCCGTCGGCCGTATAGCCGAGCGCGGTGCCGTTGACGACGAACTGGCCGGAAGTCGACGGGTGATTGAACTGGCCGACCCAGCCGCGCTGTTTCATCAGCGTGTACAGCGCCGCATAGTCGGTCTTCGCCGTGAAGGTGTCGGCGAGCAACTGGTTGCTGCCGTTGTATTCCCAGCCGAGCAATTCGTTGGAATTGAAGATGTTCAAGTGGCCGCCGTTGCTGATGACGCCCCATTCCATGCCGTAGATGGCGAGGAAATTCGGGTGGGTGGCGTTGAAGCTGCTCGCCGCCGCCAATCCGGACTGGTACAGGTTCTTCACCGTCGTCGGATTGGCCGACGTGTTCGCGCTGGTCGAACCGTCGAACAGGTGGTTGTGCTCGCTGGTCGCCAGGAAATCGAGTCCGCGGTTGAGCGCATACTGGAAGGCGTCGGCCGGGCCGTACTGCCCGCCTTGCGGCGATTCCGAATCGGTGCAGGTGGAAACATCGCCGCCGCCGTCGCTGTGATTGGTCTGGCTATGCAGATTGCCGTAGTAGACCGTGTAAGGCAGGCCGCCGGTCGCGCCGGTCGACATCGTGCTGATGCCGCCCGCCAGCGTCTTGCCGGTGGCGCCGGCCTTGCGCGCGCCCGCCTGGTCGGCGCGGGAAGGCAAGGCCGAGAATGCCGGCATGACCGGTGCCGCGAGGCGGCCCACTTGCATCGGCCAGCTCTGTTCGACCAATTCGGCATCCTTGCGGGCCAGAGCCGCTTCGACCACGCTGTCCGGTGCGCCGGTCGGACGGCTCACGGCCGAAGCATCGTTCGCGGTCGCCAGCAGGCGGACCTGATAGATGCCGTCCGGCAGCGCGCTGTTGCCGAAGCGGCCGGCCCAGCGCACCGTGGTCTTCAACGGGCGCTTGTGAAGCGACTCGATGCCGTACCAGCGCTGCACCAGGCGGTTGTCCGGCGTCAGCAATTCGAGACGCCAGGCGACGGTCTGCGGCTGTTCCGCCTCCGGATGTTCGAAGTGCAGCGTGAAGGTGCGCGCCTCGTCGCCGGCGCGGGCGCTCGCATCGGACCGATACGGCACATGAACGCTGGCATCGAATTCATGATGATCCGCATGGTTCGCCGCGGTCGCGCATCCGGCGCCGGAAACGGCTAGCAGCACAGCCAGCCCGAGGCGGCATAGCAATTCCTGTGGTTTGGTGGTTTGCATTGTGGTTTTCCTTTGTCAGGTAAATCCGCCGGACGATCGCAACGGACGGCACGCGTCATGCCGCGCCGCGAAGACCGTGCGGTGCGATGCACTACGAATGAAGCGAACTACGGCACGGAGCGCCGGACCGCCGCTGGGACCGGATGGCTCCGGTTAGACGGAAAGCGCGCGAGCGCAATCCGCAAAACGGAAAGACGGTGATTGATGCCGGACAGTTGTTGCCCGCTGGAGGAGCCGCTAACGATGCGGGCGCAAGCGATGGAGATGCGCGAAACGATTCGAGCCGATGGTCATCATGGTGGTGTCCCCTAGTTATTGTCCGCGCATGATACTACGCAAACATTGTTTATTTTCCGTGACGTATTTTGATTTAGAACAATCCTTCCAGCCGGAACGCGAGGCGCCTTCGAGGAAGGAGGGGCGGCGGTCATTGGCCGGCGGCCTGCCTCGCGCTCATCTGCGCGGCGCGCTCCAGCAGCAGTTCCCGCTCGCGCGCGTTGCGGGCCAGGCCGGCCGCGCGCTCGAATTCCGCGCGCGCCTCGGCTGTGCGTCCGAGCTTGGCAAGCAGGTCGCCGCGCACGCTGGGAAGCCATTGATATTGCCGCAGCGAGCGTTCGGCGCTCAATGCATCGATGATCTCGAGTCCGGCCGCCGGCCCGAACGCCATGCCGACGGCGACCGCGCGATTGAGTTCCACCACCGGCGACGGCGATACCTGGGCCAATACTTCATAGAGCGCGGCGATGCGCTTCCAGTCGGTTTCCTCGGCGCTGCGCGCACGCGCATGGCAGGCCGCGATCGCCGCCTGCAGCATGTACGGCCCCGGCACGCTGCCCAGGCTGTCGGCGCGCCCCAGGGCCGCCAGGCCGCGCCGGATCAGCAGGTGGTCCCAGCGCGCGCGGTCCTGGTCGAGCAGCAGCACCGGGCGGCCGGCGGCATCGAGCCTGGCCTTGGCGCGCGAGGCCTGCAATTCCATCAAGGCGATGAGGCCGTGCGCTTCGGGTTCCTGCGGCGCGAGTTCCGCCAGCATCCGGCCCAGGCGCAGCGCTTCCTCGATCAGCGCCGGGCGCATCCAGTCTTCGCCGGCGGTCGCCGTATAGCCTTCGTTGAATACGAGATAGACCACTTCGAGGACCGAGGCGAGGCGCTCGCCGAGCGCCTCGCCGTGCGGCAATTCGAACGGGACGCGCGCCTCGCTCAAGGTGCGCTTGGCGCGCACGATGCGTTGCGCGATCGTCGGTTCCGGAACCAGGAAGGCGCGCGCGATCTCGTGCGTCGTCAAGCCGCCGAGCAGCTTCAGCGTCAACGCCACCCGGGCCTCGGTCGACAGCACCGGATGGCAGGCGGTGAAGATCAGCCGCAGCAGATCGTCGCCGATCCGGTCGGCGCGCGCCGCGTTGAGGGCATCCGTGAAGTCCGGGACGATCAAGGCCTCCTGCGCTTCCAGGTCGCTGCCGATCTGCTGCAGCTTTTCCTCGGCCAGCTTGAGATGCCGCAGGCGGTCGAGCGCCCGGTTCTTCGCCGTGGCCATCAGCCATGCGCCGGGATTGTCCGGCACTCCCTCCGACGGCCAATGCTCGAGCGCCGCCACCAGCGCATCCTGCGCCAGTTCTTCGGCCAAGCCGATATCGCGCACCATGCGCGCGACGCCGGCGACGATCTTCGCCGATTCGATGCGCCAGACGGCGTCGATCGCCTGATGCGTCGCGGAATGCATCAGCTGTTCGGTTGGGCGGACGGGTCCATGTACACCAGTTCCCAGATGTGACCGTCGAGGTCTTCGAAGGCGTGGTTGTACATGAAGCCGTGATCCTGCGGCGCGCGCGGCGTCTTGCCGCCGGCCGCCACCGCCTGCGCCACCAGTTCGTCGACCCGGGCCCGGCTTTCGCAGGACAGGCAGAGCAACACTTCCGTGACCTTGCTGGCGTCGGCGATCGATTTCGGGGTGAAGGTCTGGAAGAAGCTTTCAGTCAGCAGCATGACGTAGATGCTGTCCGAAACGACCATGCAGGCGCCGTGCTCGTTGGTGAACTCGGGGTTGAAGGCATAGCCGAGGCTGGCGAAGAACTCCTTGGAGCGGTTGAGGTTCTTGGCGGGAAGATTGACGTAGATTTGCGTGCTCATGGTATTCCTTGCGGTTCGCGATGATGTCGGAAGAAGCCGATGTTACTGCGGGGTCTGCTCGCCCACGCCGAGCGTGCGGAAGCGGTCGATCGCGGCGTTCGGCGCGAAGTCTTCCAGCTCGTACAGTTGCCGCACCTCGATCTCGGCTTCCGCGCGTTCGCCATGCGGCGCCGGAAAACGGCGTGTCCACTCCAGGGCTTCGTCGCGCGAACGCACCTGGATCAGGGTATAGCCGGCGATGAGTTCCTTGGTCTCCGCGAACGGGCCATCGATCACCGTGCGCTTGCCCTCCGCGTAGCGGATGCGCCAGCCCTTGGAACTCGGCTGCAGGCCGGACGCATCGAGCAGCACGCCGGCCTTGGCCAGCTGTTCATGGTAATCCGCCATGGCCGCAAAGAGCCGGTCCTGGTCTTCCGGGAATTCCCCGGCTTCGGTTTGCGGCGTCGCCTTCACGATGATCATGAATCGCATGTTCGTTCTCCTTGAAGTGTTGAAGCCGGCGCGGAAGGCGGGATGCCGTCCCCAATGCCGGTTTTCAATGACACGACGAACGAGCGGGCCCGGAATCGACAATCGGATTCGGAAATTTCCGTTGTTTCCGTATTGGGTTTCATTGCTCGTAGCAGGGCGCCAGGCTGCGCACTTCGACGGTGCACCATTCGGCCGCCGGGCAGAGGGCGGCCAGGCTGATGGCATCCTCCCGCGACTTGCAATCGAGGAGAAAGAAGCCGCCGATCATTTCCTTCGCCTCGGCGAACGGGCCATCCGTGACGCGGGGCTTGCCGTCGCGCACCTGGACGCGTACGGCGCCGGAGTGGGAAGCGAGCGACTCGGCGCCCAGCAACACCCCCTTGGACCGCAAGTCGTCGGCGAACCGCAACATCCGGTCGTAGACGGCGCGGCCCTCGGCTTCCGTGCGCGAGCGGCGTTGTTCGGTCGGTTCCACGATCAAAAGCATGTAGGGCATGAGTCCTCCGTCGGCGATGGCCGGTTTTCGAAACCGTATTTATAAACCACGGCGCCGGTTTCGTCTCATGCCGCCGCACTCGGCGGCGTCATTGCCAGCAATCGTTTCCGCAAGGCCTTGGCGCAGGCATCGTCCAGGGCTGTTTCCGGATTCACATAAAACAGGAAATCGCAATTCCGCGAAAACAGCGGCGGGCAGTCGTCCACCGCGACGAAGGGTTCGCTTTGGCGCCCGGCCTCGCTCAGCCAGCGGCGGATTTCGCATTCTCGCCGCGCCTCGGTGTCGACGGGAAATATCGGCGTCGTACCGACGATGCGCGGCGCGATGTCGGGAGAAAAGAACCCGCGCAGGGCCTGCAGCGGATTTGTTTCGCGCCACGCCGAGCTGATCACGATCTCGACTTGGGGAAATTCGCGCATGATCTGCTCGAACAGGGGCACGCACGAGAAATCTCCTTGCTCCTGGCGGCGGCAAAGCGCAACGGCCGACACGCATTCCGGATGCAACACGCCGTCGAAGTCGAGAAAGAGGATCATGGCAAACCGCTCTAGTCTTGGGGTCATGTCAATGCAATTGTCGAAACGCGAGAATATTTATTCAGCCGCTCTCGTCATGACGATACGCTTTCATTTCAGTTCAATTCCTCGGACCCGCCGGCGTCCATCCTGAGAGGCGACAGCGAGAAAATCTTTGCCGCCGGTTGCGACGGCTATATCACCAAGCCCATCGGCATCGATGTCTTCCTGAAGGAGATCGAAAGCGCTTTGCGTTGACTGATGCCCGCCGTGAGAACCGATTCGCCTCGACCACGACGCGATTCCGCCCGTGCTGTTCGGCGCGATGGAGCGCCCGGTCCGCCGCTTGGATCGGCATGGCCGGCGCATTCTCGCGCTCCGGGCGCAGGGCGGCGACGCCGATGCTGACCGCCACGATGCCGTGATTCGAGCGCGCATGCTCCATGCCCAGGCCGGATCCTCTACGCTACGATAGGTGATTCATGGCATTCCGGCAATTCGATACTTCCGCCGGAAACCGGGGGGTTGGGGAATTGACGAATCCCTGCTAAGTTAGCCGACCGTATTGGCCGGCTAGAGGCTGTTATGCACTCAAACAGGGAGCACGCAGCCTCGGATGCCGGCCGAATGCAAGGCGCGGCGACGCGTCGTAGCGGTGCTACGGCAAGGAGCCGCAACACGGCAGGCGGCCGGTTTCCGGGACTGCGTGCCCCCTGTTTGAGTGCATAACAGCCTCTAGAGACGGCGGACGAGGAGACCATGACGACAGCGCAAGCGACTTCCAGGCACAGGCAATTGATCATCTGCTGCGACGGCACCGACAATACCCTGACGGGCGGAATCCGGGACACCAATGTCTTGAAGCTGACGGCGCTGCTCGATCCCGATGCCAACGACCAGTTGCTGTTCTACGACCCCGGCGTCGGCGTGGCCGACCAGATGCCGGCGACCGGTTACTGGGACGCCTTCACCCGCAAATGGGAGCGCTTGCAAGGCATTTCCTCCGGCAAGGGCGTCTATGAAAACATCAGCAGCGCCTATGAATTCCTGGTGCGGAACTACCGCGAAGGCGACCAGATCTTCCTGTTCGGATTCTCGCGCGGCGCCTTCACCGCGCGTTGCGTGGCCGGCATGGTCAACCTGTTCGGCATCATCCGCCAGGAAAACGTCGCCTTGATCGGGACCATGATCAATGTCTACTTCTCGAAACGCGAGGGCGGACGGTGCGACAAGGGCGGCAAGGGCGGCGAAGACGTCAAGCACGGCAAGCGGAAGCACCGCAAGCGGAGCCGGCACGATGTGGCGCACGAGATCCGCGAGCGTTTCACCAGCCGCGCCGGGCGCGACGCCTGGATCCATTTCATCGGCGTATGGGACACGGTGGCCTCGGTCGGCATGCCCCTGATCGGCGCCGCGATCACCAGCGACGGCTATACCACGGGCAAGCGCTTCCGCCATATCCGTCATGCGCTGTCGCTCGACGAGAACCGTTCGAGTTTCCGGCCGCGCTTGTATTGGGAAGGCAATCACGATGATCCGGAAACCGGGCGCTCGCTGCAACAGCTATGGTTTCGCGGCGTCCATAGCGACGTCGGCGGCGGCTACCGCGGCGCCCGGCTGGCGGTGGCGGACGAATGCCGCCTGTCCGACGAAACGTTGCGCTGGATGGTGACCGAAGCCGTCGGCAAGGATCTGCGCCTGGCGCGCTCCCTCGACGGCCTCGTCGGCGATCCGGAGCGGGACCGGCGCGCCGTCGTGGTCCACAACGAAGCGCTTGCCGCGCCGTGGTGGGGCGGCATCTCGCGGCTTGCGGTGCGCAGCCAGCAACTGCCGCCCGAAGCCTGGCGCACGCCCATGCCCGGCGCGGTGCCTTACCGGCCGGTGCAGGCCGTCGCGCCGAGCGCAACGCTGCCGGCCGTCATCAAGCAGCCCGGCCCGCGCGCCTGGCACCAGTTTTTCGTCGCCCTGGCCGCCGTCATCGTGTTCTACGTCCTGGCCGCCGTCTGCGGCGATGCCGCGTTGACCGGAAAGTTGCGTCCTTTCGCCGCCAGCCTGACGGATGCCGGCTGGATCGTCGAGCGCGCCGTCGCGTTCGATGCCTGGCAACGCTCGCTCTGGACGTCGTTCATGGAGTTGTACCGGGCGCCGCCGCCGGCCGTGGAAGGCGTGGCCGGCGCCTTCGGCCGGCTCGGCGTGCTGCCGCTGCCGCCCGGCGATCCGCGCATTGCCTACGGCGCATGGGCCATCGTCTGGGATATCGGCTTGATCGCCGCCTATTCGTGGCTGCTCGGCTTTGCCGGCGTGCGGCTGTTCGCCCGGCGGGCCGGGCTGCGGAGCGTCGGCCAGTCCGGCGATTACCTGTTGTTCCTGCTCGGCACGCTGCCCTGGGCAACCGTCATGGCCGACTTGACGGAAGACGCCGCCACGCTGCTCATGTACATCACGACATCGCACGGATTGCCCTTCCTGCCGTGGCTGGCCGCGATCGTCATGGCGTGCGCGAACCCGGTCAAACTCGTTTGCCTGGGATCGACCTTGCTGGTCTTCATGGCCGCTCGCGCTCTGCCGGCGCGCTAATAAGAGAGTCTGGCGTGTTTCATCCGGATGGATCGCTCGCATGGCGATCGCGCTCCGCCTGGATCGCGCGGATGCCGGGTGATCCAACGTTACGCGTAACGTAAAATTGATCCGCCAACACAGGGGAGGCCATGCTTCGAACAGATACGCGGACGAAAAATCCGCCGCCGGCCAAGCCAAATGCGCGCGACGATTATCTTCGGATTCAAAAAGACTTGGCGAATCCGCCTTATTTCGTCGCCGGCCTGCCCGATGCCCGCCGGAGCGGAAAGCGCCCGGAGGCGAATTGGCTGGCGGCGGTCGTGCACGAGCATGCCCGGATCGCCGGCCGCCACGATTACTTGTGACAGAGGCGAGCCATGGAAGAATGGATCCCGGGAATCGTCGTAAGAGGCCACGGCGTCGCCAGCGGAGCGAGCGGGGACCGGCGTTTCCCCGGCGGCACGATCCGCCTGCAAAAGCCGTTCTTCCAATCGCGCGGGATCGACTTGTCGGCCTATTGGCCCGGCACGGTCAATATCGACCTGGCGCCGGTCGAACCGGTGCCGCGCCATCCGCTATTCGATGAAAGAGTCGCCTGGTTCGACGGCGTGGAGGAACGCTTCATCCTGTCGCCCGCGGAGATCGAGATCCGGGGAAGGCGGTTCGCCGGCCTGTGGTATTACCCGCATCCGGAGACCAAGCCGGAGCATTTCCAAGCCGCCACGGTGGTCGAATTGCTGCTGCCCTGGATCGACGGACTGGCGGCCGGCGACATCGTCGCTGTCCGTCTTCCCTGAAGAGCGAGATCGACACACCCGCGCGCCTCCCGCCTGCGAAAGACTTGCCAAGCGGATGCAAGCTCGCGTACCTTGGGAGCCGCGCGCTCCATGGAATCCTCGCCATGATTCTCACGCACATGAAGCATGCCGCCGTCGCGTTTTTCCTGGGAATCATGTGCTTCGCCGCCGGCCGCGAAATCATAGTCCACGACTATCATCTCCATCGTCAGCCGTTCGACCTACATCTTTCTCCTGAAGAGCAATCCGGAACGGGAGAGCGCGTTCCATGTCGCGAAGGAACCGGAGGAACACTTCGAGCGCCGCTTCCTGGTGCCGAAATCGATGGCGGATAGTCATGCCTATCTCGGCAATCTGCTGACCGACCTGGACCGGGACCCGGAACGGTTGCGCGTCCTGGCGCGCTACGGTCTGCGGCGCTAGAGGCTGTTATGAACTCAAACAGGGGGCACGCAGCCCCTGTTTGAGTTCATAACAGCCTCTAGGCTTCGTTGGCGATCCGATATGATGTTCTGCTCAGGATTTGCGTGGATAATGTCTGCTTGTCGTATTCAATGTCTTTGCGAGGCGGCTCGATGGCGAAATTCGGTTTCCTGTTGGTTCTCGCGCTTTTCGGCGCGCTCATGTTCATTGCCGGCACGATGGCGCCGAAATCGTTCGGCGAGACCATTCATGCGACGCTCGCCGCGGCGAAGAACCAGGTCGGCCTCGGCGCGAAGCCGGTGCCGCCCGGCGCCGCCGATGCGGCCAAGGCGCCGGCCGCCGGCGCCGATGCGGCGAACTCTCAAGCGAAGGCCGATCCGATTCCCTCCGAAAACCTCATCCTTCCCACGGTGCCGCCCGACAAGGGGCAATACGGATTGCAGCTCGGCCAGTTCGCCGATGCCGAACAGGCCAAGGAACTCAGCGGACGCATCGCGGCGCTGAAGCTGCCGACGGCGCTGCTCGACACGATCGACCAGGCCGGCACGCGCTGGACCGTGGTCGCGGTCGGTCCCTATGGCAGTCCGGACGAGGCGCGGGCGATCCGCATCCAGATCGCCCGCGCGCTCGGCTTCGCGGAGGCCATGCCGTTGATCCTCATGCCTGCGCCGCCCAAGCCGAAGGCCTGATCCGAACAGCCCGTCCGCTTCATTTCCCGCGCTTGCTCATGTGCGCCTCGTGCTCCTTCATGCAGGTGTCGCAGGAATTCGCCATGTTGTCGACACTGGCGCTGCGCGACCTGCCGCTGATGGTCGTCGGCGCCGGCCCGGTTCCCGCGGTCGAGGTGCCCCGCTTGCGCGCCGCCGAATAGTTGCTCAGCATGTTGCCGCGTCCGCTGATGGCGGGATTCATCATCTCGATCAGCGCATCGGGCGGCGGGATCTGCTCGCGTCCGACCGGGGACGGCAGGTAGTCCGGCCCGCGGGCGAGACTATGGGCGACGTGGGCCGCGCGCTTGGCGGCGCAGATGTTGGCGTCGCTCTGCGCGAAGACGTCGGTCACCCGGGTCTCTTCGAGCCGGCCGGTCCAATGCCCGGATTGCCCGACGCTATCGTAATGCTTCTGCAGGTCCAGCATCCGCTGCTCCACCGCGCGGGTGTGCCCCATCTTGCTGCTCTGGCCGGAAAAGCCGACGCCGATATGGCCGCCGACGCTGGCGACCCCGATCTGTCCGACCTGCTCGGGCCTTTCGCCGCGCGCCACTTTCTCGCGGATGATCTCGTCCTGCGCTTCTTCCGCCATGCTGGCGGCGAAACGCATCGCGTTGACTTCGCGTATGCCGACCGGAGCGAGCGCATTCATGTGCCTGGACGGCCCGGGGCCGGGAAACTGGGCGCGGCTTTCATCCAGCAAGCCTTGCCGCACGTCCAGCTCGCGCCGCGCCGCCGTGCCGACGTGCCCGCCGTCGGTGCTCGCCAATCCTTGCAGGGTCTCCACCGGCAGGCGCCGCACGCTGTTGGCGCGTTGCCGCTTCATGATCGGCTCGCCGAGAGGATTGCCCTTCGCTCCCGGGAGCGGCAAGGCGGCGTCCGGCGTGCGGCCGCGCGAAGTATGCGGCGGCAAGCCGGTCCCGCCCGGGCCGGTGCTCGATGCCGCGCTGTGTTCTCGTTTGTCGGACGCATCCATGTGTCGCACTCCTGGTTCATGAAATTGAATATCGACCGGGACCGCTCAGCCGAAGCGTCCCTTGTAGCGGCTTTCGCCTTGCCAGCCGGCCTCGCCATAGCTGTGAACGAAATGGATCCGCACCTGCGCGAAGCCCGGGCTGGTGAAATAGACGAGGGCGGTCGCGTCCTGCTTGTCGCGCGTGATGAACCAGCGCTCGTCGCCGTGCGCCAGTCCCCAGCTGTTCACGCGATGCACGAGCAAGTCCGCCATGCCGCGGTCGGCGACGATGGCGACGCGGACGTCGGCATCGCCCATCGACGAGGTTTGATAGATTCTGGCCATGGCTGCTTTTCCGCTGTTATAGTCGCTCTTCAAGAGTCCTGGGTCCGGGAGGCGCCGATGATCGAAAAACTGCTGCTCGCGTTGCGCAACAATGCCCATCGGGTCGCCGTCATCAAGACCGAGAGCGGAACGCGCGAAGTCCTCGGCGTGGCGCATCCGGAAGAGCAGGACCGGCGCGCCGGCGTCCTGAAGCAGTGGGGCATCGATCCCGCGTCGCCGCGCCAGGAGCCGCCGGCGACCATCGACGAGCCGCTGCCGCAGCGCACCCAGACCATTCTTTCCTACCGCCTCGATCCCGCGCTGCGCCGTCGCATCGACACCGGCATCGGCGAACCGGCGGATTCCCGCGTGCGCAATCGACCCGGCAAGAAGGACGAGGCGAATTTGCGCGGCGAAAACAACGAAACCTGATTTCACCCGGCGTTCGATCTGTCCGCGGCGAATGTCCAGGCTAGACCGATCATTTCTTCGCCGGGTTATGCGCTTGTCGCGAAAACTTGGGATTGACCGCCAATCGATCCTGCTTGGCCTGCGCTTTCCTGGCGCCGACCCGCGCTTCCATCTGCTCGGTACGAGTCAGCAGCTCGCTGGGATGAACGATGGTGGACGGAAGGAAAGTTTTTTTCAGTTCCTGCCGATGGGCGCGGCTCGCCACCGCCAAGCGCTCGCTGCCCGGTTTTGTCGCCGCTTTCAAAGCATCGAAACTGGCGGGCAGAATGCCGGCGCCGTGCCGGTATTTTTCGACATCGGCGACCTGGTCGCGCTTGTTGCGTTCCGCTTTCTTCAAGCCGCCGCCGGATTGAGGCGCCAGGCTGCCGCTGACCCGTTTGACCTGCGGCAACGACACTTCCGCATGATAGGTGGCGGGAATGAAATCCGATTGCTTTTTCGTGATCTGCTGCTGTCGGTAGCTCTCCCGATATTGCGCCCCGACTTGCGCCCGGTTCATGCGTTTATCGTCCACGCCGCTGCCCATGCCCGGCGAATCGAGAGACACATAGATGCGGCCCGACTTGGTCTGAGGGCGGACCAGTTCCGGCACCCCGTTCTTGGCGCGCACGCTGGTGTATTGGCCGGGCGGGGTCTTCGTGTTGTAGAACGTCGTCTGGAGACTGCCGATCTTATGGACGCGCGATTCATGCAATTCCGAAGTGGACTGCGCGACATAATTATGGGTGCGGCTCTGGGACGATTTCATGCTACGGCTATCCGGAGTCGCCCGGACCGATGCCGTGCCGGTGACGCCGGACGGAATCCACGGCTTCTTGCCGCCTCGATTGGAATCAGCCATCAACTCGCTCCTTGATAGTGTGTCGGCGCAAGCGGTACCGCAACCCGGATATCCGATCCCAGGTAATCCATGAGGGCGTGCAGTTCGGCCGCCGTGCGGGCCGAAGCCTGCGGCTCGCCCAGCCGATAAAACAATTGATCGTCGTCCGGCGCCGCGGCGCAGATGCCGAGATCCTCGAAACCGATCTTTTCCAGCGCCTTGCGCGAAGCGAGGTTGTAGTCGTAGACCTTGGCGTAGCAGCAGCGCATGCCGGCATGGCGGTAGGCGTCGTCCAGCATCAGCGCCGCGGCGCGCGGGCCGAAGCCGCAGCCCTGGAAATCGCGGCCGATCCAGTAATAGAAGAAGCCGATGTCGCCGCGCAGGATGAGGCTCACGCAACCGATGAAGCCCCAGCGCCGGTGGACGACGGCGAATATCGCCTGGTCGCCGTGGGAATAGATGCGGTCGAGCCAACGATGCCATTCGCCGGCGCCGGGGAAGTCCGGCAGGCAGCACAGCTCCGCGATGGCGGGGTCGTAGTATTGCCAGCCGAAGTCGGGCGCGTGGTGATGGCCGAGCGGTTCCAGGCGCAATTCCTCGTCCTCCGGCCGGATGCCGCGCAGCGGCGCGTTGCTGTCGCGCCAACGGCGCCAGGCATCGAGGTTGCGATAAGCGGCGGCATAGGTTTGCCGCGCCGGTTGCGCCAGTTGCATCGCGACCGCGAGATCGAGCGCCGCATCGACCTCGCCCAGGCTGGTCCAGGCGTCCATGAGATGCAGCGCCCCCGCGCCGTCGAGGCGGCCTTCGCCGCGCAGCGCGGCGCCGACCGCGGCCGCCAGCGGCCATGCCGCCCAGGCGGCGGCCAGTTCGAGCAAGGCGGCGCGCGCGGATGCGTTCAGCGCCCAGCCATGCCGCTCCCATGCGCGCGCCAGCCCGACGATCCAAGCCGTGCGCTCGGACGGCGCCAAGGCATCGGCGTGCCGCGTCAGCGCCGGCAGGCAAGCGGCTAGCGCGGCGGGCTTCCAATCGCCTTCCTGCAATTCGTCCAACAGGCGCGGCAGCGGCGCCGCGCCGGCATCGGACGCTTCGGGAGAGGCAGCCGGGCCGGCAGGGCCGGCGCACGAGATCACGGCATGCATGCTCGCTCCTTTACAGGTAACCCTTGCGAAGCTGCGGGCGGCCCGCCGCATCGGTCGTCTGCGCGTAATATTTCAAGCCCTTTCGCTTCTGGCGGAACATGATGGACGTGTTTTGCGCGCCGTAATCGTTCGGGCCGAAGGTATGGTTGCCGAGCGTGTGATGCAGATCCGCGCCGACCGCTTGCGGCTGCACGTGGAACAGGGAGTGCTGCTCGCGCTTGATCGTGCAGCCGCTCAAATCCATGGTGTGGACGGTCGAGCCGCGTCCGACCTGCCGCAGGTCGAGCGAGCTGGGTTGTAAGGCCGGCAGATTGGGCGCATCGTCGGCATGCGCCTGACGGACCGCCAGATGCGGCGCCTGGAAGCTGCCGACCACGCGGCCCAGGGCGGCCGCGGTTTCCTGATCCGTCGCCAGCCGGTAATTCTTCACCGTGTGCGGCCGCAGGTCGCCGAGGATGCGGCCGGGCCGGGTGGCGGGATTCGGATTGTGCTCTTCGACCAGGTAGAACTGGCGCGCCTGCTGGCTCTGGTTGGCGGCGCTTCCCGGCGCCTCGGGCCATGCCGTGTTGAGCGTATGGCTGCGCAGGAAAGTCGATGGATCGTTGCGCAGCTTATCGATGGTATTCCGGTCCTTGCGCGCCTGTTTCCATTCGCGGAACGCCCGCGCTCCTTGCCGCATGAGATCCATGATTCGCCTCCTTCCCAGTGAAAGATATCGTTGGAGCGACGACGCCCGGTCACGAGCGCGCCTGTTCCCCGTTCGCTTCCAGGCCCAGCATCTCGAAAATATTGAGCTGGCCGCCGAGCTTCAGGAACAATTCCTGGTACAGCTGTGCCGTATTCATGCCGCCCCATTCGGTGGCGCGGCGCACCAGGTAGGGCACCGGGCTGTGCGGCTCGAGCCGCATCAGGAAATCGCCGATCTGCGCCAGTTGGGCATAGGCATGCGCGCGGTCGCGGATCGGGGCATCGGCCGCGGCAAAACCGGCGAGCGGGGCTTCGGCGCGTTCGGGCGCGGCCGCCTGCGGACCGGACGGCGCCTCCGGCGCCGGCGGCATGTTCATGCGCACGCCGCGCTTGTGCAATTCGGCGCCGACGAAGCCCTGGATCTGCTCCAGCAGTTCGGACAACTCCAGCAGGCTCGGCGCATCGCGGCCGAGCCGCTCGTCCAAGGTATCGAGCAGGGCGTCGATCGCTTCCAGCGCTTCGTTCAACATGCGGTAGCGCCGCATGTGCTCCTCGGTCGGCGTGCCGCCCATTGCCGCCAGCACCTCGCCGGCGGTGGCGCCTTCGATCGCGGCGTGGCGGTCGCCGGCGGCAGCCGCGCGCACCTGCTCGTTCCTGCGTGCCTGCTCCCAGTCGGCCCAGGTGTATTCGCGCTCGCGTCCGGCCGAGGTCAATTCCGCCAGGCGCAGCGAGGCGAGCAGCTTCTTGTCGGCCCAGCGGATGATGTTGGCGCGGTATTCCATGTCGCCGTCCTCGGCCTGCGGATGGATATCGTCCCAGTAGCGCTCGCACAGCGTTTGCATCAGCAGCATGCACGGCGCAATGCCGGCGAAGCCGGCCTTGTTGATCTGCGCCTCGAGCAGCCACACCGCGATCTGCAAATCCTTGCTCTGGTGCGCCAGCGCATCGACCGCCACGCTGCTGACGCGGTCCCAATCGGCCCGCTTGAGATCGTGCTCCCAGCCGCCCAGCGGCAGGCTGGCGTCGTCCTGGCGGCGCGCGTGCTCGATCGCGTTGTAGATGTCGTTGCCGCGCACCGACTTGCCGGCCGGCATGGCGGCATCGATCGGGGCGATCAGCGCGTCGAAGGAAATCCCGAACTGATCGAGGAAATATTCGTGCGTGCGTTCGATGAGCATGGCGTCCATGGTTTCTCCTGTTGCCTGATACCTAATTCGAATGACGGGGCAGCGGCGGTGCGAAGTGCGGGAAGCGCGGCGGCAGCCGCACCGCCGCCGGCGCCTGGGTTTTTGCGTCCTTGCCGGACAGGCCGAGCGCGAGATAGGCGCGCATCCAGCCGGTCGGCGCCTTGCCGGCCGGGCTGTCCGCCGGCGCGACCGGCACCGAGAACTCGAGCAGCACACGGGCCGGATCGAGGCCGCCGTCGTCCGCCTGCGCCGTCTTGGCGCGATGCATGTCGATCAGGCGCAGCAGCGCCCATTCGCCGGCCGCCGAGAAGGAGGCCGATGCGCCGTGGGTCTGCAGATGGCTCTGATGGCGGTCGTCGACCGGCCGCCAGATCGAACGGTTGGCCCAGGTCAGGTCGAGCACCAGCGGCTGCCCGATATACCAGTCGAGCGGCCCGATGCGGTTCGGATAGCCGATCGATCTGGCGCCGCTGGTGATGCTCCAGCTTACGATCTGTTCGCTGCCGGGAGACTCCTTGGCCAGCGCGCGGAAGGTGACGGCGAGCTTCACCGGCTGGCCGGTATCGCCGGCGAGCAGATTGTCGCGGAAGAAGTCCGACGCCGCATCGAGCTGGCCGATGAAGCGGCGCATGTCGTTCCACTGGCTGCCTTTCAAGCCGTCCAGCAATTGATGCAGCATGGCGCGCTGCGCTTCATAGTCGGCGAAGAAGCTCCTGACGGTGGCCGGCTGCGCATCCGGCGCGCTCAGGGCGGCGAACGGATAACGGCCCTGCAGCTCGCGGCCGAAACGCGCCGCCAGCTCGTGGTACGCCTCGTAGGCTTGGGCGCGCCCCTTGTCGCTGCAGCGCCAGCGGACCCGGTCTTCCAGCTCGCGGCGGCGCTGGCTGAACAGATCGTTGCCCGGATCGGCGGGCTGGTAGGCGGCGAGCGTCTTGGCGCAATTGGCGGAGTTCAGGCCGGAGAAGGTCTTCAGGAACAGGTTGTGCAGGTGAGCGACCTGGCCGTTCTGATCCTGCGCCTGCGTGTAACGCGCCAATTCGATGATGCCGCTGCTCCAGTACGCGGCGGTCTGCGCATTGGGGCGCTGGGCATCGTCGCCCGGCTCGGTGTTCTTCAGCAGGGCGAGGAACGGCGCGGCGTAGCCGGTCAGCACCTGGCTGCGGGCAACCTGCCGCGCCAGGTAATCCTTGGTGACCGGCAGAGGGCCGAGATCGAAGAAGCCGCCGTCGACGGCGTCGGTGCCCGGTTCATACAGGCGGCTGGCGCCGGCCAGCTGGTCGATGCGTCCCAGGTTGGCGGCGGCGTAGTTGCGCACGCACTGCTCGATCGGCTTGATCTCGTCCGAAAAGCCGGCCTGCCGGAACATGCGCAACACCGCGAGCATGGGTTCCACGGATTTCGAGAAATCCGCGCTTTCCTGCGCCAGATGCTGGTCGGCGAGCGCCGTCGGGTCCAGGCTGGCGCGTTGCAGCGGCGATCCGGAAGAGGGCAGCACCTGCGCCTGGCGCATGACGCTGTTCAAGACGGTCAGCAACTGGCGCCGCGCCAGCTTGTCGTACAGCGGCTGCCTGGCAGGATCGACGCCGACGCTCGGCAGACCCTGGTTGCGCGCGAAGGACTGGTACTCGCGCATGTAGTTCGACGCCTGGAACAGCTGCTCGGTACGCCAGCCGGCGGCGGCCGGCTGGCACAGGAAGGCTTCCGCCGACGGCGCCTGCATGAAATCGAGCGATACCAGGGTGGCCATGCCTTTCATTTCCGGAATCAGCTTCGGGTTCACGTCGAGCGCATCGTTCTTGCGCACGAACATGCGGTCCTCGGGCGCGAGCCGCATCTCCATCAGCGACTGCATCAGCGGCCGGTAGCAGGAGCCGGCATCGAAGCGGCGCGGCACGCCTTCCAGGCTATCCGGATAATGATGGTGCTTGATCAGCTGATTGATGTGCGGCCGCAGCTCGTTGCGGATTTCCTCGCACGGATTGTTGAGATGGGTCGAGCCGAACCAGGAGGAGCGCACCCAGATCAGCCAGTTGGCGAAATGGCGGACGCTGTCCGACGCCGGCGTGCTGTCCTGGCTGAGTTCCTTCAAGAGCCGCTCGCCGACGGCCGTCTCCCGGTTCAGGGTGTCGTGCAAGACGTTGGCGATCGCGGTCAATTGCTTTTCGAAGCGGCCGCGCATGCCCGCCGGCAGCGCCGGCCGCCCCTCGTAATCCACCTTGGCCAAGGCCTTCGACAGCGCGCCGCGTTCGTTGCGCACGTCCGGCGGCAGGGCGCCGCCGTAGGCGTACTCGAGCAAGCCGATGAATTCCGGCAGCAACTTGTCCCGCGCGTTCTCCGGCACCTGGTTGGAGATCAATTTCAGGCGCGCCAGGTTCGTTTCCAGCGCATGGATCGCCTGCAGGTGCCCGACCATCAGGCGCCGCGCCTGGCCGTAAGCCTCCGCGCCGGCCCGGACGCCGTTGGCGCGCTGACCCGCAGTCAGCCGCGAATCGTGGGAGGCCAACTCATGCGCCTTGAGGCCGAGGCGGCAGACGACGTCGGGCAGGATCACGCGCTGCAGGGCCTGGTTGGCGATCACGTCGGAACCCATGCCGCTGGCCTTGGGCACGATGAAGGAAACCGGCATCGACCAGTAGCGCAGGTCGCCGTTGATGCGCGATATCTGTGTCGTCAACTCGTAGATGCGGTCCTTGGGAAGACAGCGCTCTCCCGATTCCGGCAGGGTGCGCGTCTGCCGCACCGCCTCGATCGAATCGGACAGGATGGCGATCTGGCGGTGCAGGCGCCAGGCGTCGATCGCCAGCCAGACCAGTCCGCCGACGAACATCGCCATGCCGGCCATCTGCAAGCCGCGGATCAGCTTGTTGCGCGACAGGTGGCCTTGCCGGTCGGGATTGGCGAGCCCCGGCTCGGCCAGCACTTTCTTGGTCACCAGGTCGTCGACGAAGAAGACTTCCTTGCACGCTTCCCCGGTCCTGGCCGCGCCCGGATCGATGCAGCCTGTGAAGTAGACGCCGCGGCACAGGAAGCCGGAACGCCAGGCGTTGGCCTGGAACACGACGGACAGCCAATCCTTGAGCGGCGCCCGCAATTCCTGGAAATGGCGCGGGAACAGGAAGAACTTGTCGACGTCGGCGATGCTTCCTTTCCGTGCCGCCTCGGCGATCTGCAATGCCTTCAGGCGCGCGCCGAGGTCGTCGAACATCTGCTCGGCCCATTGTTCCGGCGTGCCGCTCTCCGCCTGGCTGGGCATCGACCAGCCGAACATTTCCGGCCGCCGCTCGGGCCGGGTGCGCCAGAATTCCGCGAATCCCGGAACGGCGTCCGCGCCGGTGACCACGACATACACCGGCAGCGCGAATTCGAAGCGGTCCCGCACGGCGCACAGCTGGCGATAGATGTCCTCGGCCAGCTCCCGCCGCTTGTCGCCGCCGGCCTCGAGCAGCGTGCGCGCCGATACCGTCAGCATCACCCCGTCGAGCGCGCGCTCCGGCCGCAACGCATCGATCTTGTCGAGCAAGCGTTCCCATTTCTTCGCGTTCGTGCTGCCGGCCCGGGCCGTCGGCAGCAGGCCGTCGACGTCGATCAGCACGCCGCCGCGCAGGAAATGCCACTTGGCCAGCCATTTCTCCGGCGCGACGCCGATCTCCCGCTCTCGGCCGTCGGCGGCCTGGCGATGCATGTCGTCGAGCGAGGCGAGCAGGCTGGTCTTGCCGGCGCCTCTCTCGCCGAGCATCACGACCCACGGCGCCTTGTAGCGCCATTCGCGCCGCGTGCGCAAATAGTCGATCGCATCCAGCAGGCGCCGGCGCCACGGTTCGCGCTTCTCGATGGGCGCCGCCTCGCCCTCGGGCGGCGCGTCGGCGCAGCAAGCGGCGGCCGGCGCCGGCTTGCGCGCCGTCCAGATCATGCGGGCGGCGATGCCGCCTGCAATCAATCCGGTTATCGCGACTATGGCAAAGATCGAATCCACCGATGCTCCTATCTAGGCGGCACTCACATGCCGAATGTTCTGACGAACGGGTAGATCAAGGCTCCCCATGCCACGGTCGAGAGAGCGGCAAAGCCGATCAGGCCGAACCTGGCCATCGCCAGCCAGGGCGACAGCGGCGCCAGGCGCTGGTCTTTCTTGCCGGCCAGGACATGGTCGTAGGCCTGCGGGCAGGCCCTGGTCTCGCCGTCGCCCTCGACGCCCTCCACGATCCGGAACAGTTGCTCGCGATAGCGCTGGATTCTTTCCACTCCCGACGGCCCGCGATGAATGCCCTTGAACCCGAGCTGCAAGGTCAAGAGATAGACCGCGGCCAGATCGACCTGGACGCCGCCGCGTTCGCGGCTGCAGAGCAGTTGCTCCACCAGCTGGAAGAACCGCTGGCCGGCGCAGCGCGAGCGGAACAAGCGGTTCTCCAGCAGATAGGACAGCCAGGCCTCGCGCGCCGTCCACGGCAGCTCCAGCAGGAAGATCTCGTCCGCCAGCGCCGCCATCGCGTACTGCGCCTGGGCGAAGGCCTGTTCCTCCATCGCGGAAGCGCTGCCGCGTATTTCGCGCGTCTGGCGCGCCATGACGGCCAGCAGCCGTCCCGCGACGCGCGCCGCGACATCCGGCGGATGCGTCGGCGGTTCCTCGTCGCCGACCGCGAGCGTCTTCGACAGGAGGCCCTCGGCATGGGCCTGCTTGATGAACGCGACTTCCTCGTAGAACTCGGAAAACCGGCCCAGCAGGAGGAAGCCCGCGCCGTCATGGGGACGCATGATTTCCCTCCTTGCCGTTCGGTCGTCCGGCCGCACCATTGGCCCCATTGGCGCCGCCGAGGCCGCCTTTCGGCGCGCGCTTCCAGATGAGCGAGGCCAGGGCCGGCAGCGCCTGATCCGCCGGCGACAGCAGCAGGATCGATTGTCCGGGCTGGATCACGTCCTGCATGCCTTTGTCGGTCACCTCGATCTTCATGTTGGCGATCCGCAGCACCGAGGCGGTCGGACGCAGGCCGCGTTCCTTGAGTTCCTGCGACGACAGCAGCGTGCGTTCCGCGCCGAGCATGCGGCGCGTCTTGGCATCCTCGCGCATGTTGTCGGCGATGATGCACAGGCTCTTGATCCAGTCCCCAAGCGCTTCGGCGGACTGGTCCTCGCCGCGCCGCAATTCGACCAGCAGTTCGTCTTTGGCGTCGGCCGGCACGCGGCGCGCGAATCCGGCGAAGCCGTCGCGCTCGGCGATGCGTCCGAACGGCAGGAAATCGTATTCGGCGTCGACCAGCGCGAGCTTGCTGTCGATGTAGTTGAATACGGCCTCGAACTGCGGCATGCAGTCGCTATGGTTGTAGGGCCCCATCCGCAACGGGATCGGATTGGAACCGATGCCGGCCACCTGTCCTACGGCCAGCGCGAACGCTTCGTACATGCGGCTCGGGTGGGTCGCCTCGGAGTCCGAGGCGATCCAGAGGGTCGGCAATACGCTCGCCAGCCCGCGCGCCACGGCCAGATGCCGTTCGTTGTCGGCCAGCGCCGCGGCATCCTGGTCCGGCTTGTCGTCGCTGCGCTCGCCGGCCAGCTGGCGCGTCTTGCTCTGCAGCGCGTCCACGTATTTCCGGCACTGCTGCAAGAGGCTGCCGCCGTCGTGGAAGCTTACGGCGCCGAGCTGCAGCATCGGCGGATGGTAGCTGGAAAAGCGCAAATGGTTCTGCGCGTCGGCCTCCACTTGCAGCAGCGGGTAGGGGAAGCAGGTCTGGGGCGCCTGCTCCCCGATGGCGGTCGCCTTCAGTTCGATACGCACCTGGATGCGCCCGACCGGCACCTTGTTGTCGCCGGTGTTTTCATCGGCGGTCTCGACCAGCGCCAGCGAGTCGTAGCGGCGCTTCGGATTGCGCCCGGACGCCGCCTGGTCGCCGCGCTCGTTCACCACCAGCCAGATCGACGCCTTGTCGCCCGGGTTCTTGCAGATGTCGCCGACCTTGGCGAGCAAGGAAACCTTGTCCTGGTCGTAATTGCCGGGAAACTGCACCAGCGTGCCGTCCGGCAGCACGCATTCGAGTTCCGCGATCGCGACGACGCCGTCGACCGGTTGCGCCGTCTTCAGCTTGAGCGCGCGCAGGCCCCAGTAATGCGGCGTGACGCAGGCGAGGCGATGGCCCAGGTGGCGGTGCCAATAGATGTCGTTCTGCTGCAGATGCTGCGGCGACAGCAGCATTCCCTCGGACCATTGGACCGCGTCCGGCAGGTTTGCGAAGTCGTTCATGTTTCCTTCCTTTTTCACTGTCCGCTCGAATTCCGCTCGAATTCCACTCAATCGCCCGAATAGACGACCGTCTCCGGCATCAGCCGGATCGTTATTTTCTTGAACGGCGTCAGGTTGCCCATCGGCTGCCCCTTGGGCGCGATGTAGTTCGCATAGCTGTAGACGCCGATCGCCTTGGCATAGCCGTCCGGCAAGGCGGCCGCCAGCGTCATGGCCGGCGGCACTTCGAGCGACACCACGTCGATCGCCTTCGCCAGCCCGGCCACCAGGGCGTCTTTCTTCTCGAACCACTCCGGCCCGGTCTTCGGCAACAGCGCCGCCGAGTTGGTGTCGTAGACGAACACGATGTCGAGCGCGGTCGCGCTATGCTGGTTCGCCGCGGCGTCCGCGATCACCTCGATGCTCGAGATCTTCGTCTTCGGCGTGCCGCAGCCGGACAACGCCATGCAGGCGGCGAGGGCGGCGGGGGCGAGCAGCCGGCCGGCGGGATGTACGAAGGAAGGCACGAATCGACGCATGAGGGCGCTCAACTCAACAGGATCACCCGGACCTGCGCCGGCGTCAGCGAAATGCCCACGGTGTTCGGCAGCATGCCGTTCTGGCCGTTGATCGTGGTCAGGCGCGTTCCGAATATCCCGCCCACCAGCGTCTTGAAGCTGCCGAGGAAGGGACGGTCCGGGCCGTCCATGAAATGCGAGATGACCCCGAGCAGGACGCCGGCCTCGTCGCCGTTGCTCACCGTGCCGGTGGTCAGCAGGTTCTCCGCCAGGCCGCCGCCGAAGATCACGTTGAATACCGACGGGATGTGCGTGCACGAGAACGCCAGGTTGGGAAACGGTGTCGGGACCGGCACCGGCCCGACCGGCACCAGGCCGACATCGGGAAAGCCCAGGTTGAGCACGCCGAGATTGTTGTTGGCAAACATGTTCACCCCATGCTGATGCGGTCGGCGTCGACTTTCACGTCCTGCTCCGCGGTGATGCTCGCGTGCCGGCCGTGCAGACGCAGCAATTGCTTCACTTCGAGCAGGTACTGGCCGACGTTGCCGACGTAGTTCCGTACGTTCTCGACCAGCGATTCGCTGACGGTGGAGAACAGGTTGCGCGCATTGAGCGTCAGCACCCCGGTCGCCGCCGTCACCTCGATGTCGCGCAGCGAACGCACGGCGATCTGTCCGCTGGCGTTCAAGTCGATGTTCGGCTGCCGGATGGCCAGCCGGTCCATGCCCGGCACGCTGAGGCAGGCCTCGGTGTCGCGGCTGCGATGGAGAAGATGGACGATGTAATTCTCGCCTTCCTTGCAGCCGGCCACGAGCACGCGGTCGCCGGCCGCCGGCCGGATCACGCAGGACGTCGCCTGCACGGCGAGGCGGCCGTCGTCGAGCAGGTATTGCCCGGCGTCGAGCTCGACGGCCACCTGCGTTTCGGCCCAGAACGGCTCTGCGGGCACGGGCGTTTTGGTCGGGTCCTTGACGATATGCATCACGTTTCCTCTGTGGCTTGCTCGGTTGATAGGGTGCGGGCCTCGGCCGCCAGCAACGCGGCATCGGTGCCCTGGAGCCTGCTGCGGCTGGCGCCGCGATAGGTGGCGTCCTGCAGCACGGCGTCATGAAAGCGGCTGCTGTCGAGCCGCGCGCGGTCGAAATCGATGCCGATGCCGCGCGCATGGTCGAAACGGCTGTAGCGCATGTCCGCGCCGGCGAACGAGACGCCCGCGTGGCGGCTCTTGTCCCACACGGTCTTGGTGAGATTGGCGCCGTCGAACCGGGTATTGCGCGCGCTCGCCTGCTGGAACACCGCGCCCTCGAGGTCGGCGCCGGACAGATCGGCTTGTTCGAACACGGCCGCCAGGAACAGGCTGCGCTGCGCCTGCAGTTTCGCCATGCGCGTGCCCGTGAAACGCGCCTTGTGGCAATTCGAGCCGGTCAGGTTGGCGCCGGTCAGGTCGGCGCCGCCGAAGTCCGCGTCCTGCAGCATGCAGCGCACCAGTTGCGCGCCGGCCAGCGGCTTGCCGCGCAGGTCGGCATTCATCATCACCGCTGTATCCGCCTTCAGGCCGTCGAGCTTCACCGTGCGCAGGTCGGCTTCGTACATCACCGCCTGGTCGAGCGTGATGCACGACAGATCGGCCTGGTCGAGCGTGCATTGCGTCAGGACGACGCGTTCGAGCCGCGCCAGGCCGAGCGCCGCCCCGGACAGGTCGCAGCGGGTGAAGGTGCAGAGCCGGAGATGGCTGCCGGTCCAGGCGCTGCCGCACAACGCGCTTTCGACGCAATGGAGGTATTCGAGGACGTCGGCTTCCCGCGCCTTGGCGGGAAAGCGCATGCGGCGCATGTCGCATTTCACGAACGTGTTCTGCTCCAGCGCCGCCTGGCCGAGATCGACGCCGGCCAGTTCGCATTCGATGAACTTGGCGCGGCGCAGATCGCAACCCTCGAAGCGCGCGCCGGCCAGCCTGCAGCGGTTGAACACCGCGCCGCGCAGCGCGCGTCCGCGCGCATCGAGCCCGGACAGATCCCGTTCATGGATCGGTTTTTTCAAGCGCAGGCATTTTTCGATTTCGGGCCAGCCGATCGGTGTCATTGTCTTCATGCGAGGCTCCTGTGCCGTTCGAGGCGCAACTCCTCGAGGCAGGCATGCTCGAAGCGCGCGCCGCTGCATTCCGCCTGGGCCAGGCTGGCCGCGCGCAGGTCGGCGCAGGTGAAATCGGCCTTGCGGCAGAGCGCCTGGAAGAAATCGGCATGCCGGGCATTGGCCTTGCGCAGCACGGTGCGCATGAACAGCGAACGGGAGAACAGGCCGTTCTCCAGACGCGCGCCGCTCATGTCGCACTGGCCGAAGTCGCAACGCAGGAACTGGCCGTCGGCGAGATCGGCACCGACGAAGGCCGCGCCGTGCCAGCCGCAGCCGTCGGCGCGCACGCCGGTCAGGTCGGCCTCGCTCCAATCGGCCTTGCCGCCGCCGTAGATGCCGGTCAGGCGCGCCTTGTGCCAGACGCTGGCGGCCAGCGCGGCATCCATCAGCACCGCCTTCACCAGAGTCGCGCCGCTGAAATCGGCGCCGGCCAGGTTGGCCTTGAGCGCGATCATCTTCTCGATCCGGGCATGCTTCCAGCTGCTGCCCTCGGCCTTGGCCTCGAGCAGCATCGAGCGCAGCAGATGCGCGCCGTCGAGCGCCGCGCCGGTCAAGTCGATGTTGAGCGCGATCCAATCGTCCAGGGTCGCGCCGCTCAGATCGGCCTGCGGCCATGCGGCATCGATCGCCCGGGCGCGCGTGAGATCGGCGCCGGCGAAGCCGATGGCCTGGCCGCGGCTCTTGCAGAAATTGGCCTTGCCCAGTTTGGAGCCCGAGAAATCGGCGCCGTCGAGGATGGCGCCCGCGAACACGGCGCCGCGCAGATCGGCATCGATGAATTTCGCGCCGGAGAGATCGGCCTGCTCCAGCATGACTTCGCGCAGGTCGGCGCCGCTGAAGTCGGCGCCGCGCAGGTCCGCCCCGGCCAGGTCGCGGCCGGCCAGGAAGGCGCCGCCCAGGTGCCATTGCCTGACTTGCTCGCCGAGCCAGGCCGCTTCATCCGGCGCCAGCGGCTCGGCGGGGAAGGCTGGCTTGAGGGCGGCGTTCCGTCCACGCCGACGCAAGGCCGGCAAGCTGGCCAGCGTCTTGCGCAATTCTTCGCGCTGCTCCGCGGACACCGCCTCCTTGACGCCGTCGAGCGTCGTCATCAAGGCGGCGAATTGCGGGTCGATCGGCGCGGCGGTCCGGCCGTCCGCGAGCAGGTCGGCGGCGACGGCGCTGGCGCGCTCGAATGCCTCGGCCTTTCTCGTCGCGGGATCGACGGCGGGGGCGGGCGGCAATTCCGCTTGCTGCTTGCGCAATTCCTCCATCCTGGCCTCGCCTTCCCGTTTCGCTTCCGCGCCGAGGGCGCGCGCCTGCTGCATCAATTCGCTGAGGTCGAAATCGCCATCCTTGATGTCTTGCTCGGAGAGCGGCTCGATCGGCAACGGCTTGGCGCGCGCCGCTTCATGCTCGGGCGGCGGCTCCATTCCGCACTGGGCCCAGTGGTCGGCGCTCAACTCGTCGAGGACGGCCTGCTGCATCGCCAGGCGGGCGGCTTGCTCCTGCTGGCGGCGCAACGTGCGCGCCGCGAGCTCCTCGGCGGAGCGTTCCGGCGCCAATTGCGATTCGTTGAAGGCATGCAGCGCTCCCTCCCGCGGGTCGAGCCGCAGGCGGAACACCTCGCGATAATGCGCGAGCGTCTTCGGCATGCCGGCGTGTTCGTAGGCCACCATCACCGCGTCGATGTCGAGCGCGTCGCTGTCGGCGATGCCGGTCTGGCCGTGGTACAGGACGCAGCCGAGCTCATGCTCCGGGAAGAACCAGACGGTGTCGAAGCGCAGCGGCACTTCCTCGGCCGCCTCCGCCGCCGCGCCCGCGCGCACGATGAAGGCGCGGGCATGCGCCTTGGGCAGCGCGCCCTCGATCACCGGCTTCTCCGGATGCATTCCCTCCAGCCGGTATCCTTCGCCGCCGCTCCAGTAGCCGTCCAGCCACTGGTCGTCGGGCGCCACGTTGAACATCGACCAATCGACGTCGCGCGCCAGGCCGGGGGCATCCTCGCGCAGCCAGCGCTTGCCGAAGGTGCCGTGCTTGTCCTTGCGCGGCGACCATCCCATGTCGATGGCGCCGAAGCCGGCCGGCCGATGGCGCTTGACGTGCGAATCCACGGGGGCCCACGGATACTCGATGTTCGGCATCGCGCCTTGCTGCTGCTTGCCCAGGCCGCCGAGCCAGGCGCCGGTATGGCCGCGGCCGACCGGATTGCCGGGATGGTCCGGGCCGCCGAACGCGCGCTGATACACCAGCGGCATCTTGACGAAGGGCTGGGGGCGCGAGATCGCATGGCGCGGGAACAGTCCGTAGCGCCATTCGCGCTCGCCGTAGACGCGCAGCGACTTGTCGATGGCGCCGACGCACATCCGCACGCACATGTCGCTGACCGGTTTGCCGCCGGGCGCGAACGCCTGGCCGGCCAGCAGCGCCTCGCCGCGTTGCTTGGGCATCACCTCGTCGAGCGGGCAGCCGGCCGGCAGCGTCTGCAGCACTTTCGGCCATTGCAGGTTTTCGGTGAGGAAGCGGGAGTTTTCCGCGCCGAGCCTGAAGAAGCCGAACGCCGCGACCACGAAATGATGGCCGCCGCGATAGCGGTAGGGCCGGTGCAGCAAGCCGAGGGTGAGGGGTTTGACGATCTTCATCGCGCCCTCACATGACCAGCAGGATGATGGGCATGTTGACGGCCGGCCCGGAAATGTCGGTCCGGACCACCGCCGGGCCGCTGTCGAGCTGCACGCCGGCGGCCGCCTCCTGGACTTGCGTCTGCAGCTCCTTGATGATCGCGGTCAGGTCGAGCGTGACGTTCTCGACGTCGGCCCTGAGCAGCGTGTTGGAGGTGTTGGCGCTGATGCCGGTGCTGCTGGTGTTGGCGCTGATTCCCGTCACGCTGGTGCTCGCGCTGATGCCGGTCAGGGAGGTGCCGGTCGAGACGCCGACCAGGGAGTCGTTCACGCTCACGCCGGTCAGGCTGGCGCTGGTGCTGATGCCGACGGCCTCGGCGCTGTCGCGTATGCCGGTCGCGCCGACCGAGGTGCTGATGCCGGTCAGCGAGGCGTTGCAACTGATGCCGGTCAGGTTGACGCCGTTGGTGATGCCGTTGAGCGAGAGCTGGTTGCTCAGGCCGACGGTCGACATGCTGTTCTGCAGGCCGGTCAGGGACACCGAATTGCTCAGGCCGACGGCCTGCAGGCTTTGCGTGAGCCCGATGGTCTGCGTGCTCTGCTGCAGGCCGATCGTGTCCGTGCTGCTGCTCGAACCGATGGTCGAGGTGCTGGTGTTGGTGCCGATGGTGGAGGTGGAGGTGCTGGTGCCGACCGTGGACGTGCTTTTCTGCGTCGTGGTGTCGGAAATGCTTTCGCTGGTGCCGATGATGGACTTGCTGTACGAAATGCTGATGTTGGAATAGCCCGACGACACCGTGGCGTACTGGCGGTTGAAGGTGGAGCCGAAGGATTCGGAGGCGCTCAGCAGATCGCCCTTGCCCTGCTCGCCATAGGGGCCGTACATCTCCGCCAGGTCGGAAGCCCGGGTGGCCGTGGATTCCGCGGTGGAAAAGCTGTAGCTGGCGCCCTGGCCGTAGCTGGTGTTGCCGTACAAGCCGCTGTCGTAGGGCACGCAGACGATGCGCACGGCGCGGTCGAGATCGGCCGCGGAAGTCCGGCCGAAGCGGATGCTCTTGCCGTCGCCGTAGCTGGTCGAATAGCTGCTGCCAACATGGGTGTTGGCGGTCCAGCCCGAGGGGGCGACCACCATGCTGCCGTCGTTTTCCACGATGCCCTGGATCTCCGGCAGTTCCGACTCGTCCTGGGCGCGCGTCACGGTCACGGTGACGCCGATCTCCGGCACCGTCTGCATGGACGCGGCCAGCTTGATCCAGACCGGCGCCACGCTCTCGTCGTCGGTCGAGAAGCGGACGTAGACGCCCGCCGCCATCAGCTTCTGTTGCGCGCCTTCCGAGTCGATCAGCGCGCTGAAGCCGGGCTCGAAATAATCCTTGGTGTAATAACGCCAATCCTCGGGCGGCACGCTGCGATGATGCGCGATCACCTTGGCCAGCACCGCGCCCTGCTGCGTTTCCTGCACCGAGAACGGAGAAATCAGGCCGTTCGCCGGCGCGGCCTGGAATTCGTTCTTGTAGACGCCGTCTTCCTTCGCTTCGTGCTTCACCTGGGTCAGGACGAAGCGCCGGTTTTCCAGCGCCGGATCGATCGCCGTCAGCACGCCGTTGACGTCGCCGTAGCCCACCATGCCGAACTGGTGGCCGCAGCGGAAATGGGCGCAGTGGCTCGCGCCGGACAATTGCGATCCCGAGGTCTGCATCGCCTGGCTCGTGGCGTCGGTGAAATGCCGCACTTCCTCGGTGCTGCAGCCGTATTGGTAGATCTTGTACTGGTGGAACGGCAATTCGCCGCGTTCCGGACGATCCTGCGCCTCGAAGGATTGCAATTGCGCGACCGGGTCCTCTTCCCACGCCGCTTCCTGGCGCGTGAACACGGCGCGCACGCTGCTCGGCAGCAGCGATTGCTGGTAGCTGTAGTGGAAAATCACGTCGTCCTGGGTCAGTCCGAGCTCGTCGATCGCGGTGAACGCGTAACGCAACGGCTTGCCGCCGGGGACGGCCTGCGGGTAGGCGGGACGATTGGCGAACACCACCTTGTGGCCGTTCCCGCTATGCACGAAGTAATAGTAGAGATGCGCCTTGCCCATCAGGCGGCGCAGGAAGTCGTAGTCGGTCTCTCCCGCCTGCAGCCAATCCTGGATGCGCGCGATCGCCGGATTGTCGTCGCCGGAAACCGCGTCCATCGAGTAGGCGATGCGGTGCCGGTCGAGCAGGTCGGCGATCGCATCGCGGATGTTCTTCTCGCGATGCACGCGGTAGTTGTTGGTCAAGGTCAGCCGCCACAACGCCGGTTTCATCGTGACGCGGACGATGCCGAGCGTCTCCATCGATACCGAGGCGACGATGCCGTTGAACAGCGACAGGTTGCCGGCGCCGCCGCCGCGTACCGCGCGGTTGAAGCGTTCCGTCAGCTCGTCCCGGGTGGCGTCGGCCGGGCGCTGGATGCCGACCGTGATCGGCCGGCCGATGATGTCGTCGAAATCCGGCTTGGGGTTCGCTTCGCCCCACAACGGGTGATTCCCCAATTCGTTGTACAGCTCCAGCTGATACTCGAACGGTTCCGAGACGCTTTCCTGGCCCTGGAAACCGACGAACCGGAGGTTCTTGCTGCTGTAGATGCCGTTTTCCAGGAAGAGGGCATAGTTCAGGAACAGCGACGGCAGGTCGTCGATCTTCTGAATATCGCGGAGCTGTCCGATCGGATCGGCGCGGTCGTTCATGCCGCTCTCCTCGCAACCGGATCGGTATCGAAGGCGCGCACCAGGTAATGCACGACGCGCGGCGTCCCGGCGTTTTCGCGTTTCGCCGCGCTGTTCAGCCACGCGGTGCGGCCGAGCCGCAGCCCGCGATCCTCCGTCCACTGCAGCCGCGCGGTGCGGCCGAGCGTCCGTCCCTGATCGCCGCCCGTGCTCAATATCGAGCGCGGAATGGAGTCGGCGCGCACCGCCAGCCGCACGTCGCAGTCGTAGGCGCGATCGGTGAGCAGGCGCAGGAGCGCAGCGAAACGTTCGAAATGCGGCGATGCGACCTGGTCGGCGGCGGGCGGCAGCAACTCGAGGAAGCGCTCGAACCTCATGGCGGACACCAGGATGCGGATGCGCGCCTGCTGATCCCACACGCGGCGCCCGAGCAGGCTGCGGCTGCCCAGGGCGTGGTTCTTCCTGCCGAGGGCGATGCGGTCGTCTTCCTCGATGTCCTGCCAGGCGCCGGCGAACTGTTCCACCTTGACGTTCGCGTCCGGGCCCAGGAACAGCTTGAGGACGTGCTTGACCGTCGATGCGCTCTTGCGCCGGTTCGCCAGGAGCCCGGCGAGGCCGAGCCACGCCCGTTGCGGCAAGGGCATCTGCGCGGCCAGTTCCGGCTGCCCCATGCCCATCAGCGACGCCAGATAGAACGCATGCGGCGTTTCTTCCGGGCTGCTGTTGTTCAATCCGATCGCCTGGCGCGCTTTCAATTCGTAACGCAGCGCATTCAGGCGCTGGTTGAACAAGTCGAGGAAATCCGACATCGTATGTTCGCGCATGCGTTGCTGGTCGCGCAGCCATTCGGTGTACGGCTCGGGCAGCGGTCCGAGCACGCTCGCCACGCAATAGTTGGGCGTGAAGATTTCGATGATTTCCTGCGGCGCGCGGCGCGTCCGCGATGCGCCCGGGTGGGATTCCCGGATCGCGGCGGCGGGGGACGGCCGGCGTTCGATCAGGCGCGTGACTTCGCGCCCCGGAAACGCCGCCGACAAATCGGCCCGGAAGCGGATCTGGCGTTCCGGCTCCTGCACCATGGAGGCGCGCGAGGCGGCCTCGCGCTGCTTCCATTGCAGCAGGCGCAGCAGCTGGAAGACATTGAAGCTGCCGTACCGCTTGAAAATGAAATCCTTCAGAGGAAGGGGCGTGCGCCGGCCAGCGGTTCCCATTGTTTCCCTTTCTCGTTGAGGTCTTGCTTTTCGGTTTCGGCGCCTTGCTTTTCCACTTTGATGTCGTGCGTTTCGAGGCTCACCTCCACCAGCGAGTTGACCGCCGCGTAAAGCGTCAGGAAGCGCCGCAAGACTTCGCAAAACAGCACCGGACTGGCGTCGTGGAAATTCTTGCGATCCATCTCCAGGTCGATGTGGGTGCCGCGCACGAAACCGCGCCAGCCGTCGGCGCCGGCATGGCGCATCACCGGCCTGGCGCGCATGCGCCGGATGCCGTCGATCTGTTTCATGGCGCGCTTCTTGTCCGGCCCGGCGTGCAGCACCAGGATTTCCTTCAAGGCGCTCAATGCCTCCGGCCGGTCGGACAAGGAAAGATGATTCAGCGCCAGCTGCGACACCAGTTGCCATGGGCGGGAGCCGATCTGCGCCGGCATCTGGTGCGGCGTCGGCTTGCTCAGCACGCGCAGTTCGTTGACGGGACCGGGCCCTTCGAGGCGCAACAGATCGCCCGTCATCAGCTTCTCCGGCAAGCGCCGGTTGGTGCACAAGGCCCTGCCGCCGACCACTTCGTCGGCGAGCCGGGTCAGATCGAGATCGTGATCCAGGAAGGACACGTAGATCTCGCCGCCGGCGATCTCGGCCCCCAGGCTGCGTTCGCGGCGCGCGATATAGAAGTAATCCTGCTTTTGCATCTCGTCGAAATCGCCCATCGCGAAGTAGGGCATGATCGGCCGTACGCTGCCGTCGGCGCGGATCGATTCCAGCGAATGCAAGGCGTAGATCTCGCAATACTTGTGATTGTCGATGTCGCCGAACAGATGGTATTCGTACTGCGTATGGTCGAGGGCGAGCGGGTCGATCCGTTGCAGGAACAGGTTCGCCAGCGGCACGCAATTCAGGCGCAGCGCCTGCGGCGTGAGCCGCAAGCCTTTGCCGATCGGCATGTCGAGCAGGAACAGCAGGTCGAAACTGCCCTCGGCGCACTTGAAGCACAAGCCTTCGACGTCGAAGAACAGGAATTTTTCCGGGAACGCGAAATATTCCTGCAGCAGCCGATAGCCGGGGTGCGTATGCGGTCCCGGTTCCAGCATCGCTTCCGAGTCTCCCATGCCCAGCCAGTGGAACGCCCGCCGGTCGTGCCGGTGCATCTGCGGCTCGCGGTCATAGGGCGCCGTTTCGTCCGGTTGCGGAACGTAGACGGCGGTGCCGACGAGGTTGAGCGCCAGCGCTTCATACAGCTGGTAGGCGTGCGGTTCGGTATTGTCGATGTAGAAACGGATGCGCTCCGGGCCTCCGCCTTGCAGCGTTCCGACGCGGTCCTCGCTGATCCGCACCCGGAGCACGGAATGAACGCCGGCTTGCTCGCTCACGAAGGGGTAAGCGGCGGCCGGCAGGACTTCCACGTCTTGCACGTGCAACGGCAGCAGCGGCGTATCGTAGCAGGTGCGGAAACGGCAATCGATCTTGCGGCCGAGATCGTTGGAGGCCGTCGCCTTGACGTAGCGGCCGCGCGGCAGGATCTGCTCCTTCGCGAAATTCGCGCCGTCCGGCTTGACCGCGATCTCGGCCACCAGCATCGAGGGAATCGGCGCCTCGAGATGCGGATAGAGCAGGCTCAGCAGCGCATTGGGCAGCGCCGCCTGATCCTGCTCCATCTGGTACTGCAGGCGCCCGGTCAGGAAGGCGAAGGACTGGATCAGCAGTTCGACCTGCGGATCGGACGACGGCCCCTTGTGCCCGCCGAGGCCGAGCGAACCCGCCGCCGCCGGATACTTGGCGGCGAAGTCGGCGGCCTCGTGGCGCAGGGCGGAGAGCTCCGCGTCGTAGAAGCTCTTGAGCTTGGTGCCGGAGGAAGGGGGCGCTTGCATCGTGGCTGGTCCTCAGTGCGCCGGCAGGTCGAACCGGAAGGTGTGCGTATCGCGGTCGGATTCGAGCACGCCCGAGACCACCAGGCGGTAGGGCTGCAGCGAATCCTTCCGGCTTTCCAGGCTGACGCTCGGATGTCTCAGGCGCGGTTCGTAGTGCTCGATCAGCCGCACCAGCTGTTTTGCATAACGTTCCAGCTGCGAGCGGCTGTTGTGCGTCAGCTCCGTCACGTGCGGCATGCCGTAATCCAGCAGATCGATCTCGCCGTCCCGCGTCGCGGCGCGGGAGGCGACGATGCGCTGGATCTGCGCGGCCACGGCGGCCTCGACGTCGAACGGTTCCGGTCGTCCGGTCGACGGCGAGACTGCTGCGGTAAGCCGTTCGAAGAGAAACTGCATGCTGCTGCTCCTGGAAAACTGCGATCCGATCGGCCCTCGCGGCCGGCCCGCGGTCAGCTCGTGAACTGCCCGATCGGCCGGTTGCGCGCGATACTCCATCCCGTGGACAGGTTGCCCGCGCTGCCGGTGTCGGCCTTCTGCACGGTGTAGGTCCAGAGGATCTCGGTGAAATTCAGCTTGAACTGCTCGGTCGGCATGTCGTCCGGATGGGTCTGGAGCTGGATTTCGCTGATGATCGCGTCGCGCAGGGCGATGGTGATGATGTTCGCGGTCTTGTCGCCGGAGTTGCGGGCGACGTACAGCTTGGTCGGCTGGTCCTTGCCCTTGCCGAGCGGCTCCGCGCGCAGGCAGTACTCGTAGAACTTCACCGAGGTCTTGTCCACGTATTTCACGCAAGTGAACTCGGTGATGATCGGCCGGCCCGAGGTGCGCGCGGAATTGCTGACATCGGTGGTGATCTGCTGTTTCATGCCTTGGTGCATCGAGACTAGTTCGATGCACTGGCCGAGATCCAGCACCGAATCGCGCCATTCGTTGTCGATCAGGCTGCCGCCGTTGTCCCAGCTGTTCGCCCCGCCGAATACTTCCGGATTGCCGGGCTGTAAGAGAATCAGATCCATGTTGACTCCTGAAAATTAAGATGCCCGATTATTTCGGCAGGTTGGCGACCAGACGGATCGAGGTCGTCAGCTCTTCCAGTTGGAAGTGCGGTTTGAGGAATACCGTCGCCCGGTACGCGCCCGGTTCGCCCGGCGCCTCGGTGACGACCACGGAAGCCGAACGCAGCGGATAGGAAGACTTCACTTCCTGCGTCGCGTTGTCGTCCAGCAGCACGTAGTTGGCGATCCAGGTGTTCAAGTAAGTCTCGACGTTCGCCCGCGTCAGGAAGCTGCCGATCTTGTCGCGCATGATGACCTTGATGTAATGCGCGAAGCGCGACGCCGCCAGGATGTAGGGCAGCATGGCCGAGATCTTGGCGTTGGCGTTGGCATCGTCCGAGAAATACTTCTTCGGCTGGTTCGTGGTCTGGCCGCCGAAGAAGGCAGCCTTGCCGGTGCCCTTGCAATGGCAGAGCGAGATGAAGCCGAGGTCGTTCAATTCCTTTTCGCGGCGGTCGGTGATCGCCACTTCGGTCGGGCAGAACAATTCGGTCATGCCGGAATCCGAGGTGTAGGTGTAGAGCGGCAGGCCCTCGACCAGGCCGCCGCCTTCGACGCCGCGGATCGCCGCCGTCCAGCTGTAGAGCGCGAACGCATGGGTGATGCGCTCGGCCAGCACATAGGCCGGATTCCCCCACAGGAAGTTGGCGTTGCGCGGATCGGGATAGCTGCCGGCCGGCTGCGTGACCGGATTGTCGGTGACCTGTTCCTCGAAGTTCAGACCTTCGCACTGGATCGTGTTGCGCTTCTCCGGCCGGCCGTAGGGCAGGCGCAGCAGCACGCGCGGCAGCACCAGCGACACATAGCGCGCATCTTCCATTTCGCGGAATTCGCGCCAGCCGGCCATGTCCTCGCTCTCGAAGATCTTCTTCAAGTCGCGCGGCTTGTCGAGCGTGGCGAAGCTCGGCAGGCCGAACAGCTGTTCCGACGCGGCGGCGATGAAGGGCGCATGCGCCGCGGCCGCCACCTCGGAAATCTTCTTGAGGAAGTTGATGTCCGTCTGCTGGCTGCCGATGCGGTAGTCGCCGACCAGCAGGCTGTAGGGCGTGCCGCCGTAGGAGCCGTATTCCTTTTCGTAGATCAGCTTGAACAGCGTGCTCTGATCGAACTCGACGGCCTTCTCCATGTCCTTGAGAAGTTCTTCCTTGGTGGCGTTGAAGACGCGCAGCTTGAGCATGGCGCCGGTCTCGGTGTTGAACACCAGATAGCCGAGGCCGCGCCAGGTGGCCTCCATGCGCTGGAAGCCTTCGGAATGCATGACGCCCGAGAGCGCGGTGCTCAACAACGTGTCGATCTGCGCCACGCGTTCGTCGATCGCCGCCGCCGCGCCGCCGCGCTTGGCGTTCTGACGCAGGCTCGCGTTCTGTTCGTCGTCCTGGTTTTGCAGGCGGGACAGGACTTCGGTGGTGAAATAGTGCAGGCGCAACAGCGTCTTGCCAGGCTCATCGGGTTCGGCTTTCTCGATCAGGCGGAAGATCTGGTCGGCGACATCGAACTCGCCGGCCGGATTGGCGCGCAGATAAGCGACGAAATCGAGTACGCGGCCGCGCGCGTCCGCGGCCAGGATCGCGTCCTGCAATGCCTTCGGATCGGCGTTGCCGGCCGCTTTGACCTCGGCGGGTTCTACCGGCATGTTCAAGCCCAGCAGCAGCAAGGCCTTGGGCCAGAGCGCCGCGCTCTGGTCGGCGTTATCGAGCTTGGCGAGGTCGGCGCTGAATTGATCCGCGTCGGCGCCGAGCGGCGCCAACGCGGCGGCCAGCGCCTTGGCCTGCTCCTCTTCCTGTTTCTTCTTCTCCTCTTCGGACAGACCGGCTTCGGCACCGGCTTGCTGTTTCGTCAGCAGGCGCTGCGCCAGGATGCGGTTGGCCTGCGTATTCTCTTCCTGCAAGGCGGCGATGATCTTGCGCGCACGGGCGCGCGCGCCGGCGACCGCCTTCTCGTCCGGCTTGGCGTCGCCCTTGGCAAAGAGGCCCCAGGCGCGCAGTTCGGCCACCTCGTCATCCGTGGCTTCGGCGGCGCCCAGCTTGCCGAACAAGGCCATCACGGCTTGTTTGTGCGCGCTCTTGTCGGCGCCGGAATTGGTCCCCAGCGCCTTGATGACTTCGTCGCGCAGCTTGATGACCTTGGCGGCGTTGTCGGCCATTTCCGGGTCGGCGCCGAGCACCCATTGATCGACCAGCTTGGAGATCTCGTCATCGGCCTCGATGCGGGCCTGCAGTCCGCGAATCTGGCCGCGCGCCTTGTAGAGCGCATTGAGGGACGGCAGCCGCTCGACGATCCGCAGCGGCTCGAAGTCCTCGAGCGTCTGGAACTGCAGCCGCTTGTCTTCCGGCGTCTTCAGGATGCTGCCCAGCGCAGTGCCGGGCTTAGCGACCGCCGTCAGCGACACGCCCGGCTTCGACGTCTTCATGACGTCGTTGAACTTATCGCGGTCGATATCGATCATGCGCCTTTCCTTGATCGATGTCGGCTGGGCGCCGCCCCAGTCGCCCGTCAGATCCGCCAGGATGCCGACGATGAAAGGCAGCTCGCGCTTCTCGATCGCGCCGCCGGTTTCAACGTCATAAGTGATGCGAACTCGCGGCGGTCTGACCCGCAAGAGCTTCTTTTGTATGCTTTCCGTCATGTCGTAGCCTCGCTTCCTAGTCACAAGTGATGTTTAGGGTCCGTCCCCTGGGGATTGCCCTCTATCGACGATCTAGCTCTTGCCGGATTTCGCAGACCGACAAAAATCGTGCGCTTGATTCATATCAACTATCGTGCCAGGCGGAAAATTTTCCGTAGACGCTTGAAAACAAAGGGGAAATGCTAAAACGCATGAAAAGGGGGTGAGCAAGATTCCACCCGCGGCGGCGGCGATTCCTCGCGTGCCGGAGACCGGCCCCGGCGCCCCGAAGGCACACTCCGGACGCGAGGCGCGGTCTTGCGAATCAAGGAGTTGAGGAACTCACGCCGCGCATGTGGCGGCGTCGTCGCGAGCGGAAAAGCGATGTTTCAAGGGCGGGTGATTTTTTCCCCGGGGATGCGCATTTTTCCACCCGCGCCGGAAAGCGGTGCGCGAACGCCCCAGCCGTCGCGGACGCGGACGGCGGACGGAAGGAAAACGGAGGCGAAAGAGAAAGGGAGAAAAGGAGAAAAGGAGGAATTAAGGCCGCGTCTCGGCGCCGGAGCCGCCGCAAGACGATGCGCCTGCCTTCAGCCGCCAGAGCCGGCGGCTACCGGATTGAAAATGCTCGACCACGCCGGCCGCTTCGAGATGTTCCAGCGCGGCGATCGTGACCGCGAGCGGCTCGGGCCGATCGCCCCAGGGAATCCACCATTGATGAATGCCTTCCGCCGTATCCTTGGCATTCGGCCTGGTGGACAGATATTGTCGGATTGCCGCCGCCGCGGCAAGAATGAGATCGTCATCCATACGGGATACATGAAACCGCACAACGATATCGCAAAACGACTACCGGTAGCAATGCTCCGGATCAAGCGCGATAGCGAAAGCCGTTATCGGACGGCGTCTCGCTCGGCCGATCAGTCGGCGGTCTCGGCGCTGGACAGCGACGGCGATTGCGACAGGCCGTGCTTGCGCGCCAGCTTGCCGAAGGCGCTGCGATCCTGCCCGGCGAGCCGGGCGGCGCGCGTGATGTTGCCGTCCGTGCGCTGCAAGAGATCGTTGACATAGCGCCGCTCGAACTCCGCGATGGCGCGCGCCTTCGCCGCCTTGAACGGCAGGCGGTCGTCGTGCCGCTCCGACTGTTCCGGCGACTGCGGAGCGAACAGGTGCAGTTCGCCGCCTTCGCACATGAGGAATTCGCGGTGTATGACGTTTTCCAGTTCGCGCACGTTGCCAGGCCACGAATACTGCTCGATGAAATTCACTGCATCCGGATGCAACGTCTTGGCGGGAACGCGGTATTGATGGCTGAGGCGGGCGAGGAAGGCTTGCGCCAGTTCGAGCGGATCGCCGCTGCGTTCGCGCAGGGCAGGCATGCGCAAGGACAGCACATTGAGGCGGTAGAGGAGATCGCGGCGGAACTGGCGGTCCTCGACGAGCTTGTACAGGTTGGCGTTGCTGGCCGCGATGATCCGCACATCGGCCTGGCGCGTCGCGCTGCCGCCGACGCGGCGATAAGTCCGGTCCTGCAGGAAGCGCAGCAGCGACGCCTGCGCCTTGAGGCTCAAGGCATCGACCTCGTCCAGGAACAGCGTGCCGCCGTCGGCCTCGCTGACGAGTCCGGGCGATGCCGCTTTCGCATCGGTGAACGCGCCGCGCTCATGGCCGAACAATTCGCTCTCGACCAGCGTCTCGGGCAAGGCGCCGCAGTTGACGGGAATGAAGGGACCGTCGCGGCGGCCGCCGAGGTAATGAATCGCCCGCGCCGCGAGCTCCTTGCCGGTGCCGGTCTCGCCCTCGATGAACACGGTGACATCGACGCGCGAAATTTTCTGGATCTGCGAATACGCCTGCTGGAATTGGGGCGACGACCCCAGGAGGTTGACACGCGATGCGCTGTTCATTCGTACTCTCGTCCCCGTGGTGTTGTGTAAGGCTGCATTCGACGGACAGCCATCATACTTTCAAAATATCGCTATTGCGTCCCATCAATATGGGAGAAATTCGGCTGTATTCCCCGGTTTGCCGATCTTTCACCACAGTGCTTTGACTGTTGGTCAATTTCGGCGCCGATGCTTTATCTTGTAAAAGGAAAGACCGCCAAACCCGAAGTAGTTTCCCCACGACACTTCGAACTTACAACTGCTATTTCTTACAGGCTGCCGAAAGAGGCAACAACGCCGTCATGCGACAAGCATCATTCCCGCCGCGACGGCGGCCGTGACCAGCGGCCATGAGCGCGCTGCGATCTTGAGATCCGCCGCGGATGGCCAGCAACTCATGAATTGCGGCGCCAGCAGCGCGGCGATCCATGCATCGCGCCACTCCCATGCCAGCCCATACCGCGTGCGCCAGGCGGCCACCAGGAACGGCACGAGCGCGACGGCGATCGGCGCCAGCCCGACGAAGATGCCGTTGTACCAGCGGATGTTCGCGCATCGGACGCTGCCCAGTATCCAGCCATTGCCGCGACGCTGCGGCAGGATCGAGAACGACACCGGCTTGGCGTTGGTGAAGGCGGCGGCCAGCAGATGCGCCAGCTCGTGCAATACCGTGCCGGCAAGATAGAGGACCAGGAAAACCGATGCGCGCCTGACGAGGGCGCGGAACAACAGCGCCAAGGCCGCAGCGGGCAGCAGGTAGAGGAACGGATCGCGATGGGCGCAGACCATGGCGGGGAACAGATCGGAACAGGAAAACGTGGACATCGGAATATTGTGCCTGCTCGATCGCGAGAAAATCGTGTTCGTTCGAAATCTTGACTATACTGAAATGCTCGCTGCCGAATAAGTCTTCACGTTTCCCTCTATGCCAGTGTCATATTGCTATCGCCGCCTATACGGATTGATCTGCCTCTTGTTGCTCGGATTGCTTTCCCCCGTCCGGGCGGCGGAACCGACACCCTGGATCGTCGCCTCGGACGCGGCGTTCGTGCCGTACTCCTATCCCGATCCGGCGACCGGCCGGCCGACCGGTTTGGATACCGAGATCGTGTCGGCTGCCTTGAGCGCGGCCGGATTACCCTTCGAGATACGATTGTTTCCCTGGGAGCGGGTAAAGAAGATGCTCGACAGCGGCCAGGTCGACGCCGCGTTTCAATTCGTCGGCACGCCCGAGCGTCGGGCCCAATACCGGCTGGCCGGTCCGATCCGCAACGGCGTCACGATCTTCATGGCGCGCAGCGACGGGCCGTCGGATTACCAATCCTTATCCGACCTGGCTCCTTACCTCATCGGCACCGTATATGGATTCGCCTATACGGATGCCTTCGACCAAGCCAACCTCAAGAAGGACAACGGGGCGGGCAATGTCGAGCAACTGCTGAAGAAACTCATCGCGCGCCGCGTCGACATCGTCGTCGGCGACCGCTATCAACTGCTATTCCTCGCCAACCAGTTGGGAGTCGGCCGCGAGGTCAAGATCGTCGGCAAACCGCTCGCCGAGGTGCCCCGATACGTCGGTTTCCGCAAAGGCGACGACGAGAAGGCCGCGCAGTTCGAGAAAGGCCTCGAAATCATTCGGCAGAACGGCACGTTGAGCAAGATACTGGCGCGCTGGGATCGCCAATGAGCGTTGTGTGATTGCAACGCGCCACTGCGGCCACAATAGATTGGATGGGCGCCTGAATTGCGGACAAGAAAGAGAAACCGCAAAGTCCGAAAGCGTGCAAGCATCAAAATGAGCGCTTGCCGTTCGATCCGATATCATCTCCACCACAGTCCCTTTTCCAGGAAATCCATGCGAAATCGCGTTCTCTTCCCATGCGGGAGGCTTCAGGATGTTGCATAGCCTGCCGTTGATCACCACGATCGCCACCGCTCTGGGATTGGCCCTGGTGCTCGGCTTCGTCGCGTCCCGCCTCAAGTTGCCGGTGATCGTGGGTTATTTGCTGACAGGCGTTCTCATCGGCCCCTTCACGCCCGGCTTCATTGCCGACGCCGAGATCGCGGGCGAACTCGCCGAAATCGGGGTGATGTTGCTGATGTTCGGCGTCGGCCTGCACTTCTCCCTGGACGACCTGCTGGCGGTCAAAAAGATCGCCGTGCCGGGCGCCGTCCTGCAAATCGCCGTCGCCACCGCGCTGGGCGCCGGCGTGGCCATATCGTGGGGATGGAATTTCGGCGGCGCGCTGGTGTTCGGGTTGGCCCTCTCGGTCGCCAGCACGGTGGTCCTGCTCCGGGCGTTGGAATCCCGCAGCGCGCTCGACTCCATGAATGGCCGCATCGCGGTCGGTTGGCTGGTGGTGGAGGACTTGGCGATGGTTCTGGTGCTGGTGCTGTTGCCGCCGTTGGCCGGTTGGCTCGGCGGCAAGACGCCGCCAGACGTCGGCGGGTCGCTGTGGAGCGCGCTGGGAATCACGCTCGTCGAGGTATCCGCCTTCATCGCGGTGATGCTGATCATCGGCCGCCGGATTTTCCCGAAGCTGTTGTGGCAAATCGCCCGCACCGGCTCGCGCGAGCTGTTCACCTTGTGCGTCGTCTCGGCGGCCGTCAGCATCGCCTATGGAGCGGCCACGCTGTTCGGCGTGTCGTTCGCGCTGGGCGCCTTCTTCGCCGGCATGGTCATGCGGGAATCGGAGTTCAGCCATCGCGCCGCCCAGGAATCGCTGCCGTTGCGCGAAGCGTTCGCGGTATTGTTCTTCGTGTCGGTCGGCATGCTGTTCGATCCGATGGTGTTGCTCAAGCAACCGCTGCGAGTGCTGGCCGTGGTCGGCATCATCGTGTTCGGAAAATCGATCGCGGCAGCCGCCCTGGTGCTAGCGTTCCGCTATCCGCTCAATACCGCGCTGACGGTGTCGGCGAGCCTGGCCCAGATCGGCGAATTTTCCTTCATCCTGGCCGGGCTCGGGGCGAATCTCGGAGTGTTGCCGGCGGAAGGACGCAGCTTGATCCTGGCCGGCGCCTTGATCTCCATCGCCATCAATCCGCTGGTGTTTCGCTTGATCGAGCCGGCGCAGGTATGGATACGGTCGCGCTCGGAAATCGCGCGCCGGCTGGAGCGGCCGGCCGACCCCTTGGCCGAGTTGCCGATGAGCACCGAAGAAAAATACCTGTCCGGGCAAATCGTCCTGGTCGGATACGGCCGTGTCGGCCGGCGCATCGGTGAGATGCTGGCGGCCCACGAAATTCCCTTCGTCGTCGCGGAAGAGGATCGCGATGTCGTCGAGCGCCTGCGCGCACAAGGAACCGCCGCTGTCCTGGGCGATGCCTCCGACCCCGCGGTGCTGATCCAGGCCCATATCGCCCGCGCCAGCATGCTGGTCGTCGCCACGCCCGATACCTTCGATGTGCGGCAAATGATCAACACTGCCCGATTGCTCAATCCCGGTATCGAAACCGTGGTCCGTACGCACAACGAAGAAGAAGCCGCCTTGTTGGAACGCGAGACCGCCGGAAAGATTTTCCTTGGCGAGAATGAGCTCGCCATGGGCATGAGCCGCCACGTTCTGGAGCGCTATGGAAGGCGCTGAATCTCGTCAAGAGCTGAAAGGAAATGATTACCCTGGGAACACTTGTCGCCGTTGGCGGGCAGCAAGGTCGGCGTCTTCGAAAGCACTTGGTAAGACGCGCTGCGAGGATAGCGATCGCGGACGATCCGCCGGGCGCCTTTCGCGGTCGTCGCCAGTACCTTGACGATACGGCGGGCCGCCGGCCGATTCATCGTGCCGAACTGCACCAAGGCAATTTCAAAGAGATTCGCGCCGGGTTCGATCGCCGAGTTGCATAGAGCGTACATGGTTCGCCTCCTGGATTTGAGCCATCAACAATCACTCATCGAATACTGTGTTTTTATACAGTATTCATCCCGGATGTGCAAGCACCGAAGAACGTCCCCCGTTGCAAACCGCGCCGGTCAAGGCGGCGCGGATCAGGGCAGCGCGGATCAGGGCAGCGCGATCGCCGCCAGAACCATGTCCACGATCAGCTTTTCGCCATCCTCGAAGTCCTTGCGGGTGAGTTGCTTGCGGCCGAGCACCAGGGCCATCTGCGAGGAAAAGTCCGCATACGACTGCGTCATCGCCCAGATCATGAACAGCAGATGCGTGGGATTGACCGGCGCGATCCTGCCGTCGGCGATCCATTGTTCGAACACCTCGATGTCCTTGCGCAGCAGCGGCACCACGCGCTGGCGGATCTGTTCGCCGTACAGCGGCGCGCCGCTGATCACTTCCATCGCATAGACGCGCGACGCCCACGGCTGCTCGCGCGAGAACTTCAGCTTGGCCTGAATATACGCCCGCAGCACGTCTCGCGGTTCCTTGCCCGGATCGGCCAGGCTGTTCATGCGCTCCAGCCAGTCGTCGAGCACATCGTCGAGCACGCGATGGTAGAGCGCTTGCTTGGTGGGGAAGTAATACATCAGGTTCTGCTTCGACAGCCCGGCGTTCTCGGCGACCACGGCGATCGAGGCGCCTTCGTAGCCGCATTCGGCGAAAACGCGGACCGCCTCGGCGACGATTTCCGCCTCCAGGCGGTCGCGGTTGATGACGCGCCGCTTGATGGCGGCGCCGGGCGGCAGGCTGCTGGGTTTGATGAGGGCCATGTTCGGATGCTTTCCGTTGTGCGCGGTCAGGACGGCCGGACCGATTGCAGGAATTGCGTCAGCTGCGGCGAATCCGCGTAAGCGACATTGAAGCGGAACCATACCGTGCGCGAATCGCGCAGCGTGAAGAAGTCGTTGGGCGAGAGCAGGATGCCGGCCTTGAGCGCCCGGTCGGTGACCAGCTTTGCATTCCATTCCGGCGCCGGCGCGGTCTGCCAGCCGGCGCTGACGAACATGCCGCCGCGCGGCCGGGCGAGCGGCGCCATGCCGGCTTCGGCCAACTTGTCGATGGTGCGTTCGCGCCCGGCGTCGAGCAGGCCGACCAGTCGTTCGATCATGCGCCGGTAGGGACGCGCCGAGATCGCGTGATAGACGGCGCGTTCGTTGGTTTCCGACGTGGTCAGCCCGGCCAGCATCTTGACGCGCGCCAGTTCCGGCAGCAGCGAATGCGATGCCGCGATCGATCCGACGCGCAGCATCGGCGACAAGGTCTTGGAAAAGCTGCCGACCCGGATCACGCGCCGCAAGCCATCCATCGCCGCCAGCGAAGCTTCGCCGCGGCCGGCAAGCTCGCGATAGATATCGTCCTCGACGATCCAGAAATCGAATTGCTCGGCCACGCCCAGCAGCCGGTGCGCCTGCGCCTGGCTCAACGACGTGCCGAGAGGATTCTGCAGCACCGTGTTGACGAACATGAGCTTGGGATGGGTCGCCGCCGCTTGTTTCTGCAACGCCTCGACATCGAGCCCGGCCTCGGTGCGCGGAATGCCGACCGGGATGCAACCGTGGTGGCGGATCAGCGACAGCAGATTGCTGTAGCCCGGATCTTCCACGAAGACGGTATCGCCGGGTTTGGTCAAGGTGCGCAGGATCAGGTCGAAGGCGTGCGTCGCGCCGTGGGTCAGCAATATCTGGTCGGGATCGACCGCGAACAGTTCGGCCGACAGCGTCGCCGCCAGGTGCTGGCGCAAGCCGGCGAAGCCGAGCGGATGGCCGTAGCCGCGCAAGCGATTGGCGGGAATGCGCGTCGCCTGGCGCAGGGCGTCGAGGATGACGCCGTCGCCGTACCATTCCGGCGGCAGCCAGCCGGAGCCGGCCGGCAAGGCGTCGGACACGCCGGAATACAGATCGGGGGAGAGCGCATCGATCACGGCGGAGCCGGCATGGCATGTCGGCTGTTGCGGCGGCGACGAGGCATCGCAGCGCGCCACGAAGTAGCCGGAGCCGCGGCGCGACGACAGCACGCCCTGGGTCACCAGGCGGTCATAGGATTCGACCACGGTGAAGGTGCTCACGCCGTTGCACTTGGCGAACTGGCGCACCGAAGGCATCTTGGCGCCGACCCGCAGCTCGCGGCTGGCGACCAGGGCGCCGATGGCGGTCACGATCTGATCGACCAGGCTCCCGCGCCGGTTGCGCTCGATCGCAAGCACCGGCCAGGAAGTCGCTTGCGCCACGGCAGGCGTCGACGCATCGGTGTTGTCCATTTGTCTCCTCCACGCAAGTTCAAACTGTTGTGGTCGGCATACCTGTACGGTTGGCCGCATTTTTCCGGCTGTGTATCTGTGCCGTCTCGTTCGCGCTGACTATTATCGTCCCATTATTTTGCCAACTGGTAAAAAATTTTTCGGATTGTCAAAAAGGATCAAACCATGAACCAAGCCCGGCCCGCATCCTTGTCGCAATACTGGATGCCGTTTACCGCCAATCGCGATTTCAAGGAAGCGCCGCGCCTGCTCGCGTCGGCCAAAGGCATGTATTACACCGACGTCGACGGCAACCGCATCCTCGACGGCACCGCCGGCCTGTGGTGCGTTCCCTGCGGCCATGCCCACCCGAAGATCGTCAAGGCGGTGCAAGACATGGTCGCCCGGCTCGACTATGCGCCGGCGTTCCAGATGGGCCATCCGGCGGCCTTCGACCTGGCCGCGCGGCTCATGGAATACACCGGCCAGCGCTTCGGTCACGTGTTCTATACCAACTCCGGCTCGGAAGCGGTCGATACGGCCCTGAAGATCGCGCTGGCCTACCACAAGGCGCGCGGCGAGGCGAGCCGCACCCGCTTGATCGGCCGCGAGCGCGGCTATCACGGCGTCGGCTTCGGCGGCATGTCGGTCGGCGGCCTGCCCAACAACCGCAAGGCCTTCGGCGCCTTGCTGCCGGGCGTGGACCATCTTCCGCATACGCATAATCTCGAGAAGAACGCTTTCTCGCGCGGCGAGCCGGAATACGGCGCCCACCTGGCCGACGAGCTCGAACGCATCGTCGCGCTGCACGACGCCTCGACCATCGCGGCGGTCATCGTCGAGCCGGTGGCCGGATCGGCCGGCGTGCTGATTCCACCCAAGGGTTATCTCAAGCGCCTGCGCGAAATCTGCAGCAAGCACGGCATCCTGCTGATCTTCGACGAGGTCATCACCGGCTTCGGCCGCCTGACCACGCCGTTCGCCTTCGATTACTTCGACGTCGAGCCCGACATGGTGACCACGGCCAAGGGCTTGACCAACGGCGTGGTGCCGATGGGCGCCGTATTCAGCAAGAAGCACATTTACGACGCCTTCATGGACGGCCCGGCCGGCATCGAGCTGTTCCATGGCTATACCTATTCGGGGCATCCGCTGGCCTGCGCCGCCGGCCTGGCGTCGCTGGAGGTGTTCCAGGAAGAGGGTATCGTGGAGCACGCCGCCTCCCTGAAGGATTACTGGGCCGATGCCGTGCATTCGCTCAAGGGACTGCCGCACGTGATCGATCTGCGCACGATCGGCCTGGTGGCCGCCATCGAGCTCGCCTCGATTCCCGGCAAGCCGGGCGCGCGCGCCTTCTCCGCCTTCAAGAGAGCGTTCGCCGACGGCATCCTGGTCCGCACCACGGGCGACATCATCGCGCTGTCGCCGCCGCTGATCCTCGAAAAGCAGCATATCGACGAATTGTTCGGCAAGCTGGCCGCCATCCTGCGCAACCTCGACTGATCGGAACGCCATGACCCAGCTCGACACCATCTCCCATTACATCGGCGGCCAAGTCGTCGATACCGGTAGCGGCCGCTACGCCGAAGTCTTCAATCCGGCCCTGGGCCAGCCGATCGCGCGCGTCGCGCTCGGCGGCGCCGAAGAGGTCGATGCCGCCGTCGCGGCGGCGGCAAAGGCCTTTCCCGCTTGGGCCGCGACGCCGCCGCTGGCGCGCGCCCGCGTCCTGTTCAAGTACCTGCAACTGTGCCAGCAGCACACCGATGAATTCGCGCGCATGCTCACGCGCGAACACGGCAAGACATACTCCGACGCCCTGGGCGAAGTCGCGCGCGGCATCGAGATGGTCGAATTCGCGGTCGGCATCCCGCAGCTGCTCAAGGGCGAATACACCGACCAGATCGCGCGCGGCATCGATGCCTGGTCGATGCGCCAGCCGCTCGGCGTCGTGGCCGGCATCACACCCTTCAATTTCCCGGTGATGGTGCCGATGTGGATGTTCCCGCTCGCGCTCGCCTGCGGCAACGCCTTCGTGCTCAAGCCGTCCGAGCGCGATCCCTCGCCGTCGCTGCTGCATGCGCGCCTGCTCAAGGAAGCCGGCTTGCCGGACGGCGTGTTCAACGTGGTGCAAGGCGACAAGCTCGCCGTCGATGCGCTGCTCGACCATCCGCGCGTGCAAGCCGTCAGCTTCGTCGGCTCGACGCCGATCGCCGAATACATCTATGCGCGCGGCTGCGCCGCCGGCAAGCGCGTGCAAGCCCTCGGCGGCGCCAAGAATCACATGGTCGTGATGCCCGACGCCGACATGGAGATGGCGGTGGACGCGCTGATCGGCGCCGCCTTCGGCTCCGCCGGCGAGCGCTGCATGGCGATCTCGGCGGCGGTCGCGGTGGGCGACGCCGGCGACAAGCTGATCGGGGAACTGGCGAAGCGCACCGCGGCGCTCAAGATCCGCGACGGCATGGACCAGGACGCCGAAATGGGACCGGTCGTGACCCAGGCGGCCAAGCTGCGCATCGAGAAGCTGATCGGCGAAGGCGTGGAGCAGGGCGCGGAACTGGTGGTGGACGGCCGCAACTACAAGGTGGCCGGACGCGAGAACGGCTTCTTCGTCGGCGGCACGCTGTTCGATCATGTCACGCCCGACATGACGATCTACAAGGAAGAGATCTTCGGCCCGGTGCTGTGCGTGCTGCGCGCGCCCGATATCGCCAGCGCGGTCGAACTGATCAACGCCAACGAATACGGCAACGGCGTCGCGGTCTTCACGCGCGACGGCGGCGCGGCGCGCGAATTCGTGCGCCAGGTCCAGGTCGGCATGGTCGGCGTGAACGTCCCGCTGCCGGTGCCGATGGCCTTCAACAGCTTCGGCGGCTGGAAGCGCAGCCTGTTCGGCGATCACCACGCCTACGGCCCGGAAGGCGTGCGTTTCTACACGCGCCACAAGGCCGTGATGCAACGCTGGCCCAATACCGCCAGTGCGGGCGTCGAATTCGCTTTCCCGCAAATGAAATGAATCCAACGACCATTCGGGGATGAACCATGATCGAGTCTCTCAAACACTTGCCGCAAGCGAGATCGACCAACGAGGCGCTGGCCGAGCAATTCACCGACCTGGCGCCGCCGCTGACGGCGCGCCAGGCGGCGATCGAAGCGGCGCGCTGCCTGTATTGCTACGACGCGCCCTGCACCCGCATCTGCCCGTCGGAGATCGACGTCGCCAGCTTCATCCGCAATATCCATGACGGCAACGTCGACGGCGCCGCCGCCGGCATCCTGAAGCAGAACATCCTCGGCGGCAGCTGCGCGCGCGTGTGCCCGACCGAGATCCTGTGCGAGGATGCCTGCGTGCGCAATCACGACGCCGAGGGCCAGCCGGTCAAGATCGGCCTGCTGCAGCGCTATGCCCTGGACAACATGCGCTTCGCCGATCATCCGTTCCAGCGCGCGCCGGCCACCGGCAAGCGGATCGCGGTGGTCGGCGCGGGGCCGGCCGGCCTGTCGTGCGCCCATCGGCTGGCGATGCTCGGCAACGACGTGGTCGTGTTCGAGGCGCAGGACAAGCCGGGCGGCCTGAACGAATACGGCATCGCCAAGTACAAGCTGACCGACGACTTCGCGCAAAAGGAGGTCGAGTTCCTGCTCGGCATCGGCGGCATCGAGATCCGCTACGGCTGCAAGCTCGGCGCGAACCTGCAATTGAAGAACCTGCATGCCGAGTACGACGCGGTGTTCCTCGGCATCGGCCTGGGCGCGAGCCGCCAGCTCGGCCTGACCGGCGAGAGCGCTCCCGGCCTGACGGCGGCGATCGATTACATCGCCGCGCTGCGCCAGGCGGACGACCTGGCGCGGTTGCCGGTGCCGGCGAGGGCGATCGTGATCGGCGCCGGCAATACTGCGATCGACATGGCGGTGCAGATCCGCCGCCTCGGCGCGGAGGAAGTCACGCTGGTCTACCGGCGCGGCACCGAATCGATGAGCGCGACCGTCCACGAGCAGCATATCGCCAAGGAGAACCAGGTGCGCATCCGCACCTGGGCCCAGCCGGAGGAGGTCTTGCTCGACGCCTCCGGCCGGGTGCGCGGCATGCGCTTCGAAAAGACCCGGATGGAAGGCAAGCGCCTGATCGGCACCGGCGAACGCTTCGAGATCGCGGCCGACGCCGTGTTCAAGGCGATCGGGCAGAGCATGGACCCGGTCGGATTGTCCGACGCGCTGGCCAAGACGCTGGAGCGCGACGGCGACAAGATCGGCGTCGATGCCCATTTCCGCACCACGGTGCCCGGCATCTACGCCGGCGGCGATTGCGTGGCGCCCGGCCAGGATCTGACGGTGCAGGCGGTGCAGCACGGCAAGCTGGCCGCGCAGGCGATACATCATGACATTCAATCGAAAGCGGGGAGTCGATAATGGCCGATTTGAGCATCGAGTTTTGCGGGGTTAGGGCACCCAATCCCTTCTGGCTGGCTTCCGCGCCGCCGACCGACAAGGCTTACAACGTGGTGCGCGCTTTCGAGGCGGGGTGGGGCGGCGTCGTGTGGAAGACGCTGGGCGAGGATCCGCCGGCGGTCAACGTCTCGTCGCGCTATTCGGCGCATCACGGCAAGAACCGCGAAGTCATCGGCTTCAACAATATCGAGCTGATCACCGACCGCAGCCTGGAGCAGAACCTGCGCGAGATCACCCAGGTCAAGAAGGACTGGCCCGATCGCGCGATGATCGTCTCGCTGATGTTCCCGTGCGAGGAGCCGCTGTGGGCCGGCATCCTGCCCAAGGTCGAAGCGACCGGCGCCGACGCCATCGAGCTGAACTTCGGCTGCCCGCACGGCATGCCGGAACGCGGCATGGGCTCGGCGGTCGGCCAGGTGCCAGAATACGTCGAGATGGTGACGAGCTGGTGCAAGAAGCACACCCGGCTGCCGGTGATCGTCAAGCTCACGCCCAACATCACCGATGTCCGCCTGCCGGCGCGCGCGGCCAGGAACGGCGGCGCCGACGCGGTATCGCTGATCAACACCATCAATTCGATCACCCATCTCGACCTCGACCGTATGGTGGCCTTCCCGGCGGTCGGCAATGCCAGCACGCACGGCGGCTATTGCGGCACCGCGGTCAAGCCGATCGCGCTGAACATGGTGGCCGAGATCGCCCGCGATCCCGCCACCCATGGCTTGCCGATCTCCGGCATCGGCGGCATCGGCAGCTGGCGCGACGCGGCCGAATTCATCGCCTTGGGCGCGGGCTCGGTCCAGGTCTGCACGGCGGCCATGTTGCACGGCTTCCGGATCGTGAACGAAATGAAGGACGGTCTGTCGCGCTGGATGGACGAGAAGGGTTATCGCAGCATCGAGGATTTCCGCGGCAAGGCGGTGCCCAACACCACCGACTGGAAATACCTGGACATGAACTACAAGGTGATCGCCCGCATCGACCAGGAGCAGTGCATCGGCTGCGGCCGCTGCTACGTGGCGTGCGAGGACACGTCGCACCAGTCGATCGCGCAACTGGTCGATGCCGCCGGCAAGCGCACCTACGAGGTCATCCAGGACGAATGCGTCGGCTGCAACCTGTGCGAGATCACCTGCCCGGTCCAGGGTTGCATCACCATGGTGCCGCAGGATACCGGCAAGCCTTACATGAACTGGACCCAGGACCCGCGCAATCCGCGCGCGACCTCGCGATGACGCCGCTTCTTGCGCTACACTGACCACCCCCGTTCATGCCCGATGGAGCGATCCCCGTGAATACTCAACAGTCCGGCAGCACCCACCTCTGGAACGACGACCTGGCGCCCACCTCGGCGGCGCAGCGCACCTGGCGCTGGTATCACTTCGCCGCCCTCTGGGTCGGCATGGTGATGTGCATTCCCGCGTATACCTTGTCGGCCAGCCTGATCGAAGGCGGCATGTCGGCCTGGCAGGCCGTCGTCACCGTGTTCCTGGCCAATGCCATCGTGCTGCTGCCGATGCTGTTGATCGGCCACGCCGGCACCAAGTACGGCATACCGTATGCGGTGCTGGCCCGCTCTTCCTTCGGCACCACCGGCGCGCGGATTCCGGCGCTGATGCGGGCGATCGTCGCTTGCGGCTGGTACGGCATCCAGACCTGGTTCGGCGGCAGCATGATCTACACGCTGCTCGGCGTGCTGGTCGGGCACGAGATCGGCGGCGACAAGATCGCCTGGCTCGGCATCAATCTCGGCCAGCTGCTGTGCTTCCTGGCGTTCTGGGCGATCCAGTTCTGGTACATCGTGCACGGCATGGATTCGATCCGCAAGCTCGAGACCTATACCGCGCCCCTGAAGATCGCGATCTGTTTCGTGCTGCTCGGCTGGGTCTACAGCAAGGCGGGCGGCTTCGGCCCCTTGCTCGACCAGCCGTCGCAATTCGTGGAAGGCGGCAAGAAGGCGGGGCAGTTCTGGAGCGCGTTCTGGCCGTCGCTGACCGCCATGGTCGGCTTCTGGGCCACGCTCGCGCTGAACATTCCCGATTTCACCCGCTTCGCCAAATCCCAGCGCGACCAGGTGCTCGGACAATCGATCGGCCTGCCGGGGCCGATGGGCTTGCTGGCCTTGCTGGCGGTGATCGTCACCTCGGCCACCATCGTCCTGTACGGCAAGGCGATCTGGGATCCGGTCGATCTCGCCAGCCGCATGCAGGGCGCCGCGGTGCTGGTGGCGCTGATCATCCTGTTGATCGACACCGTGAGCGTGAACCTCGCCGCCAACCTGGTCGGCCCGGCCTACGATTTCTCCGCCCTGGCGCCGAAACAGATTTCCTACCGCGCCGGAGGCTATATCACGGCGTCGATCGCGATCCTGATGATGCCGTGGAAGATACTCGAATCGACCCAGGGCTATATCTTCACCTGGTTGATCGGCTATTCCGCGCTGCTCGGCCCGATCGCCGGCATCCTGATCGTCGATTACTACCTGATCCGCAAGACCGAGCTCGACGTCGCCCAACTCTACAAGGACGACGGCGTCTATTCTTACGGCAACGGCTGGAATATCGCCGCCCTGGTCGCGTTCGCCGCCGGCGTGCTGCCGAACATCCCCGGCTTCCTGAACGCGGCCTTCCCGGCTTCCTTCCCGGAAGTCGGCGACCTGTTCAAGACGCTCTACACCTATGCCTGGTTCGTCGGCATCGCGATTTCCGCGCTGGTGTACGGCGCGATGATGAAAGGCAAATCCGTCCCCCTGATGCAAGCAAGGAGCGCAGCATGAGCAATCGCAGCACGAGCATAGCCATTCGCGGCGGCACCGTCGTCAACGCGGACCGCGCATTCCGCGCCGATGTCCTGTGCGAAGGCGACAAGATCGTGGCGGTAGGCGAGCGGCTCGACATACCGCCGCAGGCGGCGACCATCGACGCCTCCGGCCAGTACGTGATGCCGGGCGGCATCGACACCCATACCCACATGCAATTGCCGTTCATGGGCACGGTCACGGCCGACGATTTCTTCACCGGCACCGCGGCCGGCCTCGCGGGCGGGACGACGACCATCATGGACTTCGTCATTCCCAATCCGCAACAGTCGCTGCTGGAGGCATATCACACCTGGCGCGGCTGGGCCGAGAAATCGGCCGGCGATTACACTTTCCACGTGGCCGTCACCTGGTGGGACGACAGCGTGCACGCCGACATGGGCACCCTGGTGCGCGAGCACGGCGTCAACAGCTTCAAGCATTTCATGGCCTACAAGAACGCCATCATGGCCGACGACGAGACGCTGGTGCGCAGCTTCACGCGCGCCCTGGAGCTCGGCGCGATACCGACGGTGCATGCGGAAAACGGCGAGCTGGTGTTCATGCTGCAGCAGGAATTGCTCAAGAAGGGCATCACCGGCCCGCGCGCGCATCCGCTGTCGCGTCCGCCCGAGGTCGAGGCCGAAGCCTGCAACCGCGCCATCGCGATCGCCAACGTGCTCGATACGCCGATCTACATCGTGCATGTCTCCTGCGCCGAATCGCTCGACGCCATCATCCGGGCGCGCGCCAAGGGGCAGCGCGTCTATGGCGAGGCGCTGGCCGGCCACCTGGTGATCGACGACAGCGTCTACCAGAGCGAGGATTTCGATTTCGCCGCCGGCCATGTGATGAGTCCGCCGTTCCGTGGCAAGCATCACCAGGATGCGTTGTGGCGCGGCCTGCGCGGCGGCAACCTGCACACGACAGCCACCGACCACTGCACCTTCTGCGCGGCGCAAAAGGCGGCCGGCAAGGATGACTTCACCAAGATACCGAACGGCTGCGGCGGCATCGAAGACCGCATGGCCGTCGTCTGGGACGCCGGCGTCAATACCGGCAGGCTGACGCCTTCCGAATTCGTGCGCGTCACCTCGGCCAACGCCGCGCAGATCTTCAATATGTATCCGCGCAAGGGCGTGGTCGCCGCCGGCGCCGATGCCGACATCGTGGTCTGGGACCCGCAAGGCACGCGCACGATTTCGGCCAAGACCCAATTCGCCAAGGGCGGCTTCAACGTGTTCGAGGGCCGCACCGTGCGCGGCATACCGAGCCACACGCTGGCCGCCGGCAAGCTCGTGTTCGCCCGAGGCGAATTGATGGCGGTGCAGGGCGCGGGCCGCCATATCGACCGGCCGGCCTTCGCCAAGACCAAGGCGGCATGAAGGTGCGGATCGACGAAGCGACGAAGCCACCAATCGACAAGAGGACGACATGAACGAATTGCGGATCAACGGCGAACGCCTGTGGAAATCGCTGATGGACCTGGCCCGGATCGGCGCGACGGAGAAGGGCGGCGTCAAACGCCTGGCGCTCACCGATCTCGACAAGCAAGGGCGCGACCTGGTCGTCTCCTGGGGACGCGAGGCCGGCCTGGAGATCAGCGTCGACCAGATCGGCAACGTCTTCATGCGGCGGGCCGGCCGCGACAATTCGCTGCCGCCGGTCGTCACCGGCAGCCATATCGATACCCAGCCGACCGGCGGCAAGTTCGACGGCAATTACGGTGTCCTGGCCGGACTGGAAGTGGTGCGCACGCTGAACGACCTCGGGCTCCAGACCGAGGCGCCGATCGAAGTGGCGTTCTGGACCAACGAAGAAGGCTCGCGCTTCGTGCCGGTGATGATGGGCTCCGGCGTCTTCTGCGGCGCGTTCAGCCTGGAAACCGCCTATGCGGCGAAAGACATCGACGGAAGAACCGTCGGCGAGGAACTGGCGCGCATCGGGTATCGCGGCGACGAAGTGCCGGGACGGCATCCGATCGGCGCCTATTTCGAGACCCATATCGAGCAAGGCCCGGTGCTGGAAGACGCCGGCAAGGTGATCGGCGTGGTTCCGGCCGTGATGGGCCTGTCGTGGTACGACTGCGTGGTGAGCGGCATGGAAGCGCATGCCGGCCCGACGCCGATGGGCTTGCGCAAGGATGCGCTGCAGGTCGCCACCCGCATCATGCAGGAAGTGGTCGAGATCGCGAACCGCTATCCGCCCTACGGACGCGGCACGGTCGGCATGGTGCAGGTCTTCCCGAACAGCCGCAACGTGATTCCCGGCCAGGTCAAGTTCAGTATCGATCTGCGCAACGTGAGCGATGAACTGCTCGACACCATGCACCGCGAGATGCTCGCGTTCATCGACAAGACGCGCGCCGACACCGGCCTGGGCATCGCGATCGAGCGCGTCTCCTACTATCCGCCTTGCCCCTTCCACCCCGATTGCGTGGACGCCGTGCGCAAGGCGACCGCCAAGCTCGGCTACTCGACCATGGACGTGGTATCGGGCGCAGGCCACGACGCGATCTACGCGGCGCGCGTGGCGCCGGCCGGCATGATCTTCGTGCCGTGCAAGGATGGCATCAGCCACAACGAGATCGAGGACGCCAAGTCCGAGCACCTGGAGGCGGGGTGCAACGTGCTGTTGCATGCCATGCTGGAGCGGGCGAAATACGCCATGCCCATGTAAAAGCTGCGAAGGCCTCACGAATTTACACGCCGGCGCCGCGCGCCGAGAAGGCGTCCGCCATTCCGATCCGGGATGGCCTTGAATTTGCATGACGGCATGAATGCGCTCGCTGTTTCGCTCGCGGAAATGGGTCAAGCGGCTGTTGTCGGCGATCTTCTTCACCGTGGTCGCCGGCTTGCTGGTTGTCTTGGTTCGTTCCATCGATTGGGGCGAAGTCGTCGCGGCAATGCGGCGGCGCCCCGTCGAACAACTGGCCGGCGCGGCGCTGCTGGCGGCCGCCAGCCATGCGCTGTATAGCTGTTTCGATCTGCTCGGACGTCATGTCACCGGACATTCCTTGAAGACCGGCCGGGTGTTGGCGGCAACTTTCGTCAGCTACGCATTCAATCTGAACTTCGGTGCGCTGGTCGGCGGCATCGCCTTCCGTTACCGGCTGTATTCCCGCTTCGGCCTCGATGTTGCCGTGGTGACGCATATCCTGGCCATGAGCATGCTGACCAATTGGCTCGGTTATGTCTTGCTTGCGGGACTCGTCTTCCTGGGGCGGCCGATTTCGCTGCCGCCCGATTGGGAATTCGACATGGCCGGCTTGCGGATGCTCGGCGGCGCGTTGCTTGCCGCTGCCGCCGCTTATCTGTTGCTGTGCGCCTTCTCCCGGCGCCGCCTGTGGACCATCCGCCGGCAGCGCTTCGTGCTGCCGTCGTTTCGACTGGCGCTGGTGCAATTCGGCATGTCCTCGGCAAATTGGCTGCTGATCGCCGGCACGATTCATATCCTGCTGGCGCGGCAATTCGCCTTTCCGGAGGTGCTCGGCATCTTGCTGATCGCCGCCATCGCCGGCGTCCTTACCCACGTGCCTGCCGGACTGGGCGTGATCGAAGCGGTGTTCATCGGCCTGCTGTCGCACCGGATCGCGCAAGGCGAACTGGTGGCCGCCTTGCTCACCTATCGCCTCGTGTATTACCTCGTTCCGCTCGCCGTCGCGGCCGTGATGTATTTGACGCTGGAAACGGGTGCGGCAAGAAGAAGGCGGCACGCATGAAAAAAAGGAACATCATCGTTGCCGCTTGGGCGGCGCTGGCAATGCTGATCGCGACGCTGCTCGCGCTCAACCTGAGCCTGGGCGACAAGCAGATCGACAAGCGCATCGCTCGCCTGTATTCCGTCGGCGACAAGCAGTTCGCGCGCACCATGGGCGTCATCCTCGGCCCCGCGCTGGAGCCGGGCAACAAGATCGAGGAACTGACCAATGGCGACCGGATCTTCCCGGCGATGCTGGACGCGATCCGGGGCGCGCGCAAGACGATCACGCTCGAAACCTATATCTTCTGGTCCGGCACGATAGGCGGCGAATTCGTCGATGCCTTGGTCGAGCGCGCCCGACATGGCGTCAAGGTCCATGTGCTGCTGGATTGGGTCGGCGACAATCTCGACGAACGCTTGCTGGACCGCATGGAACAAAGCGGCGTCGCCGTGCGCCGTTACAACACGCCCCATTGGCTTGGCCTGCACCAGTTGAACAACCGCACGCATCGCAAGCTGATGGTCATCGACGGCAAGATCGGCTTCACCGGCGGCGTCGGCATCGCCGATGTCTGGCGCGGCGACGCGCGCGATCCGACGCAATGGCGCGACATGCATTACCGCGTGGAGGGGCCGGTCGTGGGGCAGATGCAAGCGGCATTCATCGACAACTGGATGCAAGCCACCGGCGAAGTCTTGCATGGCGCGGAATATCTTCCGCCGCTTTCTCCCGCCGGTTCGTACAGCGCGCAGATGTTCACCAGTTCCCCCGGCGGCGGTTCGGAGAGCATGCAACTCATGTACTTGCTGTCGATTACCGGGGCGGAACACTCGATCCGCCTGTCCGCGTCCTACTTCCTGCCGGACGATGTCGCCATCAACACCCTGGTGGCGGCGTTGAAACGTGGCGTGCGGGTGCAGATCATCGTGCCCGGCGACCATCTTGACCTGCAAACCGTGCGCCGCGCTTCCCGGTCCGTGTGGGGACCGCTGCTGCGCGCGGGCGCCGAAATCTACGAGTACCAACCCACGATGTATCACGTGAAGACGATGATCGTCGACGATATCTGGGTATCGGTCGGATCGACCAACTTCGATGCGCGCTCGTTCGCGATCAACGACGAAGCCAATCTCAATGTCTACGACGCCGAATTCGCGCGGCGCCAGATCCGCGTGTTCGAGGACGACTTGAAGCAGTCGCGCCGGATCATGCCGGCCGACTGGGAAAATCGGCCGTGGAGCGACAAGCTGCTCGACTTTTGCGCGGCGCAGCTCAGCTCGCAGCTATGAGGCCCTGCATCTCGTCGTTCAACGACGGCCGCGCCTCCTGTCCCGCCGACAAGGGATGCGAATCGAACGCGGTCAGCCTGAACATCATGGTCTTGTCGGGATTTTCCCCATCGGTGGAAGTCGCCCCCAGGGCCTCGGTAAGGCGTCCGGAACGGTGGCAGACCAGGCGGTTGTCCCAAACGATGATATCGCCCAGATCCCATACCGCCTCTTGCACATTTTCTTCCGCCTCGATCATTTCGAAGAGTTTCGGCAAGAGCGTGCCGGCCGTATCGGCGCCCGCGCCTTCCAGGCCGATGGTGAAGCCGGAACTCATGTAGAGGGATTTTTCCCCGGTGACCGGATGCGTGATGACCGCCGGATGACGCGCGGGAGGAGCGACCCTGTCTATCGTCGCCAGGATTTCGGCGATGTCCGTGCCGACGTCCTCGGCACGCACCTTGTAGTGCCACCGTCCGCTGTTCAATCCGGTGGAACGGTCGAGAATGGCGCGCATGTCGTCCGGCAGGTTCCGGTATGCGGCCGCCATATCGATGAACAGCGTGGTGCGGCGCATGCGCGGCAGCATTTGCGGACTGAGCAGCGTAAAGATATGCGGTTCCGGCATGAATGCGGTATCGGTATGCCAGTAGCCGCCTGTGCGATCGACGCCCATTTTCTTGCCGTCGCGTTGCACGTTCGAGGAAACGAAGATCTCGGGAAAATCGGGATGGTGATAGTTTTTCTGCGGGTAGATCTGTACCTGGCCGATGGTGTTGCCGAATGCGATGAATTCCCTGGGCGCGAGATTCTGTCCCTTGATCGTTACTACGCGGTGACGATACACGGCATTCTTGATGGCTTCGCTTTCCTCCGCATTCAAGTTGCGGAGATCGACGTCGGTTATCGTCGCGCCGATGGAGCGGCCGGTTTGCGGTGTGATTTTCATACGTGTGCTTTCAGAGGTGATGCCGATGATCGATACGGCTTGTTTTCGGTCCTGCGTTCGTCAGCGCGGCGTCAACGCGACCAAGCCTTCCAATTGCGCCAATCCATCGCCTTCATCCCGGAATTCGGCCGCCACCTTGGCGATCACGGAACCGGGAGTGGTCCGGATCCTGCCAATATCGAAGGTTCCGCTGAATCGGGCGTTCTGCATCGGCCGGACGAACTTCAGCGATATTTTCGTGATGAGCATATCCGGCAGCATGCGGCGTTTGAATTCTTCGGTGGAAGACGATATCGCCTTGCTGCTGATGCGTCCGTCCTGGAGCGCGCTGGCCACGGTCATGTAGCCGATCTGATTGAAGCAGATGATGCTATCGACGGCATTGAAGTGCCCGGTGTCTTCGATATACCAAGGGCCCGGGATCGCAAACTGTCCGCGTCCGCGCGCGAGAAAGCCGGCATCTTCCGACTCGGGATAGATAGCTTCGAACCGCTTGAGAAAGCGGCACGCGGCCTTATAGGGCTGCAAGATGTCCGTCAAGTAATCGTCGGCCACCCGATCGTTCGCCGGTACGGCGGCCCTGCCGCGAGCAAGCGTTTCCAGATCGCCGGAAAACAAATCCGGCTTGGCGATCCCGCTTCTCAACAGGGTTGATTCAGTATGATTCATGGACATTCCATAAGTCTGAAGGCATCGAAAGATATTCCGGTTCTCGGTCGGGCGGGTGCAAGTCTCGCTGATATCCCCGCAGTAATATTTGATAAAAATCATTTTCGGTGCGCCGACGCGATACAATGCCGTCGCTGTCGCGTTGGCAGCGTTTCATCTCATTGGAGTACAAGACATGAATAAGTCTGAAATCGTTGCAAAGATCGCCGAAGACCACGAACTCACCAAGGTCAAGGCGCAAGAGATCGTCGAACAGGTGTTCGGCGTGGTCGGTGCCAGCCTGAAAAAGGAAGGACGCTTCGCCTTCCCGGATCTGGGCACCTTCACCGTCGGCCAGCGCGCCGCCCGTACCGGCCGCAACCCGGCCACCGGCGAGAAGATCAAGATCAAGGCAACGAAGACGGTCAAATTCAAGGCGGCCCCGGCCCTGAAAGACCTGGTCGCCAAGGTCAAGGTCGGCAAGTAATCGTCCCGCCTCGCCCAGCCTGCCGGTACGCCGGCAGGCGTTCCAGGCTTCCTCTCGTCAGCCTTCCGTTATTCCGCTTTCCATCCGCCGCGGAAAAATTGATCTTTCCCGTCCCGGACGCGCGCCTCTTTCAATCACGGACAATGCGCCCCTGAAAACAAGACGGCACGCTCTTGTTTTCGAGGTCTCGCTTTCCTGGGGCATAGGGCAATGCATTCTCGCGCGGTGCAGCGCAAGGTTTTCCTGCTGTTGCTGACGACAGTTACCCTCGCGTTCTGCTGGATCATCTGGCCGTTCTACGGCGCCGTCTTCTGGAGCGTCGTGCTCGCCATCCTGTTTCGTCCGCTGTATCGCCGCTCGCTTGCCGCTCTCGGCTGGCGCCGCAATCTTGCTTCCGCGCTTACCGTTCTCCTTTGCCTGCTGATCGCGATTCTTCCGATGACGCTGATCGCGATGTCGCTGCTGGAGGAGGCGGCGAATGTGCTTGGGCGCATCCGTTCCGGCGAGATCGATTTCGGCGTTTACTTCCGGCAAATGATCAGCGCGTTGCCCGCCTGGGCCGTCGGCCTGCTGGAGCGTTTCGGACTCGCCGAACTATCCGGCTTGCAGGAGAAGCTGGCAGCCAGCGCCGCGCAAGCCGGCCAGATCGCGGCGAAGCAAGCCATGAGCGTCGGCCAGAATATGCTCGGCATCCTGATCAGCTTCGGCATCATGCTGTATCTGCTGTTCTTCCTGTTGCGCGACGGCGCGCAATTGTTCGAACGCATCGAACGGGCCATTCCACTTGCGGAAGATCAGAAGCGACGCTTGCTGGAGAAATTCGCTGCCGTGGTCCGCGCCACCGTGAAGGGCAATATCGTCGTCGCCGCGACCCAAGGCGCGCTGGGCGCCGCCGTGTTCTGGCTGCTCGGCATTCAGGGCGCCTTGCTGTGGGGCGCGGTCATGGCCGTGCTGTCGCTGTTGCCGGTGGTGGGGCCCGGCCTGGTCTGGATGCCGGTCGCCATCTACTTGCTGCTTACCGGCGCCGTGTGGCAAGGCGTGACACTGATACTCTTCGGCCTGCTCGCGATCGGCCTGGTCGACAACGTGTTGCGGCCGGTCCTGGTCGGCAAGGACACCAGGATGCCGGATTATATGGTGTTCATTTCCACGATCGGCGGCTTGGCCTTGCTCGGCCTGAACGGTTTCGTGATCGGCCCGATCATCGCGGCGATGTTCATGGCCGCCTGGGATTTGTTTACCACGGAGGCCGATTCGCGCACGTTCAACGAGGAGGCGTAGCATCCCCGTCGACGCGCTCTTTTTCACACCGGGACGCTCCCGCACCCTTATCGGGACGCCGGCTCCGGCGGAATCTCGACCGCCACGCCATGCACATAGACCATCTTGCCGCCCAACCATCCTGAAACGGCGAGCAAGCCGATGGAAATCGCCGATAGCCAGATCATGCTCTCGGCCGGACGGCGCGTGCGCAACCAAGCGTTCACGGCATACAGCACGACGACTGTCAGATTGATGGCCATATGCATCAAGCCGATGCGCTTGATGCCCGGCGGCAGCGAGCGCAAGTCGATGAGGCCGGGAATCGCGGCAAGAAGCGCGCCGGCGATGCCGCCGATCATGCTGTATAAGGCCGCGATCTTCCAGTTGGGGCTCGTGCCGCCGAACAAATGAATCAAGTCGCAAGCGAAAGAGAAAATCCATAGGCCGATCGGGATGGTGACCAGCATGGGATGGATCGGATGTTTCGCGATATTGGCCGGGGTACGCATGACGAAACTCCACTTCAGAACAAAATCGTCATCGTTCGCATGCAAAACCCATACCCTGCCGAGATCCGGATCGACCCCGATCTTATGTTGATTCAAGCATCGGGAAGACCTCGGCCATATCGCGCCCGGCCGGTTGCCGGCGTCGATACGGTGGCTGCAAATCCCGGCCCGGTTCCATCCTGATCGCGCGGCAAATGTCGCGCATTCACGAGTGGCGCGCCTTATCTTCGGTCGTCGTCGCTTCCTGACGAGGCGCCCGTATCTTGCGCCGCCTCGATCCGGCCCTCGCGCAGCCACCAGAATAGCACTGCCATCATGAACGGGCCGACGAACAGCCCTAGCACGCCGAGCGTCGAAACACCGCCGAGCAAGCCGAACAGCACCGCCAGGAACGGCAAATTGACCCGGTGACCGATGAGCTTGGGCCGGATGAACTTGTCGACCATGAATAGCTCGAATGCGCCCCAGCCGAACAGGCCCAAGGCCGCCCCGGGATGTCCCTGTCCCAGCAAGAGCAGCGACACCGTCGTGAACGACAATGGCGCGCCGCCCGGAATGAGCGCAAGGTACCCGGTGATGACGCCCAGGAGCGCGGGCGCCGGCGCGCCGGCGATGGCATACGCGACGCCGAGCACGACCCCTTCCAGAATCGCGATCGAACACAGGCCGAGCGCCGTGCCGCGCACGGACAGCGGCAACAGGCGCCGCAGGATGCTGTAGTGCCCCGGGATCAGGCGTTCGCCGGCGCGGTCGACATAGCGCACCACCGACGGCCCGTGCAAATAGAGCACGAACAGCGTGAGCAGCGCAAGAAACAGGTACAAGGCGTTGGCGAGGATGGTGGAACCCCACATCCGCATCGTGCCCGTGAGATGGGGCAGGAAACCGCCGACGGTCGTGTGAATCAGGGTGTTGAGCCCGCCGGGGACGGCCAAATGCTCTTGCCACCATTTGACGGCGGGCTCGGCCAGCAGCGGCAGGCGGGACAGCCATGCCGGAGCCGGTACCCCGCTCTGGTTGAGTTGGCCGAGCAAGCGCTCCACGCCCGCCAGCTCGTTGCTCAACGTGTTGAACAAGAGAATGGACGGCGCGACAAAGCTGACGACCAGGATCGCCAGCAAAGCGCTCGCGCTGGCGATCCTCGGCCACCCGCGCAGCAATAAGCGCTCATGCAACGGCCAGGTGATCACAGCCAGCAATCCCGCCCAGGCCAGCGACCCGAGAAAATGCTGGAGAAGGAAGGCCAGCGCGACGATAAACAGCGCTGGCAACAGCAGCGGAAGATATGGCATGCCTATCCCGGCGGCGGCGTTTCTTAGGCGCGCTGCAAGGCGGCGATACGATCTTCGATCGGCGGGTGACTGCTGAACAGGGACAGCATGCCGCCGCCGGCGATACCGGACGCCGCGATATTCTTCGGCAGGTCGCCTTGCGCCAAGCCGCCGAGACGTTGCAGCGCCGCGATCATCGGCCTCGGCGTACCCAGTATCTGCGCCGCGCCGCGATCGGCGCGATATTCGCGCTGGCGGGAGAAGTACATCACGATGATGCTGGCCAGGATGCCGAACAGGATGTCGCACACGATCACGGTGACGGTATAGGCGATGCCCGGACCGGTGTTTTCCTCGTCATTCTTGCGCAGGAACTGGTCGACCGCATAACCGACCACGCGCGCCAGGAAGGTGACGAAGGTATTGACCACGCCCTGGATCAGGGTCAGCGTCACCATGTCGCCGTTGGCGATATGCGCCACCTCATGCGCCAGCACCGCCTCCACTTCCTCGCGCGTCATCGACTCCAGCAGTCCGGTAGAAACGGCGACGAGCGAGGAATTCTTCGTCGCGCCGGTGGCGAAGGCGTTCGGCTCGCCCTGGTAGATCGCCACTTCCGGCATGGGAATGCCGGCCTTCTGCGCCTGAGCGGCGACCGTGTTCACCAGCCACAGCTCGGTGGAGGTGGACGGATGCTCGATGACGCGGGCGCCGGTCGACCATTTGGCGATCGGCTTGGAGAGAAACAATGAAATAAAGGCGCCGCCGAAGCCCATCAGGCCGGCGAAGGCGAGCAGAGCGCCCAAGTTGAGTCCATTGGCGGTCAGGTACTTGTTGACTCCGAGCAGACTCGCCGTAATGCCAAGCACCAGCATGATGGCGAGGTTGGTGGCGATAAAAAGCACGATGCGTTTCATATTTTCCTCATTCGGTTGTTTGCCTCGGCATGTTGATCCTCCCTGGAGGCGCAATTGCCGATGCGGAATGGTAAAGCAAGGAGTCTGTTTGGAAAACCGAAGTTTATAGAGCAATTAATTCGAAAAAACCGAAGCATTGCGTACCCTGGACACCGCCCCCGATAAGCAGGCGCGGAACATTCGTGACTTCGCCAATGTCGATATGCTACTGACGCCGCAGGGCGTATCGAGAAAACATGTCGTCCGATTCTATTCCCGATCCCTCGAAAACTCCTCCCGCCACTCCTGCGACGCCGCTCGTCGTGCCGGTCCGCGAGGAAGAGATAGCAATAGGCACCAGGCAGGTCGAAACCGGCGCGGGTATTCGTGTCCGCAAGACCGTCGTGGAACATTCGCAACGCATCGATGAGCTGCTTCAGCGCGAGGAAATCCAGGTGCGTCGCATACCGGTGGACCGGACGTTGGGTGCCGAAGAGGCGCCTTCCAGCCGGTATGAGGGCGACACGTTGATCGTGCCGGTGCTGGAGGAAATCCTGGTGGTCGAAAAGCGGTTGCGGATCAAGGAAGAGTGGCACATTTCCAAAATCGTGCGCCAAGAGCCGCATTCCGAAACCGTCGCGCTGAAATCGGAAGAAGTTGCGATCCGGCGCTTCGACGAGCGCGACGATGACGGCGCGGGCGGGGCCGACACCGGGAGTTCGACGGATCCGGCGTGAACATGGAACAGGGCAACGTCTGCCCACTGAAAGGAGATTCATCATGCAACATACCGTCGCAGCGGTATTCGACCAATACCAGGAGGCGCGGAGCGCCTTCGATGATTTGATCGCCTCGGGATTCCCCGCTGACGATGTCCATCTCTCCCAAGAGGAGGCGAGCGAGTCCGGGACGACGGCCGCCGGGAAAGCGGATGAGGAGACCGCCGATGATACCGGCACCTTCGCGTTCTTCCGACGCCTGTTCGGCGGCGGCGACCAGCCGAGCGACGCGGCGCTGTACTCGGAAGCGGTTCGGCACGGCAATTATGTGTTGACCGTCGATGTGCCGGACGACCAACTGGTCGACCGGGCGACCGATGTGCTCGATCGCCATCATCCGATCGATATCGAGGAGCGCGCGGCGCAGTGGAAGAGCGGCGCCTGGGCCGCACCGGAATCGATGCGGCAAGCGCCTGTTCCGAAAACGGAGCCGCAGCAAACCAAGGCCATGCCCGTTGTCGAGGAAGAGCTGAAGGTCGGCAAGCGCCAAGTGCAGCGCGGCGGCGTGCGCGTCTATCAGCGCGTCACGGAAAAGCCTGTACAGGAAAGCATCGACTTGCGCGAGGAACACGTCAAGGTCGAGCGTCGGCCGGTCGACGAGCCCGCCAGCGAAGCCGACGTTTCCGCGCTCAAGGATGAGACATTCGAAGTGCGCGAGACGGCGGAAGAACCGGTCGTCGAGAAGCAGGCGCGCATTGTCGAGGAAGTCGTGATCGGCAAGGAAACCATCGAGCGTCAGCAAGACATCCAAGACACGGTGCGTCGGAGCGATGTCGAAATCGAGCAATTGGCAGGCCAGGCGTCGGACGATGCATTCCGCACCCACTGGCAATCCGCCTACGGCCAAAGCGGCGGCCGTTATGAGGATTATGCGCCGGCTTACCAGTACGGTTCCACGCTGGCGAGCAGCGGGCGGTTCAAAGGACGGCGCTGGGACGATATCGAATCGGACGTGCGCACCGAATGGGAATCGCGCCATCCGGAATCGGCCTGGGAAAAATTCAAGGCCGCGGTTCGTCATGGCTGGGAAAGAATGACGACCTGATTCGACCGGGACAGGACACCTGTCGCATCCCCGGCATCGGCCGCATCGATCGATGCCGGGGCCTTTCATGCACGCATGGACCTCTCGCGTTCGGCGGGGGAGCGCTCCGGTCCCCACAATTTCCTCGCCGGTATTGGACGAACTGCTCGGCCATTTCGTTCATCCCGCAAAGCCATCGATGCCGGCGGGCGTGAAATCAATATCCTTCAGATAGAGCCAGCCGGTTCAACGCCAGCGTCATGCAAGGCTTGATAGACACCGACTTGGCACCTCCAAATATTGTTATAGGGAGAGGAACGGAGAGCGTGTTCTTTTGGATAGTTCATACTTGCGTCTACGCAAGCAGTCGCCATTGGAGGGTGCCATGCGGGGCTGGACGTGTGGCGCGTGGAAGGGAACCGGGCGCTGAATACGCGGTGGCGCTTGGCATTACAATACATCTCTATTCATGTCGAGTGCCGCGCGTGGCTTGTTGCAGGTTGCCTGCCGCATACATTCCATGAACAAAACTCCGTAGCGGCGCTTGCGGCGTTGCCTATAACAAACGATAAGTTATGAAATCTTCACCCTGGCTGGTTAGTACACCTCTCGCATCCCGCAAGCTGCGCTTGTACTGTTTTTCTTATGCGGGCGGCAGCGCTCACGCGTATTCCTCTTGGCAAGCGGCCCTGGGGCCGCACATTGAGGTCTGCGCAATTCAGTTGCCCGGGCGAGGCATGCGTATGGCCGAGCGGCCGTACACGTCAATGCAGGAACTGGTTGTCGCGCTGGCCGATGTCATGACAAAACAGGATCGGACGCCATTCGCATTTTTTGGGCACAGCATGGGCGCTCTCGTTGCATTGGAACTGGCGCGCTTTTGCGCGCGGCATTCTCTTGCCATGCCGCTGTGCCTGATCGCTTCGGGGGCCACTGCTCCCCAGTACGACAAGCCTTCGCGTAAGCTGCACACGCTGCCGGAGAACGAACTGATTGACGCGCTGCGCGACTACGACGGATCTCCACCCGAAGTGCTGGAACACCGCGAGCTGATGGAATTGCTGCTGCCGATGATCCGGGCCGACTTTCAACTGATCGAGAACTATGTGTACCGTGCAGGCCGGCCGCTCGAACTTCCGCTGACGGTCTTCGTGGGCGACGAGGACTCGCATGTCATCCAGGAGTCCGCATCGCACTGGCAGAAGGAGACGCTCGGTCCTTGCCGGGTGCATCGATTCCGCGGCGGGCATTTCTTTATCAATTCTGATCAGACTGCCGTATTGTCATGCATTAGGACAACGCTGATGGATAAACTCGCCCGACCCAGCGAAAAGGCGAGTTATGAGGCTCTGTCGTCTTGTTATTGACAGGTTGAAACTATCAGCAGCCAGCGTGAACGGAGGGCGGCGCGGATGCCGTTTGCGTACATGACGCCGTGACTTCCGAAATTCCGGAAAGCATTTCGGTATGCGCGGTTCGCTCGAAGGACATCCGGATTTGCCGGCGGCGTGGGCCGGCAAACAGCGCGGCTCTACAGGAAAATCGGACCCGGCTTCAGGAGGGGAGGAGCAGGCATGACTTGATTCTTGCCTGACTACGTTGTCATTGCGTCTGGATGCGAGTCAATATCTCGCACCGGGCTCAACCACTCCCGATACCGCGCCACTTCCCCCCTCGCCACGGCAAAGAACAACGATTGCAGCCTTTCCGTGATCGGCCCGCGCTTGCCTTCGCCGATCCGCCGATTATCCAACTCCCGAATCGGCGTCACTTCCGCGGCTGTGCCGGTGCAGAACGCCTCGTCGCAGCAATACACTTCATCGCGCGTAATGCGCTTCTCGACGACCTCGATTCCCATGTCGCGCGCCAGGGCGATCACGGTGTCGCGCGTGATGCCGTCCAGGCAGGATGCCAGATCGGGCGTGTAGATCTTGCCGTTCTTGACGATGAAGATATTGACGCTCGCTCCCTCCGAGACATAGCCTTCGGTATCGAGCAGCAGCGCTTCGTCGTAGCCATCGGCAAGCGCTTCCTGGTTGGCGAGGATGGAGTTGATGTAGTGGCCGCTGGCCTTCGCGCGCACCATCGAGACGTTGACATGATGCCGCGTGAACGACGAGGTCTTGAGACGAATGCCGTTGATCTTGCCTTCCTCGCCCAGGTAGGCGCCCATCGTCCAGGCGGCGATCGCGACGTGTATCGAACTGCCCTTGAACGAGATTCCGAGTTTTTCGGAGCCGATCCAGATCAGCGGGCGCAGGTAGCAGGCTTCCAGCCCGTTGGCGCGCACGACTTGCCTTTGCGCTTCCATCAAGGTCTGCATGTCGAACGGCACGTCCATTCGAAAGATCCTGGCCGAGTTCAGCAAACGTTGCGTGTGCTCCCGAAGGCGAAAGATAGCGGCGCCGCGCGGCGTCTGGTAGGCCCGGACGCCTTCGAACACCGCCATGCCGTAGTGCAGGGAATGGGTCAACACATGGACGGTGGCATCGCGCCAGTCGATCAGTTGGCCGTCCTTCCAGATTTTTCCATCGCGGTCCGACATGGACATGGTGAGTTCCCTCGATAATCGTAGTTGTGAAGTGATTTCTTAGATCGGCGTCTCGATGCCGCTTCGACAGCGGCTGCGGAGCCGGCCCATGCCGACGAACGCCGAGAACGCGTCGGCGCGCGCCTCGCCGATTTCCGCGCGGTCGGCGACGAAGCGCAGCCGGTCGAAGTTCATGTTGGCGCCGCTGGCGACGGCGACCAGCGTTTCGTTTTCGATCGGGCTTTTCCCGCGCTTGGCGCGTTCGATGTATTCCTTGACGCCGGCGACCGCCAGCGCGCCGGACGGCTCCAGGATGCTGCGCGTATCCTGGAACACATCCTTGATCGCCGCGCACACCGCGTCGGTATCGACCAGGAGTATCTCGTCGACATGCAATCGCGCGAGACGGAACGTTTCCTCTCCTACCTGCTTGACGGCCGTGCCGTCGCAGAACAGCCCGACCTCGGGCAGCGTTACGCGCCGTCCCGCTTGGATGCTGCGCGCCATGGCGTCGGATTCCGCGGATTGCACGCCGATGACCTTGATATCAGGGCGCAGCGCCTTCACATAGGCGGCTACGCCGGCGATCAATCCGCCGCCGCCGACCGGCACGAAAATGGCGTGGATCGCGCCGGGGTGCTGGCGCAGGATTTCCATGCCGATCGTGCCTTGTCCCGCGATGACGTCTGGATCGTCGAAGGGATGAACGAAGGCCAGCCCGAACTGCTTCTCCAGTCTCAGCGCATGCCGATAGGCATCCGTGTACGAGTCGCCGAACAGCACGACTTCGCCGCCGAGCGCCTTGACCGCATCGACCTTGACTTGCGGCGTGGTGGTCGGCATCACGACCACGGCCGTCCCGCCGAGCCTGGCGGCCGAGAGCGTCACGCCTTGCGCGTGATTGCCGGCCGAACTGCAGATCACGCCGTGCTTCAGGCGAGCCGGCGGCAGATGCACCATCTTGTTGTAGGCGCCTCGTACCTTGAAGCTGAAGATGCTTTGCATATCTTCACGCTTGAAATAGATGCGATTACCCATGCGCTCGGAAAGCGTCCGGGCCAGGTCGAGCGGCGATTCGACGGCCACGTCGTAGACGCGCGCGGTCAAGATCTTTTGAAGGTAATTGATCGTCATACAGCAAGTCATGAAAATGCTTGAACCGTGCCTGCCGGACCGCCCCGACGCCCTCGTAGGGCGGATGGGGCCGCCGAAGCAAGCGAAACGTCATCCGCCGGTTGATTTCTCCTAGTACCCCCTGGAACTCGCCGGCGCCAGGTCGTTCGCCGCCGGATTCTTCACCGCGGGCGAGCGGAACTTCTCCGCCAGCGCCTTGGTGGCGTTCGCCAGCAGCGAGGTATCCACCCCGACGGCCACGAAACTGGCGCCTTGCTCGATATAGTGGCGCGTCAAGGTTTCGTCGGTGCACAGGATGCCGGCCGCCTTGCCCGCGCGCCGTATCGTGGCGATCGCGGTGTCGATCGCGGCGACCACCTCGGGATGCGCCGGTTGGCCCAGGTATCCCAGCGACGCCGACAGGTCCGCCGGGCCGATCAGCACGCCGTCGACGCCTTCCACGGAGGCGATCGCTTCCAGTTGCGCGAGCGCGGGAGCGGTTTCCGCTTGCACCACCAGGCAGACTTGATCATTGGCCTGCTTGATGTAATCCGCGTAGCGCATCCAGCGCGACGAGCGCCCGATGGCGCTGCCGACGCCGCGGATGCCGTGCGGCGGATAACGCATCGCCCGCACCAGGGCTTGCGCCTGGGCGACCGACTCGACCATCGGCACGACCAGCGTGGTCGCGCCCAGTTCCAGCACTTGCTTGATCAGCGCGGGGTCGCCATGCGGCAGGCGCACCACCGGGTGCGACGGATAGGGCGCGACGCTTTGCAGCGAGTGGAGCAGGGTGCGCAAGTCGTTCGGCGCATGCTCGGCGTCGAACGCGAGCCAGTCGAATCCGCTGCCGGCGCACAATTCGGCGGCGTAGGGATCGGCCAGCGCGAGCCACAGCCCGATTTGCGGATCGCCGCGCTTGAGCGCCTGTTTGAAAGGATTCACGGGTGTCAGCATGTTTTCTCCCTCGATGAAAAAGATGTTTCGTTAAAAAATTGTTCGGCTAGGCGGCCGATTTGATCGGCTTGGTCAACCACACCAGGCCGATCATGGATAGGAACAGCACCGACGACATCCAGAAGATGTCGGTCGCGCCCAGGGTGCTCGCTTGCACCGTGATCATGCGATCGATCGTCGCCCATGCGCCCGGCTCCGTCATGCCTTGCGCGGTCAGTGTCTGCACCGACTGATCGAACGGCGGATGGTGCGTGCCGGTATGCTCCGCCAGCCGCGCGTGATGCAGCACGGTGCGCCTGTCCCAGAGCGTCGAGACGATGGAGGTGGCCAGGCCGCCGAACATGGTCCGCACGAAGATGAACACCCCGGCCGCGCTCGCGATCTTGTCGGGCCGCAGGCCGGACAGGATGATCGAATTCAGCGGTGTGAAGAACATGGCCATCGCCGCTCCTTGGATCACGGTCGGAATCATCAAGGAAAAGGCATCGATTTCGGAGATGAATCGCGCGCGCAGGTGAAATACCAGCGCGAAGACCAGCAACCCGCAGGTGGCGAACCAGCGTGCGTCGATCTTCGGGAGAAGCTTGCCGACCAGCGGCGTCAGCACGATGGCGAAGATCCCGACCGGCGCCATCACCTTGCCCGCTTCGGTGGCGGTATAGCCGATCTGGGTCTGCAGCCACAAGGGCAGGACGACCAGGCTGGCGAAGAACAAGCCGTAGGTGACCGAGAGCGCGATCACGCCGCTGCTGAAATTGCGGCCCTTGAACAGCGACAAATCGACCACCGGGTGGGCGTCGTACCACTCCCAGACGATGAAATAGACGAATCCGACCAGCGCGGTCACGGCCAATGCCACGATCACGGGAGAGTTGAACCAATCCAGCTCTTTCCCCTTGTCGAGCATCAGTTGCAGCGAGCCGACCCAGAGCGCTAGCAGCACCAGCCCGAGCTTATCGATCGGCAATTGGCGGGTGGCCGATTCGCGCGTGCGGTAAATCGCCCAGGTCGCCCAGGCGGTAAGCAGGCCGATGGGGATGTTGATATAAAAGATCCACGGCCAGGTATGGTTGTCCGAGATCCAACCGCCCAGCAACGGCCCCATGATCGGAGCGACCAGCGTGGTCGTGCCCCAGAAGGCAAGCGCCATCCCCATCCTGGCCGGTGGATAACTGGGCAGCAGCAGCGCCTGCGATAGCGGAATGATCGGCCCGGCCGCCGCCCCTTGCAGCAGGCGCGCGGCGATCAATGATTCGATGTTCGGCGCGATGCCGCATAGCCAGGACGAGACGACGAACAACAGGTTGGCGCCGACGAACAGGCGCACCTGGCCGATGCGCATGGTCAGCCATCCGGTCAAGGGAATCGCGATGGCGTTGGCCACCGCGAACGAGGTGACCACCCAGGTTCCCTGCTGGGGCGACACGCCGATGTCCCCGGAAATCGCCTGGATCGAGACATTGGCGACCGACGAGTCGAGGATGATCATGAACACCGCCAGCGACAAGGCCAGGGTGCCGAAGATCAGCCGTCCTCCTTGCAGGGGCGGCAGCGCGGGGCGGTCGGGTTGGCTCATAGGTCGGCGCCCGCGCGGCCGGCGTTTTCCGCGACGATGCGGGCGACCAGCGCATCGGCTTCCTGTCCCGCGGCATCGAACACCGTCGTCTTGTATGCCGGCGCCGACCGCGCCGGTCCTCCGGCCGCCAACGAGGCGCCGGCGTCGCGGGAAATATCGACCTTGACCCGCATCGACAAGCCGATGCGCAACGGCCGCGCCTGGAGTTCCAGCTGATCGAGCGCGATGCGGACCGGTATCCGCTGCACGATCTTGACCCAGTTGCCGGTGGCGTTCTGGGGCGGCAAGAGCGAGAACGCGGCGCCGGTGCCGGCCGCCAATCCGCTCACCTTGCCGTGATAGACGACGCTGGAGCCGTAGAGATCCGATTGCAAGGTCACCGGCTGGCCGATACGCATGCGGGCCAGCTGGTCTTCCTTGAAATTGGCATCCACCCATACGGCATTCAGCGGCACGATCGACATCAGGGGCGTGCCGGCGGCGATATGCTGCCCCACTTGCACCGAACGCTTGGCGACGTAACCCATGACCGGCGCCGGCAACGAGGTGCGTGCATACGCCAGGTATCTGGCTCTTACCTGGCCGGCGGCGCGTTGCACGTTGGGATGGCGGGCGACGGAGGTGCGGTCGGTCAAGGCGCGATTGGCGGAGTGTTGCCCGCGCGCTTCCTGCAGGGCCGATTCCGCGCGCTGCAGCGCGTGGCGGGCATGCTCGAGATCTTCCTTGGAAACGGCGCCGGAGGCGATCAATTCCTGGCGCCGCGCCAGATCGGCGCGCGCGCGTTCGACCTCGACGCCGCGCAGCTTGACGTTCGCGGCGAGGGTGCCGTTGTTGACGAACAGCGCGCGGACTTCGCGCACGGTGCGCGCCAGTTCGGCTTCGGCTTGGCCGAGCGCGACTTCGGCGTCGGCGCGATCGAGCTCGATCAAGGGCATGCCGGCCCGCACCAACTCGGTGTCGTCGGCCGCGATGGACAATACCGTTCCGCTCACCTGCGACGTGACTTGCACCAGGTTGCCGGCGACATAGGCATCGTCGGTGCTTTCGACATGGCGCGCGAAAATCAGCCACCAGAGACCATAGGCGCTCAATACGATAGCCAGGGCGACCGACACCGCGATCATCAGCCTCCCGCGCATCCTATGGGGATCGGGCATGGCTTGGCGTGTGGAACTGGTCGGATTCATGATGCGGACTTCGCAAGAGTGGAGTGAGTCGTTGGCGGCGTTTGCGTCGCGGACGGGGGAGTAACGGACGGGCCGGCCGACGGCGCGGCCAAGTCATATCGGGCAGCCTCGAAACCGCCGCCCAAGGACTTGAACAGGCCGACCCGCAAATCGACGCTGCGCGCCCGCGCATCGAGGCCGAGTTTGCATTGGTCCAGCCAGGAGGCTTCCGCTGCCAATACCCGCAACATATTGACGGTGCCGGCGCGTTGCCGTTGCCGCTCCAGGTCGAGCAATGCCTGCGCGGCTTCGGTGGCGGCTTCCTGGTTCCTGATCTGCGTTTCCGCCGCGCGCAAGGATTGCACCTGGTCGGCCACCTCGCGCAGCGCTTCGCTCAAGGCCTGGTGGTAGCCGGCCACGGCGCCGTCGTAGTCCGCGATCCGGCCCTGGAGTTGCGCCCGCAAACGCCCGCCGTCGAACACCGGCAAGCTGATCGCCGGGCCGATGCCGTCGATGCGGCTGCCGCGTTCGAACAGATTGCTCAGGCCCAGGCTCGACAAGCCGACGAACGCCATCAGGTTGATGTTCGGGTAGAACTGCGCCTTGGCATGGTCGATGCCGCCTTGCGCGGCGACGGCGCGCCAACGGGCCGCCACCACATCCGGACGCCGTCCCAGCAAGCCCAAGGGCAACTGATCGGGCAAGGCCGCGGCACCGAGCGCCGGCAGAGCGGCGCGTGGGATGCGCTGTCCGCGATCGGGGCCTTGTCCCAGCAGTGCCGCCAGCTGGTTGCGGGTCAGGGCGATCGCTTCCTGCCAATGGGCCTGTTCGACGCGCAGTGCGGCCGACTGCCTGCGGCTCTGTTGGTGGTCGGTTTGCGTATCCAGTCCGGCCGCGAGGCGTTGTTGCGTCAGGCGCTCCATCTTCTCGCGTATCTGCATCTGCCGCTCGACCAGATCCAGGTGCTCGTGCTGGCGCGCCAGGTTCACCCACAAGCGCGCGATTGCCGCGGTCAGCAGCAAGCGCGCCGCATGGAGCTCGGCCTCGGCCGCCTTGGCATGCGATACGGCGGCGCGCAGCGCGGCCGAGTGCTTGCCCCAGAAGTCGAATTCATACGAAAAATTCAATGCCAATTCGTTGTCCGACTTGCGGCGGCCGGCCAAGGACGGCGCCGCTTGCCCATTCTCGGAATATCGTTGGTAGGTGCTGCTGAAACTCGCGTCGACGCTCGGGCGCCCGGCCGCGGCGGCGGTATCCGAGAGAGAGCGCGCGGCCGTCAGACGCGATGCCGCGACCCGCAGGCCGGGATTGCCGGCCAGCGCTTCGTCGACCAGTGCCTGCAGAGGCGCGCCGCCGATGTCGGCGACCCAGGTCTGGCGCGGCCATTCGCCGCCCTGCGCCGGCAGCGAGGCGGCGGCCGCATAGGAATCCGGCGATTGGAGGCGCGCCGCGCTTTCCATGCCTTGGAAACTCGCGCAGGCGGTCGCCAGCGCGACCGGCGCGGTCAGCGCCAGCAAGCGCTCGGTCATGGTCAGGCGGAGCGTCATGGCGAAGAATCGAATTCGAACGCGATTTCGCTCTCTTGCACGCCGATTTCGGCCAAGAGGCTGCGGAACCCGGAGTAGTCCCGTACGATCCGCTTCGACTTGTTCGCCGCCAGGCAGGCATCGATGATGGCGTCGGCGTCCTCGATGTCGAGAAAGCGCAAGATCTCTCTCCAGGCGCCGAAATCGATCTTGACGAAGGCTTCCAGTCCGGCAGTCAATGCTTGGATGAAGACGGCACGATCATGGCCGGTGAAATTTCCGAAGACGCTTTTCACCATGCCCTTGTAGATATCGTGGTGCGTCGATTCGTCCTTGCGATGCAAGGCGGTGGTTTCCCGGTTGAAGGGTTGAATGTCCCGATCGTCGGCGAGAATGTTCAGGTATTGATTGACGGTGACTTCGGCCACCGCGGCGAAGGCGACGCGGATGAGTTCCGCATCGCGCGGCCGCGCCGCATTGCTCAAGGCCTTCATCAATTCCTGCGTCACCAGCGATCTCGGAATCGCCAACGCCTCGAGATCGTGCATCTTGCGCGCAAGCAGGCAAGCCTCGAGGCACATCAACACATGGAATTGCTCATCGATCTGGGTCTGGGCGATGAGCCGCTTGGACGCCAGGGTATCCAGGCCGGGAAACGCGCCTTTCAAGAGCAGGGCGCAGGCGGGCGCCGTCACCGACATTTCGATATCGATGGTCTTCTCGTTGTAGGCGATCCAGGCGCCGGCCAATATCCTTTGCCGCGTTTCGGGGTCAAGCGCGCGGTAACGCGGATCGTCGCGGAACGGCACGAGATGCGGCGGGTAATCGGGAATGCTCTTGTCATAGTAGCGGCTCGGATCCAGGTCGCCGGTCTTTACCGCCACGCGCGATGCCCAGGAGTCCGCGAGCATCGCGCTGACACGGTCCTGAATATTGTCGCGGGCGCTATCGGTGGAGAGGGTGGTGTACATGTTCGACTTTCCAAAACTTTGCGTTGCTCGGCGTCACATGACATCGTGCCGCTTCGGTTCGATGCCGAGGAAGTTGGCGAAAATGCGATGGCCGTGCTCGGTCATGATGGATTCGGGATGAAACTGCACGCCGAAGATCGGCAGCGTCTTGTGGGCGACTCCCATGATTTCATCGGGCGCGTCGTCTTGTCCGGCCGTCCACGCCGTGATCTTGAGGCAATCGGGAAAGGATTCCTTCTCGATCACCAGGGAGTGATAGCGCGCCGCCGAAAATGCATTCGGAACGTTCGAGAAGACGTCGCTGCCGTCGTGATGGATCCGGCTTGCCTTGCCATGCATGACTTGCCTGGCATGCTTTACGCGCCCCCCGAACACTTCGCCGATGATTTCATGGCCGAGGCAGACGCCGAGGACCGGAATTCCCTTTGCGGACGCCGCCAGCAGCAACTCTTTCGAAATGCCGGACTCGTCCGGCACGCCGGGGCCGGGCGAAAGCAGTATGTGATCGGGCTTGAGCGCCAACACTTCCGCCACCGACATCTTGTCGTTGAGGATGACGCGCACATCGACATCGAGTTCGTGCAAGTAATGCACGATGTTGTAAGTGAAGGAGTCGTAGTTGTCGATCACGCACAGCATAGTGTTTCCTCCATGAGCGAAGCGTCGAGTTCGACCCGTACGACGCCTCGAATGGCATTGGTGAGAAATATCTCGTCGGCCGCGAGCAAATCGCGCATGGTCAGCACCTTTTCCGACGCATCGATATCGCTTGAGTCGAGCAGGCTTTGGCGTTGTATTCCCGGCAGCAAGCCGCAGGAGACGGGAGGCGTATACCAGCGATCTCCCTGGCGAATGAAGAGGTTGTTGAATGTGCCCTCGGTCACTTCGCCATGCTCATTCAGGAAAACGACGTCGTAATAGCCGTCGCGGCGATAGTTCTCGTAGGTCTTCTGATAGAACGTCCGGCACGACGTCTTGTGCCGCGCCAGCCATTTATGCTTCGACGAAACGGCTGTGGGTGAAACGATGATCTTCCTGGGTTCGTTGTTCGCCGGGGCGAGCGGCAGGTATTCGATGTCGTGGCGACCCGTCTTGTGCAGCAGCACCCGGACCTTGGTCGGAACTCCCGGGCTGACGGTTTGCGACATCAAATCCGACCGCAGCTGCCCGATATCCAGGCTGAAGCCGAGTTCGGCGGCGCTTCTTTGCAGGCGCTCCATATGGCGGTCGAAATTCTTGTAGCCTTTGTCATGCAGCAGGCACTCGATGAGATGGAAGTCGGAAAAGCCGCGCGTGAAAAACTGCCCCTTCAAGCAGCATTCCTCGTACTCGGCCTCCGGATCGGAATCGTGCACGATGCCGCTGCCGACGCCCATCTCGCCCTGTCCGTCCGGCCATAGCACGAGCGTCCGGATGGGAACATTGAAGCATAGGGACTTGTCGGGGCCGATATAACCGATCGCGCCGGTATAGACGCCGCGCGGCTCGCTTTCGAGTTCGCGGATGATTTCCATCGTCCGCAGTTTCGGAGCGCCGGTAATCGAACCGCAAGGAAAGATCTCTTGCAGCAAGCGCGGCAGCGGGATGTCCGGGTCGATCTTGGCCGATACCGTGGAGATCATTTGGTGCAAGGTCTCGAATGTCTGGACTTCGAACAGGCCGGTCGTCTTGACCGTGCCGCGATGGCTGATGCGGGACAGATCGTTGCGCAGCAGGTCGACGATCATCACGTTCTCGGCGCGGGATTTCTCGTCGCTCGACAGGAATTCGAAGTTGAGCCTGTCTTCTTCCGGCGTCGCGCCGCGCTTGCGCGTTCCCTTCATCGGCTTCGTATGAATGTCTTCGCCGCGCTTGTTGACGAAGAGCTCTGGAGAGCGCGACAAGATGGTCAAACCGGGGAAGTCCAGGAACGCGCCATACTCGACCCGCTGGCGCTTGCGCAATTCCGCGTACAGCTTCAGCGGCGATCCGCCGTATCGGAACTTGTACTTCAGGGTGTAATTCACCTGGTAGGTGTCGCCGTCGTAAATATGCTTCTTGACCTTGGCGAGCCGGTCCAGGTATTCGTCCTTCGTCATGTTCAGGCGGCAATCGACGATGCAGGCATCGTCCTGTTCGGCGACCTTGGCCAATGCCGCATCGAGAATGTCGTCGCTGACTTGCAGCCTCTCGTGGTAGATGCCGATGCAGAACAGGGGCGTGCGATTTTCGTCCGGCAGGCATCCGCGTATGCGCTGGTTCAGCGCATAGCCGAGTTCGTAGGAAAAATAGCCGACCGCGTAACGTCCGGCCTGTATCTGTTGCTCGACGGCGGCAAGCTGCTGTTCGATATCGTCGACCGAATCCGCCGTATAGAACCTGTCCGGCTTGGAAAAGACATGGCTGATCCGTTGGGTTCCGTTCTTGTTGTTGTCGAGTATGGCGAATTTGCCTGCGGCGATCACTTGGCAAAGTTTTTCCAGGTCTTGCATCTGGTCTCCCCAATGACGGTTGAGTGGTTTGCTGGTTGCTAAGATGGTGCTATGTGTGTTGCGGACGCTGCGTGTTGCGGATGAGGGGCATGGGCATCTCGTCGGCGCCGACTTCCTGCGCTTGTTCGCCGCCGGCGACGGCAAGGGGCGGCCCTCTCCGTCTCGCGCCGCCCTGTTCCGCGGCCCCGCGCGGCCGGTCTTCCGACTTTGGTGCGGGCCACAGGCCGGCGGGGCGGGTCAGCATGATCATCACCATCGCCAGGCCGAGTACCAGTTGCCGCAATATCTCGGTCGGCGCCACGACCTGGCCGAACAGGACGAGCTGCAGCGGTTCGATCACATGGCGCAGGATCTCCGGCAGCAATGCGAGGATCATGGCTCCCAATATCACGCCGGGGACATGGCCGATGCCGCCCAGGATGACCATCGACAGCACCACGATCGATTCCATCAGCGTGAACGATTCCGGCGAGATGAACCCTTGGAACGCCGCGAACATCGCCCCCGCGACGCCGCCGAAGGAGGCGCCCATGGCGAACGCCAGCAGCTTGACGTCGCGGGTATTGATGCCCATCGCCTTGGCGGCAACCTCGTCTTCGCGGATGGCGACGAAGGCGCGGCCCAGGCGCGAATCCTGCAGGCGCACGGTCACGAAGATGATCGCGACGCACAGAGCCAGGAACAGGAAATAATAGGCATTCACGGACGGCATCGAGAAATTCCCGAGATGCACGGTGGCGTTGGTTCCGGGTTCGCCATGCAGCGACACGCCGAAGATCCGGATCGGATCGATCATGTTGATGCCTCTCGGCCCGTCGGTGATGTTGATCGGCGCGCTGAGGTTGTGTATCAAGAGGCGAATGACTTCGCCGAACCCGAGCGTCACGATCGCCAGATAGTCGCCGCGCAGCTTCAGCGTCGGAATGCCGAGCAGGGCGCCGAGCACTCCAGCGAGCAGGGCGCCGAGCGGCACGATGATCCACACGGACAGATGGAGGCCGTTCTGCACGATCTCCGGCCCCAGGATGCTTATCAGGGCGCTCCCGATGGCCGGATAGCTGTTCACGATCGACTCCAGCATCACCGCGAAATGCGGCGATGCCAGCAAGGCGGTCATATAGGCGCCCAACGCATAGAAGGCGATGTATCCCAGATCGAGCAAGCCGGCGAAGCCGACGACGATATTGAGTCCCAACGCCATCATGACGTACAGCAGCGCCATGTCCATCATCCGCACCCACGAATTGCCGAAATTGGCGGCAACGAATGGAAAGATCACCATGCCGATCAGCACCAGGCCGGCGTACGCCCTTTGCGGTTTGCGCTTGGTATCGAAATAGTTAGTCATGGATACGATCCGCCTGCCGATCATGCCGAATGCAGTTCACGGCGTGCCTTGTATCGCGACTCCAGGAACCCCGAGAAACTCGTGATCGCGGATGCCTTGCCGCGATTCTTGATGAATATCTCGACGAACAGGTCGAAGCACACGAGTTTGACGACGTTGCTGGTGAACATCCCGAGCGGATGGGTCTGCGCGAAGTCCGGCGGCAGATAGGTCTTGCACAAGTCGCCCAGGGTGGCGACGAACCGGTCTCCGGCCGAAGGAAAGGTCAGCTTTTCCCGTAGCGCGATATCCAGCATCTTCGCGCCGAACTTCTTGACCAGGATTCTCCGCAATACATGCTTGCGGATGCCCAATTCCGAGTTCACCAGGTGCCGGATCGGCATCGAGGTTCCCAACTCCATGACCTTGTTGTCGAGGAAGGGCACGCGGATCTCGAGGCTGAACGCCATGCCGAATTTGTCGACCCGGTGCAAATGGGCGCGGTCGAGCTGGTCCGCGCAGCTGTATTTGAACAGCGTGTCCAGGTACTTCTCATAGGAGGAGGCGCTGATGATCGGATCGACGTACGCAGCCGCCTCGTTCGACAATCGCATGCCCGCGCCGCCGGCCAACCGGATGCGCTCCCGGATTCCCGCCGCCTTGTGCCACCGATCGACGAATTCCTGGTAGCCGCCGAAGATCTCGTCGGCGCCTTCGCCGCTGAGGCAGACCTTCGTGTCCTTGCCGATTTCCCTGTTCATCACATAGTGCGGTATGTCGGTCAGGTCGCTTGGCGTCTCTTCGACAGCGATGAATTGCGGAATTTCGTTGAGATAGTCGTTGTAGTCGATCACCAGCGTGCGGTGATTCGACTTGATGATATCGGCCACGAACCGCGCTTGTCCGACGTCCGGATGCTGCCAGTGGTCGGCGACGGTGTAGGTCCGCAATTGCGCTTGCTTGGTGGAGTCCGCGATGAGGGCGAGCAAGGTCGAGTCGAGGCCGCCGGAGAGAACGATCCCGAGGTTGCCGTCGGTGGTCCGCGCATGCAGATCGATCGACTCCGTCAGCGTGGCCAGCATCAATTCCTCGGCCGTTTCCATGGTCATGGATTCGTCGCGCCGGTAATCGAAGCTGAAGTACTTCGAGGGCCGCAGCTCCTGCATCGGATCGGCGGCGTCGAGCGTGAGCGTTTCGCCCGGCATCAGCAGCCGGATGCCGTCGAGCATCGTCCGGTTGCCGACGGAATGCCCGATGACCGCCCAGTCCGTCACCGCGATATCGTCCAGTTTCGCCGGCACGATCGGCGTCGCCAACAGCGATTTGATCTCCGAGCTGAACAGGAAGAGGTTGGGGCCGCGCAGCTGAATGTAATAGAGCGGCTTGATCCCGACCCGGTCGCGCGCGAGAAACAGCTTGCGGCCGTCCGTGATCGCGAAACTGAACATCCCCCGGAGGAATTCGACGCAACGCTCGCCGTATTCCTCGTAGAGGTGGATGATGACCTCCGTATCCGAATTGGTGGAGAACTTGTGCCCCAGCGACAAGAGCTTGGAGCGCAGTTCGAGATGGTTGTAGATCTCGCCGTTGAACACGAGGCAGAGCGAGCGATCTTCGTTGTAGATCGGCTGGTTGCCGCCGAGCGGATCGACGATCGACAGCCGGGCGGAACCGAGGATGACCGGGCCGGCGGCGGCGATGCCGTTATGGTCCGGTCCCCGATGATGAAGCGCCGCCACCATGGTGGCCGCAATCGATGTATCGACAGTTCCGACGGATCCAGCAATACCGCACATAATTTCACTCCTCTCTAAGTCATGGTCTTGAAATCGCGCTTTCTTCTCGAGAATGCGTACGTCCTGCCCGCTCAATCGCGAGCCAAAAGTCCTATCGATCCGCGCGCGGCGGGGATGTATTGCTTGGCGGCCGGCGTCATGCCGCAGCGCGCGAGCAGAAGTGAGCGCACCGCGCGCAGTTCGTCGGCGGCGCCGAGTATCATGTCTTCGGTCGCGTCCCAATCGGCGCAGGCGTCGGTGATCGAGCAGCCGTATTTGAGCTTGGAGAGATCGTCGGGAATCGCCTGATTGCCGGCTTCCAGGTTCGATTCGATCATGGCGCCGACCAGGGATTGGTTCCCATCCCGTATCTGGCTGGTGATGCCGCGCATGACCATGGGTTGCAGCGCGGGATTCTTGTAACTGTTCCCGTGCGCGCAATCGACGACGATATTGGCGGGCAGCCCCGCTCGGGCAAGCGCTTGTTCCGCCAAGCCCACCGACACCGCATCATAGTTGGGGCGATCGTTCCCGCCGCGCAGGACAAGGTGGCCGTGCCGGTTTCCCTTGCTGTTCAACACCGAGACACGGCCGTCGGCATTGATGCCGATGCGGGCGTGCGGGCGGGCGGCGGCGAGGATGGCGTTGACCGCCACGCCGATATCCCCGTCGGTTCCGTTCTTGAATGCCACCGGCGTCGGCAGGCCGGACGCCAGCTCGCGATGGATCTGGGATTCCGTGGTGCGCGCGCCGATCGCGGTCCAGGCAACGAGGTCGCCGAGATAGTGCGGCGAGACCGGATCGAGCGCTTCGGTCGCGGCGGCCAGTCCCAGGTCGCAGACGTCGAGCAGAAAGCGCCGGGCGCGCTCCATGCCCTTCGCGATCCGGTACGTTCCATCCAGGTCGGGATCGTTGATCAATCCTTTCCAGCCCGTGGTCGTCCGCGGCTTCTCGAAATAGACGCGCATCACCAATAGCAGCACGTCGGCGACCTCGTCCTGCAAGATCCGCAAGCGCCGCGCATAGTCGAGGCCGGCGACTGGGTCGTGAATCGAGCATGGACCGACGACGATGAACAGGCGCGGATCGCGCCGATCGAGGATGTCGCATAAGGCATGTCGTGCCTGGCCGACGACCTTGGCAATTCGCGCGTCCGCCGGCAAGCGGCGCTGGAATTCTTCCGGCGCCGGAATGATGTCGCTGTCGCTGACGTTGAAGTCGTACATGGTATTTCTCCGCCTTTCGCAATCGATCGACTGCTCTCGCGTCGATCCGAGACAGGAGCCACCCTAGCAGAGACCTCGTCTTTTTGACCATCCCATGAATGGGATCCCATGCAAGACGAAAGCGATTGAATTTTTGCGCCGTGAATTTAGCTACTTCTTGTGCTGCCATTTTGATTGGTGCTAATGAATTAAAACCGGCGAGAAAAATTAATGCTTATTAATGAAGGAGACTGATTAGTACGTTGTATTCAGCGATACAGGCGGGCGTGAACGAATTGGGGAATGACGATCTCATCCGCCGATTCGAAACTCGTAATTTCGCTTCAACAGGTGGAATTTGGGAAGTTCCGCGACCTACAAATTTCATTTGTTCGAACGGTCTGCCGAATTTCATTTGGGGTGAATTAATCACTTCGAGAGCAAATTTTTCGGTGCTATTGTTGTTTTTTTGAGATTGACGCCTTGGTAAAGATATGACGACTCCGCTTAGTTGCTTTGATGAATCATATCTGGCGGCAACAAGCTGGGAAGGCCGTCTTCGAGCGATGAAATCGATGTTAATGAGATTGGAATAAAACCTCGTTCAATCCATTAGTCATCCAAATTAAATTTGGCGACGAATAGGGCTTCTTCCAAAAAATATGCTGCCCCACTGACAAGCGCTCGGCCTCGATGGCCGAGCGGGATATATCCGGCGCGGCCCGTTCGGCATGTACATCGATGACCCGCTCAGCGTGTTCATGGAAAAGCATCTTCCGGGATGAGGACGAGCTTGCCGCACCGATAACCGGCAAGAGAAAAGGAACCAAGCTCTTCGATTTGCATCTCAGAAATCGCGCATCAACACCATTGCCCGATCTCATGAGAAAAACCGCCTTATCCTCTCTTCCGCCCGAGTGGCAAACCTGGGTCGTCGACAATCTCGCCCGGGACTGCACCCCCGATTCGATGGCCCGCGTCATGGTCGATGACGGCCGTTTCGATCGCACCCTGGCGCAAGCCGCCATCGAGGAAGCGCGGCGCGCGCGCTCCGACTTGCAAGCCGTTATGCGAGACGAAGCGCGGCCGATGCCCGATATCGATACGGCGGCGAACACGATCTTCACGCCCGACCGCCGCGTCGACGTCCTGCTGAGCTTGAACAGCCCCCGTATCGTCCTGCTCGGCAACGTGCTGAGCGAAGAGGAGTGCGATGCCTTGGCCGCTCATTGCGACGCCCGCTGGGCGCGTTCGCCGGTGGTGGCCGAGGGCGACGGCGGCAACCAGGTGCATGCGCATCGCACCAGCCGCGGCGCCATGCTGCGGCGGAGCGAGACGGAATTGATCGCGCGCATCGAAGACCGTCTCGCCCGCCTGGCGCGTTGGCCGGTGGAGCGCGGCGAAGGCATGCAGGTGCTGCGCTATGAAACGGGCAACGAGTATCGCGCTCACTACGACTGGTTCGATCCGGAATTGCCGGGACCGCGCAAGCATCTCGAGCACGGCGGCCAGCGCGTCGGCACGTTCGTGATCTATCTCAACGATGTGGAGCAGGGCGGCGGCACCGCGTTTCCGTCGCTCGGCCTCGAGGTGCAGCCGAAGAAGGGCGGCGCGGTGTTCTTCGCCAATACCGACGCTCACGGTGCGCCGGACCGGCATACCCTGCATGCCGGCATGCCGGTGGTCAAGGGCGTGAAAATGGTCGCCAACAAATGGCTGCGGGAACGGCCCTATTGAGATAACGGAAACGGCCGGCCAGAACCCGGCATCGCCGCGAGCGTCGAACGGGAAAGTTCATTCATTCCGTTCGACCTTGCACGCATGGCAGCCAACCAAGAAGCCATTTCCCCCTCTGCCGCACCGCCGCCGTTGCTGCGACCGGGCCACAATTGCTGGCGTATCGAGCATGCGCATCGCTTCGCCCTGTTGATCGACGCCGATGCCTATTTCCGCGCGGTACGCGCCGCTATCCGCGCCGCCCGGCACAGCGTGTTCATCCTCAGTTGGGATATCGACAGCCGCATGCTGCTGGTTCCCGAGGGAGCGAACGACGGTTATCCGGAGCCGCTCGGCGAATTCCTGCATGCGGTGGTTGCCGAGCGGCCGGAGTTGCATGTCTATGTGCTGAATTGGGACTTCGCGATGCTGTATGCGCTCGAGCGCGAATGGTTGCCGGCGTACAAGCCGGGCTGGAGCGCGCATCCCCGGCTGGAGTTTTTCATGGACGGCAGGCATCCGGTCGGCGCCTCTCATCATCAGAAAGTCGTGGTGATCGACGATGCGGTCGCCTTCGTCGGCGGGCTTGATCTCACCCGCTGCCGCTGGGATACGCCGGAGCATGCGTGCGATGCGCCGCTGCGGTGCGACGCCGACGGCCGCACGCACGCGCCGTTTCACGACGTGCAGGCGATGGCCGATGACGGTGTGGCGCGCGCGCTCGGCGAATTGGCGCGCGTACGTTGGCAGCGGGCGGCGGGACGGGGGGCGGTGCCGGCGCGACGGCCCGCTTCCGATCCCTGGCCGCAGCGGGTGGCGCCGGATATGGCGGATCTCGATATCGCCATCGCGCGCACCGAACCGGCTTTCGGCGGCCGGCCCGGCATTGATGAGGTGCGGCAACTGCATCTCGACGCGATCGCCGCCGCACGTTCGCATCTGTTCTTCGAGAACCAGTATTTCACCTCGGCGCAGATCTCCGCCGCGTTGGCCGAACGCTTGTCCGAGGCCGACGGTCCCGACATCGTCGTCGTGATGCCGATGACCCAAAGCGGCTGGCTAGAAGACGTCACCATGGGGGTGTTGCGAGCGCGCTTGCACCGTTTTCTCAAGGCGGCCGACCGCCATGACCGCTACCGCCTGTATTGTCCCTACCTGCCCGGGCTGGATGGAGCCTGCCTGAACGTGCATAGCAAGGTGTTCTGCGTCGACGACGATCTGTTCAGCGTCGGTTCCGCCAATCTCAGCAACCGTTCGATGGCCTTCGATACCGAATGCAACCTGGTGATCGAGGCGACGGGCAATCCGGCGGCCGGAGATCCCGCGCGGCGGCAAGCGCTGCGCGCCGGCATCGCCCGCCTGCGCAACCGGCTGCTGGGCGAGCACCTGGCGGTGGCGCCCGAGGCGATCGAAGCGGCGATGCGCGAACGCTCGCTGATCGCATCGATCGAAGCCTTGCGCCGTCCGGGGCGCACCCTGCTCCGGCTCGAGCCCGAGCTGCCGCCCGATCTCGACGCGCTGGTGCCCGATTACACCCTGATCGATCCCGAACGCCCGATGAAGCCGGAGGAATTGGCGGCCTACCTGGTGCCGGCGGAAGCGCATCGGCCGGTGCCGCGCCGCCTGGTGGCGCTCGGCATCGCGGCGGTGACGCTGGCCGTGCTGGCCCTGGCCTGGCGCTGGACGCCCCTGCGCGACTGGCTCAATCTCGGCGCCCTGGTCGCCTTCGCGCGTACGCTCGACATCCTGCCGTTCACGCCGCTGGCGATCATGGCCGCCTACGTGATCGCCGGTCTGTTGGTGGTGCCGGTGACGCTGATGATCGCAGTGACCGGCATCGTCTTCGGTCCGCTGCAGGGCAGTTTGTATGCGATCGCCGGCACCATGCTGAGCGCCGCGGCGACTTACGGCCTCGGCCATTGGCTCGGCCGCGACACGATGACGCGCTTGCTCGGCGCGCGAATCAACCGCTTGTCCAAGCGCATCGCCCGCCGCGGCATCATCGCCATGCTCGTGGTGCGCATCTTGCCGGTGGCGCCGTTTTCGATCGTCAACATGATCGCCGGCGCCTCGCATATCCGGTTCCGCGATTACATGCTCGGCACCGCGATCGGCATGACGCCGGGGATCGCGATCACCGTCACCTTCGTGCATCACCTGGCGGAAGCGATACGCAATCCGAGTTTCGGCGCGGTGGCGGTGCTGGCGCTGGTGACGGCGGCGCTGTTCGGCGCGGCGGTGGCGCTGCAGCGGCTGCTGGGCGGCAAGAAGGAGGGCGGGATGCAATGAGGACAGGCGACGCTTGCGCGGTCGACGACCGGGCGACGGCGACGGCGACCGGCGCCGCCGCCGCGCCCTGGCCGCTGACGGTGGCCACCTACAATATCCATGGCGGGGTCGGCGCCGACGGCAAGTTCTCGCCGCGTCGCATCGCCGACGTATTGCATGAAATGCGGGCCGACGTCATCGCGTTGCAGGAAGTGCCGTTGGGCGGGCCGCATCGGCCGAACGTGCTGGCGGTCTTGCGCCAGGCGACCGGGTATGTGGCGGCGGAAGGGCCGACCGCCGACGACGCCAACGGACGCTACGGCAACGCGGTGCTCAGCCGCTTTCCGATCGCCGCGGTGCGCTCGATCGACTTGTCCTTCGGCAGCCATGAGCCGCGCGGCGCGCTGGATGCCGATCTCGATTGCCACGGCCATCCCTTGCGCATCGTCGCCACCCATCTCGGCCTGCGGCTGGGCGAGCGGCGCGAGCAGATCCGGCGCTTGCTGCAAGTGTTCGATACGTATCGGATGCCGGTCATCCTGCTCGGCGACATCAACGAGTGGTTCGTCTGGGGCCGCTCCTTGCGCCAGCTGGTTTCCCATTTCCAGCCGGTGCCGGCGCCGGCGACCTTTCCATCGCGCTGGCCGTTGCTGGCGCTCGACCGCATCTGGATCCGCCCGCGCCATCGCCTAGTGCATGTGAAAGCGCATGCCACGTCGTTGGCGCGCATTGCTTCCGATCATCTTCCGCTGCTGGCCGCGATCGACGGTTGAAGCGCTTGCCCCGTGTTTGCCTCGATTTTTATCAATGACAATAAGTGCTTTTCCATCAAGGACTTAATGATTGGGGGCAAGACTTGTCCACATGTTTGTCCACGGTAAATGTGAGTAAGTGTGCATAAGAAAAAATAGAGGAGGAATACTGCGGTTGCGATGGAACGATAACCGGAAATGTCTTTCCAATCAGGCGGCTTCCTCTTGTTTGCCGAGTTCAACCATTGCCTTGAAGAACTGAAGATTTTCTCCCCCGTCATGCACCGTGCCATGTCCTTCGACTATCGGTTGTTGTTCCATGCCTCTCCGGCGCCTTGCCTGGTTGTCGATGCCGACCTGATCGTCGTCGACGTCAATCGGAAATATCTCGAAACCATGTCCCGCGAGCGCGAGGCCGTGATCGGTCGCCACGTGCGCGATGCGTTATTGGTCGACGGCGACCATCCCGACTCCGGCCTCCTGCGCCTGTGCGAATCGCTGGAGCGCGTGCTGGCCAGCCGCGAACCGGACGCGATCGTCCTCGAATGCCGACCGCGCGACGGGGATGGGGCGCCTCTTTCGCGCTGCTGGAACGTGATCGGCACCCCCTTGTTCGAGCAAGACGGCACGCTTGCCGGCGTCGTCGCTCAAGGACACGATATCTCCGAGCAAAAGCGTGTCGAGGCCGAGCTGCGCCTGAACAACGAACGCTGGGATTTCGTGATCCAGGGATCGGGCGATGCCTACTGGGACTGGGATGTCGAAAACAATATGCTGGTGTTGTCGAAACGCTGGCACGATATGCTCGGCCTGGAAGACGGCGATGTCGCCGACGAGCTGGCCGAGGCCAAGAAACGCCTGCATGCGGATGATCGCTCCATGGTGTCGGAGCAGATCAGCGCCTGCTTGCGCGGCGCCAGCGAAACCTTCTCGTGCGAATACCGCTTGCAGGCCAAGGATGGCGGCTGGAAATGGGTCTTTGCGCGCGGCAAGGTCGTGTCGCGCGGCGCGAACGGCCGCGCGCATCGCATGACGGGCACGATCACCGACATCACCGAGAAGAAGCGCTCCGAGGAACAGATCTGGCGTCAGGCCAATTTCGACGTGTTGACCGGCCTGCCGAACCGGGCGCTGTTCCGCGACCGGCTGTCGCAGGAAGTCAGCAAGGCCGAGCGCAGCGGCGAACCCCTGGCCTTGCTGTTCATCGATCTCGACCGTTTCAAGGAAGCCAACGATTTGCTCGGCCATGACGTCGGCGACGTGTTGCTGATGCGCGCCGCCGAACGCATCAGCGCCAGCGTGCGCGCTTCCGACACCGTGGCGCGGCTCGGCGGCGACGAATTCACCGTGATCCTGCCGGAAGCGGAAAACGCGACCGCCGTCGATCACGTGGCCGAAAAGATACTCGAGACCCTGAGCAAGCCGTTCTGCCTCGGCGACGAAATGATCTATCTCTCGGCCAGCATCGGCATCACGCTGTACCCGACAGATGCCGCCGATCCGGAAGGCTTGATCCGCAACGCCGACCAGGCGATGTATGCCGCCAAGCGGTCCGGCCGCAACCAGTACAGTTATTTCACGGCGACGCTGCAGGAAAGGGCCCGTTCGCGCCTGCGCCTGATCGCCGAATTGCGCGAGGCGCTGGCCGCCAACCAGTTCCGCGTCCACTTCCAGCCGATCATCGACTTGCGCGAGGGCCGCATCGCCAAGGCGGAGGCCTTGCTGCGCTGGTGCCATCCGGTGCACGGCGTGTACTATCCGTCGGAGTTCATCGGCGTCGCCGAAGAGACCGGCCTGATCAACGAGATCGGCAACTGGGTGTTCATGGAATCGGCGTGGTGGTCGCAGCGCTGGTCGCGCCAGCTCGGCGCGCCGTTCCAGATCAGCGTCAATGCCTCGCCGGTGCAGTTCCACGCCGGCGAGGAGGGCGTCGACTGGGTCAAGCACCTGAACGACCTCGGCCTGTCGCGGAATTGCATCTCGGTCGAAATCACGGAAGGCATGTTGCTCAATGCGTCGGATGACGTCAGTTCGCGCCTGCTGGAATACCGCGATGCCGGCATCCAGGTCGCGCTCGACGATTTCGGCACCGGCTATTCGTCGATGTCTTACCTGAAGAAATTCGATATCGACTATCTGAAGATCGACCAATCCTTCGTACGCGATATGTCGCACAACCAGGGCAGCCGGACCATCGCCGAAACCATGATCATGATGGCGCACAAACTTGGGATGCGGGTGATCGCGGAAGGCATCGAAACCTCCGAGCAGCGCGAACTGCTGGCGCGCGCCGGCTGCGACTATGGCCAGGGCTTCCTGTTCTCGCGGGCGGTGGCGCCGCAGGAGCTGGAGGCGCTGTTGCAGCGTAATTCAGTGGCTGCTTGACGGCCGCCCGCGCATGGCAGCCAGATCGCCTTCGAGGCACGCGCAAGCGACAGGGCAGCGTCGCTGTGGGGCGGCCAAAGCGCCGGCACGGCCGCGTCCCTGCGCTCGAAGGACATAACGTCAATTGACACAACTCGCGTTTGGGCAGCGCGACAAGTTTTTGGCATTTGCTTAGCACGGCAATTCGAGCATCGCGAGAGGTTTGACAGTAGCTGACTGGCGCCGGATACTCGCTTAATCGGCACAGAGACCGCTCATCCGCAACAACGCATGTCCGAACAGTTTCCTTTTCCGATCCGCCAGGAATGCCCGCCCGGCGCCTGCATCTGCGATCGCGATCGCCTGCTGGACGATCCGCGCGGCGATTTGCGCATACTGCGGTTGACCGCGGCCGAAGAAAAGAAACTCGTCGCTCGCATCGAAAGCATCGCCTCCTATACGGAGCTGAAACATATCCAGGAAAAGATGCATGCGCAGCTCGGCATCGTGCTGGAGATCAGGCCGAGCGTGAACGAGGTGCGCACCCTGCGCGGAATCGGCATCCGCGTTGCCGAGCAGCCAGGACTGTGCAAGAAGACCCGGCAAGCCATACCCGCCGCCGTCCGCCGCTGCCTCGAAAGACATCCGGAAATCACCTATGCGATCCTGGATGCGCACGATCTCCTGGGCGCCGGATGAACACCCGGACGGCTAGTCGAGCTCGACGCTTTCCCAAGCATTGAGATCGCGTTGCGACATCCGTGTCCGGTAGGCGCGGCCGATCAGCCACAGCGTCAATGCCGTCGCGGCGCAGGCCAGTTGCCCGAACGCGAGCCCGAGCGTCGATCGGGACAGGACGGGCGCCACGGCGCCGGCCACGATGGCGCCGAGGATCGTCACGGCCGAACTCTGGCACGAGGCGGCGATGCCGCGGATCTCCGGGAACAGGTCGAGCACCATCAGTGTCGCGCCGGGCGCCACGATCGACATGCCGAAGGTATAGAAGAACAGCGGCGCCACCGACCACGGCAGCGCCGGCGGGAAGAACAGGTGATAGGCGGCGTTGGCGCCGGCCGCGCCCAGCAGGAGAAAGAAGCCGATCCGGACCTGGGCATCGATGGACAGCTTGCCGGCCAGCCGATTGGCGGTGAGGGCCCCGCAAAAGACGCCGGACACGGCCGGAATGAAGAGCCAGCCGAAGTCGCCGCTGCCGAGTCCCAAGTGCCGCGTGATGAAGGCCGGCGCCGACGAGATGAACAGGAACAGGCCGGCGAAATTGAAGGCCACCGTGCCGGATTTCAGATGGAACAGCGGCGAGCGGAATACCTGCCGGTAGCTGTGGAACAGGAATCGCGGGCTGAGCTTTTGCCGCTTTTCCGGCGGCAGCGATTCGGGCAGGCGCTTCCAGCAATACCAGAGCAGCAGCACGGCGTACGCGAACAGGAACAGGAAAATCGAACGCCAGTCGAAGATGCGCACGATGGCGCCGCCGAGGATGGGGGCGATGGCCGGCGCGATCGAGAAAATCATCGTCACCAGCGACAGCAGGCGTTCCGCCGCCGGGCCGGCATGCAAGTCGCGGATGATCGCGCGGCCGATCACGATGCCGGCGCCGGCCGAGACGCCTTGCAGGATGCGGAAGGCCCACAGGTATTGCACGCTATGCGCCGCGGCGCAGCCGAGCGAGGCGACTGCGAATACCGCGAGCCAGCCGAGAATGATGTTGCGCCGCCCGAAGGCATCCGACAGCGCCCCGTGCCATAGCGTCATGATGCCGAAGGCCAGCATATAGACGGACAGCGTCTGCTGCACTTCGAGCGTGCTTGCGCCCAGGCTTTGTTCGATGTTCGGAAAGGCCGGCAAATAAGTGTCGATCGAGAACGGACCGAGCATCGCGAGCGCGGCAAGTATTGTGGCGAGGCCGGCGGTGCCGGCGGCGGAGGGCGGGGGCGACGGCTGGTCGGACATGGGGCAAAAGGGTAGGCGGGCAAGCCATGATGATAGTCCACATCGTGAAATCGCGTATTTCGCCCCGGCGCCGGCCGGCCTGACCGAGGGAGTCGTCTAACCCATCCCGGAGAATGGCGATATAGTGTTCTCTTCGTCGATAGAACATCGCTTCCAGCCATACCAGCATGACCAGCATGACCAGCACATCCGAAACCCCATTGTTCAACACCGAGGAAATCGTTCAACTCATGCGGCCGGAACAGACCGGCCCCGACCGCTTCCGGGGACAGAGCCGGCCGATCGGCAGCCCGAACGTATTCGGCGGACAAGTGCTCGGCCAGTCGCTCTATGCGGCCGCCGTCACCGTCGAGAACCGCCGCCCGCATTCGCTGCATGCGCTCTTCATCCTGCCCGGCAACCACAGTCTGCCGATCGACTACGAAGTCGAACGCGTGCGCGACGGCGGCAGCTTCAGCACCCGGCGGGTGGTCGCCTTGCAGGAAGGCAAGCGCATCTTCGTGATGTCGGCCTCGTTCCAGACCGAAGAAGAGGGCTTGACGCACCAGGTGCCGGCGCCCATCAGCGCCGAACCCGAGACCCTGCCCTCCGGGCTCGCGCTGTGGAAGGAGCGGGTCGAGGCGGCCGGGCGCCGGTATTATCCGGCGCCGGTCGATTTCCGCGCCGATCACAAGGGCCATATCTTCGGCGGCCATCCGAGCGGCTTGCTCAAGCAGGTCTGGACCAAGACGCCGGTCGCGCTGCCGGGCGACCGGCTTACCCACGAGACCATGCTGGCCTATGTCTCCGATTACGGCCTGCTCTGGACCGCCTTGCAGCCGCACGGCATTTCGATGGGCGATCCGCGCCTGCAGATCGCCAGCCTCGACCATGTGATCTGGTTCCACCGCCCATTCCGCATGGACGAATGGCTGTTGTTCGCGATGGAGAGCACGAATGCCTCGGGCGGCCGCGGGTTGTGCCACGCGAAGATCTATGACCGCAACGGCGCGCTGGTGGCCAGCGTCGCGCAGGAAGGCCTGATCCGGATCCGCGCGGGGAAATGAGAGGCGCCCTGGGCGCGGACCGCCGTTTTGGCAGCCGCCTCACGCGACCGTTTCGCGACCCGTTTCCTCCCGGCCCAGGCGAGCGCGATACCAGGCTTCGAATTCGTTCGCCTGCATCGGCATCGACAGCAGATAGCCTTGCGCCTGGTCGCAGCCGCGGTCGCGCAGGTAGTCCATCGCCTGTTCCGATTCGATGCCTTCGCCCACTACCTGCAGCTTGAGATTGTGGCCGAGTCCGATGATGGTGCCCGCGATCAGCTGGTTCGATTCGCTTTGCTCGATGCGTTGAATGAACGACTGGTCGATCTTCAGCTTGTCCAGCGGCAGGTTGCTCAGCTGGCTCAAGCTCGAATAGCCGGTGCCGAAATCGTCGATGGCGATGCGCACGCCGAGCCTTTTCAGTTCCTTGAGCGTTTCGATCGCGTCCGGCAGGTTGTCCATGACCGTGGCCTCGGTGATCTCGATCTGCAGGCAGGACGGCTCGATGCCGGCCGCGCGCACCGTTTCGCTTAGTTGCTTGACGAAGGCGCGCTCGTGAAACTGGGTCGGCGAGACGTTGATCGCGACGCTGATCGGCGGCAGGCCTGCGTCGCGCCAGCGCCGGCATTGGCGGCAGGCTTCCGCCGCGACCCAATCGCCGAGGCGGCCGATGAGTCCGGCGGATTCGGCGACCGGAATGAAATCTTCGGGATACATCCAGCTGCCGTCTTCTGTCCGCAGGCGCGCGAGCGCCTCGACGCCCGAGAGACGGCCGGTGCCGAGATCGACGATCGGCTGGTAGAACAGGGTGAAGCCGTTCTCTCCCAAAGCGTGTTTGAGCCGGACTTCGAGCCGCAGCCGATCGTGCGCGCTTTCGTCGAGCCCCGGCGTATAGAGCTGGAAGTTGTTGCGGCCGGCCTTCTTGGCCGCGTACATCGCCAGATCGGCGCAGCGGATCAGCGTTTCGAGATCGTCCGAGTGCGTCGGGAACAAGCTGATGCCGATCGAGGGCGAGACCGAGAGCGTCACCGAACCGACGTCGATCGGCTGACCGATCTGGTTGAGGATGTTCTGCGCCACGGTCATCGGCCCATGGCTCGAGTCGATGCGCGGCAGCACGACGATGAATTCGTCGCCGCCCAGGCGGCTGACGACATCTTCCTTCCGGACGCAGAGCAGCAGGCGGCGCGCGACTTCCTGCAGCAGCTTGTCGCCGACGTCGTGTCCGTAAAGATCGTTGACCGCCTTGAAGCGGTCGAGGTCGATGAACAGGACGGCGCCGCCGGTGTAGTGGCGACCTGCCATCGCGAGCAGATGATTGCAGTATTCGAACAGCAGGGCGCGATTCGGCAAGCCGGTCAGACTGTCGTGCTGGGACGCTTCACGGGCGCGCTTTTCCGACAGCTTGCGGTCGGTGATGTCGATCGACGAGCCGATCATGCGCACCGCTTCGCCGTTGAGGTCGAAGAATGTCTGCCCGGTCGCGCTGATCCAGCGCTCCTTGCGGTCACGCAGGCCGATGATCCGGTATTCGGCGTGATATCTGCCGCTGCCGCCGGGACGTACGGCGTCCTGCAACAAAGCCTGTACGCGGGCACGGTCGTCGGGATGGATGCCGTTCAGGAAAAGATCGTAGGTGACGGCAGCGTCGCGCGGCAGGCCGAACAGGCGCTTGAGCGTCTCGGTCCAGATCACTTCTCCGGTCTTGGGGAAGTATTCGAACAACCCGATTCCCGTGACTTCGGTGGCGAGCCGGAGTTTTTCCGCGCTTTTCAGAAGCGCGGCCTCGACTTTCTTGCGCTCGGTGATGTCGGTGGCGAAGAATACCGCTCCTTGGATATTGCCGTCGAGTTTGACCGGTGAAGCGGTGCATGACGCAAAGAAGGTGGATCGATCCTTGCGGATTACGACCCAGATGAAATCGCGCGTCGTTTCGCCTCGCGTGGCGGCGCAATACGCCTGACATTGCTCCGCGGGGGCAGGCGTGCCGTCCGGGAAACGATGATGAATCGTTTCCCGGATGGTGCGCCCGAAAATCTCATGATCTTCAAAACCGAAAACGCGCCGCGCTTCGGGGTTTTGATAAGTAATGCGGCCGTGCGCGTCAGTCACGAAAATGGAATCGGCAGCCTGTTCCGCGATGCTGCGATAAATTGCCAAGTTGGTTTTCATACCGCATCCCGAATAGTCGGTTCGACTTGGCATGCGGGATTTTGTTCGGTCCCGTTTGCCTGCGGAACGAAAGCCGGGCGTGACTGCGGTCCTGCCCTGATATTTGTCAATTATCCTTTTTCCATCGAAATGCGTTTGCGAATCGCCATGCCTTCTTGTGAGCCTTGGCATGTATGAGATTGGTCACGCCGATCAGGTTGCTTGTGTAAGCGCGTTCCAGACGATCGATCATCTGCGAGAGTTCCGCCGAGCGGGGGCGATAGCGGTAAAGCCGTGCCTGCCCATAAATGCATTCCGCCATGCCGGCCGCTTGCAATTCGGAAAGCAGCGCTTGCGCCGCCTTTTCCGTCAAATAGAGACGTTGCGCCGCGTGTTTTGCATCCCAAGCCATGCGATGTTCTCGCCGAAGGAGCAGAATGGCCTCCAGATAGGGTACGGAGGGAATATTGAGCTGAATGAAACATGCGATATCGTCGGGGATGGGTTCCCGATCCATAATTTCCGGGCGCGAAAAATGTCGAATGCGCGTAGGATACGGCAGGTTGGGGCCAAAGGCCGGAATTTAAGATTTGCTTAAGTTTCGTTGGGCAATATTCCAACCTCGGTTTTCTGTCGGCTCGGTCCGGCGGCCGACTTGATCAGGAAGAAATATCTTGTTTCCTCGTCCGTTATCCGGCGCTGCGGCGCCCTTTCTTCCTGCATGCGGCGATCGATGAAGATCCTGCTTGCCGAAGACGATCGCATGATCGGCGAAAACATCCAGATCGCCTTGGACGGCGAAGGCATCGCCGTGGATTGGGTGCGGGACGGCATCGCCGCCGAGGCCGCGCTCCATGCGCAAACGTTCGACGCCGTACTGCTCGATCTCGGTCTGCCCCGTAAGGATGGCATCGACGTGTTGCGCTATCTGCGCGCGGCCGGCAACCGAACGCCGGTGCTGGTGCTGACGGCGCGCGACACGGTGCCCGAGCGCGTGCTGGGTCTCAAGGCCGGTGCCGACGACTATCTCGTCAAGCCCTTCGATCTCGAAGAATTGATGGCGCGGCTGCATGCCCTGGTACGGCGGGCGCGAGGCGGCGATATCGTTTACCGGAACGGCAATGTCAGCGTCAATCTCGAAACGCGCCAGGTCGTCATCGGCGGCCGGCAGGTCGTGCTGTCGTCGCGCGAATGGGCGGTGCTCGATGCGCTGCTGACGCGGCCCGGGGCGATCTTGTCGCGCGCGCAGCTCGAGGAACGGTTATACGGCTGGTCCGGCGAAGTGGAAAGCAATGCGATCGAGGTCTATATCCACGGCTTGCGCAAGAAACTCGGCCAGCAGTTCGTCGTCAACGTGCGAGGACTCGGCTACATGGTCGGAAAGGGCTGATGGGATCGCTGCGTATCCGCCTGCTGCTCTTGCTCGGCGCGGCGATCCTGCTGGCGACGATCGTGCAGTTCGCGGCCACTTTCCGCGCTTCGATGCAGCGCGCCGATACGCTGTTCGATTTTCACATGCGTCAGATGGCGCTTGCCCTGCAGGACAGCACCTTCGAGCAGATCGAGTGGCACGCGCCGGGCGCGGAACAGAATCCGTTTTTCGAATTCATCGTCCAGGTGTGGAATGCCGACGGCATCCGTATCTATCAAACCAGCAGCTATCGCACGCTGCCGCCGCGCGCGCCGCTCGGCTACGCGGTGGTCAAGGCAGGAAACAGCGACTGGCGCACCTACGCCGTCGCCAGCCGCGGCCGCGTAATCCAGATCGCGCAGCGCCTCGACAGCCGGCGCCAGCGTGCCATCACGATCGCCTTCGAATCGGTGTGGCCGCTGCTGCCGGTGTCGCTGCTCCTGCTCGGCGCGGCATGGTGGGTCGTCACCAGCGCGCTGTCGCCGCTCAACCGCGTCGGCCGCGAATTGTCGGCACGCAACGCCGACTCGCTCGCGCCGGTGAGCGATACCGGCGTGCCGCGCGAGGTGCGCGGTCTCATCGGCGAGCTCAATTCGCTGCTCGGACGCCTGGCGTTCGCGATCGAAGCGCAGCAGCGCTTCGTCGCCGATGCGGCGCATGAACTGCGGTCGCCGCTGACCGCGCTCAAGCTCCAGGTGCAGACGCTGATCCGAGCCCGCGGCGACGAAGCCCGGAAGCAAGCGGTGCAGCGCCTGGCCGACGGCGTCGAACGCGCCGCCCGCCTGGTCGAGCAATTGCTCGTGCTGGCGCGCCAGGGATCGCGCACCGACTTGTCCGAACCCGCCGGCGCATCGCTTGCCGATGCCGTCCGGCAAGCCGCCGCCGACACGATGGTGCTGGCCAATGCGCGCGGAATCGAGCTGGAATGCCGCGGCTTCGCGGACGTTCGCATCGCCGGCAATGCCGGCGATCTGCACATGCTTGCACGCAACCTGCTCGACAATGCCGTGCGCTATACGCCCGTCGGCGGAAAAGTGTTGATCGACCTCGCCGATCTGCCGGATGCGGCGGTGCTGACGATCGAGGATTCCGGCCCGGGAATCCCGGCCGACAGCCGCGACCGCGTATTCGACAGGTTCTACCGCGTGCCGGGCACCGATATGGACGGCAGCGGCTTGGGGTTGGCCATCGTGAAGGCCATCGCCGAACGGCATGGCGCCGCCATTTCCTTCGGCGAGTCTTCGATCGGCGGCTTGATGGTCAGCGTATCCTTTCCCCATGCTCGGCCGGATTGAGGCTTCATAAGACCGGTTTAAGGTTGGCTTAAGTGTTCTCGGGCACCATGTGGCAATCCCGAGCGATTTCGAATCCGGCGGGCGAAGCCGAACCGGCTTCCCGCCACCGAGGCACTAGAGTAGCGATCAGTGCAGAGTAAAGCGAGTACGATCCGCTTTTTAGAGCTCCCTTCCGCGCGGAAGGGAGCATTTTTTTTTCCCGTCACTCCACCGGAGTGATCCGCCGAGGGCGCGGAATATGCGGCCATCGGCAGCGCCCATGGCATGGTCGACATGGCGATTCGTCGCTTTCGGGAAGAATTCGAGTCGTTCTAGAAGACCCGGCAATTCGTCTCGATCCCGTCCAGCCTGAATGCCATGTCGTCACTGAAGCGATAGAGATATTCATCTTCGCCGTTTTTCTCGAATCCCATGCGCAGCGCCAACATGGCGACGCCCCGGCCGCGCGGCGCGATGAGGAGGGTGTCGCACAATTTCTCTTCCTTGGCGTACTGCTTGCACTTGGCAAAGAGGTTGGTGCCGATGCCGCGCCGTTGCCTGGCGTCGGCGACGACGCAGGCTAGTTCGCCCCGTCTCTCGTTGTCGACATCGCGAATGCTCAATTCGACGATCGCGATCAATTTGCCGTTTTCGCGGGCCGTCAGCAGACGATACTTGTCGCCGGAGCCGGCGCAGAGATCCAGGTACTTGTTGATATCGCCTTCCTCTTGCTTGAGACAGGAGAAGCGCGAGTTCCAGGACGTTGTGCCGACGTCGTCGCGGAAAAACTGCACGAGTTCGGCCCTCAGGGCGGCCGACTCTTTCAGCGCGCCGCCGGTATGCCATTCGAACGCGGTCGGATTGATAGTCTGCGAGGAGCGAGGCGAAATCAGGCTGGGCGAGGTCGATAGAATCATTATCTTCCCGAACGATTCATGTGGTTCAAAGGCATGGCGGAGGAGCGCGACGGCCTGTCGCGCAAACGATGAGTGGCGATTGCCCGGGCATTCGTTCAATCCATCGACACAAAATTGAACGATGCGGGTCTGTTTGTCCACCAATGTGGAAGTCCGCGGCATGGACTTCCATTCTTTTTCCGACCATCCCATGTCAACGGAACCGACATGCTGACTTCGTCTACCATTACCCCCAATACCATCGCCCGGTCTTCCACGCCCGATGAGACGGCGCAGGGCGATCGCGCATTGCACCGCATCCGATTGGTCGGCCGCCAATTGCTGAGCGCGGAAGAAAGGAACATCGACGCGCCTCTTCCTCTTATGAAGGTAACGCTCGAGGAATTGGAACAGGCCGTCATGGCCGAACCGGCCTTTCGGCAATATCTGAACAGGCATGCCGGCACCGGCAAGGAATCCTTGGTCAAGCGGCAATGGCTGCTAGATCTGGCCGCCGCGGTGAATGGAAAGCTTTCCGGCATGCGGCCGGGCGAGCGTGGAATCGAGCTCACGTTCAGATTCCGCAAAGCATATAAGGACGTTCATCACATCGCGGCCGGGGCGCTCTGGCGCGACGAGGAGGGCGGGCTCAAGCTGGGATTGGCGCATCAGGAAAGCATTCCAATAGGAAACAGCGGGCGCTCTCAAGGTCTAGTTTTCGATACCTTCAGCACCGAACGCTATTTCCAGGACAAGCGTGCTCCCGTCCTGTCCTCGATGGAGCGGCATGGTCCGCCGGATGTCATGGTCCGGACTTGCGCCTATCCGCAGAACATCTCGGTGATGGCGAAGTGGTTGAACGATGAAGAAAACTGTCGCCATCCCTATGGTTTCGATGGGAAGAAGAACGAGCAGGGCTTTCATGAGCTGACCTGCTTTTCGATTACCAGCGCGGTGCACAAAAGCCTGCGCGGCGAATTTTCCTATGTAGACACGAAGCCGACCCTGCCGGATGGCTTCAGGGACGTTATCGTCGACCTGTTCGGAAAGGAAAGCTATGAGAGGTAGAGGAAACTCAAACTAAGCAATGGCCAGGATGCCGACCTGGAAGCTCTTTCGGACCGAGAGCGCATACGCGGTTTCCTGTGCGCCGGCGCCCACTGGGGCGACGGCGAGCAGTGGGATGTCAGCCCGGTCGCCTTGCGTTCCAGGTTTTGAGCGCGGAGGAGGTAGACATGCACGATGGGAATCCGCAGCCTTCGCTCGTCTGCTGTCCGGACGCGCCGCCGGCGGAGGAGCGCTTCTGTCGGCTGTTCGCCGAAACGGCCGGAATTCTTGGCGTCCCGGTCGCGGCCGCCGCCCCTGTCACCAGGCAGTGGCTGTTGTCATTCGATGGTCAAGCCTTTTCGATCATCGTCAAGGAAGCGGCATCCGATGCCGGCGTCATCATCGTGCAGGATTTCGGAATCGTCCCGGAAAACGATGCTTGCTCGGTGGGCATGCGGATGCACCACCTCAATTTCAATAACTGTCTTGGCGGACGGCGGCGGAGCTTCCCGTTGTTTTCCGTCGATCCGAATACGCAGTCCGCCGTACTGATGGAGTATCTCGAGCTGGAGGCGTTGAACGGCGTCTTGTTGTTATATCGCATTCGAGAAATGGCGGCGTTCGCGCGCACCTTCGGGCAGACATGAAGAGGGCGGCTCGCTCATTCATGTAGCGCGTCCCGGAGCCGCGCCAGGCGCGTCGCGATCTCATGCACGGGCGCCACCAGATCGGCGCCTGCCCGGGCGATGGCGGCCTCGGGCATCATCTTCGCCGTCGCTTCGTCCGGCGACTGGACCCAGGCCAGTCCGCCGCAGGCCCGGATAGCGGCCAATCCCGCCGCGCCGTCGGCGCTGGCGCCGGTCAATACGATGCCCAGCAGGCTGTCGCGATAGGCGAAAGCCGCCGACTCGAACAGCACGTCGATCGACGGCCGCGAGTAATTGACCGGCGCGTCCCCGGACAGGGAGAGCGTCTTGTCCGGCTCGACCAGCAAGTGATAATCGGGCGGCGCCAGGTAGATGCGGCCTGGTTCGATGCATTCCTTGTCTTCGGCTTCCTGGATCGGCAACACGCAATGGCTGGAAAACACGTGTTGCAGGGAAGTGCCGCCGGTCGGCGGCAAATGGACGACCACGACGATGGCGGCCTCGAATCCGGCGGGCAAGGCTCCGAGCAGCGTGCCGATGGCCGCGACCCCGCCGGCGGAAGCGCCGAGCACGACCGCGTCGATGCGCCGCGCGGCGGAGGCGGCGGAAACCGGCGATGGCGATGAAGGCTGGCGCATGTTCCGCTCTTTCATAAGCGCCGATAGATGCGTTCCTTCGGCAGGAACTCGCTATAGGCGGATGCGTGGCTCATGAAGCGCAATGTTTCCTTGGCTCCAAGCCCGAGGAAGCCGCGGTGGATGAGCGAGTCGGTAAACAACCCGACGGCGCGGTCCTGCAAGGGGCGATCGAAATAGATCAGCACATTGCGACACGATACCAGATGGACTTCCGAAAAGACGCTGTCGGTGGCCAGGCTGTGATCGGCGAACACGAGATGACGGCCGAGTTCGCGGTCGAACAGGACGCGGCTGTGATCGGCCGTGAAATAATCCGACAGCGATCTCGTGCCGCCGGCTTCGAGGTAATTGGCGCTGAATTGCGCGACGCGTTCGATTTCATAGATGCCGGCCTCGCCTTTCTTGAGCGCTTCCGGATTGATGTCGGTGGCGTAGATGATGGTGCGGTCAAGCAGATCTTCTTCGGCCAGCATGATCGCCATCGACCAGGCCTCTTCGCCGCTGCTGCAGCCCGCCACCCAGATCTTGAGCGAAGGATAGGTGCGCAACACCGGCACGACATGCTCGCGCAATGCCCGGAAATAGGCGGGATCGCGGAACACTTCGCTGACTTGGACGGTGAAATATTGCAGCATTTGCGCGAATATCTCCGGTTCGTGCAGGATGCGGTCCTGCAGCTGCGACGCGGTCTTGCAGGCGAAGCGTTCCATCGCCTGCCGGACGCGCCGCCGCACCGACGCGATCGCGTAATGCCGGAAGTCGTGCTGATAGCGCAGATAGACGCCTTCGAGCAGCAGCTTCAGTTCGATATCGAAGTGCGGATCGGCTTTTGTCATTTCGGCATCCAGATCCGGGTCAGCGAGACCAGCTTATCGATGTCGATCGGCTTGGCGATATAGTCGTTGGCGCCGGCTTCCAGGCAACTCTTGCGGTCGTCTGCCATGGCCTTGGCGGTCAGGGCGATGATCGGCAACCGGGCCAGTTCCGGCCGTTTGCGGATTTCGCGCGTCGCGGTCAATCCATCCATTTCCGGCATCATCAAGTCCATCAGCACCAGGTCGAAATCGCGGGCCGCCTTGCCGCCGTCCAGCTTGGCGAGCGCTTCCTTGCCGTTGCGGGCGATCTCGACCTCGGCGCCGAGCGGCTCGAAGACGCTGGTCAGCGCGAAGATGTTGCGCACGTCGTCTTCGACCAGGAGAATCTTGCGGTTTTCGAAGGCGGTGTCGCGTTGTTTGGCTTGCAGCAGGAGTTGCTGCTGTGCCGGCGGCAACGCACTTTCGACGCGATGCAGAAATAGCGTCACCTCGTCCAGCAGCCGCGCCGGCGACTTGGCGCTCTTGATGATGATCGATTGCGAATAGCGGCGCAGACGTTGTTCCTCGTCCCGGCTCAGGTTGCGCCCGGTATAGACGATGACCGGCGGAAAGGCGTATTTGCCGCCGTCCGCCATCTTTTCCAGCAAGTCGTAGCCGGAGGCGTCGGGCAACATCAGATCCATGACGACGCAATCGAACGTCGTTTGGGAAATATGCGTGAGCGCCTCGGCGACAGTGCCAGCCATGGTGATCTCGATATCGTCGGCCTTGAGCATCGCTTCCAGGCTTTCGCGCTGGGCCTGGTTGTCTTCCACGATCAGCAGCCGGCGCACGCGGTTCTGGAGCTTGTCTTCCAGCCGGCCGATGGCGGCGAACAACTCGTCGCGCGCCACCGGTTTCACCGCATAGCCGATCGCACCCAGTTCATAGGCCGCCTGGACCTGGTCGGAACTCGAGACCACGTGGATCGGGATATGCCGGGTAGAGGAGTCGCGTTTCAAGGTCTCCAGCACGCTCAGTCCCGACTGGTCCGGCAGGCCGATGTCGAGCAGGATGCCATGCGGGCGATATTCCCGCGCCAGCCGCACGGCTTCGGCGGCCGTGGTGGCATGAAGACAATCGAATTTCCGTTCATGCGCCAGATCGCGCAGCACGGCGGCGAAGCGCTGATCGTCTTCGATCAGCAGGATCAGCCGCTCGTATTGCCGGTGCCGGCGATCGTCCTCGACGGCGGCCGGCGCATCCTCGGTCTCTTGGACGTCGCCGGTAACCCGGCGCGGCGCTTGCCTGGGCGCGGGGCGCGGTGCGGGCGCGCGGGGAGGCGAGGGCGGCGACGGAGAGGAGTCGGCGGGTTGTTCCCGCTCGTGGCGCGGCGGCAGGCGCCGCAGCTCGACCGGAATCTCGAGCGTGAAAACGCTGCCCTGACCGGGAGAGCTCTGCAGGCGGATCTCGCCGCCCAGCAAATGCGCCAGTTCGCGCGAGATCGACAGCCCCAGCCCGGTGCCGCCGTAGGTCCGGCTCGTCGTTCCGTCAGCCTGCCGGAACGCCTCGAATACGAAATCCTGTTGATGCTCGGGAATGCCGATCCCGGTATCGCGCACGGCAAAAGCGATGCGGCCGGCGCCGGCCGGGAAGGCATGCACCGCGACTTCACCGCGTTGCGTGAACTTCAGCGCATTCGAGATCAGGTTCTTCATGATTTGCTGCAAGCGGCCATTATCCGTGGTGAGCATCGGCGGCGCCCCGGGATCGGCCTCGACCGTGAAGGCGAGATTCTTTTCCCTGGCCAGCGGTTCGAACAGCTGGCGCAGCGCATCCAGGATCGAGGCAAGCGAAACCTGTTCCGGCTCGACGTTCATGTGGCCGGCCTCGATCTTGGACAGGTCGAGAATGTCGTTGATCAGCGCCAGCAGCGCCTTGTTCGACGATTGAATCGTCTTTGCATAGCGCACTTGTTCTTCGGTCAGCGTGTTGGTCTTGTTCTCGGCCAGGATCTGGGACAGGATCAGCGAACTGTTGAGCGGGGTGCGCAATTCATGCGACATGTTTGCCAGGAATTCCGATTTGTACTGGTTGGCGCGCGCGAGCTCTTCGGCATTTTTTTCCAGATGCAGCTTGGAACGCAGCAATTCCGCCTTTTGATGTTCCAGCGTCTGCGATTGCTCCTCCAGTTGGGCGTTGTTCGCTTCGAGTTCCACCTGCTGGTTCTCCAGCCGCGCTTGCGATTCGCGCAGAACCCGGCTCTGCTCCTCGAGTTCCTCGTTCGTGACTCGCAATTCCTCGTGCTGGCTTTGCAATGCCTCGCTCTGCCTTTGCGTCTCTTCCAGCAACTCGTTCAGGTGCGCACGATCCTGCGCGGAGCGCAGCGCGATGCCGGCCGGTTCCGCGATCTGCGCCAGCAATTCGAGTTGGTCGGCGAATGATTGCCGCGTTCCGCAAAAGCCCAGTTCGATGATGCCGCATACTCGGTTGTCGGCCGTTATCGGAGAAATCAAGATGTGCTGCGGGCTGGTATGTCCCAACGAGGAATTGATTTCCAGGTAACCGGGTGGAATATCGCTCACCAACATCGGCCGTCCCTCGCGCGCCGCTTCGCCAGCGAGTCCTTGTCCTACGCCAAGCGGCGGTTCGGCGTCGATCGGACGATCGTATGCGTATGCGGCCAGAAGCAGCAGCCGATCGCCGTCCAGGCGGTACAGTTTTCCGACTTGGGCACCGACATAGGTCGCCAGTTCCTGCAGCAGGTTGTGGCCTAGCGTATGCACGTCCTGGTCGCCCGACATGCTTTTGCCGACCTCGATCTTTCCGCGCTGCAGCCATAGTGCCTGGCGTGAATGAAGATTGTCGCGCACCACGCGTCCCACCAGGTGGGCGACGCCGAAGATCACGACGACGCCGAACATGCGGTTGAGCGCCGAGGGAACATCGGCCGCTCCCTCCGGCGAAAGGAAATAGCCGGCGATGAGCGTGCCCGTACAGGCCGTGCCGACGACGTAGGATGCTTCCGGGCGAGACTGGAAAATGCAGAGGGCGACCGGAATCACGTGGAGCATCCAGTCCGAGAACCCGAGAGGGGTGACGGTATCCGCGCCGAACACCACCATGATCGCGGCGGCGATGATGGCGTATACCCTGAGATCCGTTTGCTTATTCAACACCATTGAACTGCTCTGCAATGAATGAGAATCGGGGATATCCGTCGAATGTCCTCAAGCTGCCGTCCGGAGAAGCACGGGATGAGAGGATTCATCCGACCAAGCATAGCGCAGCAGATTCGGGGGCTCGCCAAGTAAACGTTTGCGGCTAGAACTATCGCAAAGCCGGACACCGACAGCGGCAGGCCGGAATCGGGAAACGGATGACGCGCGAATTCGCCTGGAAGGGCCGCCAAGGGGACTTGCATCGAAACGCCGATTCGTTGAGAATCATCAACTTCTGTGCAAAAGAATGTGCAACTTGCTTGTGATGTTTCGCAGGGGCGTGCACAATCTCCAGCCGCAGGAACCAGGCAGTACCAGGAGTCGAACCCGCCACTTCCCAGTTTTCATGCGCGATTATCTTGATTCATCGACATCGTGCATGTTCCCAGCCGGTTGTTCCCCAGGTAATCTCCGTTCATCGGATGCGTTTTGCGCGCGTTCGTTCGCTTTACACTAACTTGATGACAGCTACATCGTTCCAGATTCTTGTCGTCGAAGATAATGAGGATTCCCGAGAGTTGCTTGGGGAAATGCTGCGCGTTCTCGGCCACGAAGCCTATTGCGTGCCGACGGCCGAAGCGGCGATCGGATCCTTCGGCGAGCGGCGCTTCGATGTCTTGCTCGCGGATATCAATTTGCCCGGGATGTCGGGCATCGCATTGGCCGAGCGGCTGACGGCGCGGGCACCGGGCCTGAAAATCATTTTCGCCTCGGGTTACGGCTACCTCATCGCCGACCGGACCAGCTTCGATTTCATCCTGCTCCCCAAACCTTACACCCTCGACCAGCTCAGGCATGCGCTCGATACGGTGTGCTAGTTTTTCACCGCAACGATAGCGGACGATCCGAATCGGGCCGCGGCAACAGCAAGGGAACGGCAAAAGAATGGCAAGAAACGCCTCTTCCCCGTACCGGCCAAACGGACAGGATGCGGGGGGATTTTTCCGCGTCGCGAGCCGCGATCCGGCTGGTATAATCCGCCCACCATTTGTCCGATGCGATTTTTCATGCGCCGTTTCCTTTGTATTCTGCTGCTGGTGCTTGCTCCGTTGCATGGCTTCGCCATGCAAAGCGGCTGGTATGCCGAGGGAAACGCCTTCGATCTTGCCCATGAGATCGACCACTTGACGGGGGCGACGCATCATCATGGCGACGACCATGGCGACGTGCATTACGACGATTCGAGCGATTCCGCCAAACATTTCGCCGAACATTCCGCCTCCAACCAGTGCGCCGCCTTGCCGTCGGCGATGATGCCGCCGTTCGCGGTCGCGGCTTCCAGGGCGACTATTCCCGAGCCGCAGCATTACATTCCCGATCCTTTCCCCGAACGCTTGCAGCGTCCTCCTTCTTTCGCCGGCTGATCCGCCGAGGTTGTTTCCGCATTTCCTTTCCCGCTTGTAGCGAACGGCAGCCGTTCGTGCATGAGCGGGCATGCCTGATCGGCCTTGCCCGGCCAACCGCGCGCGGTCGGCCGGGCATATGGTGCGGAATATCTTCGGCCTGGCTTTCCGAGTCCGAATGAAGAGAGATTGCATGCCTATGTATTTACCGATTCGAACCGCCGTCCTGGCGGTGTCGCTCTTGGCCTTGGTCTGGATGGCGCCCAAGGCGCTGGCGCAGGACATTCCGCGAGTCGTTCCTCTGACCGCGCAACCAGACTTGAAGTCCGCCGTCGACGCGGCATGGCGCAGATCGCCGCAAGCGCGGACGCTCGAAGCCGGACGCGAGGAAATGGCCGCCGGCCGCGAGGCGGCCCGCTCCTGGATCGCCGGGTCTCCGGCGCTCGGCCTGGTACAGCGCAGCGACCGCTGGAACGGCAGGGCCGGCGCCAGGGAATCCGAGATATCGCTATCGGCGCCGGTCTGGCTTCCGGGCCAGATGGCGACGCGCCGCATTCAGGCCGAGGCCGGCGCCGACGATCTGGAAGCCCGCATCGCCGCCGCCCGTCTTGCTATCGCCGGGGAAGTCCGCGAACGTTTGTGGGCCGTCGTCGCCGCCCGCGAAGCGCTGGCCGAGGCCGGCAACCGCCGGCAATATCTCGAGGCCATCGCGGAGGAGGTCCTGCGGCGGGTCGGGGCAGGAGATCTGGCCCGGACCGACGGCATGCTGGCGCGACAGGAGGCCCTGGCCGCCAGGGCGGCCGCGCTCGATGCCGAGCAACGATTGCGGGAAGCCTTGTCGAGCTATACGGTGCTGACCGGATTGCCCGACATTCCCGCAGCGGAGCCGGAACCGATCGCGCCTGCCATGACGGAACCGCATCCGCGCTTGCTGGCCGCGCGGGCGGCGCTGATGCATGCCCGGGCGGCGCTGGACGTCGTCGACAGCACCCGTAGCGAACCGCCGACGCTAGGTGTCGCGCTACGGCGCGAACGAGACGGCGCGGCAGCGGCGGCGAGCTCCAGCGTGACCTTGTCGCTCGAGATTCCGATCGGCACCGCAGCGCGCAACCGCCCCCTCGAAACCGCGGCGCGTACGCGAGTCGAGTCCGCCAGCGCCGAGGCGGCCCAGGCCGAAGCGGCGTTGCAAGCCGAGATCGAACTCGCGCGGCAGCGCCTGGCGGCATCGCAAGCGGCGCTGGATGCCGCTTCCTCGCGCGCGACGCTGGCGCGCGATCACGCCCGCCTGATCGAAAGAGCCTTTCGCCTCGGCGAGCGCGGATTGGCCGACATGCTGCGCGCGCAAAGCCTCTTGCATGAGGCCGAGGCCGCCGAACGGCAGCAACGCGCGGCGCTGGGACTGGCCCACGCCCGTCTCAATCAAGCTTTGGGAATCGCACCATGAAACCGATCACCTGCATTCTGTTTTACCTGCTGACGATGTCCGCCGCGCTGGCGCATGGCCCCGACGGCGATCATGCGCATGGGGACGCCCCGACGACGCCCGTCCGGAGCGACGGGCGGCCGCGCGTCGAAACGTTCACAGAAACCTATGAACTCGTCGGCGAGCTCCGCGAACAGGAATTCGCCTTCCTGATCGACCGTTACGAAACCAACGAGCCGGTATTGGACGGCAAGGTGGAAGTGGAACTCGGCGGCCTCAAGGCGATCGCCGGTTTCCGCGCCGATCATGGCGACTACGCCGTCGACGACCAGCGCCTGCTCAAGGTCCTGCGCCAATCCGGCAATCATGCGCTCGTGTTCACGGTCGCGGCAGGGGAGGAGAGCGATCTGCTCGAAGCCACGCTGCGGGTGGGCGAACGCGCCGACGGCAGCGCGCCGTCCGGCGATTTCTTGTCTGCCGCGCTCTGGTTCGCCGCCGGCATGCTGACCGTCGCCGCGCTCGCCGGCATCGCGTTCGGCAGGATCCGCCGCGGATTGACGATGAGGAGATCGCGATGAAAAACTTGCTCAACGCAATCGTGTGCGCGGCCGCGCTGACGGCGGCAAGCGCTGTCGCCGGTCCCGGCGCCCATGGCCCGAACGGCGAACATCTCGATACGCCGGCGCCCGCGACCGCCGCCGGACTGGCGCGCCTGCCCGACGGCAGCGTCAACGTTCCCAAGCTCGCCCAGCGCCGCATGGCGATCCGCACGCAACTGGCGCGCGAAGACGAGCATCCGCTGACCGTGGAGCTCAACGGCCGCGTCGGCATCGATCCTAACGCCGGCGGGCGGGTGCAGGCGCCGTTCGCCGGCCGCATCGAACCGGGGCCGAAAGGTTTGCCGCTGGCCGGCCAGCGGGTCGAAAAAGGGCAGGTGCTGCTCCACGTGCGTCCCGTGGCCGGCGCGATCGAGCGCGCCAACCAGCAAGCGCAGCTCATCGAAATCCAGGCTGGCCGGCGCCTGGCAGAGCAACGCGTCAAACGGCTCGAGGCGCTCGAAGGCACGGTTCCGCAAAAGGAGATCGATGCGGCACGGGCCGAAGCGGCGAGCCTGGCCGGCCGTGAAAAGGCGGTGGCCGCGAGCGTCGGCGGCAGCGAGGCGGTGACCGCGCCTGTTTCCGGCGTCATCGCGGCGGCGAACGCCGTGAACGGCCAGGTCGTCGAAGCGCGCGACGTGCTGTTCGAGATCGTCGATCCGCGCCGGATGATGGTCGAGGCATGGACCTCGGATCCTGGGCTCGCGGACCGCATCGAGCGCGCCAGCCTGGCCGGCGCCGCCGGCGTCGAGCTGACGTTCCTCGGCGGCGCCCGCAGCCTGCGCGACGGCGCCTTGCCGATCCAGTTCCGGGCCTTGGGCGGCAAGGCGGCGCTTGCCGTCGGACAACCGGTCACCGTGCTCGCCCGGCTCGCCGAAAAGATCAAGGGCATCGCCTTGCCGGCGCAGGCGGTCGTACGCAGCCCAGCCAACGAGCCGATCGTATGGATCAAGTCGGGCGCCGAGCGTTTCGTCGCGCAGCCGGTCGAGGTCAAGCCGCTGGATGCCGGGACGGTCGTGGTGGTCAAGGGCCTGTCTGCCGATAACCGCGTCGTGGTGTCGGGGGCGGCGCTGATCAACCAGATCAGATAGGAACCGACATGTTCAACTGGATAGTCCGTTTCAGCCTGGCGAACCGCCTGTTCGTGCTGGCGGCGGCCGTGCTGCTGATGGCGTACGGCGCGCTCATGGCGTCGCGCACTCCGGTCGACGTTTTTCCCGACCTCAACAAGCCGGTGGTGACGATCATGACGGAAGCCGGCGGCATGGCGCCGGAGGAAGTCGAACAACTGGTATCGTTCCCGCTCGAGACCTCGCTCAACGGCATGCCGGGCGTCACGCGCGTACGCTCGGTGTCCGGCGCCGGGCTGTCGATCGTCTACGCCGAGTTCGACTGGGGCACCGACGCCTACCTGAACCGGCAACTGGTCTCGGAACGGCTCACGCTGGTACGGGAGCAACTGCCGGACGGGATCACGCCGATCATGGGCCCGGTGTCGTCCATCATGGGCGAGATCATGCTGATCGCCTTGCCGATCGATCCGTTGAAGGCCGACCCGATGCAGGCGCGGGAATATGCCGACTTCATCCTGCGCCCGCGGCTGCTGTCGATTCCGGGCGTTTCGCAAGCGATTCCGATCGGCGGCGAGGTGCGCCAGCTGCGGGTCGAGCCCGATACCGCGCGCATGGCGCAGTTCGATGTCACGCTGGAACAGATCGAGGCCGCCCTGCGCGGCTTCGCGGCCAACACCAGCGGCGGCTTCATCGATTTGAACAGCCGCGAATACCTGATCCGCAATCTCGGCCGGACCAACCGGCTGGAAGACATGCAAGGACTGGCCGTCGCCTACCGCGGCGGCACGCCGGTATTGCTGGAGCAAGTCGCGTCGGTGCGCCATGCGGCGGCGCTCAAGCGCGGCGACGCCGGCATGAACGGCAAGCCGGCCGTGATCGTCAGCGTCCAGAAGCAGCCGGCCGCCGACACCGTGACATTGACGCGGGAAATCGAAAACGCCCTGAAGGAACTCAAGCAAGGGCTGCCCGCCGGCATGTCGCCGCCGGAAGTCCTGTTCCGCCAGGCGGACTTCATCGAGGCGTCGATCGGCAACGTCGTCGAGGCGCTGCGCGACGGCACGATCATGGTCGCCATCGTCCTGTTCGCCTTCCTGCTGAATTTCCGCACCACCGCGATCTCGCTGATCGCGATTCCGCTGTCGCTGGCCGTCACGGCCGGCGTCTTCCACCTGCTCGGCCAATCGATCAACGTCATGACGCTCGGCGGATTGGCGATCGCCATCGGCGAACTGGTCGACGATGCCGTGGTCGACGTGGAAAACATCCTGCGGCGCCTGAAGCAGCACCGGCGCGCCGCAGGAGGGCCGTCGGCGCTGGAAATCATCTGGCGCGCATCGGTGGAGGTGCGCTCCGGGATCGTCTATGCGACGGTGATCGTGGTGCTGGTGTTCGTGCCGCTGTTCGCCTTGCCGGGCATCGAAGGCCGCCTGTTCGCGCCGCTCGGCATCGCTTACATCGTTTCCATCCTGGCCTCGATGCTGGTCTCCATGACGGTGACGCCGGTGTTGTCCTACTATCTGCTGCCCGGGATGAAGCAGCTCCGGCACGGCGACAGCCCTTTGGTGCGCCGCTTGAAGGCGTGGGATGCGAGGATCCTGCATTGGTCGCTCCCCCGCGCGAAGGCGATCCTGGCGCTCGCCGCACTGGCGGTGGCGGCGGCCGCGGCCTCGGTGCCGTTCTTCCCGCGCGCCTTCCTGCCGCCGTTCAACGAGGGATCGCTGGTGATGGGAATGACCTTCACGCCCGGCACTTCGCTGGCGGAGGCGAACCGCATGGGGGCGCTGGCCGAAACGCTGATCAAGGAAGTGCCGGAGGTGAGCAAGGTCGGGCGCCGCACCGGCCGCGCGGAACTCGACGAACACGCGGAAGGAGTGCATTCCTCGGAGCTCGACATCGACCTGAAGCGTTCGGCGCGCGAACGCGAGGAGATCATGGCCGATCTGCGCGCGCGGCTTACCGTCATTCCGGCGTCGATCGCGATCGGGCAGCCGATCTCGCATCGCCTCGATCATCTGCTGTCCGGCGTGCGCGCCCAGATCGCCCTGAAGATATACGGCGACGATCTCGACACCTTGCGCGGGCTGGCCGAAGGATTGCGCGGCCGGCTGGCCGGCGTTCCGGGGCTGGTCGATCTGTCCGTGGAGCGGCAGGTGCTGATTCCGCAGATCAAGGTGCGGGTCGACTATCGCAAGGCGGCGCAGCACGGATTGACGCCCGGCCAGGTATTGAAAGCGCTGGAGACGCTATCCGAAGGCGAGCGCGTCAGCCAGGTGGCGGACGGCCCGCGCCGCTTCGATGTGATGGTGCGCCTTCCGGACCAGCAGCGTTCGCCGCAGGATTTGTCGCGCATCGTGCTCGATAGCCCGGCGGGCCGGATTCCGCTGTCCTCGATCGCGAGCGTGGAGGAGGGCGACGGCCCGAACCAGATCGGCCGCGAAAACGGCCGCCGCCGGATTGTGGTGTATGCCAATACCGACGGCTCCGACATGGCGCGCATCATCGGCGACATCCGGAAAGCCGTGGCGGCGACCGCGGTTCCCGCCGGCTATTTCGTCGGCATCGAAGGCCAGTTCCAGGCCCAGGAACAGGCGACGAAGCTGATCGTCGGTTTGTCCCTGATATCGCTCGCGATGATTTTCCTGGTGCTGTATTCGCGCTACCGCTCGTCGGCGCTGGCGCTGATCATCATGGGGAACATTCCGTTCGCCCTGATCGGCAGCGTGGCGGCGATGTGGATCGCCGGCGTATCGCTGTCCGTCGCCTCGATGGTCGGCTTCATCACGCTGGCGGGCATCGCGACCCGCAACGGCATACTCAAGGTCAGCCATTACATCAACCTGTGCAAGTTCGAGGGCGAAACCTTCGGCGTGCCGATGATCGTGCGCGGCTCGCTCGAACGGCTCACGCCGGTGCTGATGACCGCCCTGGTCGCGGCGTTCGCGCTGGTGCCCCTGCTGCTGGCGGCCGATGCCCCGGGCAAGGAAATCCTGCACCCGGTGGCAGTCGTGATCTTCGGCGGACTGATCAGCTCGACGATCCTCGATTCGCTGTTGACGCCGCTGATTTTCTGGCTGGCCGGCCGCAAGCCGCTCGAAGCGCTGGCGGCCGGCGAGACGCAGGAAGCATATTGAATGAGAACGGGCTGCCGCGGCGGCGCCCAGGTCAAGCCGCCGCATCGATGGAGAAAGTCATGAAGAGATTTCTGGTCCTGGCCGCGGTCGCGCTCGCCGCTACTGCAGGCATCGCGTTCGCGCATGGCGAAAAGCCAAAACACGGCGGCGTCGTCCAATCGACGAAAGATCACCTCAGCTTCGAACTGGTCAGCAAGGACGGCAAGGCGACGCTGTATGTCGAAGATCACGGCAAGCCTGTCGCCACGGCCGGCGCGCACGGCAAGCTCACGATACTGAACGGCGGCGAGAAGACCGAGGTCGCGCTCGCACCCGCCGGCGAGAACACGCTGGCGGCGACCGGCGACGCCAAGCTGCGCAAGGGCGCCAAGGCGATCGCCACGGTGACGTTCGCGGACAAGAAGACGGCGAACGTGCGGTTCTCGCTGAAATAAGCGCAAGCCCGCTTCGGGTTACAATAGCGCCCCGGAAGCGTTCGTCGCGGCATTGGCGACGAACGCGCAACGCGCTTTGTTTCCCATGTCGTTTCGTTCCCGATCCTTCCTGCTGCATGCCGCGCTGCTCGCCTTGCTGGCGATGCTGGCGACCGTCCTGATGCCGGCGGCGGCGCAGTTCGTGCGCGCCGGCGCGCCGGGCGGCATGTATGGGAACGCGTTGACGCTCGGCGAAATATGTTCGGTGTCGGCCGCAGGCAAGTCGGCCGATCCCGCCAAGCAGCGTCCGCAGCACGGCAGCGCCGCCTGCTCCTACTGCACACTGCTCGCCGATCATCCGGGCGTGCCGCCGCAGGCGGCCGTGGCGGTATCGTTCCAGCGGCCGCTATTTTCCTTCCCCCGCCTGTTTTATACCGCGCCGTATCGGCTTGCCGCCTGGGGCAGCGCCGCCCCGCGCGGCCCGCCCGCGCTTTCCTGATCTCCTCCCGTCTCCGGTCGCCCGATCGCCGCTCTTGCGCTCCGCGAGAGCGCGCGAGACTCACGCTTGAGAGGCCGCAAGGCCGCCGCGTCGGTCACCGGTAGCTTTACAGAATGCAACCAGCGGCCGCTGGCCGTTGCGCGCGAGGAATAACGACAGGAATCCGCCTTATGAAATCGGTCAAGCCGCTGCCGCGGCTCGCCTTGCTATGGGCCTGCGCCCACGTTTTTGCCGATCATGCCCAGGGCCAGGGCGTGGCGGCAGAGGGCAGCCTGGAAACCGTCACGGTCATCGGCGCCCACACACCGCTCGATCCGAATCTGCCGACCACGAGCGAAAGCCGGACCGCCGAGCAATTGAAGGAGCAGAATTTCGTCAACGTCGAGGACGCCTTGAAATACCTCCCCGATGTCACGGTGCGCAAGCGTTACATCGGCGACCGCAACGCGCTCGTCGGCGGCCGCTCGGCCGGCAGCCTGCAGGCGCCGCGCGCCCTGGTGTATGCCGACGGTTACCTGGTGTCGCAATTTCTCGGCCAATTCAACGCGCCGCGCTGGAACGTCGTGGCGCCGGAAGAACTGGCGCGGGTCGATGTCCTCTATGGGCCGTTCTCGGCGCTGTATCCGGGCAATTCGATCGGCACCACGATCATCATGACGACCCGCCAACCGAAGACGTTCGAGGCGTCGTTCCGGGTGCAGGCGTTCAGCCAGCGCTTCGACGACGCCGGTTACCGCGATACCTATGCCGGCCACCAGGAAAGCGCCTGGATCGGCGACAAGGCCGGCGCCTGGACGTATACGCTGGACTTGAACCGCCTGCGCAACCGCGGCCAGCCGATGCAATACGTGACGCTGCAGGCGCCATCATCCTCGACCGCGGCGGCGCTGCCGGTGACGGGCGCCGCGGCGGGCGTCGATCCGGCCGGCAAGCCCTGGTATTTCGCCGGTCCGAACGGTTCCGCCCTCGAGGACAATACGCAGGAACAGACCAAGCTGAAACTGGGTTACGACTTTTCGGCGACCCTGTACGGCGAGGCGCTCTACACCCGTTGGCGCAACGACGGCCGGCGGCACGGCGCCACGTTGTTGCGCGACGGCGCCGGCAATCCCGTGTATTCGGGCCTGGTGTCGATCGGCGGCGTGAAATACGGCATCCCGGCCAATGCCTATGCGCCGCAGCGGGTCGAGGAAATCCACGACATGCTGGGCTTCAAGCTGCGTACGCGCGGCCAGCCCGGTTGGAACGCCTCTCTCGTCGCGACGCTGTACGACATCGGCAAGGACCTGACGCGCACCGCCGGCGCCAATCCGCCGGCCGCCCTGGCCGGCGGCGAGGGCACGATCGGCGACAACGGCGGCACCGGCTGGCGGACCGTCGATGTGCAGGGTACCTATACGCCGCCCGGCGTGGCGGCGCCCGGTGCAGCGGCGCATGCGCTGGCCTTCGGTTTCCACAGCAATCGCTACCGGCTTGCCAGCCTGACTTCGCGGACCCCGGATTGGCGGGAGGGCGCGCCGGCGTCTGCGCTTTCCGGCTTTTTCGGCAAGACCTCTTTGCAGGCGCTGTTCGCGCAAGACACCTGGCGCATCGCGCCGCAATGGCGCGCCACGTTCGGCCTGCGCTACGAGCGCTGGAAAGCCTTCGACGGCCGGCGCGCCAGCGCAAGCTCCTCGATTCCCTACGCGGCGCGTTCCGCCGCGGCGTGGTCGCCCAAGGCATCGGTCTCGTACGCGGCGGCCGACGATTGGCTGTTCAAGATATCCCTCGGCAAGGGCGTGCGTTTTCCGACGGTCGCGGAGTTGTTCCAAGGGTCGATCGCCGGAGCCGCGATCGTCAATCACAATCCCGGCCTGCGGCCCGAGCGCGCCTACGCGAAGGAGCTGTCCGGGGAACGCGAGGTCGCGGCCGGCATGGCGGCGGGCACGGTGCGCCTATCGGTGTTCGAGGACGATGTGCGCGACACCATCTACAGCCAAACCAATATCACGGTCGTACCCAACGTCACCAATATCCAGAACATCGACCGCGTGCGCACGCGCGGGGTCGAATTGTCGACGCTCTGGAAGGATGTCGGTCTGCGCGGCCTCGGCCTGATCGCCAACGTCGCCTGGTCCCGCGGCGACATCCTCGGCAACGCCAACAATCCGGCGTTGATCGGCAAGACCTGGGTGCGGGTGCCGCGCGTGCGCGCCAACCTGATGGCGAGCTACCGCCCGAACCGGCGCTGGATGGGAAGTCTCGCGGTCCGGCGCTCGGGGCGGCAATACGGCAGCCTCGACAACAGCGACAGCAATCCCGGCGTCTTCGGCGGCACCTCGAGCTATACCGTGTGGGACGCGAAACTCACCTATCGCTTCGGCAAGCACATCGAGGCCTCGATCGGCATCGATAACCTGAGCGATGTTCACTATTATGTTTTCCATCCCTATCCGGGACGGACCTTGTTTGGAGAAATCCGTGCGAATTTCCAATAATCGATCCCTGGGGCCGCGCATGGCGGCGATCTTGTGCGCCATGCTTGCCGCGCTCGCAGGACTGCCGGCGGCCGCTTGGTCCGCCGGGCAGCATGGCGGCCACGGCCACGGCCACGGCCACGCGGCGCCGGCGGGCGCGGCCAAGCGCACAGCCGAGCTCGGCACCTCGGCGGCCGTCGATAGCGCCGGACGGTTGTGGATCGTCGGCAAGGAAACCGCCGCCGACGGCCAGTACGCGACCGTCCAGGTATCGAGCGACCTGGGACGGACATGGTCCGCGCCGCGCCGCATCCAGGCCCGTCCGGAACCGGTGGCGGCCGAGGGCGAGAACCGCCCGAAGATCGCCTTCGGCCCGCGCGACGAGCTTTACATCACCTACACCAAGCCGCTGGCCAAACCGTATACCGGCGAGATCCGCCTGGTCCGTTCGCTCGATGGCGGCAAGCGCTTCCTGCCGCCGGTGACCGTGCATGCCAATCGCGACCTGATCACGCATCGCTTCGACTCGCTGATCGTCGATCGCGCCGGCCGCGTGTATGTGGCCTGGATCGACAAGCGGGACCTGGAACAGGCCAAGGCGAAAAAGCAGCGCTACCGCGGGGCGGCGCTCTACTACGCGGTCTCGGAAGACAGCGGCGCCAGTTTCCGGGGCGATTTCAAGGTCGCCGACCACTCGTGCGAATGCTGCCGCATCGCGCTCGCCCTGACGCCGGACGACAAGGTGGCGGCCATGTGGCGCCACGTGTTCGCGCCGAACGTCCGCGATCATGCCTACGCGATACTGCCGCCCGACGGCAAGGTCGCCGCGCCCGAGCGCGTGACCTTCGAGGATTGGAAGATCGATGCCTGCCCGCATCACGGCCCGGCACTGGCATTCGACTCGGCGGGCAAGCGCTATCAAGCCTGGTTCAACGTCAAGGCGGAAGAGGGCGGCGTCTTCTTCGCGGCGGCTGCTCCCGGCGCCGCCGCCGAACAGCCGGTGGCGCTCGGCTCGGCGCAAGCCGCGCATGCCGACATCGCGGTGCAGGGGGACGACGTGGTGGTCGCATGGAAGCAGTTCGACGGCAAATCCACCACGATAGCGAGCCGGATGTCGCGCGATCGCGGCAAGACCTGGAGCGAGCTGGAGCTGGCGCGCACCAGCGGTCCGTCGGATCAGCCGCGGCTGGTCGCGACCGCCGCCGGCATCATCCTGGTCTGGCGCACCCGGGACGAAGGCGTGCGTGTTTTCCATCCGGCCGGAGCGGCGACATGATGCGAAGACATCTGGCGGCACTGGCGTTTTGCTTGGCCTGGCTCCCGATCGCCTGCGCCCAACCATCGATCCGGAGCTTCGACAGCGGCAGCCTGGGGCGCATCGAAGCCGAGTATCGCGGCAAGCCGTTCGTCGTGGTGCTGTGGTCGCTCGATTGCGCCTATTGCGAATCGAGTTTCGCCGCGCTGGTCGGCGCGCGCCAGGCCTACGGCTACGAGATCGTCACCGTCGCGACCGACCGCCTGGTTGACGGCGACAACGCCAGCCAGATCGCGAAGAGGCTCGACGCCTTCGGCCTGCGTCCGAATGCCTGGGCATTCGACGCCGCCACGCCGCCCGAGCAATTGCGGTACGCGATCGACCCTAAATGGTATGGCGAATTGCCGCGCAGTTATTGGTTCGACGGAACGGGACGGCGGGCGGCGCGCTCGGGGAGGATTACCCCGGAAATGATCAGGGGTCTTTTCCCGGCCGGTCCGAATTGATCGCCGGATTCCAGGAATGAATCGGGCTGTCGGCGCCGTTCTTCGAAAACAATCGCCAGTAATCGGCGCCGACCGCCGCACTATCGTACCGTCCCGGGACCGTTCTCTGGAATCATGGACGATCAGGCGAAGAGCGATTTCCTCGCCAACGTCAGCCATGAACTGCGCACGCCGTTGACCTTGATCCTCGCCCCGCTCAAGCAGTTGCCGGCCGCGGCCAGTCCGCCGCAGGATTGGCGCTCCCGGATAGAGCGTGTGCAACGCAACGTCTTGCTGCTGCTGAACCGCGTCAACGGCATTCTCGATTTTCCAAGGCGGAGGCGGACAAGTTCGGCGTCCGCCTGGAAGTGGCGAACTTGCGCGAGCTGATGCCGTCTCGTGGACGATGACGTCAGCGCTATCAAGCTGCTGACGACGCAGCTGGGGCAGGACGGCTATCGCGTTCTGGCGGCCAAGTCGGCGGCCGAAGGATTCGAGAACCTTGCCAAGTGCCCTGTGCATGTCGTTCTATGCGCCCCCCTCATGCCGGAGATGAACGGCATCGAATTCCTGTCCAGGATAAAGGTCCTGTATCCGGAGACCATGCGGATAGTGATTTCCAACGCCGACGACTCGACGGCGGTACTGGAAGCGATCAATCGCGGCGCCGCTTACCGGTATTTCACCAAGCCGTGGACCGGCGGCTCCCTTCGAGCGGACATCCGGGAGGTGTTCAATCATTACTGGCGGTTGCATGGCAGGATGCGGAGTCCGTGGGGTGCCGCGCACTCTTCGGAAAAGCTTGCCAAGCCCGGTGTGGCGCCGGCAGGTGCTTGAACAAAATCGACGGCAACCCATCCTCGTTCTCCGGCAGGATCGGCCACCCGGCGCACGCGGCACCGGAGCAATCGGCCCAAGCGCAGACTCAAGCCTGGGGCATACCCCAGCGCCGGGCGGTTCAGGAACCGGGAAGGGCGGTTCGCAGTTGCTTAAGCATGCGCCATTGCCGCACAAGGAGGACGGCCATGCGCGACATGAAGTCATCTTTCCTCTCCGCGTTTTGCAACCACAGTCGCGTCTGCCTGTTCGCGCCGGTCGCGATGGTCCGCGACATCTTCCAGATGCTCTTGAGAAGCGCGGAACGGGATCGGTAGAGGATGAGGGTGTCAAAGTCCTGCTCGATGCCAAGCAGCCGATACTTGTATAGCAATCTGCCGCTCATGAAATGAAAGAATCTTCCGCCACGCGCGATGCATTCGCACATCGTTCGGTAGCAGCAAACGGTTCCCAGCTTGTATTCGTCATACGCCGGATCGTGGGCGATGATGCGCATGAAATAGTCGTGGCCGGCGCGCCAGCAAATCAGTCCGCCGCATATCTCGCCGTCGATTTTTGCCACCGTCATCAAGCCCCGCAGCCTTGCCAGGCGGAGTATCTTCTCGAAACGCGGCGCGTCCACGTTCGACCCCTTCCCCTTTCGGCTCATTCGCGCCTTATGGAGGCGATAGATTTCCTGCGCGAGTCCTTCGTCGATCTCGGAGCCGACGTACACATCGAATCGAAAGGAAGGAAACTTCCGCTTGATTTTTCTCGCATAGCGTTTGACGATCTCGCGCGTGTTCTTTCCCAAGGCGGAGAGGAGGGAATCTTCCGACTCGGGAAGCGGCGCGACAAGATCTTCCGCCCAATGAAATTTCAGGCATGGATAGGCACAGTCCTGCAAATCGGTCTGAATCGCCGTGAAGCTGATGGCCGAGACCTTGTCGAAGGTCATGAAGATAATGTCGGCGAAGCGCTCGATTTCATCCTTGTTGAGATGAATCATTTGATTCAATACGGTGACGATGCCGTTCTCGTTCCGGAACAAGAGTATCGTCTTCATCTCGCCGCATTTCGTCACGACATACGTGCTCGCGCCGGCGAGCGAGCCGTCCAAGGTGAATTGGTCCACGGTCGATAATATGCTTCCGTATAAATTGTCGAGTTCCGCGACGCAAAATTTAGGCACCTCGTTCTTGTAAAGCGCGATGCTTTCTGCTGCTTCCGCATCCTCCGTGGCCAGGTTCAGCAAGGCATCATCGTCGGAAGGGCTGCTTGCAAGCATATCTGGATTGACACCATTCATACGGACCTCCTGTTCGCGAACGAGACATGGTTGGTGGAACGGTGATTTATTTCATGGCACGGCCTTTCCGCGGCAATGCGCGCGGCACATCCGCAAGCAGCAAGTCGGGCGATGAGGCGTTTTCTCCCTTTTATCGGCAAGGAAATCTTGCTGCCAGGCGTTCAAGTGCGGCGCCGAGACTGCCTGGCGAAGGGCTCATTCGTTTGACATCGGAAATCGAGTTTGTCGGCTTTCCGAATTTGATCGAATCGACGCCATCGACAATGGCGCCTCTGGTTTTTCTCAACATTTATACATGAATACGATGCCGTTCCGGATGGCGCCGATCCATTTCGCTTTGCTCTCCGGACTTGCGCTGAATCCGAGCAGAACCGTACGCGCATCAGCCGTCAGCGGCGCCGGCAAGTCGATTGCAGCCATGGCGATTGCCAATACTTGCGAACGACATTTTCAGGCGTGCCATGTATAACGAACACATTCAAAAACCACCAAGCGACGACCATTCGCGGTTTTTCAAGGAATTCCTCGACGGGCCGCACCACAAGGTCGTGACCGGCGATGCCGTTGATTTGAGTTGCCGATTGGCGTAACGCATGACCGAGCTGGCATCGGCGGGTGATCGCCGCATGGTCGTGCTCTTGATCGATGAGGCGCAAGTCATGGGAGCGCCGATTCAGATGGACCGGTGCGGCCGCCGGCATCGACTTCGACCAGCGCCAGCACGGTGCTGTCCCCACTCAGCGTGCCGTCGGATTCCGGCGCGTCAGCCGGGATGCGGTAGGCGCGGCACGCGATGCGTTCGATCGGCACGGATGAAGATTGGAGCGGCATGCTTCATCGCCTTCATCACTGGCGTCATTGCTTCTTGTCCGGCGGGAACATACCGTCCCACCAATCCTTGGCCGATGCGATCACGATGCCGATCGCATCCGGGTCGCCATGCAGCAAGGCCGAGAAATACGCGCGAGCTTGCTTGCCGGTGATGTGCGGCGGCAGCGGCGGCACGTCGGGATCGGTCACCATTTCGACGACGGTCGGCACCTGCGCAGTCAGTGCCTTGTCCCAGGCCGGGCCGATGTCTTCCGGCCGCTCGACGCGAATGCCGTGCAGGCCGATCAGGTCCGCATAAGCCGCGTATGGGAAGTCCGGTACGTTCTGCGACGCTTCGAACTTCGGATCGCCCTGCATCGCGCGCTGTTCCCACGTCACCTGGTTCAGGTCGCCGTTGTTGAGCACCATCACGGTCAGGCGCGGATTGCGCCACTCGCGCCATACCTTGGCAATCGTGATCAAGCCGTTGATCCCGTTCATCTGCATCGAACCATCGCCCAGCAAGGCAATGACGTGGCGATCGGGATGGGCGTACTTGGCTGCGATGGCGTACGGGACGGCCGGCCCCATGGTCGCGAGACCGCCCGAGAGCGACGCCATCATGCCGCGCCGGATCTTCAGGTCGCGCGCATACCAGTTGGCGGCCGAGCCTGAATCGCAAGTGAGGATGCAGTTGGCGGGCAAGCGCGACGAGAGCTCCCAAAATACGCGCTGCGGATTGATCGGCTTGGCGTCGTTTTGCGCACGCGCCTCCAGCACGCGCCACCAGCGATCGACGTTGTGCTCGATACGCTGCCGCCAGGAGCGGTCCGCCTTCCGTTGCAGATGCGGCATTAATTCGTGCAACGTAGCCCTGGCATCGCCGACGAGGCTCATCTCCATCGGATACCGCAGGTTCAGCATACGGCCGTCGATGTCGATCTGCACACCGCGCGCCTGGCCTTCCTTGGGCAGGAATTCGGAGTAGGGGAAGCTTGACCCGATCATCAGCAGCGTGTCGCACTCGTTCATCATGTCCCAGCTCGGCTTGGTGCCGAGCAAGCCGATGGCGCCAGTGACGAAGGGCAGGTCATCAGGCACGGCCGCCTTGCCGAGCAAGGCTTTGGCGATGCCGGCGCCCAGGAGATCGGCGACCTGCAGGACTTCGTCCGTCGCATGCAGCGCACCGGCACCGACCAGTATTGCGACCTTCTTGCCGGCATTGAGTACCTCGGCGGCGCGCGCCATGTCTGGCGCGGCCGGGATCGTCAGGCGCGAGGTATGGCCGATGCCGCTATGCACGGTGCCGTGTTCGCGCGGCGGTTTTTCCACAGCCGGCAGATCTTGCACGTCGTTCGGCACGATGATGCAAGTCACGGTACGCTGGTCGCGCGCGATGCGTACCGCGCGGTCGACCAGGTGGCGCACCTGTTCCGGCGTCGATGCCATATGCACGAATTCGTGCGCGACATCCTTGAACAGCGAGATCAGATCGACTTCCTGCTGATAGTCGCCGCCGAGCGCTGCACGTTTCTGCTGGCCGACGATCGCGAGCACCGGCTGATGATCGAGCTTGGCGTCGTACAAGCCGTTGAGCAAATGAATCGCGCCCGGTCCCGAGGTTGCCAGACAGACGCCGATGTCGCCAGTGAATTTGGCATGCGCGCACGCCATGAAGGCGGCCAGTTCTTCATGCCGCGCCTGCACGAATTGCATTCTGTCACCGATGCGGCCGAATGCGCCCATGATGCCGTTGATGCCGTCGCCCGGATACCCGAATACGCGGCGTACTCCCCAGTCGGCCAAGCGTTGCAGGAGGAAATCACCCACTGTCGCAGTCATGTCGATCCTCCTTCCATTGCGAGAAGCAAACACCGTATCGATGCAAGCGATATGCCCAAACGACTAATACGCGATGGGCTAGCGGCGTATTGCACCAGCTTCCGACGAGAATTCAGTTTGGAAATACATTGACACAAACATAATTACATGGTGTCGGTAAGACTTTCAGTCTGCCGCACATCGGCGTTTTCCCGCTGTGCGAAAGCATTCCCGCGGATGGGCGTGTAAGCATTTCATACATCGACGTGTTGGCGATCAACCATGCCACCGCTCATCCTTTTCCTGTAGCCAGAGTCAGGCGGGCATCGACATCTTCATAGAGCGACAACCATTTCATGATATCTTCGCGCCGGATCAAGCCGTGCATCTTGCCGTCCTCCATCACCGGTATCTGGTTGATCCTGTGCTTGCCGAGCAGCGACAAGGCCTGGTGCACGTCATCCTGCGGGCCGACCGATACGAGCGAGGAAGTCGGCGTCATGATGTCGTGCACCGCCTTGTACGGCCAGGCGCGGCGCTCGATCTTGCGAACATCTTCCAGGCATACCATGCCGAGCAGGCGGTCGCTTCCCGTCACGGGAAATCCGCGTTGATCGCTGTGCAGAACATAATCCTCGACCAGCCGGTCCACCGGCAGGTCGGGCGGAACGCTCTTGAATCCTGTCTGCATCAAGCGCGCAACCGGCACGTTTTCGAGCGACTCCTTGATCAGCAATTGCCGGTAGCCGAGCGAGGCGGCGCTGTGCAGGAACCATCCGATGAAACTGATCCATAGTCCGCCCACGAAGCCGGTGCCGAACACCGGCACGCGCAAGCCCAGCATCATTGCCAGGCCGCTGACGATGAGGATCCACGCAAACAATTGGCCGGCGCCGGACGCCCAGCGCGTGGCCTGCCGTAGATTGCCGGTGGCGCCCCAGAGCACGGCCCGCAACACGCGTCCGCCGTCGAGCGGAAAGCCGGGCACCAGGTTGAACAGGGCCAGCAGGATATTGACTTGCCCGAGCCACAGAAGCAAGGTCGGCAGCGTGCCGAGCCCGGCCAGCGTGCGTTCGATGCCGCCCGGATCGACATCGGTCAGTCCTGCGATCTGCACGGCAAGTATCGCGCAGGCGACACCGATGACGAGACTGGTGATCGGGCCGACGATCGCCATCCACAATTCCGCGCGCCAATGATGCGGTTCGCGTTCGAGCCGGGCCATCCCGCCGAACACGAACAGGCTGATCCGATCGACGTCGACGCCGAAGCGGCGGCCCACCAGCGCATGCGACAACTCGTGCAGCAGCACGGAGACGAAAAAGAGCAGTGCCGCCGTCAGCGCGGTTGTCCAGATATGCATGGGGCTCCAGTCCGGATGCCAGGCCGGAAACAGCCCGCCGCCGAGCGAAAGTACGATCAGGAAGAACACGATCAGCAAGCTCCAGTCGAGATGGATGTCGATGCCGGCAATGCGGCCGATGCGAAGTCCGTTTCCCATGGCGATATCTCCATATGCAATGGAAATGCGACGTCGCAAGGTGCATGCCACGAGAGCGGAATTTTCACGCCGTCGTGACTGCTTTCGTGGCACTGCGCTTGCTTGCCATCAACTTCTTGCCCATGTCTTATGGAGATGAATATGAGCAGACCACGAAGCGTAGAAGGACCTCCGGGTGCCTCGATCGTCGCAACGGACGGCGAACCGGGGCATGTGAAGGGTGTGGCTTTCGACGACTGCGAATGGGTGATCGGGCCACGCGCTCCATCATCGTCAACGCCACACGAGAACATCCCGAAAACGGCCCCGAGTACGAATCCGGCAAATCGGCGATGCGCAAATCTCTGGAGAAGGTGTATCGCCACGTCGGACGGGGATAGGATGGAGGAGAGCGAACATGGCTGGCAACCCGCCCGGCATATAATAGGCCATTTCATCTGCCGCACTTCTCATGACCGATATCCAACTGATCTCCGCCGTTATTTTCGGCCTGGCACTCATCCATACCTTTTCCGCCAAGACTTTCGAACGCATTGCCGACAGGAGCACGAAACACGCCGGCATGTTCCATCTCCTCGGCGAGATCGAGATAGTGTTCGGACTCTGGGCCTGCGTCCTGATCGCGGCGATGGCGCTGGTCGACGGCGGCAAGCAGGCGATCGAGTATGCCGAATCCCGCCAGTACACGGAGCCGCTGTTCGTGTTCGTCATCATGGTGATCGCCGCCTCGCGCCCGGTTCTTGCGGCGGTACGCGGGCTGATCGCGTCACTGGCGGCGATGTCGCCGGTGCGTCCGGCCGTCGCGCAAGTCTGGCTTTGCTTTGCCGTCGTGCCGCTGATCGGCTCGCTGATCACCGAACCGGCCGCCATGACGCTGGCGGCACTGATGCTGGCGCCGCTGGTATTCCGGCAAAAGATGCCGGAATGGCTCAAGTACGGCGCGCTCGGCGTATTGTTCGTCAATGTCTCGATCGGCGGCACGCTCACCAACTTCGCCGCGCCGCCGGTATTGATGGTGGCGGCGACCTGGGGTTGGGACAGCCTGTTCATGGTCAGCACCTTCGGCTGGCGCACCGTGGCCGCGGTGCTGATCAACGCCACGGCGCTCACCTGGCTGTTGCGCAGGCACCTGGCCGATGAGCGGGGTGCATCCGTGTCCTCGAAGGAAGAAAGGATGCCGTTGCTCGTCAGCGCGATCCATTTGCTGTTTCTCGCCTTCGTTGTCGTATTCGCCCACCATCCGGTCATCTTTGTCGGCGCGTTCCTGTTCTTTCTTGGCTATACCCAGGCCTATGCCCAATACCAAAGTCCGCTGATTCTCAAGGAAGGCTTGCTGGTCGGCTTTTTCCTTGCCGGCCTCGTAGTGCTGGGCGGGATGCAGCAATGGTGGCTCCAGCCCATCGTGTCGAGCCTCGAACCGCTCGCGCTGTTCTTCGGCGCGCTCGGGTTGACGGCAATCACCGACAACGCGGCACTGACCTATCTCGGCTCCCTGATCGAAGGCATATCGAGCCAGGCGCAATACATGCTGGTCGCCGGCGCTGTGGCAGGCGGGGGCTTGACCGTCATCGCCAATGCGCCGAATCCGGCCGGCGTGGCCTTGCTGCGCGATGGCTTCAACGACGGCACCATCGGCGTCGGCGGCTTGCTGGCCGGCGCGTTGTTGCCGACCATTGTTGCGGCAGGCTTTTTTCTGCTGTGAACGATGGCGGCCGGATCGACTCTTTAGTTCATCCGCAAGTGGCGGCTTCAAGAGTGAGTCCATGCGAATCCCGCGGTATTCCAGATATTTTCCGACGGCCCAGGAACTGAAAGACAACCGGTTCCTTCGGCCGTTTGTCCGGCATTTGCATCATCATTCTTTCCGGCAGTTCAATCGCCGTCCCGTCGCCGGCGGTGTGGCGATCGGTTTGTTCTTCGGCATCCTCGTGCCGTTTCTGCAAATCTTTCTCGCCGCTTCGGCGACTGTCGTCTTGCGCGTCAATTTACCGGTTGCCGTCGGACTGATCGTGTTCGCGGTAGCCGCGGCGCTTCTGGGCTATCTTGCAGTCAACATGGCATGGAAGTTGAAAATCTGTCGGCACTGGCGCCGGCTGCGGCAGACAAACGTATTCGTTCTCTGAATTCATTGATTTCACCATGAAGCCCTTTGTCCTGACCGAAGAGCGGACTCTGCTGTTGGGCTTCATCGGGGTGACTCTTGTCGGCGCCCTGGATTGGGTCGTCGGTTTCGAGATCAGCCTCCTGATCCTGCATGTCGTTCCGATCCTGTTCGTCACCTGGTTCGCCTCTCTGCGCTGGGGGATTTTCTTTTCCGTATTGATGACGACGATTTCCGCCTTGGCGATTGCCAATGCCGCGCCGGGCACCGCCAATCTCCACTATCGCTATCTCGATCTCGGCAGCGACTTCATCGCGACGCTGGTCCTGGTGTTCATGCAGTCGCGCCTGAGAGCCTCCTACGAGCGAGTGCGTCATCAGTCGAAGTCGGACACCCTGACAGGCTGCTTGAACAAACGCGGGTTCAGCGAGCAATTGCAGATGGAAATCGACAGATATAAGCGCTATGGCCACCCCTTTGCCCTAGCCTATTTCGATTGCGACAACTTCAAGGCCGTCAACGATACGCAAGGACATCACGCCGGCGATACCTTGCTGATGGAGATCGGGCGCGTGCTGCAGGCCGAATTGCGGACGGTCGATTCGGCCGGACGTTTGGGAGGAGATGAATTCGCGGTTTTGCTGCGCGAAACCGATGCCGATGCGGCGCAAAGAGCGATCGAGTTCATGAAGCGAACGCTCGATACGGCCATGCGGACGCATCGCTGGCCGGTCGGTTTCAGCATCGGCGTCGCGAGTTTCGACAAGCCGCCGGAGAATGCCGCCAAGGCGCTGGCATTGGCGGATGCATTGATGTATGAGGTCAAGCGGCACGGAAAGGGTAACGTGCGAATTCAGCGCTTCTGAATTCAGGTTCGATCGGGCGGCACGTCAATTATCGGCATAGCCATCGTTCCATGTCCGTGATGCATCGTGGTTGCGCAGATCCACGCCATGATCCACCGAGGCCTTCATCGCCATCAGCACGGACACCCAACCGGCGACCATTTCCATCCGGATCGACTCGTCCACCTGCGTCGCAACAAGGGATAAATCGGTGCCGCCTTTGCCGTCGTCCTGCAATGAGAACTCTACGATTGTTCCAAAGTACTCAAGTGCGAGAAGCGATGGCGCGAGTTTCTTTAGAATGCGTCCGGAGAAAGGTTCATAGCCAAGAATGTTGAACGTAATACTCCCGTCGATCTCTGGCGCGGACTCCGCCCAATAGCGGGAACGGCCTTCGTCAGTGGCAAGCGCGGAGAAGACTTTCTCCTTCGGCGAACGGAAATGCATTTTCCATCGGATGATTCCCATCTCGGTCTGAAAGGACATGCGTGAACCTCCTGAAAAACGGTTGATGACGCTAACAATACCCTGACTTGACCAGCGTGACCGGCACATCGGCCAAGTGAACGAGCCGCGTGGCGACGGAGCCGGTCATCAGCGTGGGGACCGGTTCCATGCCGCGGGTGCCCATGATGATACCGTCTCGATACGTCTCATGCAGGTGTTGCGCAATTTTGAGGCCGACCACGAACAGCAGCACGGTCGCGCCTATCTGCGCCAGCAGATCGACCTCCTCATGTCCGCGGACCCAATCCAGAACCGACGGCCCAAGCGCGATGCCGACCAGGATGAAAGCGACAATCGCCGGTTGCCGCAAACGCACCGCAAATTCCCAGCGACGGCAGCCGTCGCCAGCAACAGCGCGAATTCGTAGTAGGCCGCGCTCGAGACGCGAGGATGCGGATTACGAAGACTGTTTCTGCATCGGCCTCATCGCGCCTGTAAGAATCTCGATCGGCAGCGGAAACACGATCGTGCTCGATTTGTCTCCGGCAATCGTCGACAGCGTCTGTAGATAACGCAACTGCATCGCCCCTGATTGCCGCGCCAGCACATTGGCCGCCTGCATCAGTTTTTCGGAGGCCTGGAGCTCGCCCTCGGCATGGATCACCTTGGCGCGCCGTTCGCGCTCGGCCTCGGCCTGCCGGGCGATGGCGCGGATCATCGACTCGTCGAGATCGACATGCTTGATCTCGACATTCGCGACCTTGATGCCCCAGGCATCGGTTTGCGCATCAAGCACCTGCTGGATATCCATGTTCAAGCGCTCGCGCTCGGCCAGCATCTCGTCGAGCTCATGCTTGCCGAGCACCGCCCGCAGCGTGGTTTGAGACAACTGGCTGGTCGCTTCGAAGAAATTCGCGACCTGGATAATGGCTTTCTCGGGATCGACCACGCGGAAATAGATCACCGCATTGACCTTGACCGAGACGTTGTCGCGCGAGATCACGTCTTGGGTCGGCACGTCGAGCACGATCGTGCGCAAGTCCACGCGCACCATTTGCTGGATCAGCGGAATGATGATGATGAGGCCCGGACCCTTCACCCCCCAGAAGCGGCCGAGCTGGAATACGACACCGCGTTCGTATTCGCGCAGGATGCGGATCGAAGCGATCAGCAAGGCCAAGACAAGGAAGATGATGCCGCCGATACCGAAACCGAAGTCGAAAAGCATGTTCATTTTCATTCTCCTTGCTGGGGTTCCATCGGAACGACCGCCACTGCCAGCCCCTCGCGCGCCACGACCTTTACCTTTTGCGCGCGCCGCAACGGCACGTCGCTGACCGCGCGCCAGAGTTCACCCTCGATGCGTACCCAACCTTCGCGCTCCGCGCCCTCGGCCACGCTCACCACATCGACGATGCTGCCGATCATACCCGCCGCGCCGCTTGTCACTGCGCGCTTGCGTGTCTTCAAAGCGACGCCGACGGTCCCGGCCACCAGCAGGGCACTTGTTACCCCGAGCGTGCCGATCAAGACCGGCGGAATGCCGAAGCCAGGCAGTTCGGTATCGATCAGGATCAGGGCGCCGACGACGAAGGCGACGATGCCGCCGAATCCAAGTATCCCGAAGCTCGGCAGGAAGGCTTCGGCTGCCATGAAAACGATGCCCAGCAAGATCAGCGCCACCCCTGCATAGTTGATAGGCAACAGCTGTAAGGCATACAGCGCCAGCAACAGGCAGATGGCGCCGATCACGCCCGGCACGCCGAAGCCCGGGTTCATGAATTCGAAGATCAGTCCATAGATGCCGATGGTCATCAGGAGCAGGGCGACGCTCGGGTTGGTAATGGCGGCCAGCACGTTGGTGCGCCAATCGGGTTCGAGATCGGCGACTGCCGCGCCCTTAGTGTTCAGGCGCTTGTCCTGGCCCAACACCTTGATCGTCTTGCCGTCGAGCTGGGCCAGTAGCGCCGGCACGTCGGCCGCGACATGTTCGATGACTTTCTGCTTCAAAGCCTCGTCCGCCGTCAGGCTTACCGCTTCGCGCACCGCGCGTTCGGCCCACTCGGCATTGCGTCCACGCAGTTGCGCCAGGCCGCGGATGTAGGCGGCGGCATCGTTGACTTGCTTTTGCGTCATCGGCGTCGTGGTGGCGCGGTCTTCCGGCGCCTTGGCAGCCGCATCTTCCTCCGTGCCGGACGGCTCGCCGGCTTTGCCTTGTTTGTCCGGCTTTTCTTTTTCCGCTTCCCGGTCGCGTGCGGGTTGCCGTTCTCGTTCCTGTTCGATCGGCGTTATTCCGACCGCTACCGGCGTGGCCGCGCCGAGATTGGTGCCCGGCGTCATGGCGGCGATATGGCTGGCGTACAGGATATAGGTGCCGGCGCTGGCGGCCCGCGCGCCGCCCGGCGCGACGTAGGCGGCGACCGGCACTGGCGAGGTCAGGATTGCCTTAATGATCGAACGCATCGAAGTATCGAGACCGCCCGGCGTATCCATTTTGAGGATGACGAGCTGGTTCTCTTCTTCCGCAGCGCGTTCGATGCCGCGCACCACGTAATCGGCATTGGCCGGACCGATCGCGCCGTCGATCGTCAGCAACGTGACCCGGGCCGCCGCGAACGCCATGGTCGGCAGGAGCAGCGCCAGGATCAGCGCCGCCAGGAACAGCCAGATGAGCCACTTCCGGAACATCGATTCCTCCAAGGCACGGAAACAGGAGAGAAGGCAACGGAAATCCGTGTGCCGGTCCGGCGATCGATGCAGGAATCGCGCCTGCGGCATTACGCGGAGAAGTTGATCAGAAACACGCGACTACCCGCACACCGGCACCATGTAAGCCGGCGCCGCCTCCCACACGATCGCCACTGCGGAAATGCCGGCCAGCGTCAAGGTGGTCCAGCGCATGAAGTCTTGACTGCCGGCGGCGTCATCGCGCCTGTCTTGGAGCCTATCGTTCGTCCGGCACAGGATGATCGCAATGCCGGCGATACCGGCCAGCGCGGCCACCGAAAGAATCCCTATCCACAGCGGCACCACGCCGATGCCGAGCCATTCGACGTGCGCGAATCCGCGCGCGCAGGCCAGGGCGGCCAAGACGTAGATCGCCAGCAGGTGCGCTGCCCAGATCAAAGGCCCGGAGAACATCAGCAGGAAGTCGCGGGTAAACGGCGACAGCCGCGACAGGATACGCAAGGAAATCCCCATGCCGCCTCCTATCCGACCATCCTTGGAAACAGGTGCACCAGCACCAGGCCGATCGCGCCTTGCGCGGTCGTGTAATGCCAGAGCAGCATGGTGTTGTCGAAACTGGCGCGGCGCGTGGCGTCGAGCAGGCCGGCCGCTACGCGCGCCACGCAATACAAGCCCATCATGACGAGGATCGCAACGAATGTGCCCTGCAATCCGGCGATGGTGCAGACCGCCGCGCCGTAGGCGCTGTCTGCCGGACGCAATCCCGTCTGCCAGTGGCCGTACAACTCTGCCGCCAGTGCTGCGGCCGGCAATACGACGGCGATCGGCATCAGCAGCGGCAAGAGTTTCATGCGGCGGCCGATCACGGCGATCAGCGCGCTGCCGGCCGCCAGCAATGCCGCGGACAGGATCGGCCAGAAGGCAGACGGCAAGGCATCCGCCGCCGGCCAGGCTTCCGGCGACACGGTCCACAGGAACAGATAGGAAAACACGAGCGATCCGAAGATCGAGCCCGACACCAGGATCAGCACGACCATCGCCCACCACGAATGCGACGAAGCCCCGGTGACGTACACCGGCAGCCGCAGGCCGCCGCCAATGTTGACCGGCTCATGCGACGGTCCAGGATCGGTGCTCCACAGCCACCACAAGACCATGACAAGAGCAAACACACCGCCGATCGCGGCCGGCACGACCAGCTTGACCGTCAACAGCAGAAAGAAGGCGGCGGTGCCGAAAGCAGCCAGCACGGGCGGCCAGCTCGGGCCGGGCATTTGCAGCACGTATTGCGGCTTGGCCTCGACCGGACTCGTGACGATGGTTTCGCGCCAGCCGGTCGGCGCGCCGGGCAGGTAGTAGCGGCCGTCCTCCACGTTCTTCACCATATCGGGTTGGTCCCAGAGCGGTTCGACGCTGTTGACGATGGGAATGCTGCGCGCGCCGTAGTAATCGTTGGGAAGCCATTCGAGCGTGCCGGCGTTCCAGACGTTGCCGGCGTTCTTGCCGCCGGTCGGCCGGAAATTCAGCACGAGATCGACCAGGAAAACCAGCACGCCGGCGGCGATGATGAATGCTCCGACGGTCGACAGCATGTTGAGCGATCCCCAGCCCGATGCTTCGGCATAGGTATAGACGCGGCGCGGCATGCCCGCCAAGCCGGTGATATGCATCGGAAAGAACGCGACGTTGAAGCCGACGAACATGAGCGCGCATGTCCAGCGGCCGAGTCGTTTCGACAGCGGCTTGGCGCTGACGAACGGCGCCCAGTAATAGAACGCAGCGAACAGCGGAAACACCATACCCCCGAACAGCACGTAATGCAGATGCGCGACCACGAAATAGGTGTCGTGCGCCTGCCAGTCGAAGGGCACGACCGCGACCATGACGCCGGTCAGGCCGCCCAGCGTGAAGATGAACAGGAAGCCCAGCACGAACAGCATCGGGACTTTCCATTGCAGCTTTTTCGCTGCCGCCAGCGTGGCGATCCAGGCGAATACCTGGATGCCGCTCGGGATCGCCACGGCCATGCTGGCGGCGGTAAAGAAACCGAGGGACAGCCGGGGAATGCCCGTGGCGAACATGTGATGCACCCACAGGCCGAAACTCAGGAAACCGGTGGCGATCAGCGCCAGCACCACGAGCCGGTAACCGACCAGCGGCGTGCGTGTCATCGCGGGAATGATCATCGACACCATGGCAGCGGCCGGCAGGAAGATGATGTAAACCTCCGGATGCCCGAAGAACCAAAACAGGTGTTGCCACAGAAGCGGATCGCCGCCCTTGGCGGCAACGAAGAACGGCCAGTGGAAGCTGCGCTCCACTTCGAGCAGGATCGTGCCGAGGATCACCGCCGGGAACGCGAAGATGATCATGCCGGCGAACACCAGCATTCCCCAGGCATAGACCGGCATCTTGTCGAGCGTCATGCCGGGCGCGCGCGTGCGCAGCACGCCGACCACGATCTCGATCGCGCCGGCGATGGCGGAAATCTCGATGAAGCCGATGCCGAGCAACCAGAAATCGGCATTGTGCCCGGGCGAATATTCATAGCTGGTCAGCGGCGGATACATGAACCAGCCGCCCTGCGGCGCGAGGCCGAAGAACAGGCTGCCGAAGAACACCAGTCCGCCGACCGCATAGGCCCAGTAGGCATAGGCTGACAAGCGCGGAAATGGCAGGTCGCGCGCGGCCAGCATGTTCGGCAGCAGCAGGATGCCCATCGCTTCCACCGCCGGCACGGCGAACAGGAACATCATGACGGTGCCGTGCATCGTGAACAGCTGGTTATAGGTCTGGTAGTTCATCAGGTCATTGTCGGGCACGGCGAGCTGGGTGCGCATCAGCAGGGCGAGCACGCCGGCCAGCAGGAAAAACAGCAGGGCCGTGCCGACGTACAACAGACCGATATAGGTGTTGTTGACGACCGTGAGAAAGCGTAGACCGGACGGCGGCTGCCAGATCTTCTTCAGCTGTTCGAGTTCCGCTTCCGGACGCGGCGCGGAGTTGGGCAAGGAAAAGTGCTGTTCGTCCATGATGTCCGTCAGCGCATCCGATACAGGAGGAACAAGCCGATCGCATAGACCGCCAGGATCGCCAGCGAGTCGATACCCATGCGGGCGATGGTGTGGTTACGCCGCTCGATCAGGCCGACAAGGTAAATGACGGTCAGCACAATGCCGAGCACGGCGACGAACAGTGAGAAGTTGCCGACCTCGTTGAGCACGGGCTGTCCCGGATACGCCGCATCGATCAGGAAAATCAGCGCGACATTGAACAGGTTCGTGCCGAGGATGTCAGAGATCGCCATTTCGTATTGCCGCAGGCGCATGGCCGATACCACGGTGCTCAGTTCCGGCAGGGAAGTGGAGAAGCCCAGCAGCACGGCGCCGACGAAACTCTGCCCAAGACCGGTCTGCTTGGCCAAGGCATCGCCGGTTTGGCTGAGCAGGAAGCCGGCAAGCAGAATGACGATAGCGGCGACAGCAGTCTTGCCGATGATGGTTGCCGGCGAATCTTCCGGTTCATTGCCTGGCGTATCGCCGTTTGCGCCGGAGGCATCCGGTTCTCGTTGCGGAACCGGGTCTGCAGGGCGCCAAGGGCGGCGCCCTTCGGTGGCGGCCAATGTCCAGATGGAGAATGCATAAAGGGCGAGCAGAATCCACGACCAGATGCCGATGCCGAATACCGGCACATCCCGCACGGCAATCGCGGCGGCGGCCACGGCAAGCATCAGGATGCTCAATGCACCTTGCAGTAGCAGGGCGGGCGAAGACACGACCACGGTGAGGGCATCTTTGCCGATCAACGCATCGGCGCCAGCGAGAATGGCTTTTTGCATGGCCACGCCGCCGAGCAGGTTGTTAACCGCGAGAACCGGATTGTGGCTGATAGCAGAGAACAGCGAGACCGCGATTTCCGGCAAGGACGTCACGCCGCCCAGCAATACCAGTCCGACCGCCATATGGCCGATGCCCGTCATGCGGGCGATGGCGTCGGCATACCCCGCGATGCGCGTGCCGGCCTGCCATACCGCGCCGGCCGATGCGGCGAATACCGTCAGATTGATCCACAGCGAATCATTGGCGAAATCCAGTAATCGCATCTCGTCCTCGCCGCTCCGGTTGCTATTGCAGGCTTTCCATGTAGGCGGCGAGCGCGCGCAAATCCTCGGCGGACAGGCGGTCGAAGGACGGCATCTCGTTGCCCGGCTTGATGTGTTGGCTGGCGGCGATCCAGCCGCCGAAGGCGCCGATGCTGTTCGGCAGGATGCCGGCGGCCAGCGACAAGCGGCTGCCGACGTGTGTGAGATCAGGCCCGGCGGTTCCCGTCGCCTCTGTGCCCCGAATCGTGTGGCATTTGCCGCAATCGTGCGTGAAAAACGCCTGCCTGCCGCGCAGCGCCAGCGCATCGACAGGCGATGGCGCCGGTCGGGCCTGCGACGCCAGCCAAGCATCGAAGGCGGCGGGTTCCAGAGCGACCACCTCGAACGCCATCTTCGCGTGCTGGGCGCCGCAATATTCCGCGCATTCTCCGCGGAATACTCCAGGCGCATGCGCGACCAGCCGTTGCCGATTCACATGGCCGGGGATCATGTCTGTCTTGCCGGCCAGGTTCGGCACCCAGAAACTGTGGATCACATCGGCCGTCGTCAGCCGCATTTCGACCGGGCGGCCGGCCGCGATGCGGATTTCATTGGCGGTTTCCATGATGCGCCGGCCGGCATCGTCGACATAGACGACGCGCCACCACCACATTTCACCGGTCACGTCGATGCGCAAGGCAGGCGGATTGCCGGCGCGCATCAATGCGGCCGAAGTCAGCAATGCGTAAACGAGAAGAACCGACAGGGCGGCGACCGGAAAGACGATGCCGCCGCCGACGATGAATGCGTGTTGCCGCAACATCCGGCGTACGCGTTCCGGGCCGAACAATGCGAGTAGGGCAAACGCTATGACGGTAAGGAAAATCGCACCGCCGCCGATGAACATGACGATGCCCAAGTCGGCGATCCGGTCCGCGTCGCTTCCGCGAGGATGCAATGCCGATTGGATATTTCCGCGCGCCAATAAAGGCATGCAGGCAAACAAAGCAACCAAAACATGTCGTCGCATCACTGGAATGGCTCTTGCAAGATGATGGGCGCCGGAACGGTGAAGGTAATACAAGCATGGCCGCCTTCGTGTTCCCAAGCGAGGTTACTTCGCCTAGCAGATTGCATACCATTCGCATTGGACGTCCATGTCGCATAGGCAATTGACATGCCTTGTCATGTACGCCGCCGTAGTGTTGTCGCCCAGCGCGGTTGCCCATGCGCCGGCGACTCCGCAGGTCACGGCGGCTCTTGTCTGGGAGTTCGACCCGTGGGCGGCGGCCGGCTTGCTGATAGCCGCGCTGTTGTATGGCGTCGGCTCGCGTCGCCAATGTCGCGGCGACTCGCGCATGGCAGCCGTGCCGAAGCGGCGAGCAGTCTGTTTCTCGGCCGGCATCGGCATCCTCGCGCTGGCACTGGTCTCGCCGCTCGATGGGCTGGGAGGCGAACTGTTTTCCATGCACATGCTGCAGCATGAATTGATCATGCTGGGAGCGGCGCCGCTGATCGTGGCGGGACGTCCGCTGCCTGTATTCCTGAGGACGTTTCCGCGTAGCGGCCGCAAACGCATCGGGCGGTTCGTCGCCGAGAAAGCGATACGCTTGCCGTGGCGCGCGTTGATGCAACCGCTGCCGGCATGGATGCTGCACGCGGCGGTGCTCTGGATCTGGCATCTGCCGCGCTTGTTCCAGGCCGGGCTGCAAAGCGAACTGGTGCATGCTCTGCAGCACGCCAGCTTTTTGCTATCGGCCTTGCTGTTCTGGTCGTCGTTGTCGGCAGCGCGCGCGCATCGCGGTACGGCCGTGCTGTCCATGCTGACGACGATGATCCATACCGGCATCCTCGGCGCGCTGCTGACGTTCTCGCCGCGCGCCTGGTATCCGGCATACACAGGAAAGACCGATGCCTGGGGCCTGACTCTGCTGGAAGATCAGCAACTGGGCGGCCTCATCATGTGGGTGCCGGCCGGCTTTGTCTTCATCGCGGCCGGGTTGGCGCTTGCCGCACAGGCATTGACGCGGCGTGCGGAGCGGCCGGCATGAGAGCGGCATGGTGGCCGTTCTGTCTGTTATGCGCGGCAACGGGTTGTGCCGATGCGCCGGGCGTTATGCAAGGCTTGCCGGCCGGCGCCAGCATCGAACGCGGCCGGGAAGCGATACGCCGTCACGGCTGCGTCGCCTGCCACGCGATTCCCGGCATCGCCGGTCCCGCCAGCAATGTCGGTCCGCCGCTTGCCCAGGTCGCCCGGCGCGCCTATATCGGCGGAGTCGTGCCGAATGTGCCGGCCGACATGATCCGCTGGCTGCGCGATCCGCCGGGCGTCGATCCCCGGACCGCCATGCCGGATATGGGCATCTCGGAACCGGAAGCGGCGGATATCGCGGCGTACCTCTACACGCTCGACTAACCGGAGACCGGCTCGAACATGACAGTGAAGATACGGACCATTGCCATCGCGCTCCTGCTGGCGGCAATCGCTGCCGGCGCATTTGTCCATGCCGGCGTCTACAACGTTGCAGCGACCGAGCAGCACACCGCGCCGGTGTATTGGCTGCTCGACTACGCGATGCGTCGGTCCGTCAAACTCCGGACCGACAGCATCGAGACGCCCGATCTGTCTGATGCCGGGCGCATTCGCGACGGCTTGCGCATATATCGGGAAAAATGCGTGCAATGCCATGGTGCTCCCGGCGTTGCGCCCGACGATCTGGCGTACGGATTGAAACCGATGCCGGCCAGCCTGGTGGCGACCGCACGCGAATGGCATGCCGCGGAGATCTACTGGGTCGTCCGCAGCGGCATCAAGATGAGCGGCATGCCGGGATGGGAATATCGGCTCAGCGACAAGGAGATATGGGATGTGGTTGCTTTCGTGAAGCGGCTGCCGGATTTCTCTCCTCGGGAATACGCGCAATGGAATGCCGCTGTTGGCGCAGCTGCGGCTGCTCCGGCCGCGATTGCAGCGGGCGAGAAGCATTCCGGCGCTTCAACGACGACCACCGCAATGGCAGCGCAGGGCGATGCCATTGCGGGCAAGCGCGCGATCGGTCAATATCTTTGCGCGACTTGTCACCGGATTCCCGGCATCGTCGGCGCCGACAAGCATGTCGGCCCGCCGCTGGACGGCATCGCGACTCGCCATTACATTGCCGGCGTATTGCCCAATACGCCGGAGAACATGGTTCACTGGCTGCGTCATCCCCGGCAGATCGATCCCTTGTCCGCCATGCCCGACCTGGGTGTGACGGAGCAGGATGCGCGCGACATTGCCGCGTATTTGCGTACGTTGCGAACCGTCGAATAAGGTGCGATGACAAAGTGAGTCTGTGCAACGAAGCCACGCCTGGAACATGTTGATGATAGGACGCTATCCACCGATCGCGGATTACGCACTGATCAGCGACTGCCATTGCAGTGCGCTGATCTCGCGCCACGGCTCGGTGGATTGGTGTTGCATGCCGCGTTTCGACGACGATACCTGCTTCGGCCGGCTGCTCGACTGGGACAGGGGCGGCTATTGCGCGATCGCGCCGGCCGGGGAAGGCTGGACTTCGACGCGGCGCTACCTGCCCGGCACGATGATCCTGGAAACCAGGTACGAGACACCGCAAGGCGAAGCCGTCCTGACCGATTTCTTTGCGATGGACACCCCGGACAATCCGCGTTACGACCTCGTGCGCATTCTCGACGGTATTGCCGGAGAAGTCGAACTCGACATCGAGATCTGTCCCCGTTTCGACTACGGCGAGATCATTCCGCGCATGCAGCGGCAGCGCGGCGACACGTTTACCGCGATCGGCAGCAATCAAGGTTTGATCATCCGCACCGACGCGCCGCTCGACGTGACACGACACCGGAACCTTGCCGGCGGGTTCCGTTTGCGCGCCGGGCAGCGCATTCGGCTCGCGATACAGTTCGAGTCGCCGGAGAAGGTCGCGCATACCGTCGTCGAAGAGCACGATTGGCCGGCGGACCTCGATCGCCATCTCGACAAGACTCGCGCCTGGTGGTGCGGGTGGACCACGCGCATGCAGGCGCCGAGCGAACCCGACCGCCAGACGATACGCTCGATCATCATCCTCAAGGCGCTGACTTTCGAACCGACTGGCGCGATCGTGGCGGCGCCGACCACCTCTCTGCCCGAATGGATCGGCGGTGAACGCAACTGGGACTACCGCTTCAGCTGGGTGCGCGATTCGGTCTTCACAGTTCGCGTCTTGCATGAGCTCGGTTATGTGACCGAAGCGGATCGCTTCCACCAGTTCATCCAGCGCAGTTGTGCCGGCGATGCCGATCAAATGCAAATCATGTACGGCATCGACGGCAAGCGCCGGTTGACGGAAGTCGAGCTGGACTGGCTGGAAGGCTACCGGCAGTCGCGTCCCGTCCGCATCGGCAACGCGGCTGCCCGGCAGGTCCAACTCGATATCTACGGCGAGCTGCTGGAGATGGCGTGGGAATGGCACAGCAACGGCCATCGGACCGAACCGGACTACTGGAATTTTCTGGCGGACGTCGTCGACACCGTCTGCCGGCGCTGGCCGGAAGCCGACCACGGCATCTGGGAAGTGCGCGGCGAGCCGCGGCATTATGTCCACTCGAAGGCGATGTGCTGGGCCGCGCTGAACCGCGGCATACAACTGGCCGAGGAGAACGGTTCCAAGGCGCCGCTCGAACGCTGGAGCGCTGCCCGCGACGAGATCCGCGTCGCCATCGAGAACAACGGATACGACATCGAGCGCGGCGTGTTCGTGCAGGCGTTCGGCAGGCGGGACCTGGACGCGGCCTTGCTCGTCCTTCCCCGCATTGGCTTCGTCGCCTACGACGATCCGCGCATGTTGCGAACGACCGATGCCATCTGCAACGATCTCGAGCGCGACGGACTGTTGATGCGCTACCTGGCGCCCGACGGCTTGCCCGGCACTGAAGGGATTTTCCTTCCGTGTACCTTCTGGCTGGCGGCCTGTCTTGCGCTCCAGGGAAGGCGGGACCGGGCGCAGCGTTACTACGACAGGGCGCTTGCCTGCGGAAACGAACTTGGCCTGCTTTCCGAGGAATTCGACATCGTCGGCGGCGAGATGCTCGGCAACTATCCGCAGGGACTGACGCATGTGTCGCAGATCATGGCCTGGCTGGCGTTGCAAGAGAACACGGAAACCGCGGCGTGATCTCTTCGACGGCATCGCCTGAACAAAGCAAGCACGGGCATACGGTTTGCATAGACCGCGCGACCCGGGACTTTTTTCTTGGAGGACGAAATGTTTCGCTGCTGCCAAAGACTCATGGCCTTAGCTATTTTCGGCCTGGCCCTTCCGCTCGCGCTGGCGCAACCGGAACCGACGGGCACGCCGCCGCCGGCGCAAGGTTGGCGAGCCGTTACCGTCGCGGAAGGGATTCGCCATCCCTGGTCAATCGCCTGGCTGCCCGATGGCAGGCCGCTGATCACCAGCAAGCACGGCACGCTGCATGTGTTGAACGGCAACCGGCTCGATCCGGTTCCGATGGAAGGGTTGCCTGCCGTATTTACCGGAGGCCAGGGCGGTTTGCTGGATATCGCGCTGCATCCGGACGATACGCAAAATCCTCGGCTGTACATGACGATCTCCACCGGAACTGCGCAGCGGAACCGCGCGACCCTGATCCGGGGCATCTTCGACGGGCAGCGCGTGCGCGACATCGAGACGCTGTTCCAGGTCGACCCGCCCAAGAGCGGCGGCCAGCATTTCGGTTCGCGCCTGCTGTGGCTGGCGGACGGCTCCCTGCTGATGAGCGTGGGAGATGGCGGCAATCCGCCGCAGCGCGTCGGAGAGATGCTAGCCCGGGATCAGGCGCAAAACCTGCGCAGCCATCTCGGTTCCATCCTCCGCCTGACGGAAGACGGCAAACCGGCGCCGGGCAATCCGCTGGCGGCGCAAGGAGCGCAACCGGAGATATGGACCTGCGGTCACCGCAACGTGCAGGGATTGACGCGCGACCCGGCGTCCGGGCGGGTATGGGCGAATGAACATGGTCCTCTTGGCGGCGACGAATTGAACCTGATCGAAGGCGGACGGAACTACGGTTGGCCTTTGCAAACCCATGGCCGAGATTACCGCACCGGCGCGCCGATCGGCCGGCCTTCCGTCCCGGGCATGGCCGAACCGAAGGTGGTGTGGATCCCGGCGCACGCGCCTTCGGGATTGGCCTTTTACACCGGCAATCGCTTTCCGCAATGGCAGGGCAGCCTGTTCAGCGGCGGCCTGGTCAGCGAGGACATCCGGCGCATCGCGCTGGATAAGAACGGCAATGTGCTCGGCCAGGAACGGCTTGCCATCGGAAGCCGGGTGCGGGATGTGAAGCAGGGGCCGGACGGCTTTCTTTACGCAATCACGGATGAGGAGAACGGACGCTTGCTGCGGATCGAGCCTGGTTGATTTCAGACGAGGCGACGGGGTGGCATTCCGTCGATCATCGAGATGAAAGCAACATGATGCTCGCGACGAGCATGATGCACGCCAGCGCCACGACAGCCGCGCTGATCGCGCGCCGATGCGCTGTGAACCGGAATTGCCAGCTCCCGGATTTGGCACGATTGTCGAACCGTCCATGCGTGCCGCCGTCGCCGGGAACGGGGGAATGGAGATTGTCCTGTCTGCCGGCAGGCAGATTCTCATCGGTGAATTGCCCCGACCACGCGCGGCCGGCCAGGAAACGGTCGAGAAAGCCGGGCACGATGCGCGTTCCAACGATCGCCTTCACGGCAGGAAGTCCGACCCACAGCTCGCGCCGGGGACGTTCCGCCGCCAGGATAATGGCCTCGGCGGCGAGTTCCGGCTGGAAGATCGGCGGCACCGGCTGCGGCCGCTTGCCGAAACAGGTTCTGCCCCAATCGAACTGCGGCGTATTGAATGCGGAAAGCTGCACCATCGTCAGCCGCACGCGGCTTCGGTCGTGAATCAGTTCCGAGCGCAGCGCATCGGTGAATCCGCGCAGAGCGGCCTTGGCGCCGCAATAGGGCGCTTGCAACGGTATCGAACGATAGGCGAGCGCGGAGCCGACCTGCACGATGACGCCGCGATCGCGTGCCTTCATGCGCTTTAGTGCCGCCATGGTGCCCCATACGGCGCCGAGGTAAGTGACGCGCGTCGCACGCTCGAAATCGGCCGGCGATATGCGATCGAGCGGGCAGAAGATCGTCGCCATCGCATTGTTGACCCACACGTCGATCGGACCGAACTCGCGCTCGGCGCGCTCTGCCGCCGCTTCCACTTGCGCGTGGTCGGCGACGTCGGTCGGAATCGCTAATGCGGTTCCTCCTGCCTGTTCGATTTCCCGGCACGCCGCTTCGAGCCCTTCGCGGCCGCGGGACAGCAGGACGACACGGTACCCGCGCCGCGCAAAGGCCTTCGCCGCCGCGCGTCCGATTCCGGCGGAGGCACCGGTGATGACTACGCATCGAGTCGTCATGGGCGGTCGGAATGATCGAGGACACTATCTCAGTTCGCGCCCCGGAAATGGTGGACCGCCTCGGCACCGGGCAGTCGTTGCGCCAACAAAATTCGCCGTACCCGTGTCGGCGCCGCGCAGGTCGGCGCCTTCCAGTAGGGCCTTGCTCAGGCTGGCGCCGTCCAGATCCGCCATGCAGAAATCGGCACCGGAGAAATAGGCTCGATCCAGCGTAGCGTCGACCAGCCTTACCCGTTCGAATTCGGCGTACAGCGCGATAACGCTGCTGAAATTCTCTCCTTCAAGGTTTTCCGCTGCGCACAACGCTCCTGTCCGTACAATGCAGTCGCCGACTTGCTGCGCGCCTTGCGCGGCGAACGTCGGGAAGAGCAACAGGATTGTTGCCGCCAAATGTCTTGTTACTTGTCCGAATTCGGCAGGCATGGCAACACTCCTCAAATAATACGAATTGATGCAAAGGATGTACCTGATGCCGGTGCCGGGCGCAGCGCAATTGCGGCGTTTGCGCGGTGTGCAACTGGTGCGCATCCTGAGCTCTATCGACCGCAGCATGAAAACGCCCGGCGAGACGATGAAGCGGCGCGGCATTGGATATGTGCTCGCGCTGACCGTGCTTGTCACCTTGGCTGGGACGGCCGGAATGCCGTATTTCGAGAGGAATGTCCCGGGCGCGGACCGGACGGCTTCCGGTCGGCATTGTTGTGAGCCGCGATGGTGATCACGACCATGGGCACCTATTACCGGCCTCAAAGCGGGGAGGGGAGGATGCTTTGCCTGTTCTTGGCAATCTATGCGTTCGCGGCTTTCGGATATGTCACGGGAACGATCGCCACCTATTTCATCGGGCGCGATACCGAGGAAGACAATGCCGCCATCGGACGGTCACTCATTCTCCCGCCCCGGAAGTGGCCAGGTAAACGGTTTGGCTTGGATACGCGAACTCGATGTTTTCATGCGCAAACCGTCGTAACAAAGTCAGGTTGATGGCTTGCTGGATATCCATGTACAGGTTGTAGTCCGGATCCGCGATGTAATACACCACCTCGAAATCCAGGGACGATTGCCCGAAAGCCTTGAAATGCGTGCGGTCGAAGCGCACCTGCGGATGCATCTCGATCGCTTCGCGCACGATTTGGGGAATCGCGCATAGTTGCGCCTCCGTCGTCCGGTAGACCACACCGATCGTGAATGCCACGCGCCGCTCCTCCATACGCTTGTAGTTGCGGATACGGCTTTTCAGCAAGTCCGCATTGGAGAAGACAATCTGTTCGCCGGAAAGACTGCGCAGGCGCGTCGTCTTCAAGCCGACGAATTCGACCGTTCCCATCGCGTCGTCGACAATGATGAAGTCGCCCACGGAGAAAGGCTTGTCCAGGACGATCGACAGCGACGCGAAAATGTCGCCCAGTATGTTCTGCACCGCCAGCGCGACGGCGATGCCGCCGATACCCAGGCTGGCAATCAAGGTAGTGATGTTGAACCCAAGGTTATCCAAAATCATCAGGACGATGACGATCCACAGCACCATGCGCGCAACGAAACCCAGCACGGCTGTCGACGTGACGCTCGCGGCATTCTCGGTCTCCGCGCGCTTGATGCAATGCGCCAGCCACAAGCGGATGCCTTTGTCGCCCCAGAGAGCAGCCTGGATCAGGAATGCGATCGCAGCAATGCGGAACACGGCGCTTTGCTGCGCCATCGGCAAGGACAGGAAATGCGTGCCTGCGTATCCGGCGATGATCACGATGAACATCAGGCTCGTCGACGACAGCACGTCCGCGGCGATGTCGTCGAGAGGCGTCCCGGTTCGCTGCGCGATGATCGACAGGCGGTGAACGACGACTCTTTTGGCGGCGAGCAGGAAGATGGAGAGCAAGGCCCACGCTGCGAGCGCGATGCCCCAGTCGAGCATGGTATTTTCCGTCAATATTTCCGCCATCCGGCTTTCTTCCGTTCTTCAACGATATCGCGATCGGCCGTTCATCGAGCGAAGGAGAAATCGCGCCGCTTCGGCCTCTGTAGCAGACGAACGATCAATTTCAGGCATTCCGTCATCTCGCTCTGATGAAGCAGAAAGAAGCGCGCCGCGCTGCCGTGTTCGCGTTCGGCCCGGACAGTCACCCAATCCGGCGGCGCGCCGCGAAACACGATCTCGTCGGTTTCGTCGTCGCCGATATAGAACGCGGCTTGTTTGCCTTCGATCCGCAGCAGCGACTCCAGCGCCAGCCGCTTGGTGGGCGCCCCGGGCGGCAACAGATTGATACCATGCGTGCCGCCGATGACGAGCGGCGTCGGATCGAGCAGCGGCAACGCGGCTTCGATATTGCGCTCGGTCTCGTTCCGGTTGCGCACGAGGCGGTAGTGGACACAGATCGAGCAGGACTTGTATTCGATCATGAGGCCGGGATCGAATCGCTCCCATCTCAGGATGTCGCTGATCTGATGCCGCCAGCGCTCGCAGATCTCGCGGTAGGGTTGCAGGTTTCCGTCCGCACCTGGAACTCCCTCCGCACCGTGATTGCCGATCACGTATTTCGGCTTTGCTCCCAGACGCGGCACGACGTCTTCGACGCTGCGCCCGGTGATCACGGCCACGGGCGCCATCTCGCACAACATTTGAAACCCGCGCGCCACTCCGGCCGGCATCCGCGCCTGCTCCGGCAGCATGACCATCGGCGACAACGTGCCGTCGAAATCGAAAGCGAGCAGGGCGCCGGTTTCGATCATCGCGACCAGCGCTTCTTCTCCCGCCGGGGAAAGCAGATGCCTCATGCCGCCTGCCTCAAGGCAAACCGCTCGTGAGAACCGATGCGGGCGGCGACGCGTTCATGCTGACGCAGTCTCGACGCGTCCAGCAGCATCCGTCCCGCCCATCGATAGATGTTGAAATCCCGCACCAGGGCGCGCATGCTGCGCATGCGTTCCCGCTGCTCGGCATGCGGCATCTTCAGCGCGTAGTAGATCGCGTCCGCGATCTGTTCGATGTGATACGGATTGACGATCAATGCTTCATGCAACTCCCGTGCGGCGCCAGTGAATTGGCTCAGGATCAGGGTTCCGCGCTCGTCGTCGCGTGCCGAGACGAATTCCTTGGCGACCAGGTTCATGCCGTCGTGCAGACTGGTGATCAGGCAGGCGTCGCAGGCCCGATAGAACTCGATCAGCGCCGAAGCATCGTGATGCTCCGCCTTCAGGCGAATCGGGCGCCATGCGCCGGTGGCAAAACGTTCGTTGATACGCTGGGCTGTGGCGTGAACCTTGATCTCCAGGCTCTGGTACTCTTCGAGCGCCGAACGCGTCGGCGCCGCGATCTGCACGAGCGTCGCCTTGCCGATCAGTTCCGGATGCCGTTCGAACAACAGTTCCATTGCCTGGAATCGTTCCGGGATGCCCTTGGTGTAGTCGAGCCGATCCACGCCGAGCACCATCAAATGATCGGACGGCATGCGCAGCGATTCCCGTATCTTTCTGCGGCAATCCGTCACCGGCAGCCAGCGGCGTGCCTCGTCGCCGGGCCAATGAATCGAGATCGGATAATGCTCGACGCGGGTGCGCCGGCCGCCGTAGGACACGGTCGAGTGATCGTGCTCGATGCGCGTCTCCAGGAAGCGGTCGACCGTTTCAAGGAAATTGTTGCAGTGATAGCGGGTCTGGAATCCGAGAATGGTGCTGCCCAGCAGTCCTTCCAGGATCTGATCCCGCCACGGGCAGATGCCGAACGATTCCGGGTTGGGCCAGGGAATATGCCAGAACGTGATGATGGTTGCGCGCGGCAGACGCTCGCGTATCAGTTTCGGCAAGAGCGCGAAGTGATAATCCTGCACCAGGACGACCGGATTGTCGGTGCGCGCCTCCTCCACAACCGCATCGGCAAAGCGCCGGTTGACCTTGACGTACTGCTCCCAGTCGCTGCCCCGGAAGACGGGGCGGACGTGCGCGATCAGGCAAAGCGGCCACAGGCCTTCGTTCGCGAAGCCCTTGTAATAACCCTGTTCCTCCTCTTTCGTGAGCCAAATGCGGCGCAAGGTATAGGCCGGGTCGTCCGGAGGGACGGCGACATGATCCATGCGGTCCACGGTATCGCGATCGGCAGAACCGCTGCCGTGCGCGATCCAGGTGCCGGAACAGGCCCGCATGACCGGTTCGACGGCGGTGATCAAGCCGCTGGCCGGGCGCTGCACTTCGATACCGTTCTCGGTATCGGTGTGGATATATGGCTCGCGATTCGATACGACGATCACCTCGTCGCCGGACAGACTCTCGTGCAGCAATTGGCGCAAGGTATCGGGCGACCAGTCCAGCGTACTGGCGTCGCGCTGCCGCTGTTCTTCGCCCAGTGCGCGCAGCAATGCATGAAAGTCTCCGACCAGCGGCTGAACCTCGGCCTGGTATTGGTTGAAGGGACGCACGATACCTTCGCCATGCAGCATGGCGCGCACGCCGGCAATCCACCCGCGCCAGCTCAGATGGGCCATGAATACCGTGATCAGCGATACGATTCCGGCAAGAACTCCGAACAGCACGATGACGTACTTGCGCGTGTCAGAACTGCGCCGGACAACGAAGCTCATGTCATGCACCAGCAGCAAATCGCCGATGCGTTGCCCGTCGAATTCCACGGCGCGCTTCGCCAGATGGAGAGGGCCGTCCGGCAGTTGAATCAGGGATTGCGTCCGCCCGTCCGCATCGGCCGGCAACTCGCACTCCAGGGTCGCCGGCATTGTCCTGGTCTTGTATTGAATCCTGCCGGCGGGGTCGCAAAACGCCAGCGCATACAGCCGCTCGTCCTGGATTGCCTGGGCAAACAATGCATCGATCTTGCCGCGAGCATTCCGCCGTACCATGTCGGACAGAGGTTCCGACAGCGTCTTGGCGACGAGTTGCGAGCGGATATCGAGATCGCGGACAAACCAGTGCAAGGTGAGATTGTCGATCAACGGAACCACCAGGTAAGCCAATGCCGACAATGCAAGCAAAAGCGGAATCAGGAACTTCGACGACAATCTCAATGAGCGCAGCATCTCCGGCTTCCTCCTTTTCCTTCAAGACCGATCCGGGCGGCTACATCTTGCCTGAGGACACTTAGGCGGGTCTTAAAGCGGAAGCGGCGAACCGATCGATCTGCGTTCCGAGGTTATTCGCGGAAGCACCGGATTGCCATATCGACCATGCCTTGCGCGCTTCCGCTGGATGCATATTCACGTCGTAAGCGGGAGGCGTCGCTGCCCATGTGGGCGGCGTGATAGACATGATCGAGGGCCGCCATGCTTCCCAGCGCTTCCGCATGCGGTTCGATGCGACGCACGGTGGTGAGGATATCTTCACGCATCGGCAGCGTCTCGTGGCTCTTCGGATGCACGAAGGTGCCGTCCAGGCCGAAGCGGCAAGCCTGGAAGCGGTTGTAGTTGTAGACCAGGTAATCGTCTTCGGCCGGCGGCGGTTCGTTCCGCTCCAGCAGATGGCGGCATAGCGCCTGCAGATAGCAGGCCAGGGCCGCGGCCCGATCCACCGTCAGCGGCGTATCGCAGACGCGCAGCTCGATCGTGCCGTATTCCGGCTTGGGCCGGATATCCCAATAGAAGTCCTTCATGCTCTTGACGATGCCGGTGTCTTCCATGCGCGTGAAATAGCCTTCTACAAATTCCTCCCAACGCAGGAGAAATGGCGCGCGCCCGCTCAAGGGAAAGGCGAACACCGAATTGAGCCGAGCCGAGTTGAACAGCGTATCGCGACCTTGCACATAGGGCGACGAAGCCGACAGCGCGATGAAGTGCGGTATATAGCGGTTCAATGCGTGCAGCAAAAACATTGCGTCGTCACCGGACGCGCAGCCGATGTGGACATGCTGCCCGAAGATCGTGAACTGCTTCGCGAGATAACCGTATAGCGCCGACACTTCCTTGAAGCGCGGCTTGGAAAATATCTTGCGTTCCGACCAATCCTGGAACGGATGCGTACCGCCGCCGCAGACGCCGACGTTGAGCCGGTCGCCGGCGTCGACCAGTGTGTCGCGTATCTGACGCAACTGGCTGAGTAGATCGCCGTGACGCGAATGCACGTCGGTCGAGACCTCGATCATGCTTTCGGTAATTTCGGGCACGACATGTCCGGGAAAGGGCTTGCGCAAGAGTAGGTTCAGCATGTCCGGACTGGCATCGACGAGATCGAAATCGGAAAGGCTCACGAGCTGCAGTTCCAGTTCGACGCCGAGCGTAAGCGGCTGCGAGGTCTTGAAGGCTTCGAGCGGCATGTCAGTTCTCCGTCGGTTCCGGCGCTTCGCCGGCAGCGAGTAGGGCACGTTGCATCAGGATCGGGCCGAGCAATTCGAGTATCAGGGTCGCCGCGCCCAAGGCGGCAAGCTGCCCCGGCATTTCGATGCCGATGTAACGCGCTTGCTCCAGCAGAAGGAGCACGAACACGGACATCGGCATCAGCGCGAATCCGGTCAGGATGCCTTTGCGCCAGGTGATGCCGCTCACGCGGGCGAACAGCAGGACCGACAACGTCTTCGCTCCCAAACGTGCGGCGATCAGTACCAGACCGAGGCCGATGCCGGCCGCAACATGTCGCCATTCGAGGGCGGCGGCCACGAACACGAACAGCAGCACCGCCAGCAAGTCGCCGAGCGCGCCGAAATTCCGCTGCGCCTGGTTCAAGGCCACGCGCCGATGGCGCGCCATCAGGCCGAACGTGAGCGCCGCCAGCACCGGCGAGAGCTTGAGAGCATGCGTGAGCATGACAAGCAGGATGACGGCGAGCGCAAATGCGACTGTTGCGTCGTGGCTCAGGCGGCCGAGTTGACGCAAGATGCCCGGCAGCACGATCCCGAACAATGCGCCGAGACCGGCCGACACGAGCAGTACGCCCAGGCTGTTTGAGACTGCTTGCCACAGGCTGCCGGAACTTTGGAAAATCCACAAACCGAGGACCACCTTGAACGTGAACACAGCCAGCGTGCAATTCAGGGCGGACAGATGCAGCACGCGCTCGGTCACCTGGCCGGAGCTGCGCAACTCGTTCACGATGCGCAACACCGCCGCCGGCGAGGTCGACATCGCGAGCGAAGCGGTCAGCAGCGCATCGACGGCCGGCATGCCGAACCACTGTGCGGCCAAATAGACTGCGGCAAACGTGCAGGCCGATTCGACCACGCCTGTCACTGCAATCCACGGATTGAAGCGCAGCCATTTCAGATTGATGCGATAGCCGAACTCGAACAGCATCAGGCCGAAGGCAATGTTGGCAAGCAGCATGACGGCGCCTTGGCCGGCCAGCGTCAATAGACCGGTTTGCCCCAAGGCGAAGCCGACGATGCCGTAGATGCTGATGCGGGGCAAGCCGCTCCAACGATGGCCGAACTCGCCGGCGAACCACGCCAGCGCGATCGCGGCGGGCCAGCTGAGCTCGGCGGCAAGCGGCCGGAGAAAGAACCAGAAATCCGTCGGCATCGGCACCTCCGAAAGAATTGCGCGCGCAGCGTTCGCACCGGCGTCGATGCGGGCAACTGGCTGGCGGCAGGTTAAGCAAATGTCCGGCAACGGAACCGGCCGGAAACCGGTTGCTCCGGAATTGATAAAAGACGCTCCCTTCTCCAAGGAAGGGAGCAAAATCGGGCGGATCGCACTACTTGCCCTGAACTGATCGCTACTCAGTTGCCTCGGCGGCCGGAAGTTCTACTCCGGTTGTCTTGCCGGCCAAATTCGATATCCATCGCGGATATCCGGATAGTGCATCAAGACGCTTAAGCGAACCTTAACCGGCTGCCGCATTGTCGATTCGCCAAGCGTTTCAGAATTATTACGGAAAGGCTAGCGAAGCTGGTCCGGTTCGGTACCATCGGGACGGCTTTCCACGACGGCATTCGGTTTGGGTGTGGCAAGCACCTTGTCGATGCGCAATCCGTCGAGATCGACGATTTCGAAGCGCCAGCCGTCCCATTCACATTGATCTCCTGTCTGCGGAAGTTTGCCCAGGAGCAGGGTCGCCATGCCGTTCAACGTGTTGTACCGGCCGCGCTCTTCTTCCGGTACGTTCTCCAGATTCAGCCTGTCTTTCAATTCCGGGATGGGAATCAGGCCATCGAGCAGCCACGATCCGTCTTCACGCTGCACCGCCCACGAGTCTTCCGCGCGGTGCGTCTTGAATTCCCCGGTAATGGCTTCCATCACGTCTTGCAAGGTGACGATACCTTGCATTTCGCCGTATTCATCGACGATGAATACCATCTGTACACCGGTGTTCTTGAATTCCTCGAGCAACTCCATGCCGGTGAGTGATTCCGGCACATAGACCGCCGGCTGCAAATGCTCCGTCAGCTCGAGCGGTTCGCCGCGCAAAGTCTGCGCCAGCATCTCGCGGGCATTGGCCACGCCCAGGATACTGTTCCAGCCGCCGCGCACGACTGGAAAACGGGAATGCCGGGTCGCCTCGAAGCGCTTCAAATTGGCTTCCAGGCTTTCATCGGCATCGAAATAGACAACCTCGCCGCGCGGCACCATGAGCGAGGCGATCTGGCGGTCGTCGAGCCGGAAGACATTGCGCACCATTTGATGCTCTTGCCGCTCGATGATGCCGGCCTCGGAACCTTCTTCCAGCATCAGATGAAGCTCCTCTTCCGTCAGCATCTGGCGGCCGGCAGTCTTGATGCCAAACGTGCGCAACACCAGTTGCGTCGAACCGGAAAGAAAATGAACGAAAGGCTTGGTCAGCGTCGCCAGCAGCAGCATCGGCCGAGCCGCCAGGCGTGCCAGCGGCTCGGGATTCAACTGGCCGAGCCGCTTGGGCACGAGTTCGCCGAGTACGATGGAAAAGTAGGTGATGGTCAGGACCACCAATCCCGTCGCCAGGTATCCGGAATAGGGGGCCGGCATGCCGAGGGACGTCAGCCAGATACTGAAAGGGCCGGCCAGCGTTGCCTCGCCGACGATGCCGTTCAATATGCCGATCGACGTGATGCCGATCTGGATGGTGGAGAGGAATTTGTTTGGATCGTCCCCCAATTCAAGAGCCGCCTTGGCCGCGCCGTCGCCGGCGTCCGCCAATTTTTGCAGGCGCGCCCGACGCGCAGTCACCAAGGCGATTTCGGACATCGCGAAAATGCCGTTTAAGAGGATCAATCCGGCGAGTATGGCTATTTCCATTTGCTCAAGCACCTAGGTGTACAGATATCGATGAATGGGAATGTTATCGGTCGGCGGGGAGTACGACGCCATCTACGGCGCCATGCCTGCATGGGGGAGGGATCAGCTTTTCCCGACCATGTAGCCGAGCCCGCGCACGGTGGCGACGAATTGCTGGCCGAGTTTCTTGCGCAAGCCGTGGATGTAGACTTCGATCGCATTGCTTTCCACTTCGCCCGACCAGCCGTACAGGCGCTCTTCGAGTTGGGCGCGCGACAGGATCGCGCCCGGACGGGCCAGCAAGGCGTCGAGCACGGCCCATTCGCGCGCGGAAAGCACGACTTGGTCGCCAGCGACAAGGACTTGACGCGTCTCGAGATTGACGCTGACATCCCCAGTCCTGTACACGATGGCGTTGCCGCGGGCGCGCCGCACCAGCGCGTGGAGGCGCGCAATCATTTCTTCGAGATCGAACGGCTTGACCAGATAGTCGTCGGCGCCGGCATTGAGGCCGAGCACGCGTTCCGGCACGGTATCGCGGGCCGTCAGCACCAGCACCGGCGTATGGTTGCCGGCAGCGCGCAAGCTGCGCAATACATCGATGCCATCCTTGTGCGGCAATCCAAGATCGAGCAGTACGGCATCGAATGCTTGCGCGCACAATGTTGGTTCGACAGCCGAACCATCCCGCACCCAGTCGACGTCGATGCCTTCGCCATTCAACGCGATCTGGATGTTTTCACCGATCATGCGGTCGTCTTCGGCGAGCAGGATTTTCATTACCACAGTCCTTTGTGAGTGCCTCTGTGCGGTTGCATATTGCACAGCGAATCTTAGGCGAATCTTAAATTCTGCGGTTTGGCAATAATCTGGCGTATCCTACGCGCATTCAATATTTCTCGGGTTAGGAAGTATGGATCGGGTCCCTATTCCCGACGACGTTGCGCGTTTCATTCTTCTCGGAATTCCCTCGGTTCCCTATCTGGAGGCAATACTGCTATTGCGGCGGGAGCGCGGCGTTGCTTGGGATGCCAAACGCGTGGCGCAGCGTCTCTATTTGACGGAAAAGGCCGCCCAGGCTCTGCTTATCGAACTGCATACAGCCGGGTTGGCGGACTGCGTATATGGTCAAGCGAACCTCTATCGCTATCGGCCCAAATCGGAAGAACTAGGAGAAATGATCGATCGGCTCGAGCAAGCCTATGCCGGCAATCTGATCGACGTCACCAATCTCATTCATTCCAGAACCAACAAGAAGGCACAGCAATTCGCGGACGCCTTCATCTGGCGAAAGGATTCCTGATGGCAGCTGTCATTTACCTGCTGTGCGCCTTCACCGCATTCGCCTGTGCATGGCTGATCTTGCGCAGTTACACCAGAAGCCGGCGTCCCTTGCTGCTGTGGAGCGGCTTGTGTTTTGCCGGCATGTTCCTGAACAACGTGATTCTGGTGATTGATCGCCTGGTCGTGCCGCAAATCGACTTGTCGACATGGCGCCTGTCCGTGGCTTTGATTGCATTGCTGTTGCTGCTGTACGGCTTGATCTGGGAGGAGGAATGATGCACTTGAACGCCATACTGACCGGCGCGATTGCCATGGCTTCCCTGGTCGCGAGCCTGTTCTTTCTCCGCTTCTGGAGAAGCACACGGGATCGCTTCTTCCTGTATTTTGCAATGTCGTTTGCGCTCGAAGCGGCGAACCGCATGGCGCTCGGCATGATGTCCCTGGAAAGCGAAAACGGACCGGTCTATTACCTCATTCGCCTGATGTCCTATGGATTGATCCTGTTTGCCATCCTGCAAAAGAACAGACGTCCAAATTAATGCCACTGAACGGATATCGCATTCCTGGAGTAACACGGACATCGGCCAATCCGGCAGCAGAAGCAAAGCAGAAGCAATCCTGGATCGGGAATTGCATGCTCTGCTAACGAATCAACTGAGAAATCCGTATGTTCAGAGTTTCGAAGAGATGAATCTCTCATAGTCATCGATTGCGAGCGCTCATCGTGGTATTTGCCATGCTTGCTGCTACTCCGGCCACAGGGAGGAGCGGTCGAATTACGTCTGGACTGCGGACATCGCGTACATCCCGGCGCGGCGCGGCTTCGTGTACCTGTTCGCGGTGGTGGATCGCCCCCATAGATGGCAGGCCGGGTTGACCACCGCGCCGTACGCTCTGGCCAGACACAAGGTGCGGCAAGCGGCGCCGTGGACAACCCTACATCGACAAGGCTCCACTTATCGGCATCAAATTCCTGGCAAGTTTTGCTTAAACAGACGGCGAGCGCTCTGAAGTGATTTTTCCACATTTCATAAGATAAAACGTTCATTCAATCAATATCTTAGCAGTAACTCTTCGCGTCTTTTCTTAAATTTTGAATGCAGTTTAGTTCCCACTTCCATGTAGTCATTCTTGACTTTTGCTGAAGTCGAACTAAATTTCCGTCAAGTATGCAGGATCGCTTGCACCTTACCAATTCATAATGAATTGCGTGTAAGCAAGATGACGATGGGAAGATGCCATGGGCGCAAAATCGGCATCGCCACGCTCCAAGCAACGATTGCACATTTTCGACTCCTATCGGGGACGTGGCCACAGGAACAACAACTTGTTCCTTGTCTATAGCATCAAGACGAACCGGGACTGGATTCTCCCTAGTGACCGGCAGTTCGTTCACTGGATCCATTTTCTCGAAACCAACCACCAGGTAAAAACATTCGATCTGGCGCCTGAACTCGTCGTCTCGACAGACGACAAGGAAGTGCGGGGCACCGAGCTGGATGCTGAGGTCGTCCTGCGCGACGGTACCAAGGAATGGCACGAGGTGAAGAGTGCTGAGAGCGAAATCGAAACCGCGCGTTCGCAGCTGCTCGCGCAGGCGGCTGCGAGTTCGAAAGAAGGGGTAAAGTACCGCGTCTATACCGATCGCGATCTGCGTCCTCATGTGGCCACGAGTATCCGTTGGCTTCGTGCGATCGCTTTCGCCGCAACGCTTCGCGATGCTCCTTATCCGCGTGAAACGCTTCCTGCCCGTTAAGCGTCCATCCGATGCGCATATGTTCAAGTTGCTTTTGGAAGGGCAAAAGCATGTGCTATCCAGTCGCAACGACACTTCCCTCCTGCTCAGGAACATCAAGACCGATATCCAGATGAAGGTCGCTTCGCGCAATGGATCGCAATTCGTTCTCATTATTGACGAAATGCAGTTGCTCAACGAGATCGATCTGCAGCAGCTGCTGGTATTCCATAATGCCTTGGCGCTCGAAAAAATCAAGATGACGACAGTGGCCTTTGCGCAGCCAGAAATTATCCACAGGGTCAACGCCTTGCAGACGAAGCACCAGACACAGATTATTGCCCGCTTTCTGAGCGAGCCGCTGATGTTCGAAGGCTGTGGATCGGCGGAGGAATTGCGCGCATTGTTGAAACTCTACGATGAGGAATCAGAATATCCGGACGATTCCGGCATCAGCTATACCAAATTCTTTTTTCCGGAGGCATTCGCGCGCGGCTTCAGACTAAGCAAATATGCGAACAAGATTTGGCACGCACTCAAGAAAGCCATCCCGGCATTGCCGGAGACTGGCCTTCCGATGGAGCATGTTTGCTTGACGATAGAGCACCTGTTGCTGGCCCATCGGCAGTACGACGCCGCTAATTTTACGTACGGCACCGAGGATATCGAGGAGGCGGTGGAAGCATCGAACCTTCGCAATTTCGTCTCCTACGTCAAGTCCGCTTCGGGATGAAGTAACGGCTCTTGCGATGAGCAGATTGACTTGGAATCCGCGTGCGCCAGCACCGTTTGAGTCAGGGTGGAGTATTTTTGTAAAGGCCCTGGCGCATAATCATATGCGCATGACGGAGTTGCGCGACCTGATTCGACGCGCCGATATTCCACGCACAGAGATGAATGAACGAGACCTTGGCAACAGCCAATGGATCGACTTTGACAAATTCGGCCGGCTCTTGGAGATCGACAGTGCACGCCTAAAGTCCGGCTTCCTGGATCAGTTAGGTTTTCAGCATGGTACCGCAGCAGGCAGCACCATACGGCATTGTCCCGAATGTGCCAAATCCGGTTATCACTGCGTCTTGTTCGATTTAGCGTTGATCGCCGAGTGTCCATGGCATGGGATGCCGCTGCGCCAACCATGTGGCGGTTGTGCCGCACCGTCGACGCTTGATGGAAGATCCGGCCTTGCTGCATTGCCGTCCCCGATTTGCAAGTACTGTCGCTTGCAGTTGAACACCTTTTTGCGCTTGCCTAGCGCCGCGTCATGGCGATGTTCAACCCGGACTCGTCGATGAATTTCAACTGCTTGACAGGGTAACAAGTGATCAGCCTGCGGTACCGGCGTCGCGCCAAA
>Ga0196972_1000010_pt1 | contig 219962 bp, 192 predicted proteins | sample S1v_2013CmetaG_FD_148618 | JGI IMG/M metagenome (GOLD analysis project Ga0196972, IMG submission 148618) | Soil microbial communities from Anza Borrego desert, Southern California, United States - S1+v_20-13C | ecosystem: Environmental > Terrestrial > Soil > Desert | place: USA: California...
CCCATCCCGACCTCGGAAGTGAAACCGCTCAGCGCCGATGATAGTGCAGATCCCTGTGCGAAAGTAGGTCACCGCCAGGCGCCTCTTCCCCAAAAGCCCCGTCCCCACAAAGACGGGGCTTTTTTATTTTGACTTAGCGATTTCGCCAATGCATCGGTCGCAATCGAACCGTGACACAATCAGAGACTGGATTTAATCCGCTATAATCCAGCGATCCCTGCATTCTAATGCCGTTATTTTCGCCAGCCACTTAACAAAGTCTTATGGATGGTGTTGTGCAGTCAATGACATCAGTCTCGTCGACGATCTCAGTGCCGTACTGACGCTGCTGCTATCGGGGCGATTTATCCTGATTTTCATAAACAGACCCTTTTACCGGCGACTTATATTGTGTGGGCGATAAGCTGCGCGATTTGAGGATTGCGGCGACCTCTGTTGCATTGGCTGATTCTTAGAGCGGGACTGTCTTAATAATAGGAATCGAAAATATTCGTTCTTCTCTCGATGCAGGAGATCTTCAAACAACTTGAACGGGACCTCGATCTTTGCCTTCGCAAGGATCGCTATTACCTTGGCAAAAGGCTTTCGCGTCTGCAGGCAGAAATGCGGCGAGACCAAGCCGCTCCGGATAGACTGCAGGCGCTGCAGGAGTCAATTAGCCAGTCTGCAGCACAAAGACGGCTTCGAGCGGACAGCATTCCTGTACTTGATTATCCGGGAGAGCTTCCGGTTGTCGAAAGTAGAACCGAGATTCTCGATAGCATCCGCAATCATCAGGTCGTCGTCGTTTGTGGAGAAACGGGTTCGGGCAAAACGACCCAATTGCCAAAAATCTGTCTTGAAGCCGGCCGTGGAGTTTCCGGTTACATCGGTCATACCCAGCCTCGCCGTATCGCCGCCCGTACTGTTGGCGCGCGCATTGCTGAGGAGCTCAAACAGCCTTTGGGGCAGGCGGTCGGCTATAAGGTCCGATTCCAAGATCACACCCGGCCGGAAAGCTTGATCAAGCTAATGACCGACGGCATCTTGTTGGCTGAGACTCAGCACGATCGCTTTCTCGATCAATATGACAGCTTGATCATAGACGAAGCTCACGAGCGTAGTCTCAATATTGATTTTCTGCTGGGCTATCTCAAATGGTTGCTGCCGAAACGTCCGGACCTGAAGCTCATCATTACTTCCGCCACCATTGATCCGGAACGCTTCGCTCGACATTTTGGTAACGCGCCCATTATCAACGTCTCTGGACGTACCTATCCGGTGGATATCCGTTATCGGCCGGTGGAAGTCGAGGAGGGCGACGAGACCGATCGCGCCGAGCAGGTGGCGATCCTCAACGCCGTGGACGAACTGTGGCGGGAGCAGTCGGGCGATATCCTCATTTTTCTGAGTGGCGAGCGCGAAATCCGCGAAACTGCGGAGTCGCTACGCAAACACCACCCGTCGAAATGCGAAATCCTGCCGCTGTACTCGCGCCTGTCCCAATCCGAGCAGGAGCGGGTGTTCAAGCCTTCGGGCACGCGCCGTATTGTGCTGGCGACCAACGTGGCGGAGACCTCGCTCACCGTGCCCGGCATCCGCTCGGTTATCGACACCGGCTATGCTCGGATCAGCCGTTATAGTCACCGTAGTAAGCTGCAACGACTGCCGATCGAGAAGGTCTCCCGCGCCTCGGCCAACCAGCGCTCCGGCCGCTGTGGACGGGTCGGTCCGGGGATCGCGATCCGGTTGTACTCCGAACAGGATTTTTTCAACCGGCCCGAATTCACTGATCCGGAAATCCTCCGTACCAACTTGGCGGCGGTCATTCTGCAAATGCATGCCCTCAAGCTGGGAGACATTTCCAAGTTTCCTTTTGTCGAAGCGCCCGATGCGCGGCTGATCCGCGATGGTCTCCGGACCTTGCAGGAGATCAACGCATTGGATGAACATGGGCAGATCACCGATATTGGCCGCAAGCTCGCGAAGCTGCCCGTAGACCCGAAGCTCGGGCGGATGATATTGGCTGGAGCGGAAGAGCATTGTCTAACCGAAATCGCCATCATCGTTGCCGCCCTGAGCGTACCGGATCCCCGCGAGCGTCCGGCTGACCAGGCTTCGAATGCCGATCAGAAGCATGCTCGATTCCGTGACGAGAATTCGGATTTCCTGTCTTTTCTGAAGCTTTGGAACGAGTTCGAGGAACAGAAGAAGCACCTGTCGAAATCCAAGCTGCGCCAATGGTGTCGGGACAATTTTCTGTCCTATGTGCGAATGACAGAATGGCACGACATCTACGGCCAGATCATGGAGGTAGTGAAGGGCGAGCTGGACTTGAAGTTGAACCAAGCGCCTGGCGAATACGGTGAAGTCCATAGGGCGCTTCTGTCGGGCCTCCTATCCAATGTCTGCCTCAAGCAGGAACAGAACGAATACGTCGGGGCGCGGGGCACCAAGCTGTTCATTCATCCCGGTTCCTTTCTGTTCAAGGCCAAGCCGAAATGGATCGTGTCTGCGGAGCAGGTGGAAACCACCAAGGTGTACGCCCGCACCGTGGCCAAGATCGAGCCGGAATGGGTCGAGAAGGTGGGCGCCCATCTCGTCAAGCAACAACACTACGATCCGCACTGGGAGCGCAAGGCGGCACGGGCGGCGGTGCATGAACGCACCACGCTATTCGGACTCATCATTCAGGCGGGGCGCAAGATTCCGTATGAGAGGATCAATCCGGCAGCGGCCCGGGAAATGTTCATCCGTCACGCCCTGGTGCACATGGATTACGACAGCAAGGCGCCGTTTTTCCTCCACAATCTCAAGCTTCTGGAAGAAGCGGATTATCTCCAGCACAAGGGGCGGCGGGCCGATCTACTGGTGGACGAGGGTTGGCTGTTCCGCTGGTTCGACGAGCGGATTCCGCACAATGTGGCCAACGGCGTCACTTTCGAGCGCTGGCGCAAGGCGGCGGAGGCGCGCAAGCCCGATATTCTCAAGCTCAGCCGGGCCGATATCACCGCCAAGGAAGACACTTCGCTGGATGCCAGAAATTTTCCCGATCATTTCCAGCTAGGTCCGTTGCGGTTTCAGCTGCAGTACCGGTTCGAGCCGGGCCACGAGGACGACGGTGTCACGGCTATCGTGCCGCTGCATCTTCTGAATCAGCTCGATCCCGAGCCGTTCCGCTGGCTGGTGCCGGGGCTGCTCCGAGAGAAGACCGTCGCCCTCATCAAATCCTTGTCCAAGACCCTGCGTATCCATTTCGTGCCGGCACCGGACCATGCCGACCGCGTATTACCCATGCTGGACTACGGATGCGGTTCGTTCTATGCCCAGCTTTCCTCGGCATTGAAAAAGACCGGCGGTATTGCCGTATCGCCCGATTCTTTCCGAGAAGACGTGCTGCCGGCTCATCTGCGCATGAATTTCGCCATGGTGGACGAATTCAACGCCGTCATCGATCGTTCCCGCGATCTCAAGAAGCTCAAAACCCGCCATTCCGCCGACGCCGGTAAGAATTTTCAGCAACTGGCTCGGCAGGCCTATCTTCATACCGGCTGCAAAAGCTGGAGTTTCGGCGAATTGCCCCAATGTTTCGACGGCCGACACGACGGCCAGACGATCTATGGCTTCCCGGCGGTGGTCGATGAGGGAGAGACTGTCGGCGTGCGGGTATTCGATACTCCGGAAGAAGCGGCGCGGCAGCAGGAACTGGGGCTTGCCCGGTTATTCCGCTTAGCTTTGGTCAAGGAACTTAAATATTTAAAAAAGAATCTTGCAGTCAATACCCAGGCGGAGCTTTTGTACCGACAACTGCCGGCCCATCCTTTCCTCTATTCTGAACTAAAGACGGGGCGCGAGTTGCGTGAGGATCTTTTGGATCGGCTTATGGGGGCGTTGTTCTTGGAGGGGCAGCCCGATATCCGTAGCGCCGATCAGTTCGAGACGCGGCTTAAGGATCGGAGAACTGAACTGGTCCTTAAAGCTGACGAAATGGCCCACATAGCTCAAACCGTGCTTCAGCTGTATGGCGAGGCGCAAGCGAAACTGAAGACGCGGCCGGCCAGCCCCACCAAGCAGGATATATTCGAACAGCTAGGATTGCTTGTTTATGCAGGATTCTGGATTACGACCCCTTATGCGCAAATCAAGGAAATGCCTCGGTATTTCAAGGCCATACTGCACCGTCTGGAGAAATCCGCTCAAGACTCGGCCCGGGACCAGAAGCAGTACAACGAACTTGCGCCCTTGTGGACGCGCTACTGGAACGTTATCAAAGCGGCTAAGGGGCGTTTACTTCCGGAGCGCGAGGCCTATCGCTGGAGTCTTGAAGAGTTCCGTGTCTCCCTCTTCGCGCAGATGCTCAAGACACCACATCCGGTATCCGCGAAGCGATTGGAAGAGGCATGGAAACGGCTGGAACCTCGTGGGTGAGATTTTAGGCGCGTAGTCATTCGCATCGGATGGGAGGGCCAAGTCTCTTCGCGGATCTTACGGTGTATCCCATCGAAAAGGATGCCGTGCGGGTAAGCGGTTGTGATTTGAATGCCGGAGAATGGTCTTAATGAATAAACGCATATCCGGTCGATCGTCCATCGAGAGGAGCCAATCATGAAAATAGGTACCGCACTGACACGTAGCGCCACCCGCGTCATGCTTCTTGGTGGCGGCGAGCTCGGCAAGGAAGTCGCGATCGCCTTGCAACGCTACGGCGTCGAAGTCGTCGCCGTGGACCGTTATCCGAATGCACCGGCTCAGCACGTGTCGCACTGCGCCCATATCGTCGACATGACTGATGGTGAAGCTGTAAAACGGCTGGTGGAGATGGAAAAACCGGACATCATCGTGCCGGAAATCGAAGCAATCGCCACGGAGACTTTGACCGAAATCGAGCAGGCCGGAGGAGCGATCGTCATTCCTACGGCACGAGCAGTTAGTTTAACCATGAATCGAGAGAGGATTCGTCGCCTGGCTGCGGAAGAGCTGGGTTTGCCCACGTCGCCCTATGCTTTTGCCGATTCTTTAGATTCGCTGAGGACAGCCGTTCAATCGGTCGGTTATCCCTGCTTCGTCAAGCCCGTGATGTCGTCTTCGGGTAAAGGGCAATCGTTGTTACGGAGTGACGCCGATTTGGAAAAAGCTTGGGAATACGCTCAGTCGGGAGGACGAGTCGAGAATGGTGAAGTCATCGTAGAGGGCAAAGTCGAGTTCGATTATGAAATCACCTTGCTTACGGTGCGGGCCAGCGACGGCCGTTCCGGAGAGGAAACTTATTTTTGCGAGCCCATCGGTCACAGACAAGAACTCGGCGACTACGTTGAGAGTTGGCAACCGCAGCCTATGAGTGAGACTGCCTTGATGGAGGCCAAGCGTATTGCAAGGGCGGTGACGAATAGCTTGGGCGGACGCGGCGTTTTTGGTGTGGAACTGTTTGTCAAAGGCGATCGAGTTTGGTTCAGCGAGGTTAGCCCGAGGCCCCATGATACGGGCATGGTAACCATGATTACTCAGGCGCAGAGCGAATTCGAGTTGCATGCCCGAGCCATACTGGGATTTCCCGTTTCGACCCGTCTCCGCAATCCGGGGGCCAGTGCTGTGATTTACGGGCAGATCGAAGGCGAGGGTATCACGTTTGAGGGGGTTGGCGATGCACTTGCCATCCCCGAAACCGAAATCCGGCTGTTCGGCAAGCCGATTTCATATCCGCGCCGCCGAGTCGGCGTGGCTTTAGCCGCCGGTAACTCCATTGAGGAAGCCCGAGAACGAGCGAAAAAAGCGGCAGAACTGATCAAGCCTTTACCGGGTTAGATAACTCGCGGAATCCAGTGGATCTTATACTCCCGCCTGACGCTTGAAATGGCAAGAACAAAGATATCGTCGAGTTGCAAAAAAACAAATTCGTGCAAAACTTTTCGTCTGTCGATAGCGTGACGATCAACAGGCGGAAAAACGATGTTCGGACCATCTAAAATAAGACGCTCGTTGGCATTTTTACCCTTTTTTCTTCCGGGTGCCGCCGGTGCTGATGTTTACAAATATGTGGATAGCGCCGGACACGTTTTCTACACGGACAATCCGAGGCACTCGGGCTATCAGCTGATCATCAAGACGCCTGCCGCATTTTCGCTCTATCCCGCCTCGAAAAAATGGCCATCCGGCCCCGGATTTTCCGAAAAAAACCGTAAGCAATTTGCGTCCTTGATCGATGCGGCAGCCAGCAAGTACAGCCTCGATCCGGCGTTGCTGCACGCCGTCATTCGTGCCGAGTCCTCCTATAACCCCGGGGCAGTGTCCAGCAAAGGCGCTGTCGGTCTAATGCAGCTCATGCCTGAAACGGCTGCTCGCTACGGCGTTCATGATCGTTACGATCCAAGCGAAAACATAGAGGGAGGTGCGCGGTACTTGAGCGAGCTGATCGATATGTTTCAATCCGACGTGCGATTGGCTGTGGCAGCCTACAATGCCGGGGAAAATAATGTCATCAAATATGGAAATAAGGTGCCCCCATTTCACGAAACCCAGGAGTATGTAGCCCGGGTTCTCAATTATTACAATCGCTTGAATTGATGCTTGTAGCCGAAACGCCAGAGACCTTGGTCTTGGGGGCGCCGCAACTGGTCTCCTTGCCGACCGCGGTTGCGCGGATTTCGATCATTCTCGAACGCGAGGACTTTCGGGTGCGGGAAGTCGCCGAAGTGATTGGTCAGGATCCCGCTCTTACCGCGCGTTTGCTGAAAATAGTTAATAGTCCCTATTACGGCTTTTCGGGGCGTATCGAAACCATTACTCGTGCGGTTGGATTGATCGGTGTTGACGCGTTATACGGCTTAGCGCTGACAACCTCTGTCATTCAGGGATTTCATAAAATCCCGACTTGTTTGGTCAACATGAACGATTTTTGGTTGAACAGCCTCTATTGTGGCGTGATTGCGCGTCTCCTTGCCAAGGAAGCTTCCGTCTTGCACAGCGAACGCTTGTTTGTTGCCGGACTGCTGCATCGCATCGGTGCGTTGATTATCTACATGCGTTTACCGGATGAGGCGCGGGAAGTCCTTTTGGCTGCGGCAGGGGATGATCGCTTGATCCCGGGGCTGGAAAAGAACCTGCTTGGTTTTACCTATGCCGAGGTCGGTGCGGAGCTGGCCAAAGCGTGGAAAATGCCAGCGGCTTTGCAGGAAGCGATTCGTTGGCATTTGGAGCCCGAACGAGCTGGCGACTATCGTTTGGAAGCCAGTCTGTTATATCTTGCCAATCGACTGAAAACCGTGTCATTACTCGGCCTTCCAATTGAAGACGTGCTTCAGGCGATTCCAGATGAAGTTGCCGTTGCTATACGTTTGGATACGGCCCAAATAGTAAGTGCAATGTCCAAGGCCACCGAACAACTGAGCGACACCGCGGCCTTATTTATGCCAGATACGTATGTACGGCATTGATTCAGATTACCGCGACTCCGAAGCTTTCGAGTAGGCGAGCGAGTCGGATGAGTGGAAGTCCGATCAATGCGTTAGGGTCTTCACCTTCGAACCTTTCAAATAGCACGATGCCCAAGCCCTCAGACTTGAATCCCCCGGCGCAATCGAAAGGCCGTTCTCGATCTACATAACGCTCGATTTCCTTATCGCTTAGTTCTCGAAAGTGGACCAAGCAGCGATCGATATCGGCTTTCATTTCTCCCGTGGCGGTGTTTAGGACGCATACAGCAGTGTAAAACTCAACGCATTGGCCGGACGCTGCACGAAGTTGCCGAACGGCGTTATCACGGCTCATCGGCTTGACTAGCTGTTTTCCATTTAAAACGGCGACCTGATCAGAACCAATTATTAAGCTATCCGGAAAACGAGATCCCACAGCTGCAGCTTTCTCCTTTGCTAGCCGCAACGCGAGGCAATTCGGCGTTTCATCGACTTTAGCCGTTTCGCTGATTTCTGGGGAAACGGACTCAAACTTAAGGCCCAGCTTTTCCAATAGGTGTTGCCGATAGCTGGAGCTGGATGCCAGAACAATTTTCGTCATGACGCTGAATTTGAATGAATATTTGAATGGTCAAAGAATTAGTAGAGAAGCGATTTTGACAGCTTTTGACATTTCTCGATATCATTGCACGATTATGCTTGACCGTTTGCCGAATTTGATTGATCCACTAGAGTTCGCGGAAAAAAAGCGACGGATCATCGGATCGATGCCCTTGAACACGATGGATCGTATACGAGACTTGGTGTTGAACGGTGAAGGTGAGGCGAAAGTCGATCTTGAATTTAAAAAAGAAGGTCGGCGTGCAGTCGTTTCTGGGTGGGTGGAAGCCGATCTCAAGCTGGAGTGCCAATGCTGCATGGGGCCTTTGGAATGGCCGGTGCGCAGCGAAGTACATCTAGGCGTCGTCAGCTCCATTGATGAGGGAAATCTACTTCCCGAACCGTTTGAGCCTTTGCTTATAGACGAAACGGGCGTAACTGATTTGGCAGACATAGTGGCGGATGAGTTGTTGCTGGCGATTCCCGCTATTCCCCAACATCCCCATTGCGTTTCGCCTAAGACAGAAACTGATGCGGATTCCCATGAGAATCCTTTCGCCGTGTTGGCGCAACTGAAAACTATTCGACAATAGGAGCTTTTAAATGGCCGTACAGCAAAATCGTAAAACGCGTTCCAAGCGGGGTATGCGTCGTTCGCACGATGCCCTGAAAGCCAATGCACTTTCCATCGAGCCTACCACTGGCGAAACCCATCTTCGGCACCACGTTAGCCCGGACGGGTATTATCGCGGGCGTAAGGTGGTTGCCGGCAAAGAGGAATCGAGCGAAGAGTAGCTTTGATATCCGGATTGATTCAGGGAGTCGAATTTGCTACGGCTCCTCGTCGTTGTTTCTGCTGAGTTTGCCGCTCGATTGATTAAACAATAACTATGAGTAAGAAGCCGACCATCGCTTTGGATGCCATGGGCGGCGATCACGGTCCCGCCGTGATCGTTCCGGCGGCTCTGGACAGTGCCGAAAGCAATCCTCACTTAAATCTGATTTTTGTGGGTGATGAAGCCGTGTTGCGCCATCATTTGGGGCCGGCGTTAACGCGTCTCAGTGACCGAATTCGCATTCATCACGCTTCCGAGACGGTGGAAATGCACGAGTCTCCGGCGAAGGCACTCCGTGGCAAGAAGGATTCATCCATGCGAGTCGCCGTCGATTTGGTCAAGGAAGGCGTTGCCGATGCGTGTGTAAGTGCCGGAAATACCGGGGCCTTGATGGCGATCGCAAAATTCGTTCTCAAAACGATACCCGGAATCGACCGCCCCGCCATCATTTCTGCCGTGCCATCCATGGGGGGGCATACGCATGTGCTGGACCTCGGGGCCAATGTGGATTGTTCGGCCGAGCATCTCTATCAATTCGCCGTGATGGGCTACGAGCTCGTGCGGGCCGTTGAGGATAAAGAGCATCCGCGGGTGGGATTGCTGAATATCGGCGAAGAAGAAATCAAGGGCAACGAACAGGTCAAGGAAGCTGCGAAATTATTGGCTGGTGCCCACATTAATTTTATCGGCTACGTCGAAGGGAACGATCTCTACTCGGGAAATGTGGACATCGTTGTAACCGACGGTTTTGTCGGCAATGTGGCGCTCAAAACCAGCGAGGGGCTCGCCAAGATGATCAATCATTCAATCAAACAGGCATTCGGCAGGAATTTTTTTACCAAACTGGCCGGTCTGGCGGCAATGCCGGTGCTGCACTCCTTTAAGAAGCAATTTGACCACCGACGCTACAATGGAGCCAGCCTCCTGGGGTTACGCGGCATCGTGATCAAAAGTCACGGCAACGCCGACCGTTTGGCCTTTGCGAATGCCATCGGCATTGCAGTTAAAGAGATTGAAAAGGCCGTTCCATCGCGTATCGGTGAGCGGATAGCAGAAATTTTCGCTGAGAGGAAGACCGCGTGAGACGGTACTCTCGGATTCTTGGAACTGGTAGCTATCTCCCTGAGACCATTCTCACCAACGAACAGATCGCCCAAACCGTTGATACATCGGATGCCTGGATTATCGAACGGACGGGTATTCGCGAGCGTCGCATCGCGGGAAAGCATGAAACGGCCTCCAGCATGGCGGAGCACGCTGCTCGTCAGGCTTTGGAATCGGCAGAGATCGAACCGGGAACGATTGATCTCATTATTGTTGCGACCTGTACGCCGGATCGAGTTTTTCCAAGCACTGCTTGCCTGCTGCAGCAGCGGCTCGATATTCGTGATTGTGCTGCATTTGACGTTCAGGCGGCGTGCTCGGGGTTCATTTACGCCCTTAGTATCGCTGATCAGTATGTCAAGACGGGAACTGCCCAGCGGGTTCTCGTCGTAGGTAGCGAGGTAACCTCGCGGATCGTCGACTGGTCGGATCGCGCAACCTGCATCCTTTTCGGCGACGGTGCCGGAGCTGTCGTGCTCGAAGCTGCGGACGAGCCGGGAATTCTGAGCACACATATTCATTCCGACGGACAATACCAGGATTTGCTGTACGTCCCGAATCCTAACGGTGCGGCGAACGGTGAAGGCGATGAGCGATTCTTGAAAATGCAGGGTAACGAGGTATTTAAGATCGCCGTCAATACCTTGGGGCGCATCGTAGACGAGACTTTGGCCGCCAATAACTTGCAGAAATCGGATATCCACTGGCTCGTGCCTCATCAAGCCAATATACGCATCATTACCGCCACGGCAAAAAAACTGCACATGCCAATGGATCGCGTGGTGATGACCATCGAAAAGCAAGGTAATACATCGGCGGCTTCGGTGCCGCTTGCTTTGAACGAAGCGATTCGCGATGGCCGGATTCAGCGAGGCCATATGGTCTTGATGGAGGCTTTCGGAGGTGGATTTGCGTGGGGCTCAGCCCTGATCCGGTACTAGAGGAATTTATGTCTACGAATCTCGTCGACGACGCTTTGGCATTTATTTTTCCGGGGCAAGGCTCCCAGTCCGTAGGAATGTTGTCGGAACTGGCTGAGGCCCATGCTGAGGTAGAGTCTACCTTTCAGGCCGCTTCTGAAGTCCTCGGCTATGATCTCTGGGATTTAGTGCGGAACGGCCCGGAAGAAAGGCTTAATCTGACGCAGTGTACCCAGCCAGCTATGCTGGCCGCCGATGTTGCAGCGTGGCGTGTATGGTCTAAACAGTCTTCTGTAAGGCCGGGTTGGATGGCCGGCCATAGCTTGGGTGAATACGCGGCCCTGGTGTGTTCAGGCGCTTTGATTTTTGAGGATGCGGTTCGGCTTGTGGCCGAGCGCGGACGATTGATGCAGGAGGCGGTACCTCCCGAAACCGGGGCGATGGCGGCTATTTTGGGCTTGAGCGACGTTCAGGTCGTAGAGGTTTGCAGCAGGGCATCGACCGAAACGGAAATTGTCGCACCGGCCAATTTCAATGCTCCCGGACAAATCGTGATTGCCGGTCATAAGCTTGCCGTGGCACGAGCTATAGAGCTAGGGAAAGCGGAGGGGGCCAAGCGAGCCGTCCTTTTGCCGGTCAGCGTGCCATCCCATTGTCCTTTAATGAGAAGTGCTGCGGAAAAATTTAGAGAAATGCTGGCGGACACAACTGTCAGAACCCCTCCGATTGCAGTGCTGCATAATGTTGACGTTGCGTCCCATTCGGCTCCCGACGTAATTCGGGCCGTCTTAGAAAAGCAACTGTACAGCCCGGTTCGTTGGGCCGATTCCATCCTGTTCATGGCTCAACAGGGGGCTAATCGTTTTGTTGAATGCGGTCCCGGGCGGGTGCTGAGCGGTTTGAACAAGCGAATCGTCCCGGCGTGCAGAACCGAAGCGGTTTTTGATCCGGATTCTTTAGTTAAAGCGTTGGAGCTTGTTCAATGATGTCTAAAGTCGCTGTTGTAACCGGGGCCAGTCGCGGCATCGGACGTGCCATAGCTCTGCGTCTGGCGAAAGATGGTCATACTGTCATAGGTACGGCGACCAGCGAGTCCGGTGCCAACGCCATTTCCGCGGCGCTAGCCGAAGGCGGGTTCCGCGGCAGAGGCATGGTGCTGGATGTGTCCGAGGCCGATTCGGTCGAGCAATTCTTCAAAGCCGTGAATGAAGAGTTCGGGGCTCCGCTTATTTTGATCAATAACGCCGGAATAACGCGGGACAACCTGCTGATGCGAATGAAAGACGAGGAATGGGACGACATCATCCGGACCAACCTGTCATCCGTTTACCGCATGTGTAAAGCCGCTTTACGCGGGATGATGAAAGCCCGAGAGGGGCGCATGGTCAACATTACCTCCGTCGTCGGAGCGATGGGGAATGCGGGGCAGACCAATTATGCGGCGGCCAAGGCTGGAATTGTCGGTTTCACCAAATCGCTCGCCAGGGAAGTTGGATCGCGGAATATTACCGTCAATGCCGTGGCACCGGGCTTCATTGATACCGACATGACGCGATCACTGCCCGAGGAAAGCCGTAAATCGCTGCTGGATAATATTCCTTTGGCGAGATTAGGGTCTGCCGATGAGGTGGCGGGTGTCGTGGCCTTTTTATGTTCGGATGATGCCGCGTACATCACGGGTGAAACCATACATGTAAACGGCGGTATGCACATGGCATGATCTTTATGCCTTTTCGGGGAAAACGTGCTTATTGCAAAGAGTTAAGCAACAAAAGCATCGTTTTTAGAGAAAAGTCTTGTATTCACCCGGTTTCAAATTAAAATTTCCCGACTCACTAAAACTAGAGAAAACAGCTGAGGATATAAAACGATGAGTGATGTAGCAGAGCGTGTTAAGAAGATCGTGGCTGAGCAATTAGGCGTAAAAGAAGAAGTCTCCAATGAAGCTTCTTTTGTCGACGACCTCGGTGCCGATTCCTTGGACACGGTCGAACTAGTGATGGCTTTGGAAGAAGAATTTGAATGTGAGATTCCCGACGAAGACGCGGAAAAGATCACCACTGTCCAACAAGCGATAGACTACATCGAAAGCCACATCTGATTTGATCCTGCCGCCCCGCAAGGTTTTTTGCTTGGCGGGGCAGTATCGTTTTTGTCAATTTCCACCCCGCTAAGGAACAAAGATTGAGTAAGAGGCGAGTGGTCGTTACGGGATTGGGCGTAGTGTCGCCGGTCGGGTTAACGGTGCGTGATTCCTGGAGAAGCGTGCTTGAAGGCAAGAGCGGCATTGCGCCCATCGAGCATTTTGACGTTTCCGATTTCTCGACCCGTTTTGGCGGGAGCGTCAGGGGATTTGATATCACCCGATATATTCCCGAAAAAGAAGCAAAGAAAATGGATATTTTTATCCATTACGGGCTTGCGGCGGGTTGCGATGCGTTCGAAGACTCCGGATTAGAAGTGACGGAAGAAAATTCCGAACGGATCGGCGTAGCCATCGGCTCTGGTATCGGCGGAATCACGGGAATCGAGAACGGACATAACGCCTTCTTGAAAGGCGGCCCCCGGAAAATTTCACCGTTCTTCGTGCCCAGCAATATCATCAATATGATCTCGGGCAATGTATCCATCAAATATGGATTAAAAGGTCCGAACTTCGCCATCGTTACGGCTTGTACGACGGGTACTCATAACATCGGCGAAGCCGCCCGAGTCATTCAATACGGCGACGCGGATGTCATGATTGCCGGTGGCGCCGAAATGGCGACGTCACCTACCTCCTTGGGTGGGTTCGCATCGGCGCGAGCCTTGTCCCGCCGCAACGATGATCCGGTGCACGCCAGTCGTCCTTGGGACAAAGACCGGGATGGTTTCGTATTGAGCGATGGCGCAGGGGTTTTGGTGCTGGAGGAATTGGAACACGCCAAGCGGCGTGGTGCCAGAATCTATGCCGAATTGATCGGTTACGGCATGAGCGCCGATGCCTATCATATGACTCAGCCGCCGGAAGACGGGGAAGGTGCGGCGCGCTGCATGCGCAATGCCCTGAGGGATGCCGGTATCAACGCCAATCAAATCGATTACATCAATGCTCATGGAACGTCTACGCCGGCGGGCGATATTGCGGAAACCAGAGCAGTCAAAACGGTGCTCGAAAGTCACGCCTACAATACCCCGGTTAGTTCGACCAAATCCATGACCGGCCACATGCTGGGTGCCGCGGGTGGCATCGAGGCCATATTCTCGGTGTTAGCGCTCAGAGATCAGGTTATTCCACCGACCATCAATCTAGATAACCCGGATCCGGAATGCGATCTCGATTACGTTCCCCACACGGCGCGTGAAGCGAAGTTGGACATCGTCATGTCAAACTCTTTTGGCTTCGGTGGCACGAACGGCACTTTGATTTTCAAGAAATACAACTAATTTTTGTTGGATAGATCTAACTCCTCTCTTGTCGTGAAAGGCAAGAGGGGATTCCCATACGGCACGCATTAGCGTGCTTTTTGTTATCTTAGGACTTGGTTTTTCGGTTCGCCGATTAAGACGATGGTGTGGAGTTCGGCTTGTATGACGACTCTGGTTAACGGTCAGCCGACGCGGTGTGTGGATTTGGCAGACCGCGGATTCCAATATGGAGATGGGACGTTCACCACGGTTGTCGTCCGTCAAGGAGTGCCTTTATTTTGGCCATTGCACCTTGCTCGTCTGGAGCGTGACTGCGAAAAACTTCTCATTCCTTTTCCTGGCGGCGCATGTTTAGGGCCTGACGTGCGGACACTCTGCATGGCGCAACCGGAAGGCGTGTTGAAGATACAAATCAGCCGGGGTATCGGAGGACGCGGTTACCGCTTGCCGGAACCAGCTCAGGTGACGCGGGTCCTGAGCATGCACCCGCTGCCCGATTATCCGCCCGGATTACGGAAAAACGGTATCGAGATCCGGGTCTGTGAGAGTCGATTAGGTATCAATCCCAGGTTGGCCGGTATCAAGCACATGAACCGCCTGGAGCAGATTCTCGCCCGCGCGGAGTGGAGTGCCGAGGAGATTCGGGAAGGCATTATGCTGGATGCGGAGGGTCATGTCACCGAAGGCACGATGAGTAATGTTTTCCTCATTAAGAACGGCACGCTGTTCACGCCGAAAATCGATCGCTGCGGCGTCGCCGGGGTGATGCGGAGCATAACGATTACGACGGCTTTAGAGCATGGTATCGACGCCGTGGAGGCACGGATTACGCTTGAGGAACTTTATGCCGCGGATGAGGTATTTTTAACAAATTGCGTGATTGGATTATGGCCCGTCAAACGATGCGAGCAACGAACGTATGGCGTAGGGCCGGTTACACAAGAGATTGATCGATGGCTGAGGACGAAGGCGGAACGAGCGTTGGCCGCGGCATGCAACGGCTGATCGGGATTGTCGTCATTGCCGCCAGTTTCCTGATTGGATGGTTGTGGATGGATTATCGGGAGGCCTTGGATAGGCCATTCGGGTTGCAGAATCCTGCTTATTTCGAGATTGCCAAGGGCGATAGCCTGGCGCACATAGCAGCCGAACTAGAAGAACAGGGAGTTGTATCCAGCCCGGTGTGGTTCAAGTTGAGGGCATACGTGGACGGCTCGGCCAGACGCTTGAAATACGGCGAGTACGAAATCCCGCCGGGGGCGACTCTTCGGGAGTTACTGGCGATGTTCGTCGCCGGTAAGGTCCGCCAGCATCCGGTAATCCTGGTAGAAGGATGGACATTCGCGCAAATTTTGATGGCATTGAGTCAATGTCCACCCCTCCAAAAACTTGCGGCAGGTAAAACCCCGGACGAGATCATGCAAATGATCGGGGCGCCCGGCGAGCATCCAGAGGGACGTTTCTATCCGGACACTTATTTCGTAACCAAGGGAACTCCGGATATCGAGGTTCTCAAGCGGGCCTATCGGAGAATGCAGACGGTACTCAACGAAGAATGGGCCAAACGCGTTGATGGGATTCCTTATGCTACGCCCTATGAGTCATTAATCGTGGCTTCCATTGTGGAAAAGGAAACGGCGCGTGCGGACGAGCGTCCTCTTGTCGCTGGCGTCTTTATCCGGCGTTTAGCCAAAGGCATGTTGCTGCAAACGGATCCGACGGTCATTTATGGACTGGGCGATAGCTTTACCGGAGATATTCGGAAAGAAGACTTGCTGAACGATACGCCTTATAACACGTACGTCCGTTTCGGATTGCCGCCGACCCCCATCGCCATGCCAGGCCGCGGTTCAATTCGTGCGGCCTTGCATCCCGATACTGGAGACAGTTTGTACTTTGTCGCTCGCGGAGACGGTACTCATGTCTTTTCCAATAATCTGGAAGAGCACCAGCGTGCGGTCGAACAATTCCAAAAACGCCGACATGACTAGAGGAAAATTCATCACCCTCGAAGGCGGAGAGGGCGTGGGTAAAACCACCAATCTTGAGTTTATTCGAGGTTATTTGCAGAAGTGCGGAGTCAGATTCTTAGTTACCCGCGAACCTGGCGGCACCCCTATAGGCGAAGCCATCCGCCGCCTGGTGATCGACTCTCAAGGGATGGGGGCCCAGACCGAACTCTTATTGATGTTCGCCGCTCGCGCTCAGCACCTCGAAGAAGTCATCGAGCCCGCTTTGACTGAGGGTATCTGGGTCGTATGCGACCGGTTTACCGATGCCAGTTATGCATATCAAGGTGGCGGCCGCGGCATTGACACCGGGGTTATCCAATTTTTGGAAGCGTGGTTACAGAAAGGGCTTGAACCCGATCTCACCCTTCTGTTCGACGCTCCCGTAGAGATCGGTCTCAAACGGGCTCAAGGCCGAGGGCAGCTCGACCGCTTTGAAACCGAACTACCGGCCTTTTTCTCCCGAGTCAGAGAAGCGTATTGCGATTTGGCCAAACGATGGCCTCATCGTATCAAGCTGCTCGACGCGACCCAGCCGCTCGCCGACGTGCAGGCGGAAATCGCAAAGCATTTGGACTCGTTGCATCAATCCTGATGGGAACGGCAATAGACAGCATTCTCTATCCCTGGCTTGCCAAGCCTTGGCAAAGGCTAAACGCTTACCTGGCCGCTCAGAGGCTGCCGCAGGCCTTGCTGATTCATGGAGCCGACGGGATAGGGAAAACGCATCTGGCAGAGATCTTCGCCCAAAAGCTGCTTTGCAAGAATCCAGGACCCTTTGCGTGCGGCGATTGTGCCGGATGCCGGTTGTTTCTTGCCGGAACCCATCCGGATTTTTTGAGGATCGAGCCGGCGGAGCGGGGAAAACCCATCGCCGTGGACGCAGTCCGGCACCTGATCGCGAATCTTTCGCTCAAGCCGCAGTACGGCGGCTACCGCATAATCGTGTTTTGCTCGGCCCACCAATTGAATATCAGTGCAGCCAACGCCCTTCTGAAAACCTTGGAGGAACCCGGCGAAAATACGGTAATGCTGCTGTTGACCGATACGCCTTCCATCCTGCCGGCAACCATTTTCAGCCGTTGCCAGCGTTTGGCGATTCCGCTTCCGGACAACACGGTAGCCGCTCGATGGCTGGAAGAGCAAGGGACCGGTGACGCCACGGCTGTGTTGCTGGCAGCTGCGAGATGCGCACCGTTGAAGGCGCTGGCACTTATCGATTCGGATGTTGTGGAGCAACGGCGGACGACATTTTCGGAATACGCCGATGTGGCATTTCGGCGTCAAGAGCCGATCTCTCTTGCGGAGCGGTGGTCGACTCGGGCTTATGAAGATTTGGTCGACTGGATGATTTCGTGGACGATCGACTTAATCCGTCTCCTCAGCATCCCAGACTATCCGCGTTTGGATAACCCCGATTTGCACGAAGGATTGGAGACTCTAGCCAATCGACTACACTTGAAAGGTGTATTCGGATTTTTCGATTTATTATTGCAGGCGAAACGAGCGTTAGCTGGCCAAGCTAATCGACAGTTGTTGTTGGAGGAGCTATTGATTCATTGGGCGCAGCTCGGGCGTTCGCCCCAAGCGGATTGGGATCTATCATGAGTGCTAACGAAAACAAACTACGCCAAGGCATTCTCTCTCTGACGATTCGGGATAAGGATGTTCTGTACTCCGCCTATATGCCGTTCATCAAGAACGGTGGGCTGTTCATTCCGACCAGCCGAGCCTATCGTCTAGGCGAAGAAGTATTCATGCTGCTGAACCTTATGGATGAGTCCGAACGTATTCCGGTAGCTGGCAAGATCATCTGGATCACGCCTAATGGTGCGGAGGGTTCTCGCGCCGCCGGCATCGGCGTGCAGTTCAGCGATGAAGATGGCGGGTCCACCCGTGCCCGAATTGAAAATTACCTGGCCGGCACCCTGGAGTCGCAACGGCCGACACATACCATGTAAGCCAAAAAATTCGTCGCTGGTCCGATCTCTCAGGCAAATGCCAATGCGAGATAAGCAATCGTCCTTGTTGTTACGTTCTGATTGCCTGAATTCCATTCCTGCTCTGGCATGCAGTTAAACTGATATGCCAATCAGAATTACATATGCCGCTATCATTCAAAATCAATAATCCAAATCTGCCGCAATGGTTAAGACGGCATTGATTTGAACGCGACTTATAAAAATCTTCTTATCTATTCTTCAGCGTTATCGATTTCCTCCGCCTGAGCCGACCGAAAGCGTACGAACAGCGCTCGTATAACACTCGGTTTCACCTCAATCCCGATGTCCGGCTGACATCATCTACCTCTTTCGGCAACCGGTTTGCCGGATTCTGATAAATAGATTTCTACCCGTCGATTCTGTAATCGCCCGGCGTTCGTATCGTTTGAGGCAACCGGATAAACCTCCCCGTATCCGCGAATCACGATACGGTCCGGACTGATACCGCTGCGGAGCAGGAAGTCTTGCACGGCTTGCGCGCGGCGGAGGGACAGCTCCTCATTGTAAGACTCCGATCCGCGGCTGTCGGTGTGTCCTTCGATGAGGACATTGCGATCCGGGTGCTCTTTAAGAGTATTCACTAATTGAAAAAGTCTTTGCTGTGCACCCGGTCTGAGGTCGGCTCTATCATATTCGAATAGCACATCTCCCAAAGTCACCATGAGACCGCGCTCGGTCTGCGTGGCTTTAAGTGCGGCAAGTTCCTGCTGCAGACGCAATTTCTCCCGCTCGTCGAGAAGCTGCTGGGCCTCGGATTCGGCTTTTCGGGTTTCGGCTAGAGCCCGTGCGATCTCGACTTTCCTCTGGGCGATGTACGCGAGATGGGTTGTCTCGTCTTCATCGTCTGCGTCCTCAGCCTGTCGTAGGGCTTGACCCGCCTCTGCGAGCGCGACCGGCGCATTTTGTGCAATCTCGGTATCTTGCTGGGCTTGCGAATACGACATGCGCGCTCTTTCCAAGGACTCGTTTTGTGTGGCGCAGCCCGAGCATACGGCGATTATGACTAACGAAAAATAACGTACAACAGGGGGGTAATAGCGATAGCTATCGATCCTTAACATGTCAGTGCCTCCTTCAGGGACTCATATCGCCAGTGCGCTGCCCTTTGGTTTCCGCCTCACGACGCAGCATTTCGATGGTTTGCTGAGCTTGTTGTGCCATTTGCCGGGCATTTTCCGACCGAGCTTTGGCTTCGGCTAGCTGAGCGTCGATCTGTGCTTGCTCGGCCAAGCGGCGGGCATCCTCGTATTCCTCGTCAGCCAATGCCTCTTTGGCGCGTCCCAATTTGTCCATGGCACGTTGCATTTCGACCGGAGCATATTCCGATGCCTTCACCGCCATGGCCTGATTGAGAGCCGTATCCGCCGTCGAAATCGTATTAATGGGCGGAGTTTCGGAGGCACAACCCGATAATCCCATAATCGCCATATAGGCGATCGGAAGAGCGAGCCGATAGCTTGAGAAAATCTTGCAGATCCTCATAAGAAAACCTCCTGAAAAAATGGGTTGTGACTTTCAGAATTGTTCCGAGTCAATAAACCATACCCTACGTATTTACCGACACTACGAGTTAGATGGTTAACGATAATTTCGAGGTGGCAGCAAGGGAGAACTTGGTTTGTGGCCGGAGAATTACAAAATATCTGTAACGTTTGTAACTTGGTACCGAACTTCTTTATTTTATCCATGGCGTGTCGGTATCACTTTCCAATCAGGTTTTCGGCTTTCCGTTTGATGTCCTCAGCGCTTTGCTTGAGATCCTTGGCCCGTCGTTTAACGACGCCTAACCAGTGTCGTGCCCACGCAAACTCAATTCCTAGGATCGCCAATCCCAAAGGAATTAATAAAAAGGCAGGACCTGGCAGCACGATTAAAGCGATGCCGATGAACACTACCGTAGTTCCAACCACTCCGATAACCACGCGCCGCGCCACCTTGTATGTTCTGACAAGGCTCGTACGTGACATAGGCCCTCTCTCAATGAATCGGTGTTTCGCTGAGACTTCAAAGCTTGGACCTATCGTCAGATGCTGAGGTTCTAAAGCAAATCAGCGCGTAGACAATTAATTATCCACTTCGGGTGTAGCGAACGCCGAACGGAGCGATGCGTTGCTAGTATGAGGATTCGATCCATCATATCCTCGTCTAACTCTTCCAAATCCCTTGGACGTATTTCAGATCGATAGTATCTTCGGTATTGAAAGTCGGAGATTTGGAGTATTTGATAGCCTATCTAAAACCTGTTTATGGCTTATCAAATCCCGCGACCATGCAAATAAATCGGGATGCAAGAGCCGCACAAAGATACTTGGTTAAGAGTGGTCACGGATTAATCGAATTATCTTTGCTCTTTGGAAAATATAATTGATTTTATTGGTGGGTAATGTGTAAGAATATGAGGCGAATGGTTTTGCGGAGAAAATGCGCCTGCTGCTCGGTCAAGTTTTAGGCTAATTGATTAACCTAATTTTATTATGGTCAATATACCCGACGCGATTAAAAGAACCTCGGTTCCGCAACAATCGTGATTGCCTTTTGTTCATCTGCGCCAGAAGAGACTTGCCGGAGTCGAACCGGCCTTCCGGGGATATGAGCCCCGGCGCGCACCGGCGTCTTCATTGGCTCCGCGGTCAACATGAGGCATGTAAAAGAAGGCTTTATTTTGTTAGATAGCGAGCTTGCAAATCTATTGCAAAAAAATGTCGAATTCCGTGAACATACTTATTAACAAAAAAGATACAGATACTTTGATCGCGGCCGTCTGCTCCTGCTGTGCTATCGCTATGTCGGTACGATAGAGTTCAGAAAGCTTATCGCCTGTCCCCGTGAGGGGACTAACTACAGAAATCGCGCGAACGGCCGGTCGCGTGCTGGCGGTACTCCGTTCGACTGGAATGGGCATCAGGCCGGGTGAGATTCCATCCTATGGATCACGTCTTTGATTTCCTCGCCGCTGACCACTTCCCGCTCTTGCAACACTTTGGCGATTTCATCCAGGATCGTGCGCCGCTCGGTGAGAATTTCCCGCGCTCGGCGATGTCCCTCCTCGATAAGTTCCCTGACTTCCGAGTCGATTAGCTGCGCCGTCTCTTCGCTGAAGTTCCGCTCCTCGGCCCCTTCAATATTGAGGTACGCGAGTTGCTGCCTTTTTCCGTAGGTGAGGGGGCCGAGTTTCTTGCTCATGCCCAATTGGCAAACCATGGCCCTTGCGATTTCGCTGGCTTTCTCCAAATCGTTGTGGGTACCGCTCGATATGTTGCCGAAGACCAATTCTTCAGCGGTGCGTCCGCCGAGCAGAATGGCGATCTTGTCGCGGAGTTCGTCCTGGGTGGAGAGGAATTTCTCCTCGATCGGCAATTGGAGGGTAAAGCCCAGAGCGGCAGCGCCGCGTGGAATGATGGAAACCTTGTGTACGGGTTCTCCTGTCGGAACAACCTCAGCGACTAAGGCGTGGCCGGACTCGTGATAAGCAACTCTGCGCTTTTCTTGCTCGCTGAGCGTGCGGCTCTTCTTTTCGGGGCCCGCAATGATCCGGTCGATCGCGGCCTCGAAGTGCCGCATGCCGACCGCTTCCTGATTTTCGCGCACGGCGATGATGGCGGCCTCGTTACAGATATTGGCGAGGTCCGCGCCCACCAGTCCAGGCGTGCGTTGGGCTACAACGCGAAGGTTCACGTCTCGCCCCAGTCTGATGTTACGGGTATGCAGCTGGAGAATGGCCACACGGTCATCCAGGCTCGGCTTGTCGACCACGATCTGCCGGTCGAAACGCCCCGCGCGCAGCAAGGCTCGATCCAAAATTTCCGGACGGTTCGTGGCCGCCATGACCACGACGCCGATCGAGGGATCGAAGCCGTCCATTTCCGTGAGCAGTTGATTCAAGGTCTGTTCGCGCTCGTCATGACCGCCCATGACCACCGGTCCGCCGCGCGCCCGTCCAATGGCGTCGAGCTCGTCGATGAAGATCATGCACGGCGCTTTTTGCCGGGCTTGCTCGAACAGGTCGCGCACCCGCGCCGCGCCCACCCCGACGAACATCTCGATAAACTCGGAACCGCTGATATTGAAGAACGGCACGCCGGCCTCGCCGGCCACGGCCCGCGCCAGCAAGGTCTTGCCCGTGCCGGGGGCGCCGACCAGAAGGACGCCTTTCGGCATACGGCCGCCCAGCCGTTGAATACGGGCGGGATTGCGGAGGAATTCGATGGTTTCCTTGAGCTCTTGCTTGGCTTCTTCGGCACCGGCCACATCCTGGAACGTGACCTTGACCGACGAGTCCGCATGAATGCGGACACGGCTGCGACCGATATTCAAAAAACTGCGTCCACCGGTCATGCGGCGCGCCATCCAGGTCCAGAGCGCAAACAGGATGCCGATGGGCAGCAGCCAATTGAAGATGAAGTTGCCTAACCAGTTATTGGTGTAACGAACGGTATATTTGACGCCTTTCTGTTCCAGGGTCTGCGCCAAATCCTGATTCCATAACGGCACGGTGATGAACCGCCGCCGTTCTTCTCCGGGAGCTTGGGGTTTCAGATATCCGGTGATCACTTGATCCATCACCACAACATCCTCGACTTGCTGTTCCTGCACGTATTTCAGAAATTCGCTATAAGGGATTTCGTCCTGGCGTACTTCCTGGTAACCCTGCCAGAAATACAAGGTCGCTAGGATCAGGAGGAGGTAAAGCCAAAGGTTGAGGCGCCGTCGCCGCATCATCTGGTCGCTGGTTTCCTCTCCGGCGCGCGGATTGATTTCGACATCGGGCTTTCTGCCGAGGTCTACGTTTCGCAAATTGTCCGTGAGTTTTTTCCAGAACTCCTGAACACCTTTACCCAGGGAATCGAATAAGGAATTTTGAGAATTCTTATTCATATCGTTCATGTCATTCTCCCAACGGCGCCGCGGGACAGTCGACGGATACAGTTTCGAACCCGATGGGCCGCGATTGGTTCCGCCAATCGCGGCGTTGGCGGCGTTGGATTTGTCGATGATTTCCACTGGAGCTTCCCTCGAATTGTCCAGCTGGTTTTCGGCTTGGATGACCTGGCGGGTGGCGAGTGCTTCGCGCCGTCTTGGATTGCTTCGCGGCTTGCTGTTGGGACAACAATAGGGCGAGCAAGCTGCAGTTTTAGTGGTAATGCAGCTTTACCTTATCCATTCCGACGCGCTTTTGCAGGCGCGCGAGAAGTTCGTCGCCAGGATATACGCACCACGTTTCGCCCAGCTGAATCGTCGCCTGTGCGGCCTTCCCGCGGTATTCGATATAAATCGGACAGCTGCCGCCTCGAAACGGTGCGAGCAGATCTACGAGTTCGTTAACCCATTGGGCTCCCGATAGGTCGGTGCCCGAGCCGGATGGCGGCCATTGAATGAAGAGATGTTTGGCAAAGTGCGCGCGCGCCTGTGCCATGGTGAACAGATTTTCGGCCGCCAAACGGAGTTGGCCGGCATAATCGTCAAAACTCAGATTGCCCTCGACGACGAGTAGCGTGTCCTTTACCAAATGGTCCCGGTATTTCTCCAGAACCTCCGAGAATACCGCGACTTCCAGCCTTCCCGTCCGATCGTCCAGAGTCACGAAGGCCATACGCTTGCCGTTTTTGTTCTGCCGGACGCGAAGCTCCACGATGAGTCCCGCGACCACCGCGCGCACCTCTCGGCGGCCGGGGCCAGTGAGTCCTCGCTCATTATCGAGCGACAGTTTTCCCAAACGGCTGGTGACGAAGTGTTGGATTTCGGCTTCATAAGGGCCGATCGGATGGCCGGTGAGATAAAGCCCGAGCGTCGTTTTCTCGTAGGCTAGCCGTTCGTTTTCCGGCCACGGCTCGACGACTGCCGCCGTACGCGGGATGTCCTCGGCCGCCGCCGGGCCGCAGAGCCCGAACAGATCGTCCTGTCCGGTTTCGGCCATGGTCCCGTGCTGTTCGGCGGCTTTGAGCGCGTCCGACAGCTCCGCCATATGGCGCGCGCGATTCGGATCGATGGAATCGAGAGTGCCGGAGCGGATCAGAGCTTCGATCACGCGGCGGTTCACCTTGCGCAGATCGACCCGGCGGCAGAAATCGTACAAATCTTGGAATGGACCGGCCCGTTCTCGTTCTTCCAGAAGATCGCAGATCGCCGTTTCGCCGACGCCCTTGATCGCGCCGAGGCCATACAGGATCGTGCGGTCGTTGAGCACCGCGAAGCGGTATTCGGAGCGGTTGATGTCCGGCGGCTGGACGGCCAGCTTCATTTCCCGGCATTCTTCGATCAGGACGACGACCTTGTCGGTGTTGTCCATATCTGAGGACAATACCGCCGCCATGAACGCGGCCGGAAAATGGGCCTTGAGCCAGGCGGTCTGGTAAGACACCAGCGCATAAGCCGCCGAGTGCGACTTGTTGAAACCGTAGCCGGCGAACTTCTCCATGAGGTCGAAGATGTAGCCGGCGATATTCTCGTCGACCCCGAGCCCGACTGCCCCGGTGACAAAGATTTCCCGCTGCTTGGCCATCTCCTCGGGCTTTTTCTTGCCCATGGCGCGGCGCAGGAGATCGGCGCCGCCCAGGGTGTAGCCGGCCATGTCGCGGGCGATTTGCATCACCTGTTCCTGGTAGACGATGACGCCGTTGGTGGGCTTGAGAATGGGTTCCAGGATAGGGTGCGGAAATTCCGCCTTGGTGCGGCCGTGCTTGACGTTGATGTAGTCGTCCACCATGCCCGATTGCAGTGGGCCCGGACGGAACAGCGCCACCAGGGCGATGATGTCCTCGAAGCAGTCCGGCTGCAGGCGCCGGATCAGATCCTTCATGCCGCGCGATTCGAGCTGGAAGACGGCGGTGGTCGCGCAGTTTTTCAGCAGCTTATAGGTGTCGGGGTCGTCCAGGGGGATCTGGGCGATGTCCACCGGCGGCTCGCCCTTTTCGGCCCGCTGCTTATTGATGGTGTCCAGCGCCCAGTCGATGATGGTGAGGGTGCGGAGTCCCAGAAAGTCGAACTTGACGAGGCCCACCGCTTCGACGTCGTCCTTGTCGAACTGGGTCACGAGGTTTTCGCCGCCGGGCTCGCAGTAGAGCGGGGAAAAATCGATCAACTGGGACGGCGCGATGACGACGCCGCCCGCGTGCTTGCCGGCATTGCGCGTAATGCCTTCGAGCGATTTGGCGAGATCGATGAGCGTTCGGACTTCTTCGTCGCTCTCGTACAGCTTTCTGAGATCTTCGCTGTCGGCGAGGGCTTTTTCCAAGGTGATACCGAGTTCGAACGGAATCAGCTTGGCGATCTTGTCCACGAAGCCGTAGGAATGGCCCAAGACCCGGCCCACGTCTCGGACCACGGCTTTGGCCGCCATGCTGCCGTAGGTGATGATTTGGGATACCCGGTCGCGCCCGTATTTCCGGGCCACATAATCGATGACTTCGTCGCGGCGCTCCATGCAGAAATCCACGTCGAAGTCGGGCATGGATACGCGTTCGGGGTTCAGGAAGCGCTCGAACAGCAGCTCGAATTCGATGGGGTCGAGGTCGGTGATCTTGAGGGCATAGGCCACCAGCGAGCCCGCGCCGGAGCCGCGTCCCGGCCCCACCGGGATGCCGTTGTTCTTGGCCCACTGGATGAAATCGGCCACGATCAGGAAGTAGCCGGGGAAATCCATCTGGTTGATGACCGAGATTTCCAGCTCCAACCGCTCCTCATAGCGCTTGCGCCGTTCTTCCAAAGTTCCTTTCCCGGTGGGCGGGCGGATGGCCAGACGCTCCTTCAAGCCTTTTCGCGATTCCTCGGCAAAGAACTCCGCCGTACTCATGCCCTCGGGCACAGGGAACTTAGGCAGAAAGTTCTTGCCCAGGGTGAGTTCGAGATTGCAGCGCTTGGCGATTTCGACCGAGTTTTCCAGAGCTTCCGGGAGATCGGCGAATAGCTGCGCCATTTCCTCGGGACTGCGGAGGTATTGCTGCTCGGTGTAATCCCGCGGGCGGCGCGGATCATCCAGCACTCGGCCCTGGTGAATGCAGACCCGGGCTTCATGAGCCTCGAACTCGGAAGGGCTGATGAAACGCACGTCGTTGGTGGCGACGACCGGCGCATCGAACTCGATCGCGAGGTTTACGGCGCCTTCGATGTATTCTTCTTCATTCGGACGTCCGGTGCGTTGCAGCTCCAGATAAAAGCGCTGATCGAAAATCTTAAGCCAATGTCCGAGCAGGCGTTTTGCTTCGCTGCCGTTGCCCATCAGCAAAGCCTGACCGATGTCACCCCGGCGGCCGCCAGAGAGCGCCAGCAGTCCGTCATTTTTTTCTTCCAGCCACTCGGGCATCAGCAAGGGCACGCCCTGGTGCTGATTTTCCCGGTAGCTTCGGGAAATCAACTCGGTCAGGGTGCGGTAGCCGGTGACGTTTTGCACGTACAGCGTCAAGGCATGCGGAGAGGCCGGATCCACTTCGTTGTAGAGCTGTACATCGGCTCCGGCGATAGGTTTTACACCCTCGGCCAAAGCGGCCTTATAGAATTTGACCAGAGCGAACAGGTTGGACTGGTCGGTCACCGCCACCGCCGGCATGCCCAGCGCTGCGGTGCGCTTGACCAGGGCTTTCACATCGACCAGGCCGTCGACCAGGGAATATTCGGTATGGACGCGGAGGTGAATGAAGCTGGGATTCATGATCCGAAACTAAATTCTGGCACGCGCCGCGCTCAATCGGACAAACAGAGTTGCAATGCTTGATCCCAATTCGGCAGTTTCAGGCCGAACTGCTGAAACAGTTTTTCATTGGATAGAACTGAAAACGCGGGGCGTCGCGCCGGCGTCGGGTAATCGGAGCTCGGGATCGGTTCCAGTCTGGCGGCAGATTCCGGCAATAATCCCTTTTCCAGAGAATAGTCGCGTATTTTGCAGGCGAAGCCGTACCAACTGGTTTGACTGCCGCAGCTCAGATGATAAACCCCTTGCCGGTCGCCCGGCTCGAACCGATTGTTCGCGCTAGATCGGGCAATCATTGATGCAGTGGTTTCGGCGATGAGCCGGCTCCAGGTTGGCGCGCCGTACTGATCGTCTACGATGCGAACGAGTTCGCGTTCCCGCATCAGCCTCAACATGGTAAGCAGAAAGTTCTGGCCGCGCCGTCCGTAAACCCAGGCGGTGCGCAGGATGAAGTGAGGCACGCCGACCTGCCGGATGGCCTCTTCGCCGGCCAATTTGCTTCGGCCGTAGGCGTTCTGAGGGCCGACCGGATCGTCTTCGCGATAGGGCGTTTCGCCGTCGCCGGGGAAGACATAGTCGGTGGAATAATGAATCAAGCCGGCCCCGACGGCTAGCGCCTCTTCGGCCAGGATGCCCGGCGCCACGGCATTGATTCGGAAAGCGAGTTCGTTTTCCTGTTCCGCTTTGTCCACAGCCGTGTAGGCGGCCGCATTGACGATCAAGCCGGGCCGGATTTGCCGCACCGAGTTGCGGATGGAATCGGGATCGGTCAAGTCCAAAACCGGAGTCGACCGGCGATCCAGCGCTATCGTTTCGCCCAGACAGGCGAGACTCCGGCGTAACTCCCAGGCCACTTGTCCGTCGCGTCCGATCAGGAGAATCTTCATGCTTGAAAGACGGGGAGCAGCTCGCGGGGAAAGTCCTTCAAATACTGGGCGGATTGGTCCTTCGCCGACAAAACCGGATTGTCGATCGGCCAGGTTATGCCGAGATCGGGATCGTCCCAGCGGAGACTGTATTCCGCGCTCGGATTATAAAAATCGGTGCATTTGTATGAGAAAAGCGCCGTCTCGCTCAGCACGCAAAATCCGTGGGCGAAGCCTTCCGGCACATAGAGTTGATGGTGATTTTCCCCGGACAAGAGCGCACCGAACCACTGGCCGAAAGTCGGCGAGCCGACGCGGATGTCTACCGCCACGTCGAAGACCTCACCTTGCAGGGCTTGCACGAGCTTGCCTTGAGGACAGGGGTTCTGAAAATGCAGGCCGCGGAGTATGCCCTTGCGCGATAGCGATACGTTGTCCTGGACGAACTCCTGATCCAAACCGGCTTCCCGATAGCGGCGCCGATTCCAGGTTTCCAGAAAGAAGCCGCGGGCGTCGCCGAACACATCGGGTTTGATCAGCAACACGCCCGGCAGCGGGGTGGATTCTATATTCATGCAGGGCGGCCCAGATGCAGAAGTCTGATCAGGTATTCGCCATAGCCGCTCTTGTTCAGCTTCATGGCGTGCTTTTCCAGATCGCCGGCGCTGATCCAGCCCTGGCTCCAGGCGATTTCCTCGGGGCAACAGATTTTCAGGCCCTGTCGTTCTTCTATGGTTTGAATGAAATTGGAGGCTTGCATCAGCGAGTCGTGAGTTCCGGTGTCCAGCCAGGCGACGCCGCGACCGAATTTTTCAACCTGAAGCTGACCCTGCTCCAAATACAGGTTGTTGATGTCGGTGATTTCGAGTTCTCCGCGGGCCGAGGGTTTCAGGCTAGCCGCCATGTCGACCACCTGGTTGTCGTAAAAATAAAGCCCGGTGATGGCGTAATTGGATTTGGGGTGTTTGGGTTTTTCGGCCAGATTGATTACGCGGCCTTCCTCGTTGAACTCCGCCACGCCATAACGTTCGGGGTCCTTGACCCAATAGCCGAAGACCGTCGCGCCGGTTTTGCAGCCGGTCGCCTTTTCCAAATAGGTCTGCAGGCCATGCCCGTAGAAGATGTTGTCGCCCAGGATCAGACAGGAGCGATCCTCACCGATGAAGTCCCGTCCGATGATAAAGGCTTGAGCGAGCCCTTCGGGTTTCGCTTGCACCGCATAATGGATCGACATGCCCCATTGCTCGCCGTCGCCCAAGAGACTTTGGAATAACGGTGCGTCCTGGGGGGTGGTGATGATCAGTATGTCCCGGATGCCTGCCAGCATCTGCACGGACAGCGGATAATAGATCATCGGCTTGTCGTAGACCGGCAGCAACTGCTTGCTGACGACATAGGTGAGCGGATGGAGGCGAGTACCCGAGCCTCCGGCCAGGATAATCCCCTTCAAATGATCGGACACAACGATATCCCCCTTATTTTGTGTTATTCGTTCCGAACGGTAGGCTGTTGCGGCCGGCATGCCGGCTTTGCTCAGGCGTTTTCGATTCCCAAGCGCTCTCCCCGGTAACTGCCGTCCATGACGCGCTGGCACCAGGTCTGATTTTCCAGGTACCACTTGACGGTTTTGCGGAGTCCGGTCTCGAAGGTTTCGGCCGGTTCCCAGCCCAAATCCCGGCGGATCTTGCTGGCATCGATCGCGTAGCGGAGATCGTGACCGGGGCGGTCCGCGACGAAAGTGATCAGTTCGCGGTGCGGCCTGTGGCCGGAGTTCGGCAATAATTCGTCAAGCAGGCTACAGATGGTCTCGACGACCTCGAGGTTGCTCTTTTCGTTGTTGCCGCCGATATTGTAGACCTCGCCCGGTTTGCCATCTTCGAGGACTCGTTCGACGGCCCGGCAGTGGTCTTCGACGTAAAGCCAGTCACGCACGTTGGCGCCGGTCCCGTAAACCGGCAGCGGTTTGCCGTTCATGGCATTGTGGATCATCAGCGGAATCAGTTTTTCCGGGAATTGATACGGTCCGTAATTGTTGGAGCAGTTGGTGGTTAGGACCGGCATGCCGTACGTGTGGAAATAGGCTCTGACCAAATGGTCCGATGAGGCCTTGGACGCGGAATAAGGAGAATTCGGGCGGTAAGGGTTCTCTTCGGTGAACAGCCCCGTGGAGCCCAACGTTCCGTAAACCTCGTCGGTGGAGACGTGCAGGAAGCGAAACGCTTTATGCGCCTTGGAAGGAAGTGATCGCCAGTAACGGCGCGTTGCCTCGAGCAATTGAAATGTGCCGAGAATATTGGTCTGAATAAAGGGTTCCGGCGAATCGATCGAACGGTCTACATGGCTTTCCGCCGCGAAATTGACGATGGCATCCGGCTGATAGCGTTCCAAAAGATAATCCACCAGGCTGCGATCGCCGATGGAACCCAAGACAAAGACGTGGGCGGGGTTGTCCTTGATGCTTTCCAGCGTATCCAAATTGCCCGCATAGGTCAGGGCATCCAGGTTGACGACCTGAAGATTTGCCTGCCGCATCTGCCGAAGCACGAAATTGCCCCCGATGAATCCGGCACCTCCGGTTACCAATATTGTTTTCGTTTGTGTCATGCGGCTGGTCCACCCTTGCGTTGCATCATTCCTCGCGATGGATTGTATCCGATAATGGCAATGATCAGGAAAACAATCAGAGCCGCTGACGTGTAAAGACAGGCGTAAAGATTGAACTGTCCGTAGAGCGCGAAGCGGATGAGCTCCACGGCTTGGGAGAACGGATTATAAGAGGCAAGGGTGTAAAGGAGTTCGCTCGATTCCTGAATCTTCCACAGCGGATACAGTGCGGTAGACAGAAAGAACATCGGAAAAATCACGAAGTTCATGACGCCGGCGAAGTTTTCCAGTTGCTTGATGAAGGACGACAGCAGCAGGCCGAGCGCGCCCAGCATCAAGCCGGAGAGGATCAGCGCTGGCAATACGGTCAGATAGCCTTCCAAGGGGGCTTGGATATCGTAAAACCAGGCGATCAGGAGAAACGTATAGGCCTGTAAGACCGCGACCAGAACGCCGGCCAGGAGCTTGTCTATGAGCAAATACCAACGAGGTAAGGGACAGACCAAGAGGGTTTTCATGCTGCCCATCTCCCGGTCATAAACCATAGATAGAGAACTTTGCATGCCGTTGAACAGCAGAATCATCCCGAGAAGCCCTGGAGTGATATAGACCTCGTACAGAATATACGTCTCGTAGGGCGGGATGATGGCAACGCCCAGAGTAGAGCGAAAACCGGCGGCGAAGATGAATAGCCAGACCAAGGGGCGCACCAGGGCCGAGACGAAGCGTTCGCGCTGGTGCACGAAGCGGAGCAGTTCCCGAGCCATAATGCCGCGCAAGGCGCGGAGGTAGTGCATGAACCTCATGCAGCCTCCCGCGTCAGCGTGTGGAATGCGTCGGCCACGGTTTCGGCGCCAGCGGTTTTCAATATGTCCGGAATTGACCCATCCGCGCGGACGGTTCCCTTGTGCAGAACGATCAGACGGTCGCTCCCGTAAATTTCGTCGATGAGATGAGTGGCCCAGAGCACGGCAATGCCGCTATCCGAACACAATTGATGCACGTAATCGACAATCGCCTTCCGGCTCGGAACGTCCAATCCGACCGTGGGTTCGTCCAGCAGCAGTAGACGGGGGGTGTGCAACAAGGCCCGCGCGATTTCGACCCTGCGCCGGTGGCCGCCGTTGAGCTGGCGGACCTTTTCTTTCCGCCGCTCGTACATGCCTTGCCGTTCCAGCTCTTCCCGGATGCGCAAGTCGGCCCGGCGGCGGCTCAGGCCGTGCAGCGAGGCGTGGTAATGAAGGTTTTGCAGCACGGTCAGATCGAGATCCAGCGTCGGTTGCTGGAAAACGACGCCCAATTGCGCCAGAGCGCGGCTGGATTCCTTCCTGACATCGTGTCCCGCGATAAGGACTCGGCCTTCGCGACTGTCGTACAGCCGGGTGATCAGGGAGAACAGCGTGGTTTTGCCGGCGCCGTTCGGACCCAGCAAGATCGTGCACTCGCCGGGTGCGACGGTAAAGCTGACGCGGTCCAGAGCGTTCTTTTTGCCGTAGGCATAGGAAAGCCCCGCCACGGTCAAGGCAGGCGTGGAATTAAAAGGCATGGTTCACGGTTTAACGACGAGTCCCCAAGGGTAATGGCCCACGGCGACGGATTTCAGAACTTTGTGCTCTTTGAGATCGATGATGGAAATGTCGTTGCTTACACCGTTAGTGGTATAGAGCCGGGATTGATCCGGTGAAAATTCGAGGTTCCAAACCCGTTGGCCGACCAGGAGATAATCGACGACTTCCAGCTTTTGCGCATCGATGACGGCGACCCGGTTCGCCGGCCCTAGGGCCACGTAGCCATAACGTCGATCTTTATCGATACGAATGCCGACCGGCTGGATTTTCTCCTGAGTGACGCCGGGAATTTTGAAGCCGATCTTCTTGACCGGCTGCTTGGTGTCGACATCGAATATGCTCAGGGTGCCAGCGATTTCCGAGGTGACCCAAAGCTGCCGGCTATCGTCGGTGAATGCGCAGGCGCGGGGGCGCGGATCGACCAAGGTGTTGTCTACGATGTCGAGACTTCGGCGGTCGATCCAGTGGGCCATATTGGTGGTCTCGCTGGTGCTGACGACCCATTTCCCGTCGGGGCTGACCGCGATGCCTTCCGGCTCCACCCCGACCGGAACGGTTTTGACGGCCTTTTTGGCGGCAATGTCGATCACGGTCACCTGGTTGTCGTCTTCGTTGGAGACGTACAGGGAATGGCCTTCGGGATCCATGGCGAAGGTTTCCGGATCTTCCCCCGAAGGCAGTTTGCCGACAACTTTCAAGCTGCCCGTATCGATGACTTGAATGGTGTCATCGTCGCTGGCCGCAACGTAAAGCTGCCGTTGATCCTTGCTCAAAACGATACCGCGCGGCCGTTTTCCGATCTTGACGGTTTTTATGAGTTTCCCTTGCGCGGCATCGACCACCGCCAGGGCATTGTCTTTTTCCAAGGTGACGAAGACCGTTTCGCCGAAAGCGGAACCCGAGGCAATTCCGCCCAGCAAAAGGGCCGACATCAAGAGTATTTTCATCGATTGGAACCTCTCATCAGATACGGATTTTCTATGCCGCGCGTTTTGCCCGGATGATATTGATCAAACTGCCCGCAAGGACCATTTCCACTTGCCGCGGGCTCATGGGGTGCTCGGTTTCGTAGGTTTCGTTCTTGGTCAGATTGATCACGCTTACCCGTTTTCCGGTACTGACGGTCTTTCTGACGTCGGGGATGGCGAGCACATCGTCCTTGTCGATACGCTCCCAGTCGGCCGGATCGACAAAGGTCAAAGGCAGGATGCCGAAGTTGCTCAAGTTTTGTAGATGAATCCGCGCAAAGCTCTTGGCGATAACCGCCTTCACACCGAGATAACGCGGCGCCAGGGCGGCATGTTCGCGGCTCGATCCTTGGCCGTAATTTTCACCGCCGACGATCAGTGAGCCCGTGTCTTGATGGCGCAGGGCTCTTTCGTAATAGGTTTGGTCGACTTGCCCGAAGGTAAACTTGCTGATTTCCGGAATGTTGCTGCGGAACGGGAGAACCTCATTGCCCGCGGGTAGAATCTCGTCGGTGGAGATGTCATCGCCCACTTTTAATAACACCGGCCCCTGGATTTCGCCGGGCAAGGGCTCCAACTCGGGCAGCGGTTTGATATTCGGGCCTTTTTCCAAGGTCACCGGCTCGCCTTCCGGGGCAGGCGGCGCCAACATGTCGCGATCGATGCGCAAGGCCTCGGGTTCCCGGATTCGGGAGTAGGGGATATCCAGCGTGCGGGGATCGGTGATCACGCCGGTCAGGGCCGAAGCAGCGGCAGTTTCGGGACTGCAAAGATACACCTGGTCCTCGTGGGTGCCGGAGCGGCCCGGAAAATTCCTCGGCACGGTGCGAAGGCTGATGCGCCTAGTTGCTGGCGCCTGACCCATGCCGATGCATCCGCCGCAGCCGGCTTGGTGTATACGGGCGCCCGCATGCACCAGCTTCGCCAGGATGCCGAGGTCAATCATGTTCTCGAGGATTTGCCGCGACGTCGGGGTGATATCGAACGACACCCGGTCGGGCACGCGCTGGCCATCGACGATGGCGGCGGCGACGGCGAAATCCCGAAAGCCGGGATTGGCGGAAGATCCGATATAGGCTTGGTAAATCTCCCGGCCGGCGACTTCCCGCACCGGCACGACGTTGCCGGGACTGCTCGGGAGCGCGATGAGCGGTTCCAGCGTCGAAAGATCGATCTCCTCGTACTCGTCATACTGTGCATTCTCATCGGCGAAGATCTCCGTCCAGGCGTCTTCCCGACCCTGGCTTTTCAAAAACGCTCTGGCAGCATCATCGGACGGGAACACGGTGGTGGTCGCGCCGAGCTCCGCGCCCATGTTGGCGATGACGTGCCGGTCCATGGCCGTTAGATGCTTCAATCCCGGCCCATAATATTCCACGATCTTTCCCAGTCCGCCGTCCACATCGTGCCGGCGCAGCATTTCCAAAATGACGTCTTTGGCGCTGACCCAGTCCGGAAGTTCGCCCACCAACTTGACGCCCCACACCTTGGGCATGCGCAAGTAAAAAGGCTCTCCGGCCATCGCCAGGGCGACTTCGAGTCCGCCGGCGCCGATCGCCAGCATCCCTAAGGAGCCGGCGGCGCAGGTATGACTGTCGGATCCCAGCAAAGTCTTTCCCGGAACTCCGAAACGTTCCATGTGGACCGGATGGCTTACGCCGTTGCCCGGCCGGCTGTACCAAACCCCGAATTTCCGGCAGGCGCTGCGCAGGAACAGATGATCGTCGGCGTTCTTGAAATCGACCTGCAGCAGATTATGGTCGACGTACTGGGCAGAGAGTTCGGTCCGGACGCGCGGCAAGCCCATAGCCTCGAGTTCCAACATGACCAAGGTGCCGGTAGCATCCTGGGTGAGCGTCTGGTCGATTCTCAGGCCGATCTCTTCGCCGACTTCAGGGTTTCCTTCGACGAGATGCGCTTCGATCAATTTTCGAGTGACGTTCTTGCCCATGGCCGTTATCTCCGGTTCTAAAGAAATCAGGTCTTTGACCTCATCTTAGAAGCGGCACTTCGACTCGGGTTCATCGTAACCCAGGGTATCCAATTCGTTCTTGGGATGGAGAAAGCCTTCAACCGGAGCGACGGCCACCATCGACCTTTCGGAAGCGATCAGCACCGGTTGCCGCAATTGTCCGTTCCAGCGCCGGAACGACAAGGGCACGCCCTTGAATCCGGCCAGCGTGAAATCCTCGCTGAGCATGAAGGTCTTCACCTTGTCGAAATCGACCGATTTGGCGCGCGTGGCGGATTCGCCGATCGCCCGGACCGCCAGCCAAGCGCCATAATCCTCCTCGGTCATCCAGCGGCCGGTTTGATCGCGGAAACGGTTTTGCAATTGCAGTGCGCCCCAGGCTTCATGCGTCCGGTGCCAAGCGGTCGCAACCAGTCCCTGGGTGCCGGCGACGGGGCGCGGCAGCCAAGTGCGATAAGGGAAGTAATCACCGAATAAGCCTGACTCGTCGGCGACGATAAGAATGTCGTAGTCGACCCCTTGGGTGAAAACGGGTACTTCGGACTCCGGCGTACGGCGCTCGTCGAAGCTGTGTTGCCAAGCCTTTTCGGCAACGATTTTGGCTCCGAAGCGCTTGGCGGTGCGTTTGACCGCTTCGGCGTAAAGTTTGTCGCCATCGCCGGGGCCGACCGCCAGGAACCATTTGTTCCAGCGTTTCTTCGCCAGATATTGCCCCAAGGCATCGGCACGCATGGCCCGGCTGGGCAAAAGGTGGAGAACGTTGGGCCGACAGGCTTCGCCGCGGAGCCCATCGTCCCGACTGGCGATGTCGTAAAGCAAGGCGTTTTGCGATTCGGGCAAAGCCGCCAGTTCGAGGATCTTGGCCGCCTCCAAGTTGAGGAGGATGTGCCTGTGGCCATCCGCCAGCAGACCTTTGAACGCCGCGGCAAGATCGCCATCCGGCGGCACGATGCTTTCACGCAAGCTGAAATTCTGGCGGGTGAAGCGGCCGGTCGTGTTATCGTCCTGAATGCCGAGACGGGCGCCCTGTACTCCCCGGTCGGTTACCGCTGGCTCGAAAAAAGGCAGGACCGACGAGGTTCGAGTGTCTTGCGCGAGATAAGCGATAGGTAGCTTGTCCGGTTTTGTTTCCGCGACAGCTTTGGCTTCGGGTTTTGGCGCCGGCGGCGTTTTCTTGGCGGCGTAGGCCGGTACAGACGCCGTCAGAAGGAGACTGAAAAAAATGATCGGTAGTCTTTTTGAAATTGGAGGCATGATTCCGCACCGTTCGATCGCGGGAATTATAACGAAACCGGCTGTCGGCCGAGAAAGCGCTGAGGCCAATACGCGTACTGTCCGGCGTTGCGGTTAATTCAAATCCCTATGCCGAACGAGGATATCGTAGGTACCGGAACGGAAGCGCTCCGCCAGTGCTTCCACCAGGTACACCGAACGATGCTGTCCGCCGGTACACCCGATAGCAGCGGTCAGATAGCTGCGGTCCTCGGCCGCGAACCGAGGTATCCAGCGCTGCAAAAGGGCGGCGACATCGTCCAGGTAGCTCTGGACTTCGGTAATGTCTGCGAGAAAGTCGATGACGTCCGAGTCTTTCCCGGTCTTGCTGCGGAGGCTGGGTTCCCAATGCGGGTTGGGCAGGCAGCGCGCGTCGAAAACGAAGTCCGCATCGAGCGGAATGCCGTTCTTATAGCCGAAGGATAGGAAATACAGGGACATTAGGTGGTCCTGTTTCGCGCCGACGCGCCCCCGGATCAATTCGCGCAACTGGTGAATGTTGGTGAAGGTCGTATCGATAAGAAGATGGGCGCGACTCGCTACCGGTTCCAGCAGCTTACGCTCCAAGTCGATCGCTTCGCTAAGCGGACGAGCCGAATCCGTTAACGGATGCTTGCGACGGGTTTCGCTGAAACGCTTGAGTAGAGTGTCGGTTTCTGCCTGTAAGAAGAGAATCTGACACTCTATCCCGAACTTGTCGGCCAGTTCCAGAGTCTGGGGAAACTGATCGAGGCTGGCACTCTGATTTCGAGCATCGATGCTGATCGCAGTTTTTCGGAATGCCCCAGGATTGCTGATGACCGCTTGCCGTATGAAAGCTTCGAAAAGCGAGACCGGCAGGTTATCGATACAGTAATAACCGGCATCTTCCAGAGTTTCCAGCGCAATACTCTTTCCCGAACCGGATAAACCGCTGACGATAACGAGTTTCATGGCGGCGTTCATGCTTTCCTGATGGCGACGCTTTGTTTACGCGTGTATGAACCCGAAAAAGGATTGCTCAATGCGGCTAACGATTAATGTTCTTGGACTTTTTCTTTGTGTTTGACGACTTGCCGGTCGAGCTTGTCGACCATGCCGTCGATGGCGGCATATAGATCCTCGCTTTCCTCCTGAGCGAATAAACTGGCGCCGTTGACCTGCACCGTCGCTTCCGCTTTTTGAATCAGCTTTTCCACTTCGAGCACCACGTGCACATTTACGATCCTGTCGAAATGACGTTCGATTCGCTGCATTTTTTCCATGACGTAATTTCTCAAGGCTTCGGTTACGTCGATGTGATGGCCGGTGATGCTGATTTGCATGATGATCTCCCTGGTTTTGGATGATTGTTGTTAAAAAACGCGTTTTCTTTCGTTGGATGGCGGAATGGCCATGGCTTCCCGGTATTTGGCGATGGTTCTGCGCGCTACGTTGATGCCCCGTCCCTTCAGCATGGCAGCGATCGTATGATCGCTCAGAGGCTTCAGCGGATCTTCGCCTTCGATAATTTCTTTCAGATAAGCCTTGATCGCGGTTGCCGAGCATTCTCCGCCGGCGTTGGTCGAGACATGGCTGGAGAAGAAATATTTGAATTCGAAGACGCCGTTCGGCGTGTGTATGTATTTTTGGGTGGTGACCCTGGAAATGGTGGACTCGTGCATGCCCACTTCTTCCGCGATGTCTCTCAGAACGAGCGGTTTCATCGCCGTCTCGCCGTATTCCAGAAAGTCCTTTTGGCGTTCGACGATGCAACGGGCCACTTTCAGCAGGGTCTCATTGCGGCTTTGCAGACTTTTGATGAACCAGCGTGCCTCTTGCAGATGGTTCTTCATGGTGACGTTGTCGGCGCTATTGTCGGCGCGCTTGATCATGCCCGAATAGAACGGATTGACGCGCAGCTTGGGCGAAATTTCGGGGTTTAGAGCGACGATCCAGTCGTTTCCCTGCTTGACGACAAAGACATCGGGAATCACGTATTGAGATTCCGCGGCGGAAATCTTGCGGCCGGGTTTGGGCTCCAGGGTACGGATCAGGGCCACCACGCGATTCAGATCCTCTTCGGACAGCTCCAGGGCGCGTCTGAGCCTCGCCAGATCTTTTTTGGCCAGGAGTTCCAGATGCCGGATCACCAAAGTGAGCGCCTCCTTTTTCCACGGGGTGTCGTCCGGCAGTTGATTCAACTGGATCGCCAGGCAACTCGCGAGGTCCGGCGCGGCTACTCCGGGCGGATCGAAGTTCTGAACCTGATGCAGGACGGCCGTCACTTCCTCGATCTCCAATCCATTGAGTTGGGTAACCAGGCCCTGATGGATGTCTTCCACGCTGACCGTCAGATAGCCGTCATCATCAATCGCATCGATAATCGCCGTGGCGATCGCGTAATCCTGCTCGCTGAACGGCGTCAGTTCCATCTGCCAGTGCAGGTAATCCTGTAAGGATTGGGCAGGAGCCCGTTGGAAAATGAAATCGTCGTTATCCGAATCCGACGACGGAGCCGAGTAGCTCTGAAAACTGTCATATACCTCATCCCATGAGGTATCGACCGGTAATTCCTGGGGAATATCGGTTTGGGCGTCGAGATTCGGTAGTTCCTTGAATTCCGGCTCGCTGGAGGGCGCCGGTGTCTCTACCGACGAATCATGAAATTCCCCATGGCCACCCTCATCTTCCGCTACTTCGAGCATCATATTCGAGTCCAGCGCCTGTTGTATTTCCTGCTGTAAATCCAGACTCGACAGCTGCAGCAGCTTGATAGCCTGTTGCAGTTGAGGGGTCATGGTCAGCTGCTGACCCAACCGGAGTTGCAGAGTTTGCTTCATGAAGCGTTACATCCAGAAATGCACATTGGCAGCGTGAGGGCAAAAATCAGAACCATTCTAGTGCACAGGTACCAACCATGAAAGGGATCGTCTAAAGGGAAAAATGTTCGCCCAGATAAACTTGGCGTACTTCCTTATTTTGCACGATGTCTTGCGCCGAGCCTTCGGCGATCACGAGTCCGCCGCTCAGGATGTAGGCGCGGTTACATATTCCGAGCGTCTCGCGCACGTTGTGCTCGGTAATCAGGATGCCGATGCCGCGGTCTCTCAAGTGCTCGATGATCTTTTGGATATCGATGATCGAGATCGGATCGACCCCGGCGAACGGTTCGTCCAAAAGCATGAATTGCGGCTCGCACGCCAATGCCCGTGCGATTTCCACCCTTCGGCGCTCTCCGCCCGAGAGACCTAGTGCAGGCTGATTGCGCAAATGGCCGATATTGAATTCCTCCAGAAGCTCCTCGATCACCAGTTCTCGCTGTCCATTGGTCAATCCTTTGCGCAATTCCAAAACGGCCCGCAAATTGTCGGTCACAGTCAGCTTTCGGAAAATCGAAGGTTCCTGCGGCAGATAGCCTACGCCGAGCTGTGCCCTGGCGTGCATGGGCAGATTCGTGATGTTGTGATCGTCCAGGTAAATTGTACCGCTATCCGGGCGTATAACGCCCACGATCATATAAAAACTGGTGGTTTTTCCGGCCCCGTTGGGGCCCAGCAAGCCCACGACTTCTCCACTGCGAATTTGCAGTGAGACGCCGTTGACGACGTTGCGCTTGTTGTAGCGTTTGAGTAGATCAGTTGCAGCCAGAATCGCCATGGTTTACTCGGATTTCTCTTTCGGCTGCATTTTCACATGAACGCGTTTGCTGCCGGTGGTAGGGCTGCCGGCCTTGAATAAACCGTTCTTGGTGTCGTATTCGATGATATCGCTGGCGGTCGAATTTTGCCCCTGCCAGACCAAGGCCTTGTCGTAGAGAATCAGTACCCCGGTCTCCGGGAAATAATCGGCCCTCTGCGAGGTCCCGTGGATGTCTTCCTTGCCGCCTTCGGGGGTTTGCTTCAGCCGGGTCGGATTTCCGGTAACAATAATCTTCTCGGTTTGGCCGCCTTTCTGATAAACGGTCATTTGGTCGCCTTGAACCTCCAGGCTGCCTTGAGTGGCTTTCACATCGCCGGTGTACACGGTCTGCCCCGTTTTTTCATCGTAAGTCGCCGTGTTGGCCTCGATATAAATCGGCTGCTTCGAGTCGCTGTCCAACGCGAAGGCGTTCTCGACGGCGAATAAAAACCATAAGGCAATCAATAGGCTTGAAACAAAACCGTTGATTTTCTCGGGGAGTGTTTGCCGAAAACGCATTGGAAGGGTCATCCCGGGAGCACCGGGATGACCGTTTGCGATTGGAAGGGGGACTTTGGCGCTCCCAAAGTTCCCGTTTGCGATTGGAAGGGTCGTCCTGGTGCTCCCAGGACGGCCGTTTGCGATTGGAAGGGCGGCTTCGGTGCTCCCGAAGACGTCGTTTGCGATTGGAAGGGCGGCTTCGGCGCTCCCGAAGACGTCGTTTGTGATTGGAGAAAAAATGTAAGTCTGGCCTTTAGATCTGCCGCTCGGATTTTCCGAGTCGTAGCAGCGGCTTTTAGGGTATTTCATGCTTTCTTCGTACATCCGAGAGTATCGTGACTTTTAAATCATCACCGAAGTGAACTTGTGCGCCCTTGCCGGTCATCTCGTCGGGCGGACTCAAAACCTGTATGAATTCGTCGGTTTCGGCATAGTTATTATCCGGTTGGACTCTGGCATTTTGCGTGACGATTTTCAGCGTGCGGCCATTCTCGTCCCGCTCGCGCAGAATAAGGACGTTTCCGTTCAAAAAAATGGTATCGCCCTCGCCCGGCATAATGGCCGTATCGGAATGAATGACCCATGGCGGTCCGTCCGTTCCATAGAGTGTCAGAACCGGCTGCGCCAATTCGGTACGATCTTTGTCCATATAATGGGTAAGATTTACGGCAAACAGCAATTGCTTGGGTTTGCCGTTTTCGTCCATCAGCGTCCGGCTCAAGTTTTTCGAGTAATAATCGATCGTGCCGTACGTTCGCGGGCCGGCAGGCTCTTCGTCCGGCATGAAAATGCCAGCCAGCCACCAGGTCAACAATGCCAGGGTGGCCAGTGACAGATAGGTCACCAGCGATCGCAGAGCGAAAATGCTCATTAGAAATGACTCTCGATCACGCCTTGCAAAGTACCCTGGGCTTTCATAATAAGATCGCAGACTTCCCGGGCGGCGCCCGCTCCACCGGGACTGGGCGTAACCCAGTGGGCATGCTGTCGAATGCTGAAGTGGGCGTCGGCTACCGCTACTGCCAGCCCGACCCGCCGCATGATCGGCAGATCCAGCAGATCATCACCGACATGGGCTATTTCATTGGGGGCCAGCACCAGCGCTTGGCGAAGATGCTCGAACGCATCCAGTTTGTTTTGGTACCCTTGATAGACATGGCGAATGCCGAGGCTCTCCATGCGCAACGCTACCGACTGTGAACGCCGGCCGGAGATCACCGCCGTTGCCACGCCCGTTCCCTGAAGCAGCTTGATGCCGTGACCGTCGCGGGCATGAAAGCTCTTGTATTCCTGACCGTGCTGGTCGAAGAAAAGCCGGCCGTCGGTTAAAACGCCGTCCACATCGAAAATGACCAGGCGGATGTCGGCTGCGCGAGCCAGCACGTCTTGAGGGGCATGTTCAGGCATCAAACCACCCCGGCTTTCAATAAATCGTGCATATTGAGGGCGCCGATCAGCCGGTTGTCTTCATCCACAACCAAAAGTGCGCTGATCCGCTTTTCCTCCATGATGCGTACCGACTCCGCGGCTAACAGTTCGGCCGAAACCTTGGTGCAATATTGTGTCATGACCTCTTTGATTGGCGTGGTGTGAATGTCGCCGGCCTTTTCGAACAATCGCCGGAGATCGCCATCGGTAAAAATACCGAGCACTCGATAATCGCTCTCGACGACAGCCGTCATTCCGAGCTTCTTGGCCGTCATTTCCAGAACAGCGTCACGCACCAGAGCCGTTTTCGGTACCGCTGGAATTTCCGGGCCGGTGTGCATGACGTCTCGCACCCGGGTCAACAATCGCCTTCCGAGACTCCCGCCCGGATGGGCGAATGCAAAATCCTCCCGAGTAAATCCTCGCGCTTCCAATAACGCGACGGCCAAAGCGTCTCCCATCGCCAGCATCGCGGTCGTGCTCGAGGTGGGAGCAAGACCGAGCGGGCAGGCTTCTTCTTTTACGGCGGTGTCGATATGCACCTGTGACTGCCTCGCCAGCGTAGATGCGGGATTGCCGGTCATGCCGATCAAAGGCACGTTAAGTCGTTTGATCAGGTGCAGGATGATCAAGATCTCGTGGGTTTCACCCGAGTTCGACAAGGCCAGGACAACATCGTGCGCCGTGATCATACCGAAGTCGCCATGGCTGGCTTCGCCGGGATGCACAAAAAAGGCGGGAGTGCCGGTACTCGCCAAGGTGGCGGCGATTTTGCCGCCGATGTGGCCGGATTTTCCCATTCCGGTCACGACGATGCGGCCCTTGCAGGCCAGCATGAGTGCGCAGGCTGCCGCAAAATGCCGGTCAATGCGCCCGGCCAAGGCGGCTACTGCTTCGGCTTCGGTCTGTACGACTTTGAGTCCGGCCCGACACAGACTCTCTTCGTCGTAGGTCGTCGTGAATTTGGCGCACTGTAAGCTCGACGTCATGCGGGTGAACTGCTCAAAATGGAGCAATTATGCCATGAATATAGCGTGCCGATTTCGGGTTTTTCCAAGGATTCAGGTTTTTACGGTACGCCTGGGGCATCAAAATCTGTGCCGTAGAAGGGATTACTCCCGGGTGACGAATGCCAGTTTGGTGACTCCCGCCTTATGGGCGACAGCCATGGCTTCCGCAACCCGGCCATAGGGAACGGCGGTATCTGCCTGGAACTGTACGATCAGTTCCGGATCGGCCAGTTGCAGGTTACGCAGCTGCTGTTCCAGCGTTTCCAGCGGCTGTGGCTGATCGTTCAAGGTGATCTGGCCCTGGGCGTCAATGGCGATGGTGGCCAGGTGCTTGTCAGGGGCAGGGTCGGTTTTCTCGGTCTTCGGCAGATCGACTTTCACTGCCTGGGTTAGCAGCGGCGCGGTGACGATGAACACGACCAGCAACACCAGCATGACATCGACCAGCGGCGTCACGTTGATGTCGCTCATGGCGTCCCGATCGGAAGAGGAATCGGTTTTGAATCCCATGGTCATTCGCTCCCGTCGGCTTTAAGGCCTGTTTTCACAGCGAGGTTTAAGAAGTCGGTGGCGAAATATTCGAGGTCCGCCTCGGCCAACTTGATACGCCTCAGAAAGAAGTTGTAGGCCAGCACTGCCGGAATGGCGGCCGCGATGCCAATCGCCGTGGCGACCAGCGCTTCGCCGATGGGGCCGGCGACCACGTCCAGGCTGGCCGACTTGGCCTGTCCGATATCCTGCAAGGCATGCATGATGCCCCACACGGTGCCGAACAGTCCGACGAAAGGCGATGTGCTGCCGATGCTGGCCAGCATGGACAGCCCCTGTTCCAGATCCTTCCGCTCTCTGCTGATCTGCTGGCGCAGGGATCGTTCCAGAACCGACTCGATGTCGCCGCTCCACTCCAGCATGCGCGAGGTTTTGCTGCGCATGTCTTTGAGAACGCCGAATCCGGCTCCCGCGATGCGGCCCAAGGCACTGGCCGAATGTTCCAGGCCGGAGGCTGCGGCAAAATCCGGCGCCGCCCAGAAGGCATTGCTATAGCCGCGGTTGCGTAGGCCGATGTTCCACAGCGTCCAGCTCTTAAAAAAGATGATGCCCCAAGTAATAACGGAAAAACCGATCAGCACCCATAAGGTGATCTGAACGATATCGGCGGAAGATACGTGAATCATGCGATAACCTTTCTCATCGTTTTAGTTTGTACTCAATCGGGACGATAACCCAGCTGACCACAGCCTGGTCGCCTTTTCGAGCCGGGATAAAGTGCCAGTTACTGACCTGTTCCACGGTCGCTTCGTCCAGAATCTCGTGGCCGCTGCTGCGCTCGATTTTTATCTCGCCTGCCGAGCCGTTCGGCATAACTTGAACGCGCAGGGTGACTTTACCTTCCCAGCGCCGTTCCAGCGCGACGCGCGGATAACGCGTCGGCGGATTGTTCAATCCTGGAGCCTTATAGGTGGCTTCGACGAAAGGCGCAGGGGCCGGCGCAGCGGGTTTGGCCTGGACCGGCGCGATCGGGGCGTCGGTCGGCACGCTGGGGAGCGTGGCTTGAGAGGGCTCGGGCGCCGGCGCAGGGGCTGGCCGTACTGCCGGTTTAGGCTTGGGCTTCGGTTTGGGTTTGTCCGGCTTTTTCGGTGCCGGTTTTTCCGGTTTGGGGGGCGGCGGTTGCTGTACCTGCGGTTGGGGTGGTACGGGACTGGCTTCAGGTTGTGCTGCGATAAGCGAAACCTCCACCAGTTGCGGCGGGGTTTCCACCGGTTCGGGGTTGGCCGGGATGGCGATCCAAGCGGCCCAAACCGCAGCATGCAGTGCCGCAGCGGCAGCAATCGAAAAGGCAGGCTCTAACCACGAGCGACATCCTTGCTTGGTGTCGGCGGACATCGAAGTCATATGGAGATGTGCGGATGAAGGTTCGGTAGAAGTTGGGGTGCGGCCTAAATAACGAGAATTTTTACTGCGTCAGTATTTTACATACAGATTTTAATCTAAAACGTCTAAATACCGGTGCTATGACGGATCTGTTCTTAGCAAATATCGGTCCATATCGAGTTGAGTGGGGTGCTCTCGCCAAGCTTAGGCTGCCGGCACAAATGAGCTCATCACGCACGTCCGATTGTGTGATATGACGCAAATGGCGTATCCCGATCTTGGATTTCACGGGGGCTCCGTTCATGCGCGAGCGTCACGTGGTGGTGGCGTATTTTATAGGCCATTGAAAATAAATCCTAAATGATATTTGCTCATGTTCATTCAGGTGGGGGAAAAACGACTTGCCGGAGAGCGATATCGGTATTTGACACATTGCGGTGTGGCATATCACACAGTTTTTGCCTGTCGGCAGCGTGCCTGGGCGTTGCGGACCGGATAGTTGTTGACGAAGATGGACTGGCACGAATTTTCCTATAAAAAAGGCTCGGTTTTAATATAAAGAATAAAAAATATGAACATGCAGGAGGATGTAATGATGCCGCCATTTCGTGCCGGAATGGCGGTTTTCAGTTTAAATTTGTTGTTCTCCGGATTCGCTGCCGCCGATCATACCGAGGAGCATCGTTTACAGACAATCGAAGTGACCGCGCCCGAGGAGGAGTCGTTGACGTCGACTAGCGCGGAAACCGCCAAGTACAAGCTTTCCCAGGTTCCGGGCGCTACGACCTTCATCCATTCGGACGAGTATCGCAGCCGTCCGACGCCGGGCGGTGTGGCCGATGTCCTGAGTTATTCGCCGGGTGTCTTTTCCCAAAGCCGGTACGGCAATTCCGAAACCCGCATTCTGGTGCGCGGCGCGGGAACTTCGCTGACTTTCGGTTCGGCGGGGCTGCGCTATCTGCGCGACGGTCTGCCGCTCACCGGAACCGATGGCTTTACCAATCCCGAGCTTTTGGAGCCGATGAACGCGCTTTACACCGAGGTTTATCGCGGCTCCAACGCCCTGCAATACGGTTCGGCCTTTTTGGGCGGAGCGGTCAACTTCGCCTCGCGCAATGGCCGCAATACGCCGGGCATTCATACCACCTTCATCACCGGCACGCATAACTATTACCGTCCGCAAGTGATGGTCGGCGGCGTGTTGAACGAGGATCTGGATTATTTCGTCTCGTATACCGGTACTTACAACGACAGCTTTCGGGACAACAGCGAAGAGGAAGTTTCCAGGGGCTACGCCAATTTCGGCTACCGCTGGAATGAGGATCAGGAGACCCGCGTCCACCTGTTCGCCAGCAAGAACCGCCTGGAGCTTCCAGGCTCTCTGTCGTTCAATCAGTACTATGAAGATCCCTGGCAAGCCCAGGATGGCCTGACGCCGGGGTCGTTCAACAATCGGTTCGAAACCATCCATGCCCAGCGCAACCTGGACACTCTGCGCGGCGACCTTCAGCACACCATCAAATTCACGCCCGACGACGTGCTGACGGTCGGCGCCTGGTACGAAAATCGCCGGCTGTGGCATCCGCTGCCGCCCGGCACTTCCATCCAAGCGCCATGCCAGGGGACTCCGAATTCGGAGGGTATTGTGACGATTAATAATCCGCTCTGTGGCGGTTTTCTGGTCGATTACGGCAATTTGGCGGGCGGGTTCAACCGCAATCGTCAGCAGGACGCCGGTGCCAGCTGGCGTTTCACCCACGACGGATCGCTGTTCGGTTCGCGCAACAGCTTCGTGCTGGGCGGCTTCTTCGGCTGGGGAAAATCCTACGGCACGGTGGACAATACCTTGCCCGATGCGGAGATCGGCACCAAGCTCAACAACACCAAGACCGAGGCATTCAGCATCGAAATTTTCGGCGAGGACAGATTCGGCTTGACCTCTACTCTCGATCTCGTGGTGGGCGGCCAGTTCGTTCATGCGAAGCGGCGCAGCCTGACCGATTTCTTCGTGCCGAGCTCAAGGCTCAGACAAGCTTTCGAAACGGATGCCTCCCGCTGGTACACCGCGTTCAGCCCCAAGGTCGGTTTGATTTGGCAGGCAACCGACAAGCAGCAGTTCTACGCCAACTTCAGTCGTAGTTACGAGCCGCCGACCAATACCCAATTGGCTTTCCGGGATCCTCGCCTGAATCAGGCGGGCAGCGAATCCGCTCTCGCGGCGCAGGAAGGAACGACCATCGAAGTGGGAACCCGCGGCGAGGTCGGTGTCTTCAACTGGGATCTGGCGGTTTATCATTCCTGGATCAACAACGAGATTCTCACCACGCTGCTGCCTGGTCAAACCTCGCCTAGCACGAATAATGCCGACAAAACCACCCACACGGGTGTCGAAGTCGGTACGGGCGCCCTGATTCCCTTGGGATTGATGGGGGATGATCAGCTGCGGATGCGGTTGACCTATACCTATCAGCGGTTTATCTACGACAACGATCCTGCATTCAACGACAATTACATTCCAGGCGCGCCCAACCATTTCGGCGGCGCGGAAGCCGTGTACGAACATCCATCCGGATTCTACATCGGTCCGAACCTCCGCATGGCCAGCAATTATTACGTGGATTACGCCAACACCCTCAAGGCGCCCGCTTATACCTTGCTGGGCGCTCGCGCCGGCTACAAGAACACGTTCAACAAACTCGGTTACCATGTGTTCGTCGAAGGCCGTAACCTGACCGACGAGCAATGGGTCGCCAGCACGAGCGTCACGGGAACAGCCACGCGAGATAATACCGCTATCCTAAACCCCGGCTTCGACCGTACGGTGTTCGGGGGCATCTCGATCGATTACTGATCGCTTGAGAGCCAGCGGTGGACGAGGGCTCCGGTCTTCGTCCGCTGTCGGCTGTTTCTTGTTTCTGAGATTCGGCAAAGTGCGCCGAGGCTCGCTCAGTAAAGATTTATCGGTTATTTTCCGTTTCAGGTTGTGTTAACCCGAGAAAGAGGAAAAGTAATGAATGGTTTTTACAGATTGATCGGCTTGTCGGCTTTGGCGCTGGGAAGTCAGTTCGTCTGGGCCGAGCACGGGAGTGCCCCGTCCTCGGCCCAACCCGCCTATTGCAAGGATTCGGCGACTGCTCCGACGCCCAAATGCGCGCGGACGCCCGGCGCGGTTTTCGATGCCGGCGGTCGGTTATGGCTTTCGTGGGTCCAGCAGGGACGAGTCTATGTTCAGTCCTCGAAGGACGGTGGCAAAACCTTGGGCAAGCCGGTGGCGGTGAATCGCGAGCCGGAAAATGTCCTGGCCCATGGCGAGAGCCGGCCGAAGATCGCCATCGGCCCGGAAGGGCAGATTTATCTCACCTGGACGCAAGGTTTGGAAAAGCGCTTCAGCAGTTATATCCGCTTCGCCCGGTCGCTAGACGGCGGCAAGACCTTTTCCGAACCGGTCACGATCAACGATAACCGGGACATCATCGGTCATTCGTTCGACAGCCTGGCGGTCAGCCGTGATGGCAAGATCTTCATTGCCTGGCTGGATGCGAGAGATGTCGAGGCCGCAAAAGCCAAGGGCCAGTCTTACAACGGTTCATCCCTCTATTACACCTGGTCCGACGACGGCGGCAAGAGCTTCAAGCCGAACGCCAAGGCGGCGGATTACACCTGTCAGTGCTGTCGGTTACAGGCCGCCATTGATATCGACGGATTACCGCTCATCGTCTGGCGCAACATCTATCCCGAAAATATCCGCGATCATGCACTCATAAAATTCGCGGATTGGGACAAACCGGGCCGTCCGATTCGGGTAACGCATGAAAACTGGCATATCGAAGGTTGTCCCCACCACGGGCCAGGGCTGTCGATTGCCAAGGACGGGCGTTACCACGTGACCTGGTACAGCGCCGCCCCCGACGCGACGGGGCTCTTTTATGCTTATTCCGACGATATCGGCGCTCACTTCACCCAACCAACCAGAGTCGGAAATTCGGCGGCCATGCCGTCCCATCCCCACGTCTTAAGCGTGGGTCGGCAGGTGGATTTGGTCTGGCTCGAGTTCGACGGGAAGAAGAATCAGCTCAAGACCATGCGTTCGGCCGATGGCGGCGCAAATTGGACCGAGCCTCGCGTGCTGGCCGAAACGGATGAGGGCGCAGACAGTCCGTTCCTGCATGCCAACGGTGACCGGGTTGTTGTGTCCTGGGCTACGGACAAGGACGGGCTTAAGGTGATACCGCTAGATGGCGCCGGCCGCTAGCGATGGGTTTCGCTGACGCTCTACCCATCCTACAAATCTTTCGGCGGGTCATGGCAACCGGGATTTCGTAGGATGGGTTAGGCGCTCTCCAGTATAAGCTGGCCGTCGATCAATGTGCTGCGAGTGCGCCGTAACCCATCAAAGCGACGCCTTGGGCAATCTTCGGTCGAGCCTCAATCCAGATAGCGCTGCTTGCCCCATCGGGCGAAACGCATCATCCGCACCAGAGCCCATCCTGCCAAAAGGCGAGTCAGGCGGGAAAAATCCGCCGACAGACGCAAGAAAACGCGCCACGCGCGTTCCAGCTTTGGCCGAAGCGCGGCGAGATTCACCTCCCGATCTTTGATCGAGCCGCGGCGGTGCAGCCAGTGCAATAGACCGGTTGCATAAAGCACGAGCGGCATCAGACCGACACAGAACCAAAGAAACCGGCCCATGGTGCCGAAAGCCTCGCCGGTGTGCCAGGGCCATATCCGGCTGATAAAAGCTTGTCCACCGGTGAAGGCGGCGGGATTGCGCACGTCGCGAATCTGCCCGCTCCAACGGTCGACCCAAACCGAAGTCGCCGGGTGTTTGATGTTCGCGTCTCCGGAGCGGCGTAAATTGATGCGGTAAGTGCCGTTTTCGCCAGCCGGTGTCGCGACGCGCCTCACCTCGGCATGCGGAAACAGCCCCCGCGCGACCAACACCGCTTCAGCCAGGCTGACGGGGCGGTCGTTGGGCGCGGCCGTGCTGAGGATTTCAGGACCCTCGTCGCCGTGGCCCATGTCCGAAGCCCCGAGGATCGTTTCCAGCAGTTTCGGGTAAGCCAAATGAAAGCCGGTGAAAGCCAGCAACAGCAGGATCATGGCGCTGAACAGGCCAAGCGTGCGGTGCAGGTCGAAGGCAAGTCGCGCCAAACCGGCATCGTGCCGGATCGCGAAAGTCCGATGAAGTCGGTTGAGGCCCGGCCACCACAGATAGAGTCCGGTGCTCGCCGAGACGATCAGCAGCAACCCCAGGATGCCGACGGCGTTCCAACCGAATAGCCCGAAGTGCAGTTGGGTATGGAGGTCGTAAATCCAGGTCGCCGCGGTTCGGCCCCAGAACCGGTTGGCGACGACTTCGGCCGTATAAGGATTCACCGACACCATGAGTGGCGCATAGAACTCGCCCACGGTCTCGTAGGGCTTTTCGTACCAGGCGGTGATCGTGCCGTGACGGGAACGGGGCATTTCCAGGATCCAAGTGCCATAGCGATCCGGGTGCGCCGCCCGCACCGCCGCCATGATGCGGTCCAGCGGCAGGTATTCGCCTTTCGGCTCATCGATGATCAATCGAGGATTGAGGAGTTCGTCCAGTTCTTCGCGGTAGACGCTGAAGCTTCCGCTGAGGCCTAGCAAGACGAATAGAAAACCGCCGCCCAGCGCGAGATATAGATGGATTTTCAGCCAGGCTGTACGCGCGAAATTCACGGCGATAGCCGCTTGAGACGATAGAGAGCCGAGATATCTTCGTCGCCGTGGCCTTCCGCGATGAGCTTGGCGTAATCATTCATGGCCATTTCGGTCATCGGGAGCTTGACCCCCAGTTTATCCGCCATGCCCTTGCAGATTTTCAGATCCTTTTGGTGCAGGGCGAGCTTGAAGCCGGGTTTGAAGACGCCTTGGGTCATGGTCGGTCCGCGCTTTTCCAGAAACCAGTTTCCTGCAGCGCCGCCGGAAACGACGTCGATGACCTTGCGCATGTCGAGCCCCAGCGCCGACCCGAAGGCCAGGGCTTCGGTCACGGCCTCGTTGATGCCGGCCGCCATGATCTGGTTCACGGCCTTGGCGGCTTGTCCCGCGCCGACGTCGCCCATGTGAACGATCCGGCTGCCCATGGTTTCCAGCACCGGCAAGGCTTTTTCCAAGGTCGCGAGTTTGCCGCCGACCATGATCGCGAGGGTGCCGTTTTTCGCGCCTTCGACGCCGCCGGTCACCGGTGCGTCGAGAAAATCCGCGCCCTTGGTTCGCACCAGTCGGGCGGCTTCGCGCGCGGTATCGCTGCTCACCGTGGACATATCGACTACTACACTGTTTGGGCGCAGTGCCGACAGAATGCCGTGTATGACCTCCAGCACGTCGGCATCGGCCGAGACGCACATCACGATGATATCGACGTGCGAGGCGAGCAGGGCAGGTGAGGCGGCGCACTGTACGCCGAGTTCTTGAGCCAGGATAATCGCGCTGGCTTCGGTGCGGTTCCACAGGGAAGTCAGATAATGGCCCTTCGCCACGTTTCGCGCCATGGGAGTCCCCATGGCGCCGAGACCGATGAAGCCCGCCTCGATGTCCCTCTTGTCTTCGGTGTTCAAAGCTGTTTAATCCTCGAGATAGGTGTAGCTTCGCAAGCCGGCGATCAATTCGCTCTCGAAGCGCTTGCGCTGTTCGGGAGAGATCTGCGCCTCGATCAGCTTTTTGCGATAGGCGCGCTCCAAATCTTCCGGATCGATGTGCACATAGCGCAGCAATTCGTGGGCGCCGTCGCCCCGCATCGGTTGGACGAACCGGTAGCCGCCGGCGCTGTCGAGTTCGACATTGACCGAATGGGTGTCGCCGAACAAGTTGTGCATGTCTCCCAGGATTTCCTGATAAGCGCCCACCAGAAAGATGCCGATGAGATATGGTTCACCGGGCTTGTGGACATGCAGCGGCAAAGTGGCTTCGAGGCTCTGCCGATCGATGTAGGTGTTGATCCGGCCATCGGAATCGCAGGTCAGGTCCTGAATGACCGCCCGGCGCGTGGGTTCCTCGTGCAGGCGCTGCAGCGGCATGACCGGAAACACCTGCGCAATCGCCCAAGCGTCCGGCATGGATTGGAAGAGCGAAAAATTGCAGAACACCTTGTCGGCGAGCCGCTCGTTGAGTTCGTCGATTAGTTCGCGATGGGCACGGAGGCGGATGTCGAGGCGCCGGTGAACGGCATGGCAAATGGCCGCGTTGAGCCGCTCCGCATCGGCGAGTTCGGCCAGGCTCAGTTTACCCTGCACGTACATCGCTCGGGCCTCGGCGAGATCGAATTGCGCATCGTGATACACGCCGAGCGGCGATTCCTGCGGCAGGGCGTGCAGCAAATCGGCCAGGTCCTGCAACGGCTTGGCTTTGATGTCGGCCGGCGGGCTGGCGTCTTCGGCCACCGATTCGACATCGATGATATTGGTGATCAGCACCGCATGATGGGCGCTCATCGCGCGTCCGGATTCGGTGATGAGATTCGGATGCGGCAAACCGTATTCGGTGCAGGCTTCCGAGAAGGCGCGCACGATGCTGTGGGCGTATTCGTCGATGCTGTAATTGATGGAGCAATCACTTACCGAATGGGTGCCCTCGTAATCGACCCCGAGTCCTCCGCCCACATCGGCCCAGGCGAGAGGCGCGCCGAGTTCCCTCAATTCGACGTAATAGCGGCAAGCTTCCCGCAACGCCGTTTTGATGTCGTTGATGTTCGCAACCTGCGAGCCCACGTGAAAGTGCATCAGCTTGAGCCATTCCAGTCCGCCGGCTTCACGCAGCTTGGAGACGAGCCTGAGCAGTTCTTTCGCATGCAGGCCGAACTTCGATTTTTCACCGCCGCTATTCTGCCATTTGCCGGCTCCGATGCTGGACAGCCGGATGCGGACGCCCAACTGCGGCGCAATCCCCAGATCTTGCGATTCGGAAAGCACCAACTCCAGTTCGGACAGCTTTTCGATGACGATGAAGACGTTCAGACCTAAGCTTCGGCCGATCAAGGCCAGGCGGATGTAGGATCGATCCTTGTAGCCATTACAGATTACCGTGCCGGCCTTGGACAGGGCCAGTATGGCTAAAAGCTCCGATTTGCTGCCAGCTTCCAGTCCCACCGCCGCATGGCCGTTTTTCAGAATGCCCTCGACGACACTCCGCTGCTGGTTGACCTTGATCGGGTAAACCGGCGTATAGGCGCCTTGATAATCATGTTCGTGGCGGGCTTTTTCGAAAGCCTTGTGCAATAGGCTAACCCGGTCGCGGAGGATATCGGTGAAGCGCACCAGGACCGGCAGCGACAAGCCTTCCTGGCGAACCGCCTGGGCGACTTCGAAGAGATCCACCGCGCCCTGCGCCGGGTTCTTGGTTGGGCGGACGACCACGTGGCCTTCGTCGTTGATGCCGAAGTAGCCTTCCCCCCAGTGCTCGATGGCGTAGGTATCGACCGCCTGCTCTAGACTCCAACTCATTTCGGTGGTTAGCTCTTTAAAAAAGGTTGAATTATGTGGAAAATCGTCCGATTTTTCCATTGCGAGGAACACCATGCTGAGCGACGAAAACTGGTTTACCGAGGTTTATCCGAAACACGGGAGCGCGCTCTCTTTGAAGGTGACTGAAAAGCTCCACGAGGAGCAGACGCCGTTTCAGCGCATCGAGATCTACGAGACCGAGTGGCTGGGCACGCTTATGGTGATCGACGGCTGCACGATGGTGTCCGACCGGGACAATTTCCTTTATCACGAAATGATGACCCACCCGGCGCTCTACACCCATCCGAATCCGGAGACGGTCTGGATCATCGGCGGCGGCGATTGCGGAAGTCTCAAGGAGGTGCTCAAACACCCGGAGGTCAAGCGGGCGGTTCAGATCGAGATCGACGAGCGGGTGACCCGGCTGGCCGAGCGGTACTTCCCGGAGTTGTGCGAGTCGAACAACGATCCGCGCGCCGAACTGCTCTTCATCGACGGCATTCAGTGGGTGAAGGATGCGGCGGCCGACAGCGTCGATCTGATCATCGTGGATAGCACCGACCCGGTGGGGCCGGCGGAAGGCTTGTTCAACGAGGCGTTTTACCGCGAATGTTTCCGCTGCCTGCGCAAGGACGGGATTCTGGCCCAGCAGAGCGAGTCGCCGCTGTTCCATATGCCCTTGATCGAAGCCATGCACAACACCATGCGCCAGGCGGGATTCCCGCAAACGCGCACCTTGTTTTTTCCGCAGTTCATTTACCCGTCCGGCTGGTGGAGCGGGACCCTGGCGGGAAAATCGGATCTGACGCATTTCCGCGAGGCGGATGCCCAAAGCAAGCCGTTTGCAACCAACTACTACAATGCCGAGGTTCATAAGGCGGCTTTCGTCGCGCCGGAGTTTTTCAAGGCGGCGAGACCTTGAGCGGATGGCAGCCTGTGTTACGATTTGCGGAAAACGATAGGTTTGAGGAAAAGATTCCATGACAGAAAAAGAAATAAGCGAAGCGCTTTTCAATCTGCGCACCGAAATCGAGCATCTGAATACCAGTGACCCCGAAGTCAGGGCTCGGCTCGAAACGCTTCTCGCCGATCTCGAGCGCCGGCTCGAGGCATCGGAAGACGAGCATCACCTGCATTTGGTCGATGACATGAAAGAGGCGATTTCGCAATTTGAAGTCGAGCATCCGCGTATTACCGGTATCCTCAACGATTTGATGGTTGCTTTGAGCAACCTGGGGATCTGATCCTCGTCATTCTTCATCGTATGGCCGTCGGGAGCATGCCCAAGGCTGTTCGATTCTAACGGCAAAAATGCCTGGCAGAGGCGGGTTGGCCCAACCCGCTTTTGCTAAGGTCGGCTGTCAGACATTCCGTAAATAATCCGACCCTCCCAGCTGTTTCATTTGCCTCAATATCCACAACCGGCGATGCATCACATAAGCCGAGGGCTTGTCGGCGCGTAAACGCGCGGGATTGGGCAAAACGGCGGCGAGCAAGGCGGCTTCGTTCGGGTTGAGCTTCGACGCCGATTTGGCGAAAAAGGCCTCTCCCGCGGCCGAAACGCCGAAAATCCCTTCGCCGAACTGGGCGATATTCAGGTAAACCTCCAGTATCCGCCGCTTCGGCCACATCAATTCAATCAACGCAGTGAAATAAGCCTCCAAGGCCTTGCGGAAGTAGTTTTGCCCCGGATAAAGAAACAGATTCTTGGCGACTTGCTGAGAAATCGTGCTGGCGCCCCGGACGTGCTTTCTGGTTTGGTTATGTCGCCAGGCCTCGCCGATTGCCTTCAGATCGAAGCCGTGATGCCGGTCGAACAACTGGTCTTCGGCGGCGATCACGGCAACCTTGGCGTAAGGCGAAATATGGTCCCAAGAAATCCATCGGTAGCGTAGCCGGAATCCCGATTTTCCCTCGATGACCGCCAGGACTTGCGCGCGCAGCATGAACGCGCTGGTCGGCGGGGGTAGCCAGCGCAGCAAGGCGACAGGAATAACGGTCAGGGCGACGAACGTCAGGACGAGTTTGCGAAGAATGTTTCTCAGCGCCATGTCGCGTTTGCGGATTTTGATTTTTATTGAGATGGCGATGATGCGGTGCTTCGGGTGGATCAAAAGGCGCCTAGCTCTTGATCGGGCAATCGAGCGGATTTCGGCGAGTCTTCGGCCGTTCGACAGGGGCTTGGCTGGGTTGTTAAATCCGTTGAAGCCGCTTCAAAGTTGACTCACGCGCCATCGCCGGCCAGAATACGCCATTTTTCCGACCGATTTAAGTGGCGTTTCATCAAAACATGACTGGCAAGCGTGCGGGTGACGAAGTTCTGGTTTCTATCAGAAATCTCACGTTTAGCCGCGGCAGCCGCAAGATTTTCGATGGCGTCAATCTGGATATCCCCAGGGGCAAGATTACCGCCATCATGGGGCCGAGCGGCACCGGCAAGACCACTCTTTTGAAGCTGATCGGCGGCCAACTGCGGCCGGATAACGGCACTATTTTCGTGGATGGGCGGATAGTGCACGAGTTGTCGCTCGGTCAATTGTACGAGCTGCGCAAAAAGATGGGGATGCTCTTTCAGACCGGCGCCCTTCTGACCGATCTCAGCGTATTCGAAAACGTCGCTTTTCCGCTTCGGGAGCATACCAAGCTGCCCGAATCCATGATCAGAAGCCTGGTTTTAATGAAGCTGCAGGCCGTAGGCTTGAGGGGCGCTCGCGATTTGATGCCGACGCAGCTTTCGGGCGGTATGGCCCGGCGGGTGGCATTGGCGCGGGCAATTACCCTCGATCCGATGATGATCATGTATGATGAACCGTTTACCGGACAGGACCCGATCTCGATGGGCGTGTTGGTGAAGCTGATTCGCGATCTGAACCAGGGATTGGGGCTCACTAGCATCGTCGTATCCCACGATGTCGAGGAGACCGCGTCCATTGCCGATTACATCTATCTCATTTCCGAAGGCAAGGTGGTCGGTCAAGGCACGCCCGATGCGATCCGTCATTCGGAGTCGCCTTGGATTCTTCAGTTTGTCGAAGGTTTGGCGGATGGTCCGGTTCCATTCCATTATCCCGCGCCCGATTATGTGGATGATTTGTTCCAACCGCCTGCCTGAAATCGGACCGTCGTTTACCCGGACAACGTCATGCTAGCCCCATTCCAGCAACTTGGATACGCGACCCTGAGCACCATGCAAAAGCTGGGTCGGGCCAATTTGTTCATCTGTCATGTCGTCATGGGGTTGCCCGAGATTCTGAAGCGTATTCGCCTGTTGCTCGCGCAGGTGTATTCGGTGGGCGTGCTCACTATTCTATTGGTGAGCATTTCCGGCTTGTTCGTCGGGATGGTGTTGGGGCTTCAGGGCTACAATGTGCTTTCCGATTTCGGGGCGGAGCAGACTTTGGGCGTGATGGTGGCGGCTTCCCTGGTTCGAGAGTTGGGGCCGGTGGTTACGGCTTTGTTGTTTTCGGGGCGAGCGGGGTCCGCTTTGACGGCGGAAATAGGCTTGATGAAGGCGACGGAACAGCTCTCCGGCATGGAAATGATGGCGGTTGATCCGATAAAACGCATTATTGCACCGCGCTTTTTCGCCGGCTGTCTATCGATGCCTTTGCTAGCCTCGCTGTTCAGCATGATAGGCGTTTTGGGCGGGTATTTCGTCGGTGTTGGACTGCTCGGAGTGGATGAAGGCGCATTCTGGTCTCAAATGAAGACCAAGATCGATTTTTACGACGATATCGTCAATGGGCTTATCAAAAGCGCGGTATTCGGGGTCATCGTCACCTGGATAGCCGTGTTCGAGGGTTATGACGCCGTCCCCACGTCCGAGGGGGTTAGCCGGGCAACCACCCGTTCGGTTGTTTATTCGGCCTTTGCCGTGCTCGGGTGGGATTTCGTGCTGACCGCTTTAATGTTCGGGGGGGATTGATGCTGTCATCGAGAGCAGTCGAGATTTGGGTTGGTCTATTCGTTGCCGCTGGTTTGATCGCTTTGTTCTTCTTAGCCATGCAAGTGAGCAATCTGGCCGAATTGAAGAGCAACGATAGCAGCTACAAGATCGTCGCTCGTTTTGAGAATATCGGCAGCTTGAGGGTTCGGGCGCCGGTATCGGTAGCCGGTGTGACGGTGGGGCGGGTCAGCTCCATTTCGTTCGATAATCAAACCTATGAAGCCGTGGTGGAGATGCGGATCGATCCGGAATACAACACGCTTCCGATCGATACCAGCGCCAGCATCCTGACGGCCGGTCTGTTGGGCGAACAGTATATCGGTCTGACGCCCGGCGGCGCGGACGACCATCTGGCGGATGGTGATGAGATCGAGCTGACTCAATCAGCGATCGTGCTCGAGCAGGTCATCAGCCGCTTCTTGTTCAACAAGGCGGAAGGCGGTGGCGACAAAGGCAGTGGCGGAGAGAGTGGCGGGGCAGCCACTTCCACCGAATAAGGCCAACCTTACGTGTCAATTGTCATGGCTGGATCTCCCATCCGATTCGACTTGATCGACGAAGGTCAGGGCCGCTACAGGCTGGAAGGCGAGCTGACCTTTGCGACGGCATCGGATGCTTTGAAGAGGACCCTGTCTATCTTCAGGAGCGCGCCCCGGCTTTCGTTCGATTTGGCGGGAATCTCTCGGGTCGACAGCGCCGGCGTGGCTCTCCTGCTGGAGTGGATGCGGCGGGCGGCAGAAGTCCGCACCGAACTGTGTTATGTCCATCTTCCGCAGCAGGTTAGAGCGATTGCTCGGGTCAGCGGTATCGAACACTTAATTTCGGCCGACGCATCGGACGCTGTCGACTGATCGATCTCGGTTTAGCAAAAACATATACAAACAAATGGATAAGCTTCTTATTACCGGCGGCAAGCCTCTTCATGGCGAGCTGCGCATTTCCGGGGCCAAAAACGCTGCATTACCGATTCTCGCGGGCGCATTGCTATCCGAAACCCCCGTGATTATCGGCAATGTTCCGCATCTTCACGACATCACCACCACGATGGAATTGCTTGGGCGCATGGGCGTGCATCTGATGGTGGACGAAAAGCTCAATATCGAGGTGGATTCCGGGCCGATCGAGAATTTTTTTGCGCCTTACGAGCTGGTGAAGACCATGCGAGCTTCCATTCTGGTTCTGGGCCCCTTATTGGCCCGCTTCGGCCGGGCCGAGGTCTCATTGCCGGGTGGTTGCGCCATCGGCAGTCGCCCGGTGAACCTGCACCTGCACGGCTTGGCCACCATGGGCGCCGAGATCAACGTGAGGAACGGCTATATTCATGCTAGCGCCAAGCGTCTCAAAGGCTGTCGTCTCGTCCTGGATCAGGTGACGGTGACCGGCACCGAGAATCTCATGATGGCGGCGGTTCTCGCAGAAGGGACCACGATCATCGAAAATGCCGCGCGTGAGCCCGAGGTGGTGGACTTGGCCAACTTCCTCAATCAGATGGGCGCGAAAATTTATGGCGCGGGGTCCGACATCATGGAAATCGAAGGCGTCGAATCGCTTTCCGCCAACGGGTTGAACTACCGCATTCTGCCGGATCGAATCGAGACCGGCACTTATTTGGTAGCCGCCGCCATGACCGGCGGTCGGGTCAAATTGAAGAACACCCGGCCGGATCTGTTGGACGCCGTATTGGCCAAGCTTCGCGAGGCCGGCGCGCTCATTACGTGCACCGATTCGACCATCGAGCTCGACATGCAGGGCAATCGGCCCCAAGCCGTATCGCTCCGCACGGCGCCCTATCCTGCGTTTCCGACCGATATGCAGGCGCAATTCACGGCGATGAATACGGTTGCCGAGGGTGTGGGCGTGATTACCGAGACCGTATTCGAGAACCGGTTTATGCATGTGCACGAAATGCAGCGCATGGGGGCCGACATCCAGCTCGAATCCAATACGGCGATCGTTCAGGGGAGACCGAGCCTGACGGGGGCACCGGTCATGGCAACCGATTTGAGGGCTTCGGCAAGCTTGGTGCTGGCCGGACTCGTTGCCGAGGGCCAGACCGTGGTCGACCGGATTTATCATATCGACCGCGGATACGAGTGCATCGAAGAAAAGCTGTCGCAAATTGGGGCGGAGATACGCCGTATACCTAACTGAACCATCGCGCATGCTCACTTTAGCCATATCGAAAGGACGGATCTACGAGGAGGCGCTTCCTCTGCTGGCACAGGTCGGGATCGAGCCGACCGTGGATCCGGACAAAAGCCGCAAGCTGATCCTGCCGACCAATCGCGAGGACGTTCAGTTTTTGATCGTCCGGGCCACCGACGTGCCCACCTATGTAGAATACGGCGCCGCCGATCTCGGAATCGCCGGTAAGGACGTGCTGGTCGAGTACGATGCCCAAGGACTGTACGAGCCGCTGGATCTGGGCATCGCCCGCTGCCGGTTGATGACGGCGGCCATGAAGGATTCGGCACCCGTACCGAGAGGCCGGCTGCGGGTGGCGACCAAATATGTGAAAGCGACCCATCGTTATTTCGCTAGCCATGGTATTCAGGCGGATATCATCAAACTTTACGGTTCTATGGAGCTGGCGCCTCTCGTCGGATTAGCCCACTGCATCGTCGATCTCGTCGATACGGGAAACACGCTTCGGGCCAACGGCCTCGAGCCGCGCGATTTGATCATGGACGTCAGCAGTCGGCTCATCGTCAACAAGGCGGCGATGAAGATGAAGCATCGGGTGGTTACGGCTTTCGTCGAAGAATTGAGACAAGTCGTCAGCGAACGCAGCAAGCAAGCGGGGTAAGCACTATGTCGGAGATCTCGATTACCCGTCTCGAAGCGGGTTCAGCGAATTTCGCGCAGAGTCTGGACGCGGTTTTGGCCTGGGATGAAGCCGAGGATGCAGCTATCCACGGTCGGGTGATGGATATCATCGCACGCATCCGGAAAGAGGGCGATGCCGCGGTGATCGAACTTACCCGGCTTTATGACCGCTTCGACGTGGCCAAGGCTTCCGATCTCGAATTGTCGCGCGACGAGTTGAAGAAGGCCTGGGACGGTTTGCCCGCCGAATCGGCCGAAGCGCTTCAGAAGGCCGCGGATCGCATCCGTAGGTATGCCGAACATCAAAAGATGGAGTCCTGGCGGTATACGGAAAGCGACGGCACGGTGCTGGGACAGCAAGTGACGCCTTTGGACAAGGTGGGTATCTATGTGCCCGGCGGAAAGGCGGCTTATCCGTCGTCGGTATTGATGAACGCCATTCCGGCGAAGGTGGCCGGCGTGCCGGAGATCATCATGGTGGTTCCGACGCCTGGCGGCGAGACGAATCCGCTGGTTCTCGCCGCCGCTTATCTTTCCGGCATCGATCGGGTATTCCGGATCGGCGGCGCGCAGGCGGTGGCGGCCCTGGCTTACGGCACCGAGATGGTGCCGCGGGTCGATAAGATCGTGGGACCCGGAAACATTTACGTGGCGACCGCGAAGAAGCTGGTATTCGGTCAAGTGGGTATCGACATGGTGGCGGGACCGTCGGAAATTCTCGTCATCAGCGACGGCGGGACCGACCCGGACTGGATCGCCATGGATCTGTTTTCGCAGGCCGAGCACGACGAGGATGCCCAGGCGATACTCGTCAGTCCCGACCGCGCTCACCTGGATGCGGTGGAAGCGAGCATTCGCCGTTTATTGCCGAGCATGGAGCGCGCCGAGGTAATTCGGACCTCGCTGTCGCGCCGCGGCGCCCTGATCGAAGTCCGGGATTTGGACGAGGCGGCGGCTGTGGCGAACCGTATCGCGCCCGAGCATCTTGAGCTTTCCGTGGCAGATCCCGACAGCTTGGTCGGTAAAATCCGCAATGCCGGCGCCATCTTCATGGGGCGCTACACGGCGGAAGCTCTGGGCGATTACTGCGCCGGTCCCAATCATGTGCTGCCCACCTCCGGGACGGCCAGGTTTTCTTCCCCGTTGGGCGTTTACGACTTTCAAAAGCGGTCCAGTCTGATCTTCTGTTCGCGGCAAGGCGCCGATCATCTGGCCAGAACCGCGTCCGTGCTGGCACGAGGAGAAGGGCTGACAGCTCATGCCCGCTCCGCCGAATACCGGATCGTAGAGCAATCATGACCGATCTCGCGAGCAAAGTGCGGTCCTTGCTGAGGCCGGAAATACTGGCTTTGTCGGCTTATCACGTGCCGGATTCTTCGGGTTACGTCAAGTTGGATGCCATGGAAAATCCTTATTCGTGGCCGGATGATCTCATTGAGGAATGGCTGGTTCGGCTTCGCGAGGCGCAGCCGAATCGCTATCCCGATCCCGGGTGCCATCGGCTCAAAGCCAAGTTGCGCGAGGCTTACGGTGTGCCCGAGGAAGCCGGGCTCCTGATGGGGAATGGTTCCGACGAAATCATTCAAATCATTCTGATGGCGCTGCAAGGACGCGACGCGACGATTTTGGCGCCCGAGCCGACCTTCGTCATGTATCGGCAGGTCGCCTCTTGTTTGGGACTCAAGTTTGTCGGCGTACCTTTGCGCGAGGCAGATTTTTCTCTGGACATGGCTGCCATGCGCGCAGCGATCGAGACATATCGCCCCGCCGTGATCTTTCTGGCCTATCCCAACAATCCGACCGGCAATTTGTTTGATCCCGAGGATGTCGCCGAAATCCTGCAAACGGCTCCGGGTCTAGTGGTTTTGGACGAAGCCTACACCGCTTACGCCGGACGCAGCTTTATGCCGCGCCTCCCGGAATTCAATCGGCTGCTCGTCATGCGTACGCTGTCCAAGCTGGGGCTGGCAGGCTTGCGTTTGGGGTTTCTGGCCGGTGCCAAGGCGTGGATCGACGAATTCGACAAGATCCGGCTGCCTTACAATATCAATGTGTTGACTCAGATCAGCACTGAATTCGCCGTTGAGAAGCGTGCGATATTCGAGGCTCAGGTCGGATATATCCTGCAGGACCGCCAACGCTTGCACGAAGAACTTAGCCGGCTTCCAGATGTCCATGTTTATCGGAGCGACGCCAATTTCATCTTGTTCAGGCTTTTGCGGCATGATGCCAATCAGGTATTTCAAAGGCTGAAAGACTCGGGGATCCTGATCAAGAATCTGCACTCTTCCGGCGGTCGGTTGGCGGGGTGTTTGCGGGTCACCGTCGGAATGCCGGAGGAAAATCGCAAATTCCTTACAGCGCTTGCTGAGACTCTGGTCTCGTAGAGCATCCGTCTGATGCTATTGCTTTCTTAGCCTTTCTCAAACAAAATCCTCCCCCCGGAGAAACGCATTGTTAACTATAACGATTCAAAAACATGGGGCCAGCGAGTTCCAAGATTAAAAATATAAATCGAAAACTACAAGACCAAGCTTTAAGAGGGGTACGTGGGAGATGTTGGCATGACTAGTGAAGGCGTGGATATCGATAAACGCCGTTTTTTAACCCAGGCGGCGGTGGTTATCGGCGCCATAGGCACGGGCGCTGTAACGTTGCCTTTCATCTCATCAATGAAGCCCAGCGCCAAGGCCGAAGCCTTGGGCGCTCCGGTGGAAGTAGACATCAGCAAGATCGAGCCGGGACAATTGATCCGCGTCTTGTGGCGGGGCAATCCGGTTTGGATATTGCACCGGACTCCCAACAATCTGGCGATCCTGCCCACGCTCGACAATCAATTGCGTGATCCCCGGTCGAAAGAGTCGGACCAGCCGAAAGCGATGGCTAACGAATTCCGCTCCATTAAGCCCGAGATTTTCGTCGCCATCGGTGTCTGCACCCATCTCGGTTGCTCTCCGGTTTATCGTCCCGAAATTGCGCCCGCGGATTTGGGGCCGGACTGGAAGGGTGGGTTTTTCTGTCCCTGCCACGGCTCTCGCTTCGATTTGGCCGGACGCGTATACAAGGCGGTTCCAGCGCCGACCAATCTGGAAATTCCGCCCTATCACTATATCAGCGACACGCGGATCGTAATCGGTATGAGTGGCGGCGAGGAGAGTAGGTGAGATGGCTTCGGAAAAAGCAAAAGCTCTTTTGAATTGGCTGGATGAGCGACTTCCCGTAACGAAATTCTGGAACGACCAGCTCGTCAAATACTACGTGCCGAAGAATTTCAATTTCTTCTATTTCTTCGGCTCCTTAGCGCTGCTCGTACTCGTCAATCAGATCCTGACCGGGATTTTCCTGACGATGCACTATAAGCCCGCAGCCGAACTCGCGTTCGATTCGGTCGAATACATCATGCGTGATGTCGATTACGGTTGGCTGCTCCGGTACATGCACTCGACCGGCGCGTCGATGTTTTTTATCGTCATCTACATCCATATGTTCCGGGCGATCTTCTACGGGTCTTTCAAAAAGCCCCGCGAGCTGATCTGGCTGTTCGGCATGACTCTCTTTTTGCTTCTCATGGCGGAAGCATTCATGGGTTATCTGCTGCCTTGGGGGCAGATGTCCTATTGGGGAGCGCAGGTGATCATCTCGCTGTTCGGTGCGATTCCGGTCATCGGCGAAGATCTCGCAGTGTGGGTTCGGGGTGACTACGTGATCGCAGACGCCACCTTGAACCGGTTTTTTGCTCTCCATGTGATCGGCATTCCGCTAGCCATTCTGATGTTGGTGGTGTTTCACCTGGTCGCTTTGCGCACCACGGGTTCCAGCAATCCCGATGGCATCGAGATCAAGAAGCAGGCAAAGGACGAAAACGGCGTTCCGGTCGACGGCATACCTTTCCATCCTTATTACACCGTAAAGGATCTTTATGCTGCGGTCGTCTTCCTGATCGTCTGTTCGATCATCATTTTCTACATGCCGGAGGTGGGCGGGTACTTCCTGGAGCATCCGAACTTCGAACCGGCAAATCCGGCGGCAACGCCCGAGCACATTCAGCCGGTATGGTATTTCACGCCGTTTTACTCGGTTTTGCGCGCGATTCCGAACAAGCTGGGCGGTGTCATGGCGATGGGGGCGTCGATCGTGCTGCTGTTCTTGCTGCCATGGCTGGACCGCTCGCCGGTAAAATCGATTCGCTATCGCGGCGGGATTTTTAAAATCGCATTGGGCTTGTTCGTGGTGAGTTTTATCGGGCTCGGCATTCTCGGAACGAAGCCCGTTACACCGACTGCAACAGCTTTTGCCCGGGTGTTCACGATCATTTATTTCGCCTTCCTGCTTTTGATGCCGTTTTATCCGAGGCTGGAAAAGACGAAACCGATACCTGAACGGCTTACCGAGCCCGTCATTCCGTTGAGCAAGCGCGAGGGCAGGCATTGGCGAATGATCGAGCGCGGTTTGGACGCAGTCCGGACCAGTGCGTTCTATCAGAACACGAAAGCGCGGTTAGCGGCTGTTGAAACCCATCCGTATTATCAGAACGTGAAAGCGCGGTTATCGGCGGCTATCGAATGGCTGAAAACTTACGGAAGCAAATAAGAATGAAAACGGCATTCGGCATAGCACTATTGTTATTTTCTTTTGCCGCCTCAGCGGTGGATTCCGTGAAGCCGCTCGAGGACGCAGACGTGGATATTTTCGATTCCGATTCCGTTCGGAGAGGAGCCGGTTTCTTCGCCAACTATTGCGTGGGTTGCCACTCCGTTAAGCAGATCCGTTACTCGCGGATTGCCAAAGACTTAGAGCTCAGCGAAGACACCATGCGGCGCGAGTTCATGTTCGGCGACGTCAAGATCCACGATTATTTCGAGACCGCGATGAGCAAGGCGGATGGGGAAAACGCCTTCGGCGTGGCACCGCCGGATCTTTCTCTGGTCGTGCGAGCGCGAGGGGCGGACTGGGTTTATAGCTATTTGAAAGGCTTTTATACCGATCCCAAACGGCCGTTCGGCGTAAATAACCTGGTTTCTCGCGACGTGGCCATGCCCAATGTTCTGTGGGCGCTACAAGGTATTCAGGAGCCGGTGATCAAAAAGATCGGTGGCGTGGATACGGTGGTCGACGTTCGGTTGGTCAAGAAAGGCGAGATGTCGCCGAAGGAATTCGATCAAGCCTTGACCGATATCGTCAATTTCCTCGCGTATGTGTCGGAGCCTTCCAAGCTTCAACGTCTCCCGCTCGGAAAATACGTCATCTTTTTCCTTGTGGTGCTGGCAGTTATCATGTATCGCCTGAAGAAGGAATATTGGAAGAATATTCATTAAGGTTTAATGGTAAAATGAGCGGCCGGCCGGTTGGAAACCAATGATGTTCGCTACAGCAACGAACGACCGCGCCCCGGCGGAGGCCGGCGCGCAAGTCATTAGGCTTTTCCAGCCGGAACCTTTTAGTCTTTCTTGAGGTGTTCAGCGTGGCAACCACTGCCAGTCGCAAATCGGTGATGACCCTTTTTTGTTCCCCGACCTGCGCCTATAGCCATAGAACGCGGATTGTTTTGTTCGAAAAAGGGATTACGGCGGACATCGAATATGTCGATATCAATCAGCCGTCGGAAGAGCTGCTTGCGCTGAACCCTTACGGAAAGACGCCGACTTTGGTGGATCGGGATCTGGTGTTATACGACTCCCGGATCATCATGGAATACTTGGACGAGCGTTTCCCTCATCCACCGTTGCATCCCATGGATCCCGTGTCGAGAGCGCGGGCACGCATGCTGGTTCATCGTATTGACCAAGACTGGTATGGGTTGCTGGATGAAATCGAACAGTCGGCGGACAAAAAGAACGCCAAAGGCAAGAAACTGCTGCGGGACAGCCTTATCGCCGCTGCTCCGGCATTCGCCTCCAAGCCTTATTTTCTCAGTGACGAATTCTCTTTGGTAGACTGTACGCTAGCGCCGTTGCTTTGGCGCTTGCTGCCTTTGGGTATCGATTTGCCGAAGCAGGCGGAAGCGATTACAGCCTATGCTAAACGCTTGTTCGAGCGGGATGCGTTTCAAGCCAGTTTAAGTGAACAAGAGCGGGATTTAACCTCTTTTGCCGAGCCGCTGACTGCCTGATGACTTCACTCAAGCCGTATCTGATACGGGCCATATACGACTGGATAGTCGACAACCAGTTCACGCCCTATCTGCTCGTCGATGCCGAGGCGCAGGGTGTCGTCGTGCCCAGACAGTACGTTCAGGATGGAAAGATCGTGCTGAATTTACGGCCGCAAGCCGTACACGGCCTATCTTTGGGGAATCATGAGGTCGAGTTTGGCGCCCGTTTTGGAGGGACTCCGATGCAAATAACCGTTCCGATGCGCGCGGTGCTGGCTATCTATGCACAGGAGAACGGAAAAGGAATGATTTTCGACGATGAGGGGGATGACGACACGCCTCCACCTGATGATTCCACACCTCAGGCGCCGAGCACGAAGAAAAAGCCGGTGCTCAAAGTTGTCAAGTAGCTCGCACGATCAATCCGCCGGCTATTGCTACGATTTGTCCGGCACATAGAACTTCGTGACTTTGCCCGATTGACCCGCCTCCCGATCAAGGGGAATGATTTTGGCGGTGCCGCGACGTTCGACCTGATCGATGCGAATGATTTCATGCATCGGAATGAACGAACGCCGGACATTGGCAAATTCTGTCTTCAGCTTCTCTTCGTAAGGATCCACCACCACGGAGGTGGTCTCGCCGAACACAAAATCCTCAATCACCACGAATCCGAACATTTCGCCCTGAAAAACCCGCTTGGCGTACATTTCGTAGACTTGGTTCTGATTGATGAAGACGACTTTATAAATCAGATTATCCGACATGATGATTTCATCTTGGCGTTGAGGATGTGATTCGGAGCGGACGGGACGTCGGGGCATTATAAGGCAAAACCTTTAGGCTTAAGCGCACTCGAAGTGAATTGCCGCTGGTCCGATCCAATCATTTCGGGTGCGCGGCCGATTGTGGACCCGGCAGTTATGGCGTTTTAGGACCTTGCAAGGAGATTCTCATGGTGAGTGTGAAACGTGTCTACGAGATGCCGGCTCCTAGCGACGGCGAACGCTTCCTGGTCGAGCGGCTATGGCCGAGGGGTATCACCAAAGCGGCGCTGGCGATGACGGCCTGGATCAAAGAGGCGGCACCGAGCAGCGACTTGCGGCGCTGGTTCAGTCATGAGCCTTCGAAATGGGACGAATTCAGGCAGCGCTACTTTGCCGAACTGGACCGGAAACCTGAGGTGCTCCAGCCGCTTTTGGATGCCGCAGCCCGTGGGAAGATCACCTTGCTCTATAGCGCGCGCGACACGGAGCACAATAGTGCGGTAGCCTTGGCCGAGTATCTGTTGACGCGGTTACACCCGCCTTTGGATTAAGCTCTGCCTAATTGGTGCTTTCTATGGACCCGATCCGTTTCGATTCCCGTGTGTTGTTCAGCTATGCCTTCCGCCCCTTTTTTCTACTGGTAGGCGTCCATGCCATTCTGGCCATTTCGGCTTGGGGACTCCATCTCAGCGAAGCTTCGATTTGGCCGGATGCATTGCCTGCTGCTGTCCGGCACGGACATGAAATGATCTTCGGGTTCGCCGGGGCTGCGATTGCAGGATTTTTATTGACGGCCGTCGCCACCTGGACCGGCCGCTCGCCGGTTGCGGGTGTACCACTGATGATTCTCTGCGCAACCTGGATCGCAGCTCGGATAGGCGCTTTCCTTCCCGGTCTTTTCGGCGGCGCTTTATGGGGTTTGGCCAGTATCCTGTTTTGGGGAGGATTGCTGGCGCTCGTTTCCGGCGAGGTCATCGCGGCCCGGAACACCCGGAACTATAAGGTGCTGAGTTTGCTGTCCGCATTTCTCGCGACCGAGATTTACTTCTTCTTCTCGGCGCCCGCCAACGTGGCGGGGCAGGAAACGGCGGTTCGCATCGGATTATGCCTGGTGATAGGCATGATCCTATTGATCGGCGGCCGGATCATTCCCAGCTTCACTCAGAACTGGCTGCGCATGAACCGCCCTAAGCTTGCTGTGAGTTTGCCGCCTTTCGACCGTTTCGATGGCATGGCCGTCGCGGTCAGCGTGCTGTTTGCCCTGGGTTTCATCTTTTCGCCCCGTTCGGTGGGGACGGGCGTACTCGGCATCGCGGCTTCCGCACTCCAATTCGTCCGCTTGGTCCGGTGGCGCGGCTGGCTGGCCCGCCCGGAACCGCTGTTATGGATCTTGCACGTCGGCTATGCCTGGATACCCGTCGGTCTGGCCTTGCTCGGATCGAGCATGCTGCTCGATCAGCCAGGACTTTGGGACAGCGGACTGCATGCACTCGGCTATGGGGCCATCGGCACGATGATTCTAGGCGTTGCGGCCCGAGTGGCGCTTGGCCATACCGGACGAGCATTGCAAGCCTTTCCTTCGATGACCCTTGCGTTCAGAATAATGACGCTCGGAACCGTTTTTCGACTTTCTGCGCAACCGGGCGGTCTGCTCATGTTGGCCGCCATAGGACTTTGGATCGCCGCCTATCTGCTGTTTCTGGTGCGGTACCTTCCCATTTTGCTGGCACCGCGCCTCACGCCTAAGTTTCAATCCACTCCCGGCTAAATAGCCGGGAGATACGGCCGCATTGCCGGTCATTGCGGCGTTGCTCCAAATCGTTTCAATCCACTCCCGGCTAAATAGCCGGGAGATACAACTGGATCGGCAAACAGATAAAACTAGGGAAAATGTTTCAATCCACTCCCGGCTAAATAGCCGGGAGATACGTACAGCCAGCGGCGCTTACCAGATTAATAAACCGTTTCAATCCACTCCCGGCTAAATAGCCGGGAGATACTGTTCCATTTTTTCGCGCCCAAACCATCTTAACACGTTTCAATCCACTCCCGGCTAAATAGCCGGGAGATACGATCTCTGCATAAGAATCCGGTACGGCCCTTATAGAGTTTCAATCCACTCCCGGCTAAATAGCCGGGAGATACGTATCGGCAAGAGCGAGGGCGCGGGCGGTTATGAGTTTCAATCCACTCCCGGCTAAATAGCCGGGAGATACCGTCGTTACACCTCTAAAGCCTGGTACTTCGTCAAGGTTTCAATCCACTCCCGGCTAAATAGCCGGGAGATACCGCCGAGGCGGTCGACGCCGTACATCAGAATCTGGTTTCAATCCACTCCCGGCTAAATAGCCGGGAGATACCTTAAAGCCAAGATGAACTAGGGGGTGGTGATGGTTTCAATCCACTCCCGGCTAAATAGCCGGGAGATACCGCCAGAGGCACCAACTTCGACCCGATGGCGGTCGCGTTTCAATCCACTCCCGGCTAAATAGCCGGGAGATACGCTTGAAGCGGCGGGAAAGGCCGGCGAGACGCTGAGTTTCAATCCACTCCCGGCTAAATAGCCGGGAGATACAGATGAACGAAGCTTTCGGGAGCGGCTTGGATCGGGTTTCAATCCACTCCCGGCTAAATAGCCGGGAGATACTGCCTTTCGGCAAAGCAAGAATAAATCAGGAAAAAACGGCAGGAAAGTGCGAACGGGAGAAGTGGGAGCGTAAAAGTCGGGCGGGATGGGCAATTCTTGGTAATGAAGAACAACAAAGTCATAGGCTTGTGGTCTGCGCGAATGCCCCGTCTTTTTGCCATAGCTTCAGGTTTGCGCATTGGCAAAGTACTCATACGATCAGGGTGTCCGCAAAGTCGACGGCCTTGAACTTGCCGAATTCCATAACGTTTTTCTCTAACGGTTCGATGATGCGGTAAAGCCGCAAACTGTCTTCCTCTTCATTGATGATGTCCAGCAGGTCATTTTTCAATGTTTCCAGTTGCATCGGTTCGACCTTGCACTCGAATACCGATTTCTGCACGCGCTGGCCGTAATTAAGGCAGATTTTGGCTACTCGCCGGAGCCTTCGGCGGCCTTCCGAGGTTTCGGTCGAGACATCGTAACTGACCAGAATCAGCATGTTTATCTCAGCGGTTTAAGAAAGGCACGTAGTGCGGGACATCGCCGCGCAGGTATCGGGCCAACAGCCTCGCCTGCAATTGCGCCAGAAGGCCGATGGATACCTCGGCATCCAGAAGCGGATGCTTCAAGGTTTCCTGCTTGCGGGTTTGATACGCGGCGATCACGGTTTTCCGGCCGCTATCGTTGAGCAGCACCGCGCCGCCTTCCCGCTCGTCGAAATCCTTGGGCTGAATCTGGCCGCGGTTGATCAAAGTCAGGGCGAGCCGGTCGCACAAAGGTGCCCGGAATTCCTCCAACAAATCGAGCGCCAAGGCCGGCCGTCCGGGGCGAACGGCATGAAGGAAGCCCAGTTGCGGATCAAGCCCGACGGTTTCCAGCGCCGATCGGCAATCGGACAGTTTCAGCGCATAGAGAAATGAGATCAGCGCATTGAAACGGTCTCGCGGCGGGCGTCGGTTTCGGGTGGAGAAAGGAAAGGCTTCGCGGGCCGAGGGCTTCATCAGATAGGGTAGGGCATCGAAGTAAAGGCGCGCGGAATCGCCTTCGAGTCCCCGTAGCGTGTCCAGATTGTCCGCCTGCGGGATCTTGCGGATCTGATTGGCAATGAGGCGCGCCGCCTGAACCAGCGCGTCCTGTTCCGCCGGATTGTCGGTTTCTCGGGCACCGCGCATGAGCACCTGGCGGCTGTTGCGAAGCTTTCCGGCGACGGTGGCTCGGGCAATCGCAAGCGTTTGCGATACATTGTCCGCCGCCCGATACTGGGCCTGGCGCAGTAGCACGTTGCCGTTCACTGGGCCTTCGAGCCGCGCCCTGAACCGCCCCGATCGATCCAGCCAAACGATGGAGCGGCCATCTTCAGCACAGCGCCCCAGCAGCGCCGGACTCAACATCACGTGGTCGAACAACACGAACGCGCCCAAATGATGCAGCGGTACCTGGAGCCGTTTTTCCTCTTCGATCATCACACACACGGTTTCACCTTCGAGGCGCAAGTACGCATCCGGAGTAGTGATGTAAAGGGTGTTGAGAAGAACGGTCATACGGCATCCTCTTCGGGCTGGAACAGACCGGCTGCCAATTCCGATACATGGGTAACCGCCCGCAGAAGCTCCGGTTCGCATATCGTCTTGAGAGAGCATTCCCCACAACGCCGTGAGTCCTCGATAGGAGGTGGGCTGACGCCTGCGGCAAGCATCGCGCGAATTGCTGAGGCCGTCTCTTTCACCAGCGAGCGAAGGGAATCGTCGATAATCACTTCGCGTCGCCGCCGCGATTTTTGGTGAAAGATCGCTCCCTTGGGCGCAGGTTTTCCGGTCATTTCTTCCACGCACATGGCTTGAGCGGCGAGCTGCAGGTCATCGTTGAGCCAACGCCGTTTGGGACCGTGTTTGTATTCCACCGGATAAATCGTTCCGTCACCCCGAAACTCCAGTACATCGCACTTCCCGGTCAGCCCCAAGCAGTCCGACCAAACCGGCACGGCATACGCGACCCGGACATCGGCTTTGTGTTCATAGCCGGCGTTATCGACCCGTTCGTGTTCCCGCGATCCGCTCACGGTATGTACGTTGTCGGTGAACTCGCCCTCGCCGTGAATGAGGAAGCAGCGCCGCGGGCAGTAGGCGTACTGGTTGAGGGCAGAGAGGGGAATGAGTAGGCTGTGTTCGGCTTGGTCTTGGTCGGAAGGCAAGCTCACTCGAAGAGCCTCCGTAACAGCTCTTCCCGAGATAAGCCTTGGTGTTTACCAACTTCCCCCAAAATCGCGGCCAATGTGCCTACTCGAAGCGGGTCATGAGCCGGTACCGTGACGTGGTGGAGTTCGGGCGTTGGGCAGGTCAGCCGCAGGTGGCTTCCCGTCTGCCGGCTCACAACATAGCCGAGCCGTTCCGGACGTCGGACCAACTCCGCCCCCGCCAGATCTCGCGGCAGCTTCATACGGCAATCACTTCTTCCCGAACGTAATGCAACCGAATGACCTGTGGTGCCGCTCTCTCTTCGAAATGGCAGCGGACGGCATCCCGGACCTGCGCTTGCAAGTGCGTCCAGTCGTCCGCTTCGGTGACGATGGAGGTTTCCAAAGCCCGGGCGGTATAACCGCCCTCGGGGGATTCTTCGACCAGGAAGAGGATTTCGTTCATGTCTTTATACCGCCAGTGATTCCTGTTGAATTAAACAACGAAGTGCCTAATGATCTTCCGTTGTTTCTTAGTCGCTCTTTGAATATCGGATAAGCAAAGGACGATAGCCCGCGCGCATCGGGATCCAGACGAGAATTGATGGGCGCGCCCGAGAACTTTGTCCTCCCTACGCTTTTTCGACCAATGTCGAACGATCCACATCCCAGGTCCACAGTTCCACACCGGAGGGAATTCGATCAGCATGAACATCGATTGCGTAATCCTCGAATCGGCGCGGCGACACGGCTTCCGATTTCTTCGCGATAGTGACGACCTTGCCATCGTCCGGAAGTCTGCCGATATCCAGCAGCCTTTGTGCGGGAGCGCAGCCGAGCATAGCTTGGCGTTTGCGCTGGTCGGGGTTGGAGTCGGTGCCGACATGCTTGAACACATAGAGGCCGCGGCAGGACATGAAGCCCTTGCTGGCGGAATGGTCATGTTCGTACATATTGGCGAGAGCCTCCCAAAATAAGGCTAAATCGTCGTCGCTAAAACCTGTGTCCTGGGCCAGGTTCGCGCTGATGAAACCCTTGGCCGCGTAGAGACCGTACGGAATCAGGTTTTTGCGGCCCATGGTGCGGAGTTTATCTTCGGCCTGTTCGTCTTCCCACTGTTGATACTCCGCCGAGGTTTTTGCGCCCTTGACATCCTCGGCGACGGCCATGCGGGTGATGGAAATATCCAGCGGCAGAATCGGGTCGAGCGATCGAGCAAAGGCGAATTGGACAGGGCCGCGTACTTGACCCGCGTTGGCGCCGGTGCTCATGACAGCACCGAAAGTGCGTACATCGAAAAAACTTTTGCACATCCATTTCCTAGCCTCGCCGACCTTTTTCTTGGACGCTCCTTTTTCCGGGATGCCCCCGGTTTCTTCATGCGCCTTGAGTATCGGCCGGTTCATATTGGTGGCATGTTCTACCAGGATAGCATTGGGCATCTGGTTATTTCGCGCGATCTGCACGTAGTTCCGCACCCGCCGTTTCAAGGCAACATCCGACACCAGGCCTCGCATATCTTCGGGATCGATCCTGGGCGCATTGCCCGCATCCGGGTCTCCGTTGGGGTTGCCGTTTTCGCAGTCGAACAGAAACAGGAATTCGTAACGGTTTTCGATAGCCATGGTTGTGATCCTTATCGTTGTTGTTGGCCTTATAATTTGGATGACGCGCTTTGGTCGGTCTCAATATCTGAATTTCTATTGCCTTTACCAGCATTCAATGCGGCGAGCTGCTGGTAATAACCGAGAGCGAACAGACTTTGATTTTCCAAAGTCAAGGTGCCTGGAATTTGGTCGCGAATCCGGCTCATTACGTCGGCGATCTGGTTTTCGTACCACCACGCCAAGCCTCCCTCCAGCTTGCTTAAATGATTTTTGGCGTTCGCGGCCAATCGTCCCAATACCAGTCCCGGCGTTTGGCTAGCGGCAGTGTAGTAGCGTTGCACTACACCGGCGCCGACATCGCCTAGGGCGGCTCGTTGCAGCCTAGCGAAGACAGCCAGCAGACGACCGCAGTGATAGGCGGAGTTTGGATGTTCTGGATTTAGATAAGTGCTCATGTCACGGTCTCCTTGTCGGATGTGAAAGGCTTTCAAGAGACCCATGCGGGCATGGGATGCAAGATTGTCGTTGATGACGTCGATGCGGGCGCGCAGAACCGCTTGCGCCAAAGCAAAGGTTGGAATCGGCGCGCCGGTTATCGCCGCTCGCCAAAGCTGTTGGAGCCAAGGTGACGGCAAGTCCTTGAGATCGCGGACCAAGCTTCCAGCTATAGCGAGAAACTTGGGCGATCTGGCCACACCTTTGCCATCGCGGGTAACGATGGCCAAGTCGTAGAACCAATTGCCGATATGCTCGGCTAGCTCCTCAAAACTGCCCTGCATCACATCCCGGACCATGACCCGGCCGGCTTGGCCGGATAGCATCAGGGCGACATAACGATTGTTGGCAAGGTCGGGGCGTTTGCCCTCGCGGATGGCTTCTAGCAGATCGCGGGCCAGGGCTTCGGCGCCTGCGGCGGTTAGTTCCGGTGCTTCGGTTATCCAGCTGAGCGGATTCTCTTCATCGGGTAGTTCGGGAGTCTCGGTGTACCAATAGACGGCAAGAGTGTTGACGAGCCTGACACTTTTTTTGGCGATGAGCTGCTTGAGGGTTTCCGTGTAGGCCGTAGCGGTTTCCTCGGACATGGCGGCGTTGGCCGATTGATTCAGTCCGTAGGATTGAAATGCGGCTTTGTCGAAACCCACCAGGACGTCGCCAGCGGGGAGACCCCCTACGCTTGCTAGGCCGTTGATTTTGGGATGGGTAGAGGCCGGCTCGATCAGTTCCCCGGTAACGAGACAGCGCATCGGCGATGCTTTTCCACCTTTTGTGGTCCGTAGGCCCGTGCGAAACATCCGCCACCATTCCCGCCATTCGTCTCGTTCTAAGGGAGTGATGGAATCGACCCGCAGCGTTGCGGTTTCGGTGAACTTGGCTTTAGCTCCGCGCAGTTCCTCCCGAATCGCTGCCAGCGCCTCGGGGTTTTCCAGAAGGTTCGCCGCAGCAGTCAAATACGGCGCATGTTCCGCGGCCTGTTTAAGTAGATGAATGAAATACGCGTGCTTTGCTTCGAACTTGGTTTTGTCTTTCTCGTCAGCTTTCGGATCAAGATACAGGGCGACGGTAGGGAGTCCCTCAATCAGGAAATGACTGCGTACCTCACCGCCGCCGACCAATTCGGGTTGGGTCAGATTCGGGCAGGAAGAAAATGTACGGCCTCTGCCTTCGCCTAAAGAGACTACCCCGGTAAATTGCCCTTCGCCCGTGCAGGTAATCAGCCATTTGACTGTCTTTTCGGAAAAGCCCGGCTCGGAGTTACCGGCTTGCTTGAGAACCAGATCAAGCATGGTTGCCTTCCTCGTTCTTGCGGACTTCGGAACTGTTATAGGGCGGAATTTCGATCACTCCGCGTGACATTTGGGCATGAAATACGCTGATGGAGGGTTTTCCGAAAGAATCGTTGGAAAGGTTCAAGTCGAATACGTCATACAGCATCCAACCCAAATCCAAATCGAGCGCGATCGGCGGCTTTTGCGGAGAGGTTTCATCGACAGGTTCGAAATAAGCCGGGAATTCGCGGCAGCCGAAATAGGGCTGGTAAAAGCATTTGCCGGTTCGTGCACGGCGGGCGAACTGTTCGTCGAGTTCGCGAATGTTGCGGGGCTCCTGACGGAATCGCATATGGGCATGAATCCGATAGCGCACGTCCTGAAGCGCCATGGTTTGCCTTTGGGTGCGGCCTTTCTGATCGGTGCCGAGGGAGTCCCGATCGCCGTCTGCCCACAACGGTTCGGGTTCCTCTCTTCCTTCCATCCATGCCCACAGCGTGCGTTCGCCGGGAGCTTTGTCCTTTACCTCGTTGCGGCGCAGGGCGATGTACTTCGGTAGCACTAGGATTTCCATTCGCTCCACTTGCCAGTAGAACCCGTAACTCCGTTTGAAATAAATCGCATCGAAGATGCCGCGGGCTGCGGATGGCGTAATGACAGGATAGCTAAAGCGCTCAACCTTCATTTCCGGCCTGGTGAAGCAAGCGAAATCGCCCCACACTTCCAAGCAGTGCGTTTGTCCACGCATGAGTAATCCCCCCTTGTCATAATTCGAACGAGCAATGCACTCGATCAATTGTAGTAGTGAGTCTTATTCGGCGGCTGATGACTGATTTAATCGCATGGTTCATGCAATCCACAAATTCAAGCTTTCCGGCGGCATGAAACCCAACTGCGGATGATAGTGCTCGGATTTCGCGGCGATATACCATTCTTCCTGTCGTCCCCGTCGTCCCCTTTTCAGGGTCTGAACTTCCAACAGACTGTCCCATACCGGGCTATCAGATTCAGGGTGAAATAGGCTGACAGCGAGCGGTCGTGCCTTTCTGATGAACTCCCCGGTTAATCCGGTTTCTTCCGCCATCCGGAGGAGTTCTTCGAACAAGGCCATTTCTCCCTGGTAGGGCACTATTACGTTAATGGCATCCTGTTCGATCAGGCGGTAAGTGCGGGCGACATCCGGAAAGGAGCCTTCCCGGACATATTGGAGGAGTTCCTCCGTTTTTTTCGAAGCCTCCGGTTTTCCGATGTCGTAAAGTTCCCGATAGTAGGCCGTGATGAAATCGGGGTTGTCCAATGTCATGCCTTCCGGCCCGAGTCTCTGTAACAGCATCTTGGTGATTTGCGCAGCTTGGCGGTAACCGCCCGGTGGATAGTTTTCGTCTTCGGGCATGAATATCCGCAGCTCTCCCAAATCGACGAGTCTTCCCTCTCGGTTGCAACGGCCTTCGGCCTGAATGATGGCTTCGAGCGGGCCGTAAGCGCGAAAAACCGACGAGAAGTCCAGATCCACGCCGGCCTCCACGCATTGGGTGGCTATCAGGCGCACAGGTTTATCCGTGGCAAGCCGTTCGCGGATATCCGCCAACAGCGTTTGCCGATGGTTAGGACAGAGATTGGTGGAAAGGTGAAAGGCGTACGGGTCGTCGAGCTCTTCCCAAAGTTTACATGCGTGGCGCTTGAGATTGACGATGCATAGGATTTGCTGTTTTTCGCGGATTTGCTCGGCCAATTCCGGCCAAACTACGGGCTGGCTTGGATCAGTCCATATTCTTTTGACTCGCTGCATCGGCGTAAATAGACGCTCCGGTGCCGGAACGACTTTTCGAGGCTGCCAGCCTGCCGACGCATGTCCTTGAACATGGGTGTGCAAATGTTCGAATGCCGGCTGTGTTGCCGTCGCGAATACGATGCTGCTCTCATGGGCGTGAGCCAAGTGCGTAAGAGTTGCTAGCGTCGGTACTGCCAGCGGCGCGGGCAGTGTTTGAACCTCGTCGAACAAAATCACGGATCGGGGCAGGCGGTGAAGCTTGCGGCAGGCGGACGGCCGATTCGAAAATAATGATTCGAGCATCTGCACGCTGGTCGTGACGATGATCGGCGTATCCCAGTTCTCCGAGAGCGGTCGCCGTCGGCGTTCGTCGGATGCGCCCAATTCGCCCTCGGCATCGGACTCGCATTCTTCCTTCCCCAAACCGGCTAGCGAGTGATGTTCCAATACATACTCGGAACCGAAATGCGGCTCGAACAGATTTCGGTAAATGGCAGCCGTCTGTTCGATAATCGAGAGATAGGGGATGACGAGGATCACTCGTCGTAATTCGTATTTCGCTGCATGTGCCAGGGCGAAGGCGAGCATGGCCAAGGTTTTTCCACTGCCGGTCGGTGCCGTAAGCGTGAATAACCCCGGTGGATGTTCTGCGGCGCTCAGACAATCGTCGCGCAGGCATTGGCGTACTTTCGCCACTTTGGGATCAGCCTTCGAACTGCGCCCGAGTTTGTCGATATGGGCCAGTAGAATTTCCAGCGCATCGCCAGCTTGTAGTTTCGGCCCGTCCGGCCGGTAGCGCTTGCCGTCCGGTCCACCTTGGAAATGCGCTTCGGTGTCGAGGAAATCGGCATCGACCAGGGCGGAGAACAGCAGACGAATGTCGAGCATAAGATCAAAGCCAGCTCTGATCTCGGCTCCGCAGACAGTTTTTTCAGGCTTTACCGGCGTCAGACCATCGGCAATGAGACGTGACGTGAGGGTTGCCAGATCCGTTTCACTCAGACTGAGATGTTGAGGATGGTTTTGAGCGAGCTTGGCTGGGTTCAGTTTCGCCAATTCGGATCCACGCAGGCATTGCAGCCCAGTGTGATGGCCTTGAATCGCCAGCGCCGCAGCAACGGCTTGATAGTCCTTTTGCAGTGCCAGCCAAGCGCCCATTGACCAGTGATCCAGCCCATGGTCCTTCCCTTCGAGCCGTGCCTGGAATCGGTCACCATACTTCCCGAGGTCGTGCAAGAGTCCGGCAAGACCGGCTTCGTCCGCGAAACTGGAAGCTTCCACGAATTTTCCTGCGAGTTTCGAAACGTCCCGCAAATGCTCTGCTAGTGGATGCTTGGATCCAGCCTTGTTATTGCTGTGTGCGTAGTAGGTCATCGTGCCCCCATGCTTTTTGTAATCGATTCCGGTAAGGAATTTGGGTTTTTATGTTGCCTCTGGGGCAACGTGATCTATTTCAGCCCCCTAATTCGAAAACATTGACATACCCTTCCCGCCCATACTCGATGATCTTCTCGTCGGCCGTCATCAGATGCAGGCCCTTCACTCGCGCGATGGCGATTAGAAAACGGTCGGCCGGATCGCCGTGGATCGATCCGGGAAGCTGGGTGCTTTCCACGGCGCTTTCGGCATCCAGAGGCAGTAATCGAAGCCCCGGCAGAGCCGTTGCGCGCTCGACCCAAACATTGAACGCCGCCGAGAGCGTGAGTCTGCGTTTGTTCTGCAGCATGCCGATTTCCCAAATGGAAATCGTGGAGACGAATAGTCTCGACTGTCGGCGCATGGCCTCGATCCGTCCGACCGCATCCGCCGGTAAGCGCTGGGCGATGCCTTCCGCGTACCAAAGCCAGGCGTGGGTATCCAGCAGCAGTCCGTTCATTTATTTGCCCGGTGTCCATCGTCGGGTTGTCCGCCCGGCGCGAGATCGTGGTAGAGATCATCCTCGTCGCCGGTTAGAGCGCTCCACGGTTCATCGATAGGGGAGACGACATCACCCAGAACGGTGACTGTACCTTTCATATAACCGAACTGAGTTTCCGACGGCTCTTCGATCGGCACCAGTTTGGCAATCGGTTTGCCTCGCTTGGTGATGACGACGGGCTCATGGGATTTGCTGACTTCATCCATTAGTTTCAAGCACTTAGCCTTGAATTCCGCGGCAGTGATTTTCATGATCTGCACCTCGATACTGTATGACCACTTAATATGGTCATTGTATCGAATTCTTGGCCTGCCATTTACCGGATCGTTCTACGCTCGGCTTTTTCAGTTCAAGCCGCTGAGTTTGATACCTCGCCTGATATACGTCGGGATGTCATAGTCGACGCGTGCCGAAGCATCCGGCGTTTGGCGGGATAACGGGCTCGGCTGTAAAGGACAGGCGGGATGGCTGGTGGCGGAGCTTGCAGAAGCCCGAGCGTTCCGGATTTTGCGGATGGAAGAGAAGACATTGAGCATGATCGTATCTCCGATAGGTGTAACGACGGAGATACTCTACGACAGACAGTCGCTCAGGGCGTGAGCCACTAAATCGATCCGTGAAAATTTTTTATCCGTAGCGGGCAGCCATTGCCCGAATCGCTTCTTTCAGTCTGCTTCTGAGCGATCCGGGAGCGAGGACTTCGACGTCCGCGCCGTGCTTAAGGATGTCCATGATCAGTTCGCGGTCGTCGGCGTAGGGGATTTCGAGCGTGTAGCTGCCGTCCGGCTCGAACCGGCTTTTTTGCTTGGGATGCCAGATTTCATGGCTGACCCAGCGGGCACGCTCGGGCGTGAAGCGCAATTCGGCCCAGCGGAGCTCGGTACCGGAGAAGATGCCGTAACCGGAAGCCAGTTCCCGATCCAGTTCGTCGTCCGGGATCTCTACAGCGGGTTCGTTCAGCGTCGATGCGGAACGGAGCGCATCGACGGCGAAGCTGCGGATGGCTTTGCGGAGATGGCACCAAGCGTCCAAATACCAGTTTTCGCGGTAGTGGATCAGTCGCTGCGGCGACACGATGCGTTCGGATGTTTGATCGGTGTTGCGGTTGTAATGGACGATCCGCAGCCGGCAGCGTCTGAGTAGGGCCGTCGCGACGACTTCGAAATGTTGAAGATCGACCGTTCGCCGTGCGATATGGAATACCCGGACGCGTTTTTCCACTTCCTGCCATTCATGGTCGCCGGTGCCAAGCAGGGCGTTAAGGCGAGCGAGCAGCGGCTGGATATGCGGTTCGAGCAGCCCCGGTTGCAAGTCCGCAAGTAGTTGACGCATGGTGAGGAGGGCGTGGATTTCCGAGGCGTTGAACCAAAGCCCGGGCAGTTCGTAGGCCGCTTCGCCGGTGCGGTGTTTGAAGCGGTAGCCGCGGGTTTTTCGGTCCCAAACAATCGGCGCGTTGAACCGATTGCGCATATATTCGATGTCGCGCTTGAAAGTCGCCGCCGATATACCCAATTCTTCAAGGAACGCCTTTTGAGATACGGTTTCCCGGTCACGGAGCAACTGGTCGATTTTGTAGAAGCGTTCGGTGCGATCCATCTTCTTTTTCTCGGGATAGGTTGCGCACGAATCTTAACCCAGGAAAAACGCGGATTCGCACAACTCTTTCATCTGAGGCGGATAAGCGCTGACCTTGACATGAAATATTCGACGGCTATGATTAGCACTCGTTTTAGTTGAGTGCTAACAAAGCTAGGGTCGGGTCGGCCGCTCGTTAGCCAAAACATCATCAGTAGGAACAGGAGAGTATGATGAAAATTCGTCCTTTGAATGACCGTGTTATCGTGAAGCGCCTCGAAGAGGAGCGTACTTCACCGGGCGGAATCGTAATTCCGGATACGGCTGCGGAAAAACCGATGCGCGGCGAAGTTCTTGCGGTGGGTAACGGCAAAACTCTGGACAACGGGCAAGTGCGCGCGCTGCAAGTCAAAGTGGGCGACAAGGTGCTGTTCGGCAAATATTCCGGCACCGAGGTGAAGCTCGATGGCGAGGATATCCTTGTCATGCGCGAAGACGACATCATGGCTGTGCTCGAAGACTGAGCACGCCCGGAATTCAACATCAACCAACGAAGGTAAATCGTAATGGCAGCGAAAGACGTAAGATTCGGCGATGACGCCCGGACCCGCATGGTTCGCGGGGTCAATATTCTGGCACAGGCGGTGAAAGTAACCTTGGGCCCCAAGGGTCGCAATGTCGTGCTCGAAAAGAGCTTCGGCGCGCCGACCGTTACCAAGGACGGCGTATCCGTGGCGAAAGATATCGAACTCTCCGATAAGTTCGAAAACATGGGCGCCCAAATGGTGAAGGAAGTCGCGTCGCAGACCTCCGACGTCGCGGGTGACGGCACCACCACGGCCACCGTTCTGGCGCAATCCATTCTGGTCGAGGGCTTGAAGGCCGTTGCCGCCGGCATGAACCCGATGGATTTGAAGCGCGGCATCGACAAGGCGGTCACCGCCGCCGTTGACGCTATCCACGACATGTCGGTTCCCTGCGCCGACAGCAATGCGATCGCTCAGGTCGGCACCATTTCCGCCAATTCGGACGAGAGCATCGGCACGATCATTGCCGAAGCGATGGATAAAGTGGGCAAGGAAGGCGTGATCACGGTCGAGGAAGGTTCGGGCCTCGAAAACAGCCTGGATGTCGTCGAAGGCATGCAGTTCGATCGCGGCTATTTGTCGCCGTACTTCATCAACAATCAGCAAAGCATGAGCGCCGAGCTGGAAAACCCGCTGATCCTTATCTGCGAGAAAAAGATTTCCAATATCCGCGACATGCTGCCGGTGCTCGAAGGCGTGGCCAAGGCCGGCCGTCCGCTGCTGATCATCGCGGAAGACGTCGAAGGCGAAGCGCTGGCGACCTTGGTCGTCAACAACATGCGCGGCATCCTCAAAGTATGCGCCGTCAAAGCCCCCGGTTTCGGCGACCGCCGTAAAGCCATGCTGGAAGACATCGCCATTCTGACCGGCGGTACCGTGATTGCCGAAGAAGTCGGCTTGAGCCTGGAAAAGGCCAGCTTGAACGATTTGGGCAGCGCCAAAAAGATTCAGATCAGCAAAGAAGAGACTACCATCATCGATGGCGCCGGCAGCAAGGACAAGATCCAGGGCCGCATCACGCAGATCCGGAAGCAGATCGACGACACCACGTCGGATTACGATCGCGAGAAGCTGCAGGAGCGTTTGGCCAAGTTGGCCGGCGGCGTTGCGGTGATCAAGGTCGGCGCGGCTACCGAAGTCGAGATGAAGGAAAAGAAAGCCCGTGTGGAAGACGCGCTGCACGCGACCCGTGCCGCAGTTGAAGAAGGTATCGTGCCGGGCGGCGGCGTGGCCTTGGTCCGCGCGCTGCAAAAAATCAAGGATCTGAAGGGTGCGAATCACGATCAGGACGTCGGCATCAGCATCGCCCGACGCGCGATGGAAGAGCCGTTGCGCCAGATCGTGGCCAACGCCGGCGACGAATCGTCCGTGGTTCTGAACAAGGTCGCCGAGGGTTCGGGCAATTTCGGCTACAACGCAGCCACCGGCGAATTCGGCGACATGGTCGTCATGGGTATCCTGGACCCGGCGAAAGTGACTCGCACCGCGCTGCAGAACGCCGGTTCCGTGGCCGGTCTCATGATTACCACCGAGGCGATGATTGCCGAAGAGCCGAAGGAAGAGACTCCGATGCCGGGCGGCGGCATGGGTGGCATGGGCGGCATGGGCGACATGATGTAATCGCTGGCCGATCTCTCTTAAATGTAAAAAGCCCCATCTTCGGATGGGGCTTTTTTTTAGGCCTATCCTGGCGGACGTTTGCCTGAGCTTGTCGGAAGGTTTCGAAGGATTACTGCGATAGACGCTTAATCAGGAACGATGGGCATAGCCTATAGGCCTTTATCCGTTCACCTGTTGCCGTTTTTCCACGATCATTATCCGGCCAAATCATGCTCAACGGCATACCGGATCAGATCGGCGTTATTTTTGACGCTGAGCTTGCGCATAAGTCGAGTTTTATGGGTGCTCACGGTTTTTTCACTTAAGGATAACGTTTCGGCGATGTCCTGAACTCGCTTTCCCGAAGCGAAAAGGCGGAGAACCTGTCGCTCACGTTGCGAAAGTCCTGCGTGGGGATGTTGATCCGGTGACATGGTAAAAACTATTTTTTCCGCCAGCGAAGGTTCTATGAAGCGCTGGCCGCTTGCCACTTTTTGTATGCCGGCGATTAGGAATCCCGGCTCGCAGTCCTTGGTGATGTAGCCCGCAGCGCCCGCTTTGATCGCTTCCGTCGCGATCTGTTCTGAAGTGTGCATCGTCAGGATGAGTATCGGAAGCGATGGTTTGACCCGATGGACACGCTCGATCAAGTCGACGCCTTGAGTACCCGGCATGGACAAGTCCAAAAGCAGAACGTCGATATCGGTCCGGCGACATTTGTCCAACACCTCGGACGCATTTGCGGCTTCATCTACGACTGCGAAACTGACTACCGTGGACAGGATTTGAGTTATTCCATAGCGCACAATGGCGTGATCGTCAGCTACGAGGATCTTGATCATCAATCATTCCAATTCTCAAAAAGGGGAAAAGTCTAAGTGGAGGAAATGGCCAAATCGAGCGATTTGCCGGTCCGCAACATCGCTTCGACGTCATCGGCAGAGGCCGGTTTGCTGAAGTAATAACCCTGCATTTCGTCACAATGGCGGGCTTTCAGAAATGCGACCTGCTCCGGCGTTTCGACGCCTTCTCCGATCACCCCAAGATTGAGGCTGTGAGCCAGAACGATGATGGCTTCGACGATGCGTGCGTCATCGGGATCCTCGATCAGGTCGCGTACGAACGACCGGTCGATCTTGAGATAATCCAAGGGAAATTGCTTCAGATAGCTCAGAGAAGAGTAGCCGGTTCCAAAGTCGTCGACGGCCAGAACGATGCCCATCTGCTTTAAGCGATCCAGCACCTCGGTCGCCACGGATTGATCGCGCATCAGCATACTCTCGGTAATCTCCAGTTCGAGTATCCGTGACGAAAGACCGGTCTGTTCAACGATGGCGGCAACGACTTCGACCAAGCCCGGCTGCGCAAATTGACGTGCCGACAGATTGACGGCCATGCGGTTGAAGGGCAGTCCTTTATCGCACCAGGCTTTGGCCTGCGTGCAGGCGGTGCGGAACACCCATTCGCCGATCGGGATGATCAGGCCGGTTTCCTCCGCGATCGGGATGAATTTGTCCGGCGAAATAGATCCTTTTTTCGGGTGCTGCCAACGAATCAGCGCTTCGACACCGCAGATTCGACCGGTGACCAGATTGACTCTGGGCTGATAATGCAATGTGAATTCGCTTTGGTCCAAAGCCTTGCGCAGATCGTTGACGATTTCCAGTTTCTCCCGGAGGCGAGCATTCATCTCGGCGGTGTAGAACTGAAACTTGCGCCGTCCTTCTTCTTTTGCCTTATACATAGACATGTCGGCATTGCGCAACAGTCCATGAACATCGTTGCCGTCGTTGGGGTAGAGGGTGATACCTATGCTGGCGCTGATAAAAATATAGTGGTTCTCGATCTGACAGGGTTGTGCGATGGCATCCAGCAGTACCTGTGCCTTTTGTCCCGCGGACAGGGGATCGCCGACATGAGGCAGGAGCACCGCGAATTCGTCGCCGCCGAGCCGGGCTACGGTGTCCTCCTGGCGCAATGCGCCTTTAAGCCGAGCGCCGATCATTTTAACCAGCTCGTCGCCGATGTCGTGCCCCAAGGTGTCGTTGACGTCTTTGAAATCATCGAGATCGACCAGGAGCACCGCGACCAAACCGCCGGTACGCTGCGCCCTGAGCATCGCCTGCTCCAGCCGCTCGCGGAATAGGGAACGATTGGGCAATGCGGTCAGAGGATCGTGGGTGGCCTGAAATTTTAGCATCGCCTCGTATTGTTTCTGCTCGGCGATGTCGCGGGCTACCGTCGACCAGTAGGCGACCCGGCCATCGACGCCCTTGTGCGCGATGATGACCTGGGAGAGCGGGATTTTGTTGCCGGATCGGTTGACCAGTTCCGTTTCGCCGCGCCAGACGCCTGCGCTTTCTGCTTCGGCAAGCCCTTCCATCAGCAGCGTTTTGAATACCTGTGGTGGATGAAACTGTTCGATATGCAATGCGGAGATGTCTTCCGTCTGCCCGAGCCCCAGCATCGCGCGTCCGGCCTGATTGATGTAGATCGGTTTGAGGTCGGTATCGACAATGCCGATAAGATCCGAGGTTCCTTCCAGAATCGCCGCGAGACGGTCGCGTTCTTCCTCGCGTTGCTTGCGTTCGGCGATGTCGCGCACGGCGACGATGGTCATCGGGCCTTGATCGGTGTGGAGTTGGCCCAACGTCACCTCGGCGGGGAAGGCGGAACCGTCCTGGCGTCGTGCCCATACTTCCCGCCCCACTGATTGGGTTTGCTGTCCTTCACGATGAGCATCCCATTGCACTAAATAGTTCTCCTGGCAAATTTCGGGGATCAGCATTTTCATCGATTGGCCGATGAGCTCCGCTCTAGAAAAACCGAAGATGATTTCCGCTTTGGCGTTAGCCATCGCGATGCTGCACTCGGCGTCCGTAAGCAAGATTCCGTCCGGCTCGAATTCAAGCAAATCTTGAAAACGCGTCTCGCTTTTTTTAAGTGCTTCGCGGGATGCTTGAAGCCGCAGATAAGGTTCGTGTACGCCTTCGACGAAAATCCCGCGATAAACGAGAAAATAGGCGATAGCCTTGTAAAGGTGACCAACAAAGTTGCACAGATCGTCGACGGCCCGATACTGAGAGAAACACAACTCGCTCAAGGCCGTGACCGCCGAAGCGCCCATCAAATACGCCAGGGCAATGGGCTGAGGCCGGCGCAAACGGTATAGCAGAATGAGACTGATAACCGCATAGATGAGCATCAGTGCGTATTCCGCGTTGACCTTGAACGGCGCCAAGCCTTGTCCCGGAAGAAACGTCCGCGGCCAAAAGTCTTCCCGGAAAAGGCCGAACCAGATGATCAGGGAAGCAACGGCCAGGCATCCGGCCAATGTAACGCGCCGAAGACCGACCCGATTCGTCGGGTGCCAAGGTAGCAAGCCGGCGGCCAAGAATGCGGCAGCAGCCAAATAGCGTGCCGCTAACCAGAAATTGATGGCTTTTTCCGGATGATTGGGCGTGACGAAGTCCGGCATCCCCGGAAACGACAGTACGTGCGCCAGGTCGAGCAAGCCGACCGTCAGAAAGCCGCAGGCGAGAATCGGCAAGACGAATGGACGATTCTCGTCATAGGCATTCCAGCCGATGCCGAATACCATTGCGGCGATGACGATGGCTGGAATTTCTACAAGCGTGTGAAGAACGGGATAGTGGCTGAAATGAACGGCCTTTTCCGGTATGAATAGCCAAAGCCCGAAAGAAAATAAGCTGATCGGAAGAAGCAGCCGCGCAACTTGCCTTATTGGCCTCCCTGTATTGGGGCCAAATACGAATGCGGATTGACTCGATCGCTCAACGTCGATGATCGTCATAAATCTCCGCTCCAAAAGTGATTCTCATCGCTGTACAAGATTCCAAAGATCAATCATTCGGGCTGTAGCCGAGCTGCGCCGATACTCGTGCATAGGGCGAGAGACTCACCGATTCGCGCCATAATCCAGGATCGCGGCCGGGATATCCGAAAGCGCAATACTGCGCTCCGCCGCTCCGAGCCTGACGGCTTCTTTCGGCATGCCGTACACGACGCAAGTTTCTTCGTCCTGGGCCAGGGTCCGGCTCCCGGCTTCGCGCATTTCCTTCAGGCCGCGGGCACCGTCGTCGCCCATGCCGGTCATGATTACCCCGAAAGCATTTTTTCCCGCCGCATTGGCTACCGAGCGAAACAATACATCCACCGACGGGCGGTGCCGATTCACCAGCGGACCGTCAATCACATCCACGTAATAAAGAGCGCCGCTACGCTTGAGCAGCATATGGCGGCCGCCGGGCGCGATCAGAACCCGGCCTGGCAAGACCCGGTCGCCGTTGGCCGCTTCTTTGACTTCGACCGCGCTGAGCTTGTCCAAGCGGTTGGCAAAAGCGGTGGTGAATTTTTCCGGCATGTGTTGAACCACGACGATGCCGGGGCAGACCCGCGGCAGGGCCGTGAGCACCGTTTCCAGTGCCTGCGTGCCGCCGGTGGAGGCGCCAAGGGCGACCACTTTGTCGGTAGTCTGCGCGAGGGGGCGATGAGAGAGGGACAGCACGGCATCGGCGCTAAGCTTAGGCTCGGCCTTGTGCGATGGGTCCGCAGGCGTCAACCGCTTGACGTCGGCTAGGGCTGCCGACTTGACGGCGTGGATCAATTCGCCGGCGATGCTTTGCAGGTGTTGCTTAATCCCAAGCTTGGCTTTGGCGACGATACCCACGGCACCGGCGGACAAAGCCTGCATGGAGGTCTCCGTACCTTTCTCCGTGAGCGAGGAGCAGATCACCACCGGGGTCGGATGTTCCGCCATGAGCTTTTTCAGAAAGGTGATTCCGTCCATGCGGGGCATTTCCACGTCCAGGACGATGACGTCCGGCCACTCCCGTTTCATCCGCTCCAGGGCGAAGAGGGGGTCGGAAGCCGCGCCGATGACTTCTAGGGCGGGATCCTGGCTCAAGATGTTTCCTATGACCTGGCGCACTACCGCCGAATCGTCCACCAGCATGACGCTAATTCGTTTCACTGAGATTCGCTCCTTGTTCCTGCCGGGGAAAATTCGATGAGTTCTTGGCAGTGGTCGAGGCGGGTCTTGCCGCTCCAAAGTTCGAATGCCAGCTTCCGATAGCCCACGCCGCCCAGATGTTCTTCATCGACCCGCACACCGAGGCAGGTTGCCAGGGATCTGGCGGCTTCCACGTTGCGGGTGCCCACGTTCAGGGCGGCGGGCGCGGAACGGCTCGAAAACATGTTCCCGCCGCCGAACAAGCGTGCTCGGTATTGGGAAGCCGGCGCTCCGGCGCGTAAGACTTCCCGGCGGAAGAGTTCCATCGCCTCATCGGCGTAGCGTCCATCCGGTTCCGACACCCGCCCATGGCCGCGGGCCGGCAACATGTAATGACACATGCCGCCGAGGCGGAGGCGCGGATGCCATAGAATCACGGCTACGCAGGAACCGAGCAGGGTAATGAGGCGCACCGGCCCTTGCCCGAAGTAGAAGTCCCCCGGACGCAGATGGATTTCTTGAAATCCGGGAGGTGAAACAAGGGTGCAGCTCATGGTTTGCGGTAAATGGTAGGGGCGACGGGTTCCAGCGTTTCGTCGACGCCGTTCAGGGTTTCCGCATGACCGATGATGAAATGCCCACCCGGTTTCAACGTTTGGATCAGACGGGCCACTACCCGCCGTTTTACCGTTTGGTCGAAATAGATCAGGACATTGCGCAGGAAGATCGCGTCGAACTCGCCGAGTTTGGGGAGGGATTCATTCAGATTGATCTGCATGAAGCGCATGCGGCTTTTTAGGCGGTTATCGATAAGGAAGGTGCCTTCCTGAGAGCCGATTCCCTTGAGGCAATAGCGGGTCAAGTGCTCCCTGGGGATGTGCTTAGCCCGTTCGATCGGATAATGGCCGAGCCGAGCTTTTTCGAGAACGCGCCGACTGATGTCGGAGCCCAAAACTTCCCAGGGGCCGCTACCCAATCGATCGGCCAGCACCATGGCGATGCTGTAAGGCTCTTCGCCGCTGGAACATGCCGCGCTCCAGACGCGGAAGGTTTGGGTGGGGCGGTGGGACGCGAGGATGTTGTTCCTCAAAAAATCGAAATGCCCAGGTTCGCGGAAGAAATAGGTCTCATTGGTGGTCAGCAGATCGAGCGCGTGCTGCAGCTCCCCGGTCTCCCGTTTGTCGGTTAAAAGGCGAAAATAATCGCCGTAACTGGTCAGTCCGTGCTGGCCGAGCCGCCGGGCCAATCGTCCGCACACCAAGGCCTTTTTCGCCGGCGACAGATGGATGCCGGCAATGTCGTAGAGAAGCTTTTGGTATTGCCGGAATTCATAATCGCTGATGGTCAAAGAGTCCATGGTCCAAAAACGGTCGTTATTCAGGTAAATGATTTTTTGTGATTCACGTCTGCTTCGTGTCTGCCGTTCGGGAATTCGACGGGCGATCTGTCCCGGATGGCCTGGGCCGAGCCGGACAGATCGGATCGTCTTGCCGGCTATTCCATGGTTTCACGATCTCCGTGTCCCATCTCGGCGAGCAACACCATCTCGTCGAGGGACAGCACTTTGGCGAGATCCAGCAAGATCACGAAGCGGCCATCGAGCTTGCCCATGCCGGCGATGAACTCGGTGCGGATCTTGGCGCCGAAGGCCGGTGCCGGCTCGATTCCGGCCGGTGGAAGCTCCACGACCTCGTTTACGGCATCGACGGTCACGCCGATGTCGTCGCGTTCTCCCTCGTGTTGCACCTCCACGATGATGATGCAGCTCCGCCGTGTCACGTCGGCGAGGCCGCGACCGAAGCGGGCGGAAAGATCGATGACCGGCACCACCGCCCCACGCAGGTTGATGACGCCGCGGATAAAAACCGGGGTCATGGGCACCGGCGTGATCTGGCCGTACTCGAGGATTTCTTTGACGTGAAGAATATCGAGGGCGAACAGTTCGCCGCCCAGTTGAAAGGTGAGATATTGCTGCGCGCTATCGGAATCTTGGTCGATCTGCGGCGACGATTTTTGGGGCGCGATGAGATTCGCCATGGCGGCTCCTTTTTATTTCACTGCTTGTCTCAAAACTTCTCGAATTCGTGTCGGCTCATGGCATAAGTTTCCAGGGGACGCGGCGCGGAAGCGGATTGTGCTTGACGGACCGCAGGCTTGGCCGGTGTGCCGCGGGACTCGCCTTGCGCCAGCGTGAAGAACTCCATGAGCTGCTGCAGTTGCTCGGCCTGGCTGCTCATCTCCTCGGCAGTGGCGGCCAGCTCTTCCGAGGAGGAGGCGTTTTGCTGGGTGATCTGGTTGAGCTGGGCCATCGCCGTGGCGATCTGATTCACACCCGCGGATTGTTCGTTGGAGGCGGCGGCGATCTCCTGCACCAGATCGGAAGTCTTGGCGATGGAGGGCACGATTTCGTCCAAGAGCTTCCCGGCCTTCTCCGCCAGTTTGACGCTGCCGCCGGCCAGTTCCCCGATCTCCTGAGCAGCGACTTGGGAGCGTTCGGCCAATTTCCGCACCTCCGCCGCCACCACGGCGAAGCCCTTGCCGTGATCGCCGGCACGGGCGGCCTCGATGGCGGCGTTCAACGCCAGAAGGTTGGTTTGATAGGCGATGTCGTCGATGATGCCGATCTTCTGGGCGATCTGGCGCATGGCCTCCACCGTGGACTGCACCGCCTCGCCCCCTTCTTGGGCCTCGGTAGCGGCTTTTTGGGCCATGCCGTCGGTGACCTTGGCGTTTTCGGCGTTCTGGTTGACCGAGGCGGACATCTGCTCGATGGCGGCACTGGTTTCCTCGACGCTGGCAGCTTGTTCGCTGGAGGCTTGCGACAGGCTCTGGGCGGTGGCCGAGACCTCTTCCGAGGCGCTCGACAATTGGCCCGCCGTGCCGCGTACATCGGCAATGATGCCCGAGAGCTTCTCCACCATGAACTTCATGGCAGCGACGACGCTGGTGGTATCGCCGTGTCGGGTTTCGAGGGTGGCGGTAAGATCGCCGCCCGCCACCCGACGCGCCACCTCCGCAACATAGCCGGGTTCGCCGCCGAGTTGCTTGGCGAGGTTATTGACGAGCCACAAGCCGGTTAGAAAGCCGATGAGAATGCTCGCGACAATCGTACCGATGGCAAAACCGAAGACGACGCGATAGTTTTCTTGCGCTTTGTCGAACTCCTGTTCGGCGACGGTCAATTGCAAATTGGACAGGTCGGCGATTCTATCGGTGACCGGATCGATCACGGCGTAGAGCGGGCCGTCGAATTCGCCGAGTTGTCCCGCGATGTTTCCGGTCTTGGCATCCAACACTTCGAGCAGACGGTCGATCTTCCGGTCGGAATCGCTGAACAGCATCTTGGCCGCGACGACCAGTCTGCTCTCCTCTTCGGTCAAGCGGGTAGCGGCGTAGGCGTTCCATTCCGTCCGGATGCGCTCGTTCGCGCTACGTATCCGCTGCCGGGCGTCTTCTGCGGTAATCAATCCGGCATTGGCCTTGTTGACCGCGTCTATGATGTGGACGGCGTAAGCGTCGGAAATCTTCTTCAGCTTCCTGAGAGGCACGACGCGGTCGCTATAGACGGTTTGGAGTCCGGTGTTGCTTTGCTTCATGCCGGACAACCCGTTCCAGCCGATCATGATCTGAAAGGCGCAAAGCAAGAAAACCAGTCCGAGTAGCCGGGCTCTGACGGTGAATCGATGGAATAAAGTCATTTTTGTTCTTCCTTTTTGTCGTGAGGGAAGTGATCGTTGAGATGTTTTGCGTGTTGCCTTGTCGTGTGTCCGGGTTGTCCTTTGCCGTTCGTTAGAAAGGTGTTCGCTTTCAGGCTACTTTTTGAGCTTCCAGACTGGCGGCGTGCTGAATCAGCGAGGGTACGTCGAGAATCAGCGCCACGTCGCCCGAGCCCAGGATGGTGAAGCCGCTGACGCCGCGCACTTTACCGAACAGCTTGCCGAGAGGCTTGATCACGGTCTGGAATTCGCCCATGAGTTCGTCTACCAAAAGGCCTGCCTTCTGCCCGCCAAAGTGGGCCACGACAATGTTCCGGCGGCGGGACGTTTGGCTGTTTACCTTGAAGTGTTCGCGCAGATTGAGGATGGGCAATACCTCCCCGCGCAGATTGACGTAGCTGCCGTGATACTGCTCCCGCTCATTCAGCTCTACGCACTCCGACACTGTGTTCAGAGGAATGACATAGGAGTAGCCGCCGACACTCACCAAAAAACCGTCGATGATGGCTAGAGTCAGGGGTAGGCGGATGCGTATGGTCGAGCCTTGCCCTTCATGGCTTTGGATTTCCACCGTGCCGCGGAGCGCTTCGATATTGCGCCGCACGACGTCCATGCCGACGCCCCGTCCGGACAAGTTGCTGATCTTGTCGGCGGTGGAAAAACCGGGCTCGAAGATCAAGTGATAAATCTCTTGCTCGCTCAGGTTTTGATTGGCGTTCGCCAGCCCCCGCTCGATTGCCTTGCTCAATATCTTGTCGCGATTCAATCCGCCGCCGTCGTCGTTCACTTCGATGACGATGCTGCCGGATTCGTGATAGGCGTTGAGCCGAACCGTGCCTTTTGCCGGTTTGCCGGCCGCGATACGCCGATCCGTAGGCTCGATGCCGTGGTCGATGGCATTGCGCACCAGGTGGGTCAGCGGATCGCCGATCTTTTCCACCACGGTTTTATCCAGCTCGGTTTCCGCGCCGCTGATCTGGAGTTCAATGTCTTTGCCCAGTTCTTTGGAAACATCCCGAACGACGCGATTGAAGCGGTTGAACGTTTCGCCGATCTGCACCATGCGCAACTGAAGGGCGCCGCCACGGACTTCCTCCACCAGACGCAGGGTGGTGGATAGCGCTTCTTGCAGTGCGCTGTCGTTCGTTCGTTGCGCCAGCAAGGATGCCGTCGCTCCGGCGATGACCAATTCGCCCACCTGATTGATGAGTTGGTCCAGCTTTCCGGAATGAATGCGGATGAGGCGGGTTTCGCCGGTCTTGGCGTCGCGGATTTTCTTTTGTTTTTCGAGAGCTGCCTGGACGACCGGTTGTTGCAGCATGCCTTCCTGCACCAGTATTTCGCCCATCGGCGGGTGTCTTTGGGCTCTGGCTTCGATCTCGTTTTGCAGGATCAGCACCTCTTCGATTTCCCAAGGGGTGACCGCATCGACCTCGACTAGAATCTCGCCCACCTTGTCCGCTTCTGCCTTCAAAGCCTCGATGCGCTCGATGGCGACTGCTGCGAAAGCGGACGGCGGGGTGATGCGAATGTGACAATCGTCCCGCACGAACTCGAAGACGCTTTCGATAGTTTTTTTATCTGTCGGGCTTCTGAAATCGATCTCGAAGCCGAGGTAACAGCTCTCGGGATCCATGTGTTCGGCGGGCGGAAGCCGTTCCGTTTGGGTCGCGAGATGGACGATATCGCCTAGCTTGCAGAGGTAACGAATGAACGATGCCGGATCGAAGCCGTTGCGCAGAATGTTTTCGCCGAAATCCACGGCGATGTGCCAGCAATCGCCGGTCACGGCACCTTCGCCGCAAACCTCTACCGGTGCGGGTGTTTCGGCCGGCAGATGACCGATGTCGTTCCGTGCATCGGATGTCTCCAGATAGCGGCGTAGCCGATGGAGCAGTCCGGCGCCAGTGAGCGTCGGCTCTGCATTCGATTCGGTTCCGACAGTCGCTGCATCGACTAGGACGGAGATCTCGTCGCAGGATTGGAGCAAGAGATTGGTCAAATCGGGGCGCGGCGGGATTTCGCCGGCGCGCATCCGATCCAGCACGTTCTCCACGACATGGGTGAAGGATACGATGGCGTCAAAACCGAACAGCCCTGCCGAGCCTTTGATGGTGTGGGCGGCGCGAAAAATAGCGTTCAAGATATCGGGATCCTCCGGCGCCTGTTCCAGCCGTAGAAGGCCTTGTTCCATTTCTTGGAGAAGAGCGCGGCTTTCCTCGATGAAGACCGGCAGTGCTTGATCCAGACTCATGACGACAGTCCTCTCGAATCCGGCGCGGCGGTTATGACCAGGGGATCGCCGAAGAAGCCCGCCAGGTTATATAGGTCCATCAACTCCAGAACCGCCGGGCTATGGAAAATAAGGCGAAGATGGGTTCCAGTACGATCGGCCTCCTTTTTGGCCAGCATGAGGAGTTGACATCCCGCCGTGTCAATTTCGCTGATGCCGGACAAGTCGATTTCGAGTTCGTTTCCGGCTTGTAGCCTAGCTATGAGAGGCTGTTTGATCTCCGCGGCATGGTAGATGGTCAGTTCGCCGGCGAGACGCAAAGCGCCGCCTTCTTCAGTGAATTCTATGGCCATGACTGAGGCTCCTTCACGGCATGATCAATTTCGACACCGCATCGAGCATTTGCGCGGGCTGAAATGGTTTGACAACCCACGCCTTGGCGCCCGCCGCCTTGCCTTCGGCCATTTTGCTTTCCTGTGACTCGGTGGTGAGCATGATCACCGGAGTGAACTTGTACGCGGGGAGCTGTTTCGCCTCTTTGACGAAGCTGATTCCATCCATATTGGGCATATTGACATCGCTGATGATCAGGTGAATTCGTTGCCCGTTCAGCTTGGTCAGAGCGTCTTGGCCGTCGCGGGCTTCGATGACGTCATAGCCCGCTCCTTTCAAGGCAATGCTTACGACCTGGCGAAGCGAGGCCGAATCGTCGACGATGAGAATGGTTTTGGCCACGGTGCTACTCCTTAGGGATTAAAAGAAAGTGATGTTCGCAGATCGATCGGAACTGACGGGCTGTACGCCATGGTGGTGCCGGCGTTGCTCCTCGGTGGTATAGGTTTGCGCCAATTCCTTGAGCCACAGCGTGGCATCGATCGTTTCTTTTCCGGACGCTTCGGAAATACGAGCATGAAGCTTTTCCAAATCGTCGCGCACATGCCCGAGGATTTGGCTGACCCGGTCTTGGAATTGCAGCGAGACCAGAATGTCCGATAGCTCGTTCTTGATCTCTACGCTTTTTCCTTGAAGGATCTCGGCGGATTGGCTCAAAGCGCCACCCGCTTTGCTGAATTGGTCGAGAACCCGGTTGATCGCGGTCTCGGAGTCGGTCAGCAATTTCACGTCTTGATTGGCGCTTTTTTCGGAAAGCTCTAATGCCGAGGTGATGGCCTCGTTGATGACATTCACCCGTTCGCTGATCCGTTTTCCGGTTTCTCCGGAAAATGTCGAAAGCTTTCGCACTTCATCCGCGACGACCGCAAATCCTCTTCCGGCTTCCCCCGCTCGTGCGGCCTCGATAGCCGCGTTAAGGGCCAGTAAGTTGGTCTGCCCGGCGACACTGGCGACCTCCGCTGCCATCTGTTTCAACTCTTCCGTGAAGTGGGACAGTTGCAGGATTTCCTGCATCGCCATCCGCCTCATGTCTAAAGCAGTCTTCAGAGAGGCGAGAACCGAGTTCAATTCGTTCTGGCTCTGCGCCAGGAGCGACATCATGCCGTTGTCGCTCGCTTGTCCGCCGATATCGTGGGCTGCTTCTTGCGATGCGATTACCGTGGTTTGCAGGTCATGCGCAATATCGGCGAAACGGTCGCTGAGTATGACTATGGCTTCTTCCATCTGCGACCGCCCCATCTCGATCTGGCCGGACCATACCGGCAATACGGCTGCACATAATTGGTCCAGGCTGTGGATGGGCTCGCGCCTCTTTTCGTGCTCAGTCCGTAGAATGGCGTTGCTCTTATTTATCGCTGCCGCCAGCTCTCTCTCCGACCGGGCGGCAAGCAGACGAACCGGCAGCAGCGCCATGAGTAGCAAGGCGCCGCCCCCGATCAGACTGCCGGTGCTCCAATCTCCCGCCTGGCCCGTCACCAGTAAACCGGCTGCTCCGAGACTGCTCGCATAAGACCATAAAGCTGTATTCGATAAATATTCGGAGGCGGAGAATTCGCGTGTGGTGTGTAACTCCTTGCGCATCTGTGTTTTTACCCCTGCTGGTTTTCGATTTCCGGATTACCGTGCTTGGCGCCTATGCCGGCGACGGCTCTTGTCACGTCCTCGAATCGTTTTAATTTGTCAAAAAAAATCTGCACCCTCGATTAAGGGTTTGGTTGAATTAAGGTTTTATTTCAGTATTGGAAATTAGCGGGCAGAACTAACGGGCACCATGGCCCCTCACGGTATCAACGCTATCGGTACTTCCTATCGAGTCAAATACTTGATCAGTGTGTGGTCGTGATTTTTTGGTTATGACGCTAAGCACATCGAGGCCGCTCCGTCCGGCGGAAACAGTCCAGGGTGGCCCATGCTGGAGGTGTCGTTCGAAATCTTTCCGGTACATCGACTGCGGTTGCAGCCTGGGTTAGGGCGATGATTTTGGAGTTATGCAAGATGGTTACACGCTCGTTGCCGTTCGCAATCGAGACCTTCTCGAGCATTTTTCCAACGTTTTTAAGTCTGGTACGGAAATCACAGAATAGAAGTAAGGGAATTCTGATTTTTTAGTAAGGAAAGCAGAGGGTGCTGTAGGGAGAGGTATCGAATACTTACTTACTTCGGAGGTATGGCCTGCCAAAGCGTGTAAGTTAACGATCGAAAGACGGAACTAAGGCGTCAGATGAGTTGACGATTGTGCGGCCAGTCGTAAGTAAGTGATCAGTGAATCGGCGGGAATCACGGGCGCTCACCGCCGGGCCGAGGACAAGACGTCACGCGCTCGCCACTTCAAATCCGAATGAAGATCGTGATTCTAAAGCTATTTCGTGTACCGGGCTGGGCGGTTGTTGCTGGCAAGGAATTAGCCGAGAAAGCCCGATCCTTCGTGAGTCGGATCGCAACTTTCCCGGCTACACGTGACTTATATCAGGCACCGCGCGGCAGCGGATGCCTTACATGGTATTACGCGTTGGGTAAATAGTTGACTGACAGGCGATTTGTAATGGTATAGCCGTGCAATGCGTCGGCAAAATCCTGAAGGCCTTGGATGCCCGTTTCCCTTGCTCGGGTGCACCACTCTCTGAGCGATTGCACGCGTGCTTCGTAGCTGACTGTGGAGTTCGCCCAGAGCTGTTTCAATTCCTCTTTGAATCGGTAAACGGTGTGCAGTGTCTGACTCAGGTTTAGTGCTCGATCAAGAGTACGGATAGCAGCCTCGTCAAGTTGGATATCCTCTCGAACCAAGAGCGGTTTTGCATCGCGGAGTAGGCGTCGGGACGCCGGAAGCGCTGTCCTTAATTCTTGGCGCAAGACTGGAAGCACCACGCTGCGGCCGTATAAAGCCAACACATGGACTCGATTGCGCATTACAGCCTGTATCGTTGCCAGGTCGATCAGTTTCTTGTCGGGAAGAATGCGGATTTTTGGAGCAACTCGCCGGACCTTAGCCAATTTCAACAGTTCCATCAGGCGAATGTAGACCCAGCCGATGTCCAATTCCCACCAGAGGGAGGACAGCCGCGCTGAAGAGGGGTAGGCATGGTGATTGTTGTGGAGTTCCTCGCCGCCGATCAATAAGCCGATCGGGAAGAGATTGGTGGATGCGTCACGGGTCTCGAAATTGCGATAGCCGGAGTAATGCCCTAGGCCGTTGACCACGCCCGCAGCCCAAAAGGGAATCCAGAGCATTTGCACGGCCCAGATGGTGATACCGAAGAAGCCGAACAGTGCGACATCGGCGAGAAACATCAGAGCGACGCCCAAGCCTGGATGCGGTGTATAAAGTTTCCGCTCTATCCAGTCATCGGGTGTACCGTAGCCGTACTGGTCCAAGGTTTCAGGGTTTATGGCTTCGGTCCGGTAGAGTTCCGCACCTTCCCACAACACCTTGCTTATGCCAAATACGCGAGGGCTATGGGGATCGTCCGGTGTTTCGCATTTGGCGTGGTGTTTGCGATGAATCGCGACCCACGCCTTGGTGGTCATGCCGGTCGTCAGCCACAGCCAAAGTCGAAAAAAATGGCTGACCGCCGGATGAAGGTCCAAGGCGCGATGCGCTTGATGGCGATGGAGAAAGATTGTGACGCTGGCGATGGTGATGTGGGTCAGCCCTAGCGTAACCACAATAAGTCCCCACCAGGGGATGTCGAGTAAACTATCAATCATTTTTACTATCCGATAAGAGAAGAAGGTAAGGAGTAGGCACTAATAAAGATCATTGTGGTCTTGAAAGCCTGTTCATAGCATTACGTAGGTAGCATATATTGAACAGCGCTGCCGTTTGTGGGGAATGCGCTGAATTCCATTTTCAGCATGAGGGGATGGCATTTCAAACGATGGATCTTCCGAAGGATTGCCGAATGTTGCATGGTGTAACAAAAAACAGGGTTGCAATCATTCATTAGAAGCCGAATCCAAAGCCCAAGCCGATACCGAAACGCGGCCCGGTATCGTATTCGGATAGCAGTTTGATCTCCACGGGGTGCAATAGCGGAAATGCACGGCTTGTTTCACCGGCTTCCGTCACGCGCTCACCGATTATGCGACCGGCCGCTACGATTCGCCGGCCCTGCTCATAGATGAGGGTATCCAAATAGCCGGGATACAGCAGAAGGAATCTGCCCAATGCAGGCTCACTGAGTTGCGGCTCGCCGCGTCTATCAGTGGGGTAGGCCAAAACTTCGACTAATGTGCCTTCCTGTAGATTTTCGGCGCTCAGGATCGTTCCGCCTACAAGAACCGTTTGGCCGATAAATGCTTTGGGATTGTTCAGGACGGTGTCGGGCGAAAGTTTTGGATCGACCTGATCCATGGTTTTTCGCGAAAGTACCGATCCGCAACCGCTGAGCTGTACCGCGAGCGCAAGTGCGGCAATCAGACCGAGACATCGAGTCCAGACAATCGCAGAACCGGATCGAATGTCCTTTTTCGAGATCCGAAATTCTGTCACTGTGTTACGTTTCAGCCTCTTGAATTGAATCGGTCTTACCAGTAAGGGTACCAGTAAGGGTAATAACCGGGCCAGCCGCGCCACCAAGGATCATACCAGTATGGCATCGGATAATAGGTGTAGGTCGGTCTAGTGGCCCATAGGTGAATTTCGTTACAACCGATTACTGGATAGGTATAGTTGATTTGATCGAGCGGCTTGCTTTCCTTGCCTTTAACTTCTCCTGCGACCGTTACTTCGCGTCCTTTTGCATAAACCGCTGAATCCAGGAATCGGTTGCAGCGAATCAGAAATCGTCCGGCGGAAGTATCGACATCTTCCGGGCGATCCGAGCTGTCTAGTGGTTTTTGCAAGACTTCGAGTTCGGTGAACTTTGGGAGGTTGCTGGTTTGAACGATCGAGCCTCCCAACATGACCATGCGGCCTTTGTACGCGTCCGGGCGGGCGCTGATTTCCGAAAACGATGGCTGCTTTTTTGTCGCCGTCCGAACGGGTTTCGAAAACGGGCTGGTCGCGCAACCAGCTACGCTTAACATCGTTATCCATAACAACGTTAATCGGAGCAACTTCGATCTACCCGGCAGAATCTCGGAAATCAAGGTCTCGATCGGTGACATGGTCATATTCATCACCCTCGCGGAAACACTCTTCCTCTTTGGACAGAACTGTTTCCAATGAATTCACATTCATATGGCCATCATAACCAATTCGCTAAGTTGCTGCCCTCGAAATCTCTCTTCTGCAACTTGTAAGAGCGAAGGGCTTTGATTAATTTAAAAATAGCTCTATAATTACTGCTCTTGATTTCAGGCGCGTAGCTCAGTTGGTTAGAGCACCACCTTGACATGGTGGGGGTCGTTGGTTCAAGTCCAATCGCGCCTACCAATTCCGAAAAGCATCGCTGGTCGATGCTTTTTTTGTTGAAGAGGTTTCGACTGATGCCCGTGATACGCCTGCCAGATGGTTCCGCTCGCGCATTCGATCACCCCGTAACGCTTATGGAGGTGGCTCAATCCATTGGGCCCGGGTTGGCTAAGGCAGCATTGGCTGGTCGGGTCGACGGAAAACTAGTTGATTTATCCAGCGTCATCGAAAACGACGTCGCAGTGGAACTGGTCACCGGCAAGGACGTGGACGGATTGGAAGTTATTCGCCATTCGACTGCGCATCTGCTAGCTCAGGCCGTTAAGGAGTTGTATCCAAGCGCTCAAGTGACGATCGGTCCGGTAGTGGAAAACGGGTTTTACTACGATTTTGCCTTCGAACGTCCCTTCACGCCGGAAGATCTCGAGGCAATCGAGAAAAAGATGGCGGAGCTGGCGGCAAAGGGTATTCCGGTCAAGCGAGAAGTAATGCGTCGGGAAGATGCAATTACATTCTTCCGCAATCAAGGCGAGCACTATAAGGCCGAAATTATCGAAGCCATACCGCCCGGCGAGCAAATTTCTCTCTACTCGCAAGGGGATTTTACGGATCTTTGTCGCGGCCCTCATGTGCCCGATACTGGAAAGCTGAGAGCCTTCAAACTCATGAAAGTGGCGGGCGCCTACTGGCGCGGGGATTCTCGCAATGCCATGTTGCAGCGTATCTACGGCACCGCTTGGGCCGACAAAAAGGATTTGGATGCCTATCTGCATCGATTGGAAGAGGCGGATAAGCGCGATCATCGCAAGATCGGCAAACTTCAGGATCTGTTCCATACGCAGGAGGAAGCTCCGGGTATGGTGTTCTGGCATCCTAACGGCTGGTCGCTCTATCAGCAGGTCGAGCAATATATGCGCCGGGTGTTCCGCGAAAATGGCTACCAAGAAATTCGCTGTCCTCAGATCCTGGACGTAAGCCTTTGGAAAGCTTCAGGCCATTGGGATAACTTTCATGAGAATATGTTTTTTACCGCCTCCGAGAATAGAGAGTACGCGGTAAAGCCCATGAACTGCCCCGGCCATATTCAAGTTTTCAAGCAACACTTACATAGCTACCGTGAATTGCCGATTCGATTCGGTGAGTTCGGTTCCTGTCATCGCAATGAGCCTTCGGGCACTTTGCATGGCATCATGCGCGTGCGCGGTTTCAATCAGGACGATGGCCATATTTTCTGTACTGAGGATCAAATTCAGGGCGAAGTCGTCGCATTTATAGGCACCTTGCGCAAGGTCTATGCGGATTTTGGGTTTACCGACATTTTGTACAAGTTGTCCACACGTCCGCCGAAGCGGCTCGGGAGCGATGAAATTTGGGATAAGGCCGAAGGCGCGCTAGCAGCGGCTCTGACTGCGCAAGGCATCGAATACCAATTGCAGCCGGGCGAGGGGGCTTTTTACGGCCCCAAGATCGAGTTCGCGTTGAAGGATGCTATCGGTCGAGTATGGCAGTGCGGCACTATCCAGGTGGATTTCATGATGCCGGGCCGTCTCGGCGCCGAATACATTGGTGAGGACAATGCCCGTCATACTCCGGTTATGTTGCATCGGGCGATCATAGGCTCGATGGAGCGTTTCATCGGCATTCTCATCGAGCATTACGCAGGATACTTTCCGCTCTGGCTGGCACCGGTCCAGGCGGTGGTGCTCAACATTACCGGAAATCAAGCCGAATATGCAGCCGAGTTGGCTGCGGGGCTTGTAAAACAAGGCTTTCGGGTAAAGTCCGACTTGAGAAATGAGAAAATCGGCTTTAAAATTCGCGAGCATACCGTGCAGCGTGTGCCTTATTTATTAATCGTCGGCGATAAAGAGCTAGGTTCCCGTACCGTTTCTGTGCGCACACAGAAAGGCCAGGATCTAGGCAGTTTCAACTTGCCAGATTTAATCAGCAAGTTTACCGACGAGGTGGCGAGCCGCGCTGCGTTTCAATAATTGCGTTCGGAGGAATAGGATATCACTGCTGAAAGAAAAGAGCCGCGCCTGAATGAAGAGATCACGGCGCCCGCTGTCAGGTTGATCGGACCCGACGGTAATCAAATAGGGGTCGTGTCGGCCAGAGAAGCCAGGCAAATTGCCTATGATGCGAATCTGGACCTGGTCGAGATTTCACCGGCAGCCGATCCTCCGGTGTGCCGGGTGATGGACTACGGTAAATTCCGTTTCGAGCAGAATAAAAAGCTGCAAGCGGCTAAGAAAAAACAAAAGCAGATTCAGGTCAAGGAAATTAAGTTCCGTCCGGGTACGGACGAGGGCGATTACCAGGTCAAGCTGCGCAGTCTCACCCGCTTTTTGTCAGACGGCGATAAGGCAAAAGTCACTGTTCGGTTTCGTGGTCGGGAATTGAGTCATCGCGAGTTGGGGATGGATCTTTTAAAGCGGATTGAGGCGGATCTTGTGGAGCACGCGCTCGTGGAACAGTTTCCAAAAATGGAAGGTAAACAGTTGAGCATGACGCTCGCGCCGAAAAAGAAAAAATCTTGAGTTAATTAGGAGATTCAGATGCCTAAGATGAAGACCAATCGCGGCGCAGCGAAACGCTTCAAGCGTACTGCGTCCGGCGGTTTTAAGTGCAATCATTCGCACCGCCGCCACATTCTGACGAAGAAGAGCACCAAGAGAAAGCGTCAATTACGCAATCCCGCCACTTTGCACCCTTCGGATGTGCGGAGTGCGGCTCGCTTGTTGCCTTATAGCTAATTTTATCTTGCCCATCGAGAGAGAAGCCCATGCCTAGAGTAAAACGAGGCGTCACTGCGAGAGCCCGGCACAAAAAGGTTCTTAAGCAAGCGAAAGGTTATTACGGCGCCCGTAGCCGAGTTTATCGCGTTGCCAAGCAGGCAGTGATCAAAGCCGGCCAGTATGCTTATCGGGATCGTAGACAGAGAAAGCGTCAATTCCGTGCGCTTTGGATCGTGAGAATCAATGCAGCGGCACGCGAGTTCGGACTTTCCTATAGCCGCTTTATGGATGGCCTGAAAAAGGCCTCCGTCGAAATCGACCGTAAAGTTCTGGCGGATTTGGCTGTTCGCGACAAAGATGCGTTCGCTGAATTGGCCAAGATCGCCCAGGGTTAGCCCGCATCTGATCTCCACGGGAAAGACTCGCCCAGAGTTTTTCCCGTTCTTTATTTCAACACCGTTGTCCAAGCGAGCAAGGCTGTGAATACACCCCTTGAAGAGCTTCTCGTGCAGGCCAGAAAACAAGTGGCCGAGGCCGATACGCTCGGAAAACTCGATCAAGTACGGGTCCATTATCTCGGCAAGAAAGGTGTATTTACCGAGCGGATGAAAGAGCTCGGTACGCTTCCGGCCGAGCAGAGACGGGAAGCCGGAGGCTGGATCAATCGGGCCAAAGATCAGTTTGTGGCTGATTTGGAGGCCCGGAAGTGCATTCTGGAGGCGATCGAGCTGGAAGGGCGTCTCAAGCGGGAAACCATCGACGTCACTTTGCCAGGGCGTGGGCAGCGTACCGGGGGACTCCATCCAGTCACTTTGACGTTGCGGCGCATCAGCCAACTCTTTAAGAATGTGGGTTTTGACATCGTCGAAGGCCCGGAGGTGGAGGACGACTACCACAATTTTGAGGCCCTGAACATACCCGCTCATCATCCCGCGCGGGCGATGCATGATACCTTCTATTTCGACGAGCATACCCTCTTACGCACCCATACGTCGCCGGTGCAGGTCCGGATCATGGAGACCCAGAGTCCGCCGCTAAGGGTCATCGCACCGGGCCGTGTCTATCGCTGCGATTCCGATTTGACCCATACCCCGATGTTCCATCAGGTGGAGGGATTCGTTGTCGATCGGGACGTCAGCTTTGCCGATCTCAAGGGCATACTCTACGAGTTCCTGACCTTGTTCTTCGAAAAGGACATGCAGGTACGTTTCCGTCCCTCTTACTTCCCGTTTACCGAGCCGTCCGCCGAAGTCGATATCGAGTGCGTCATTTGCGGAGGCGAAGGCTGCCGAGTCTGCAAGCAGACCGGTTGGCTGGAGGTGATGGGCTGCGGAATGATCCATCCGCGCGTTTTCGAATTCGTCAAGATTGATCCGGAACGCTATACCGGATTCGCCTTTGGCTTGGGCGTAGAGCGGCTCGCGATGCTGCGCTACGGCATCAACGACCTCAGGCTGTTCTTCGAGAACGACCTTAGATTCCTCTCGCAATTCGCGGCATTTTAAGAACAACATACGGTCCTTCCCATGCGCTTCAGCGAAGCCTGGCTACGAGAATACGTCAATCCACCGATAGACACGCAAAGACTGGTTCATCAGCTGACGATGGCGGGTCTTGAAGTCGACAGCGCCGAACCTGCCGCCGCATCGTTCAGCGGCGTTATTGTGGCCGAAGTCCTCGAAGTTTCGGCGCATCCGCAAGCCGATCGGCTGCGAGTCTGCCTTGTGTCCAGCGGTTCCGGAGAACCGCTTCAAATCGTATGCGGAGCGCCCAATGTCAGGGCTGGAATGCGCGTTCCGCTCGCCATCGAGGGGGGCCGTCTGCCGGGGAACGTTTCCATTCGGAAATCGGAGCTTCGGGGCGTGGCCTCGTTCGGCATGCTGTGTTCGGCCAAAGAGCTAGGAATCGACGATCCTCAAACCGGACTGATGGAATTGCCCGCGGACGCTCCAGTAGGTACTGATGTCCGGGATTATCTCGGGTTGGACGATTGCATCATCGAGGTCGATCTGACGCCGAACCGCGCGGATTGTCTAAGTGTAGAAGGCATTGCGCGCGAAGTGGCTTCGCTCAACGCTCTGGATTGGTCGGCATCCGACGTTCCGTCCGTGTCCGTAACGAGTCCGGAAACATTCCCGGTCAGTGTTTCCGCGCCCGAGGCGTGCCCGCGCTATCTGGGGCGGTTGATCAAGGGCGTATCGCGTACCGTTCAGACGCCACTGTGGATGCGCGAACGTTTGCGGCGCGCCGGCATCCGCTCTTTAGATGCGGTAGTGGATGTTACCAATTACGTGCTGTTGGAAATGGGGCAGCCCTTGCATGCCTTCGACGCGGCCAAGCTGGAGGGCGGCATCCATGTTCGCTATGCGACGCCGAGCGAGAAGTTGTGCCTGTTGAATGGCGAAGAAGTTGCGCTGGAGTCCGACGTTTTGGTCATCGCGGATGGACGAAAAGCCCTGGCATTGGCGGGTATCATGGGTGGCAGCAGCTCTGCGGTGGGTGATGACACCACCGATATTTTCGTCGAATGCGCTTTTTTCACTCCGAGTGTGATCATGGGCAAGGCTCGGCGTTATGGGCTAAATACCGACTCGTCGCATCGCTTCGAGAGAGGCGTCGATCCCGAATTGCAGACTCGCGCCATCGAGCGGGCCAGCGAACTCATCCTATCCATTGCCGGCGGAGACGCCGGACCTATCGTCGAAGTGGCGAGCCCCTCGCATTTACCACGACGCGCGCCAATCCTGCTGCGTTACGAGCGGATTACCCGTCTGCTCGGTATGAACATCGATCGACCTAAGGTGGCTGAAATTCTTATGCGGTTGGGAATGGTCCTAGTAGATCATCCGGAGGGATGGACCGTGACGCCTCCCGGGTTTCGTTTCGATATTGCCATCGAAGCCGATCTCATCGAGGAACTCGGGCGGGTCTATGGCTACGAATCCCTGCCGCGCCGTCATCCGGTCATGGCGACGGCCATGCGGCCGGTGTCTGAACGAATCCTCGACCTGGACCGGGTGAAGAATCTCCTGGTCGATCGCGGTTATCAGGAAGCGATTACCTACAGCTTTGTAGACGAAGCGCGGCAGACGCTGATCGAACCGGAAATTCCCTATTTGGCCTTAAGGAATCCGATTTCCTCGGATCTGGCCGTGATGCGCACCGGCCTTTGGTGCGGATTGCTGGATGCGGCCCTCAAAAACACGTTCCGCCAGCAGAGCCGAGTACGCTTGTTCGAAGCCGGCCTGCGCTTCGCGCGATGGGATGCCGGCATCGAACAGCGGAAATCTTTGGCTGGCCTAGCGATGGGTTTAGTGCACGAAGAGCAATGGGGAGAGTCCTCTCGTTCGGTAGACTTTTACGACATCAAGGCCGACGTCGAAGGCATGGTTAAATTAACCGGCCGGGAGGCTGGGTTAGAGTTTATCGGAGCCGCTCATCCGGCGCTTCACCCAGGACAGTCGGCGGAAATCCGGCTCAGCGGTGAACGGCTTGGTTGGATTGGAATGCTGCATCCTCGTTTGGAGAAGCAACTGGGCTTCGAACAAAGCGTGTTTCTATTTGAACTCGATCAAGACGTGCTATTGGGACGACACATTCCGGTATTCCACGGAATATCGAAGTTTCCGCAGGTGCGCCGGGATATTGCGGTCATCATCGATGAATTCGTCACGGTCGATCGTTTGATCGAATGCGTGAAAGAAGCGGATAGCTCTATCCTGAGACAAGTCGTGGTGTTCGACGTGTACCGGGGGCAGGGTGTCGAGACCGGCAGGAAGAGTGTCGCTCTTGGATTGGTGTTGCAGGACGAGGCCGAGACTCTGACCGATGCCAGAGTCGATGAAATTGTAGGAAGCGTTTTGGAACGTCTGAGCAGAGAATTCAATGCTAGGTTGAGAGATTGAAAAGATGGCGCTGACCAAAGCAGACATGGTTGAGAGGCTTTCCGAAAACCACGGCATTAACAAGCGGGACGCCAAGGAGTTGGTCGATCAGTTTTTCGAAGAGATCAAAACCGCGCTAGCGCAAGGGAATTCCGTGAAACTGTCCGGATTCGGCAATTTCGATCTTCGCGACAAGAATCAGCGGCCCGGCAGAAATCCGAAAACCGGTGAAGAGATTCCGATAACCGCACGCCGTGTGGTGACATTCAAACCGGGGCAAAAATTGAAGATAAGCGTCGAAGCATACTCGAGACAGAATGCTGAGAACGTCCGGCAAGAAAGTGAATCGCCGAGTGCGAAAAAATCTCAAGGGTCGTGAGGCGTCTTAATCCCTTTCTTTTGCTTAAGTCACTCCTAGCGCATTTCAAGCCAGAGAATCGAAAATGATCCGAGTAGGCATCGTCGGTGGCACCGGCTATACCGGTGTGGAGTTGCTGCGGATTCTCGCGCTTCATCCTGACGTCGCCATAACCATCGTGACCTCGCGCTCGGATGCCGGAAAGCGGGTCGACGAGCTGTATCCGAACCTGCGGGGTTTCGTCGATGCTGTCTTCGTCGAACCCTCGGCGGAAGCGTTGGCAAACTGCGACGTGGTGTTTTTTGCGACGCCCAACGGCACCGCGATGCGGATCACCGAAGCCTTATTGGCGCAGGGCGTCAAAGTCATCGATCTATCCGCTGATTTCCGCCTGAAAGATCCTGCTGTGTGGACCCAATGGTACGGGGAGCCGCATATTTCTCCCCATCTTTTGGAAGAAGCCGTTTACGGGTTACCGGAAGTGAATCGGGCGCTGATTCGATCGGCGCAGCTGATCGCCTGTCCCGGCTGTTATCCGACCTCGGTTCAATTGGCATTGCTCCCCTTGATCGAGTCGGGTGCAATCCGCTTGGAGCGCATCATTGCCGATGTGAAATCGGGCGTTAGCGGTGCCGGACGGAAAGCGGAAATTCCCATCCTGATGAGCGAAACGGGCGAGAGCCTCAAGGCTTACAGCGTCAAAGGCCACCGCCATTGGCCGGAAATCAAGCAGGGGTTGGAGCAGGTGGCCGGACAGGCCGTGGGTCTCACGTTCGTGCCCCATTTGATCCCTATGATTCGGGGTATTCACGCCACGGTCTACGCCGAATTGAATGTCGGGCACAGCGACTTGCAGGTATTGTTCGAGGAGCGCTATCTCACCGAACCTTTCGTCGACGTTCTGCCAGCTGGTTCCCATCCCGACACGCGCAACGTGCGCGGCGTAAACCGATGCCAGATTGCGGTCCATAGGCCTTTAGCGGGCAATACGGTGGTGATTTTGTCGGTCATCGATAATTTGGTGAAAGGTGCGGCCGGCCAAGCGGTGCAAAACATGAACCTGATGTTTGGCCTGGAGGAAACAACCGGGCTCAGAAGTATCGGGCTTTATCCGTGACGCAGCGTTGACGGCGGCGATCCGGATAATCGATGGGCCGAAGCCTCTTGAAGCGCGCAGCTTCACGCGCCGTAGAAAAAAGGGTTACATCTGCGTCGGGTCCAGAGTCAGCGCATCGATGGGCACGCCCTCGTAGATTTCACGCATATCCAGCCCAGATCCACTGAGGCGAATTCCACGACCTCTAACCCGGCGTATTCGATGTTTTCCCAGCCGGACTCGCGAATGCGGCGGTGGATTCCCACCCTCGCGTCGTTCTGGCTGATCAAGACATACTCCTTCAGCGAAGGCAGAGTGCGGTATGCCAGAAGTCAGAAGCGTCTCCCGTCGATCCGTGGCTCCGGTATGAGTGGACAGGACCTCGACGATCAATATCGAGTCCTCCACGGCGCGGGTTTGCAAGTCGATCTTTTGCACGCCAGAGCCGCAGCTTACCAGGATATCCGGATAGTAATGCGCGTTGGCCTTTTCCACCCGCACCTTTGTGTCGGCCATGAATACTTGGTAGGAGGCCGCAAGTGGGCGCGTAAAGTGGCAAACAAGTTACCAGCAATCGATTGCGTCGCCATTTTTGGCAAAACCTTTTGGGACGTCCCAGTCACCAAAAGGAGCCAAACATGGGCGACGAGTGATTGCCTTCGGCGCCCCGGCCGTCCCAATCGCAAACGTCGCTTTAATCGCGACCTTCCCCGCTCGTCTCGTCCGGACCCAACCAGGGGTCCGGACATCGCTCGCAGATGACTCGACGCCCGGTCGCAATGCCTTGTGGGTGGCCTACGACCGCGCTACCGCGCGACCTTCGGCCACCCACCCGGCGCTCGAGCTTCCGGGGACTACTCGACTCGCTCGCTCACTCGCTCCATGTCTCGCAGCGAATGTTATGGCGAAGCGTGGTTCCGGTCATGGCGAACACTTCGCCGGACACATACTCGTGACTCACGGGGCTATCCAGTTCCATCCGCAGATATTCCTCTTTGCTGAGTATCTGGTGTTTTCGACGTAGCATGACGAATCTCCCGCTCAGATCATGGTCGTTATACCCTCGGGTCGCATTCGGCGCGTTTGGGTATTTGAATACCTAAGATCGTCCATCTCAACGACGGATTTTCTGCCACTATCGCCGGCGAAGCGCGATTTTCGATTACAATACTGGGCTTATCGGAATTTTCGGCCATGTCGACATCAACTCATCCGTCCGCAACGTTAACCACCATCCGCGATTACATCCGTTGGGCCGCCAGCCGCTTCGTGCAAGCGGACTTGTTTTTCGGCCACGGCACCGCCAGCGCACTGGACGAAGCCGCCGCCCTGGTACTCCACGCCTTGCACATGCCTTATGATCTTCCGGGCGGCTATTTCGCGGCCAGCTTGACCATGGATGAGCGGGAGCGTGTCGTCGCTCTGATCGAACGCCGGGTTGTCGAGCGCAAGCCGCTGGCCTATCTCACGCACGAGGCCTCTTTTGCCGGCTTGTCCTTCTACGTGGACGAACGGGTATTGGTGCCACGCTCGCCCATCGCCGAGTTGATCGAAAACCATTTCAGTCCCTGGATCGAAACGGAGCGGGTGCAGGACGTGCTTGACCTTTGCACGGGCAGCGCCTGTATCGCCATCGCTTGCGCTTACGCCTTTCCGGAGGCCCGAGTCGACGCCGTCGATATCTCGTTGGATGCCCTGGAAGTAGCGCGTATCAACATCAAAAAGCACCACATGGAAGACCGGGTGAATGCCATTCGATCGGACGTTTATTCCGAACTGGGCGACCGGCGTTACGATCTGATCGTCAGTAATCCGCCTTACGTAAATCTGGATGAATGGCGCGAGTTGGCGCCGGAATATCACGCCGAGCCGAGGTTGGGATTGGAAGCAGGCGAAGATGGCCTCGATTGCGTACGCCGCATTCTTCGGGACGCCCATCGTCATCTCAAGCCGGAGGGCATTCTCGTCGTGGAAGTCGGCAGCAGCGCCGAGGCTTTGGAGGCGGCTTACCCGGACGTGCCTTTTTGCTGGTTGGATTTCGAGCGGGGCGGGGAGGGCGTATTTCTGCTGACGGCGGAACAGGTGAACCAATTCGGCGCGGCTTTTGGCGCGGAAAATTAGCCCGAGATAACAAGAAGCACTGCTATGTCCGGAAACACCATCGGAAAGTTATTCACCGTCACCTCGTTCGGCGAGAGCCACGGTCCTGCGATCGGCTGCATCGTGGACGGCTGTCCGCCGGGCCTGGAGTTGTGCGAAGCCGACATCCAGGGGGAACTGGAACGGCGGCGACCCGGCAAATCCCGGCATACCACGCAACGCCGCGAGCCGGACGAGGTGAAGATTTTGTCCGGTGTGTTCGAAGGCCGTACCACGGGCACCCCCGTCGGTTTATTGATCGAAAACGTGGATCAGCGTTCCAAGGATTATTCCACGATCGCCGACCGCTTTCGGCCGGGGCATGCCGATTACACCTACCACATGAAATACGGCTTCCGCGATTATCGCGGCGGCGGGCGCTCCTCCGCCCGCGAAACTGCCATGCGGGTCGCGGCCGGGGCGATTGCCAAGAAATATTTGAGAGAGCGGATCGGCGTGACGATTCGCGCTTACCTGGCCCAGCTCGGTCCGATCAAGATCGACCGGCTGGTTTGGGATGAAGTGGACAACAATCCGTTCTTCTGTCCCGATCCCGACAAGGTCGGAGAGCTTGAAGCCTATATGGACGCTCTGCGTAAAGAAGGGGAGTCCATCGGGGCGCGCATCAACGTCATCGCGGCCGGCGTGCCACCAGGTTGGGGCGAACCGATTTTCGATCGCCTGGATGCCGAGTTGGCGTATGCCTTGATGAGCATCAACGCTGTCAAAGGAGTTGAAATCGGAGACGGTTTCGCTTGCATCGAGGCGAAAGGCACCGAATTTCGCGACGAGATGAGTCCGCAAGGTTTCTTGAGCAATCATGCCGGCGGTGTATTGGGCGGCATTTCCTCGGGACAGGATATCGTCGCCAGCATTGCGCTGAAGCCGACTTCCAGCTTGCGCCTGCCGGGCCAGTCAGTGAACGTCCTGGGCGAACCCACGGAGGTGATCACCACGGGCCGGCACGACCCTTGCGTCGGCATCCGGGCCACGCCTATCGCAGAGGCGATGATGGCTTTGGTGCTGATGGATCATTGCCTCCGCCATCGGGCCCAGAATTTCGACGTGAAGACGGAGTTGGCACCGATTCCATCCAGGGCTCCGTAGCCCCGAACAATCTTTCCGCCTCTTATGCTCTCGGCGCGTAACGTGCCTTACGGCCGGTTGTCCGGCTTTTATTTTTTTTATTTTTCGGCCTTGGGCGCCTTTCTGCCGTACTGGGCGCTTTATCTCGAAAATACCGGATTCTCTGCAGTGGAGATCGGCCAGTTAATAGCCATTACCGCTGCGACCAGAGTCGTCGCGCCGAACCTATGGGGATGGTTGGCAGACCGGACCGGGCGGGCTCTGCCCCTCGTCCGGCTCGCCGGATTTTTTACTCTCGGTGCTTTCAGTCTGGTTTTCGGGCCGGAGGGATTCGGGTGGTTCGCTTTCGTCATGCTGGTCTTCAGTTTCTTCTGGAATGCCATGCTGCCGCTTTTCGAAACCGTTACGCTCAATCACTTGCACCATGACACGTATCGCTACAGCTGGGTGCGAGTATGGGGTTCGATCGGTTTTATCGCAGCGGTCGCGTCGGTCGGCAAAGCCTTGGAGGGCATGCTTTCCATCGATTGTTTGCCGCAGTTGATCGTTCTGCTGTTTGGTGGGCTGTGGCTGATCAGCCTGGCCGTACCGAGAGGCCCAGAGGAAATTCACGGCACGGGTCCGAGTTCTTTATCGAATATCTTGAAGCGGGGCGACGTCATCGCGTTCTTTCTGGCGTGCATGCTGCAACAGCTCGCACACGGCCCTTATTACGTCTTTTTCTCGGTCTACCTCCGTGACCACGGCTTCAGCAGCGGCGAGACCGGCCAACTATGGGCGCTCGGCGTTTTGGCGGAAATCGTGCTGTTCGCATTTTTGCACCGTTTATTAGTGCGTTACAGCCTTCGGCAGATCTTTCTGGCGAGTCTCGTCCTGAGCGTCGTGCGCTGGCTGTTGATTGCCTGGGGCATCGACAGTCTTGCGGCGATTCTTTCGGGCCAACTGCTCCATGCGGCAAGCTTCGGCTCCGCCCACGTGGCGGCCATTCATCTGGTGCATCGTCATTTCCGAGGCCCGCATCACGGCAAAGGACAAGCCCTTTACAGCGCCCTCAGTTTCGGTCTGGGCGGCGCGCTGGGCAGTCTCTATAGTGGATATTTCTGGACGGCGTGGGGGCCTCAGTGGGTTTATACGGCGGCAGCGGGCTCCAGCTTATTGGCTTTGCTGATCGCTTGGCCGTCTGTGGGGAAACGGGACGTGGATTGACCGTTTCGCCGTTGGCATTGAAAGATGTAGCATTTGAATAGAAGACAAAACAGGAATTACGGGTATGAGTAGCTCTTTGAGAGATCAACTGCTAAAGGCAGGCTTGGTCAACGACAAGCAGGTCAAGCAGGCCAGCAAGGAAGTGCGAAAACAAGAAAAGCAGAACCGTCACGGCAATGCTGCCGCGAAAGACGAGAGCAGGCGCGCGGCTCAGGACGCCAAGGCGGCGAAAGTCGAGCGCGACCGCCTGCTCAATCTGGAAAAAGCCAAAGAGGCGGAAAGAAAAGCGCTTGCAGCGCAGATCAAGCAGTTGATCGAGTTGAACCGCGTTTCGCCGGGGGAGGATGAGATTGCCTATCGGTTTGCGCACGACAACAAGGTTAAAACCATCTATGTATCCAAAGCGATCCATCAAAGTCTTGTGGCGGGCAGGCTTGCAATAGTCAGCCTGGAGTCGCGATACGAAATCGTTCCACCGGCGGTGGCCGAAAAAATCAAGCAGAGGGACGAGAGCCGGATCGTCCTGCTCAACCCGCCCGATCAACCGCAGCAGGATATTGATGACGAATACGCAGAATACAAAGTGCCGGACGATCTGATGTGGTAGGTGCGGTCAGTTCGTCTCATGTGCTAATTGATAGGCCGGGATAAGGCGATAGCCATTCCCGGCGCAATGCCTAGATCATCCCCAGCTGAAGCTTCGCTACTTCGGACATCATGTCCCGCGACCACGGCGGATCGAAGACCACTTCGACGTTCACCTTGTTCACGCCGGGGAGACTCTTTACCGCCGCTTCGGCGTCGTATTGCAGAACAGGCCCCATGCCGCAGCCCGGTGCGGTCAGGGTCATGATAATGTCGACGTCGTTCTTGCCCTCTTCGACGGGAGTCACCTTGCAGTGGTAGACCAGCCCCAAGTCGACGATGTTGACCGGTATTTCCGGGTCGAAAATGGTCCTCAGCACTTCCCAAACGTTTTTTTCGACGGATTCGGAGTCCGTGCCGCTGACCAGATTGCCCATGATCGGCGGTTCTTTGCCGAGCGCATCGGCATCGTTTCCGGCGATGCGCACCATCTGGCCCATCTCGGTGACCACGGTGAAGTTGCCGCCCAAAGACTGGTACAGACTGACTACATGACCTTTTGGCAGTGAGCCGGGCGTGCCGTCGGGAATCTGGACGACGTTGACGTCCCGTTGAAGGACGATGCTTTCGCGACCGTAACCGTACATAAGTGTTATGCGTTGTTAATCAGATAAGCGCTTGAAGGTGTTCCGTTTGGACTCAGCAGGCGGGCGATTTGCTCCGCATGGACGTCCGGTAAAGGCAGATCGGTTGGGTTTTCGGCCGGGTACGCGCGCCGGCGCAGCGGGGACTGCATGGGACCCGGTAAGTACAGGTGAACGCGAGTCTTGCGGCTCTCCAGTTCGTCCGCAAGGATCCGCCCGAAGCCTTCCAGGCCGATCTTGGCTACCCCGTAAGCACCCCAATAGGCTTTCCCGGTTCGGCCGACCGAGTCGGTGACGAACACGATGCCCGAAGCGGGGGATTTCGAGATCAACGGCAGGAGTTCTCGCGTCAGCAGGAACGGTGCGGTCAGGTTGACGTGCAGCAGACGTTGCCACAATCCGCCGCTAATATCGTTCACCGGTCCGAGCGCGCCGAGTTCGGCGGCGCAGTGCACGAGCCCGTGCAGCGCGCCGAATTCCCGCTCGATCGTGGCGGCGAGATCGCGGTAATCGTTTTCGATAGCGCCCGCCAAGTCGAGTGGATAAATAGCCGGCTGCGGCCCGCCGGTGGCCATAATGGCGTCGTAGACCTTCTCCAGCTTTGGGATGGTCTTTCCGAGCAGGATGACCGTCGCGCCCTCGGCGGCGCAAGTCTTCGAGACGGCCGAGCCGAGCCCGCCGCCGGCGCCGGTGACGAGAATGACGCGGTCTTTAAGCATCGATCCGCTCATCACAGCGCTCCGTCCAGCCAAGGGAGCAAATCTCGGGGCGATGCGAGCAGCCCGTCGGCGCCCCAGTCGCAAGGCGCATCGTCTACGGCGATATAGCCGTACAGCGCCGTTAGAGTCGTCATGCCGGCGCGGCGGCCGGCTTCCACGTCTCCGGGCGCATCGCCGACGTAAACGCACTCTTCAGGGGCCAGGTTCAAACGCCGGCTGGCTTCCAGAAGGGGAAGGGGATGCGGCTTTTTTTCGGCGGTGGTGTCGCCGCTGATGACGCATCCGGCACGATCGGCGAGGCTCAGCTTTGCCAGCAAGGGATCGGTGAACCGGCTCATCTTGTTGGTGACGATGCCCCAGGGAATGGCGCGCCGTTCGAGCTCGCCGAGCACGGATTCGGTGCCGTCGAAGAATCGGGTGCGATCGGCAACATAGGTTTGATAAAGCTCCAGCATTCGGTGCAGCACTCGATCGAAGAGCGCCGGTTCGTAGTCGCCGTTGAAGGCGCAGCGCAGCATGACGGCGGCGCCGCCCGAGATGCAGGGCTTGAGTTCGGCCATGGAGCGCGGCGGAATATCGGCTTCGGCGAGTGCGGTATTCGCGGCGAAGATCAGATCGGGCGCGGTGTCCAGCAGCGTTCCATCCAAATCGAACAGCACGGCGGAAACCGTTCGGTTCAAGGCCATGCGTTTATTCCTCGGGTCTCAAGAAAGCGGCCAGATAATTGACGTCCAAGTCGCGGCTCAGGTTGAATTGCCTGGTGATCGGGTTGTAGGCGATGCCCTCCATGCCGAGAAGCTCGAGTCCTGCTTCCCGCGCCCAGCGGCTGAGCTCGGACGGTTTGATGAAGGTCGCATAGTCGTGGGTTCCCTTAGGGATCATGTTCAAGAGGTATTCCGCGCCGACGATCGCGAGGAGATACGCCTTGGGCTTCCGGTTCAGCGTGGAGAAAAATACCCGGCCGCCCGGCTTGACCAGCTTGGCGCAGGCCCTGACCACCGAGGCAGAGTCCGGCACGTGTTCCAGCATTTCCATGCAAGTCACGATGTCAAAGCTGCCAGGTTCCGCTTCGGCGAGGGCTTCAGCGCTGATCCGCCGGTAATCTACCTCGATCCCCGATTCGTCCGCATGGGATTTCGCGACGTCCAAAAGCTCTTCGGCAAGATCGATGCCGACCACTTCCGCACGAGCCCGCGCCAGCCCCTCGCTGAGTATTCCGCCGCCGCAGCCGACATCGACGACGCGCTTGCCTTCGAGTTCCGCGAACGATCGAATGAACTGGATGCGGAGGGGATTGACCGCGTGCAAGGTCTTGAATTCTCCGTCGAGGTCCCACCAGCGATCGGCCAGCGCGCCGAATTTGTGTATTTCGTGTTCGTGGACGTTTTCGGTGTTCGTCATGGCCGTTCCTGTACGCTGATTAATTTTTCCCGCCAGGCGGCGGTTTTCTGGAAGATTTCTTCGGTGTTCAGAGTCGTAAGCTCTCGGTTTTTCAGAAGCGGGCGTCCCGCCACCCAAACATCACTGACTTGATGGCGTCCGGCTGCATAGACGACGTTCGAAATCGGGTTGTACAGCGGTTGGGTTTCAAGTTCGTCGAGACGGATGGCCGTGATGTCGGCGGACTTGCCGACTTCCAGCGAGCCGATCTCCGCTTCGAGTCCCAAGGCCTTGGCGCCGTTGAGGGTCGCCATGCGCAAGGCGGTATGGGCCGGAACCGCCGCGGCATCGCCCGACACCGCCTTGGCGAGCAAGGCCGCGGCGCGCATCTCGCCCATCACGTCCAAATCGTTGTTGCTGGCCGCGCCGTCCGTGCCGATGGCGACATTGATGCCCGCCTTGATGAGCTTGGTGATTGGGCAAAAACCGCTCGCCAGCTTCAGGTTCGATTCGGGGCAATGCACGACGCTGCCGCCGGATTCGGCAAATTGGCCGATTTCTTCGTCCGTGAGTTGAGTCATATGCACGGCGACGAAGGATGGGCCCAAGAGATCCAGCTGCTGAAGCCGCTTCATGGGACGCATGCCGTAACGCTGGCGGCCCTGATCGATTTCGTCCCGGGTTTCGTGCAGGTGCATGTGGATCGGACGGTCCAGTTCCGCCGCCAGGGTACGAACTTTCAGCAAAGGCTCGTCCGAAACGGAGTAGGGGGCGTGAGGCGCAAAGGCCGTGCTAACCAAGGGGTTATGGCGAAGTTCGTCGTGCAGCGCCAGTCCCTTGGACAGATAATCCTCGGGCCCGCTCGCCCAGGCGCTCGGGAAATCGACCAGGATCAGGCCGACCACGGCACGCATGCCGCAGCGCGCCGCCTGACGGGCGGTGACCTCGGGAAAGAAATACATGTCGTTGAAGCAGGTGACACCCCCGCGGATCATCTCGGCCATCGCCAGATCGGCGCCGTCGCGCACGAAGGTTTCGCCGACCCATTTTTGCTCCAGCGGCCAAATATGGTCGAGCAGCCATTCCATCAGCGGCCGGTCGTCGGCGACGCCGCGCAGCAAAGACATGGCGGCATGGGTGTGAGCGTTGACGAAACCCGGAATCAAGGCGTGACGATCGAACGACTCTACCGACGCGGCTTGATATTTGAGTTCGGCCTCGGAGATCGGCAGGATGTCCACGATCCGTCCGCCATCGATGGCGAGCGCATGATGTTCCAGAACGATACGATCGGGCTCTACCGGGATGATCCAGCGCGCCTTCAGCAGAGTGTCGATATGCATTCGATAACCTAGTGTTTCACTAAACTTTATCATGGGGCGTCCGGCTTGTGCATCCTGCGCCGAATGCGGCAACTCTATTTTGTTCCGAAATCTGAGTGTCCGAGGTGGCGTGGGTTAGCGTGCGCCGTGACTCGCTGAAAAGGGTGGTCCACGCTTTCCCGATGGATTACGGCGCGCTTTGAGCCCAGCGGTCACACTAAGCCTATTCTTCGGCGCGCCTAACCCACCCTACAAAAGTCGGGTTTCGCGCAAAACGAGAATTGCCGGTGCCGGACGAGGGGCATTTTAACCGATGCGGGGAAGCGCCTTACAATTCGCGTTTTTGGCAGTGTGACATGACGATGCATCAACCGAGGGTCAGCCGACGCATGAGCGTCGTGCAAGCGCCCATCATTCCCGCGATTGCCGAGCTGATCCGAAGCACTCCTGGAACCATTTCGCTGGGACAGGGGGTGGTCTTCTACGGCCCGCCGCCCGCGGCCGGCGAAGCCATCCGAGACTTCTTCGAAAAACCCGAAAATCAGAAGTACGGCCCGGTTCAGGGCATGCCTCGGCTGCTCGAGCTAATCGAGCGTAAGCTGGCGTCGGAGAACGAAACTGACTGCACCGCGGGACGACGCATCGTGGTGACGGCCGGCGGCAACATGGGTTTCCTCAATGCCCTGTTCGCCATCGCCGATCCGGGCGACGAAGTCATCCTGCCGCTGCCGTATTATTTCAACCAGGAAATGGCCATCCGGATGCTCAACTGCACGCCGGTGTTCGTACCCACCGACGAGAACTATCAGTTGCGGACCGATCTCATCCGAGCCGCCGTTACCGAGAAAACGCGGGCGATCGTCACCATTTCGCCGAACAATCCGAGCGGAGCGGTTTATTCAAAAGACGCTTTGCGGGCGGTCAACGCCATTTGCCGAGAGCACGGGATTTACCATATCAGCGACGAGGCTTACGAATATTTCACCTACGGCGGCGCGAAGCACTTTTCGCCGGCCTCCGCGCAAAATTCCGAGCCGCACACCCTCTCGCTGTTCTCGCTTTCCAAAGCTTACGGGTTCGCGAGCTGGCGCATCGGTTACATGGTCATTCCGGAGCATTTGTACCAGGCCGTGCTGAAGGCGCAGGATACCAATCTCATCTGCGCGCCCTTGATCTCGCAGCACGCCGCCGTCGGCGCCCTCGAAGCGGGCTCGGGCTATTGCCGAGAAAGGCTGGAGACCATCGGCCGGGTTCGCGAGATCGTTCTGGAGAAATTACAGAGCCTGACCCATATTTGCCGAATTCCGGAGACTCAAGGCGCTTTTTATCTTCTGCTGAAGCTCGATACCGAGCTCGACTCGATGACAGTCGCGGAACGGCTGATCCGGGAGCACAAGGTGGCCGTCATTCCGGGCAAGGCATTTGGCCTGGAAGAGGGCTGTTATCTTCGGGTGGCTTACGGTGCTCTTGAGCCCGAAACCGCCGCCGAAGGGACACGACGGCTGGTGCGAGGATTGCGGGAGATAACAGGCTCTTGAGAAGAGTCCGTCGCGATAAACCCGGCCGCTTCAAGCCGCCCAGCGAAAGCCTCAAACCTTGAACAATGCCGTTACGCGAGTCATGGAATTAGCCGTCAGCGCCAAATCGTGGGCGGCTCGGGCAGACCGGGTGGCGCCTTCCGCGGTCGAGTTGCAGATGCGTCCGATGGCAACGATGTTGCGGTTGATGTCGCCGACGACCGCCGTTTGCTGCTCGGCGGCGCTCGCGACTTGCGCATTCATGTCGGTGAGCCGGCCGATCATCTCGGTGATGCGCGCGAGGGCCTCACCTGCCTTGTCGGCCTCGGTTACGGTCGCTTGCATTTGGTTGCGGCCGTCTTCCATCGCTTGAACTGCGGATTTCGCTTCCGCCTGAAGCCGTTCGATGGTGGCTTGAATCTCGGCGGTCGATTGCTGGGTTTTGCTGGCGAGGCTGCGGACTTCTTCGGCGACGACCGCGAAGCCTCGCCCCGATTCGCCGGCTCGCGCAGCTTCGATCGCGGCGTTCAAAGCCAGCAAGTTGGTTTGATCGGCAATGGTGCGGATCACGTCCAAAACGGCGCCGATACGCTCGGTCTGTTGCTCCAGAGTGCCGACGACCTCGGTGGCTTTGCCCATGTCGATTGATAAAGCATCGATTGCTCCCATTGCCTGGTCTACGATCCGCTTGGCATTCTGCGTTTCCTGATTCGTTTCTTGAACCGCTTCGGCCGTGATATGTGCGGTACGCGCGACGTCCTGAATCGCGACCATCATTTGCTCTACAGCCGCAACCATTTGATGGATTCCGCTTTGCTGTTGTTGAACGCCCTGACTCGCGGAATCGCTGACGTCCAGCAAGTGTTTGGATTCTTGGTTAATTCTCTCGCTGCACGCCAGCAGTTGGTGCAAGGTGTCCTGGAGTTTGGCCGCAAAGCGGTTGAAGCTGCCGGCAATTGAGGCGACTTCGTTGCGGCCTTGATCGTTCAGGCGGATCGTCAAGTCGCTGGTGCCTTGGCTGATGGTCGAGAAATGGTCGGCGACCTTCCGCAGGGGCAGATAAACGCCTTGGTACAGATAAACACAAGACAGTATCGACAAGATCAAGGTCGCGAGTCCGAAGGACACCAGCATCGTCAGCGTTTTTTCCTTGGACCGGTCGGCCTCGGTACTGGCTTCATTGGCGGTATTTTCGATCATGCCGGACAAGGCTGTGAGCTTGGTCTCGATATCCCGGAACGTGCCCAGAAAGTCAGGGGGGAGAGTATGCGATGCCTCCGCATTGGTTAACGCCTTCGAAACCAGCAGGTTGGCGTCGAACTCGTAGACATCGATCAGAGGTTTGACTGCATCCAGTTCGCGCAAGGCCGCCTCGGGAAGGTTGTAGGTGCTGAGCGATGAGACGTACTGCCGCAGTTGCTCGGTAGTGTCCCGCAACACGTTCTGAATATTCTCGCGCTCTTCCGGTGCGGCGTCCGGGCCTAGCAACAACGCGCGGCTCACCACACCGAACAAGCCGTGATGCAGCCGATCCGCTTCGGCGCTGCTTTTCAGCGCCTGAACCTTCAAGTGCAACTTGGTGACACTGTCGGACTGCGCAAACAGTCCCCAGCAGGCGAGCCCGGTAATCAGAAGGACACAGGAAAAGCCGATTACGGCAGAGAGAAAAATCTTTTGCTTGAAAGTCATGAGCAAGACGTCTATTTGAAACAGGACTATAAGTACCGAGAATGTGTGGCAAAGATGTCACAGAAATATGACAGTTTTGAGAAAGGAACCGGTGCGGAAAACAGTCTGGCCGTGCCGACTGCAAGTGCCGAGCATTAAGTTCAGGAAAGTTGTACCGCCCTTATTGGTAAATGTAGGGGAATGCTTCCGCGAACAGATGCCCCCGGAATTCACCTTTTGGCCGACTTTGGCCTTATCCTATGGCGCATTTTGATGACACTGGCTCGGCTATTTCGAATAAGAGCGCAAAAAATGAAAGAACGGGGTTCGAGTATTTGGAAGTTAATCATCTGGCTCTTGGTGGCGCTGATCGGGGCGGCGGCACTGGGCGGCATCGCCTTGAATCGGGGGGAAAGCGTCAACAGCCTCTGGCTCGTGACGGCCGCGGTTTGCGTCTACGCCTTGGGGTATCGCTTCTACAGCGCCTTTGTCGCCGCCAAAGTTTTAGGGCTGGACGGCACGCGGGCGACGCCGGCGGAGCGCTTCAATGATGGGCGCGATTTCGTACCCACCAATCGCTGGGTGGTGTTCGGCCATCATTTCGCTGCAATCGCGGGCCCCGGGCCCCTGATCGGTCCGACCCTCGCGGCACAATTCGGCTATCTGCCCGGCACCTTGTGGATATTGATCGGGGCCGTCATCGGCGGTTGCGTGCAGGATTTCGTGATCCTGTTCAGTTCGATCCGGCGCGACGGGCGCTCTTTGGGCCAAATGGCCCGCGACGAGCTCGGCCCCATCGGCGGCAATGCGGCGCTCTTGGGCGTCATGTGCATCATGATCATCCTTATCGCGGTCTTGGGCCTGGTGGTGGTGAATGCCATGAAGCACAGCCCCTGGGCCACGTCCACCGTGGGCGCAACCATTCCCATCGCCATGCTCATCGGCGTCTATATGAGCAAGCTGCGGCCGGGACGGGTGATCGAAGCGACGGTGCTCGGGGTCGGACTGCTGCTGCTTTCGGTGTGGGGCGGCGGTGCCGTCGACGGAATGGCGGGTCTCCGTGGCTGGTTCGACTACGACGGTCCGCAGCTGGCCTTGATGGTCGTCGTCTACGGCTTCGCCGCGGCGGTGCTGCCGGTGTGGCTGCTGTTGGCGCCGCGCGATTATCTCTCCACCTTCATGAAGCTCGGAACGATCGGGGCCCTGGCGGTGGCCATTATCGTCCTTCATCCGGAAGTGAAAATGCCGGCGCTGACTCGATTCGTCGACGGCACCGGACCCATCTTCGGCGGCAAGCTGTTCCCGTTCGTCTTCATCACCATCGCCTGCGGCGCCATTTCCGGCTTCCACTCGCTGATCTCGTCGGGCACCACGCCCAAGCTTCTGGCCAACGAGGCGGACGCCCGCTTCATCGGCTATGGGGCGATGATGATGGAATCCTTCGTGGCCATCATGGCCATGGTGGCGGCGACCGTGCTCGACCCCGGCGTCTATTTCGCCATCAACAGTCCGGCCGGCGTGGTCGGGAAAGAGGCGGCGGAAGCGGCAGCGAAGATTTCCGCCTGGGGCTTTCCCGTAACCGTCGGGCAGATGTACGCGCTGGCACAGCAAATGGGCGAATCCACCCTGTTCGCCCGCACCGGGGGCGCGCCGTCGCTGGCAGTGGGCATGGCATCCCTCTTCGCCAGTGCTTTCGGACAGGGGCTTTTGGCGCTGTGGTACCACTTCGCCATCATGTTCGAGGCGCTCTTCATCCTCACCACCCTGGATGCCGGCACCCGCGTCGCCCGCTTCATGCTGCAGGACGTGCTGGGCAATTGGGTGCCCGCGCTCGGGCGGACCTCCTGGTATCCCGGCGTGATTCTGACCAGTGGCCTGGTCGTTGCCGGGTGGGGATATCTGCTCTACATCGGCGTCATCGACCCCTTGGGCGGCATCAACAGCTTATGGCCCTTGTTCGGCATCGCCAATCAGATGCTGGCGGGGATCGCGCTTTGCGTCGCCACCACCATCCTGGTCAAGACCGGGAAGCTTCGTTTTGCCTGGGTGACCGGCGTGCCGCTGGCGTGGCTTCTGGTCGTCACCACCTCGGCCGCATGGGAAAAGCTGTTCAGCCCGGAGCTTCGCATCGGCTTCCTGGCGCATGCCCGGGATTTGAGCGATAAGCTCGCCGCGGGGCTATTGCCCGCGGATCAAGCCGCCAAGGCGCCGCAACTCATCTTCAACGATTATCTCGATGCCGGGCTCACCGCGCTGTTCCTGGCCGTCTCCTGGATCTTGGCGGCGGATACGCTACGGGTGTGCGGACTCATTCTGGCCAGGAAACCCCATCCGCCGCTTAGCGAATCGCCCCACATTCCGAGCCGGCTGATCGAAGACTGGGTGAGGGATTGACGGCATTCGATGGACGCCGGCCGAAGCAGCGAGTGTCGAGCATTCTTTACAGAAAACGGATTTCCAAGCCCGCAAAATCACATCCCGTATAGCCAGCCCTCTAAAGCTCTAGCCGGCGCTTGAGAGGGCTGCGGCTGGCTGAACTTTTCATTGGCGCCCGAGTCGCTAAAGAGAAGGCATTTCCTCCCCGCCGATTGTCAGAACGACCCGCCTTTAGTGCTGATGGACGAGTGATGCGCCGGCATACCGACTTTTGCGGATTTTTTGGCGTCGTATTTTTCGTCACCATCGTGCTTGCCGGGTGCGTCAAGCTGGGGCCGGATTATGTACGGCCGCCGGTCGCCGCGTCGGAGCGTTGGCTGAACGCCGACGATGCCCGGTTAAAAGGGCAGGAGCACGGAACTTACCGGACGTGGTGGACCGTCTTCAAGGACCCCGTTCTGAATCGATTGGTCGATCTCGCTTACCGCGAAAACCTGCCCCTGCGCGAGGCCGGCGTGCGCGTGCTCGAGGCCAGGGCTCAGCTGGGTATCGCGATCGGCGAGCTGTATCCGCAGGTCCAGCAGGCGTTTGGATCGTTACAGTACACGCGGCTCAGCGAAAGAACGCTTCAGGGCTCCTTTTCGAGGATATTCGAATACACCCAATCGCAACTCGGGCTGAACGCCAGCTGGGAGCTGGATTTTTGGGGCCGGTTCCGGCGAGCGGTGGAGTCCGCCGATTTCAACCTGCTCAGCACGCTCGCGGATTACGACAATACCCTGGTCAGCCTGACCGCCGATGTCGCGAGCACCTATGTTTTGATTCGCACCGCCGAAAAACGCTTGTCCATCGCCCGGCGCAACGTGGAGATACAGCAGGAGAGCCTTCGGATCGCCGAGGCGCGGTTCCAGGGCGGTACGACCTCGCAGCGCGACGTGGAGCAGGCCAGAACCGTTCTGGCCAGCACGGAGGCCACGATACCGGCTTTGGAGATCCAATTGCGCCAAGCCGGCAACGCGTTGAGCATCCTGCTAGGGATGCCGCCCCGAGAGCTGACCGAACTCCTCGCGGGTTCTGCGGACATACCGGTGGCTCCGCCGTACATCGTGGTCGGCATTCCGGCGGATCTGCTTCGGCGGCGGCCGGATATCCGCCAGGCCGAATTCCAAGCCGCCGCTCAGTCGGCCCAGATCGGCGTAGCCAAAGCGGATCTCTACCCGGCATTTTCCCTAACCGGGCAATTCGGCATCCTGGCCGCCGACGTCGGGCGGTTCTCCCTCGCCGATATGTTCGATTTGCGGAGCCGTTTCGGGAGCATCGGTCCAACAGTTCGATGGAACATCTTTAACTACGGTCAAATCACCAATCAGGTGCGGACGCAGGATGCCCGTTTTCAGGAGCTGCTGATCCGATACCAGAACACGGTTCTCAATGCGCAGAGAGAAGTGGAGGACAATCTGATTGCCTTTCTGAAGTCCGAGGATCGAGCCCGGTTCCTGGCGGAAAGCACGGCGGCGGCCCAGCGCTCGATGGAATTGGCGGTGTTGCAATACCGGCAGGGCATCACGGATTTCACCACCGTTCTGACCGCTCAGCAGGCGCTGTTGACCGAACAGGACAATTTGGCCAGCACGCTGGGCGAGATCTCGCGCAATCTGGTCGGGGTGTATCGGGCACTGGGCGGCGGCTGGCAAGTCCGCGAGGGGCGGGACCTTGTGCCCGAATCGGTCAAGAAAGTCATGGCCGAGCGGACCGACTGGGGACGGATCCTGTCGCCTGCGGTGTATCTGCCGCCGACGGAGCCGAAGCCTACGGTGCGTTCGCCCGACTGGTAAGGGAGATGGCTGTTGTGCGCCGTCCATGCCGCTATAGGCTAAAGGAAGCTCTGATTAAGTCCTTCGACAGGCTCAGGACGAACGGTAACGTATTGATTCCGTTCGTGGTGAGCTTGTCGAACCATGAATGGAATCCACTTGTTCAGAGATTTCTAAAGATGCTTCGGGAGCCGGATGTTGGGAAAACACATACCGGCAGGACGTGCGGCCTGGTTACTGCAATCGCGATACTTTGGGCGGCATTCATCTTCATGTCGGGATGCGGCGAAAAGAATGCCTACGTTCCACCGCCGCCGCCGGAAGTGACGGTGAGCCAACCGGCCCGTCAGCAGGTCACCGGTTATCTCGAATTCACCGGCAACACCCAGGCCATCAACACGGTACAACTCACGGCCCGCGTGCAGGGTTATCTGCAAAAGGTCTTTTTCCAGGACGGCGATCTAGTGAAGAAAGACCAGCTGCTGTTCCTCATCGAGCCGGACGTTTATGAAGCCCGGCTCCGGCAGGCCGAGGCGCAGGTGCTGCAGGTCAAGGCTCAGCTCGATCACGCCGAAACCGAATTGGCTCGGTTCAGCGGCTTGGTGCGACAGAACGCTGCCGCCCAGACCGACGTCGATAACTGGCGCTACCAGCGCGACAACGCGAGGGCTTCGCTTCTGGCCGCTCAGGCCGCCCGCGATCTGGCCAAGCTCGATCTGAGCTATACCCGCGTCACCGCACCGTTCGACGGCCGCATCGACCGGCGGCTCCGCGACCCCGGCAACCTGGTGGGCGCCGGCGAGAATACGGTTCTCGCCATCATCAACCAGATCGATCCCATCTATGTCTACTTCACCATCAATGAAGTGGAATTGCTGAACCGCATCCGGGCCACCGGCGTGTCGCCGGGTGAAGCGGAGCGATTGAACATCCCGGTCTTTTTGGGGCTGGCCAACGACGAAGGCTATCCGCATCGGGGATACCTGGATTTCACCGGGATTTCCATCACGCCGACCACCGGCACCTTGCTGCTGCGCGGCATCTTTCCGAATCCGGACGGCATGATTCTGCCGGGGTTGTTCGCCCGTGTGCGAGTACAGAAGATCAATTCGGAGCGAGTCGCCCTGCTGGTGCCGGAGACAGCGCTAGGCTACGACCAATTGGGCACTTATGTCCTGACGGTGAACGGTGAGAACGTGGTCGAGCGCCGGGGCGTCAAAACAGGTACCCGGATGGACGAACGCCGCATCATCGAGGAGGGGTTGCAGGGCGACGAATGGTTGGTCGTTTCCGGGCTGTTGAGGGCGATTCCCGGCACCAAGGTGATGCCGATCCGGAAGCATGCGGAGAGTGATCGACCGGCATCGGACGATGTCCGGTCACGGAGCGGTGAGTCATGATTTCCGCATATTTCATCGAACGGCCCATCTTCGCCAATGTCATCGCGATCGTCACCGTCGTCATCGGGTTGGTGTGTTTCTACAACCTCCCGGTGGCGCAATATCCGGCCGTGGTTCCGCCCACCATTCAGGTCTCTACCCGCTACCCGGGCGCCAGTGCCGAAGTGGTGGCAGCTACCGTGGGCATCCCCATCGAGCAGGCGGTCAACGGGGTGGAAAACTCGCTGTACATTCAATCCACCAGCAGCAGCGACGGCTCCTATACCTTGACCATCACCTTCGATGTGGGCACCGACCTCAACAAATCCGTGTCGCTGGTGCAGAACCTGGTGAACAGCGCCCTGGCGCAGCTTCCGGCTTCGGTCCAGCCCCAGGGAGTCGTGGTCCGGAAAGTCTCTACCGATATTCTGCTGGTGATCGGTCTCTTTTCCGAGGACGACCGATTCGACGACACCTATCTCTCCAACTATGCGGTCATCAATCTCCAGTATCCGCTGGCGCGAATTCCCGGTGTCGGCCAGGTGGCGGTCCGCGGCGCGGGACCGTACAGCATGCGGGTTTGGCTGAATCCGGACAAGCTTTATCACTTCGGGCTGACCACGCTGGACGTGGTGAATGCGATTCAGAGTCAGAACGTGCAGGTGGTGGCTGGGCAATTGGGCGCGCCGCCGGTGCCGGCCGAGCAGGCCTTTCAATTCACCGTCAACGCTCTCGGCCGGTTGGCCGACGTGGAGCAGTTCGAAAACATCGTGGTCAAGAGCGCACGGGCCGAAGCGGCGCAAATCGTGCGTATCCGTGACGTGGCCCGGGTGGAATTGAGTCGGCAGAACTATGCCAATTTCTCGGCCACGCGGGGTCACCGGTCGGCCAATATGCCGATCTTTTCCTTACCCGGCGCCAATGCCCTGGACGTGGCCGACCGGGTGCGGCAGGCCATCGCCGATATGAGCAAGCAGTTTCCGCCGGGGCTGAAATACGAAATCCGTTACGACACCACGCAGTTCGTGCGGCAAGCCATCCGTGATGTCTACAAGACCTTGTTCGAAGCCGGCGTCCTGGTGCTGATCGTGATCATGGTCTTCCTGCAAAACTGGCGGGCGATGCTGATCCCGGCGACTACGGTTCCGGTAACCATCATCGGCGCGTTCGGAGCCATGGCACTGCTCGGCTTCAGCATCAATCTCATGACCTTGTTCGCGTTGATTTTGGCCATCGGCATCGTGGTCGATGATGCCATCATCATCGTGGAAAACGCATCGCACTATATCGAGCAGGGGCTCTCGCCGAAGGACGCGACCATCAAGGCGATGGGGGAGATGACCGGGCCCGTGATCGGCATCACCCTGGTGCTGACCGCCGTGTTTCTGCCCGCGGCCTTCCTGCCGGGCATTACCGGACAGCTGTTCCGGCAATTCGCCCTGATCATCGCGTCCACGGCCATCATCAGCGCCATCAATGCCTTGACCCTCAAACCGGCACAGTGTGCGCTCTGGTTGCGCCCGCGCCGAGATAGAGAGGAAAAACCCAATGTCTTCTATCGGGGATTCAACAAGGCCTACGGCTATGTGGAAAAGCTGTATGTCCGTCTAATCCAGCGGATGGTGCTGCGCCCGGTGCTCATGACCATCCTGTTCGCAATCGTTGTGGTCATCGCCGGGGTACGTTACGCCTACCATCCCACGGGATTTCTTCCAACTGAGGATCAGGGCTATGCCGTCGTGGTCACGCGGCTTCCCGAAGGCGCCGCACAACCTCGGACGATTGCGGTGGCGAAGAAATTCGACGAGGTCATCCGCAGAACCAAGGGGGTCCAGGCTTGGGTGACGATCGGCGGCTTTTCCCTGATCGACAACGCCAATCTGCCCAACGTGTTTACCTCGTTCGTCGTTTACCAGGACTGGAGCCAGCGCGGTTCGGAATTGAGCCAGGACCGGATTCTCGCCGGTCTCCGGCACGATCTGGCAGTCTCCATTGAGGAAGCCCAGTCGATCGTGATCGTACCGCCCCCGATTCGGGGGCTAGGACAATCGGGCGGTTTTCAGTTGATGATCGAGGACCGCGAGAACCTGGGGCTTCGGGAACTGCAAAAATCGGCCATGGAGGTTGTCTGGACCGCGGGCTCTCAATCCGGTTTGCAAAGCCTGGTCAGCACCTTCAGCGCACGGAGTCCTCAACTTTACCTGGATATCGACCGGATCAAGACGGAATCTCTGAATGTTCCGCTGGCCAGCGTCTTTCAGACGCTTCAGGCTTATCTGGGTTCCACCTTTGTCAATTTGTTCAATAAGTTCAATCAAGTCTTTCAGGTTTACGTACAGGCCGATGCTCCATACCGCCTGCAGCCGGACGACATCAAAAGCCTTTATGTGCGCAATGCACAGGGCGAGATGGTGCCTTTGGGCACCTTGCTGGAAGTGCGGCAGACTCTTGGTGCCGAATTGATAACGCGCTATAACCTGTATCCCGCCGCCCAGATCTTAGGGTCCGCCGCGCCGGGCTTCAGCTCGGGACAGGCTCTCAATCTGATGGAGCAGGTTGCCCAGAAAGCTCTGCCGCACGGCATGAGCTACGACTGGACGGGAACGTCCTATCAGGAAAAACGGGTCGGCAACCAAGCTTATTTTATCTATGCGCTATCCATCACTCTGGTGTTCCTGGTGCTTGCTGCGCTTTATGAAAGCTGGACGGCGCCGGCGGCGGTGATTCTGGTCGTTCCGATGGCGCTGATCGGCGTGCTGTTGGCCCTGATGATCCGCGGGCTGGACAATAATCTGTATACCCAAGTCGGGCTGGTTCTGATGATCGCGCTCGCCAGCAAGAACGCCATCCTGGTGGTGGAATTCGCGCGCGAATTGCGCGCGGAAGGGATGTCCATTCGCGATGCGGCGGTCGAGGCCACGCGCCGGCGGTTCCGTCCGATCATCATGACATCGTTCGCCTTTATTCTGGGGGTTGCGCCTTTATTGATCGCCACCGGTGCCGGGGCGGCCAGCCGCCAATCCATCGGCACCGTGGTTTTCGGCGGCATGCTGGCGTCGACATTCCTTGCAATTCCCTTTGTCCCGGTGTTTTTCGTGCTGATGCAAGGCTTGAGCGAGAGGCGTGCTGCGAAGAAGTCCGAGGCATCGACGATAGGCACACGCAACTCGCGGCCGTGAGAACTTTTCGTCAGGACGGTACTCCACATACACAATTTTTGAGAGAGACGGGCGCGGCTGACTTTTAAGTTCGCACTCGGTCTCGAGAGCGATCGATGACTCAACCGCATATCACCGACAGGCTTAACTAAATGACCGTTTGTTCTTTATTTTTAACAGCTTACTCCTGATATAGTTTTCATAATGTAGTTAAAACCATGCCGACGGGCCGCAGGAAGCCAGTGCGTCCAATGGGATCACTGGTTTTTTATTTACCAGAGCGTCGATGGCCGCTTGCATCCTCCGCCGCGTGGTTTTTCAGACACAATTCAATGTCGATGGCAATGCGCGAAGATCCGTGACGTGCACGCCCATGAGCGTGATGAAAAAAGCACCTCAGGTCGGTCTAACCGCTTTTCCGTCGGCAACTCTTTCAAGAAATGATTCAGTGAACGAACTCAGCAGTCCGTTGACTCCCCAACAGTGGGACATCTTGAGTCGCTTGGCGGAAGGACTTTCCCGCGAGCAAAGGCTGTGGGCAAGCGGTTATCTGGCAGGATTCGGCAACGCCGCACAAAGGCCCGCTCCATCGGCGCCGCTCCAATCCGGGGAGCCGAATCCAGGAGTGACTGTGCTTTTCGGTTCGCAAACCGGAAACGCCGAAAAAATCGCCAAAGCGCTGCATGCCCGATTGCAGCAATGCGGCATCACGGCGCGGTTGGAGGACATGGGCAGCTACAAGAGCGCCCAACTCCGGCGCGACCGATGCCTTCTCGTGATCGCGAGCACCCATGGCGAGGGTGAGCCGCCGGACAATGCCCGCCCATTTTATGAGTTCCTGCACGGCAAGAAAGCGCCCAAGCTGGATGGTCTGCAATTTTCCGTCCTGGCTTTAGGCGATACGAGCTACGAATATTTCTGCAAGACCGGGCGCGATTTCGACAGCCGGCTGGAAGCGTTGGGCGCTACCCGCCTTTATCCCCGTGCCGATTGTGACGTGGATTACGAGGAAGCGGCGGAAAGCTGGATGGAAGGCGTACTGGCCGCCTTGGCTCAGGCGGGAGCTTCTCGGGCGGAAGTCATGGCGTCGGTAGCCGCCGAGCCGACACCCGTCTATTCCAAGAAACAGCCGTTCCCGGCGACCGTGCTGGAAAACATCCGTCTGACGGGCCGAGGCTCCACCAAGGACGTGCGGCATGTCGAACTCTCCGTCGAGGGGTCCGGTTTGCGCTACGAGCCGGGCGATGCTCTGGGTGTGGTGCCTACGAATTGGCCGGAACGGGCGGCCGATCTTATCGAGAGCATCGGGCTCGGCCCGAGCGTAACCGTTCCCGGTTCCGACGGCGTTGGAACCACGTTGGAAGACGCGCTTCTGCATCACTACGAGATTACTACGCCCACCCGACCGTTTCTGGAAAAGTATGCAGAGCTGTCCGGTTCCGCCGAATTGGCCGAATTGCTCAAAGACGAAAACCGGCTGCGTCTTCGGGATTTTCTCTATGGCCGCGAAATCATCGATGTGGTGCGGCGCTATCCGGTGGCCGACATCACGGCCGACCGATTCGTCGCCTTGCTGCGGAAACTCCCGCCCCGACTCTATTCCATCGCATCGAGCCCTAACGCCGATCCCGATGCGGTGCATCTCACTGTCGGCGTGGTGCGTTACGAGAGTTACGGGACCGAGCGCCAGGGCGTGGCGTCCACCTTTCTCGCCGATCGGGTGGCAGGGGAGGGACAAGTGCCGGTCTACATCGACAGCAACCCTAATTTCCGACTGCCCGAGGACCCGGGCGCACCAATCATCATGGTCGGACCGGGTACCGGCGTCGCGCCTTTCCGTGCCTTTCTGGCGGAGCGGGAGATCGTGGGAGCCAAGGGTAAGAATTGGCTGTTCTTCGGCGACCGGAATTTTCACACCGACTTTCTATATCAAAACGAGTGGCTCGATTACCGAAAAAAAGGTCTCTTGAGCCGGATCGATGTGGCATTTTCCCGTGACGACGACAATAAGGTCTACGTCCAGCACCGAATGCTCGAACAAAGCCGCCGACTTTACGCCTGGCTGGAAGAGGGCGCGTATTTCTATGTCTGCGGCGATGCCAAGCGGATGGCCTCGGACGTTCATGAGGCTTTGATCGCCGTCGTGGCGAAGGAAGGAGGCTTTGACCGCGAACGGGCCGAGGACTATGTGCATAAATTACAGTCCTCGAAACGCTACCAGCGAGACGTGTACTGAGGAGGCCTTTATGGATGAGCGCATGCCGCCCAGCGAAGACGAAGCGCTCAAGGCGCGCAGCCGTTATCTGCGGGGCACGATCGAAGACAGTCTGACCGATGCGGCGACCGGCGCCGTCTCGGCGGAAGACGCCAAGCTGCTCAAGTTCCATGGCACCTATCAGCAGGACGACCGGGATCTCCGCGCCGAACGCCAGAGACAGAAGCTGGAGCCGGCCTACGGTTTCATGGTCCGGGTGCGGATGCCGGGCGGCGTCTGCACGCCCAGGCAATGGCTGCAATTGGACGAACTGGCCCGCCGGTACGGTCATGGTTCGCTGCGCATCACGACGCGGCAGACCTTCCAGTTCCATGGCGTCGTGAAACGGCATCTCAAAGCGACCATCGCCGGCATCAACCGTGCCCTGCTGGATACCATCGCTGCGTGCGGAGATGTCAACCGCAATGTGGTCTGCCACAACAACCCCTATCTTTCGCCGCTGCACGAAGAGCTTTACGACTGGAGCAAACGCCTCGGTACGCACCTGCTCCCGAAGATGCGGGCCTATCACGAAATCTGGCTGGATGGGGAGCGCGTCGCCGGGACGCCGGCCGAGGAAGAGCCCTTGTACGGCAAGCACTATCTGCCGCGGAAGTTCAAGCTCGGCATCGCGTTGCCCCCGCACAACGATATCGACGTCTATGCCCAGGATCTGGGATTCATCGCCATCGCCGACCGCGATACGCTGCTTGGTTTCAACATCGCCGTGGGCGGCGGCATGGGCATGAGCCATAGCGAGCCTGCCACTTACCCGCGGCTGGGCGAAGTCATCGGTTTTTGCCGGCCCGATCGGCTTCTCGAAGTCGCGGAAAACGTCCTTAAGGTGCAGCGCGATTTCGGCGACCGGAGCAACCGCAAACACGCCCGGCTGAAGTACACCCTGGACACCAAAGGCACGGCATGGTTCAAGGGCGAACTGGAAAACCGCCTCGGCCGGCGGCTCGAATCCGCGCGGCCGTTCCGCTTCGAAAGCACCGGCGACCGTTTCGGCTGGGTACGGGACGACCGGGGACAGTGGCACCTGACCCTCGGCATCCTCAGCGGGCGCCTGAAAGATACGCCGGAGGTCGCCTGGCTTACGGCGCTACGGGAAATCGCCGTTCTCCACGAGGGCGACTTCCGCTTGACCGCCAATCAGAATCTGATCATCGCCAACATTGGCGAAGCCGCTAAACCCAAGATCGAAGCCTTGCTCGACCGGTATCGGATTCCCGATGCCGAGCGCTGGAGCGGCTTGCGGCGGCACGCCCTGTCGTGCGTGGCCCTGCCCACCTGCGGGCTGGCCATGGCCGAGAGCGAACGCTGGCTGCCAGCACTTCTCGCGCGGCTCGAGCCGATACTGAAAAAGGCCGGATTGGAGCGAGACGCCATTACCCTCCGGGTTACCGGCTGTCCCAACGGCTGTGCGCGTCCGTATCTCGGCGAAATCGGACTGGTCGGCAAGAGCTTGGGGAGGTACAACCTCTTTCTAGGCGCGGGTTTCGACGGCAGCCGGTTGAACACGCTGTACCGGGAGGGGCTTTCGGAAGACGAGATCGTGGCTGCGCTGGGTCCTATCATTGCGCACTATGCGCGCGAGCGCCGGACGGCAGAGTCGTTCGGCGATTTCGTCATTCGGGCGGGTTATGTATCCGGCGTCAAAGCAGGGCGTAAATTCCAGTAGGGGACTTAATCGGTCGGAATCCCCTGTTGCCATGGGCGGAAAGCACAATTGCGTCCGCAACCCAGAATTATGGCCTCATGCTGGCGACAGCATAGACAGGTCGAAATTGTCCGCGACTTTCTGAAGAGTGCGTAATCATAACTTTTCAGCACACGTCAATAGGATTGTTTACGCATGCCAATTTGCACCCAAACGATCGTTCGTAACATTCTGTTGACCTTTGGCCAAAAATTTGATTCCCTAGCAGACCACTTGGTATAGATGATCACGAGGCGTTCGATTGGCGTCGGGACATCATTGGTCTCCAAAGCGGTTGCTTTTTAACACTCTCATTTTCGTTTCTCCTCATGGACGAAGCACGCAACAGAACTGAATCCATCTTCCGTACGATTACGGAGAATACCCCTTATGCGCTGGTGCTGGTCGACCATGACGGCAAGATCGTTTTAGTCAATGCGTATTTGGAACAGTTATTCGGCTTTTCACGGGAAGAACTGCTCGGACGCTCGATCGACATCTTCATTCCCGAGCGGTTTAGGATCGGGCACGAGGCGTATCGGCAAAGCTTTAATAAGCATCCAGAGCAAAAACCCATGGGCACGGGGCGGGATCTTTACGGTTTGCGCAAAAACGGCGAGGAAATTCCCATCGAAATCGCCCTGAGTCCTGTGCGGGTCGACGAGAGTCTTTTTGTACTGGCCGCCATAGCCGATATCTCTCAGCGCAAGCAGGCCGAAGAGATTCTGCGGCAAAGCGAGGCGCGTTTGAATCTGGCTTTGAGCTCCGCAAGAGCGGGAACCTGGGACTGGGACATACTTCGGGACAAACTATTGTGGTCGGATAGCTCTTATCGCCTGCTTGGAATGAAGCCGGGAGAGTGCGAAGCATCCGCCAAGAATTGGCTTGAAAGGGTACATCCTGATGATAGACCCGCCGTAAAAGAGACCGTGGATTCGGTGATCAAGCGGTTCATGACGCAAAGAAAGGAAGATACCTTCAATCTGGAATACCGCGTGCTGCATACCAACGGCAGCATCCGCTGGATCAATGACCGCGGCCAGATTTTGTACGGCCGGTACGGTCGTCCCGTCCGCATGATCGGCATCATGCTCGATGTGACCGAAAGCAAGCTGGCGGAAGAACGGCTCGCCGCACAGGCGCAGGAGTTGGCGCGCTCTAATGCGGAGCTGCAGGAATTCGCTTATGTGGCGTCCCACGATCTTCAGGAGCCGTTGCGGGCGGTGGCGGGTTGCGTGGAAATCATTCGGCGGCGGTACCAGGGAAAACTGGACGCACGGGCGGATCAAGTGATCAGCCATACGGTGGAAGGTGCCGCCCGCATGCAAAACCTTATCAACGATCTTCTGGCATATTCGCGTATCGGCTCCCGGGATCACCCGTTCGAGCCAACGGACTGCCAAGCTATCTTAAACACCGTTCTGGCCAATCTCGAGGTCCCCATCGACGAGAGTGGAGCCAAGATAACCCATGATGATCTGCCGACAATTCTTGCGGATTCCCGCCAGCTCACCCAATTGTTTCAGAATCTGATCAGTAACGCTGTCAAATTCCGCGGTGATCAAGCGCCACTGATTCATATCGGTGTGAAAAAGCAAAACGGCGAATGGATTTTTTCGGTCCGCGACAACGGGATCGGCATAGAACCTTATTATTTCGAGCGGATATTCAGGATTTTTCAACGACTGCACGCACGGAACGACTATCCGGGCACCGGAATCGGTCTCGCCATTTGTAAAAGAGTCGTGGAGCGGCATGGCGGACGGATTTGGGTGGAATCCGAGCCCGGCCACGGCGCCACCTTCTTCTTTACCTTTCCCACTCATTTAACAACAAAATGATCCGATGAAACCTGTCAATATCCTGCTGGTTGAAGATAGCCCCACCGATGTGCTTCTTACTCAAGAAGCGCTCGAGTCCGCAAAGCTGCTCACCGAACTTTTCATTGTAGAAGACGGCGTAGAAGCCATTTCGTTTCTCCGGCGGGAGGGCAAATATGCGGACGCACCTCGCCCGGATCTTATTCTTCTGGATCTTAATTTGCCGAAGAAGGATGGACGCGAGGTTCTTGCGGAAATCAAAAGTGATGCGAATTTAAAAATGATTCCGGTCGTGGTGATGACGGTTTCCAGAGCGGAGGAGGATATTCTTCGTGCGTACGGATTGCATGCCAACTGCTATATCACCAAGCCGGTCCATTTCGAGAGCTTTGTCAAAGTGGTCCAAGCCATTGAGACTTTTTGGTTTACGGTGGTGAGCCTTCCTTCCCGGTAAGTTCAGTCTATGCAGCAGCACTACCACGTTCTCCTGGTGGAGGACAGCCCGAGCGATGCCTTCCTGGTCGAAGATGCGTTAAGTCAGGTCGGCGTAGTGCGTTTCGATTTGGAGCGGGTATCTCGGCTCAGCGAAGCGAAAGAAATTTTGGGCCGGCAGCGGTTCGATGTCATCCTTTTGGACCTCAATTTACCCGACGCCGAAGGCATCGATACGCTATTAAAAATCCGCGATCTCGCAAATTCCGTTCCGATTGTCGTCTTTACCGGTCTAGATAACGAGGCCGTCGGATTTCGCCTGATTCAGGAAGGGGCTCAGGATTATGTCATTAAGGGACAGTTTCAGGGGAACCTGCTGATCCGCTCCATCCGCTATGCCATAGAGCGCAAGCGAATCGAGGAAGCCCTGAAAGAGGCCGACCGCCGCAAGGATGAGTTTCTGGCCATGCTGTCCCACGAGTTGCGGAACCCGCTTGCGCCCATCCGCAATGCGGTCGAAGTCTTGAAACAACCGAATGTGACTCCGTTTCACGTCGATTGGGCGAGAGGCATCATCGATCGCCAGTTGAGCCAGCTCACGCGTTTGGTCGACGATCTCCTCGACATATCACGCCTCACCTGTGGCAAGGTAACGCTCAAGCGCGAATCCCTGGAACTCACGACGCCTGTTCTGCAAGCGGTCGAGGCCAGCCGTCCGCTGATCGAAGCCGGGCAACACGAACTGCATCTTCAGCTATCGGCCATCCCCCTTTGGGTGGAGGCTGATTTCGCTCGATTGACGCAGGTATTTTCCAACCTTTTGGACAATGCGGCGAAATACACGGAAGAGGGCGGGGTTATCCGGTTGCTGGTCGAAACGGATGGCACAAAGGCCGTGATACGGGTGCAGGATAATGGAATGGGTATCTCGCCTTCGAATCTTTCGCATATTTTCGACTTGTTTACCCAGGAGCCGCGTTCCCTTGACCGGGCGCAAGGCGGTTTGGGCATCGGGTTGAGCCTGGTTAAACGATTGGTGGAGATGCATGGCGGAGAAGTGGAAGCCTATAGCGCCGGTACCGGCTCAGGCAGCGAATTCGTGGTGCGGCTGCCGCTGCTTGATGTCAAAGCGTCCGAACAGGGCTCCCCGCCGCCACAAGTGTCCGAGGATGCGGCCTCGTATGGTCACATACTGGTTGCAGATGCCGATATCGACTCGGCGCAAGGCATTGTCGAACTGTTGAAGTCGTGGGGATATGAGGCGTGTGCCGTGCACGAAGGCTCGCGGGTGCTGCCGACAGTCCGTGAGCTGCGGCCGGAATCGGTGCTCTTAAGTCTCGGTCCGCCTGGGATGGACGGTTATGAGCTGGCCGAGTGTCTTCGTCAAGAATACGGCCATCGGTGTCCCAAGCTTATCGCCCTTACCGACCTGGAACATGCCGGCGAACCCCGAAAGATGCGCGACGTGAGGTTCGATCATCATCTGTCCAAACCCCTGGATCGTAATGCGCTCAAAGCGCTTTTGAATCACTCGAGCCAAGCCCGCTCGCCAACCCTTCCCTGTTCCAGTTGTCAACAATTCACGAAATCGTCTTAGAGATTGGGGTAGCATAACCTTTCGCTCGCTTTCGTTGAAAACACGCTGGGTTTCAAGAAGCCAGCCACTACATCCGTACAGCTAAGGTTTATACCGTACCCGTCGTCTTCTAATCGGCTCATTGTGGCGAAAAGAACCGGACGGTGTTACGTCCAGCGTGCTTTGCCCGGTAGAGGGCCTGATCCGCACGGTGAAGCAAGTCATTCTCGTTGATGGTATGGTCCGTGGAAACCGCGACGCCGATGCTTGTGGTCACCGGCCTCGCCAGCTTTGTCGTTTGGAGCTGATGCCGTTCAACATCGCTCCGCAGACGTTCGCTTAGCGTCTTCGCAATGGCCGTTCCCGTATTCGGCGCGATGATGATAAATTCTTCTCCCCCCAATCGACACACGACATCGGCGGAGCGCAGCATGGAACGAATGATTTTGGCTGTGTGTACCAGTACCTGATCGCCTACTTGATGCCCGAAGATATCGTTGATCTGCTTAAAATGATCGAGATCCAGAAGCATTATGGTTAATGGCTTGCCTGTGCGGCGCCAGACAGACCATTCTTCGTTGAGCCGGGCGAATGCGTAGCGGCGATTAGGAATATTGGTCAATGAGTCCGTCATGGCCATAACCTCCATTTTCCGTTTGGCAATCGCCAGCTCTTGGGCATATCGGCTAATTTCCTGCCGTTCACGAGCCATTCCTTCCTGCATTTGTATGATGCGTTGTCCGCCGTGCACCCGAGCAATCAATACTCTATCGTGGACCGGTGTGACGATAAAATCGTCGGCTCCGGCGTCGAAAGCCTGTATCAGGAAATCGTTCTCCGCAGCGGATGTCAGAACGATCAGATAGATTTGACGACCGATCTCGGACGCTCGAAGCGCTTTGCAGAACTGTATGCTGTCTATCGGACATTGATCGGATGCCGCAATAATAAGCTGCGGCTTTTCCGTAACAGCGAGCTCTATGCCTTTATCGGTATTGTCCGCCGTGAGCACTTCATGGCCATCGGAGCGTAATAACGTCTCAAGACCGGTGACGTCTTGGAAGTCGGTGGGTAAAAAGAGAATTTTAAGGCCGCTAGCCTTCGGATTGAGACCGATTTGATCGCTGCCAGAAGATTTCATCAGGGGCAATTCGCCGACAGGGATACTCAAAAATCGGCTCGATATCTGCCACTGTTGGATGACTTGATCCCAAAGCTCTTCCAAGTCGGATTCGTTCAGGCCGAGTGTCTGTGCCATGGCAATGATTTGCGGGAGCATCGCGCTTCTGGTGCTTGCGTCCACGCCGCAGCAGCGGCCGAGTAAGGTCGCCAGCCGCAATTGTGCGGCGAAGCGCTCGGCCCTGCTGCTCTCGCATATGGGGGTGTTCAAGTCCGCATATCTAAGTGCTAAGGCTTCCAGCATGACAGCAGGAAAGCCCCACTCTTTCAACAAGCCGAATGTAATTTGCCGGTGGTCGATGGAAAATCGTTCTTGTTCGGACTTGATCAACTCGTCGTTGTTTTCGGGCTTGCATGCGGCGAGGCAATGCGCGTATTCATCCGGGTATACGCTTGCCAATGCCAGTTGTCCGATCTCGGATAAAAGGGCGCAAGTAAATGCTTCCTCTGGCGCGAAAGCGCGATCTCGTGTTGTTAGGGCTTGGATGGACAAGGCTCGCGCCAGAGAATCGGACCAGAAAGCTCGGTAGTTAAATAACGGACAGACGCCTGTCAGATTTCCTTGAATCACCGAAAGGCTCAGTGCGAAATGGCGTACGGTATTCATACCCAGAAGCCCGATAGCGTCGATGACGGCGACTACCGGCCGGCGCGCCCCGGTATGCGCCGAGTTGGCGAATTGGATCACTCTGCCCGTTAGAGCCGGATCCATCTGCACGAGCTTGGCGAGCTCCTGTGCGGTTGCGTCTTTCTTTTGAGTCAGACGCATGATTTCGAGTGCAACGCCAAAAGGAGAAGGAAGCTTTCCCGTGGTTTTCAGTTCTTCGAAATGATTCCCCTGAGCTCTTGACATATTCGACGCTTAATCTTCGGTTCAGCGTTGCTTGAAAGACCCTAGTAGAAGTTAAGTTTAGCTCTCCAATGTTGAATTGCAGTGAATAATATGGATACGGGCTAATGGACAATCGACCGGGTGTGAAAAGAATTCGGAAAACGATAAGGCATTATTTGCGTGAGAGCACTATTGGACTGACTATGGAGGATAGCTCTTTTAAATGGATGCCAACCCCTCATCGACGATTTCCGTCGCGATTCTTCGAACGATGCGCAAGGTGCACTAAGAGTGCGATGACGAGGCGCTGCCTTCCGATTTTGGCTTAGGATCGGAAGGCACAAAAGGGATTTGTTTGGTATCGCCGTCGGTCTTCTAAGGCGGTTATGCCGACGGAGGGTGATTCTCAGGCCGTGCGGCGGAGATCTTTCGGCAGGGAAAATACGACTTTTTCTTCGATGCCTCGGTTTTCCATTACCGTCCGTCCGCCCCATTCCTTGAGTTTGCTGATTACTTTGGTGACGAGAATTTCCGGAGCCGATGCGCCAGCGGTAACGCCGATTTTCTGAGCACCATCGATCCAGTCTCGTTGTAGCTGATCGGCATCATCGATCAAGTAGGCCGAGCGTCCGAGTTTCTCTGCGATTTCTCTTAACCTGTTGGAATTGGAGCTATTGGGAGAACCAACCACCAAAATGACGTCGCAATGGCCGGCGAGTTTTTTCACCGCATCCTGGCGGTTTTGCGTGGCATAGCAGATGTCGTCCTTTCTCGGGCCGATAATATTTGGGAATCGCTGTTTCAGGGCATTGACCACGGCTTGGGTATCATCAATGGATAGCGTGGTTTGAGTGACATAAGCCAGATTTTCCGGATCCTTGACCTGAAGTGTCTCTACGTCTTCCGGCGACTCCACGAGATAAATTCCGCCGTTCGGATTGACATACTGTCCCATGGTGCCTTCCACCTCAGGATGCCCCGCATGGCCGATGAAGATGATCTCGCGCCCCTCGTTGGCATGCTGGTGCACTTCGATGTGCACCTTGGTGACCAAAGGGCATGTAGCGTCGAAGACCTGGAGACCGCGCTCTTGAGCTTCCTTCTGGATGGCTTTGGAAACCCCATGCGCACTGAAAATCACGGTGGATTTTTCCGGCACCTCCGAAAGCTCTTCCACGAATACCGCCCCGCGATTGCGCAAACCGTCGACCACATAGCGGTTATGGACCACTTCGTGCCGCACGTAAATCGGAGCTCCGAAAACCTCGATGGCGCGTTCGACGATTTCGATGGCCCGATCGACACCGGCGCAAAAACCACGGGGATTGGCAAGTATGATTTCCATAGGCGTATGGGTAATTTCTGACTAAGAAGGCGGGAGATTCTTACATTTTAGACGAGCCGAATCAACGTGGCGGCTGTGGCGCAGGACGACGAGGCTGCCACAGCGTTTCTGTTCCGCCGCCTTGGCGCGCTAGTACACGGGCGACTACGAATAAGAAATCCGATAGACGGTTGAGGTAGGCGAGGGCAAAAGGATCCACCGGCTCCGTTTTTCCTAGAGAGACCAGTACCCTTTCGGCCCGGCGGCACACGGCGCGAGCGATATGGCAATGTGCCGCGGGCGGATTTCCGCCGGGCAGTATGAAGTTTTGCAACCAAGGCAGTTGAGCGTTGAAATGATCCAGCCATTGTTCCAGCCAGTCGATATGGTTCTGGCCGATGGAGTGGCGTCCGGGGATGCACAGATCTCCGCCGAGATCGAATAGCGTTTGTTGAATTTCGGTCAGGCAATCTCCCACTCTTGATGTTGGGGGATAAGCCAGTACCAGTCCGATATGACTATTGAGTTCGTCGAGCACGCCGTAGGCTTCGACCCGCGGGGCGTCTTTGTCGACCCGGCTGCCGTCGCCGAGCCCCGTCGTGCCTTTATCGCCGGTTCGCGTATAGATTTTGGTGAGTCGGTGTCCCATGGTCAGATTAATTTGTCCTCAGCCACGACGATACCGTCTTCGTCGGCGTAGACGTAGTAGCCGGTTCTGAAATTGATGCCCGCGAAGGTGACCAGAATATCCCGATCTCCGCCGCCTTTTTTATGGCTTCTCAAGGGATGGGTATGCAACGCGCGGATGCCGATAGGCATTCGGTTGACTTCCACTGAATCGCGAATGCAGCCGTAGACGATGATCCCTTGCCAACCGTTGCCGCAGGCGAGCCTGGCCAGATTGGCCCCGAGCAGGGCGCAGCGGTGAGAGCCGCCCCCGTCGACGATGAGAACCCGGTCTTCGACCTTTTTTTCGAGGACCGCCCGAAGCAGGACATTATCCTCGAATATCTTGAGCGTCGTGATGCGGCCGCTGAACGCGCTCTTGCCGCCGAAAGGGCGAAACATCGGTTCGGCGATTTGCAGATGATGAGTGTCGGAGTATTGATCGCAAAGGTCGGGGGTCGTGAACATCATGGGCAGTCTCCGCACCATTAAAGCTTGGAGGCGCTATGATACCTGACCGAGCCTAACTGGTGGACGGATTTGACACGTTGTCGCGTTTTCGACACTTACAAATATCGGGCGATCAATCCATTGCGGCAGTTACCGCCTGGCACCGGTATTTTGACGTTATAGCCGCCGCCCGGCGCTTCCTGCATGGGGTTGCCATGCGCGTCTTTCATGTGCTGCAACACGATGTCCCGGTTGCCCTGCGGCAGAATCAGTTCGAGCCGGTCGCCCACGGCGAACTTGTTTTTCACCAAGACGGCCGCGAGTCCGGAGTTTTCGTCGAAATCGACGATTTCCCCTACGAATTGCTGGCGATGGCTTTCCGAGTGGCCGCGGATGTAGTTTTGATAGTCCTGCGAGTGATGGCGCACATAAAAGCCGTCGGTGTATCCCCGCTGGGCGAGATTTTCCAACACGCCCAGTAGCGCAGGATCGAATTTCCGCCCGGCCAGGGCGTCGTCGATCGCTTGCCGGTAAACCTGCGCGGTGCGCGCCACGTAATAATAAGACTTGGTGCGCCCTTCGATCTTGAGACTGTCGACGCCTAGTTCGGCCAGGCGCTGCACGTGCTCCACGGCGCGGAGGTCTTTGGAGTTCAGGATATAGGTGCCGTGCTCGTCTTCCATGACCGGCATGAGTTCGCCCGGCCGCGTTTCTTCCTCGAGAAAATAGATCTGATCGGCCATGGGGTGCCGAGGCTGGTCGCCGCAAGCCGAGAGATTTTGGTTGAGGTCGGACAGCGACAGGCGAAGCTGTCCGGGAACGTAATCGCCCTCGGCGTTCTCTTCGGCCGGCGCCAAATCGTACTTCCAGCGGCAGGCGTTGGTGCAGGTGCCCTGGTTCGGATCGCGGTGATTAAAGTAACCCGACAGCAGGCAGCGGCCCGAGTAGGCGATGCACAAGGCGCCGTGCACGAACACTTCCAATTCCATGTCCGGGCAGCGTTGCCGGATTTCTCCGATTTCATCCAGGGAAAGCTCGCGCGACAGAATGATCCGCTTGATGCCGACCGACTGCCAGAAGCGTACCGCTGCGTAGTTCAGCGTGTTGGCTTGGACCGAGAGGTGGATTGGCATGTCCGGCCATGCTTCCCGGGCCAGCATGATCAATCCGGGATCGGCCATGATGAGAGCATCCGGCCCCATGGCGACGATCGGCGTCAAATCTTTGATGAAGGTTTTGACCTTGGCGTTGTGCGGCAGCACATTGGTCGCCAGATAAAACGATTTGCCGAGTTCATGAGCCTCGGATATGCCCGCCGCGAGATTCTTTTCCAGGAAATCGTTGTTCCGCACACGGAGGCTATAGCGCGGCAGGCCGGCGTAGACCGCATCGGCGCCATAAGCAAAGGCGTACCGCATATTCTTGAGGGTGCCTGCCGGGGACAGCAATTCGACTTTTTGCATGGCACAAAACGTGAAGTGGTAAAATTCGAGATTGCCATATTATCCCATAGTTGAGCGTATCGCTCAGGAATATCAACCCCTTGAGAACGGCCATGATTTTTCCCACCATCGAGTCCTTTGTCGGAAATACGCCACTGGTCAGATTGCAGCGTCTCCCGGGCGAGACGAGCAACATCATCCTGGCCAAGCTGGAAGGCGACAATCCCGCAGGATCGGTGAAAGACCGGCCGGCAATCAGCATGATCAAGCGCGCCGAAGAGCGCGGCGAGATCAAGCCGGGCGATCGGCTGATCGAAGCCACCAGCGGCAACACCGGCATCGCCCTGGCGATGGCGGCGGCGATCAAGGGTTATCGGATGACCCTGATCATGCCGGAAAACATGAGCGTGGAACGGCGCGCCGTGATGAAAGCCTTCGGCGCCGAAATCATCCTGACGCCCGCCGAAGGCAGCATGGAAGCGGCCATCGATCTGGCGCGGGACATGGAGCAAAAGGGAGAAGGCCGAATCCTCGATCAATTCTCCAATCCGGATAACCCGCGCGCCCATTGCGAAGGCACCGGCCCCGAGATTTGGCGCGACAGCGAGGGCACCGTGACCCACTTCGTCAGCTCGATGGGAACCACCGGCACCATCATGGGCACCTCCATGTTTTTGAAAGAGAAAAATCCCGCCATCCAAATCATCGGTGTGCAGCCCAAGGACGAGGCCAAGATTCCCGGCATACGCCGCTGGCCCAAGGAGTATCTGCCGAAAATCTGCGATTTCAGCCGGGTCGACCGCATCATGGACGTAACGCAAGAAGAGGCGGAAGACATGACCCGCCAACTGGCGGCGCGCGAAGGCATTTTCGCCGGCATTTCGTCCGGTGGCGCGGTGTCGGCGGCTTTGCGGCTGTCGAAGGAGGTTGAAAACGCGGTGATCGTCGTCATCATCTGCGACCGCGGCGACCGCTATCTATCCACCGGCGTATTTCCGGAGTGACCATGGCCGCACGAGCACGCAAGAAACCGCTTCCGCAAGAAGCCTTCCCGGCGCACATCGAATCCTTCGCCCACGACGGGCGAGGCGTCGCCCGCGTCGAGGGCAAGGCCGTTTTCATCGACGGCGCGTTGCCGGGTGAAGAGGTTACCTTCGTCTATACGTCCATTCGTCGTGACTATGCCGAAGGCAAAGTGGAGGAAGTCATAACCCCGGCGCCGGGCCGGGTTCAGCCTCGTTGCCCGAGTTTCGGCGTCTGCGGCGGTTGCAGCTTTCAGCATCTGACCGATACGGCGCAAATCGAAGAGAAGCAAAAGCTTTTGGTGGATCAGTTCCGGCGCATCGGCAAGATCGACGAGGTGCCGCTGTGGCCGCCGTTGACCGGCCCGCATTGGGGTTACCGCCACAAGGCTCGCCTCGGGGTGAAATACGTGCCGAAGAAGGGGCGGGTGCTGGTCGGGTTTCGCGAACGTTCCAGCCCTTTCATCGCCGATCTGGAATTCTGCCCCGTGCTGCATCCGAAAGTGGGCGAGCGGTTGCGTGATTTATCTGACTTGATCGGTTCGCTCAGCATCAAAGATCGGCTGCCGCAGATCGAAGCCGCCGTGGGCGATGAGCGTACCGCGTTGGTGTTCCGTATCCTCGAGGATGCTTCCCCGGACGATCTGGAACGATTGAGGGCGTTCGGTGCACATTTCGAATTCGACATTTATGTGCAGAGGCGGGGGCCCGATTCGGTCGTTCCGCTTTACCCCGAGCATCCGCCGATGCTGAGCTATTCGCTGCTAAACCAAGGCATCGAATTTCGGTTCAAGCCCACCGAATTCACGCAGGTCAACGTCGACATCAACCGCAAAATGGTGGATCGCGTAATGAACGTGCTCGAACCTGCATCCGGTGAATCGGTGCTCGACCTTTTTTGCGGAATCGGCAATTTCACCCTGCCGATCGCCAAGCGCGCGAATAGTGTTGTCGGTGTCGAAGGCAGTTCCGAGTCGGTGGAACGCGCCCGGCAGAATGCGGAGGCCAACGGCGTGGGTAACGTCGAGTTTCATGTCGCCGATCTGAGCCAAGCCTTGAATGATGCGGCTTGGGCGAATCGACGTTATGACAAGATTCTGCTCGATCCTTCCCGCGCCGGTGCCGAAGAAATTTTGTCTTATGTACCGCGTTGGGGGGCAAGCCGCATCGTCTACGTTTCCTGCAATCCGTCGACCTTGGCGCGCGATGCCGGCATCCTGGTTCATCAACACGGCTATCGTCTGATTCGCGCGGGCGTCATGGATATGTTCCCGCAGACGGCGCATGTGGAGTCCATCGCGCTGTTCGAGAAAGGGTAGAGTGTCGTGGGCACCAGCCGTTCTGAACCACCGGTCTATCTCCGGGTCAGCATCCTCCGGCAGGGACTCGATCTTATCGAGAACGGCGAAGTGGTTAGGACCTGGCTCGTCTCTACCGCCAAGAACGGTCCCGGCGAGCGCATGGGCAGCGGTTGTACCCCGCGCGGCTGGCATCGCATTCGGGCCAAGATCGGAACGGGCTTGCCGCTCAACACCGTATTCGTAGCACGTCGGCCGACCGGGGAAATTTACGATACTGAACTCGCTGCCCGATTTCCGGAAAGGGACTGGATTTTGACCCGCATCCTTTGGCTGGGCGGCCTTGAGCCCGGCTTCAACCGCTATGGCCCGGTTGACACTACCTGGCGCTACATCTATATCCACGGTAGCCCCGATACAGGCGTCACTGGCGAGCCCGCTTCCCACGGCTGTGTCCGCATGAAAAGTTGGGATGTCGCCGATTTATTCGAGCAAGTGGACGTGGGTATGCGGGTGTTGATCGAACCGTAGACGGTAGGGTGGGTTAGGTGCGCATGAGGAGCACCTTTCCGTTTACCGCTAAGTTGGGTGCGCGCCGTAACCCACCGAAAATGGAACGTTAATGCCGCTCCGGTGTAGGGTTCGACGCGCGTTAAGCTTGGAGTTGGTTGATAGCACGACTGGCATGCGCGTCCAACCCACCCTGCGAAGCGCGGCCGTCACTCGGTTTTAGCAGGCGGCACGCTTAGTATGAAAGTCACGGGGCCGTCATTGACTAGTTCGATCTGCATGTTGGCGCCGAACCGCCCGGTTTCCACGGGAGCATGGCTGGTCCGTACCTTTTCCACAAAGTAATCGAACAGCCGTTGTCCGGTTTCCGGATTGGCGGCCGGGCTGAAGCTCGGGCGCATGCCTTTTCGGGTATCAGCGGCTAAAGTGAACTGAGAGACCAGCAACACTCCGCCGCTCACATCCACGACATTGAGATTCATCTTGTCCTCGGCATCCCCGAAAATCCGGTAACCCAGGATACGCTCGGCCAACCGCTCGGCTTGCGCTTCGCTATCGCCCCGTTCGACTGCGACCAAGGCGAGTATCCCTTTATCGATTTTTCCAACGCTTTTGCCCGCCACGGTCACTTCGGCCCGCGTCACCCGCTGAATGATGGCAATCACGTCAATACCTCGGCATGCCGGGTTCGATTTCCATGGCCCAAGCATCGATGCCGCCACGCAGATTGGCGATTTTCTCGAATCCTTGGCGCTCTAGATAATCGCCCACCATGCGGCTGCGCATGCCGTGATGGCAGATGACGACAATGTCCCGTTGCGGATCGAGTTCGCCGAGTCGGGCGGGAATATCGTTCATGGGAATGTGAACGCTGCCTTCGATATGACAGTGGGCGTATTCCTGAGGTTCGCGCACGTCGAGCAGCAACGGTTTAGGGTTGGCAGTCTCGAAATAGCTTCGAAGTTCAGAGGGAGAGATATCGCGCATGGTTTCTATCCGTTAAAAAAGCCGCTGGTTCGGAACCAGCGGCTTTGATAGGCCAACAGTCGGTAATCCGACAAGAGCCTATTTTATAGCAATGCCATTTTCCTTCATCGCCCGCAGCACGGTTTGGCCGATGTGGGCCGGGTTCCGGGAGACATAAAGCCCCAAGGCTTCCATGGCGTCCATTTTGGCGCTGGCCGTGTCGTCTTCGTTGGAAATGATGGCGCCGGCATGTCCCATGCGCCGGCCGGTGGGGGCGGCGATGCCGGCTACGAAGCCAACGACCGGCTTTTTCATGTTTTCCTTGGCCCAGCGAGCCGCAGCCACTTCCTGGGGGCCGCCGATTTCGCCGATCATGACCACGATTTCGGTTTCAGGGTCGGCTTCGAAGGCGCGCAGCACGGTCATAAAGTCTGTGCCGTTGATGGGGTCGCCGCCGATGCCTACCGACGTGGAGATACCAAGCTCCAAGGCCGCCATTTGCTCGGTAGCTTCGTAGTTGAGCGTTCCCGAGCGGGAGACAATGCCGACGTTGCCCTTTTTGTAGATATGCGAGGGCATGATGCCCACTTTACACTCGCCCGGCGTGATGATGCCGGGGGTGTTGGGACCGACGATGATCGTATCCTTGCCCGTGCGGTAGCGCTGGAGCCGGATCATGTCGTGTACCGGAACGCCGTCGGCGATGGTCACTGCCACTTTGATTTCCGCATCGATGGCCTCCATCAAGGCATCGGCGCTGAAAGGCGGAGGCACGAATACGGCGGAAACATCGGCACCGGTGGCGGCCACGGCCTCGGCTACGGTGTCGAATACCGGCAGGCCCAGATGAGTGGTGCCGCCTTTGCCGGGCGTAACGCCGCCGACGACATTGGTCCCGATTTTCATCGCGTCCTCTGCGTGGAAGGTGGCGTGTTCGCCGGTGAAGCCTTGGAAGATGACCCTGGAGTTTTTGTTAACGAATACGCTCATTGATGCTTACCCTTTTACCGTTTCGACGGCCTTGGCGGCCGCGGCATCCAGATTTTCGGCGGTAATGAAGGAGAGGCCCGATTCCGCCAGAATCTTGCGGCCTTCTTCCACGTTGGTGCCAGCCAGGCGCACGATCAAGGGAACCTTGATCTGGAGGCTGTTGCAGGCCTGGATCAAGCCTTTGGCAATCCAGTCGCAGCGGTTGATACCGGCGAAAATGTTGACCAGGATGCATTTGACGTTGGGGTCTTCCAGCACGATGCGGCAGGCGTTGGTGACTTTTTCGGGCGAGGCGCCGCCACCCACGTCGAGGAAGTTGGCGGGACGTCCGCCGTGCAGGGTGATGGCGTCCAGGGAGGCCATCGCGAGGCCGGCGCCATTGACGATGCAGCCGATGTTACCGTCGAGCGCGATGTAGTTGAGCCCGTGGCCGGAGGCTTCGACCTCTTTCGGATCTTCCTCGGCCAGATCACGCATCTCGGTGACGGTTTTCTGGCGGTATAGGGCGTTATCGTCGAAGCTGAACTTGGCGTCCAACACCATCAGTTTGTCCTCACCGTTGCCGACGATGGCCAACGGATTGATTTCCGCCTGAAGGGCGTCCTTGTCGCGCATGCAGCGGTAGAGGGACTTCATGAGCTTGACGGCCTGCGGCATCAGTTTGCCCTTGAGCCCGATGGCGGTAGCCACTTTGCGGCATTGAAAATCCAGAAGGCCGATCGCCGGGTCGATAACTTCCTTGACGATTTTTTCCGGAGTGTCCTTGGCGACCTCCTCGATATCCATGCCGCCTTCGCTGGACGCAATGATAGTGATACGCTGAGAGCCGCGGTCGATGACAAAGCCTAGATAAAATTCCTTTTTGATGTCGCTGGCCTGTTCGATCCAGACGCGCTGGATCACGGAGCCCTCGGGGCCGGTCTGATGGGTGATCAGGTGAGTGCCGATCATGGCGTCGGCGGTTCTTTGCACTTCGTCGATGGAATCGACGACCTTCACGCCGCCCGCCTTGCCGCGGCCGCCGGCATGAATCTGTGCTTTGACAACCCACTTGCTGCCGCCGATTTCCTCCGCTACTTGGGCAGCCTGGTGGTCAGAATAGGCGACGCCGCCAACCGGAACCGGTACGCCGTATGATTTCAGCAGTTCCTTCGCTTGATATTCATGGATATTCACTGATTGCTTTCCTCTCTTCAATTAGGTCGGGTTCAGCTGGCAGACCGTAACCCGACGATTGGAATGTCGGGTTACGCTTCGATAACCCGACTGACGGGATTCCCTTACGACTGACGGGCCTCGATTTGTTCGATCTGTCTGACCACATTTTCCGCCATGCGTATGGAGGCAGCGTCAATGAGGCGGCCGTCCAGGGATACGGCACCCTTGCCTTCCTTCGCCGCCTTTTCCATTTCGACCAAGATGCGGCGGGCGCGATTTACTTCCTTTTCGGTAGGGGTAAAGACTTCATTCGCCAGAGCGACTTGGGACGGGTGAATCGCCCACTTGCCTTCGCAGCCCAGCGCGGCGGCGCGGCGCGCGGCGACCTTGTAGCCCTCGGGATCGCCAAAATCGCCAAACGGGCCGTCGATGGGCCGCAATCCGTAGGCGCGGCAGGCGGCGACCATACGGGAAATGCCGAAATGCCATTGATCGCCCCAATGGAAATAACGCCGTCCGTTCTCATCGGGATCGGTCAGCATGCCGTACTCGGGATTGGCTCCGCCGATCTGCGTGGTGCGGGCGCGTACCGAGGCGGCATAGTCGGCCACGCCGAACACCATGGCCTCCATGCGTTCGGGACAGCTCTTCGCGATTTCTTCCACGTTCGCCATGCCCATCGCCGTTTCGATCAGTACGTGGATGTTGATCGGCTTGAAACCTTTATAAGCTTCGATCTGAGACAGCATGGTGGCGACGAAATACACATCGGCAGCGCTGCCGACTTTGGGAATCAGAATAGTGTCGAGTTTGTCGCCGCAGGCTTCGACCACTTCTACGAGATCGCGGTAGGCGTAATGAGTGTCGAGTCCGTTCATGCGGATGGAAACGGCACATTTCGACCAGTCGTAGGTGTTCAACGCTTCGATGATGTTGGCCCGCGCCTGCTCTTTATCGTCAGGAGCGACGGCGTCTTCCAGATCGAGAAAGACTACGTCGGCGCCGGAGTCGGGCGCTTTTTCCAACATACGCTTGTTGCTGCCGGGAACAGCCAACTCGCTACGGTGTAATCGATTTTTTATGGCCATGTCGTGTCTCTGTGCTTATTTTTGGACCAGTGAATGTTGCAATCGAGCGAATATCCACCACATCCCGATTAAAAACAGGCATGTCTTGAATTCCCTTTGGATTAAATCGCCGCAGGCAAGGAGCAAGAGAGGGCTAGGCAGTCGCTTGATATCAAGGCAGTCGTCCTCATACTTTTGCCAAATCGCGCAGCGATAGCCTGAGTAGTGGGCTCCACATACTGTCTATTACAGCCTAACTCGCCATTATAACCGCAAGGCTTCATGTTTCCGCTAGTCTAAGAAAAAGCAACGGTACAAATAACGGCAATTGGCAAAAATAATGAAATAGACTAATTGTTGTATGGGGATTTTTTTGTTAGGATCGCGCCGACATGCAACTTTTTGTTGCTGGCATGCAACGGATGTAAGTTCAACTCGCACGAGGGGGAATAAGAATGATCAAGAAAACGACTGGTATGGCGGCAATGGTTACCGCCGCTGTAGCGGTTGCCGGCCTGGCTCCGCAACAGGCTATGGCCGAAAGCCACTACAAAGGTACGTCTGCCCAGGCCGATATCGAAAGACGTCTGCAGATGATGGAAGACGAGATGCGCGCGCTGCGGTCGGAACTGGCGAAGGCTCGCTCCGATGCCAAGGCCAACGCCGAAAGAATGGAGGCGCAGCAGCAGAAGGTTGATCAACAGCTTGCCGAAGCCGAAGAGCATGAGAAAGAGCATCATGATCTGCTGTTCTTCCGCGGCGGTTATGCCAAGATGGAGCATGGTCGTGGCTACAAAGGTCTGGAAACGCTAGTGACTGGAGCTGAGGAGAACGATAATGACGGCTGGTACGTAGGCGCCGGTTTCGACCATCAATTGACCGACGATTTCTGGGGCCTGACCGATATTGCCTCGCTTGATGGCGAAGTCATGTTCGAATACAAGAACTTCGGTACTGGCACCAACACATTAGTGAGTTTGGTAAACAGTAACGTAGCTGGCGGGACAATTGGAACTATCGAGAACAAGATTACCCAGTTTACCCTGACCGCCGCGCCGAAAATCAAGTTCAACAATTTGGGCAATTTCAGGCCGTGGATCATTCCGTTCGGTCTCGGCATCCACGTCATCAGCCCGCCCTCCAGCGGTGTTACCGTACTGAATCCGGGTCTGATGGTCGGCGCCGGCGCCGAATACAAGATCTGGGGCGATCTGTGGGCGGGTCTTGATTTCCGTTACCACTTCACCGGTGACGACCTGGACATCAAGAGCAGCAACGGTGTACTCAAAGGCGTAGACACCGACGGTCTTACCGCCGGCGCATTTCTCGGTTTCGGCTTCTAAGAGCCTTTTCAAGCCGAGAAAAAGGGAGGGATGCAAATCCCTCCCTTTTTTGTTGCTCTTTGAGAGGGCATGATGGCAGCGATGTCATGAAGAGGCATAATCTGCCATGCGGCACCTTCTCTGATCTCTCGGTCTAAATAGGGCACAGACAGACACTTTAATGCTGTTTTGAATGAAACCCCTCTATCCCGGCATAGAGCCCTACGCGAGCCATCAGTTTAAGCGGGATAAGCATCAAGTCTATGTGGAAGAATGCGGGAGTCCTTCCGGAGTGCCCATGGTGTTCTTGCACGGTGGACCGGGCTCCGGCTGCAAGGCTTATCATCGCTCCTTTTTCGATCCCGAAAAGTACCGGATCATTCTCGTCGATCAGCGAGGCGCCGGGCGCTCGGTTCCCCATGGAGTGCTTCTCGGTAATACGACGGCGGATTTGATCGGTGATTTGGACTATATTCGTCACGCCCTTCAAATCGATCGTTGGCTGCTCTTCGGAGGTTCCTGGGGTGCGACCTTGGCGCTTTTGTACGCTCAACGCCATCCGGCCAAGGTCGCCGGGCTGGTGCTGAGGGCGGCGTTTCTGGCCCGGCAGCGTGATCTCGACTGGTTTGTCGGTTCTGGCGCAGACCGAATTTACCCGGAGCGATGGGAGCAGTTCATGGCGAGCATCCCGGAGTCCAAGCGGAATGATCCGCTGTCTTACTTGTATTCATGCCTGACCGGTGATGATGAATTGGCCCAGCGGCGCGCAGCTCGGGCATGGGCATTATGGAGTGGTCAGGTCATTGTCGGGGATGAGTTCGATCCGTCCGAATTGAACGAGCACGTTTCGTCGGAGGAGGTCAATCAAGCTCGGATCGAGCTCCACTATGCCGTGAACAGGTATTTCATCCCGGAAAACACCATTCTGGAGCATTGTGACAGGATTCGTCATTTGCCGACGATTCTGATCCACGGCCGTCGTGATTTGGTTTGTCCCATGGAATCGTCCTTTAGCCTTTACAAGCGTCTGCCGAATTCAGAGCTGCGTATTCTGCCGAATGCCGGCCATATCGCTGCCGGCGAGGAGATGATCGACGCCCTGGTTACGGCGGCGGATGAAATGGCTGAGTGGCTTGGTTCATGAGCGGAAGCAAACGCTTGATTATTGCCATGACCGGTGCGACCGGTGCCGTATATGGTTTGCGCCTGCTGCAAGTGCTGCGCGACATCGGCGAATGGGAAACGCATCTGATTATTTCTTCAGCGGGCGTGCTCAACATCCACCACGAGCTGGGTATGAAGCGTAGTGACGTGTGTGCGTTCGCCGATATGGTGCACGATGTCAACGACGTCGGGGCCAGTATCGCAAGTGGCGCGTTCAAGACTCAGGGCATGATCATTGCGCCATGCTCGATGAAGACTCTGGCTTCCGTGGCACACGGGTTTTCCGACAATCTAATCTCCCGCGCAGCCGATGTGACGCTTAAAGAGCGCCGTCGGTTGGTCGTGGTACCGCGAGAAACGCCTTTGAATTTGGCGCATATCCGCAACATGGCGGCCGTGACGGAAATGGGGGGTATCATCTTTCCGCCGCTGCCGGCCTTCTATGGTACGGCGAAAACTTTGCCAGAATTGATCGATGAGACGGTCGGTCGAATCCTAGGGCTATTCGGAATCGAGGCAGAGGGTTTGTACAAGCCTTGGGAAGGGCTCAAAAAGTAAAGTGGGCATGTGCCCGAGTTCGGACCGCTGGAGTTCAGCCGCTCAAAGCTTTTGAGTTCCGGGTGTTGCGAAACACCAGCGGTTTCGTTTCACCGGTTTGAGATGCCGAGCGTGCGCTGGCGATGGCTGCGATCACAGCATTCCGATGGGGGGATTTGCTACATACCGGGTCGGCGGCGGTCATGTCGCCGGTGAAAAGGTAGGCCTGGCAACGACAACCGCCGAAGTCCTTGGTTTTTTCCGGGCAGGAGCGGCACGGCTCCTTCATCCACTCGTATCCGCGAAATTTGTTGAAGGCATCGGAGTGCAGCCAGATGTCGCGCACGCTCATATCGCGCACGTTGGGACAGTCGAGTCCCGGCAGAGAGCGGGCCTCGTGGCAGGGCAGGGCCAGGCCATCCGGCGCGATGGTCAGAAATGTCGTTCCCCAGCCATTCATGCAGGCCTTCGGCCGATCTTCGTAGTAGTCCGGCACCACGTAATAAATTTTCATCTTTCCCTTGAGCTTTTCCTTGTAGTCCTGGGCGATGGCCTCGGCCTCCTGGAACTGTTCGCGGGTCGGCAGCAACTGATCGCGATTGAGATGCGCCCAGCCGTAATACTGGGTATTGGCGAGTTCCAGATAATCGGCCTCCAGTTCGACGGCCATATCGAGAATTTCGCGCATCAAATGGATGTTCTGGCGGTGGATCACGACGCACAGCACCATGGGATAGCCGTGCTTCTTGACCAGTCGGGCCACCTCTTTCTTGTGCTCGAAGGATTCGGTGCCGGCCAGATAGTTGTTCAGTGTCTTTTCGGGCGCCTGAATGCTGACTTGGATGTGGTCCAGTCCGGCGTCCTTCAGTTCGGCGATCTTGTCTTCGTCGAGGTTGTAGCCGGAAGTGATCAGGTTGACGTAATAGCCCAGCTTTCGGGCATGTCCGATCAGGACCGGTAAGTCCTGGCGCACCAGCGGTTCGCCGCCCGACAAGCCGAGTTGCACCGCGCCCATCTCGCGGGCTTCGGAGAACACCCTCAGCCAATCGGCAGTATCGAGTTCGTCTTTATGTTTCGCGAAGTCGATAGGATTGGAGCAATAAGGGCACTGTAGCGGGCAGGTATAGGTTAGTTCGGCTAACAGCCAACGCGGACTACTGACGGGGAGTTTGTCTGATCCAACCATTATCCAAGGCAGATTGCAGGAGTTCGGAAATGTCGTCCCTTAGACCCGTGGTTTCGAATTTCGTCTCAAGCTCCGAGACGATTGCGTCCAAGTTGCGCGTGCCGTCGCACAGCTTGAGAATTTCGGCAGCGGGCAGGTTTAACTCGACCAAGCCCTCGGGATAAAGAATCACGTAACGCTGCTGAGCTTCCTCCCATTGCAGTCGGTGCAAGGGCGAAAAGGCGAAAAGGCTTTGGGCGTCTAAGGCCATGGTTTCAAGGCTTAATGTTGAAATAAGGCGGCTTGTTTTCGATATAGGCCAAGTACATCGCATCGAGCATGCTCCACAGGATGTCCAGCTTGAACTGGAGGATCTCCAGGGCGCGCTCCTGTTGCTCGCGGGTCTTGAAGTAATCCAGCGTGATGGCGAGGCCGTGTTCCACATCGCGGCTGGCCTGGCTCACCCGTTTCCGGAAATAGGCGAGACCCTCCTGGTCGATCCACGGATACAGGTCGGGCCAGCCGGACAAGCGTTGCTTGTGAATGGTCGGCGCGAACAACTCAGTCAGCGAGGAGCAGGCCGCTTCCTGCCAGGAAGCCTGACGGGCGAAATTGACATAGGCGTCCACGGCGAAACGAACGCCTGGCAGTACGTGCTTTAGCGACCAGAGTTCGTCGCGGGGAATCCCCACCGCGATACCGAGTCGCGTCCAAGCTTCTATGCCGCCCGCATCGTCGCCCCAGCCGTCATGATCGTGTATGCGCTGAATCCATTGGCGGCGGGTTTCGCGATCGGGACAATTCGCCAAAATGGCCGAATCTTTGACCGGAATTTTGATTTGGTAATAGAAACGGTTCGCAACCCACCCCTGAATCTGCTCCTTGCTGAGCTTGCCGTCAGCCATAAGCACATGATAGGGATGGTTAATATGGTAATACGCTTCCTTCGCGCGCAATTTGGCCTCGAATTCTTCTCGGCTCCAAGGTGTCTGTTCGCTCATGGTGTCTCTCACAGGTCGATTTCCATGCCGTCGTAGGCAACTTCGATGCCCGCTTCGGTAAGAGTTTTTCGCTCCGGCGAATCTTCGTCTAAGATCGGGTTGGTATTATTGATATGAATCAAAATTTTCCGTGCTTTGGGCACATTTTTCAGCACTTCGATCATGCCGTCCGAGCCCGATTGAGGTAAATGCCCCATGTCGCGGGCAAGCTTATCGCAAATGCCGGCGCGGCCCATTTCGTCTTCTTGCCAAAACGTGCCATCGACCAACAGGCAATCGGCCTTTTGCATGGCTGTAAAGACATGGGGTTCTATTTCTCCGAGTCCCGGCGCGTAATAAAGTTTCTTGCCCGAAGACATCTGCTCGATGATGACGCCGATGTTGTCCCCTTCATGGGGATCGTGCCGATGAGGCGAATAGGGCGGTGCCTTGCTTTTCAGCGAGTGGGTGTGGAATTTCAGATCGTGAATTTCGGGAATTGTGAAATCGCTGCCGTCCAGAGGCGTGCTATGGTGATTGACGCCGCAGTAGTGCTCCAGCATCTTAAATACCGGAAATCCCATCGACAGATCCTGTTTCACCATCTCGCTGCAATAAATGTCCAACGGCCGGGTGGACTCGCGCAACATCAATAACCCCGTGGTGTGATCGATTTGGCTGTCGATCAAAATGATGGCTTTAATGCCGCTGTCGCGGATGCCGTGCTTGGGGTGGGCAGCGTGAAAGGCCTCTAATTGGGCGCGGATATCGGGCGAAGCATTGAAAAGCACCCAGTTCTCGTTATCGCTGCTGACGGCGATCGACGACTGAGTGCGCGATCTGGCATTGACTTCGCCTCGGCGCAGCCTGGAGCAGTTGTGACAGTTACAGTTCCACTGCGGGAACCCGCCGCCGGCGCCGGCACCCAACACTCGGACTTTCATTTCGATCTTTGCTAGGCAAAAGAGCTTTTAAGATGAGCCCTTAAATGAAAAACGGGGCCCGACATTGCTGTGGAGCCCCGTTCAGGGATTCAACCGGCGAACTAGCGGTTGTAGATGTACATCGTGACTTCGAAGCCAAAGCGCAGGTCTTTGTAGCTTGGTTTTTCCCATCTCATTTCGGATTACCTCCAAAAAACTAAATTATTGCTTTAATTTGGAATGGCTTAAAAAGCTCGAACGAAAGTATACGTATCCGATTTTTGGAAAGCAACGGGAGATATTCCCATTTATCGAAGGGAAATCAGCGAACGCCGCCTTGATTACTCAAGCCAATCCACTGCAAGTGGGACACTTCGGATTTCTTTTCAAGACCATCTGATTCCATTCCATGCTTAGCGCGTCGAGCAATAACAGCCGTCCCCGGATAGGGTCGCCGACGCCTGTGAGGAGCTTTATAGCCTCCAAAGCCTGCAGGCTGCCGATGATTCCAGGGAGAGGCGCGAGAACGCCGGTTTGCACGCAGCTTTCCGCAAGTTCGCCGTGATCGGCGTACAAGCAGTTGTAACAGGGATTATTTCCGACGCCCGGTGTGAATACCGCGAGTTGGCCCTCGAAACGGATTACCGCTCCAGAAACCAGCGGGGTTCGGCTTTTTACGCAAGCGGCGTTGATGGCGAAACGGGTGGCGAAGTTGTCCGAGCAATCCAATACGACATCGGCTTGAGCGATTTCCCGTTCCAATTGCGCGCCCTCCAAACGGGACGTGAGTTCGGTAATTTCTACATCGGGGTTTAGCCGTTCGAGGGTCTTACGTGCCGAAATCGCTTTCGGTTCTCCGATGTTCTCTATCCCGTGCACAATCTGCCGCTGAAGATTGGATATTTCTACGACATCGTAGTCGTTCAGCACTAGACTGCCGACGCCAGCGGCGGCCAAATACATGGCTGCGGGTGAACCGAGGCCGCCGAGACCGATAATCAATGCCCTGGAATTCAGTAGCGTTTCCTGGCCTTCGACGTCGATCTGAGGCAGCAGAATCTGTCGGCTATAACGTAAAAGTTGATGATCGTCCATCGTTTGGCGCTAGAGATTTTTCGGAAAGATAAATCAGTTTACCGGCAAAAAGTGTTCGTCGCATGAGGCGAAGAACGGGTGAGTTTGCCTTAAGACCGGTAAATTGCCTTGTTGGATAGGCTCCTTAGAGCCGGCGAGCGATCTTATTTTTGCCGCATCCAGCCGGATAAAAAGATCTCGATCAGCGAAGTTGTAAGCGTCTCGGCATCCGAAAGACCGGCGATGTCGAGCTTGTCGGTGAGCGCCAGGGTGCAGACGCCATGCACGCCGCTCCAAAGCGCACGAGCGGCCAGTGCGACTTCTGTCGGCTTTCGGGCCGGACCGAGCTGAGCAAGGAATGTTTCAACCCTATCAAATAAGGCGAGAACACGGTGGCGGTACCAATCGGGCGACGGAATGGCCATGGGCGATCCGCGTCCGAAGATCAGATCCCAACGCCCGCGATGTGATGTGGCAAAGCGAAGATAAACCAGGCCCAGTTCCACCAGGGCAGCCTCGGGGGCGTTCTTTCGAGCCGCAGCTTGGTCAAGCTCGAGTGCCAATTCGGCCAAAGTTCGGGCGTTCACCTGGAAGATCAAGTCATCCAGGTTCTCGAAAATCAAATAAAGGCTGCCCACGGTATAGCCGATTTCGCTCGCGATCTTGCGTGTGCTGAGGCCCGTCGCGCCCTCTCGTTCGACGATCGTTTCCGTTGCTTTTAGAGCCATTTCGCGAAGCTCATCGCGGCTATGATCACTTCGCCTAGCCATGGGGAATGTCTTTGCTCGTTCCGGGGAATTTAACCGAGCGGTACCGGTCCTTAAGATGAGGACCGTTGATTAAATTCCGCCTGAGTCTAGCCGGGTGTGAATAAAGGGAGTTGATGATTGTCATCGCGGACGTTCAATGTGCCAGGTAATCTTCGAGTCATTACGCGGCTCGGTTGGTTTCACGAATACCGAAATTGCCGGAGGCTCCGTAGTCCGATCGTCAGTGCACTTACAATCACGTAAGCGGATTTCTCGATCCGATCTGTACTATCATTGGCAAACTTCGAAACCCAGTGCTTTCAGCAGGATTCATCATGCTACGGATTATTTCTCTATATCTTTTGCTTGGCGCAGCCGCCATCCAAGCGCAGGATGAACTCGCCCCGGTGCCCGAGCCGCCGGACATCCCGCCCCAGGTCGAGAGCGGTGAGCCCTTGGAGCCGGATGTCACGATTATCCGACGGGGCAAAGATACTATCGAAGAATACCGGATCAACAACCGGCTTTACATGGTTAAGATCAAGCCGGCTATCGGGCCGGCTTATTATCTGCTCGATACCGATGGTGACGGCAATATGGACGTGCGACGCAGCGATTTGGAAGACGATATGCGGATTCCCCAATGGGTGCTTTTCAGTTGGTGAGATCCGGTTCAAATCAAGATAATGGTTTGCTCTACAGGCTAAATACCCTTCTCTGATAAAATGGAAACGAATTCGGGTGTTTTGTAGTCCATTGAATCCGGACTGCCTTCCGTGATCTCACGAACTATCCCGCCTCTAAGAACAACACCAAGGATTATCCGCGCTTGAGCCAAAGCATAGACTCCCGGCTTAACCAGCTTATTCGTGCCGGCCAACAACAGTTGCTGAGGAACGGCCTTAAAGGGCTGGAAAAGGAAAGCCTTCGGCTTACGCCTGACGGAGTTATCGCGCATACACCGCATCCGATCGGTGTGGGATCGGCGTTGACGCATTCTTATATCACGACGGATTATTCCGAGGCTCTGATCGAGCTGATTACGCCGCCCTGCGCCGATCTTGCGGAAACGCTGCGATTTCTTGAAGACTTGCACACCTTCGTGTACCGGAATCTAGGCGATGAGATTTTACTCGCAACCTCTATGCCTTGCGGCGTGGCCGGCGACGAAAGCATTCCCATCGCCGAATACGGCACCTCCAACATCGGCCGGATGAAGCACATCTACCGGCATGGACTCGCCTATCGCTACGGACGAATGATGCAGGCCATCGCCGGCGTTCATTTCAATTATTCCGTCAATGAAGCGTTATGGCCGGTCTTGCAAGAGTTGGAAGGTGGCACGGAATCGCTGTCCAGCTTTGTTGCCGACAACTATTTCGGCATGGTGCGCAATGTCCATCGCTACGGATGGCTGACGATCTATTTGTTCGGTGCTTCTCCGGCGTTCAGCAAGTCATTTTTCACGGGGCGCGAATATCTTGCGTCCAGATTCTCGGAGTTCGACGCCCGAACGCTTTTTCGCCCCTATGCAACCTCGTTGCGCATGAGCGATATCGGCTATAAAAACGACAGCCAGGCCGGACTCGAGATCTCGTTTAATAATCTCAATGACTATGTGGCGAGTCTCGGCAAGGCCATAGCGACACCCTATCCGCTTTACGAGAGGATGGGTGTCAAAGTGGACGGAGACTACCGTCAACTGAACAGCAACATCCTGCAAATCGAAAACGAGTATTACAGCGTCATTCGCCCCAAACAAATCGCCGAGTCCGGTGAAAAGCCGACGCTTGCCCTCAAGAGGCGCGGCGTGCGCTATTTGGAACTCCGGTCGCTGGACTTACAGTGCTTCAGTCCCGCAGGGGCAAACCTCGATCAGTTGCGTTTTCTGGAGGTCTTTCTGCTTTTCTGCCTTTTACAGGAAAGCCCTCCGCTCGATTCCTCGGAGAAGGCGGAAGTCAGCCGAGACGGCATGGCAGTCGCGTGTTGCGGCCGCACGCCCGGATTCAAGCTTCGCCGCAAAGGCGAGGACGTTTCATTGAAAGGGTGGGCGGCGGAAATACTCGACGCGATGCGCGGCATTGCGGAAATTCTCGATGCAGGGGATACGCTTAAACCCTATACCCGGAGCCTTGAGAAGCAAGCCGCCATGCTCTCCGATCCGGAACGAACGCCGTCCGCCCGCATACTGGCCGAGATGAGGTCGAACGGCGAATCGTTCGAGGAATATGCACTGCGGATATCAAACGAACATGCGCGGATGTTCCGCGATCGTTTCCTATCGGCCGAGCGAACCGAATTCTTCCGCCGCCAGGCGGAGGAGTCGCTCGAGGAGCAGCGGCAGATAGAAGCCGGCGACAAGCTCTCTTTCGACGAATTTTTACAACGCTATTTTGCCCAAGCATAATTAGTCTCAAGGTCGGAGCCTATTCCGCCTAGTCGCTGAACCGCCTCGGATCAGGCGCCGGTCGAAAGCTTACTTCCTAGGTTTTCTCGTGGAGGCTCCCATGGATTACCGGCATATTCGATTTCCCGCCAGCGGTGAAAAGATCAGCGTTCGGAACGGCAAGCTTCATATTCCTGACGAGCCCATCATCGGCTACGTCGAAGGCGATGGCATCGGTCCGGACATCACGCGCGCATCCCTTCGGGTTTGGGATGCCGCTGTCGCGAAAGCGTACGGCGGATCGCGCAAAATCCATTGGTGCGAGCTCTTTCTCGGAGAGAAAGCCGGTACCCTCTACGGCAACGCTTTTCCTGACGAAGCGGTACAGGCGCTCAAAGACCTCGTCGTATCCATCAAAGGCCCTTTGACGACCCCGGTGGGCGGGGGAATGCGGTCTATCAATGTTTCCCTTCGGCAAGCCCTCGATCTCTACGCGTGCGTTCGCCCGGTACGCCATTTTCCGGGAGTGCCGTCGCCCCTGCGTCATCCCGAAGCGGTGGACGTGGTGATCTTTCGGGAAAATACCGAGGATGTTTATGCGGGTATCGAATATCCGGCGGGATCGCCCGAAGCCTTTAACCTCGAGCGGTTCCTGAAAGAGGAGTTCAAGGCGGATTTCCATGAGGGCAGCGCTCTGGGGGTGAAGCCGGTGAGTGAATTCGGAAGCAAGCGGCTGATCCGCAAGGCCATCCGTTATGCGCTCGATCACGGGCGGAAGAGCATTACCTTGGTGCACAAGGGCAATATCATGAAATACACCGAGGGCGCATTCCGCAACTGGGGTTATGAGCTCGCCCGTATGGAATTCGCCGATCAGACCATCACCGAAGAGGAATTGAGCAGTATCCACGGCGGCAAGCAGCCGGACGGTAAGATCGTCATCAAGGATCGCATTGCCGATATCATGTTCCAGCAGATGCTGCTTCGTCCCGAAGAGTTCGATGTTATCGCTACGCTCAACCTGAACGGGGACTATCTTTCGGATGCCGTTGCAGCCGAAGTGGGAGGCGTAGGCATCGCGCCGGGAGGTAACATCGGCGATTTCATCGCCGTGTTCGAAGCGACCCATGGTTCCGCGCCGAAATACGCGGGTCAGGATAAGGCGAATCCCGGATCGTTGCTTTTCAGCGGAGTAATGCTGCTCGAATACCTGGGGTGGCTAGAAGCTGCGAAAGCGATAGAAGCCGCTTATAGCACCGTCGTCGGCAAGAAGATCGTCACCTACGACTTTGCACGGCAAATGGAAGGCGCACGAGAGGTGAAAACTAGCGAATTCGCCGAGGCGATGGTCGCTGCAATGGGGTAAGGATCGGCTACAAAAAAGCAGGGTGATTTGTCACCCTGCTTTCGTGCTTCCTGGCCTTTTTTAAAGCAGGCCGGTTGCAGGCATCTTATTTGATGCCGGCGTTGACCTTGTCCATGGCGGTGGCGGCTTCGCTCAAAAGCGGAGCGGCTTCGGACGTGTTTCCGGCTTCGCAAAGGTCTTGCGCTTGCCGAACCTTCTTCATGGCATCCTGCAAAGGCTTGCCAGCGGCGTCACCAGTGATTTCCTTGTAGTTCTGCTTGGTCTGCTTGATGGCGGACAGGCAGCCTTCCTTGTTGCCCGCGGCGGCGGCGGCTTGGGCTTCTTTGGTGGTCTGGACGGTCTTGCCCATGAATTCTTTAACACCAGCAGCGTTTTCGGCAGCGAAGGCGCTACCCATTGTGCCGGTCAACAACAAAGCGCCCAGAACTAAGGATTTGTTCATTTTCATTCTCTTGCGTTCTCCTCTGGTCATTCCTGGAATAACCAAACTAATGTCACGATTGCTTATTGGGTGCTGACGCATACGCCGCCATTAGTACACCGCGTTTCGCGGAAAGCCTTCAGCTTACTAGCTCCTGCGATGGCGTCGATTGAAGAAGGGCGTAAAGCCGTCCATGCAGTCAACGGGCGTCAATAGTAAAAGACTTTCCGAATATTGTCATGCTTTCGTCATCGGAAATTTATTTATCCGACCCGTCGGTCGCCGGTTTTCGAAAGCAGATAATCCAGCCACATCGTCGACAGCTTCTCCTGTACCGAGTTCTGGCGCAGGCGTGCGTACAGATTGGGGAAATCCACCCGGTCGAGGTCTTGATCCTGGTTGTAACAGGAGTACACGAAATACTCCTTGCCGCTGTCCGGTTCCACGTGCTTGCACAGGCACTGCGCGCAGACGCCTTTCATCATGCACTGCATCGGCGAATTGATCGAGCCGATGGCGGAGTGATGAGCCTTCAGATACGGCTGGAGGACGCCGTAACGGGCTGCTTTGACTGCCGCCATCATGCGGTCGGAGCCGATCACGATCATATGGTCGACGTCGTCCATGTGGATCGGTGTCGCACCCAGTTCGCCTTTGGCATAAGCCAGCATGGCTTCGACGATATTGCCGACGAAGGTTTTGTCCTGCGGGCGCAATGGTGGTATGGGCTCGGCACCGGGAAGATTATCGACTGACCAGACCACCACGTCCGAGGCCGCTTCGATTTCCCGAATTTTGAACACGTCTTCGTGCTTCCGATAGCCGGCGAAATAAATGACGTGGCTGCCCGCGGCGCGCAGCGCCTTGCCGATGGAGAACAGCACCGCATTGCCGAGGCCGCCGCCGGCGAGAAGGACCGTCTGCCCGGCGTGAATCTCGGTAGGGGCGCCGGTGACGCCCATCACCACGACCGGATCGCCCGGTTTCCACATCGCGCAGAGCTTGGACGAGGAACCCATCTCCAGAGCGATTAAGGATATGAGGCCCTGTTCTTTGTCGACCCAGGCGCCGGTCAGCGCCAGACCTTCGGCAACCAGCACCGTATCGTCCACGACGGGCGCGAGGGCTTCGAAATTTTGAACGCGGTAGAACTGGCCCGGGCAGAAGTGTTTCGCGGCCAGGGGAGCCCTGACGATGACTTCGACGATGGTCGGCGTGACCCGATTGATTTCCACGATCCGCGCCAGCAGCATGTCGTCGAGCTTGCGCTGGAACTCCTTCAAATGTGCAAGGCGCTGGGGCTGTTGGGCGCAATCGAGCGTGGCGAGTTCCTTTTCGTACAGCTTGACGATATAGGGATATCCGTTCTTGGCGCTGGCCATCGCCTTCACCACATTACCGGCGTAGACCGGGTGGTTGTCGCCGTAGAACGTGATGAACTTGCCGTGGCGTCGATATGAGGTAAACGGTGCCGGTTTGCCTATTTTGGGCACGGCGGTGTCGTTAACCGGCTCCAGCTCCGGGATTTCGCTCAGCCAATTGGGTTCGTAACGCTGGTAGAACTTTTTGTCCATCTCGAAGGTGTCCGGATGCTCGGACTCGTAGATGGTGTTGGGCGAGGTTCCGGCGGCGACGAACAGGCTGCGCAACGGAACTTCGAGATCGCCGGCCTTTTGCCAGCGGCCGTCTTGTTCCTCGAGCTTTTCGAAGCGCACGGCGCGAAGATGCCCGTATTTGTCCTCCAGGGCTTCGAGCGGATTCATGCCCTCGGCCAGCCGAATGCCTTCATCCATGGCTTCCTTGATTTCCTCATGGTTCTGCCGGTAAGCGGGCGAATCCTTCATGCCTTTGCGATAGTACAGCGTGACCCCGCCCCAGGCGTTCAGGAGCGGCAGGAAATTGGGTTTTTCCCCTGCGTTTTGGGCGCGCTGGCGTTCCGCCTGTACGGCCTTGGCATGGCCTAAGAACTCGTCGAGAATCAGCAGTTCTTCCTCGTCGTAGCGAGCGCGTATGGCTCCCTCACCGAAAGCGGCACACAGCTTTTCATAGCGCTGCAGGATTTTTTCAACCTGCACCGGATAGTAAGCCAAGAGCTCGGTGGCGGTGTCGATGGCGGTCAAGCCGCCGCCGATCACGCCGGCCGGAAGCCGCACTTGCAGATTGGCGAGCGACGATTCCTTGGCGGCTCCGGTCAATTGCAGCGCCATCAAAAAGTCCGACGCCTTGCGGATGCCCCGGATCAGGTTGTTCTTGATGTCGATGATGGTGGGCTTGCCGGCGCCGGAAGCGATCGCGATGTGGTCGAAGCCCAGATCCCAGGCTTCGTTGATCGTGAGCGTGCCGCCGAAGCGCACGCCGCCGTAGCAACGGAAGCTGTGCCGCCGCAGCAAGGTCAGATAAATGACCTTCAGGAAGTTCTTGTCCCAACGCACCGTGATGCCGTATTCGGCCACGCCGCCGAAGCCCAGCATGATGCGTTTGTCGAGATCCTCGTACAGCTCGCGGAAATCATGGATGGGGCGGGGCGCATGGGTCTCGTCGCCGACGATGTCCTTGGGCAAGGGTTCGATCTTGAGACCGTCGATGCCCACCACGCCGAAGCCTTCGTTGATCAGATAATGAGCCAGGGTATAACCCGCGGGTCCCATGCCGGCCACCAGCACGTTCTTGCCGTTATAGGGAAGCGCGTACGGCCGCTTGACGTTGAGCGGATTCCAGCGGGTCAAAAAGCTGTAAATCTCGAAACCCCAGGGCATGAACAATACATCGGTGAGGACGTTGGTCTCGATCTGCGGAATATTGACCGGCTCGGTCTTCTGATAAATGCAGCCCTTCATGCAATCGTTGCAGATGCGGTGGCCGGTGCCGGGGCAGAGCGGGTTGTCGATCGTGATCAAGGCCAGCGCGCCGATGTTGTCGCCTTGCCGCTTGACGACGTGCATCTCGGAAATCTTTTCCTCCAGCGGGCAGCCGGTGATGGTCACGCCCAGCGGGTTGGTCTTGTAGGTGCCGTCCTTTTTGTTGCGCATGCCCTTGGAGCACGAATCGGTATCCCGGTCATGGCAATAAATGCAGTGGTCCACTTCATACAAAACGCGTCGTTCGGGAAAGCGCGGGTCGGTAAGGCCGAACCCTTCGCGCCGCCGGTGGTGCTCCTCGGGGGCTGCCCAAACGGTGTAGCCATCCGCCGGGCGCGTTTCGTGATGCACCAAATGATTGAAATCGGTTTTGGCCGGGAATTTGAAGCTGGCCCAGCTCTGGACTACAGCTTTGAGCTCGGGAATTTGCTGTGCGGCATAAGTCCACCGTTGAACCAAATCCAGCAGCGCCCTCACCAAGTCTTCGTCGCTTTCACCCAGTAAATCCGCAAAGCGTTCCTCGGTATCCGGATTAGTGGCGAGCGCACGCCGCAGTTCGGCGATCGCGCTCTTGATCGCCGGGCTCAGCGATTGCTCGGCAGCCTGCAAGCTTTGATGCCAGCGGTGCAGGCGTGCACTTAGGGCGGCAACCGCTTTTTCCGGGTCGGATTCGAAAAGTCCGGGTTCGACGATTCGAAGCAAAGCATCGAAGTTCGCTCGGATACCACCGATATCCCAGCTTTCCAATGGTTGATTCTTGAACAGCCCCGCAACCTTGCCGACGATTTCGTTGCGGTACACGAAGATGCTGTCGAATTCTGTGCGGATCGTCTGTACCTGCTGGTCCCGTTCGGACGACACACCGAAGAGCCGCGCCAGGAAAGTGCCGACATAGGGTGCCATTTTGACCAGCACATCCGACACCTGCTCGGGCGGCATGCCTTCGCCTTGGCACGCGCGATAGCGCTCGAATTCGGCGAATAACGTCGGATCGTGGTCTCGGACCGTTGCGTCGAAGACGTCTGACAGGTCCTTGAGCCGTTCCGGTTCGTACAAATCGGCATAGCTAAAGCCGGATATACCCAGAGTCAAAACAGATGCGGCGCTGTGGCCCGTATCGGAGCGAACGGAGTGATCGGTCATGAGTGTCGAGATCGCGTGGGTTGATGAAACTTCTTGTTCCGTCAAAACAGCCGCCGCAATCGCATGCGGCTTTGCCAAAGGATGGACGGATTTTCTTGAAAAATGTTTGAAATTTTAAGCTGAATCGATGATCGAGTCGATCATGGGCACTGTTCGAGATATTACCAGGTCTTTAAGGAGTACCGATTTCCTTACCAGGTTGAAGCATGCGCCGCTAAGGTGTAGGTTAGCGCCGAACCATCATTGCTAGGTCCTTGCTCCATGAATTCCCTATACCAGACTCTTCTGCAATCCGATTCCAAGGAACCGCCGGTTGTTCGTTCCGTTGCGCCGGGCGCGACCGGAGAAGGCGTCATCGATGTTTCGACGTTTCAAGCCATCGAAGTCGATAAGCTATTCGACAGCGTCAACCACGCCGCCACGATTGCGGGTCAGGCGACCCTTTACCGCTCGCTGGTGCAGCCGTTGGCGTCGGCAGACCTCATCCGGGCCAAGCAGGACGCGGTTCGGGAAATCGAATCCAACAAAGCGCTGCGAGAATCATTAGAAGCCTTGATCAACCGCGCGAGGTCGCTTGAAGAGGATTTTTACGGCTTATTATTCGGCACGTTCATGGGGCTTATGAGTTCGCCGGCGCACAAGCTGGAAATCGAGGGCTACGGTTATGAGACCTATAAAAAGGGTACTCGGTTCATGCTCGAGATAGTAGAGGCGGCAAATCGGCTCTCGACGCCGAACAGCGAGTACTTGGGCCTGCTGGTCGACGACTTGCGGCGCTTCGCCCATTCGCGCGCCTATGCACTGATGAAGGGTCCAGTATATCGGACCGAGAAAGATGTCCGAACCAAGGCGGAGAAACGCTGGTATACCCCGGCGATTCGTTTTCGGCCGTCGCTGTTCAAACCGGTGGGACTTACGGTCGCTGGGATACTCATTTTTCTGGCTCTCCAATTCCTACCACTGGTGCTCGAGATGGCCGTGTCGATCGCACCGGTCTTCTGGCTGTTCCTGTTGCCTATCAGCTTTGTTTACATCCCGATCGTCGGCGGTTTCGATCGCGACGGCTGCATCTACCCGCTTCGCGACATCTTCAAGCGGTCCGAAGACGTGCAAAACACGCTGGATTCGCTGGGCAAGCTGGACGAACTGTTGAGCTTCGTCCGCCTCAAGGAATCCGTCCGCCACCCCATGGTCTTGCCGAAAATCATCGAGGCCGATCGGCATTCGCTGGTGCTCAAAGGCGTGCGGAATCCGGTGCTGAGTAAGGAGAACCCGGACTACGTACCGAACGACATCACCCTAAAGGATACGCGGCTCACCTTCATCACCGGGCCGAACAGCGGCGGAAAGACGGCGTTTTGCAAAACCCTGGCGCAGAGCCAGTTGCTCGCGCAAATCGGGTGTTACGTGCCGGCTCAGGACGTGGAACTGACCGTCGCCGACCGTATCTTTTATCAAGTTCCGGAGATCAGCCACCTGACCGACGGAGAGGGGCGCTTCGGCACCGAGCTCAAGCGTACCAAGGACATTTTTCTCGCAACGACGCCGAAAAGCCTGGTGATCATGGACGAACTCTCGGAAGGCACGACCCACGAGGAAAAGATCGAGATTTCCATGAACATTCTCGACGGGTTTTATCAGAAAGGCAGCAACACAATTTTGATCACTCACAACCACGAACTGGTCGATGCCTATCAGCAGAAAGGCATCGGACTAGCAAGGCAGGTCGAGTTCAAGAACGAGCAGCCGACCTACCGGCTGGTCGAAGGCATTTCGAGGGTCAGCCATGCGGACCGCGTGGCCCGTAAAATCGGCTTTTCGAAAGAGGATATCGCCCGGTATTTGTCCAGTGGCAAATGAGGACGCGTCATGCTGGAAATCCTGCAAATCCCCGTGCTCAAGGACAACTACGTTTACCTGATCCACGATAACCAAACCGGCGAGACGGCGGCGGTCGATCCGGCCGAGGCGGATCCGGTTCTGGAGGCGCTAGCCGCGAACGGATGGACGCTGACGCATGTCCTGAATACCCATCATCACGGGGATCACGTGGGCGGCAATCTGGAGCTGAAGCGGCGGACGGGTTGTCGCATCGTCGGTTCGGAGCGAGACCTTAAGCGCATTCCGGGGATTGACGTGGCGGTTGGCGAGATGACGGTTTTGAAATTTGGAAGTTCCGAGGCGCGCGTCCTAGACGTTCCGGGGCACACACGGGCGCACATCGCCTTCTGGTTCGCCGAGGCCGATGCACTTTTTTGCGGCGATACGCTTTTCGCCCTGGGCTGCGGACGGCTGTTCGAGGGGACGCCGGACGAGATGTGGCGGTCGCTCTCGAAATTACGCGCCTTGCCTCCCGAAACCAAGGTTTACTGCGCCCACGAATACACCCAGACGAACGGCCGATTCGCCTTGTCGGTAGAGCCCGGCAATGCGGCGCTTCGGCAACGAATGAAGCAAGTCGATGAACTGCGGCGGCAAAACAGGCCCACCGTGCCGTCGACCTTGCAGGAGGAATTGGAAACCAATCCGTTCCTGCGCCCCGAGAGCGAGGAAATTCAGAGCAATTTGGGAATGCTGAACGCAGATCCGCTGCAGGTGTTTGCCGAGACGCGGCGGCGGAAGGATATGTTTTAAGAGTCCTTGTCGGCAAAGGATTGCCGACCTACGAACGGGTGTCACCAAGTACATGGTAGGGTGGGTTAGGCTGAAGGCCGTAACCCACCGGAACCAGTTGCATTAGCCAGTTACTTTTTCACGTCCTTATCCGCACCGGCTGGAAAACAGGCTTCCTGAGCGTATTTTTTCGCTTCCTTATACTTGTCGCGCAGTTTTGCGGATTCCGGCGGATCGCGGAATTCCGCACCGCGTTCGCCAGCCATGTTGAATCCATAAGTGAAGGTTTGCGCCTGGACGAATTCATCGTGGCTCATTCGGCTCGCGATCTTGTCGACGCTGCAGGTGCAGTGATAGAGATTATTGTAGTTCTGGCCGCCATGCTCCTGCATGCACTGCAGGACGTATTCGACTCTGGCCAGCGTGGGAAAATCGTTGGTTTCCTTTGCTGCCGTCTCGGGAGCGGGAGGAGTGGAGGTGCAGCCGGCTGCTAGAATCAGAACGGCAACCGTTGCGGGCCAACGGAGTTTTAAGGAAAAAGCGGTTTTTTTCATGCTGAGTCGTTCTCGTAAACCTGTCTCAAAATCGCTACATGATAGTGCAGCGAAAGCGGACGGTGCAATTGATGAAGTTCAGTCTTCGACCGCAAAGTCCACGATTTGTTTGAGGTTTTCGTTCATTTGCCGCGCGAATTCGTTCATTTTCAGGTTAGGCGAACGGGTCGGCAGCAAATGCGTGGTCACGATGACTTTGCCGTTCTCGGAACGGACGGCCACGTTGCAGGGCATGTAGATGACGGATTCCGGCGAAATTTCCAGCATCTCGCGCGCCAGCGTGAGATTGCAGAACTGAATGGTGTCGTAATCGGGGAAGCTGATATTGTCGCGCTCCCGGATCACGCTGCCGATCTTGTTGTGGCCGGTGATGCGGAAATTCCGCTCGGTAATGGCAAGTTCCAGCTCCGCCAGAACGTCCTGATAAGGTTTGGTGGTCTCGGCTTGATAATAAGGGAGCTCAGGTTCTTCTTGGGCGGCGCACCCTGGCAGGATAATCAGCAGCAGTGCGACGATCGAACCGAAAAATAGGCGCATATACTCAGCAGCAACGTGTCGAAACTCGATTTTTAGCTTATCACCATGATTTTAGAGAGAGCAAAAATAACCGGTGTGGTCCTGGCCGGAGGCCGAGCGCGACGAATGGGCGGCGAAGACAAAGGGCTGATTCGCTTCAAAGGCAAGCCGCTGGCGAGCTATGCCCTGGAAGCCTTGGACTCGGTCGCTGCGCATATTCTGATCAACGCCAATCGGAACCGGGATGACTATGCCCGTTTCGGTTATCCCGTGGTCTCCGATCAGACCGACACCTTCGACGGTCCTTTGGCCGGATTGCTCAGCGCCATGCGCGCGGCGGAAACCCCTTATGTTTTGACCGTACCCTGCGATTCGCCGCTGGTGACGGGGCGTCTTCTGGAACGGCTGTGCCGCGTAATGAAAGAAACCGGAGCCGAGCTTTGCGCCGCCCATGACGGAGAACGCTTGCACCCGGTTTTCCTGTTGGCCGAACGCCGCCTGGCGGACAGCTTGGAGCGCTATCTGGCCAGCGGCCAGCGGAAGATCGACCTTTGGTTCGAGCAGCACAGCTTAGCCCTGGCCGATTTCAGCGATCATCCCGAGCTGTTCGCCAATATCAACACGCCGGAGGAGTTGGCGGCGCTGGAAGAGATGGAAACGGCGGGCGCGGCGGTTCCGGTCCCTATAAATCTTCAAGCCAATCCTTACGACATCCGAATGACCGATGCGGGACGCGCCTCCTGTTATGCCGCCACCGCGCTCGACGAGTATGGGGAGCGCCGCGAGCTGGAACTGGTGGGCGAACGCGCGCTGACCGTGTATGTGGACAAATACGAGATCGTCACCTTGATGACCATCGGCACCCATCCGGAACTCTTGACCCTCGGTTATCTCCGCAACCAGGGTTTCATTGAAAACATCGCCGACATCCGATCGGTGCAGGTCGATTGGGAGACCGAGGCGGTCGCGGTGACCACGCGACTCACCGAGCACGCCTTTCTCGAAAAGCTGGGCAGCCGCACTGTCACCACGGGATGCGGTCAGGGCACGGTGTTCGGCCGATTGATGGACCAGCTCCGCGAAATTCGCGTGCCCAAGGTCACCGTCCGTCAATCGGAGATCTACGGCATTTTTAATACGCTTCGGGATTATAACGAGGTGTACAAGCGGGCCGGGGCGGTACACGGCTGCGCGTTGTGCAAAGACGGCGAGATCGAAATCTTCGTCGAAGACGTCGGGCGTCACAACGCCGTGGATGCGATTGCCGGTTATATGTGGCTCACCGGTATGGAAGGCGGAGACAAGATTTTCTACACTACCGGACGCTTGACCTCGGAAATGGTGATCAAGGTCACCCAAATGGGAATTCCGGTGTTGCTGTCACGTTCCGGCGCTACCCATATGGGCTACGAGCTGGCGCGGCAGGCGGGTGTCACCATGCTCGCCCGCGCGAAGGGACGGCACTTCCTGGTCCTCAACGGCGGCGAAAATATCGTTTTCGACGTGCCCTTGCCGAAACGGACTTCGACCGAAACGACGGACGATTAACAACCGCAGGCGATCGCGATCCCAGTTTTCGATGCATCGTCCTGCTAAGCTTTAATGTGAAAATGGCCCTTTAGTTTATAGCGACTCATGCCAGCCGATACCATTGAAAGCCATGCCGGATACACTCTGAAAGGCCGGGGTGACATTATCGAAAAGCTCAAGCTGATACAGGCGAAAAAGTGTCTGTTGACCGCTCAGCCGGACGGGAAAAGTCTGAGTTTCGTGACCACGGTCGTGCAAGTAATGCCGGAAAAAGGGCTGGTGGTCCTAGATTTGAGCGAGAACTCCAGCGTCAATCAGCAGTTGCTGACGGCGCAGCAAGTCGTATTTCGTGGGCAAGTCGACGGCATCCAGTGCCGCTTCGCCCTGACCAAACTCACCGAGGCGACTTTGAACGGGCAGACCGTACTTGCGGCCCTGATCCCGGATGCCTTGTACTGGCGGCAGCAGCGGACGTTCTACCGGGTGGCGATTCCGGTCGCCATGCCGGTCAAATGCGTACTCAGGGTGAACGATAAGCCCGGGGAGTTCGGCATTGCCGACATTAGTCTTTCGGGCTTGGCCCTGATCGACAAAACCGATCGGCTCGGCGATTCGTTTGCCATAGGGCATATTTTTGAAGAATGCAGACTGATCTTACCGGGCCACGGCGAAATGACGCTAGGTCTCGAAGTGCGCAATAAAGTTGCGATGACTTGGGCCAACCCACCCGTCGGTCAGCGGGTGGGATGTATTTTCCGCGGCACCAGCCGAAATTTCGACATCAGCCTGCAGAAATTCATTTACGAAATCGAATTGCAGAAGAAGCGCCAGGAAAGCGTCTCGCGCTGAAGGCGCTAAGGATTTGGCTGTATATCCGGTTCTACTTGAAATCGATTGTAGGGTGGGTTAGGCGCGCATCGCATCAACTCTGGAAAGTTCTTGCGGTATTTCCGCGCGCCGTAACCCACCAGGCAAGGCCGCGGAACCGGTCGGTTACGGCGCGCGAAAAGCGCTGCGGTTACGGCATGGTTCGTGGCTATGCGTGCCTAACCCACCCTACATCCTTCAATCACATCCTAAGACGCCGAGCCGAGATAAGCTCGTAGCTGCGGTGGGATGGTCCGTTGCGTCAGCCGGTTCTTAAACTCCCACTCCCGATGCTTTTCCACTGAAACCAGAAATTGCGTCTCCTTACCGACGTGCAAGGCCGTCGGGACGCCGCCTTGGAAGAGCACGCGGTTGCCGGGGAGCGCGGGGATTTTCGCGCCGGGCGTGACGATGCCGACGAGATTCAGCGGATCGACGGCGCTGAGCGTGACCAGAGTTCCGGTATCTTTCTCCTTGCGCACCGCACGCAGGGCCTCGACTGCTTCGGGCAGGGCGAACTGCTCGCCGAAATGGCCGGCCACGAAGCGCCCTCCGCGTATTTCGCCGCGGGCTTCCAAACGCCGGTAAATGCGGAGGATATCCTGCCAGGGCGGTGCAATGGTCTCGCGCGCCAACAATGCCCGGAATACGACGCCATAACGCTTGAGCAGCATGCCGGCAACATGCTCGGCGGCTTCTTGATCTTCCTGATTGGTCGACTTGGACGGGTTCTCGTCGATCCGCAGAGGCGGCTGAACGAGCGTCCAGCGCCCGGCTTCCGCCATTCCGAAGGAAAGTCCCCGATAGCGCTGCTTTTTTTGCTCCGGGATCAATAGTGCGCGCAGTCCCATGAAACTGTCCGACGCGACCCATCCGCGCGCGACCAGCTCCGCCAAGGTGTTTTCCAGTTGAGTCGGCAATAGACCTGTCCACTGGGCCAGTTCTTCGAAGAACAGCGCGCCGCGGGTGCTCAAAATGTCCGCTACGCGCTGCGCGGCGGGCGACAGCTCGGGCGAATCGCACGGTGCCGCGAATTGCCGCCAATAGGGCAAATGGCGCCGGCCGATGAGCGCCATGGGCGAGGATTTGACCGGTCCCTGTCCGCCTTTGGCGGCGGACAGCCGAGTCCAGACGATCTTGCCTGAAAGGCACAGGGCATCGAGCCAGGCCGGGTCGTAATCGGTGATCCGTCCTGGCAACAAATCGCCTTCCCAGGCGACCGCCGCCGCCTCGAAGCCTTCCAGTTGCACCAGAACTGCCGCGAGAGCTTGCGCGCCTTGCATCCGGCTTTCGGGATGCACGTGCTGCCAGCGGAATAGGAAGCGCATGAAATCGGCGCTGGGCACCGGCTCGATTTCCTGACGCAGACGGTTGATGGTGTAGCGATGGATGCGCGCCAGCAAACGCCTTTCGCACCATTCTTCAGCGCCTTTTCCGGGCGTATATGACCCGCGCAGGACAAAGCCCTCCGTCTGCAGCGCCAAGAGCACATACTCGATGCGGCCGACAGGGAGCGCCAAGGCGTCCGCCAGTTCCGCCGACGTGGCGGGCCCGGTGCAGTCGATGCGTCCGCGGACGATCTCTTTCAGCGCGTCCTCCTGCGTCCAGGTTTGCTCCAGATACTCCAGCGGCAGTTGTGCGGCATAACCGATGTGAATGAGCGACGAGCCATCGGCTTGCCGATACACCGCCCGGAATTGCGGCAAACGCTCGACCGCAATCCAAAGAACATTGCCGTTCGGCACCTGCAATTCCGCCACGCGTCCTTGCCGTTTCAACTCCTGAAAAAGTGCTTTCCAGCCGATTTCCGCTTCGGATTGCTGGAGAAAGCCCAGCATCTGCAAGGCATCGTGCAGCTCGTCGGCGTTGGAGGCGTCGGGCCAGGCTTCCTGCCGCACCCGGTCGATGGCCGCCTGATCGAGACGGCCGAGGTCCGCGGCTTCGGAAGGGTCGAGCCAGCGACGGCTGGCTACCGCGCGGGTCCGGCGCTCTTCCAGCGGGGCACCGTCGAGGAAGCTGTAAACCTTGGAATTGACGATTTCGGCGGCGAGCGGCGAAGGTTCGATCAGGTCGCGGCACACCACGCGGATCGAACCGGTCTCGATTCCGCGGATCACCTCGATCAAGCGGTCGATGTCCATGGCTTCGGTCAGGCAATCGTGCACCGTCTGGTTGACCAGCGGATGGTCCGGCACCTCCCGGTCGCCGACGATGTTCTCGAAGCACGCGAGCTGGTCGGGAAACACGCCGGTGACGAGGTCTTCCGCCTGCATGCGGAGGAGATAGGGGGGCGTCTTCCGGCCGCCTTGGAAGCGCTTGAGCGCGAGCGAACAGACGGCGTTCCAGCGCCAGCGCACGTTGAACATCGGGGCCGCGAGCAGCGCTTGCACCAACAAATCGCGCACGGTGTTGGTGTTCAAAAACCGCGTGACGTCCTCCAGCGGAAAGCTTTGCGAAGTGCCCAGCGACAAAATGATGGCGTTCTCGGTGGCGGCGGCCTGCAGCTCGAAATTGAAGGTGCGGCAGAAGCGCTTGCGCAAGGCGAGTCCCCAGCCGCGATTGACCCGGCTGCCGAAGGGCGCATGAATGATGAACTGCATGCCGCCCGATTCGTCGAAGAAGCGCTCGAATACCAGCGTGTCCAGGGTGGGCAGCGTGCTGAGGGCGAGCTTGGCCGCGGCGAGATAGTTGACGGCCTGCAATGCGGCCAGTGGCGAAATGCCGACCTCGTTTTCGAGAAAGGCGTTGGCGGCGGGAAGATTCAGGTTCTTATCCGGGCCTACAAAGCCTGTATCGAACGGCTTTTCCAAGCGCTCCTCGATTTCCCGCCGGAGCCGCGACACCGCATAAGACAACTCATGCGTCCGCCCCGGCGCTTCGCCGAACCAGAAGGGGATGTTGGGCGGCTGATGTCGCGCGTCCTCGACGCGCAAGGTGCCGGCTTCGAGCCGCAAGACCCGCCAGCTCGCGTTGCCGAGCTGGAAAATGTCGCCGGCCAGGCTTTCGATGGCGAAATCTTCGTCCACGGTGCCGATGAATTCCCCGGAGGGTTCCAGGATCACGCGGTATTCGGCGTTGTCCGGAATCGCCCCGCCGCAGGTGACGGCGGTGAGTCTCGCTCCGCGCTTGGCCCGGAGGCGTTTGTGGATGCCGTCCCGGTGCACATAAGCGCCGCGCGGTCCGCGCCGGGTGCTGAAGCCTTCCGCCAGCATCTTGACGACTTCGTCGAACTCCTGCCGGCTCAGCTCGTGATAGGGAAAGGCGCGACACACGGTCCGGTAAAGCTCGTCCTCCGACCAGTCCTCCGACGCCACCATCGCCACGATCTGCTGGGCCAGGACGTCCGCGGGCTTCTGCGGCATGATCAAGCGATCCAGCTCGCCCCGCCGTATGGCATCGATCAGGGCAATGCACTCGATGAGATCGTCGCGGCTGGCCGGGAACAGCCGGCCCTTCGGCAGACCTCCCGCAAAGTGCCCGGAACGGCCCACCCGCTGCAAAAAGGTCGCGATCGAGCCCGTGGTCCCCAGTTGGCACACGAGATCCACATCGCCGACGTCGATGCCGAGTTCCAAGGATGCCGTGGCGACCAAAGCTTTCAGTTTCCCCGTTTTCAGCCGGTGTTCGGCGGACAGGCGCTGGTCCCGCGACAGGCTGCCGTGGTGCGAAGTGACGTGGTCCTCGCCCAGTCGCTCGCTCAATGCGCGGGCCACCCGTTCCGCCAAGCGGCGCGTGTTGACGAAGATCAGCGTAGTCTTGTGCGCTTCGATCAAGGCCGTCATGCGGTCGTAGATTTCTTTGGCCGCCTGCTGGGACAGCACGGCCTCAAGCGGCGAATCGGGCAATTCGATGGCAAGGTCGAGCTGGCGCCGGTGGCCGGTGTCGATAATGCGGCACTCGGCGCCGCCGGTCAGAAAGCGCGCGACCGACTCAATGGGGTTTTGAGTGGCGGAAAGGCCGATGCGGGTGAGGCGGTGCTCGACCAGGCGTTCCAGCCGTTCCAGCGACAAGGCCAGGTGCGATCCGCGCTTGCTGCCCACCACCGCATGGATTTCGTCGACGATCACCGTGCGCACGGTTTTCAGCATTCGTCGCCCGCTTTCGCTGGTGAGCAGGATATAAACCGACTCGGGCGTGGTCACCAGAATATGCGGCGGATGTTTGTTCATGGCCGCCCGGGCGAGTGCCGGGGTGTCGCCGGTGCGGACTTGCGAGCGGATCGCCACGTCGGTCGAGCCGAGTTCGAACAGCTTGGTGTTGATGCCGTCGAGCGGCGCTTCGAGGTTCTTGTGGATGTCATTGCTCAGCGCCTTGAGCGGCGAGATGTAGAGCACGCGGGTTTCTTCCGGCAAGCCGAAGACTTCGCCTTCTCGAACCAGATCGTCGATGGCGGCCAGAAATGCCGCCAGGGTCTTGCCGGAACCGGTGGGCGCGGCGATCAGCGTGTGGCGGCCAGATTTGATGGCGTCCCAGGCTTCGGTCTGGCACTCGGTAGGCGAGGGAAAGGCATCCCGGAACCAGGCCGAGACGGCGGGATGAAAGCGGTCGAGGATCATGGAGCTACGTTACCCCAAAGTGGGCGGCAATCTCAATCGGGCGTATCGTCGCCGTTTATGCATTTGGATGCGCACGTCGGTCTCAGTGAAACTCCTTCGGGAACGATGCCGCATCGAGCCTGTTGATGTCCCAGTTTGTTATAGCTGTTCTCTGGGGTATTGTGTTTTTCGCAACAGCAGATTTACGGCTTCGATTTCATTCGAAGAGATCGTGATTAACAAAGGTTACCTCCTTGCATACATTTTCGATCAAGCGAGTTTTGACTAACGGCTATGTTGTAGCGGTACTGGCGACAGCAACCATATTGATGGTTCAGCATTTTCTGCTGCCGCTGTTTATGGGGTCGCCTCCGCTACTTCTCTTTCTGCTCGGAGTGGCGCTCGCGGCGTGGTACGGCAGCTTTAGAGCGGGGCTTTTTGCCACCGTGTTGAGTACATTGGCGAGTATCTTCTATTTGATCGAACCCTTCCATTCATGGCAGATCGCGGAACAGAGAGAGTGGCTGCGAACCTTGCTGCTGTTAAGTGTCGGCGGGGTGCTCAGCCTTATGATCTCGCTTCTGCGCAGAGAGGAAAGAAACGCACTGACGGAGGTGCTGCGACAAAAGGAAAGACTCGAGCAGGAGATCGTCGAGCGCCAGCGGGCCGAGCAGGCGCTGAGCGCGGCACACGATGAGGTCGTGAACGAGCGGAACCGGCTCGAAGCCATCATGGAAACCCTGCCGGTCGGTGTGGCTATCTTGGATGCCAAAGGCGGCATCATCGGGGCTAATCGGGCCGTCGATCAAGTCTGGGGCGGTCCGTGCCCGCCGGTATGGTCCGTGAGCGATTACACCATTTTTCGAGCGTGGTGGTTGGATACCGGTCAGCCGGTCTGTCCGGAAGACTGGGCCCCGGCGCAAGTCTTGCGGAAAGGCGAGCCAGTCGTCGGGCAATTGATGGAAATCTTACGCTTCGATGGTCGCCGCGCCGTCATCCACAACAGCGCCGCGCCCATCCGTGACGCGTCCGGTCGCATTGCGGGCAGCGCGGTAGCGATCATGGATATCAGCGAGAGCGTCAGAAAGGAGGAGGCGCTGCGAGAGAGCGAGGAGCGATACCGATTGGCGATCGAGGCCGCCCGGCTGGGAACTTGGGACTGGGATCTCATTACTCAGAAAATCGTGTCGAACTCTCGTTATGCCGCGATTTTCGGTTACCCGCCAGAAGAGACTCTGATGGATCATCGGACGGTTTCCGAGCGGGTACATCCCGAGGACTTGCCGCGTATCGAAGCCGCCGTAGCCGAAGCGAAGAAGCGTCACGCCCGTTATGTTCTCGATCATCGCGTTATTCGGCCCGACGGCACTATCCGGTGGGTTTCGGCCATCGGTGATTTCCACTATGACGCCCACGGAACTCCGGTACGCATGATCGGGGTGTTGATGGACATTACCGACCGTAAACACGCGGAGGAAGCGCTTCGCGAAGCCGACCGGCAAAAGAACGAATTCATCGCCATGCTCGGTCATGAGCTCCGGAATCCCTTGGCGCCGATCCGGAACGCGATTCATGTCATGCGCAAGCTGGCTACCCCCGATCCGAAGCTGAAATGGGCGCGCGATGTGGTGGACCGGCAGGTCGATCATCTGGTGCGATTAGTGAACGATCTATTGGATGTCTCGCGCATCGTCCAAGGTAAGCTCACGCTCAAAGTCGGCTTGGTGGATCTTGTGACGGCGATCAGCCAGGCTGTCGAAACCAGTCAGCCGCTGATCGAGTCCAGGCATCACACGCTTTCGGTCACAGTGCCGAAAGACCCGGTATACCTCGAAGGGGACCACGTGCGCTTGGTTCAAGTCGTCTCGAATCTCCTCGACAACGCCGCCAAGTACACGCCGGAAGGCGGCTACATTTGGCTTACCGCCGTCGTTAAACACGGGGAAGCAGTCATTTCCGTCCGCGATACGGGCGAGGGTATTTCCAGCGCATTATTGCCCCACCTTTTCGATGCTTTTACCCAAGCCACGCGAACGCTCGATCGAACACAAGGCGGCCTCGGATTGGGCTTGATGATCGTCCACAAAATCATCGAGATGCACGGGGGACACGTCGAAGTCAGAAGCGAAGGGCTCGGCAAAGGCAGCGAATTTATCATCCGATTGCCGCTCTGTGAGCAGGTGTGCGTGGTTCCTGAGTTGTAGGATGCGGTGAGCGAAAGGAACCGCATCCTACGGACGAGGCTTTAATGCAACTTGATCTTCGGCCTCAATCTCCGGCGGAAGAATCCCGAGACCATCAGCATGCTGACCCGGATCGGTCCGAATATCGCCAGTTGATGCATCTTGTAGAGCGAGAGGTAGACCAGCCGGGCGATTAGACCCTCGATCATCACGGTGCCCATGAGATTGCCCATCAGATTCCCGACCGTGCTGTATTTGCCGAGCGACACCAGCGAGCCGTAATCCTTGTAGCGGTAGGTGAGCGCGGACTGGCCGTCCAGTTTTCGCCGGATGTTCTTCAGGACGAGGGTGGCTTGCTGATGCGCGGACTGGGCGCGGGGCGGAACGGTGGAGTTTTTTTCCGGCCATGCGCAGGCGGCACAATCGCCGATGGCGAAGATGTCGTCGTCGACAGTGGTTTGCAAGGTGGGGCGCACCACCACCTGGTTGATCCGGTTGGTCTCGAGATCCGCTATGGTTTTAAGAAAATCGGGCGCCTTGACGCCGGCGGCCCAGACCTTCATCGCCGCCGGAATGAAGTGGCCGCTTTGGGTCTTCATGCCATTCTTGTTTACCTCAATCACGCGCTCGCCGAGATGGACCTGAACGCCGAGCTTTTCCAGTTGTTTGAGCGTGGATTTGGACAGGCGCTCGGGCAGTTCCGGGAGCAGCCGGTCGGCGGCTTCGATGATGTGGATCTGGATGTCGGACGGTTTCACGTTGTCGAGCCCATAGGCGCTCAATAGCCGTGTCGCCTGATGAAGCTGGGCGGACAATTCGATGCCGGTGGCGCCGCCGCCGACAATGGCGATGTCCAACTGACCGGTCTCCTTGACGCCCCCGGTGGCATGGACATGAAAATACGCTTCCAGCAGCCGGTTTTGAAACTGCTCCGCCTGATCGGTGGTATCCAGGAACAGGCAATGCTCGGCCACGCCGGCGATGCCGAAATCGTTGCAGATGCTGCCCACCGCGATGACCAGAATGTCGTAAGGATGCGTGCGGGGCGGCATGATCTCTTCGCCTCGCTCATTCAGCATCGCCGCCAGGTGAACCTGCTTGTTGGCGCGGTCGAGACCGTCCATGCGCCCCAATACGTATCGGAAGCCGTTGCCGCTCGCGTGGGCGAGATACTCTAGCTCGTCGTCGTGGGAATCCAGGGTGCCGGCGGCCACTTCGTGCAGCAGCGGCTTCCAGATGTGGGTGCGGCTGCAGTCGATCAGCGTGATCTCGGCCCTCTTTTGCCCAAGCCGCTTGCCGAGCTGCGTGACCAGTTCCAGACCGCCCGCTCCGCCGCCGACGACCACGATCTTGGGCCGGTTTTGATTGGTTTGAGATTCGCTCATAGTGTCCCCCTCTTGTTGTAATGACTGCTGAGTATCGGTAACGCGCTTTGTGATGTGTTCTTTAAGGCTCGACGGGCGAGAGCGCGCCCATGGTGGATTATCATGAGATATTTGGCCGCTGCGGATTCTGCCACAGTCGGCAGTCGGGTGTCTTTAATCCGCTGCGAGGCAGCGGTGGATGTTCGTCTTAGCCCTTGCTAATATTCGGTTGAAGGACTGGTTGCTGGTTGGCTGAAAAAAACTAGAGATTAGTCGGCTTGTCTAACGAACGTTAATCAGATGTGTGCCCCACAGGACCTCGTATTGAATTCCGAGTCTCCGCATCCCAATCCCGATTGGTACGACCAAATTCCTGTTCCTCTTTTAACTGTCCGGCTGGCTGACAAAAAACTGTTGTTTCTCAATTCCTTGGCTCGCGAGCTTTTCGGCGGCGCCGGCAAACCCGGAGTTGATGCGTCGGTATTGTTCGACGACCCGGACGCTTTACAGCAATTGCTTGAATCGATCCATCCTGACCGAAAGACAGTCCGTTCGGAGGCATTACTGAAGAATGCCTCGAACGCACACCATAGATATTCGATCGAGGCCGGTGCGGCCGAGATGAGTGGCGAGCGGATCGCCGTGCTGCTCTTGATCGGCGCGGACAAATATATTCCGAAATTCAAGGATGCCGAGTTCCGCTCGAATATCGCTCTCTGGCGAGGTGTGTTCGACCAGGCCGCCGTCGGCATAGCCCTGCTGGATAGAAACTTGCGGTTTATCGAAGTGAATCGGCGCTGGCTGGAGATGTTCGGGTATACCGCCGAAGAAATGAGCGCGTTATCTCCGAAGCATCTCACTCCCGCGGAAGACGGTTTTGTATCCTGTGAACGCGTCGAGGCACTTTTGGGCAGCGAAGTCGATCAATACCGGGGAGAGAGGCGTTTGGTCCGAAAGGACGGAAGCCTTTTCTGGGGCGATTTGTCGGCGAGTCTGTTGCGCGATGGGGAAAATGCCGTATCCGTCATTCTGACTTTTCTGATCGATATCACCGACCGCAAGCTGGCCGAGGACAAATTGCAGTCCAGCAACGAGCGGCTCGAGGCACAATTGGCCGAAAACCGGATCTTGCAGGAAAAACTGAGGGATTTGGCGGTACGCGATCCGCTGACGGAGCTGTTCAACCGGCGGTACATGGAGGAGACCCTGAGGCGCGAATTGTCCCGCTCGGCCCGGGAAGATCGGCCCTTGAGCCTGGTGATGATCGACATCGATCATTTCAAGCAACTCAACGACACCTACGGCCATCCGGCGGGCGATCTGGTGCTGAAGGAATTGGCCGCGTTACTGTTGCGTCACCTGCGCAGCGAGGACATCGTCTGCCGCTTCGGCGGCGAAGAATTCGTGGCGATTCTGCCCGGCGCTCCGTTGATGACGGCGGCCCAGCGCGCCGAATCCTGGCGTTTGGCGTTTCAGGAATTACGGATCGAATATGAAGACCAAGTATTAACCGGCACGCTTTCGATGGGGATCGCCGAATATCCTCGTCATGGCGCGACCGGCGAGGACTTGCTGTTTCAGGCCGACAGCGCCATGTATATGGCTAAACGTGCGGGACGCAATCGAGTGATGGTCTGGGGTTGAGTCCCCTTTGGCGCTGGTGCGCCGTTTGCTTGTCTCGCTCGACTTTGCGCATTTATTCCGAATTTCCATGAAGCATTCTTTGTATCACTCGGACATCTCTTCTCATTCTGATCATGACTTGGAGTCGCGGCTCACGGCTGGCTCCACGGCCAGCGAGCGCCAGAAAATCATCGAAGCCTTGAACCTTGCCGTCAGGGCGCGGGATCAGGACTCGATCATCAGACCGCGCGGCCTCGATGTCGCCGATATCCTCCTCGGGATCAAGGCCGACGCACTGACCTTGCAAGTCGCGCTGCTGAGCGATCCCTATCTCCGCGACACGCTCAAGGAGGCGGATATCAAGGCCCAATTCGGGGAGACCGTCGCCGATTTGGTGCAGAAGGTCAATTGGCTCAATACCTTCGACGAGTATCGTCCGACCGAAATCAAACAGCCCGCTCAGGCGGAACTCTTGCGCCGCATGCTCCTGTCGGTGGTTAACGACGTGCGGGCGGTGCTGGTCAAACTTGCCTATCGCCTGCAACGCTTGCGGCTGCTCAAGAACCAGGACGGCGAGTTGCGCGAGAGGATCGCCATGGAAACCCTGGACGTGTTCGCGCCTCTGGCAAACCGTCTGGGCGTGGGGCAGCTCAAGTGGGAGTTGGAAGATCTCGCTTTTCGTTATCTCAATCCCGACAAGTACCGCAGCCTCGCGAGCCAATTGGCGACCAACCGAGCCAGCCGGGAAGCTTTCGTCAATCAATTCATCGAGATGCTGCGGCAGGAGTTGGAGGCGAACCACATCCATGCCAAGGTTTACGGTCGTCCCAAGCACATTTACAGCATTTATCGAAAGACGCAGCGCAAGGAGTTGGATCTGGAGGAACTGTACGACCTCCACGCCGTGCGGGTCATCGTCGACGACGTTGCCACCTGCTATGCCGTGCTCGGTTTGGTACACGGCCGCTGGCTGCACGTTCCCAAGGAGTTCGACGACTATATCGCCAACCCCAAGGAAAACGGTTATCAGTCGTTGCATACGGTGGTGATCGGGTCCGAAGGCCGGCCGGTCGAGGTCCAGATTCGCACCCAGGCCATGCACGATTTCGCCGAGTACGGTGTGGCCGCCCATTGGCGTTACAAGGAAGGCGGCAAGCAGGACGCGGTTCTGGATCGCAGCATCAACGCCTTGCGCCGCCTGCTGGACAACAAGGACGACGATCAGGCGATGCTGGAGGATTTCCGCGCCGAGCTGTTCGAGGATCAGATCTTCGTCCTGACGCCGAAAGGCCAGGTGGTGCGGCTGAGCAAAGGGGCGACGCCGCTGGATTTCGCCTATCACATCCACACCGAGGTGGGGCACCGCTGCCGCGGAGCGAAGGTCAACGGCCGTATCGTGCCCTTGACCTATTCGCTCAGATCCGGCGAAAAGGTCGAGATCCTCACTGCCAAGCACGGCGGCCCCAGTTTGGGGTGGCTCGATCCCCATTTGGGCTATATCAAGACGGGCCATGCGCGCAGCAAGATCCGCCAATGGTTCAAACAGCAGGACCACGAAAAACATCTTCGTGCCGGGAAATCCATTCTGGACCGCGAGCGGCAGAAGCTGGGCATCAAGGATGTGGACTTGGACGATCTGGCAAAGCACTTCCACCTGCCGCGCGGAGACGATCTGCTCTTGGCCATCGGCCGCGCCGACATCGCCCCGGCCCAGCTGGCCAATGCTTTGAAGCTCCCGGAATGGCAGCCGAAGGTCCCGGTGGCGCCCCCGGCGAAAAAGCCTACGCCGCCGGCGACGGGTAGGGCGTCGGAAGAGGTGACCATCCAGGGCGTCCGCCACCTCCTGACCTATTTCGCCCATTGCTGCGAGCCCAAGCCGGGCGACCGGATCATCGGCTATGTGACGGTCGGCAAGGGTGTCGCCATCCATCGGCAGGATTGTGACAACATCATTCAGCTGCCGCCCCGCAAGAAAAGCCGCCTGATCGATGTGGCCTGGGGGGCGGAGCCGGATGCATTCCCGGTGGAGCTCGAGGTCAGGGCCTTGGATCGAAAGGGGCTGCTCAAGGACATCACCCATATCCTGGCGCACGAGCATATCAACATCGTGCGCACCCACAGCGAAACCAACGGCGATGATCAATCGGTGGTCATGCGAATCACGGCAGAGGTATCGGACCCGGGGCAGCTCAGCTCGGTGCTGGACAAGATCGGCCAGGTGCACAATGTGTTCAGCGCCAAGCGCTGGCAGCATGGGTGAAGTGTAGGAGGCGCGAGCGATGCCTGTCCTGAGCTTGTCGAAGGGCGGTTTCCTGCGGCCACCGCATCCTACGGCTTTCCGTTTAGAAGAACCATTAGACTTCGTAGGATGTGGTGAACGAAGTGAACCGCATCGTTAGAGAGAATGGTTTTTAACGGCGAATCTAACGCCGCCCCCATCGCTCGATCAGGGCTCCGAGCCTTCCTCGGGAATAAGCCAATCCGTGATAGATCGTCGCTGCCAGGCGCGTCCAGCCGATATAAAGTCCCGGCCATCGGATCAAACGGGCGAGCCAGAATACCCGATGGCTCCAGGCCGTGATCAGACTGCGCGACCGGTAAATCAGCTTGCGTCGAGTGGATAAGCCTCGGGAATCCGGCGGCACGCGCTTTCGCGGTTTCATGCCGGAGCGGCGCCAGTTCAACCGATAGGCGAGACCCTCGCGACGCTGCCGAAAACCTGCCGCTTGGGTTTGTTCGACGAATCGGCCGTCGACTGGATTCAGGTGCAGCCGGCCTTCTTCGATCCCGGCCGTCACGAGCCGTTCCATTTCCAGCGAGCGGACGATCACTACGTTCGTGCCTCGCCCGTCGGACGCATAAGGTTCCACCCAAGCATCGCCGAAGGCGATATCCGCAGTTTCCGCGACCACGTCGTCGCAGGCGTTGCAGGCCGAATTCTGAAAAAAGCCGGCGCCCCAGTCGCCGTCCGCCAGATGCCACCAGTCCTTCTGTACAATGCATCCGTTTCTGAGCATCAATTGAGCCGTGTACCAGTTTGCCGGACGATTGGGATTCTTGCGGCGAAATTCGACACTGTGAATGTCGTTCGCCGAGACTCCCATCTGCCAGGCGAAGCTTTCCACGAAACGGGCGCTTTTCATATGGCCGCAGAAAAGGCCCAGGGTGAACCGAATGCGTTCGCGAAACACGGGGTCCTCCTGGCGAAGGAGTTGCACCGCCTTGATGAAGCAGGGAACCCCGACCACGGCATAGCGGCCCGGATTCGAGCGGATGGTTCCGAGTACGTCCGACAACTCCACCGGGTAATAGCGGGACTTCGCGCCGGCCAGGATCTCGTCTTCGGTGCGCGAGATCCGATACCGGAAGAACCGCCCTTCGCGCTGCGGGTCCGTGGCCGCGACATGCGCCACGCCGTCGATCCGCCCGGTATGCAGTAATTCCGCCAAAACCCAGCTGACCATGCCTCCCGAGCTCCCCCGCTCTCGGAAATCCTTCTCCGCTACGTAGCCCACATAGGCGGTTCGAAAGCGTCCCACGGAGGTCTCGTGTAGACAGGCCTTGGGAAAAAGCGCCTCGGCCAGTTCGTCCTCGTTCCTCGAGGAAGGCGAAAACGGGCAGGTTCGCGCAAACTCCGGGGATCTGCGGCGCAGCCATTCGGGAGAGCCTTTCGGCTTATATTGCCCGTAACGGTCGAACGCCATCCGCGAGCCGGAGAGGTTCGCCCGAGCCACGCAAACGCCGCAGCCGATACACAGATCCGAGCGCACGATGTCCCTGGGACTTGAGATCGGTTGACCGGTGGGAGGCGGCATGGCGTCAGCCCAGCGCATGATCGAGATAGTTGTCCGACTTTCGACGGAGCTGGTCGATCCGATGGAGCAGCTCGGAGTTCATGGGCTCGCACAGGCGGGCGTCATAGACGGCCGCCGTCGTGTCTTCCGATACCAGATGTTTCTCTCCGCCGACCATAGCCATCAGATTTTGAATCTTGGTGGATCGGTACGGGGAACGCTCGCAGACGAAAGGCTTGGCGTAGCAAAGGGCGAAAATGCAGCCGTGGAAGAAATTGGTCGCGACCGCTTTCGCATGGACCATGCCATGGGCGAAGTCGTGCGGACCGGCCGTGATCCATTGGCGATCGGCCCAGTCGTTCCGATAGCCTAGACTGATGAGCGGGTAGCCGCGCGATCGCGCCCAGCGCCTGACCTCCCGGCCGAACGCCTCGGAGAAATTGTGCCCGTAAACGGCGACGAAGGGCCGATCCGGCCCGTGCCAGCGTCCTTCAGGCTTCGGCATGAACTGAAGACAGGGATCGAGCACCAGTTCCGGCTCGAAGCCCAGAGCGTTCTTGATAATGGCTCGGGAGTTTTCGTCGCGGACCGAAATGGCGTCGAACCGGCGTAGCCGATCTCCCCAAACCGGATCGAGTCCTTTCGAGGCGTCGTAATTTCCGAAACTCGCGGCATAGGAGACCAGCCGCCGTGCCCGAATCCCAGTGCCGAAGAACAGCGGGTATCCGCCGTACCAAGGGTGTCTTAGATTCCACACCTCATCGCTGCCGACGATCACCCGATCGAAGCTGTCCAGATTACCCCCACGTTCGAGGCTGAAGCGCGGCGAACGCGGCAACGAGGAAATGGTTCTGACGAACTTGAGGAGTTTGATGCCGTAGAGCGGGTAATCCCCGCTCGGAACCGGCGTCGGCAGAACCGGCCGGAGCGCGCATGTCCATTCGGCGAGGTTGATCCGCCAGGACTCGTGATCGAGGATAACCGCCTCGTGCCCGCGCGAGCGCAGCCCTTCGACCAGGCAATGCGCCTGCCAGTAGCTGCCGTAATTGATGCAGCGGTGAAAGGTCAGGACGCCTGTCCTTGGCTGCCGATTCCCCATTGCGTTTCCGTACATTCCCGCCTTAAGGATTAGATGGCGTGCGAAAAGCGATGTGCGCTACGGTCCAAGAAAATATGATGGTCTACGGTGATCCGAGTTCTGAAGAGCCGGCTTTTGCATTGCTTGCCCGAGTTCGGCAATGGGCGGGCAGCGCGAGCAGTTATGAACCTGATGCCCGCCGGAGGCTGCTGATCGAAGCCGGACAACTGGAGCAAGCCCTAGGCGACCGGCTGGAATATGACGGGCTCGTAGAGCGCATCATGAACGTCACCGATCTCGCGGCCGATGCGTTTCTCGGCCACGCCGATCTCGCGCCGCTTCGAAAATCACTTGCCGAGATCGAGCTGCCGCCGGATCTGATGGTGCGCGTCAAAGTGCCGGAAGGATTCGCGTTCTACGCCCTCTACCCGGAGCAGTATGCCGAGGCCGCAAGACGGTGGGCTCGAGATCATGCGGATTCCGGTTCGCGGCAGGCGGTCGTGGTCGGCATCCGCAGCATCGGCACCAGCCTCTCGGCGGTGGTGGCGCGGGTGCTGGCCAAAGCCGGGTGGAACGTTGGGCGGCTGACGGTCCGGCCGACAGGGCACCCATATGCCCGGCGCGCGGAGATTCCGAGCGAGCGGTTGAAGGGAGCGGTTTTCGGATTGGTAGTCGACGAAGGGCCCGGACTATCCGGTTCGTCGATGGCGGCAGTGGCGCAAGCCCTGGTCCTGGCAGGCCTTGACCGATCCGGAATCGGCTTTTTTCCGGGACACGATTGCGGACCCGGAAGCGCTGCAAGCGAGGAAACACGGCAGTGGTGGGCCGAGACGCCGCGCTATGTCGTCGGGCTCCGCGAAATCACCTGGGCGGGCCGGTCGCTCTCGGACGAGTTCGCCTACCGCAGCGGTTCGGCGGTTCGGGTGGACGATCTGAGCGGCGGGATGTGGCGGTATGCCGTTTATTCGAGCGAGGACGAGTGGCCGCCGGCATTCGCGGCGTTCGAGCGGACCAAGTACCGGATCGCGCGGCGTGACGGCTCGTCGCTGCTGTGGAAGTTCGAGGGAGTAAGCGGCGGGGCTGATGCGGCTAGGGAACGCATGGCAAGGCTCGCTCGGCGCGGTTGGACCGTGGGTCCGCTGGATTCCTTCCAAGGCTTCGTGGCGCGGCCGTGGATCGAGGGAAAACCCCTATGCCGGGAGTCGTGCGACCCAGCCATCCTTGCCCATATGGGCTGCTATATCGCGGAAGCGGCTATGCCGCCCGTCTCGGAGTCCGAGTGGTGCGCGGCGCTGGACCGGGTGCGGGAAATGTCGTATTGGAATGTTCGGGAAAGCCTTGGCGAGGCCGTGGCCGAACGTACTCGCGAGTGGATCGGAGCAGTCGCGGAGCCGCCGGGACCGACTTACGGCGACGGCAGGCTCGGGCCGGAAGAATGGCTGCGCGGACCTGGCGGGCGTCTGGTCAAAGTGGATTGCGTCGGACATCGGACCGACCACACGTTGATCGGCGCGCAGCCAGTAGCCTGGGATTTGGCCGGAGCGATAGTGGAATGGGGGCTCGAAGGCGAAGCGGCGCGGGCTCTGCTAAAAGCGTTCGTGGCCGCGGGAGGAGAGCCACCGCCGGCTTCGGTATTGAGATTTTACTGCCTGGCTTACGCGGCGTTCCGGCTCGGACAGTGCGCGATGTGCATGAGACCGGCCGATCCGAAGGAGAGGCGGAGGCTAGAACGGGCGGTCCGTTTTTATGGCGCGCAATTGCTGCGGGCATTGGCCTGACCCGACTTTGCCTCTTCCCATTCGATCGAAGCCTGAACGAACCATGCGGGAGCCAAAGATTTTTCCATGCTGAATTCCTCAGAAACCCCACCAATCCTGAGATGCTTCGGGCACGGCCGTTTCCGGACCCGTCCAGTCCGCCAGCGTCGGCGTAGCTCCCGAATTCGAAGGGATTTTTCGATATTTCGGTAATGCCGGGGAGGGCTTGACCGAACTGGGCGGAGGTTCTTTTTCGTTGCGTGCCAGGATTCCGTATTGAATCAATCGGGCGCGAACCACGTGCCGGCTGAGGCCGAGCAATCGGGCGGTCGCCAGCTGGTTGGCGTTGCAATGCTTGTAAGCGGCTCTCAGCAGCGCGTGTTCGATCTGGGCATACAGATCGGCATCGCCCTTTTCGCACAGCGATTCCAGCATGCGGTCCAATTCTTCCGAGGCGGAACTCGGATGCGCCTGCCAATCGCGCACCGGCAAGGACGAAAGATTCAGTTCGGCCGGCGTAATCGTCCGGTTGCGAGCAATCAATAGGGCATGATGAATGACGTTCTCCAACTCCCGGATGTTGCCGGGCCAGGAATGCTGCAGCAGCGCCTGTTCGGCGGCGGGAGAGAGGCCGGTTTCCAGGCAGCCCAAGCGTTGTCCGTAAAATCTCAGAAAATGACGGGCCAGGGGCATGATGTCGCCGGGCCGCTGGCGCAAAGGCAACAAGTTCAGCGCCGCGACATTCAGGCGGTAGTAGAGGTCTTCACGGAAACGGCCGGCCAAAACGGCTTCTTCTAGCTTGACATTGGTGGCCGCGATCAGCCGCACGTCGATCGGAACGGGCGTGTGCGAACCCACTCGAACAACCTCGCGTTCCTGCAGCACGCGCAACAATTTGACCTGCATGGCTTGCGGCAAATCGCCTATTTCGTCGAGGAAGAGGGTGCCGCCGGAGGCTGCTTCGAACCATCCCCGCTTGGCAGTCAAGGCGCCGGTAAACGCGCCCTTTTCGTGGCCGAACAACTCGCTTTCGATCAGGGTTTCCGATAGCGCGCCGCAATTGACGGCCAGAAAAGGGCCGTTTTTTCTTGCGCTTAATTCGTGGATATGGCGTGCGACGAGTTCTTTGCCGGTCCCGGTTTCGCCGATGATCAGCGCATTCACATCGCTGGGCGCAACCAGCCGGATTCTGGCGAGCAGTCTTTTCGAGTCGGAATCTTCGAAAACTAACGCGGACGCCCTGATGGAGAGCGCCATCGCAGTCGGATCGGGAAATGCGAGTAAAGACATGTTTGAGCACGAGTTTAGCTGACGAACACGGTGTCACACTAACACGCGCCCATTTTATAAAAAAGTAATAAAAATTGATGTTATTAGAGTTATTAGGAATAACAGATCCATCGGAAGACTGCCGCACCGGCCCGGCGCGGCCAGCGTCGGGATACGCTCGGAATCGATGCTTACGCCACGGTTCAGGGTCATCCATTGAATCCAGGGATATGCCGCATCCTAATCAGGAGCGACGAAAACGGCCAACCGCGCCGATAAGCCGACGGGGCCGGTTGATTCCCGGTCTTCGCCCCGACAATGCGGAGAAGCGGGGATCGAGGGGAACGGAGTTTGTCCGAAAGCGGCTCGGCACGCCAACCGTGACGGCATCCGAATAATGTTTTTTTCGTGCACGATGCGTAACCGTTCACTCCGCCAACAATGGAAAATTCAAGCCGTTCTCCGCGTCCCGGCGCTGGCCGTCCAGGTTGAGCCAATGCCCCAGCTTTTCCGACTTGGTCCGGAGATAAACGAGGTTCTCCCGGTTGGGCGCAGGCTCCAGCGGCACCCGCTCGACGATTTTGAGGCGGTAACCTTCAAGTTCGGTGAACTTGGCCGGGTTATTGCTCATCAGACGCAAGGTGGTTACGCCGAGATCGCTGAGAATCTGGGCACCCACATCATAACGGCGGGAGTCTACCGGCAGTCCCAGATCCAGATTGGCTTCCACGGTATCCCGTCCTTGATCCTGCAACCGATAGGCCTGAAGTTTATGGGCCAGACCTATCCCTCGACCCTCATGCCCGCGCAGGTAGACTAACACGCCGCTGCCGGCCTGTTCGATTCGGGCCAAAGCCATCCTGAGCTGATTGCCGCAGTCGCAACGCAGGGAATTGAGCACGTCGCCGGTCAGACATTCGGAATGGACCCGCACGAGGACATTGTCTCGACCATGCACCTGTCCTTTGACCAGGGCCAAATGCTCGGACCCGTCGAGAAGCGAGCGGTAGACATGGGCCGTGAAGAGGCCGGCGGAGGTTGGCAGTCGCGCTTCGGCGATATGTTCCACCAGTCGTTCGGTGCGTCGGCGATAGGCGATAAGATCGGCGATGGTCACGATGGGCAGCCAGTGGTTTTGGGCGAAGGCCAGGAGTTCCGGGCCGCGCGCCACGCTGCCGTCGTCGTTGGCGATTTCGCTCAGCGCCGCGGCGGGATCAAGGCCGGCGAGCCGAGCCAGATCCACGGCGGCATCGGCGTGACCGGGACGTTCCAGCACACCGTGCTTTCTCGTTTGTAGCGGAAACACGTGCCCTGGGCGGGTAAAATCTTCGGCCGTCGTCCGCGGGTCGGCCAGGGCGCGCAAGGTGGCGCTGCGATCGGCTGCCGAAATTCCGATGCCGGTGCCCTTGTTGAAATCCACCGAAACAGTGAAGGCGATGCCGTGGGCCTCGCTGTTGTGACCGGCCATCTGCGGCAGGCGCAGGGCGTCCAGGCGTTCGCCCGGCAGGGCGGCGCAGACCACTCCGCGGGTATGCCGAACCAGAAAGGCCACGGCTTTGGGCGTGATCTTCTCGGCGCCGATGACGAGATAGCCGGCGTTCTCGCTGGAGGCGTCGTCCGCGACGACGACGATGGAGCCGCTGCGGATCGCTTCTATGGCGGTTTCGATGGAATCGTAGGCCATGTCGAACTCCTCAGGAATAAAAGCTCGGAATCGGCGGGCGCTCGTTGAGGACCCATTCGCCGAGATCGAACAGTTTGTAATCTACCGGGTCATGCAGGGAGTGCGTGCGGAGATTCCGCCAAAACCGGTCGAATCCGGCTGCCGAGGTGGTGGCCCGCGCCCCGGTCACTTCGAACAAGCGCTGGGTCACGTCCAGTCCCGCACGGGTCGCGAGCACCTTGGCGGTAGCCGTGGCCAATGCGGTATCGGCGCGCTCCTCCGCGCTCAGATCGTTTTCCCTGAGCCAGGCGGCGTCCAGCAAGTGGGCGGCATGGTCGGTCGCCAGCGCCGCGGCGTTCAGTTCCACCCAAAATTCGCCATATTTCTGCAGCACGTAGGGGTCCCGGGTAGGGCTTTCCACTCCCGAAAGAAACCAGGCGCGGGACTGGCTGCGGGTATACGCCCTGGCTTCCGCCAAGGCGCCTTCGGCGATGCCGAGATAGATATTGGTCAGGACCAGTTGCGCGATCAGCGAGCGCAGGCTCGCGTACACGCTGCCCAGAGGGCCGGGATTCCGCAGGATCTCGTGGTCGTAGACCCGAACCTCGCGGAATTCCACCGTGCCGCTGTCGGTTTGGCGTTGTCCCATGTTGTCCCAGTCGGAATTGATCCGGATGCCGTCCCGGTCGGGCGGAACGACCGACACCACCAGCTTGTCGCCTTGATCGGAAAGCGCCGACACGACCAGTTGATCGGCATCCGTGGCTCCCGAGCAGAAGCTCTTGGTGCCGTGCAGCAGCCAGTGGCGGCCGTCCGCGACGATGCGCGCGCGGGTGTCCAAGGGATTCAGGGCATTGCCCCAGAACCAGCGGTGCCGGACCGTCTCCCGGTAATAATGCGGCCATTGGTCGCCGAATAGCCGCACCGTGGCCAGCAGCAGATGCTGAAAGCCGAACAGATGGCCCAGAGAGCTGTCGGCCGCTGAAATGATACGGACGATGCGTAAGGTATCGTGCCAATCGAGACCGTAGCCTCCGTATTCAGCCGGGATGATCAGGTTCAACAAGCCGCTCTCGCGCAGTCGGTCGCGTTCGGCTTTGGCGGTTCCGCCGGCCTTGTCCCGTTCCACCGCGGTTTTGGCGAACTCCGCCGCCAATTGCTCGGCTTTGTCGAATAACGCTCGGGTCGATGCCGAATCGTGCATTGCGCCACCTTCGGCCGACATCAGGCGACCGCCTTGTCGAGAGCTTCGGCTTCCAGTTGCCGCACCAGCGGCAGCACCCGCCTGCCGAAGTATTCGATCTCCTCTTGGAAGTGGAGGAAGCCGGTCAAGACCAGATCGACGCCGACGGACCTCAAGGCCACGATCCGTTCGGCGATCTGCTCGGGCGTTCCGATGAGGTTGGTTTTGAACCCATCGTTATACTGGACCAGATCCTCGAAACTGGAATTGGCCCAATTGCCCTCGCCCTCGGGCGAAGCCTTGCCGGCCTGTTTCACTTCGTGGCCGAAGGCCTGGACCGCTTCCGGGTCGGCCTTGTCGATGATCTCCGCCACAACCGCGCGGGCTTCCGCCTCGGTATCGCGGGCGATGACGAAGGCGTTGACGCCGATCTTGAGGGTGCGGCCGTGCTTCCGCGCCTTGGCTCGTATGTCGTCTACCTGCGCCTTGACCCCCTCGATCGTATTTCCGTTGGTGAAATACCAGTCCGACACCCGCGCCGCCATGTCGCGGGCCGCCCGCGAACTGCCGCCCTGAAAGATTTCCGGGTGCGGGAACTGCAAGGGTTTGGGTTTCAGCGAGTAGTCGTGAAAGCGGTAGAAGTCACCTAGAAACGTGAAGTCGTCCTCGGTCCAGATGCCCTTGATGGCGCGGATGAATTCCTCGGAACGGCGGTAGCGCTCGTCGTGCTCCAGCCAGGGTTCGCCGATGGCGGTAAATTCGCTCTTGAACCAGCCGCTCACGATATTGACGGCGATGCGGCCTCCGGTCAGATGATCGATGGTGGCGATCTGCTTGGCGAGCAGGGCGGGATGCCAGGGCCCGGGCAGGATGGCGGCGATCACCCGCAGGCGTTCGGTGGCGGCGAGCAAGGCATGGGTGAAGGAGACCGACTCGTGCTGGTACTCGGCGCCGTAGCCGGCAGTGAAGCGGATCTGGCTGAGCGCATACTCGAAGCCGTTCTGCTCGGCCGTTTGCGCCAGCTTGCGGTTGTAGTCGATATCCCAGCGGGTGCGCTGTTCGATTTTGCTGATGACCAGCCCGCCGCTGACGTTGGGTACCCAGTAGGCGAATTTGATGGGGGTATCAGATGCGGTGACAGTGGATTGTTGGCTCATGGCAATTTCCTCCTAGGCGGCATGGTTGACCGAAGCGTCCAGCAACGCGCCGTTGACGGTGACCGTACCGGCGACCTCGATGGGTCGAATCAGGGTGTCCAATACCGGGCAGTGCGCTTCCACGCGCGCGACCAGTTCCCGGATTGTCGACAAATCCGCCGGACTCTCGAGAGCCGTTTCAAAGGTGACCTTCTGATAGCCGACAGGCACCGAGTCACCAAGGCCGAACAGCCCGCGTAGATCGAGGTGTCCTTTGGCGGTGACTTCCACGCCTTCCAGGGGGACACCCAACACCGCCGCATACGCGGCGTACACGATTTCCTGGCAGGCGGCGAGCGCAACCAAGATAAGTTCCACGGGGTTGGGGCCCGCGTTGCCTCCGCCCAGCTCGGGCGGCTCGTCGATGATGATCGGCGGAAAGTCCCTAACTTCGGCCGAGCAGCGCACTCCGTCGAGGAGCCGGCTCCGCGCTTTGAACAGCAGACGGGCGCCTGCCGGGTGGTCCTGCAGGGCGGCAATATTTCGTTCCAGCGCGAGTTTCAAAGCATTCTGCGACATGTCGATCTCCGGAATATTTAGAGTTGGGGCTATGAATGGGGGAGGCGCCCGGTCCTGAACCGGGCTGCCGTGCTGGGCCTACTCGCCGCCCTGCTCGAACAACTCCAGAGGCAGGCCGACCAAGGACTTGCCGACCCATTCGCGGGCGATGTTGTTGGAAGGCCCCATGCCGATGCCTGCGCGGGCATCCCGGAAAATGCGCTCCAGGGGACCTTTCTTATAGCCGTAACCGCCGCTCACATCGAGCGCGTTGCGGGCCGAAATATTGGCGACCTCCGAGGCATGGACCTTGAATTCGGTCAGCGGGAGCAGGATCTGCCCCTGCGGTTTCCCGGCCGCCTGGAGTTGGTTCAGCTGCCGGGCCAGCTCGGCTTGCCAGGGCCGAAGGCTTTCCACCAGAACCTTGGATTCCGCCAGTTGCTGACGCAGTACCTGGTAGTCTGACAGCTTGCGGTTGAAATCCCGGTGAATCGTGCCGGTCAGGTGTTCGGTCGCCTTCTCGAGGGCAGCGCGCGCCACACCGTGCCAGACTGCCCCCAGACCGATCAGGTAGACCGGCGAGACGCCGTGGTAAACGATGTCCTTGCCTTGGCCTTCCTCGCCCAGGCGGTCGCGGCTGTGGATTCGTACGTTGTCGTAGCGGAGGGGGCCGCTGTGATTCCCGCGCACCCCCAAGGCCTCCCAGGCCCCCGCATGGATGCCGTCGAGCTTGGTGTCGACGATGAAGAAAGTGATGTCGGTGGCGCTTCGGGCGCCCGGCGAACGGGTTTGGAACACGTAGTAATCCGCCTGGCCCGCGCTGGTGGTGAAGGATTTCTCGGCATTGAGGCGGTAATGCTCGGCGCCGTCCCGCGCGGCTTCGCTCAGATTGAACCACCAGTGGCCGCCGGTGGCTTTCTCGCTGGTGGAATACGTCCCGATCAGGCCGTCGCGCGCCGGTCTCAGCCAGCGCACCTTCTGATCGTGATTGCCAAACAGATTGATGGTTTGAGCGGCCCCCGTGTGCATCACGTAGACCAACCCGGTCGAGGCGCAGGCCCGGCCGATTTCCTCGGCAACAATCGCGAAAGCCACGTAATCCAGGCCGAGGCCGCCATATTCTTCCGGAATCAGGATCCCGTTCCAGCCGGCTTTGGCGAGGGCGTTGAGATTGTCCCTCGGAAACAAACCCTGGGCGTCGACCTTTTCGGCGTTGGGCCGGATCACGTCGTCGACCAGGCTGCGGATGTCGGCTCGAATCTTTTCATAGTCAGGTGTGGACATCGTGTGTCTCCCCTTCACGCGGCCTTGGCTTGCTGCCGCAGTGCGGCAAGCGCTCGCGCGGCATTCACGGCTTGGCGGGCAGCCGTTTCGATTCGTTCCAGCACCACCGGATCGGAGAAGCGGGTGCCGTCATAGTTCCGCTCCGTGGCATAAATGCCCGAGGGAACGGTCGCGGCGCCGAAGAAGCCGAACAGGGGCCGCAACTGGTGCTCGATGACGAGCGCATGTTTTTCGCCGCCGCCGGTAGCGCCGAGGATCACCGGTATCTCGTTCAGGGCCTTGGGATCGAAAAAATCGAACAAATGCTTGAACAGCCCGGTATAGGAACCCTTGTAGACCGGGGTGACGGCAACGAGGATGTCCGCTGTTTCGATGGAGCGGAGTGCGGCTTTCCCGGCTTCGCCCAATTCGTCGGGATGTCGGGCGGAGCCGATCGCCGGCGCCAGTTCCGCCAACGGGTGGATTTCCGCTTCCGCCGGTGTCAGCCGGCCGACGGCCTCCACGATCTGTTCGGCCAAGGCCAGGGTTTTGGAAGGCGATCCCAGATTGCCCGAGACGACCACGATTTTTAGCTTGCTCATGTGTTTGTCACCCGTTTTTGGTTAAGAAATAGAACTCAGAACTTGAAATTGGCGCCCAACCCCAGCGCCCATTCGCTGGCATCGGCCCGGTAACTTCCCAATGCGAGCGTGTCGCGGCTTGCGGATTCTTCGAAGGCGTAAGCGGCGAAAGCGTCCACTCTGAACTTGGGCGTAAAGGCGTAACCCACGCCCGCGGTCAGAGTGTGTTGCCAGATCACGGGGCCGAGGGTGGTTTGAACGATCTTGATGACATCGTTCTTGGCGAGTCCACCGGGCAGGGAGGCGTCCAAAGGCAGCGTGCCCACTCCCTTGAATCCGCCCACGGTGCCGTTCGGATCGTCGCGGAGTATCGGGGTGGCGTAGCTGTACCCGGCCCGGAATTGCCAGTCGCCTTCGGTATATTGCCCGCCGAGCAGAGCGAGAAACTGGTCCTGCCAAACGTCCTGGTACAGCGATGATTGCGACCAGTTTTTCCAAACCGCGTCCGCTTCCAGCAGCAGTTGAGGCGTGATGTCGGCCGCCACGCCCCACGCCACTTCCAAGGGTTGCTCGACCTTGACGGATTGGTAGTCCTGGCTGCCGCCCACCGTAGTCGACAGCACATTGTGATAGTTGTACCGAAGCGGGCTCTTGAAGGAGGCGCCGATCGTCACGCCGGGCGCGAGCCGGTAAGTGGCGCCGAAGGAGCCGCGCAGCGAAATGTTGTGCACGCTGGACGTGGTACCCCCAAAATCGCCGGTTACGCCGGCAAGGCCCGAAGTGCGTCCGCTCGTGCCGAACTGGGCAAAGCCGACACCCACGGTCAGCGCCGCGCCCAAGGACAGATCGGGCGTCACTTCGTAAGCGCCTCCGACGTTGGCGCTGAACGAGAGCAATTCCACCAGGAGCGGGATGGTGGCCGCTCCACCGGCGCCTTTCCCCCCCAATCCGAGTCCGGCGCCCGCGTTGATGGGGTGAGTTCGGTAATCCGCGCCTAACCCGGAGTCGACCGCAAGGCCGGCGCCGAGCACGAACCCCGGCAGAACTTCGCCGCCTAGAGCGACATCCGGCACTACGTAGTTCTGGGCTAGGCTGTGGGAGTGATTGGTGAAGCCGTTGTTGCTCTGGTAATTGTCGACGACCGGCTCCAAGAGAGCGGCACCCAGCCCGAAATTGAAGCCCTTGAATTGAGTCAGCGTAGCGGGATTGCCGAACAGCGCCGACGACACTTCCTGCGGGCGGGTGTAGGCGGCGCCCGCCATGCCGCCGGCGATCGGCTTCAGGCTCAAATTCAGGTCAGTGCCCGTGTTGAGCCCGAAAGCCGCGGGGGAGAGGGTGCAACCGATCGCCAGTAGCCACGCCCGTGGAACCGGTCGACTCAAGTGGTAAAAGGAAACACAGCCGATATACATACTGCCTTCTCGTTGCTTCGGATAAGGTTTTCTGGTTAACGTTCGATAGCTAGAGGCTTTATCACTCTTTAGCGACCATCGTGCCATCGCATAAGCTATTGATTCAACAAGGTTTGTCCTGGTGTCGTCCGGGATGGTTGCCGCTGGGACAGCAACGAGGCGGCAGACCTGCCGCTCCAGTGGCAGATGGGAGACATCGAAGTGTCCGTGGCTGCGGGTTCCTGGGCATTCAGGCTTGTACCTGGCTCAGCCATCTGAACACTCACGACGAAAGGAGCTACCAGACGGGGCGCCCTTGGAGCGCCGCGTCGGGTGGATCACCGAGCACGGAGCGGCGGTGGGATCAGGAGAATTGGGACAAAGTTTGGCTAATGAGCTTTTGGAAGAGAAAACCGACCGGATTCGGAGAATGACGGCCGGATCATTCAGAGTCCTTCGGGCATAAACAAATCGTCTCCCAGATTGTTTACGCCCAGCACCCAAGGGCCCTGTTCGTCGATTGCGATGACGCTGATCGAGGCCAGGCCGATTTCGATGCGGGTGAAAAGGTCCAGCGGTACTCCCAGGAAATAGGCGACGGCGGCCTTGATGACATCGCCGTGGCTGACCAGGGCGATACAGCCCTTGCCGTGCCGTTCCCGGAGCCGCAACATGTCGTTCACGATGCGGGATTGGGTCTCGATCATAACCTCACCGCCCGGAATCCGCGTGCCGCTGCGAAAGCTGTTCCAAAATCGGAAGCGTTCGTTCCGGCGGAGTTCATCGAGGCTCCGGCCTGTCCAGTCGCCGAAATCGATCTCGTACAGACTTTCGAGTACCTGGACCGGCAGTTCGAGCCGCTCGGAAAGATAGTGGGCCGTTTCACGGGTACGGTCGGAGGGGCTGGAGTAAATCGCTCGCACGGGGAGCTTCGCTACCCGCTCCGCCATGCGCCGCGCCTGCTCGTGGCCCAGGGGGCTGAGGCGGACGTCCGGCATCCGGCCGGCGATGGTATCTCCGCCCAAGAGATGAGCGCCGTGGCGGACCAGCAGAAATGTGGTCATCGCGCATAGCGCCGGGTCATCTCGACGCAGAATTCGGCGAACTCCTCCACGCGTTGCGGCGGGCTGGTATGGTGGGGATTGATGCCGCGATGCTCGGGCGTGAAGCAGTAGGTCACGGTGACCCGGAAGGGTTCGAGCGCCTTCATCTGCCGGTCGAACCATTCAAGGGCATCGGCACGGAACCGATCGGCCCAGCTCAGGCCGGTGCGGAGATACGTGACGCCTAAATCCTTCATGATCCGCGCGGCATCGTCGAGCCGGTGGTCCTCGAAATGGAACCACTGGCAGAGGCCCATCTCGGGCGCATAATCGTAAAAGTGCCGAAACGCCCGTTTGGGCGTCCCGTCTTCCCGCAGCAGGCCCATGTAGAAATGGCGGTAATAGGACGAGCCTTCGGCTTCGCGATGGCGAGTCGTGGCGGGCCAGGCCTTGGGCAGGTCATAGAGGCTGTACCAGTGAATCCGCGGCGCCTGCCCAAGCAGCAGTTCCGCGGTTCGCTTGAGCCCGAATTCCTGCACTTCCTCGGCACCGAAGCTGGAGACGCCGACCTCGGAAATCCAGATGGGCTTGTCGTCAACGACGCTGCGGATTTCTTCCAGCTTCTCGGGCCAGTGGTGAATCTGCCAATGATTCCAGTCCAGCGGAAAACCGTGGACCGCCACCGCATCCATGCGCCGGATGACGCCGAAGGTTTTCATCCGCTCCATGAACAAGGGATCGATGGGCGAGATGCCGCCGAGGACGATGGGGAGATTCGGATGTTCGGCGCGCAAAGCATCAGCGGTGAGATTCACCATCTCGGCGAAGAGACTCCAGTCGTGGTCGATGTCGAAATCCCAGTGGGATTTGTTGTTGGGTTCGTTCCAGAGCATCACCGCTTCAATCATGATTTCCCTCCGCAAAGCTGTAGCGGGTCGCAAAAGCCTCTGTCCCTTTGGAGTGTCGTAAAATCTCCGAAATGTAGGCCGGGATAAGCGTAGCGTTCCCGGCAAACCGCACCGTGCCGGACAAATCGGCAGGACAACCGATTTGCACGCGCTGCGCCCGAAGGGCGCAGCACAGGGATGTGCAGCATGATTCGCTAACGCTTATTCCGGCCGACAATTGCCTTAACCTCCACGACAGGGATAGACCGCCCGATGATCCCAGTTTTCCATGTTCAGTTCCGTTCTGCGGCAGACGTAAACCTCCTCCTCGGGGCGCGCGAGGATGTCGAAGCCGGCGCTGCGCAGCATCGCTTCGGTGCAGGCGCGGTTGGGAATCCACCAGTTGGTGGGATCGCCGGAATAGCGGTGCTCGATGAAATGCATTTTGGGAAAGCCGGGCCGTTCGAAGATCTCCCGTTCCTCGAAGCCGTAGTCCCATCCCACCGTCTCGATCTCCCGGGTGCCGCGCTGCATAGACTGGAACAGCAGCAGGTCGCGGGCGACGTGTTCGTGGATCAGGTCCAGCGCCAGCAAGGGATGGCGGAGGTGATAAAACACGCCCATGAAGATCACCAGATCGAAGGTTTCGCCGAGATCGGCAACGTCGTAGACGGACAGCCGGCGAAATTCGATGTCGAGCCCTTTGACCTCGGCCGCAAAGCGGGCCTGGGCCAGATAAGCCTCGTCGGAGTCGATGCCGATGACCCGCTCGGCGCCGCGCTGTTTCATCTCGATGGCGTAGAAACCGGCGTTGCAGCCGATGTCGAGGACCGACCGGCCGCTTAAATCGGCGGGAAGCGCGTCGGCGAACGTCCGCCACTTGGCGGCGGGATAATCGCCGAGGAAATGGCGGGGGGCCGTGCGAACGCCGTTAAGATCGAGATTATGGAACCATTCGCCCAGCTCGCGGACGCGCCGCTCGATGCGCTCGCGGGTCCAGACGGTGGTCCCGTCCGTTTCGATGGGTTCAATCATGGCAATCGTCCTTAGCGAGGTGCTTTGCCACGGATGAACGCTTCCGTACGGGTGCGGGCTTCGGCATCGGTGAATTGTTCGGGCGGGGATTTCATGAACCAGGCGGCCGGCCCGATCAGCGCGCCGCCGATGCCGCGGTCGAGCGCCAGTTTGACGCAGCGCACCGCGTCGATGACCACGCCGGCGGAATTGGGCGAATCCCACACTTCGAGCTTGAGTTCGCCGTGGAGCGGCACGTTGCCGAAAGTCGTGCCTTCCAGCCGGATGTAGCAGAACTTGCGGTCGGTCAGCCAAGGCACGTAGTCGCTGGGGCCGACGTGGGCCTCGGCGTCGGACAGGGCATGGTCAAGCTGACTGGTGACAGCGCGGGTTTTGGAGAGCTTCTTGGATTCCAGCCGTTCCCGTTCGAGCATGTTCAAAAAATCGGTGTTGCCGCCGAAATTGAGCTGATAAGTGCGGTCCAGCCGGACGCCGCGCTCGCGGAAGAGATTCGCCAGGACCCGATGGACGATGGTGGCGCCCACCTGCGATTTGACATCGTCGCCGATAAGGGGAAGGTTTTTTTCCTCGAAGCGCTTCCGCCATCGCGGATCGGAAGCGATGAAGACGGGAATGCAGTTGACCATGCCGCAGCCGGCTGCGAGCGCCTGCTCGGCATAGAACTCGGTGGCCTTTTGAGACCCGACCGGAAGATAGGAGACGAGCACGTCGGTGCCGGTATCCCGGAGGATCTGGGCGATATCCGCGGGTGGATCGGGCGATTCCTCGATGACTTCCCGGAGATACTTGCCGAGGCCGTCAAGCGTGGCGCCGCGGCGGACTTCGACGCCGGTCTCGGGGACTTCGGAGAATCGATAAGTATTGTTCGGCTCCGCGAAGATGGCTTCGGACAGATCTTTGCCGACCTTGTCGGCATTGATGTCGAAAGCGCCGGAAAACTCGATGTCGGAAATGTGATAGCCGCCGAGGTCAACGTGCATCAGACCGGGGACGGCATCGCCATCCTTTGCCTTGCGGTAGAACTCGACGCCTTGAACCAGGGAGGACGCGCAGTTGCCTACGCCGACAATAGCGACCCGTACCTTCTTGCGATGCATACTCTCTCCTTGAGCATGTCTAGCAGATCGATAGCGACTGGGGCGGCCTTCGAAACCATCCGGTTATTGGCCGCTGCTCCCTCTCTGTAATGTGCGCCAACAGTGTTGCTGCGGAAAGTGATGGAGGGAGATGGATTAAGGTTTGAATATATTTTTCGAGATTAATTTTGGCAAGAAGTTTCGAGAAGGCTGAGCCAACTGGGTAGGGCGGGTTAGGCCGACAGGCCGAAACTCGCCGCACACCCCGAAAAGGCGGGTTACGCGAGTACGCTAACCCGCCCTACGGCGTTCCGGAGGTGGTTACCCCAACCTCCGAGCTCGGAACGAAACCATGCCTCAACGTGTTCTCGCTCACCACCCGTGTCCAAAGAAACTGTTTGAGATAATCGGGGCCGCCGGCTTGCACGCCGGTTCCAGAAAGCCGGGTGCCGCCGAAGGGCTGCACGCCGACCCGGGCGCCGGTCGTTCGACGGTTGAGATACAGATCGCCGACGCGATAACGCTCCCGCGCAAGTTCGAGATGTTCCGGAAGGCGCGAAAAGACGCCGCCGGTGAGCGCGTAATCCGATTCAAGCGCCAGCGTCAGTGCGGCTTCGAAGGTGGGCGCACGCAGCACGGCCAGCACGGGACCGAAAATTTCCTCGCGGGCCAGGCGGTGACGAGGTTCGATTTCGGCGAATATGGCGGGCGGACAATAGAAACCGTCCGCGGGAACGCGCCCGAGATAACGAAGCCGGCCTTCGCTCTGGCCGATGTCGACATAGCTCCGGGCTTTCTCCTGCGCATCGCGGGTGACCAGCGGTCCGAAAAGATACGACGGGTCTTCGGGCGGACCGTAGTCATAACTGTCGAGAGCTTCCGCCAGCCGTTTCACCAACCGGTCGTGAACCCGGCCCACGGCAATGAGACGGGAACAGGCCGAGCATTTCTGGCCCTGATAGCCGAAAGCGGAGTACAAGATTTGGGCGACCGCTTCGTCCAAATCCGCGTCCTCGTCGACGATGATCGCGTTCTTGCCGCCCATCTCGCACACCACTTGCTTGATGTAGCGCTGCTTCGGCGCCAGCGTGTGGGCTTGCCGAAGGATCTCCAGGCCTACCGTCTTGGAGCCGGTAAAGGCGATGAGATGAACGTCCGGATGCTTGACCAGATACCGCCCGACCGTCGCGCCGCTCCCCGGCAGGAGCTGGCACACGTCAGGCGGAAATCCGGCTTGATCGAGGACCGACTTGAATCCGTGAGCGACGATGTTGGCCGGCGTTGCCGGCTTCACGATAGCGGTATTGCCGGCGACCAGCGCCGCCGCAGTCATGCCGGTGAGAATCGCCAGAGGGAAATTCCAGGGCGGAATCACCACGGCGACGCCGCGCGCTTCGTAGCGGAGATGATTCGGCTCGCCAGGGAAGCACCGGGTGGGCCGCCAACCGGCCAGTTGCTCCATCTGGAGCGCGTAATACCGCAGGAAGTCGACCGCTTCCGCGACATCCGCGTCGGCCTCGCGCCAATTCTTTCCCGTTTCCAGAACCTGCCAGGCGGCCAGTTCGCTGCGGCGAGCGTCCATGATGCCCGCCGCTCGACGGCAAAGCGCCACCCGAGCGGAGGCCGGCGTATCGCGCCAGCCCGGAAACGCGCGGCTGGCGTTGCGGACAGCGCGCTCGGCCTGGGTAACGTCGGCAACGGCCACGTGACCTAAAATCTCGGACGGTCGCGCCGGATTTCTCGATACCTCCAACGCCGCACCCTGCGACGGAACGCCGGCGATGTCCAACGGGTAGGTTGCACCTAGCTTTGTACGTACCGCCGCCAGCGATCGGCGGAACTCTTCGCGAACCCTATCCCGGCTGAAGTCTTTTATCGGAGCGTTGAGAAACACGGGATTAGACGTTTCGATTCGGGGTTCGGACGGTTCCGGCGCCGCCAGAAGCTCGTCCAAATCGGCACCTTCGACATAGGTTTGCCTCAGGATGGACGTATTGGCGGTGTTTTCCATCAAGCGGCGGATCAAATAGGCGATGCCCGGTATCAGCTCCCCCGTGGGCAGATAGACCCGGAGCTTGATATCGGATGCGGCGACGGCGTGGCGCAAGGGCTCGGCCATGCCGTAGAGCATCTGAACTTCCCAGTCGGATGTCGAAAGTCCGTGCCGGGACGCCGAGGCGATGGCATAGGCGAGACTTCGAAGGTTATGACTGCCCACGGCGGGATAAACCGCATCGGTATGTTGAAACAAGAGATCGAGAAGCGATTCGAACTGGGCATCGGTCGCCGATTTGTCGAGAAACACCGGCACCGGCCAGTTGCGCTGCTCGGCGAGCGCCACTTCCGTGTCCCAGTAGGCCCCTTTGACCAAGCGTACCGAAATCCGGCGTTTTCCCCGCTTGGCCCAGTCGATCAGCTCGCGAAGATCGTCGGCCGTCTCGGGAAGATAGGCTTGCAGCGCGATGCCGGGATGCCAGCCGTCATGGCCTTCGCTTTCGACCAAGTCGCGGAACAGGCGTAGCGTCAAGGATTTGAGGTCGTAATGCTCCATGTCCACGGTCATGCCGGCTCGGAGTTCTCGAAGCCGGGTCATTAAAGGCTCCAACCGGGCGAACACCCGGCGACGCACGCCGGCATAATCGAGCGGATCGAAGTGGGCAGTGAGGGCCGAGAGCTTGACCGAAATATGAATCGGCGGATTTCCAAGCGGCAGGCGGTTCGCCGCCAGAAGATCCAGCAGCGCCAAGTATCGGCCTAGATAAATATCGCATTCCCGTTCGCTCAACGCCGCTTCGCCTACGGCATCGACCGTGACGGCCGCCGGTATCCGGACGATGGCGTTCAGTACCCGATTCAGGTGCTCTTCTTGCTCCTCGACGACGAACTGGCGAGCGAGGCGCGACACCGCACGGCGCAGTGCGAAACCGCTAAAGGTATGGCCGCCCCATTTGAACATGCGGCCCCAGAGTCCCCGCAGCCGGTCGGCATGAGGCGCCAGATAATTCTGAAAATGGCGGGCGAGATCCCGGTCGGTTTCCAGCACCGGCAACACGTCGACGAATTGAAACAGGGCGGCGCGCAGCCCTTGCTCGTGCATGGCCCCCATCAACACGCGCCCCTTCAAGCCCCGCGGGTCGAATAAGGACGGGGGCGACTCTCCGGCCAAACGGTAAAGGTTTTCGCCGATTTCGCGCACCCTTCGCTCGAAAGCCGTGTCGTTCATGACCCTACCTCAGAGTTGTCCAACGAATTCGGACCTCACCCGCGATGATAGTTCCATGGCGGAAGCCGCAGCGGGCGTCTCCGACAAGGAACAGAGTGCAGCAAATCGTCTCTAAGGGGAAGTGGCATGAGTGTGATAGATTGGAGGCTATACCAATGCTTTCCGGATCATCTCTCATGGACGACAAAACCTTAAAACCGATACGACTGATTGGCGTGGCCTTCGACCGGGATGCCGAGACGGGGCCGGAACTCTTGCGTGACTTAGGCTTGGATCGGAGGCTGAGAAGCCGGGGCGTTCCAGCCGATTGGCAAACGATTCTCCATCCGCACCGAATACCGGACAAGGTGCCCAAGGTGGCGGATCTCTGCGAACGAGCGGCACAGGAAACCGAGGATGCCTTGAGAGCCGGCGAATTTTTCGCCGTATTGGGGGATGACCATTCCTGCGCCATAGGCTCCTGGACCGGCGCGGCGGCCGCCCTGGCCGAACGAGGCCCCTTGGGGCTGATCTGGATCGACGCCCACATGGACAGCCATGTGCCGGAGACGAGCCCCAGCGGCGCCTTGCACGGCATGCCTCTCGCGTGCCTCCTCGGTTTCGGCGAACCGTCTCTGGTGAATTTGGGCGGATTCAGCCCGAAGCTGTTTCCTCGGCATGTTTGCCTGGTCGGCGTCCATAGCTTCGAGCCGGCCGAGCAAGCTCTGCTGGAACGGCTCGGCGTCCGGATCTTCTATTTGGGCGAAGTCCTTCGCCGCGGCCTGAACAATGTCATGGAGGAAGCGCTGTCCATCGTCCAATCCGATACGGCCGGCTTCGGCGTCACGCTCGATCTCGACGCCATCGATCCGAAAGATGCGCCGGGGGTCACGACGCCGGTGGCGGGCGGCATTTCCGGAGAGGACATGATGGGCGCTTTGGCGATGCTTAGAGGCAATCCGGCCTTTCTCGGCATCGAATTCGTGGAATTCGATCCGCCCCGCGATGAGAACCGCGCCACGGCCTATCTGGCGAGTGATCTGCTGCTGACTGCCGTGGCTCCCGAGCCAACCGCGCAAGCGGAAGACGTTCTGAGCGTTACCGAACGCTATGGCGCGCACAACTACGACACCTTCCCGGTCGTTTTGACCCGCGGCGAGGGCGTTTACCTTTGGGACGTCGAAGGAAAACGCTATCTGGACATGATGGGCGCCTATTCCGCTGCAAGCCATGGCCATGCCCATCCGCGCCTGATCAGAACCTTCACCGAGCAAGCGAAACGCCTGACGATCACCTCGCGGGCGTTTCACAGCGACCGACTCGCGCCGTTCTTGAAGCGGCTCTGCGAACTGACCGGGCAGGACATGGCGCTGCCGATGAACACCGGCGCGGAAGGCGTGGAGACCGCGCTGAAAGCCGCCCGGAAATGGGCCTATCAAGTCAAGGGCGTCAGTCCCGAACGAGCGGAGATCATCGGTTGTCGGGGCAACTTCCACGGTCGGACCATCGCGATTGTGGGGCTCTCGTCCGAACCCAAGTACCGCGAGGGCTTCGGGCCGTTCCCGCCGGGTTTGAAACTGATTCCCTACGGTGATTCCGCGGCCTTGGCCGATGCCATCACCGACAACACCGCGGCGTTTTTGGTAGAGCCGATTCAGGGCGAGGGCGGTATCGTCGTTCCACCGCCGGGCTATCTCGCCGAGTGCGCCAGGATTTGCCGGGAGCGGAAGGTTTTGCTGCTGTGCGACGAGGTTCAGACTGGGTTAGGCCGAACCGGACGATTCCTCGCTTCCGAGCATGAAAACGTCAAACCCGATGGCCTGATTCTCGGCAAGGCGCTGGGCGGCGGACTGCTGCCGGTTTCGGCGTTCCTGGCGGGGCGCGAAGTGATGGGCGTTTTCGGTCCGGGCGATCACGGCAGCACCTTCGGTGGCAATCCGTTAGCCGCTGCAGTCGGGTTGGAGGCGCTCGATGTGATTGTCGAGGAAGGGCTGGCCGAGCGCTCGGACGAGTTGGGCGCCTATTTTCTCGACCGGCTGCGCGATTTGAGAAGTCCTCTGATTCGCGAGGTTCGCGGCAAAGGCTTGTTCATCGGTCTCGAGCTCAACCCGGATATTTCCGGCCGCGATTTTGCCGTGAAGCTGATGGAACACGGCATTCTGACCCGCGAGACTCATCAAACCGTCATCCGTTTCGCACCGCCTCTCGTCATCGGGCGCAAGGAAATCGATGGGGCGGTAGGGACGATCGAGACCCTAATTCGAGGGCTGGAACGGAGTTGTTTCGACCAGGGATGAGCGGGTGCCCGGTCGCCTGGCAAAAGAGACCGCAGCCGGAGGCTGCGGTCCACTCTCCTCCTGAGAATCCGCTCCGCGGAGTGTCCTTTCGATAGAGTCAGTCCTTGGAGATGGCGATCGTCATGTCATTGCCGTCGGCGGCATGCTGAACGTTGATCAGCAGGGTCTTCGGCATTGTGCGTGCGAAGTAGATGCCCGTGCCCTCGGCGCCCGGGGTAGTCAGGGTGGCGAACAACACGACGCTGTCGGAAACGCCGTCACCGTTCTGGTCGGGCGTGGCAACCCAGACGTCCGACGGTGAGTTGTCCTCCACGATGTAAAGGTTGCCGGCACTATCCGAAGCCAGATTGTCGGGGCTACGGAGACCGTGAGTCGGATTAACGCTTTCTCCGGCTACATTGCCGATATTGACGCCGGCGAACTCCGTGACGACCGGGGTATCGGTCGTCAGGGGAATCTGCAGCACGCGACTGTCAGTGGTGGTGGCGAAATAAAGATTCGGCCCGATGATCTCGGCATCTTCGGGGCGCAGGTAGTCGGTAGCGCCGGCCTGGTTAGCGGCTTGGCGCGCGCTGATAGCGGGATCGGTGACCACGTTGTTCTGACCGGGGATCAGGGCGATCCACTCCCCCTTGCCGGTACCGCCGATCGCACCGGGCTCGACGATGTTCAGGGCGTACAGAGTGCCTTCCGACAGATCACCGTACCGCGCCGGTACGAATTTATAGATCGAACCGCCGTTGAGTTCGTCGCCGACATAGATGTTGCCGTTGCCGTCGACCGCAATCCCTTCGTGAGACATCCGGCCAACCGCTGGACGATCGTAGCAGTTCAGAACTTTTAAACCGTCGACTTCGCACTCGAACAAACGGCCGAACTCGCCGTTCTCCTCGGCGGCGAGAAGCGTGCCCCAGGGTGTCCACTCGAGGCCGTCGAAGCGTGCCCAACCGCCTTCGAACCCGAAATCTTGGCCGGTGTAAACGGCCGTTTTGCCGGTTTTCAAATCGATGGCGGAAAGGGCGGCCTTACCGGTGCCGTTTTCATGAGTGCGATAGAGGAATCGTCCGACTTGGGCTCCGGTTTCGTTAACCGTGCTCATGTCGGTGAGGTCGTTCTCTCCGGCGACTACGTCCAGCGCAACGCCGGGGCATGCCCCGGTCTCGCTGACCAGGACGGTCTGGGAGAAACCTTCGGGAAGGCTGATGGGCGAGCACGCTTCCTTGCTGCCAACGGCAGCGGACGCCATCAGTGGCTCGAAGGCGAACGGGCCGCGAACGGCGGATTGCTCGGCCGAGGCGGCGCTAGCAAAAAAAGCCGCAACAGATGCGGCTAACGCAGTTTTCTTCGTCACATCTAACATCTCTTAAATCCCCCAGAAGTTGTTCTTTGTGATCCGTTTCTGACGAGCGCGGCCCTGCACCCGAAACGGCATGTCCAGTCCCTATTGCGCGCCTATGATGTCGGCGCCGTCTGACAGTGGCGTGACGAAATCGTGACGATTGGATTAAACGCTCTCCGATCCGAATCCAGCTGCTATCCGTGAGCGTTCTACAAGCTGTACCTTTCCCCAATGACGAGCTTGCACGCGCCAATGTTCACCGCTAATATAAATGAAAACAATTATCAATAAATTGGGGCAGGGATATGTTGGAAAAATCAAGAAATCGGCGTGTTTCGCGGATTTCCGCAGGTCTGCTATTGATTGCCGGCGGCCTGGGGGGAGCAGGGGCGGGTTTGGCGGAAGAGCCAAAAACCGAGGATTCGGGCAAAGAGCCTGAAGCCGCGTCGGCATTGGAACTTCCTACGGTCGGTGTGATCGGTACGGCTCCCGATGCATTAGAGAAAATATCGGGCTCCGGAGAGGTCATCGACAAGGAAACCTTATATCGAAGCCATGTCTTCACCACGAACGAGGCCTTGCGCAAGGCGCCCGGCGTCAACGTCCGGGATGAGGAAGGTTTCGGGATGCGGCCCAACATCGGCATCCGCGGACTCAATCCGACCCGTTCGACGCGGGTCATGCTCCTCGAAGACGGCCTCCCACTGGCCTATGCCCCTTATGGGGAGAACGCGAGCTACTACCATCCGCCGGTGGACCGCTTCGAGCGCATCGAGATCTTGAAAGGCGCGGACCAGATCCGGTTCGGGCCCCAGACCACGTCGGCTGCCATCAACTACGTGACGCCGACGCCGCCTTTGGAACCTAAGGGATTCGCAAGCTTCACCGGCGGCAATCGGGAATACCGCAATGGTCACATCAACTACGGCGGAACCGTGGGGGATTTCGGCGGACTTTTCGACTACATCCACAAGGAAGGCGAAGGCGCGCGAGACAATACGTTCCTCGAGATCGACGACGTCAATCTCAAGGCCCTGTATCAGATCAACGAGAACAATTCTCTGATATTGCGCGGGAATTACTTCAGGGAAGATTCCCAGCTGACCTATTCGGGGATCACTGATGCAGAAGTGCGCAACTTCGGTCTCCGTTATAACCCATTCAAGAACGACAATTTCTCGACCGATCGCTGGGGCGCCTCGGCTACCCACGAGTACAAATTCAATAACGACGTCAAATTGACCACCAGTTTTTACTGGATCCATTTTGCCCGCGATTGGTGGCGCCAGGCGAGCACTACCACCGACACGCAATGCGGCACCGCATTCAGGAATGCGCGCTTTAACGGCATCGCCGTGGACCCGGACGCCTGCAACTCGATTCAGGGCCGTTTGCGCGACTATTACACCTGGGGTGTCGAGCCGCGATTGCATGCGGCTTACGACTTCTTCGGCGTGCCGAGCGAGCTGGACATGGGATTCCGCGCCCATTTCGAGGAACAGTTCCGTCGCCAGGAGAACGCCACTTCGCCCCGGGCTCGCAACGGAAGCATCGCCGAACGGAACGAGCGCTTTGCCGATGCTTATTCGGGCTTCATCCAGAATCGCTTCTTCCTGCTCGACCACTGGACCGTGACGCCCGGCGTGCGCGTGGAAAGCGTCGAGTACGAGCGGCGGAATCTACTCAACGGAAGGGAGGGTACCACCAGCCTGACCGAGGCCCTGCCTGCATTCGGCATCAATTACAACCCGTTCGAGGAAGTCACCGTGTTCTTCGGGTTCCATCGCGGATTTTCGCCGCCGCGCGCCGAGGATGCCGTGAGCAATACCGGCCTTGTGACCGATGTGGATGCGGAAAAGAGCTGGAATTACGAACTAGGCGTGCGCAGCAAACCGTGGAAGGGTGTCGCCTTGGACACCACGCTGTTCCAGACGCATTTCGAGAACCAGGCGGTGGTCGGCAGCATCGCCGGGGGCTCCACGCCTTTGGCGCAGGGCGAAGCGCTCTACCAGGGACTTGAATTCTTCGGCCGCGTCGACCTCGGAGACATTTTCCAAACGGATCACAACGTCTATCTCCAGGCGGCCTACACCTGGGTGGCTGATGCCGAGACGCTGTCGCCGTTCCGTTGCGTCCCGGTCGATGGCGTGATTCCGAGCGCCTGCGTCAACGGCTTGGTGCCCGGATCGGTGAAAGGCAACCGGCTCCCCTATGCGCCCGAGCACATGATCACCGCGACGGTGGGTTACGCTCATCCGATCGGCTTCGATTTCCACTTGGAAACCGTGTTCGTGGCTGATCAGTTCAGCGATTTCCATAACGCGGAAGGGCAGGTCAATCCGGACGGAACGCCCAATTTGAGCGGACAGTTCGGCAAGATCGAGGACTACGCCATCGTCAATCTGTCCACCACGTATCGGATCAAGCCCTTGAACACCGACGTGTTCGTCAGCGTGAAAAACCTCTTCGACCAGAACTACATCGTCGACCGCACCCGCGGCATACTGCCGGGCTCGCCGAGACTGGTGCAAGCCGGATTCAAGCTGGACTTCTGAGAGCTTGGAAAAAACTGCTGCGCGGCCCGAGTCCGCGCCTGCGATGCTCAACGTACGCTTTTGTACGCCTGCGCTTCTCGACACGGACTCGGGCCGCTCGCTACGTTTTTTAACGTCCGGTCTGTTTAGGGAAGCTCTGAACAAGTAGATTCCGTTCATGGTTCGACAAGCTCACCACGAACGGAATCCATACGTTGCCGTTCGTCCTGAGCCTGTCGAAGGACTTAGTCAGAGCTTCCTTAGAAAGACATTCGAAACAATCAGCTGCCGCACAAGGACGTGCGGCGCACCGTCATTCCTTGACGCTTCCCAATACCAGCCCTTCGATGTAGTACTTCTGGAGAATGAGAAACAGGAGGATCACCGGCAGCACGGTGAGCACGGCGCCGGCCATCATCAGCTCGGCGTCTTGAACGTGTTCGCCGAGAAGGTTGGCGAGGGCGACGGGTAGGGTGTAGAGATCGTTGTCGGTGAGGATAATGAGGGGCCACATGAAGTCGTTCCAGGTGCCCATGAAGGTGAAGATGGCCAGGGTGACCAGGATCGGCTTGCAGAGCGGCAGGACCAGCGTCCGGTAGATGCGGAATTCGCCCGCGCCGTCGATTCGGGCGGCATCCAGGAGACTGTCCGGAATCGACAGTGCATATTGCCGGATCAGAAAGATGCCGAAAATGCTGGCCATGCCGGGTACGATCACGCCGCCGTAAGTATTCACCAGTCCCATCTCTTTCAGCATCAGAAACAGCGGCAGCATGGCGACCTGCGCCGGAATCACCATGGAGGCCAGAAGCAGACGAAACAGGCGGTCGCGTCCCTTGAACCGCAGCTTGGCGAAGGCGTAGCCCGCCATGGAGTTGAGCAGCAAGGACAGCGCCGTGACCAGCGTGGCGATCAGTGTGCTGTTCAGGAGATAAGCGGCGAGATTCAAGCGAGAGAATAGGACTCGGTAATGATCTAAAGTGGGTGATACCGGCAAAATCGGCGGCGGAAACCGGTTTGCCTCGGCCGACGGCATCAACGACACCGACACCATCCAGAACAGCGGGAACAGGGTCGCGATTACCGCCGCGATCAGCGCCAGATGAAGCAGAAGCGTCTTGATCCGTTTTCCGGAAAGCCTAGCCACCGTCAAATTTCCCGTCGTCTCAACTTCAACTGCAACAGCGTCCCCGCCAGGATGATCAGAAACAACGCGAAGGCCACTGCCGCCGCGTAGCCGAGATTCCACCAGCGAAAGCCTTCCTGGAACATCAGGAGCGCCACGCTCAAGGTGCTGTTGGCGGGACCGCCCTGGGTCATGACATAAGGTTCGGCGAAAAGCTGGAAGTAGCCGATCATCGTGATGACGGTGACGAAGACGAAGGTCGGCGCCAGCATGGGCAAGGTGATGTGGCGGAATTGATGCCAGGAATTCGCGCCGTCGATGATCGCGGCTTCGTACAAGCGGGCCGGAATGCTTTGCAGCCCGGCGATGAAGATGATCATGTTGAAGCCGAAATTCTTCCAGATCGCCATCAGAATGATGGCCGGCATGGCCCAGTCGGGGTCGCCTAGCCAATCGATGGGCTCGAATCCGAACAGCCCGAGAAGATAATTCAGGAAGCCGAAACGGGGATGATAGAGATAGCGCCAGACCACGGCGATCGCCACCAAGGTGGTGACCACCGGCAGGAACAGCAGCGAGCGGAATAACCCCTTGAACCGGACCAGGCGGTGATTGACCAAAAGCGCCGCACCCAACGATACGGCCATCGACAGTGGGCCGCCTACAAGCACGAAATACAGAGTATTTTTGATCGCGGTCCAGAATAAAGGATCGTGGAGCAGGCGAAGGTAGTTGTCCAGCGCCACGAAGCGCAGCTGCTCACGGTCGCCGAGCGCGTAAATGTCAAAATCGGTGAAGCTGAGCAACAGCGACGCCGCGACCGGTAGGAAAAAGAACCCGGCGATCAGGATCAAGGCCGGCGCGAGAAACCAGAAGGCGGGATTCGGCGGCAGAAAAAGGGTTCTCATTGAGCCTGTTTCCGTAATAACCAGCGGCGCTTTTCGAGAATGCGGTCTACGTCCTCATCCAGCGCCGTTAAGGCTTGTTCTTCGGTCAATTCGCCGCGCACCGCTTTTTCCGCGTAATGAGCGATTTTGCTGGCAATGCGTTCCCACTCGGGAATCTTGGGCGTAGACGCCACCCGTTCCAACTGCGTTTTGAAAGCCTGCACGCGAGTCGCTGTGGCCAGATCGGGGTGTTGCCAGGCGGAACGGCGGGAGGGAAGGTCGCCGGTCATGCGGTAAAAGGCAAGCTGTTGTTCGGGTTCGGAGAGAAATTCGATCAGTTCCCAGGCTTGATCTTTACGGGTGGAGTTCCAGGCGATCGCGAGACTGGCGCCACCGGCGAGGGATAAGCCGGGATAATTCTCATCGGGAGCCAGCATGGGGGCTGTGGCCCACCGATCTTGCAAGCCCTTCGGAAGCCGATGCTCGAACTCGCCGATGTTCCACGGACCGGTGATGTACATCGCAAAATAGCCGCTGGCGAATTCCTGGTAAAGATTGGCGATCTGGGCCTCGGACACGGCGGGTGCGTAACCCCGGCGGAAAATGTCGAGGTAAAAGTGAAAGGCCTGGCGGAACGGGCCGCTCCGAAAATTGGCGAACTGCGCCTCGTCGCGAAGGAGTTCCGCTCCGAGCTGAAGGCCCAGGATCACCGGGACTTGCCATTCGTTCATGGGCAAGAGCAGGGCATAGCGATCTTCGCCGGGCAAGGCTTTGACGCCCGCCATCATTCCGAGCCACTCGTTCCAGGTCTTGGGCGGCTCGGAAAAACCGGCCTTGTCCAGAATATCCGTCCGGTAGAACAGAAGGCGGGTATCGACGTACCAAGGCAGGCCGTAAAGCCGTCCATTAATCTCGTTGGTTTCGAGAATGCCCTCGAAATAATCCCCACGTTGCGGAGCCGTTAGCCGATCGTCAAGGCTGTCCACAGCTTTGAGAACGACGAATTCCGGTATCCAGGTATTGCCCAACTGGAAGACATCGGGCATCGCATCGCCCGCGTAGGCGGTCAGCAGTTTCTCGTGAGCCGCGCTCCAGGGAATTTGCTGCACTTTGACGCGGATGTTCGGATGGCGTCGTTCGAATTCCGGCATCAGAGACTGGACCACCTCGCCTTCCCGCCCCATGGCCCAGAACTCGAGGACCGTCTTGTCCGCGTCCCGACGGCAGGCGCCGAGCAGGACGAGGGCCAGCAGCAAACCGATCAAGCGCACGTCGCGGGTTCCGGCAGGTGTCGGTGCACGGTGTTCATCGTTCTTCTTTTCAGAAAGCAGCGAACCCTCAATTTACCACAAGACCGGACACCATACGGCAAGCCGGGTTTGCCTCCCACGCCTTTCAAAATGTTGTTGCTCGCCATCTCGCCCTTACCGGAGTTCTCCCCGGTATGTGTTAACCTGTCCGGGAGCGCAATGGATTGACGCTCAGTTCCGGCCCAATGGACAGATCGACCGTATCGACATAGGAGTCTCCGTCATGGTGTCTTTCGATCTCGAATGGATACGCTCCCAATTCCCGGCACTCTCTCAAGACATCGGCGGCCATCGCCCCATTTTCTTCGATGGACCGGGCGGGACCCAAGTGCCCGCATCGGTGATCGACGCGATGAGCCGCTATCTGGCGACATCGAACGCCAATGCGCACGGCGCTTTCGTCACGAGCCGGCGGACCGACGAGCTGATTGCCTCGGCTCGTGGCGCCGTCGCGGATTTTTTGGGCTGCGATCAGGATGAAGTGATCTTCGGCGCCAACATGACCACGCTCGCCTTCGCGTTCAGCCGCGCCATAGGGCGCAGCTTGAAGCCCGGCGACGAAATCGTCGTGACGCGGCTAGACCACTACGCCAACGTGTCCCCCTGGTATGCGCTGGAAGACCTCGGCGTGGTGGTCCGTATGGTCGACATCGATGTGAAAGACTGCACGCTCGATATGCGCGATTTGGAACGGCAGATTAACGAGCGGACCCGTGTGGTCGCCATCGGATATGCCTCCAATGCCGTCGGGACGATCAACGATGTGGCGAAAGCGGTGCGTCTGGCCCATGCGGTCGGCGCACTGGTCTTTGTCGACGCGGTCCATTATGCCCCGCACGGCCCGATCGACGTGCGCGCGCTCGACTGCGATTTTCTCACGTGCTCCGCCTACAAGTTTTTCGGTCCGCATGTCGGCGTCCTGTTCGGCAAACGCAAGCATCTCGCCCGCTTTCAGCCTTACAAGGTGCAACCCGCCCCGGACGACATCCCATCGCGTTGGGAAACCGGAACCCTGAATCACGAGGGGCTGGCGGGGCTGACGGCGACGATCGACTATTTAGCGGAACTCGGCAGGCGCGTTTTGCCCTCGGTTGAAAACCGCCGCGGCGCCTTGATCGCAGCGATGGAGGCAAGCCGGCAATACGAGCGCCGCCTGAGCGAGCGCCTGATTCAGGGCCTGTTGCAGATACCCGGCCTGACGCTTTACGGCATAACGGATACCGCGCGCCTTGACTGGCGGACGCCAACCGTCGCGGTAACCCTGGCCGGCCAGACGCCATATGCGATCGCCAATCAATTGGGTGATCGCGGCATCTTTACCTGGCACGGCAATTTCTATGCGCTCGGCCTTACCGAACGCTTGGGCGTTGAATCGAGTGGCGGCTTGTTGCGAATCGGACTTTTGGCCTACAACACCAGCGACGAGATCGATGATCTGCTGAAGGTGCTGGATGAAATTACCGCCGCTCGGGGCCGATGAGAGTGGGCTTCCGTGACTTTACCTTCTTGACCATTAGTAAGACGCGGGCCTATTTCCGGCTCACCAGTAGTATTTCTGTTCCTTGGCCCAGCGAGAATTCTTGTACTGGGTTTTGAGCCGCTTGAACCATGCCGCCCGTTGCGCCTTGGGAATGTCCTGATCGCCGCAATGGTTGTATCCGGACGAAGCAAAGCAGGTGGTGGCCCGGTGCAGGGCATAGGCCAGGTCTTTGTCCGTTTGCCCCGCGCCGTGCCGGCTAATGGCTTCCTGGTAATAGTCCATGCTGGTGTAGGTCTTCCCGCCGAACACATCCTCGACTGCCGTGGCCGACAGTCCGTAATCGGCCAATTCATGCCAGTGATGAGCGCCGAATTCGGCTGGATTCTCGTCGGCGATGACCGGGTCAGGGTAATTCCAATCCCACGTGCGAAGGAAATCCCCCATGCAGTTGAGCCAACGTGCCGAATCCGGCGTCTTGTGCAGGGCAGCGAGCAATTCCTTGAAGGCGGGACAGGTATAGCCGTCCTTCTGTCCTTCGGAGGATAACGGCGCCAGTTGGTCCTGCGCCAACGCGAATCCTGTTGGTTGATAGGCGGTCAAGATCTGCTCGGCCGCGGCGAAGTTGCGGTGCCGCACCCACTGGCTGACCAGCCTGAAATAGGCGAGCGACTTTGTATGGGGCGGCAGGTCGTCCCGCTTTAGAAGGCTTTCCAGCAAGGCCGGTTTAGCCTTGTGAACAAAGTAGTCCTGGATTTCAGGGAGGGCGACCGGGGAGTCCTTGGCATAAACGCTGTCCAATCGGCCGGTTTCGTTCCAGGTCAAGGCCAACAGCCATTGCGCCTGTATCTTCTCCCCCGGATGTTCGACGGTTTTCAGCGTTTCCAGCCAATGATTCTCAGCTTCCGGAAATTGCCGGAGCGCCATCAGGGAGAGCCCCCGCAACACCCAGCGGCTGTAAGCCAGATTTGAGGACTTCGCTGCGATGCGCTCGGATGCGGTTTGCCGAATCACTTCCGGGTAATTCTTTTCCATCCAAAATGCATGCGCCAAGGCGAGGTAGGACCAGAGCGGTTCGAGCCCAGCGTTGGCGAATTCTTCTCGATGTCCCGTGAGCATTTCGACACCCACCGGGGGCACCGACGGCTCGCCCTCGTTCTGCGGCCGCCAGGAGGCTAGCGTGCTGAGACTCGCGAGAATCGGCGAAGGCCAGAGGGCATCCACTACGTTCCCGGCGGGATTGACCTTGCGTTCGGTTTCGTCGACGAAATCGAGGACGGTCTCGCTCGACGCTCCCGTCCCCATTGCCGCTAGCCAGCGTTGATAATCCGCGGCCAGCGCCGCATTATCCGCCGCCAGCCAGTGAATTTTCCGAAACAAGCCCTTGGCGGATTCGGCATAACGTCCTTTCGGATACGTTTTCAGATAATCGCCGAAGGCGGAGGCCGCCTGGTCCAGAAACGCCTTGTCGATATTCTCGGCACTTGGCTCGCTCCACAGATCGAAGCGGATTTGCGCCTGGTTCAGTGCTATCCGCCCGAGCATGTAAAGCGAAGTTTCCCGCACCCAATTCCGCGCATCCGCTGTCAGGGCCTTGAACTGCGCCTGCGCCGGCTCGTATTGACCCGCGTAGAAAGCCGCCGCGGCTTCGAGGTAACGGGCATACGGTTTGGCCGGCTCCGAAACCTTGAGCGGCTGATAGCCTTCCATCGCTTTCTCGCACAAGCCCGCGAAGCGCAAGCGCTCCTGAGCCAGCAGCATCCCGTCCTGGCTGGGCAGGGAGGCGTTCTTGACCTCCGTGAGAAACGCCTCGACGGCTTCGGCATTGTCGGTCAGGCAACGGCCATAGCCGCTTGCACCCAAGCGCTGCAAAGCACTCGCAACGCTATCGCCGCCGACACCGAGATCGGCCGCCAAGGAGGACACGCCGTTTTGAGTTTCCGCCACGGCAGAATTCGCCGGTTCCATAAACTCGCCGTAATGAAACGGGATGGCCTTCGGCCGGTAATGAACGATGCCTTGATCTTCGAGAAATAGCCCCAGGTTGGCACGGCTATCGTTGCCGGGAGCGATGAAATAGGCATTGGGATATTCGCCACACCATAAATTGCAACCGTCGCCCGAGGCCAGCGCGACGGCGGAAGCGAAAGAGAGTGGAAGAATCAGAAATTTGGCCGACAGGTTTGTTCGAGGCATCCTCGAAAAATGTGTCGGAGGTCCTCCCCCCAATTGCTGCTGGTTGCCGGTTGGTTCGTTTTTCATTCTTATTCCCGGGGTAAGTTTGTCGGTATTGGGGCATGTGCCGACAAATTGTAGATAACCCTGCGGAATCCACATACTTGGCGAGCACGGTAGGGCGGGTTAGGCGGTACTCCAATGGCAAACGTCCCGCTTTAGTCGCGGGACCTTCCAATCGCAAACGGGCCTTTAATCGGCCCCTTCCAATCGCAAACGGACGTCCTGGGAGCACCCGGATAACCCTTCCCGGAGCGCCGGAGCCATCCGTCCAATCGCAAACGGTTGCTTTAGCCGCAACCCTTTCATCGTAACCCGCACATACCGCGAAAAGGCGGGTTACGCGAGTACGCTAACCCGCCCTACGGTCCTACGGTCCTCAAATATAATCACCAGCAAACAAAAGTGGCTTAAAAAAACCGCAAAAACATAATAACGGTCAGCAATTCTCATGTTGAGGAGCATGGAAAATCACTGACTCGCCTCAAGCTGGAATGGTGGCCTCATCGATCAGTGCCGGATTCGTCATGGCGGCATGGACGGAGGCCGACTAACGATGGGTTTCTTGAGGCGCTCGCGATTGGTTACTTGCTGTACCTGAATTCGGGCACCTGATTCAGCGAATCCTTGGTTGCTCCTGGCAGAACGATCTTGGGAGTAACTTGGGTGAATTGCTGCACGGGTATGGCAATACGGTGTGCTCCCATACCCAGAAATCCACCGACGTCCACGACGGCAACCGATAAAGATCCGTCGGGGGCGACAATAAAGTCTTCAATGTTGCCGATCTTTTGATTCTTGTCGTTGTAGACCTGCTGGCGAAGCAGCTTCGATACCCGCCAACCTCTGGCGACAAGATCGGTCTGCTCGACCGCAACACCAATAGTCGTCCTGCCCGCAACCGGAGCCTCCTCCTGAACCTGTGCGAAGGCTCCGCCGGTTAAGGCCAAGCTGCAAAGCGCGGATAAGATGAGCGTTTTCACAAGTTTGAGTTCCATAACTTTCACTCCCGATAGTTAGGATGGTTGAAAATGCTCGGCAGAGTGCCATGACGTAACCGAAGGCGCAGTCCGTGCTCGACCCGGAGGCTCCGGCGTAGGCGTTTTCGCACGACCGATCAAAAGAGAGCCGACCGTACCTTTACCGGCGTTGTCATGTGCGCAACCGATCGGTTGCCTAGCTAAGAATCGATAACAAAAATGACTTGGCTCCCTGCTCAAGACCGGTCATCCGTTCGGTTGTCGCGGTGGGTGTATAGTCTGTCGGGCACAGATACGCTATCAACTGGACCAAAATCAATACGATGATTGGAATCGCAACGAGTGTCAACACCGGATCGAGACGTCCATGCCGTTCAATCTCCGACCGTTCAGCCCACAATATATTTTGGTCTTGAACTCTCCGCGGAAGTTCACAGTACCGGCTGAAGTATTGCTTGCCCGATGGCCTCTTAAACCGAAGGAAGCATGAAGCGGCTACTTATTGCCCTGAGCCTCGTCCTGCTCTCGACGCTTTCGTTTGACGAATTACCGATCAACTATCCCAACGATCCGAAAACGCGGGAGAGTGTGTCCGCTTTTCGTATTGCTACGCCGTACAGCGGTCGGCGCCGGTATTTGTCCAGCAAGGATTAGCCGAGTTCTACCGCCCCATGATCATCGCAATGGTCGGTGTGGAGATGGTGCAAATGCCCATCCACCAGATAATCGATATGATCGCCGTGCGGAACTGCTTCGTGTCCGCATCCGGGGCCATGGGTATGGCCGCGCTCGTGACCGGCGCAGTCGTGCCCGCCGGTGCAAGCGTCAGGATTGGCGGCGCTGACCGAAAGGACGTGCTCATCGATATGGCCTTCGTGCGGGTGATGCAAGTGTCCGTCATGCAGATAGTCGATGTGGTCTTCGTGCCGGATCGCCTGATGTCCGCAATTCGGGCCGTGCTCATGAGAATGGTCGTCGTGGATGTTGCATGTAGCCATAGCTGTTCTCCACTATCGGGGTTAGCACAAGTACCCGCCCGCTGCGGGGAGATGCGCTTGGGAAATGCGGGCGGGACCAGCCGAGGCAAAGTCAAATGCCGCGCTGAAAAAGATTGAATCGCCACGGGCGAGTCCGCACGGGCAGACATCCCGTGGAAAATCGTGGATGCGACGACGTATCCAAATCAGTGCGGCAATCCGGCTAAATGATGGGGACAGATCGGACGATGCGCAATAGTGAAAATACAGTATGTGATTATTTTGCAACCGCAAGAAAAACTGCAAAACGTAACAATGGCGTTGACACTGGGTTGACAATCAGTCTTGCCACAACTTGTTCATAAAAAAGTTTGGGATATCTGCTCTCTTCTTTGTCTGTTCGTCAAACAACGAAAGCCTGACACCTTCTTTGTAGGCATTGGAACGAAATTCAGAGCCGACACAAGGATGCCATTTGTTCCAGCCGGATCGGAACGGTTGGAACGTGGATGACATGTGACCGGAAACCATCGCTCTGCCCTCGCGGAGCGTCAGTCAAACAACGAAAGCCTGACACCTTTCCACAGCTATTCTCATTCCGCTTCGAAATCCGGCGCCGGCCATAGCAGTTGGTCTTACGCCTTGGTGGCGCGAAACTCGGAGTCGTCGCCCCGATGAAAAAAGATGCGACCGATCAGTTCGCCATGCTCGATACTTGCGCAGCCGCGACCCGATGCCTCGTCCATTTCGTCGTTGCCGAACCACGAAAATTCGACGCGGCTGCCATCGACTCGATAGTCCATGTCACCCTGTACCAGGCCAAACTGAAAATTGCCCCGGCCATCCTTTTCAAAAGTGAAGTGGCCTGGCACTTCCATATCGATGAAATCCTGGTCCCACATCTCCATCCAAACAATACGCCACCGACCCAAAAAGGGATTCGCTTTCCGTTTAGTTATTCCTTTTACCCCGCGTCTTGCCGTCACCCGTTGAAATCATCGCCGATACCCAGCCGTGGGTTCGTCCGGTTGCTCGGGCTGTTTGCTTCCATAATTGCGTGCTTGATTTTATCAATGGGCACTTTAAGGAAGCTCTGAACAAGTACATTATTCCAGCTGTTTCGACAGCCCATTTGAAACATTTGGCTCGAAGGAACCGTATTTTTCGCTAGAGCGCCGTCTCCATCTGAGCTTTTTGCCCCCATTGCCCCGTT